>Ga0207882_1000004_pt1 | contig 617275 bp, 575 predicted proteins | sample MalvirmetaMSP103_FD_184228 | JGI IMG/M metagenome (GOLD analysis project Ga0207882, IMG submission 184228) | Marine viral communities from the Deep Pacific Ocean - MSP-103 (SPAdes) | ecosystem: Environmental > Aquatic > Marine > Oceanic | place: Pacific Ocean | collected 2011-05-15 | reverse complement strand
CGCAAGCTCGCCCTCAACATCATCAAAGCCAATGACGACAAAGGCTCCATCAAGGGCAAAATCAAACGCGCCGGATGGGATGATGCCTTCCTCACAAAGCTCTTCGCTCATATGCGATAGCCCTGCCTCAAGGGGGAGGGAGCAAACAGACCCGTCCTCCCCCCTCAAGGGGGAGGGAGTAGATAAAACCGTCCTCCCCCCTCAAGGGGTTGGGCGCAGACAGAACCGTCCTCCCCCTCAAAGGGTTGGGCGCAGATAGTGCATCCCACTGCGGGATTACTATATCCCCCTGACACCACCCTTGCGTTCCAGCCCCCTTTTCCTATATCTCAGGCCTTATGAGCAACGCAGAAACCCTTCTCGCCGGTTTTGACCCGGCCACCCTAGACATGCCCGCCGGTGCGCGCGTGGTTGTTGCCATGTCCGGGGGCGTTGATTCCTCCGTCACCGCCGCGCTGTTGAAAGAATTGGGCTATGACGTGGTGGGGATCACGTTGCAACTGTATGATCATGGCGCGGCGATCCAGAAAAAGGGCGCCTGTTGCGCCGGTCAGGACATCCATGACGCCCGCAATGTCGCCGACCGGATTGGCATTCCCCATTATGTGCTGGATTACGAAAGCGCCTTCCGCGATGCGGTGATTGAGGATTTTGCCGATTCCTATGCACGGGGCGAGACACCGATCCCCTGTGTGCGCTGTAACCAGACCGTAAAATTCCGCGACCTGTTGAGTACCGCACGGGAACTCAACGCCGTCGCACTCGCCACCGGCCATTATATCCGGCGTCAGCGCCCCGCAGACGGCCCGTCCGAACTGCATGCCGCCGTGGACCCCGGCAAGGACCAGAGCTATTTCCTGTTCGCCACAACGCAGGAGCAATTGGATTACCTGCGCTTCCCACTGGGCGGATTGACCAAGGCGGAAACCCGCCTGCTGGCCGATTATTTCGACCTGCCCGTCGCCGACAAGCCAGACAGCCAGGACATCTGTTTCGTGCCCGACGGGTCTTATGCCCGCATTGTGGAGAAGCTGCGCCCGGAAGCCGCCCGCCCCGGCAATATCGTGCATCTGGATGGCACTGTGCTGGGCCAGCATGACGGCGTGTTGCGCTATACCATTGGTCAGCGCAAGGGGATCGGCATTGGCGGGCGCGCCGACGACACGGACCGGCTGTATGTCATCCGCCTGGACCCCGAAAACGCACAAGTCATCGTCGGCCCGCGTGAGGCCCTGGCGGTCAGCAGCCTGACCCTGGGCACGGTCAACTGGCTGCACCCGTCGCGCCTGTCCGATGGGCCGCAATCGGTGCTGGTCAAGATCCGCAACACCATGGCCCCGGTGCAGGCCACCGTCGCCACGACACCGCTGGGCGATGTCACGGTCGCCTTCGACCAGCCGCAATTTGGCGTGTCCCCCGGTCAGGCCTGTGTTTTCTATGCCCCGAACGACGACGCCCAAAGCCGCGTTTTGGGCGGTGGATGGATTTTACGGCAAGGAATGTCGACCCAAGGCAATGTCGCCGCTTGACAGGCCGGGTCAGTCTTTATATTGAAGCGCACCTCCGCAGTGCAAAGGCCCCCGCGCCCCAGCCTGCAGAGAAGATGCCCAGCGCATCGTGGCGGATTAGCTCAGCTGGTTAGAGCGGCGGAATCATAATCCGTGTGTCCGGGGTTCGAATCCCTGATCCGCCACCATTTTTCTCCAAGCACTTCCACTAAAGCCAAATCCCACAACTTTCCCTGTGCGGACGAGCCATTGCGCATTAGCGTGTTGTGGCTACTATTTCGCATGGACCGTCGTAACCCTACCCCCGTTGACCCAATCCGTTTCCCCCTGGGCGGACCCTTGGAGCGTTTATCATGACTAAGCAACAGCGTGTGCCTGCCTTTTGTACGCAATGCCGGTCGCGGTGTGGGTGCGAGGTGTTGGTTGAGGATGGGGCGATTGTGGGGGTTGAGCCGATGCCCGGTCATCCCAGTGGCAAGACGCTGTGTCCCAAGGGGAAGGCGGTGACGGAACTGGTCTATCACAAGGACCGCCTGACCCAGCCGTTGCGCCGCACATCCCCAAAAGGGGCCAAGGTGCCGACCTGGGAGCCGATTTCCTGGGATGCGGCGATGAGCGAAATCGCGGGCCATATGGGGCGCATTCGCGACGCGCATGGGACGGAGCAGGTTGCCTTTTCCGTTACCACGCCCAGCGGCACCCATATGTCGGATTGTATTTCCTGGGTTGAGCGTTTCATCCGTGCCTATGGCAGCCCCAATACGATTTATGGGACAGAGATTTGTAACTGGCACAAGGATTTTGTGGCCCGGCTGACCTATGGCAGCGATATCGGCACGCCGGATTTCGCCCATACGGATTGCGTTCTGCTGTGGGGTCATAACCCGGCAGCGACCTGGTTGGCGCGGTCGATTGAGGTGCAAAAGGCGATGCGGCGCGGCGTCAAGATGATCGTCGTCGATCCCCGCCCGACCCTGTATGCCAGGCGGGCGGAGTGCTGGCTTAAGGTGCGGCCCGGCACCGATCAGGCGCTGGCCTTGGGGCTGGCGAATCTGATGCTGAAATCTGGCCGGTTTGATGTCGCCTTTGTGCGGGAATGGACCAATGCGGCCTTTCTGGTGCGCGATGATACCGGTGCATACCTGCGCCAAAGCGATGTGGACCCACAAGGGGACGCGGCCGTCATAATGGCCGCTGGATCAGGGGATGACTCGCTGTTGGCCTTTGACACGGCGGGGCCTGGACAGTGGCGGGCGGACCCTACAAAGGCCACCCTGATGGCCAGGAATCAGGTGTCCACCGCCACGGGAGACATCCCTTGCCGGACCGCATTGCAGATCTTCGCAGAGGCGGCGGCGGAGTATCCCCCCGCCCGTGTGGCGGAAATCACCGGCATTCCGGAAGAACAGCTACAGAAGGCGGCAGATATTCTGGCCGACAGCGCATCGGTCGCCTATTACGCCTGGAATGGCGTGGGGCAGAGTGCGACGGCAAGCCAGACCGACCGCGCGATTTCCATTCTGTATGGCTTAACCGGCAGCTATGGCCGCGCGGGTGGCAATATCCCCGGTGGGGCGGCCCGATTCAACGATATTGCGGGCCATGACCTGCTGACCGACGCACAGCGCGACAAGGCTCTGGGCCTGGACACGCGCCCCATTGGCCCTGGCAAATTGGGATGGGTGACGGCACGCGATGTCTATGACGCGGTCCTGACGCAGAAACCCTATCCGATAAGGGCCTTGATATCCTTTGGCGGTAATATCCTGGCAGCCCAGCCTGATCCCGCGAAAGCCAGGGAAGCCTTCGAAAAACTAGAGTTCCATGTCCATACGGATTTCTTCCTGAACGCCACCGCAGAATACGCCGACATCGTCCTGCCCGTCGCCACGTCCTGGGAGCGCGAGGGCCTGAGACCCGGTTTCGATGTCAGTCTGGAAGGCATGCGCAAGGTTCAACTGAGGCCTGCCATCATCCCGCCCATCGGGGAGTCGCGCAGTGATACGGATATTGTTTTGGATCTGGCACAACGCCTGGGGCTGGCCGATGTTATGTTCGACTGTGACGCCGATAAGGGACACGCCCATATTCTGGCCCCGTCGGGCGTTGAGTTGGAAGAATTGAAAGCAAACCCGGAAGGGATCACACTGCCAGACAGCGTAAAATTGTCTGCCTATCTGGAGAATGGTTTCGCAACCCCGACAAAGCGACTGGAAATCTATTCCGAACAATTGTTGCAGAGCGGGTATGATCCGGTGCCGACTTTGGATGCCGGGGCGTTGCCCGCCAATACGGACACCGCCTACCCCCTGCGCCTCAGTTCTGCGAAGACCATCACCTATTGCCATTCCCAGGGCCGAAACATCGCTTCACTGCGGCGACTGACCCCGGACCCGGTTCTGGAACTGTCATTGGAAACGGCTGAGGCCTATGGCATCGCGCTGCATGACTGGGTTGAGATTTCCACCAAGGCCGGGCGCTTCATCGCCCGAGCCAAACCAACCAAGGACCTGGCCCCAGACGCGGTCTTTGCACAGCATGGCTGGGCAGTCAGCAACAGCGACGATGCCCCCAATCCGGACGGAAACAGAATGGCGACCAATTTCAATCAGGCAATCTCAACAGACCACCGGGACCCGATCAGTGGATCAATCCCCTTGCGTTGTTCCTGGTGTGATATTCGCAAAATCTGACGGTAGCCGACTTTTCCACCTCAGCCGACCGCCGCGATTTTAGGCATGGCAGGCAGTTGCCGCGCCAGATATCGATGGAAGTCTGCGATGGTGCCTTCGTAATCCTCCGGGGCCAGGGGGCCGGATGTGGCATGACGAGAGGTTAGGGCCTGTTGCATCTTTTCCAGTTTGATGCGGTCTTCCAGATTGACCTCCTGCCATAGGGCAATGCGGGCATCGAGCTCATCCTGTGTCAATTCATCGCCATAGGTGGACAAGGTCCAACGCACCCGAATGCGGTCAACGGCAAGCGGCTGGATTCCAAAGGACACCAACAGCGTTGCGGCTTGGCTGGCAATCTGAGTAGGGAAGACAGAAAACAGAGTGGAGCGGCGGCGTTCCTCTACACGTAACGTGTCTGCCCCAAGCCCCCTTGTTGCGGCCGTATCGGGATAATTGGCACAATAGGAGGTGAAAGCCTCGCCAGACAGTGCCTTCCGGCTAAGGCCTGTCGGAGTATAGGGATGCAGCGTCTTTGGATGCACGACGGAGAGATGATAGGACTCCATGAAATTCTCAACCAGGCATTTCCAATTGGTCTGCCATTCCTCCTCAAAACTCTGAACATAGCGCATCCCCTGGGTGCGATAGGGGGCCAGCACCTGATTGAGCGCCTCCAATCGAGGCGCCAAGGGTATCGCACCATCGTCCAGGTTGGCATAGATAAAACCGTTCCAAACCTCGCAGCGAAATTCTGGCAGGCGGCAGGTTTTTGCGCCAACACCCTTCTCCTGCATACGCGGCGCGGCACTCAATTGACCGGAACGATCATAACTCCAAGCATGATAAGAACAGACAAAGCGCCGTGTGGAACCGCTGCCTTCCGCCAGCAGCATGCCACGATGGCGGCAGACATTGGACAAGACCCGAACCTGTCCATCATCACCACGCACGACCAACAGGGCCTCCGCAAACAGGCGGGCGGTGAAATAATCCCCAGGATTGGGAATTTCATCTACTCGGCCCAGGCAATGCCATTCGCGGGACAGGAAGGTCTCGACCTCATATTGGAAATAATCGGGGTCGGTATAGAACCGACCGGGCAGCGTCTGAGCCTGATCCGCTGGCAGGGTCGCAATGATGCGGAGCGTGTCGGTCATGTGAGAGATTGATGCGCTCGGAGCGTCCATCGAGGTCTCACTCTGCCGCAAGCGCGGTGGAACGATCAAATCCCGCCGTTCGGTCCGCGATGTAATGCATGAAATCATACAAGGGGCGTTCCAGATAGGATAAATGCCCGGCCTTTGCTGAGTTAGCATTCATGCCCTTATACACTTTCTCCGTACAGCCTTTATCTTCCTCATTCACCGCGTCCAGCAGGGTCTTCAGCGTCGCGATATATTCATCCGCCTTTGGATCATTGATGAAGTCCGGCGACAGGCCCCCACCAAAAACCATAGCGACCTGGTCTGGCCCTTTGGGGTGCAGCGATAGATACCAAAAATAACCTGGCGTCAGAGTGATCAGGTGACTGGGGTATAGCGTCAGCAGCCCGGTCGTCTTGCGCCAACGGCCCTGTAGCTTGGTATTGCTGGGATGGGCATTGCCAATCGCCAGGGATGCCTCTTTGGTAATCCAATGATAATTGAAGGCGGGCAATCCCGGCGGACACTCCATCTCCTCCAGCTTGGAAAAGCCGCCCACCGTTGCCGCATGGCAGACCGGCAGGTGATAGGATTCCATGAAATTTTCGGCCAGGACCTTCCAATTGGTGTTCCAGACATGAGTTTCACGAAAGCATTCGACATAGTCTTCCATGCCATATTGCGCGATCATCTCCCGCAGGGGCTCCAGCGCCTCAGCAACAGAGGGACGATCATTGTCCAGCGTGATATAAATCCAACCCAGCCATTCTTCGCACCGTATGGCGGGCAGTTTGTAATCTTCCTTACAGAATCCTGTCGTCTGGCCCATGAAGGGCGCGCCACGCAATTGTCCGTCCAGACCATAGGTCCAGGCATGATAGGGGCATACAACAGCGCGGGTATTGCCACAGCCCTGCAGCATGGTCGACATGCGGTGCAGGCAGACGTTTGAGAATGCCTTAATCGCCCCCTCCCGATCTCGGATCACAAAGACGGGCTGGCCCGCCAATTCATAGGTCAGATAATCCCCCGGATTGGCCAAACTGCTGACACGACCGACACAGACCCAGTCTTTGGAGAAAATGGTTTCAAGCTCCTGCTGCAGAAACGCCTGACTGGTATAAACACTGGGCGGCATTGCGCGGGCGTCTTCAAACGGACGTTCGGCTGCTTTCAACAATTCGGCATTCGGCTGGATCAACGACATGATAGCAGTCCTTCAAAAATGGGCGCGTCGAAAAACAGGGAACAATGATCGTATTGAACAGAAGATTGAACTTTTCTGAAGATAGGCACAAACTCAATTATCCTAGCTTTAAAGAAGATAAAATATGGTTCGATACACCCTGCGCCAATGTACCTATTTTCGGGCTGTTGCCGAACAGGGCGGCATTGCACAGGCATCACGCGCGCTGAACATTTCCCAACCCTCCATCGCGCAAGCCTTGGACAAATTGGAGGATATTCTTGGCATTGTTCTGTTCGAGCGTCATCACGCCCGAGGTCTGACCCTGACTTTGCAGGGTCGCTTGTTTCTGCAACATGCGGTCGCGCTGGAAGAACAAGCTGAACAAGTTGCGCGCGAAGCCTCTGCCATTGCCGCAGAGGCATCAGGGGAAATCCGTCTGGGTGTTTTTTGGACGCTGGCACCGTTCTTTGCGCCGGGCCTGATCCGATCCTTCGCTGACACCGCGCCGGGGATAACGGTGCAACACAGGGAGATGTCACTGAGCGACCTTGCCGATGCGCTGCGCAACGGGACGCTGGATCTTGCCCTGACCTATGATCGGGGGGGCGCATTACAGGGGCTGACTTTTGTGGAACTGGCATCAATCCAGCCAATGGTCGTTTTGGCGGCGGATCATCCTTTGGCCAATCGCCGGTCCATCCGTCTGTCAGAACTGGCAAAGGAGCCTTATGTCATGTTCGAAGGGGCGGGCAGCCGCGCCTATTTTGAGGATTTGCTGGCAGAATGCGGAATCGATCCCCCGATATCCTATGTCTCAAAATCAATGGAAACCGTCAGAAGCGCCGTGGCAGCCGGGTTTGGCTTCACCTTACTGGTTATGCGCCCGCCATCGACAACCTATGACGGACGAAGGGTTAAAACTTTACGCATCGTAGACGTGGTTCGCCCCTTGAAGGTGGTTCTGGCTTCCCGCGATGCCGCCCATTTTGGGGCAATCCTTCAGCGTTTCACGGATCACACGATCACCTATTTCCGATCCGAAGGGGGATCGACTGGTCACCAATTTCGATAGGGCAATCTCACCAGAATCCGACGCAACCGCGGCATGTCGATTGCTTACATTTCTGAGGCGCAGGCGGAGTAATACGCGTTCTGGGCGCCTTCTAGGTCATCAATCATGTTGCAACTAACAGCCTTTGCATAACGCCGCATAGCATTTCGGCAAGCATTGCTGGCCGCTGAAATTGGTACACTGTGAGTCCGGCCTGTCGCAGGGCATGTAAATGAATACTTCTCAGACGTCCTGTTTAACGACGTATTGGAAGAACCGGCACCCGTGGCGCTTGAAGCGGGCTGTTGTTGCAGCTGTTGGTCCGCCTGATCATGCATTCGCGTAATATTGTCAGAGGTTCCGTTGATGACATCTGTCAGGCCACCGACCATAAATTCTGTGGCAGTATCATAACTCCCCTCCCCGGCCAGAGCACCTGCGCCTGCGATAATCGCGGCCCCGGCGAACAATTGTGTGATGTTGAAATCATCGCCCGGAGCATTTGCGCCGGGATGAACACCGCCATTCCGGGCATAAGCCAAGGCGGTATTTCCAAACGAGTCTTTCTTGTTCGGGTCACCACCAGCCGCGAGGAAGGCCTTAAGCTTGCCTGCTGGGAGCCATCTCCATTCAAGCTTATGCACAATGTCGCGCATGGTTGTATTGCGAGCAGCCAGATGTGTCGGGCTGACATTGGGGCAAACAATCACCGGTTCCCCATCGCGCATCATGCAAAATGGCAGTGTTTCGTTCACGTCCCCGGGAAAATTTTTGAGAATAAAGGAAACCGTCTTGAAGCTCCGATCTGTTAATTCCTTTTCATAGGCATCGGCTAAATCCCCTTGGACCGTCGCATCGACCATCGTCGCGGGACCGCCAAGTCTGGCATAAATTTCCTCCGAAGGTGTGCCAAATTGCCGGATTGTATCGTAGCGCCATCCAGGTCGCATTGACGCAGCATACCGGAACAGCAACCCGCGGCCAGGGGGTGATGTGTAGGTATCTTTTGGCTGTGCGTTAATGCGCTGAATGGTGCCAATGTCGTGATAAAAGGAGGACCAGGAACTTTCTTCAGGGGACAAGATAGAGAAATGCGAAGTGCTCTTTGGAGCTGGTTGGCTCGCCAACTTCGCAATACTGGGGATTACTCCAAGCGGCATACCTTCACGATAGTCGCCAGCTTGCTTTGCAACACCAATAGCAAGCCTTTCGGCTAATTCCGGACGGGACGCCGCGACCGCAATCTGAAACGCATTACCCCAGGTGTAGGGTGTGTTGAAGATATAGTCGTGATACAGGCGTTGCTGACTATCCATGTAATATTTATTAGGGCCACGAATGTCGGCGACTTCCATAATAATGTCGGGATGAGCGCCGCGATAAATCAGGCCGGCGACGTTTATAGTGGGCGCCCCTGGCGTGCGTAGCCAGGCAATCTGCTCGCGCACGCCGGGGGCTTCGAGATCCGGTGCAGCCTTCAACAACTCATAAGCCTGCGCAATCCTATCGTCATTGGGATTCGACGTCGTTTCGCATGCGGTTACCAATAGGATCGGAAAAAACCAAAACAAAGCAAAAATTAATTTTCTCAACGCTCTCGGCCCCCGCACCTTTCCCCAATAGACGATTTTGCCTGCCTGCTTTAATACAACAGCACTGTCAAAAAATACTACACCCTGAGAATGCGCGTCAACCCAATGAAAACATACAAGTATTCGAATGGGTACTTCGAACATCAAGGTGTTTAGAAGTTACGATACTGAGCAAGTTGCATGCGCGTCTTCCCGCGCAGGACAGGGCAAAACAGCGACCCTCTTTTAGATTCACATTTGGATTCAATAGCTAAACAGGCGCGCCATCTTCCAGGCTTTCTTCTTGCCTGAGAAGATTTCCGGGACACCGATATAGCTGCCATCCAGGAACAGATTGTAATAGGCGGGCACAACGCGACTGGTTATTCGGGCCTTGATGGAAAGTGGATCACGGTCATGCTCGAAATCCGGCTTTTTCGCGCGAATGGCCTCGATCAATGACATTGGATCCATACAGAAATCATAGAAATACGATATCTTGGTTGTAACACTAAGATCACCCTTTTCGTAGAACAGCATCGGCAAGTCGACTGGCAGCGAAAAGACCAGACCGGCCTCGTCTTCGAATACCAATCGGAAAGATAGACCCTGCTGGACTGCCTGGCGCAGCACCTCCAGATTATTGCGATCTTCCGAATCCCAAACCTTCTCAATCGGATCGCGGAGGATGAACTTAAAATCGCTGTATTGGCGCATATTGCAGAGGGTCAGTTGTTGGGTCTGGTCCCGAAGAGCGCTTTCAAAGTCTTTTCGCTGAGTCGAAAAGTAGAGAGGCGCGCTGTTCGTATAACCAAAATGCAGAGCTTCCTGAATTCCTTTGCCCATTTGATAAGGCAGATGTTCGCCATCGGTCATCGCCCAGAACTGATCTCCAGACAGGCAGACTCTATCAAGACGATAGCACTCCTCATACCGGGGCAGTGGGTTTGTATAATACTCCCTTAAAGAGTCGTCCGGCACCATAACCGCAACAATCTGCCCACCCGCCATAATCTTTTTTCGGGCGTTATTTAGGGTGTAGTTGAAACTGGACATTCAATCACTTTCATCAAGGGCAATCAGCACGATACCAACAACGCGTGTCGACCAGAGTACCGGACGCGGATTGACTGTCCATTCTTTAAGTTCGGTTCCTTTAGTTCAAGGCTTCCCCGCGTGCCATTTCCAGCAGGCCCGTGTGTTCCGGACCATCCAGCGGAAGCTCAAAGGCGCAACTGACAAGGTCGCCACGATGAAGACTGCGCCCCGTCAGCAGGATCGCGCCTTTCGGGTCCAGATAGGTCATTGCCCGTTCCAGAACCGGAGCCCCTTGATGGATGCTGAGGTTCAGTGCCAGGTCTTTATCGGCCAACAGGGCGCTCATTTGCCACTTAGCGCGGGCCAAAGGAACCGCGCGCCGTAACCGCGCAATGATCGATTGTACTGCATTATCAGCGGTGAAATTCGCCTGATCGGCAATGGGGGCGGGCATAACACGCTCGTCCAGGGCCAGTGGCAGGCCGTTGGCGGATCGTAACCGGCGAATATGAACAGCCGTTTCATCCGACTGCGCCCCAAAGAGTTTTTGTTCCCGCATTGTCATTGGACGACGATCGAAACTGAGAACCCGTGTTGTTTGACTGTGCCCCGCCGCCGCATATTGCTGATCGATATCCAGGACAGGGTCCAATTGTTCAACAAAGGCGCGATCCGTTACAAAGGTACCGCGACCACGATGCCGCTCAAGCAGGCCTGCTTCGACCAAGTCATCGATCGCCTGGCGAACCGTCATTTTGCTGACACTGAAACGCTGGGCCAGCGCCAGATCGGTGGGAAATTGCGCCGCCGTATCAGGCCAGCTTCGTATGTCAGCCAGCAGTGCCTGACGGATCTGTAGGAACAAAGGAACCGGTGAATTTCTGTCAATTTGGTTTCCCGCGAATGGCTCCGACACCATAGTCACTCCTAAAAATGAATTCTCTTCAGAATCCCACTAGACGAATTAGTCTATAAGACTATACTAATTGATCAAAGGGCCATCCAGCCTTTTAATGATCACTGTTTTGACACCGGGAGCGACGATATGGAAGCCTCAATGCTGGAAGAAACTGTTCAGAATCCGAACCCCTATCCTGTCGTCGGTAAATTGCAGTATGATGATATCTGGCAACTGTGCCTGCAGGCGCGCGATATGGCTTGGGACCCGGCCCAGGATATAGATTGGGCCGCATTGGCGAAAGAAACCGCATCCCTTCCTGCCGAGGTTAGGGAAGCAGGCGCTGAATGGTGGTCCCTGCGGGCCTGGATGGAACATGGTGCCACACCGTATGGCGCGGAACGGCTGCGCCAGGCAATCTATGAACACCTGCCTTTTGAGGTGAAACAGCATGTGGCGAACTTCATCATGGAAGAATTGCGCCATCATGAGGCCTCCTTCCGCATCGCAGATGCCCTGGGTGGGTATCAGCCAACACCGCGCAGTGATTATTTCCAACTGATCATTCCAAAATTCCACACGGAGTCAGAAGAAAAGCAAATGTCCTTCTATGCGGGGATGGCGGTCAACACGCTGTTTGAACAATTGTCCGGCGAATTGTTGACTGCTCGTTACAAAAACGCGACCTTCCCGGAAATTCGCAAGGCCTGTCAGTTGATCCTGCGCGACGAAGCCCGGCACATTCAATTTGGCCGCATCCTGATGCGTCGTTTCTTTGAGCAATTAAGCCAGGAAGAAAAAGTCCTTCTGGGTGAGAAATTTGCCAAAAAGCTGCGGGGCAGCCTGTTGAACGGTGTTTATTCCGTTGTGAACCTGCCGAAGGAAGAGCGTCAACGCTCCGCACGCGCCCGTGCTTTGGCGACAGAATATGGGCTGGGTGCGACCCATCCAGATGAAGAGGTCGATATCATCGTCGCGGCCTTAAGCAAAATCCGCGAAGATGTCGCCCCCTATAATGTCCCCATCCCCCTGATCCCAGAAATCGAAGGCGATGGTAAGCGCGAAAGCACGCTGGCGGTCGAGTAAGAGCCCGCCAACGCCGCGCTCCTTAAGATGGTATTGGTGTCGAGGGTCAGAACCGAATCCAGGGCCACCCGTGCAACTGGTGCCCGCTGCCCTAGACCCCGGATCCGGTCCGGGGTGACGATGTATCAGACAAGGGCACCCTCACCCCACATCCCCGTCATACCCGCGCAGGCGGGTATCCAGGGCCCCCCGCACCAATCCCGCCTGCCGCCCTGGACCCCGGATCACGTCCGGGGTGACGATGTGTCAGACAAGGGCACCCTTCCCCTGAGGGGCGTAGCGTCTCGAAGGGGGAGCCCTCTGAAAGCACGACACTTACAGCGCCTCCTTCGAGACGGCACTATCGCGCCTCCTCAGGATGAGAATGGGAATTTTTGGCATTGCGCGACCCGCCCCTCTGCGCCCTTTGCGGCTCATTTTCAAAAAAGGAAACCGCAAAGGAACTGGGCTTAGGCCTTGGCGGCGACGACTTCGACCTCAACCCGCAATTCAGGTTTCACCAGGCCTGCGACAAAGATCAGGGTGGATGTCGGCTTATGCCCAGCCAGGGCGGCGGTGCGGGCAGCGCCATAGTCTGCGAGGTCTTCCGGACCCAACAAGTAGGCCGTCATCTTCACAATGTCTGAAATTTCCATCCCTGCGGAAGCCAGAATCTCTGCGATATTCTGCCAGACAAGCTCCGACTGCGCCTTGGTGCCGGCTGGAATCGTGCCATCCTTTGCCATACCAATCTGACCGGAGACATGCAGTATCCGAGCGCCTGGCGCGGTTTCGAGGCCATGGACATAGGCCCCAACCGGGGCGGCGATGCTGTCAGGGTTGTGAATTGTCATATCAGAGTGTCCCTCCTTAAAGGTTAAGATTGGGCTGCAGCCCTTCGGTCGGCTGGCGCATATGTTCCAGGATCACGCGAATCTCGGCAGCACTGGCAAGGCGCGGATTGACCTTGATCTGGCCGCTTTTCGCAGCCCCTTCCGCCACCAGATCCCGTTCTGCATCGGTCGGGACAAATTTGTCCAGACCGATATCCAGCGCAACCTTCTTACGCATCGCAGACAGGCCAGCCGCGGAGCTCGCCCCCTTAAAGATCCCAGCCACGATCTCACCTTTTGCCCCTAGGGCTGGCTGGTTGAAAGCCATGCTCCACGGCAGCGCCAAGGCATTCGCCAGGCCATGCGGCACATGATGCAAGGCACCCAATGCACCCGCAATCGCATGTGCCAATCCCAAATGCGCGGAATTAAAGGCGATGCCAGCCTGCATTGATCCAATCAGGCAATTCCCCCGTGCCTCGATATCATCTGGCTTTTCAAAAGCAATGGGCAGCGACACGGCCAGAAGCTCCATCGCAGACCGGGCAAACGGATCGGTCATTACAGTCGCAAATTTCGACGTGTAAGCCTCCACCGCATGGGTGATGGCATCATAGCCTGCGGTTGCTGTTACACCTGGCGGTGCCGTTACACCCAGTTCCGGATCCAACAGTGCCAGACGCGCCGCCATATTAGGGGATCTTAGGACCATCTTATAGTCGGTCCCTGTCTTTGCGATGACCGCGGATTCTGAAACCTCGCTGCCGGTGCCTGCCGTCGTGGGAACCGCAACGAACAGGCTGTCATGGGCGATCATCGGCATGCCCATGGCACCGACAATATTCTCAATGGGCCCTGGATTACTGAGCAACATGCGCGCTGCTTTGGCAGTGTCCAGGGTGGAGCCACCCCCGACCGCCAGAATCAAATCCGCCTCAGCCTGCGAAAGGGCCGCACGGGCGCCTTCAACTGTATCGGTATCAGGCTCATGTTGTGGGACTGCGTGAAAGACAGGGGCAAAATCCTTCAGGATTTCTGATAGCCGATCCTGTAACGGCCCCCCCATGAAATAAGCATCCAGCAGAATAGCAGCCTTCCTTCGGCCCTCTGCCCTTGCCAAATCCGGCAGGGCTGACAGACAGCCCGGCCCAAATTGCACACGGTGTGTAGAATGAAGGAATACGAAGGGACCAGACATTGATCAAAACTCCTTAAGAACTGATATCCATAATAACGGCCTTGGATTGCAGATAGGCGTCCAAGCCCTCCAGCCCCAATTCGCGGCCATATCCGCTTTGCTTATACCCCCCAAACGGGGTTTCGATTCCAACCACGGCAGGGGTGTTCACACTGACGGTTCCAGCCTGAATCTGACCGGAAATCCGGTGCGCCTTGCCGACATCCCGTGTCCAAAGAGTGGCGGCTAGGCCATAGTCACTGTCATTGGCGGCGGCGATAGCGGCATCCTCATCTGATACACGAATGACGGCCATGACCGGACCGAATACTTCTTCCTGGGCCAGCACATCACCGGATTTCACCTGATCGAAAATTGTCGCGGACACATAGGGGCCGGTGTGATCCGGGGCCTCCCCGCCACAGACCAAAGACGCGCCTGCCTTCTGTGCATCCTGACACATCCCCAGAATTCTGGATTGTGCTTTGGTATCGATGACAGGGCCCAATTGCGTTGCAGGATCTGACAGGTCCCCGATCTTCAAGCCTGTAGCGATTTTTGCCAGGCGCTCAACGACCTCATCGGCACGGCTTTCACTGACAATCACCCGTGTGCGGGCGGCACATTTCTGTCCAGCATGCCCGAAACATCCCGCTGCAGAGGCAGGAATTGCCTTCTCCAGATCGGCATCGTCCAGAATGATGGTCGGGGACTTGCCACCCAATTCCAGGGTAACGCGCTTGACCGTATCGGCGGCAATCCGGGCAACCTGCTTCCCTATTTCTGTAGAGCCTGTGAAGCTGATCTTGGTGACACGCGGATGACGGACCAATGCCATGCCTGCTGCTTCTCCCGGCCCAGGCACAACGTTCAGGACCCCAGCCGGCAATCCGGCATCACTGGCCAGTTTCGCAAACAACAGGGCCGTCAGCGGTGTCAGGCTGGCAGGTTTCACAACCACCGTGTTTCCCGCCGCCAGAGCCGGCGCCACCTTCCACACCATCATCAGAAGGGGGAAGTTCCACGGCACGATCAATCCACATACGCCAAGGGGTTCACGTCGGATGTAACGATGCACCGTCTCCGCAGAGGCAACAACGCGCCCATCAATCCGATCTGCAAAACCGGCGAACCAGCGCAGGGTCATGACCGCCGATACGATATCGATCCGCGCATCCGACAACGGCTTCCCGGCATGATGCGCCTCCAGTGAAATCCACTGATCCATTTCTGCCGCCAGACGATCTGCCATGGCATACAGCAGGGCGGCCCGGGCGGATGGTGCCATTGCACGCCAGGCGGGCCACGCCTTATCCGCACTTGTCACTGCCGCATCAATCACATCGGCGTTTCCAGACCCGACGTCGCAGATCGTGTCGCCAAACTGTTTGCCATATACAGTCAAACGCGACGGGGACACGATGAAAGCGCCATCGATGTAAACAGTACCCTCAGGATAGCGGGCCCGCAGATCCGCGCTGGCAGTCATTAACGGCATGGCCTGGGCCATTGCTCTCTCCATTCTATCAACAGGATACGCGGTGCCTCTAGTGTGAGTGCAGCGCGTCTATCAGGGACAAGACAACCGGCATTGGGCGACAGTCTTTCAGCAAATCAACGGCTGCAGCGCGATGATCCGGATCACCGAAAATCGATTCATGCGTGGCATTTGGAAAGCCCTGATGGCGCAGTGCTTCAACCACCATGGTCAGGATTTCCTGATCCATTGGCCCGTCGCGCACCCGGTCTTCTTCGATGAAATCTGCCATGCCGGACCTCTCACTCTTGAATCGGAAGGCGTCGGGTCCGGGGCGCAAAACCCCAGACCCGACCCTCATTTACTTGGTATTCACAATGGTTTCGATTTTTTCGATCCCACCGACCTTATCGGCATAACTGGCCCAGAACGGTGCCATCGCCTTTTGCCATTCGGCGGTATCCTGTTCGACCACCGTTGCGCCCATTTCAACAGCTTTCGCCAGGGATTCTTCCTGTTCCCCAGCAGCCAGACCATTGAAATAGGGAATCGCTTCCGCTGCGGCTTCTTCCAGCGCGGCTTGCTGTTCCGGTGTCAGCGATTCCCAGAACGGCATGCTCATATACATCACGCCCAGCGCCCAGATATGGGATGTTCTGGCAAAGTTTGGCACGACTTCGTACAATTTCAGCGCTTGATAGCCCGACATGGTCATATCCATGTAATCCACCACACCGGTTTCCAGCGCATTATAGGCTTCTGTAATCGGAACCGGCGTTGGGCTGGCTCCAAGTGACTCCCACAAGGCAATGTGCAGCGGGCTTTGAATAACCCGCATCTTCAATCCTTTCACATCGTCCGGACCAGTAATCTTGGCCTTGGAAATCACATGACGTGCGCCATAGGTGATGAAGCCAAAGGCTTTGAAACCCTGTTTTGCGAACAGGTCCTTGAACTCATCCCCGATTGGGCCAGCCATCACCTTGTCGATATGGGCCTGGTCGCGGAAGATGAATGGCATGTCGAAAAGAGACGTTTCCGGAACCCATGTGGACATATTGGCCAGGGTTGATATCCCTGCCTGAATGGAGCCCAAACGGACGCCTTCGACTTCCTCTTTCTCACCACCCAAGGCACCGTCCGGGACGATGTTAAAGGTGATCTGACCCGGAATCTTCTTCTCGACCAATTCATTCATCTTGGTCCAGATCTTGCCTTGCGGCTTGTCTATTCCATAGATAACACCGACCGTGATCTGTGTTGGATCCGCCTGAGCGACCCCGGCCCAGGTCAGTGATAATCCCATCGCCACGGCCAGCAACAGCCCCGGTCCTGTCTTCAGTGTGCGTCTAACAAACATCCCTCTGCCTCCTAGTGTTGTACCTGTGAATATCTGGCTTTTCCGTCATTAGTTTCCTTGTAAAAGCCAACCAAGACCGAGCGACACCGCGGGTACGTAAGTGATGATCACCAAGGCGATCAACAGCGCGCCCAACAGGGGATACATCGCACGGAAAACGTCATGCACCGGCGTTTTTGAGATCGCCGATGAAATAAAGACCAACATACCAACCGGGGGCGTTAAACCACCCAACATCAGATTAACGACCACAATCAGACCGAAATGGATCGGATCTACGCCCATGCTGACCATAACTGGCATCAATAGTGGCGTTAAGATCAGGATCGCTGCGCCAATATCCAGGAACATGCCAAAAAACAGCATCAGCACATTCGCCAGCAACAGCACGATATAGGGATTATCCGACAGGCCGGTGATCAGTGCCGACAGCGATTGAGGAATCTGTTCTGTTACCAGAACGAAGGTGAAAGGCGCCGCCGCACCGATTAAAAGGCCAACCATCGCCGCTTCCACCGCTGCCCCACGCAAGGTCTGCCAAAGTTCCCGCCAGGTGAATGTACGATAGACCGCAATCCCTAAGACAAAGGCATAGGCAACCGCCAGAACACCAGCCTCTGTCGGAGTGACAACGCCGCCGCGAATCCCACCGATGATCACGATCGCCAACCCCAGAACCGGCAGCGCCTTGATCCCGGCGCGTCCCCGATCGGACCAACTGGCGGCCTGATTGGCGGTGCCATAGCCCCGCATCCGGGCAATTACATAAATACACAGCATCAGACTGGCGCCCATCAACAGGCCAGGGACAACACCTGCCAGCCACAAACTGCCAACAGAAAGATTCGCGACCGACGCCAGAATCAACAGGGCGATAGAAGGCGGAATGACATTGGGCAATGTCGCAGCCGCCGCCGTGACGGCACAGGAAAAGCCCGGCGAATAGCCATGCTTGACCATCTGCGGCACCAACAGCTTTGTGCCCAACGCAGCTTCCGAATAGCTGGACCCGCTGATTCCGGCATAAAAGCCGCTGGACACGATGTTCACCTGTGCGAAGCCACCGCGCAAATGCCCTACCAGCTTGAAGGCGAAATCCATCAGGCGTGACGTCAGCCCCCCCACATTCATCAACGCCCCTGCTGCGATGAAAAACGGGATCGCCAATAACAGGAACTTACTGGACCCATTCACCATCGTCTGAACCACGGCGGCGGGGGGCATTACCGCACCAGCGGCATTGGCGGCAAAGGCTGCAAAAATCATGGCGAAAGCAACCGGCGTTCCAATCGCCATGGCGACCAGAAAGCTGACAATCATCGTGGTGCCGGGATCAAGGCCCTTAAGGCTGACCAAGCCTCCTGGCTGCAACAGAAAATACAGGCCAAAGGCAAGCGCGATGCTGATGATCCCGCGCCAGGGGCGTTTCCCCTCATCCAGACCTTGCAGCGCCAAATACAAAAGACCCAACGCGCTGGTCACGGGGATCAGTGCAAACTTAACCCAACTTGGCAGATTAAGGGCGTAATTCACGCCACCGACCGCATCAATCAAGGTCATCCCGCCCAACAACAGCATCACCGTCGCATAGGCGATGATCAAATCGCTGAGAAAGCCAGCCGCCGTCTGCAATGGTACCGGCAGCCGTTCGACCAGAAACTGAATCGACAGATGCGCCCGCCCTCTATGCGCCAGGGGAACCGCCAGAAAGATCACGCCAATGAAAAGCCATTGCGCCGCCTCCCCGCCCCAGGTCAGGGAATTGTTGAAGCCATAGCGTCCGATAACATTGGCCAAAACAATCAGAATCAACGCGATCAGCGCCAGCGTTGCCGCCCCGCCAATGACGCTATCGAAAAACCCGAGAATCCGTTGAGCCGCCAACCGTAATCCCGTCGCAGATTGCCCGCTGTTTGCATCCCGCTCTTTTGTGTATCCAGACAGGGCGTCATCGACCAACGGCATAGCCCAGCCCTCCTCTTGGATTTGCGGCCGCCCGCACGCGGCCATCTGGGTCTCGCGCAGCGGCGGTCAGACGGCCTTCCGACCAATCATCGCCAATGCTTAAATCGTGGCCCCGATGCTTCAGATCATCGCATACCTGGGAACCAAACCGACCCTCAACCACCAGGCGACCGGGTGAAGCATGGCGGGGATAGAACGAATTGGGCCAATGTTCGCTATGAAACGAAGGGGCTTCTATCGCCTCTTGAAGGCCTATTTTATGCACCAGATGCCGGATCAGAAAAGCCGCTTGCCATTGATCCTGCTGGTCCCCACCCGGTGTGCCACAGGCAAGATATCCCCGACCGGCCTTATCCAGAACAAGCGTTGGCGTCAGTGTGGAGCGCGGGCGTCGATCCGGTCCCAAACCCGATGGGGCGACAGGGTCCAGCCACATCATCTGTGCCCGCGTTCCAAGGGGAAATCCCAGAGACGGAATGGCGGGCGAGGATTGCAACCACCCACCGGATGGGGTTGCTGACACGATGTTCCCGGCAGCATCGATCACATCGATATGACAGGTATCCCCGCTGACGCTGGCACGATAGCCCAGCGCTTCAATCGATTGAACCGTCGGCTCCCCGCCGCCATAGGCGGCCAGCAAGCCGGTTTCCCGTTTGCGGGCACAGGCGGCGGCATAATCGATCGGTGCGCCACAGCCTGCAATATTGCCCGGTCGCCAATCATTGCAGGCCCGCGCGGAGATCTCGTCACGCCGCAAGGCCGCATAGTCTTGTGACAACAATCGGTTCATCGGGACACGGGCGGTTTTTGGGTCCCCGTAGAATACTTCCCGATCCGCGAAGGCCAGTTTCAAGGCTTCGGTCACCCGATGCACAAATTCTGCCCCATTGGGGTCCAGTGCCGCCATCTCTTGGGCCGGCAACAAGGCCAGCGCTTGCAACAGAACAGGCCCCTGCGTCCAGCTATCGCATTTCAGCACCTGATAGCCTGCATACTCCAGCGACAGGGCTGGTTCGAACCAGGCCCGCCAACCCGCCAGATCTGACCCCCGCAACAATGCGCCATTCACCTGACCAGACACATCCATCACTTCTGTCTGGCGGCAAAAGGCATCAATTTCCTGGGCGACAAAACCATCGGACCATATCGCACGGGCGGCTTCAATCTGTGCCAGCCGATCCGATCCGACCGCTTCTGCTTCATCCAAAAGACGGTGAAAAACGGAATACAAAGTTGGATTGCGCAGCAATTCCCCTACCGCCGGGACCGTACCATCAGGAAGAAACACCTCCACTGAGGTCGGCCAGTAGCGCTGAAAAACGGATTGTGCCGCCACAAGCGTGGCATGCAGGCGGCCATCCACAGGGACGCCCCGATCCAGATAGTCCAATGACGGTTCAATCACTGTGCGCAGTGGTAATGTTCCCTTTTCCGCCAAAAGCAGCATCCAGGCATCAAATGCCCCGGGCACCACGGCAGACAGTAAACCTGTCCCTGGAATGCGATCCAGACCTAGGGCGCGTATCGCGTCTATCGTCGCTGTTTTTGGTGTCGGCCCCTGTCCGCATACGGCCTGCGCGCGCCCATCGGCGGCATCATAAACCAGCATTGCAACATCCCCGGCGGGACCATTCAGATGGGGGGCCACCGCTTGCAGCACGAAGCCACCGGCCACAGCCCCGTCAAAGGCATTCCCCCCCAGTTCCAACATGCGCATCGCAGCTTGACTGGCAGCGGCATAGGTCGACGTCGCGACGCCGAACCAACCCTGTACCTCTGGCCGTGACACTTGCATGCTCACTCTCCAGCCTTTAATTGATCCAATTTTGAACCAATGTGACGATTTAGTGAACCAATAGTGACGCAATCCTAAAATAATTCCAACAGGAATCTGTCATGTAATCATTAAATTTGTCCGAACTCGGCTCAGATGGCTTAAAATCGCCTCCCTGGCCTGTTCTCCATCACGACGTACCAGGGCTTGAACAATGGCCGTATGATCCTGTTGGTAAATCTGCCGACGCTCGTCGGTCAACCCGCGGCGGCGCAATCCAAACCAGGCCGGGGATTGCCGGGCCTTATGAATCCCTTCGACGATTGTGATCAGATATTGGTTCTTTGACGCCTCAGCGATGGCCCGATGCAGTTTATTGTCCCAATATTCGAATTCCGCCATGGTTTCTGATTTTGCACCGGCGGCAAGGATGTCTTCCATAGATGCCAGTTCTGCATTGCTGGCACGAATGACAACCAGCTTCGCCAGCAAGGGCTCAATCAGCAAACGTGCCTCCATAACCTCTTCCGGGTTCACGGTGCTGGCGTCAGGGTCAGAAACGCTCGATACGCCAGGCGGCGCACACGCAAAAGTGCCCCGCCCGACATGGCGGTCGATCCAGCCATCCTTGACCAGTTGCAGCATTTGTCGGCGCACCGTGTTGCGGCTGATGGCGAATTGATCCGCCAGCTCGCGCTCCGTCGGTAACTGTGTCCCGGGGGGCCAATGCCCCTCCAGAACCTGCGTTTCCACAAATTGACGCAACGCCGCCAGGGCCTTACGGGCATGCCCCCGCATATCGGACATCGGATCACCCTTTAATGAACCATTACTGGACCATTGTGATCCATCTATCCGATAAATGCCACTGTTTCTTTATCGCGTCCTTAGGACAAAACATACTGCGACAGGGGACGAATGAAAATTATCAGCAAGCCCGCAGCCCCCAAAAGTACCCGAACCGGGGCATTGAGACGCTGTTTCCAATAACCTTCCTGGGCGATGACGAACAAGGTCAGACCGACAGCTGTAAACACTGTGGCCATAATGATCCCGATCACACTGCCCTGCAGCAGCAATGCCTGATCAAAGACAAAGGCAAAGGGGATCAGGAAGGCACCGATGGCAATACGCACAGCCGCCCCTGCAATCTTCATCGGGGCCTCATCCGCGATCGCACTGGCGGCATAGGCCGCTACGGCAACGGGTGGTGTCAGGGCGGACATCACCGCAAAATACAGCAGGAACAAATGCCCGGCCATCAGATCAATCCCCAGATCATGCATGACCGGGGAAATCAGAACCGCCGCCAGAATATAGGCGCTGGGCGTTGGCATACCCAGTCCCAGAAGAATGGTCAGCCCTGCCGCGACAATCAGGGAGATCAGGACGTCCTGATTGGAAATCAGAAAAACCAGTGTCCCGAATTTGGAAGCCAGCCCGGTCATGGTGATGCCGCCAATGACCAGTCCCGCTGCTGCGCAGGCCCCCGTGACGGCAACCATCTTAATGCAGGTATCAGACAGGATATCGAACACCTTGGCCGGGGTTAACCGGGTGCTGCGCCGGACCATGGACACCGCAAGAACAGTCAATGTCCCATAAATTGCGGCATAGGTGGGCGTATACCCATTCACCAGGGCCCAGGTAATAACGACCAGAGGTACCAGAAACAGGCCACCCTCTTTCATGGTTTGCATCAGGGCTGGAATTTTCGACATATCCATACCCTGCAGGTTTTCCTTACTGGCCCGCAGATGAACCTGCATATAGATCGGCAGATAGTACAGAATCGCCGGTATCAAGGCCGCAATGGCGATATCGATGTAAGGAATGCCGATCTGCTCTGACATGATAAAAGCAGCAGCGCCCATGACAGGCGGCACCAGGCTGCCCCCGGTTGAGGCTGCGACTTCGACGCCCCCGGCAAAGGCGGAATTATAGCCAAGCCGTTTCATCATCGGGATGGTGACCGACCCCGTGGTCACAACATCAGAGGTCGGGCTGCCGGATATCGTTCCATACAAGCCAGAGGAGATAACGGCGATCTTTGCCGGTCCGCCCTTTGACCCACCCGTCAATGACGCTGCGAAGTTAAAGAAGAAGTCCGCTCCACCTGTTTTAGAAAGTGTCGTCCCAAACAGAACAAACAGAAAGGCATAGGTCGCAGCCACCCGGATCGGCACACCAAACAGGCCGTCGGTTGTAAACACCATGATATCCAGGAAATGCTCCAGGGTGATTTCACCGTGGCTCAAGGGACCGGACAACTTGTCGCCAAACAGGTTATAGGCGATGAAGGCGATAACAATAAATGTCAGCCCCAGGCCAACCGTGCGTCGCATCGCCTCAATCGACAAAATGATCAATGTCAGGGATGCCAGAACATCCAGGTCAGACAAGGGATCCAGCAATGTGATCCGTTGTGAAATGGTATCACTTTCTGTCACGAAGTAAGCGCCACAGGCAAAAGCAGCCGCCGCCAGAATCCATTCATAAAATGGAAACTTATCCGGGTTGGACTTTGTTGTCGGCGTGATCAGGATGAAGGTTAAGACCAGCATCAAAGATAAAAAGGTAATGGTCAGGGGTAAAATATCGGTTCGGGAGAACCCTGCCGCATAAATCGTCCAACCGGCCACCACAGCGGCATAGACTTTTGTGACCAGGGCAAGGGTCCCAACAGGGCGTCTGCGCAGACCGGTATCAAATGCAATAGAGAGAAAAGACACAGCTTTGTTCCAAACCTGAGATGCGGATGTGATAGTCGATTTGAGGATGCACACCCCCGCCAAACCAAACCGGTTCAACGGGGGTGCAGACGTCCCTATCTAGATTACTGCAGGCCTTTTGCCTTAAAGACAGCAGCGGCGGCCGGGTGATACGGCGCAGCCGTTCCAGACGCCATCAGCTTGGCATCCAAAGACCCCATCGCTTTATGAACACTGCTGACCTGATCGGCATGATCGGCCAACGCTGTGGCCAAATCCTCGACCAACTTGGGGTCCGCGTCTTCCCGCACGAAAAGCTGGGCGGAAACCGTCACCGTCAGCGTATCGTCCGGTGCCCAGGGATAGGAACCGCCTTTGATTACGAATTCACTGATATTCCATTCCTTGGCAACGGCATCAGCCGTTTCCTTTTGAACCGGCACCAGCTTCAGATCAATTGCGGAAGCCAGCTCCCGGATCGACCCATGACCCACGAACAAAGAATTCAGAATTGCATCCGCCCGACGGTCACGCATCAATTCGCCCTGTTCCTTGGACGCGGCATAGGTCACACCGCCACCCCAGGATTCAATGTTTTCAGGAGACGCACCCACCGTTGTCAGCATCGTCGCCCCAATATCACTGACCACATTACCTTTTCGATTTAACAGGATCTGGATCGGCAGTTTCTGGGTCGCGATGTCTTCCATCGTATTGATGTTATGCTCGGTCGCATAGTCCTTGTTCACCAACAATTGCATCGGTGCCCAGGTATACATAACCGCCAGGGTCCGCATCGAATCGACCGGGGCCTTGAAAGGCTCGGCCCCCGCCAGCGCTGATTTCACCTCAGCATCATGAATGATGGCGATATCACATTTCTTTTGATCCAACTGCACGACATTGGCAAAGCCGCCGCCAGAGGTTTGATAGGTAACCGTCGAACCAGGGAATGCGGCCTTGACTGCATTGTCGACACCAGCACCCAACAGAGACCACAGGCCCCCAGGGCTGGCGCCACATAAGGTCAGGTTATAGGCCGCATTGGCCGGCGCAGATGCCAGCGCCGCCCCAGCAACAACCGATAGTGCAAGCAGACTCGTTTTGATGGATTTTCTCATTCTATCCTCCCAATTGAGCCCGTAATCCGGGCTATTATTTGCTGCCGGAGTATCCGGTCAGCTCCATCGCCATCGGTTCTTCCGACGGACATATTATTAGATATCTAATTATTACTGTAGGCTGGCTTTTTTAGGCCTGTCAATTTACCAAACGCCTCCCCCTACAAACTGTAGGCCTCGTAGGTTGATGGATGAAACAACTCTTCGACCGTCACACGCCTTGGTGACAAGCCCTGGCGGTGATGTTGCTCCAGGAAATAGTCCAAAACCTTGTAGTTTGACGCGGTGCCGTAAGACCAGAAATCCGGGCCTATTAGTGCCCTGGCCCGTTGCAGCGTATCTTCCACGAACGGCATGGTTACCTTAGTCGCGGATGTATCATCCAAGGCCGATTGCGACAGCGCCTTTGCCTGGGTAAAGGCCTTCTGGAACGCCCCCGGAAGCCAGGGATGGTCTTCGACCAAGGATCGGCGCAATCCCAGTAAATGCATGATCGGGAACAGCTGTGTGCGCTTGTAGTACTCTTCCGCGACCCCAACAGTATCTTCAAACAAGCGCCCAACACGGGGGTCGCCTTCGTTAAAGCTGCGCGGCCAACGGGGACCGACGAAGGCATCGATCTCCCCTTCCGCCAACATATGGTTCAGGGTCGCCCCCTCAGGCGCCTGCTCCAGCTTTACATCTGCGGGCAGGTCAATTTTCAGTTTCTCCGGGCGACCCGCTGTATCCATGCCACCCCGCACCCATTGGACGTCAGAGGGTTTTACACCGTATTCATCCTCCAGAATCGCGCGTACCCAGACATTGGCGGTCAATTGATATTCCGCGATTCCGATGCGCTTACCGATCAGATCCTTCGGCGTCTTAATGCCCTTGGTCGTATTGATATAGATCGACGTATGACGGAAGGCCCGCGAAAGGAACACCGGAATGGCGATGTAATGGGGGTCGGGCCGCGTCAGGCTGACAACATAGGAGGAAAAAGAGATTTCCGACGCATCATAGGCCTGATGCCGAAAGGCACGGAAGAACATTTCTTCTGGAACCTGCAACATGCAGACAGGATCAACACCATCGATCTGCACGCGCCCGTCGTAAATCGCACGGGTTCGGTCATAATCCCCCATCGCGATGGACAGCTGTAGTTTACTCATATCTGATTTTTCCTCTCTTCTGTGCGGCGCACGGGAACCTGATGGTGCATGCGAATATCTGTGCCAGCTTCTGATGATTGCAGTATCCCATGACACACTTCCAGGCTGGCAAGCCCCCATCTGGCATCCTGGATCGGGCTCTGTGATTGCCGAACCGCAGCAACCAGAGACTCCATCACACCCTTGCGGGGGATGGCATCCAAAGGGGTTGATAAGAAGTCACTCTGTGTATGCCCATAGACCCAAACTCCATCAGGGGTCAGACGCAAATCGGCCCCGTCGCAACTGACCAAAATCGTTCCGAAATGTTCATTATGGGCCGGAACAGCCGGGTCTGGAGAGGCCCCAAAAGTGCGCTCTGTTTTCAGACGGATTTCATCCTGGGGCGTTTGGACCGATTGCAACGCCTTGCGCGCCTTGCCATAGGCCGTGGGATCGGTGTCATGGCCCAATTCCCCAATCCAGTCACAGAATTCATCACTGTTGAAATGGGCAAAACCGGAATAGGTCAAACTGGCAAACGCCCCTTGCGCAAAAGTCAAATGGGCGGAATAAGCGCATTCGGTGGGTCGTTTATCATCCCATTGTCCGGTTGTCGCCCGCACGGTGGAGACCATGCCGCCTGCCAATAAGCGCACAATATCAATCTGGTGCACGCCCTGACTGAAGATCACGCCGCCCCCTTCCGATGTCATCAGTTCTTCCGGTCGGCGGGGGCGATACAGAAAATCCGTGTAATTCAACGCATGCACCATGCGCACCTGACCCAGGCTGCCGCTGTCAATCAAAGCGCGCGCCTTCAGGACCGGCGCGTCGAAGCTGTGGCTGGGCCCGACAATGACAATCTTTCCGGCACGCTCTGCTGCCTGGGCAATCGCCTCCCCATCTTCCAGAGTGACGCATAACGGCTTGTCGAGCAGCACATGTTTACCCGCCATAACCGCGCAAGTGGCGTGGGTGCGATGCATCTGGTGCGGGGTTGCGATATAGATCGCATCCAGTGTCGGGTCTCCACACAAGGCCTCAACACTGTCATAGGCAGCCCCGCCAAAGCGCTGCACAAATGCAGTGCGTGACGATTCCCGAGGGGCCGCACAGGCGGCCAATTCCACCCTGGGATCATTTTCAAAGCTGGGCAGCATCAGCATAAAGGCGCGGCCCAGACCCGCCACGCCCAGCCGGATCGGTGGATCACAGGTCAAGGGTCAGGTCCCCTTCTTTGGCCCTGGATACGCAAATCATGATGCAGGATGATTTTTCCTCAGGCATCAAAACCATGTCGCGATGATCAACTGTCCCGGCGCTGTAGCGTGTCTTGCAGGTACCGCAGGTGCCACTTTCGCAGGAACTGACGGCAGACACGCCAGCCTCTCGCACTGTCTCAAGGATCGTGCGGTCTGCCGGCACGGTCAGGGTCTTGCCGGATTTGGACAGATGAACCTGAAAGGCCACATCATCGGCGCGCACAACTTCGACCGGTTTGAAATCTTCGAAGTGAACCGCAGATTCCGGCCAATGCCCGGTCATGCCGCGCACTTCTTCCATCAAGGGCTTCGGACCACAGCAATAGATATGCGTGTTCGATGGACGCTCAAAATGATCCCAGAAGTCATAGACCTGATCCAGGTCACCCATATCATGATGAATGATCACCTCCCCGGTAATCTCATCAGAATGCAGCACGTCCAGATAAGCCGCCTGATGTGCGGAACGTGTGCAATAGATCACCTGAAACGGTTTTCCCTCGGCACTCAACTGGCGCGCCATAGACAGGATTGGGGTGATGCCGATCCCGCCCGCAATCAGCAAATAGTTTGGTGCGTCCACCAGGGGAAAGTCGTTGCCTGGCTGATCTACCTTCAACGTGGAACCAATCTCGGTCTCTTCAACCATCGACCGGGACCCGCCCCGACTGTCTGGCTCATGTTTTACCGCGATGACATAACGGTGATGTTCTGTGGGGATATTGCTCAGCGAATAATGCCGCATCGCCTTGCTGGGTGTTTCCAACGACAGATGCCCGCCCGCCGTAAAAGGCGGCAGGCCTGACCCATCCGCAGCGGTCAGTTCAAATTCCCAAATGCCCTCGGCAATTTCCCGTTTGCCGCGGATCACCAAATCCATCATGCCAGAACGCCCATCCGTAACTATTTGTTTTTATGGCGTATCACCTCATTTTGGGTGATGCGTTTCCTCATCTCTTAGAAACACTCTAGACGGAAAGACTCGATTGCGCTAGTTTTTCTTAGATATCTAATAATAAAAAATTTGGAGGACACTAGATGCTAACATCAGAAGAAAATGATCTGCTGTGTCGGGTCGAAAATGACGCCCCGATGGGACAGTTGATGCGCCGCCATTGGGTTCCTGTTTGCATGTCTGAAGAAGTTGCAGAGCCAGATGGCGCGCCTGTGCGGCTGCGCATCCTGGGTCGGGAATATGTCGCCTTTCGGGACAGCGACGGTCGGTTGGGGGTTCTGGACGGGCATTGTCCGCATCGCGGTGCATTGCTGGCGCTGGGTCGCAATGAAGACTGTGGCCTGCGCTGCCTGTATCACGGCTGGAAAATCGATGTGGAAGGCACCGTCCAGGAGATGGCGTCGGAGCCGCCTGAAAGCGCCCTGAAGACAAAGGTAAAGCATGAGGCCTTCCCGGTGGAAGAGAGCGGGGGATTCGTCTGGGCTTATCTGGGGCCCCGCGACGCCATGCCTGCCTTTGAACCGCCCCCCTTCGCGGCCGATAAATCTGCACAGGTCAGCATTCTGAAAATCAAGATCCCCTGTAATTGGGCGCAAATTCAGGAAGGACAGATCGATTCCGCTCATTCCTCCTCTCTGCATTATTCTGATATGAAACCAGCGCGGGTCGGTGGCGCGGAAGCGGATGATAAAAGCTGGTATCGTCCCTCGACCGACAAATCTCCAAAACTCCAGATCGAACGGACGCCCTATGGCTTTCACTATGCGGCCATTCGTCGGCCCATCAAGAATGCCGCCACCCACAATTACATTCGGGTCACGGAATATCTGGCCCCCTTTGTTTCCCTTATTCCACCCAACAATATTTACAATGTCGCCAGCGTGAATGTGCCGGTCGATGATACGACGACGATGTTTTACTTCATCGCCTGGGGCAATCCGGAAACCTGCACCCCGACCGACGAATGGCGACGCTTCTGCCATGCGGTTCCAGGGGTGGATTTAAATCCTGACTGGTCCCCGATCCGCACATTGGATAACAATTTCCTGCAGGACCGCGACGCAATGCGCGGCGATGATAGCTTCACCGGCATTCCCGGTATTCCCAATCAGGACATCGCGATGTGGGTCGGCATGGGTCCCATTGTGGATCGCAGCAAGGACATTCTGGGGGCTTCCGACATGGCAATTGTGGAATTCCGTCGCCTGATGGTCGATGCCGCCAAAGTCATGGCCGAAACCGGCGAAGCCTTTGGCGTCGGTGCCACCCTGCAAGGCGTCCAATCCTATCAGGAGGTCATACCCAAAGAGGTCGATTGGCGCACCAAGGTCGCCCGGGAAAGCCAAGCCGCCGAATAAAGTCCGAGATTTCATATTTTACCCCTCCCTCCTTGAGGGGAGGGAGAAAACAGAGCCGCCCCCTCGTCAAAAAGGAAGGCGCCAAACGCCGTCTAAACAGCGTGGCTGCGGGTGGCTGGGACGGAGACGCCGTCGCGCAAGGCAGCGGCCTCGTCTTCATCCAGATTGCGCGCCATCACCAGAAGCGCAGCGCGCAAATCTGCAATTTGCTGTTCGCTCAACCCCCGCAAAGAGGTTTCATTCACATCCTCCGCCAGGGGTTGCAAAAGTTTGCGGGCATCCCTGCCTTCCTGGGTCAGGTATACCAGCAACCGCTTTCGATCTCCGGGGGGATGTTTACGTGTCAGATAGCCCAGCGCTTCCAATTTACGCAAGGCCGTATGGGTGGTGAGTTCCATCAGACCCGCGCGTTGACTGAGTTCCCGTTGGGACAATCCATCCTGTTCCCATAAGATGCGCAGGAAAACCCAGCCACCAAACTGCACCCCATGATCCGTTAGACGCAATTGCAGGGATCGCGTCACGCCACGCGCCACATATCGTACCAGATGCGCCATACGATCCTGGGCCAGATGCTCCGCCTCGCCCCCCGGGGTGACACCTGCTTTCAGCGCCGCTGCCGCGTCGATATCATCGGTCATAATGTTTCCAGTTTTCCTGTTTCTACCGCGCGAGTCGCAAAAAGGCCCATAAGCTCAGTATCATACACTTTTGCGGCGAAACAAGCTTAGATATCGAAGAATGGACGTAAAAGAAAAGGACCTGCAGCAGACATCCGATTGGATGGATGCTGCAGGTCCTTGCCGTCAAACTTTACGCAACGCGGGCTTCTTTGATCGACTCTTCCAGGATATTCAGGGCCTCACTGAAAACCGTATCCTGAATTGTGATCGGCGCCAGGAAGCGGATGACATTGCCATGAACACCACAAGTCAGAAGGATCAGGCCCTTTTCCAATGCCTTGGCGCGAACCCGATTGGCAAAATCGGCGCTGGGCAGGTTGGTCTTCACATCATTGAACTCAACCGCATTCATAAAGCCAGGCCCCCGGATATCGACAATTTCCGGCACGGAGTCCCGCAGGCTTTCCAGGCGCTGTTTCAAACGCTGGCCCAGCGAATTGGCGCGATCGCACAGCTTTTCCTCGTCAATCACGTCCAGAACCGCATTTGCCGCGGCGATGCCCAACGGATTGCCGCCATAAGTGCCACCCAGACCGCCCGGTGCGGGGCCATCCATGATCTTCGCCTTGCCGGTCACGGCTGCCAGCGGGAAACCACCCGCCAGGCTTTTCGCCATGGTCACCATATCCGGCTCGATCCCATAATGCTCCACCGCCAGCATTTTACCGGTCCGGGCAAAGCCGGTCTGTACCTCATCCACAATCAACAGAATGCCATGCTGGTCACACAAGGCGCGCAGGCTTTTCATGAAGCTGACCGGGGCCACGTAAAAGCCGCCTTCCCCTTGAACTGGCTCAATCACAATCGCTGCGACCCGGTTTGGATCAACATCCGCCTTAAACAACTTATCCAGGGCCGCCATTGAATCCGCTTCGGTCACACCATGCATTTCAACCGGAAATGGCGCATGGAATACATCTGCGGGCATCGATCCAAAGCCCAGCTTGTAAGGGGCGACCTTGCCCGTCAGAGCCATGCCCATAAAGGTCCGGCCATGGAACCCGCCGGTAAAGGCGATCACCGCATTCCGTCCGGTTGAGGCCCGCGCGATCTTGATGGAATTTTCCAGCGCTTCCGCCCCGGTCGTGACAAATATCGTCTTCATCGGTTCAGACGACGGCACCAGCGCATTCAATCGCTCAGCCAGGGTCACATAATTCTCGTAGGGGACGACCTGGTGGCAGGTATGGGTGAAACGATCCAATTGCGCCTTTACTGCCTCAATCACCTTGGGGTGACGATGGCCGGTATTCAGCACCGCAATGCCAGATGCAAAATCGATATAGCGATTGCCCTCCGCATCCCAAATTTCTGAGTTTTCCGCGCGCTCTGCATAGATCTGTGTCATCACACCGACCCCGCGCGAAATTGCATCTACACGCCGCGCTTCAATATCCTTGTTCTGCATTCTTTCATTCCTTTGGGTTTCGAGGGTTTAGAATGCCCCGCGTCGAAATTCACAGTCGACATTGCATAACAATTGCTCAATATATTTATCACCGAGGCGGTCCGTCCGCAATATCACCTTAGGGACAGGATGCAAGAAGGAGAGAGTGGGTGCGTGACGTGGATATCGGTGCAAGATTGAAGGCCTTTCGCGAGGCCCAAGACCTTTCGCAACGGCAACTGGCGCAAGTGGCGGGCGTTACCGGCTCTATGATATCCATGATCGAACAGAACCGCACCAGCCCCTCTGTCGCAACCCTGAAAAAGATCCTGTCCGGCCTGAAAATCTCTCTGGGCGCTTTTTTTGAAGAGACCCCGGCTGATGGCGTGAAATGGCATTTCACGCGCGCCGAGCTTGGCGAAATCAATCCAGAGATCAAACGCGGCGCCCCGCCAGAAGCCGCCAAGGCGATCAGCTTCTTACAAGTTGGCGGGGCTGGCACCAGCGCCTTGCAAATGCTGTATGAACATTATCCACCCGGTGCCGATACCGGCCCGGAATTATACAGCCACGAAGCAGAGGAGGCTGGCATCGTCATTGACGGCCAAATCGAAATCACAGTTGGCAGTGAAACCCGGCTGCTGAACACAGGCGACGCCTATCTGTTCAACAGCCGCCTGGCCCACCGTTTCCGCAATCCAGGCAACACCCCCTGCATCATCGTCAGCGCCTGCACCCCTCCGACATTTTGATCAAACGTTAAGTACGAGCTGCCGGCGGCGCTTTAAAATCGTGCATACACGCGCCATAAAGGACGCTGCGAGCGGATCTGATCCCGCAAAGAATTGCATGCTTCAACCGCCTGTTCGATCTAACGCATATATTCAAGCAGCGAGCGGCTCGAACACGAGCGACTGGTGCAGGAAAACACCGGCGGTCACGCCGTCGGCCGCTGCCCAGCTTGCGTTATGCGGGGCGCGTGCAATATCGCCCGCGGCATAGACACCGGCCACTGTTGTCTGCTTCTTCTCATCCGTGCGGATCATCGTGCCCAATGGCCCTTCATCCAAAGCGCAGCCGAGCTGTTCAGCGATATGGCTGTTAAGGCGCGAATTTGGGACGAGATACAACGCGTCGATCAGTGCCTCCCGCCCATCCGAAAGAAGCAGAGCGGACAGCCCCCCACTGTCACCCTTAAGCGCGTCAATGCGCGCCGCCTCGATCAAGACTTCACGCTTCGCCAGCTTTGCCTGTATCTCTTCGTCGGGCATTTCATTGCCATTGAGATAAAGGGTCGTCGGCCCCCAATCGGCGATGAGTTGAGCTTGATGTGCCGACATCGGCGCCGAATACAAAACACCCTGGCGCTTTCCAGCAAATTCGAAGCCGTGGCAATAGGGACAGTGAAGCACGCTCTTGCCCCAGCGCTCGGCAAGGCCAGGCACGTCTGGCAACACGTCGGAAACGCCAAAGGCAAGAACCAACTTGGAGGCCGTGAGCGTTTTGCAATTACTCACCGCGACTTCGAACCCGCCAGGCACCGGACGGGCGCCATCGGCTTCTCCGGCAATCATCTGAACGCTCGGATAGTGTTGCAGTTGTGTCCGCGCCGAGTTGATAATGACGCGGGGATCATGGCCGTCATGGCCGAAAAAGCCGTGCGATTCCGCCGCGAAGCGGTTGCGCGGATTGCCCGCATCGATAACGCAGACGGATCGTCGCGCTCGGGCGATATGAATGGCTGCGGAAAGCCCGGCAAAGCTTCCACCTATGACAATAGCATCAAGTTGCATGAATGGTCTCCAGATCAATAGTTATCCCGCTTGCCACTATGCGAGCGTGAAAATCAGCGCTGAGTTGCGCCAGCGTCACCGCGCCAAACCGCTCAAGTAGCAGCGCCTTGGCGTCGCGGAAAGCGTCGTTGAGCGCGGCATTCACCGACTGCTCGACAAGGCATCCCGGCGCTTCTGTCCGGTTACCCATGGCGAAGAGTTCAGGCTTTTCGAGCGCTTCGTAAACATCAACCAAGGTGATTGCGGCAAGTGGCCGGGCGACTGTCCAGCCGCCACCATGCCCCTTCTCGGACCGGACAAACCCGCGATCACGCAATCCCGCCAATATCCTTCGTATGACGACGGGGTTCGTGTTCATTGCCCGCGCCATGGCTTCAGATGTCACCGGACCATCTGCTTCGGCCATGTGCAGCAGGACGTGAAGAACACCTGACAGTTTGCTATTGCGTTTCATGTGACTTTATATGTTACGTGAAACGGAGAAGTCAAAGAGAAATTGTATTTTCGCAAGCCCGCTCCGCAACGCACCTGACTTGCAGTCGCTCCTAAGGATAAGAGATATGCAGAATAAGAATTCCGTCACGTCCGCGCTGGCGGGAGTCCAGGGCAACTCACATAGATCATGACAGCCGCCCCTAAGCCCCGGATCAAGTCAGGAGTAGCGGAGAAACAAACCTCCTCACCGATCTGCAGTGAAAACGGTCCAATTCATGGCGGTGGACAGGCGTTCCAGAGCGATGGTGCCCAGTTTGGAATTGCCGACTTCGTTCAGGCCAGGCGACCAGACGGCGATGGAGGCCTTGCCGGGAACGATGGCCAGAATGCCGCCACCGACACCGGATTTCCCGGGAATACCGACACGGAAGGCGAAATCGCCCGATGCATCGTAATGCCCGCATGTCAGCATCAGGGCATTGATGCGCCGCGCCCTGGCCTGGGACACGACATAGCCACCATCAGGATGACGCCCGTCCAGCATCAGAAACCGCCCTGCCAGGGCAAGCTGCTGGCAATTCATCTCTATGGCGCATTGATGGAAATAGGTGCCCAATACCCGGTCCACAGGATTTTCCAGATTGCCAAAGGCGCGGATGTAATTGGCCAATGCGATGTTGCGGAAGCCCGTTTCTGCTTCCGACTTAGCAATTTCCTCATTTATGGTAATGGTGTCGTCGCCGGACAGATACCGCATGAACCGGATGATCTCGCCAATCGCTTCCTTGGCATGATGGCCGGCCAGATTGACATCATTGATGACAATCGCCCCGGCATTGATGAAGGGATTGCGGGGAATGCCCTGTTCCCGTTCCAACTGAACGATGGAATTGAAGGCAGAGCCAGACGGTTCCCGCCCGACCCGCTTCCATAGGTGATCGCCAATCTTGCCCAGCGCCAGGGTCAGCGAGAAGACCTTGGAAATTGACTGGATAGAGAAACCGATATCGGCATCGCCGCCGGTCAGCATCTCCCCCTGTGCGGTCGCTACGGCGATGGCGAAACGGGACGGGTCCGCGCTGGCGAGCCCTGGAATATAGGTTGCAACCTTCCCCCGATCTGGGATGGCACGCATATCCGTGACGATCTGGTCGATTATGCCCTGTAGGTCATTCACGATTGGGGCCTTGAAGATCGCCGGTCGCGATGCGGTGCGCCAGCGTCATAATATCCCCCCCAAGCGGTCGATCATCTACCAAGGGGGCGGAGGTTTCGCGAATCCGCGCCAGGCTGGCGGTCAGCCAGGGGCCCATCTGATCCGCTGCGCCGCGCAACTCCACCGCCTGGGCCGCGACGATCAGTTCAATCGCCGTCAACATTCTTGCATGGTCAACCACCTGTGCCAACGCGCTGACCGCCGTGGGAGAATTGGTCAGACAATCTTCCACCCCATTGGCATTGATGCTGGGCCACAGGGCGACCGGCTGCGCCGCATGCTGCACTTCCGACAGCAGCGATTCCACAACCTTCATCACCGGCGCAAAACCATTGGATCCGCTTTGCGATTTTGCCAGGAATGTCGGTAGATTGCTGAATACCGGATTTAAGTGTTTTGACACCCGCGCGACCTGAGCCACCGTGACATGCACGAAAGCCCGGCTGATCGCTTCAATAACGTGAGTCAGTTCCGCGGTGAAATAGGCCCCGCCCGACACGATCCGATCTTCTGCCAGCAATGTCACCGGATTGTCACTGGACCCGTTGAGTTCAATTTCCACCGTGATCCGCGCGACATCCAGCGCAGCCGCCAGCGCCCCGTGGATCTGGGGAATGTTGCGCAGAGAGATCGGATCCTGCAAACGCCGGGCGGCTCCTTCCTGATACAACAGGCTGCCTTTTAACTTCGCATGCAGGTCCGCCGCGGCACGGCTTTGGCCCGGCAGGGGCTTTGCTCCCAAAACACCGTCGGAGATCGGGGCCAGATTGGCGCGAAACGCCTCCATCGACAGAGCCCCGGCTGTTTGCAGTGCATCGAAGACGGTTTCCGCCTGTGACACGGCAAGGGCCGCAGCGCCAGCGGCACAACTTGAGTGATTGGCCAGGGCCAGCCCATCGCGGGGGCCCAGAACCAGCGGCTCTATGCCATGGTCCCGCATCATTTGTACGGCAGGTCCAGTCTTGCCATCAGCGTTCTGCATTTCCCCCTGCCCGGTCAGACACAGGCCGATCGTGGCATTGCGGATCAGATCCGCCGCCCCGATGGAGCCCAAGGACCCCACCACCGGCGTCAGCCCCGCATTCAGGCAGGCCAGTAAGTGATGGGCAACAGCGGGACTGGCCCCGGAATACCCCTTCAGCAGTGTATTCAGCCGCACGATCATGCTGGCCCGGATGTTTTCCACCCGGTCGGGCGGCCCCACTGCATGGGCGCGACCCAGCAGGGTCTGTTGCGAAAAATCCGCCAGGGTCTTGGCATCCAGGACTTCTGTCACCCGCGCGCCCAGGCCCGTAGTGACGCCATAGACCGGAACCTTATCCTCAATCGCCCGGTCGATCAGGCCGCGCGCCCTTGCCATCTCTGAAAGGCCCGCCGGATCCAGATCCAGCAGGCGCCCCATGACCGCTGCTTGGGCCAGGTCTTCAATGGTAAGGGATCGGCCATCCAGAACCAGCGGGGTCATATCAGTCTTCCCGATAGAGCAGGTTCTGCGTCACACCCATTTTGCGGGCCTTTTCCAGAATGGCGGCCCCCAGCGCGATATCACCCGTCGACATGCCGCGATGCCAGAACAGGATCGTCTCCTCATCGGACTCACGGCCCGGCTTCAGGCCGGCGGCAATTTCACCGATTTCCGCATAAAAGCTTTCTTCTGTGATCTTCCCGGCATTGATTTGCGGGCGCAGCGCGCCCAGGCTTCCGGCCCGCATTTGACCCAGATCATCCATCACGAATTTATCGAACCCGTCGGTGAAATCCAGCGGCAGGCTGCTCATCGTGCCATAGGGAACGACCAGCGTGCCGGGCTTGACCCAGGACCGCTGAAACATCGGTGTAGGTTCGTTCAGCCGGGTGGCTTCGATCATGATATCAGCGTCTTTCAGACAGGTTTCCCAATCTTCCGTGACGATTACTTTCTTGCCCAGATCCCGGCTCAGCTTCTCGCCAAAGGCATCGCGGCTTTCCTTGCGGCGGGAATGGACGCGGATTTCTTCGAAATCAAACAGATGATCCAACAGACGAACATTCCAATAGGCCGTGCCACGGGCCCCAACATGACCCAGCACGCGCGGGTTCTTCGGTGCCAGCCATTTCGCGCCCAGCGCCGTCAAGGCGCCCGTGCGCATATCGGTGATCCCGGCAGCATCAATCACAGCCTTTGGCATGCCGGTGCGAGGGTCGAACAAATTCAGCAGCGCCAGTTCCGACGGCAGTCCCTGCTTATAGTTATCGACATAATCGCCGACGATCTTCACCCCGGCATAGCCCAGCGGCTCAACATAACCACGCAGCACGTTGAAATGGCCATTAAAGGCGGGGTCTGGCGTCAGATGCATGCGGGGTTCAATCACTGTTTTGCCCTGCCCGGCTGCGATCAATCCCTGTTCAATCGCCGCCAGTATTTCCTCATCCGTCAGCGCAATCGCATCAATGTCCGCCTTGCCCAGATACTCAATCTCATGCCGTGCCATACCAAATCCCTAAATTGCCATACGTTGATTTCGCAAGCGCTAGAAAGCAACGAAATCATCGTCATGTCAAAGTGATCAGCGATATTTTTTTGACGGTTTTGATGATCCGACCGGATCATCACAATCGGGAAGGAAAGCACGCGCAGAAACCGGACCGATAAGAAGTAAAGGGGCAGCAGGCTGGCTGGCGATTTGGCTGGCGTGCCGGCTGCGTGACGACCAAGCGGGTCAACCGGCCAAAGCCGAAATCCCAATGCGAGGTGTCACAACTTTTTGCCCTAGTGCGCCCGCTCTGACGCTTCTGTTGACGGAAGATATGGATAAACGCACAAGGAAAAGGTCATTGTCCCACTGCCTCGCGACCGAGTAATCGTTCTTGAACCTTGAGTGTGTTTCGGCCACTGGTCTCGACATCGATGGCTTGGAGGCGTTGCGGCGCAGATTTTATTCTTTGAACCTCGGATTCCAGTTGATTGATCCGTGCTTCCAGTGCGGCTATGCGTTCGGTGCCGTCTCGAAGGAATACGGTGACCGCACGAGCGCTCCGCGCGGCCGAAACGAAGCTCGACCAGCCAAGAACGGTGATGCGGCCTGTTCTGTTCAAACAGGCTTGGGCTGTTGCGCGCCACGCCTCGGCGCGCGCCGGGTTTGTGGCGGCGACTCCCCAGCCGACGACGGTTAGCCCGCCCAGCCAGATGGTGAATCCGGCACCGTTCCCCGACATCAGGAGCCATATGCCCGGCACCGACAGGATGAAGAGGGACGACCACACCCGTCTGCGCTTCTCGTATGGGGGACGACCAAACACGCGCCGACGTTTCGGGTCCGTATGGGCGAGATAGACGAGGACGGCTGTGCTTATACAAAGCCCGGCGATGACGGTGAGGGTATCCATGTATCCTCCGTCATTCCGCCGGTGTCGGTTCGGGTGTCGGAAGCGCGTGCATCCGCCGTGCCCACCACACAAGGCCCGCCCCCAAGAGGAGCAGCGTCAGGTCGACCGACAGCACGGTGCCTTGACCCTGAGCGATGGCGGTCGCCCAGTCGAGGCCGCCGGTCGCCATTCGGACGACAGGCAGCAGGATCAGGCCGATACCCAAAAGAAGACGATAGAACCGGCGCAAGCTGTCTTCGTCCCTCGCCACGAACCCCGGCACCACGCCCGGTGTGAGCCCGATCAGGAAGCCGGCCGGGGTCCACCAAAATTCATCCGCCGCTGCCCCGAGCGCCAGGAAGTAGGCATAGGCGCACATGAGCATGGCTACCGGGAGACCGTAGCCGACGACGGTCACCGCACGCCCGAAGCGCTGCCACAGGGGCTCGTCTTCGCGCCGGCGCACCCACAGCCGGAGGCCCGAGATCACCACGAACGCCATGGCGGAACCCAACCCAACCCAAACGGCTTTCGACAGCACGCCGGCGAAATCACCGGTATGCAGGGGCCACATCAGTCCATTGATCAATGACCCGCTAGACGGTAGCCGGCCAACGTCTGGTTTGAAATATTGGAACGCGCCCGTGGTGCCGTCATAGACGGTCTGCTTGTAGACTAGTTCACCAGACGGAGCTGGGTGATATATCCGCACCACAGCATCTCGGCGTCCGTAGTTCTTGATCGAGATGAAATTAACAGGCGCACCCGCACGCATGGTCGAGTCGGCTATCATTTCATCCAGACTTGCGAGCCGCGCAGAGCTTGGATCCGACATAACCAGTGGCGCGTATAGCGTTTCGCTCGCCTTGTCCTGGTCGCCGCCGAAAGCGGTCTCGAGCAGTAGCGGATAGACTACCGTCCCCGAAAAACTGAAGTACGCTCCTGTGAATCCAAGAAGAAAAGCGAAGATAAGGCCCCAAGTACCTGCTAGTACGTGGCGGTCGCGGAATGACACAAGCCGTTGTCCACTACGTTCGGGAACGAACAGATCGCGGATCATGTGCCGATGCAAGATCAAACCGCTGATCCCAGTTGAGATCATCAGAAGCCCCAGCACGCCTGTCAAAATCAATCCCCAAGGCGAGGGCACATACAATTGGACATGTAGATCGACTAAGAAGTGTTCAAGCGCGCTGTCGACGTACCAATGGGTGTCGTGGTAGACGAAGCCGTCGCGCCTCTGGAGCAGTTCACCCGTGTCTGCATTGAGGATGAACATGCTCCCATAAGCCTCATTCCAACCAGTGGCGGAGTTCAGCACGTTGGCGTGCGGGAACACGGTTAATTCGCCGCGAATGCCGTCGTTGATACTGATCTCCCTCTGATAGCCCTTGCTCATCTTGTCGATGAAAGGCCGTACCTTGGCGTCCAGGCCCGGACCAAATGGATGTGAATGGCTCGTGCCACCGATGGACCACACCTCTAGTTCATGTGCGAACACAACTACGATGCCGGTCAATACGACGGCATAGAGCAGCAGTCCAAGGACAGTTCCGGACCAACCGTGCACAGCCATCAGACGTTTCAACTGCGTTTGCGTGAAAGCAGTCATGAGTAGCCTCTTTCTCGACCCCATTCCCTGGAATGGAAGAGGAATTGGATCGAGCATTGCGTCGATCCTCTCCTCCCTTGATCCAAGTGAGAAGGTCGGTAAGAGGGGTGGCTGAGCGAGGATATCATCACACCCATCCCGCAATGGCGAATACGCTTAGCAAACCACATACAGCGATGATGCCGGCCGTTATCGTGGCGCAACGGAGTAGGTTTTCGTCCACGCATGCATACGTGAACAGCAGCCCCCAGACCAATGGCGCCAAGATCGTCGGCCAAGCGACATGGTTCACTCCGGCCACGCCTTGCGGAAACCAAACAGGCATCGACATCGTGATCAGCAACGCTGCGACCACCTCTCCCGGACCGGCTAGCAACCAGCGGATAATGGTCGGATGGGCTGCGACGGCCCTGCGAAGGTAATCTAGGGATCGGAAAGGTTTGGCTATCACGCCGGCCCGCCATACCACTTCTTGGCTCGCCATATCTTATTACCAGCGGTATGTGATGTTTGCTGTGACTGTCCGGCGGCTCCCGAAGAAGCAGTTTCTATCACTGCTTCTGCACGTTGATATGTACTCTTTATCGAGTAGATTGGCCGCATTGAGGGACAGTCGGAAACCTTCGAACGTTCCATTCGGCACGTCATAATGTAGAGCGGCGTCAAAAATTCCGTAGCCCGGAACCGTCAGCGTATTTGAGCTGTCGAGCGTTGAGCTTGCATATCTATAGCCTGCACCAAGACCGAAGCCATCCAGCGCACCGCTTTGCGCTGAATAATCTGCCCAGATAGAAAACAGGTGCTTTGGAACTCCATAAGGGCGAAATCCTAGTGTTCCATCATTACTCTTTGTAATCTCAGCGTCGGTGAAGCTATATGCGCCTGTCAGGTTCAATTCTTCTGTAACGTTATGTTTAATTTCCAGCTCTACACCTCGAGATCTTATTTCACCAGTCTGTGTACGAAAGCCGGGGTTGTTGGGGTCCGCTGTCGGCAAATTTTTCTGAGTTAACTCAAACAGAGAAACTGTGGCGAGAGTGTTCGAGTTTTCTGGTTGAAATTTAACACCAATCTCATACTGCGTACCTGTGGTCGGCGCGAACGGATTTCCGCCTGCGTCAGTTCCGCCAATCGGATCGAATGACTCCGCATAGCTGATGTAGGGTGCGACTCCGTTGCCGAAGAGATAGGTTAGTCCCGCATGCCCGGTAAACGCAGAATCCCTCTGTCGCGTGGTTGAGCCGGAGAAGTTGTTAGTAGTGTCAATCCCCGCCCAGTCATGTCGTCCACCAAACGTTAGTATAAATTTTTCATAGAACTTTACTTGATCCTGAACGTAGACGCCGACTTGGTATGAATCCTGATCTTGGTCCAGATACGGTGATGGTACCGTAATCGACTGTCCATAGACTGGGGAGAACGCATCGAGGCCAGGCGCGGCGCCATCAGCAAAGACTTGCGCTAATGCTGTTTTCTTGTAGTCCGCTCCTACGAGCATCGTATGAGAGGTGGGGCCGAAGTCAGCTCGAACTTGCGTATTTGTATCGGTGGTCAATGACCAACTATTTTCATCTGCCACGAACACGCGCCGCTGCAGCGTTCTATTGTCTGCTAGGAATCTCAAAGAATAAACATCTTTATAGTTCAAATCGGAATGGGTGTATCTCAGGTCATGGTTAATTTCCCAACCACTATTAATATGATGATTAAGATCGTATCCAAGGGAGTATTCCGAGATTACGAACTTGTCGAAATCCGGTTCCCCGGTGTTTAGGTTTGACGAAATGGTTCCATTTGGATTTGAAAATAGAGTGCCAGAAGCTGGCAAAAATTGTGCATCTACCGTGTCGTCTTTCTGATAGCTGCTCAGAATAGTGAACGTTGTGTCTTCCGACGGATTCCAGGTGAAAGCCGGAGCCAGGTAGAGTCGCTTGTCGTCTGTAAAATCGATTTGCGTATGGCCATCTCGAACCAGACCTGTGAAACGAACTAGGAGGTTTTTTGCATCATCGATCGGCCCACCAATGTCGAACTTTCCGCCATGCTGACTGAATGTTCCTGCCTCTCCACCAACTTCCGAATGAAACTCGTCCATTGGGCGTTTGGTGACAAGATTGACGATGCCTCCAGGGTTGCCTGAGCCGTATAGTGTCGATGCTGGTCCTTTGAGTACCTCCACGCGTTCGAAACCATAAACTTCATGGTTTGCAAAAGCGTAGGACCCGGTTTCGCCCCGCATTCCGTTGACGTAAGTATCCCCGGAGAACCCCCTTATCACGAAATCGGAACGGCTCAGATCCACGCCACGTTGTTCTGTCGCTACGCCTGATGTGTAGCGCAGTGATTGATCAACCGATTGGATGTTCAAGTCAGATATTTGGTCTGCAGTTATTACGGAGATGGACCGCGGCACTTCGATCAATGGCGTATCTGTCTTTGTTCCGGTCGCGCTGCGGTGAGCGACATACCCTTCGACTGGGCCATAGGCCGATTCCGCCTGACCCTCTACGGTGACGGGGTCCAGTACAATTGTCCCGTCCTTGCCTTGTGCAAGTTTTTCGATGGCGACAGTCGATCCCGACATGGTGTAAGTGAGACCGCTGCCGGCGAGGAGTTGGCGGAGGGCTTGCTCGCTTGTCATTATGCCCTGCACGGCGGGGGCGGAGACGTCTCGTGCCACTGTGCCGTCGACCGTGACTTGGACGCCGGATTGTTGGCCAAAGGCGACCAGGGCGTCGGTCAGGGGTTGGGCCGGAATGTCAAAGTTTTGCTCGCCTTGGAGCTGGGCAACTTTGGGCGTCGCTGCCATGGCTTGTTGTGCCAGTGCCGGGGAAACGACAAGGGTCGTCGCCAGAGCCGTTGTCACCATCAGCGCGGCGGCCAGAACCTTTCCCCGATTGCCAACGCATGCCGTTTTATTCACCCCCACCATCGCACCAAATCTCCGCCTTTAAGTGTCATCTCGATAGCAACCGCACACAGTCAAATATTGAGAATGCGTCGCAATATCGTCTCTATAGAGGGAACGTCGGCAGAAAGGGGTTTTCTCAAAAAAGTTTGAATTTTCTGAAAAAATATAAAAATCCGTCGCCTTTAGGACCTGGAAACCACGACAAGCCAAGGCGTGATGCGCCGGACCACGGCGTTCTGGGCCCGTGCAATCCCGCGCAGCGCCTCCACCGGATCGGCGAGGTTATAAACACCAGTGACTGATTGCGCGGCCAGGGCATCATCGGTGACGATGATCTTGCCGGTGTAATAACGGCGTAATTGATCAACGACGATGCCCAATGGCTCGTCGCGGGCGATAAGCTGGTTTTGGCGCCATGCTGCAACCTGCTGCACCGGGCTATCGCCGCGCTTACTGTGACCGGACCAACTGATGCGGACGGCCTGTCCCGCGGTTAGAGTTTCAGTCACGGGGGGATTGACCGCCGCCGTGTCCACGCGCACGACGCCATGTGAAACTGCAATATCTGTTTCATCCGCGCCCCGCCGCACATCAAAGGCGGTCCCAAGCACGGTGACAGTGACGGCCTCAACCCCCACCTGGAACGGGCGGTCCGGGTTGGGTGACACATCAAAATAGGCCTCTCCCGCCAGAAGCCGGATTTGCCGGTCACCGGGCGTATAGACAACGGAAATCGCGCTTTCCGGGGCCAGGGTTACCATGCTGTCATCCGCAAGGCGCACGGTTCTGGTTTCCGCCGTGCCGGTCGCATAGTCCGAGCGCAAATTCCGCAACAGATCAGGTCCAACGACTGCCAGCATAAGACAGGCCGCGGCCGCAACGGCGCCAAATGCCACGACCTGGCGACGGCCGATATGCCTAGCTCCAAGATATGAGGCGAAACGCGAGGCTTCCGGGCGTGCATTCTGTGAGACGGGGGTCGATACAGACGGGCCTCCCCTTTCACCGCGCATATCTGCCAGCATTGGCTGCCATTTATCCGCAAAGACCGGCACCGCCCTGTCCATAGCCTTAGAGGCGCGTTGCATATCCTGCCATGCGGAAACATGAACCGGGGACTTACTCAGCCAGGCCTCAAATGCGGTGTGCAGAGCGGCATCATCCGGGTCGTCCTTCAGCAGGATCATCCATTCGGTGGCTTCCCGCGACGCCTGTTTTTCACCGGAAAATTTGTTCTCAGCCATGCCATACCCTTAACCCTGATCGAAACAGGACAGATCGTCCATGATCGTCGAGAGGCGTTCTATACATACAACGCATTCGGCCCCGCATTTTCTCCAAAAATACCTGACATGGAGATGGTTATGACCATCCAAGCCGCTCCTTGCAATGCTGTAGGGCATCGGCGACCAGCCTGTGCGCAAAGGGAAGAGAGATGTTCAGGGCGACCGCAATCTCGCGCAGTTTTGCATCGCCGAACCGGTGCATTTCAAAGGCGATGCGGGTGCGCTCCGGCAATTCCGCCAGGGCGGCCATGACCACTGCATATTCGTCCCGATACAGGGCGACCGTTTCCGGCGTGGGGACGCCATCCTGACACACCTCGACCGTCGCTTCGTAATCATCGTTTGAGATATACTGGTTTTCGCGCTTCATGCGCCGCCTGCCATCCAGCGCCAGATTACGGACAATCCGGTAAAGATAACCGGTTGCGTCTTCCAGAAGGCGGCCCTTGGAGGCATCGTCAAAACGAAGCCAGGCTTCCTGCACCACATCCTCTGCCTGCGCGCGGGTGCCGACAATGCTGCTGGCATAGTTCACAAGCGCGCGACGATGCGTCACAAAAAGAGTCAGATGGGTCATGTCCTGGCTCAATGCCGTTGGCTCCTTCTGGACCAAGAGGGACACGATGGTCGGGTTTCAGGTCATTGCCGCGACGCAAGAGGCCTGGTCCAGATGCGAATGATTCTTAATATTGTCTAACCCGTTAGCATCATTGCCGCAACACATCTTTGGGTCGTGACTCCTGAGTAATATCTGTCATTTACCCTGCTATAGGTGAAAAGTCATTTCCAGGCTGACATAAGAATGCGTTCGGTAACTCTGCGGGACGGCGCGCGTTTATTGTAATGGTGACATTCTAGCGATTGCCGCTATGAAAACTCCGCCCTAGCCTGCTTACCGACGAGAACCATTGGTAAGGGAGATGGCCATGCAAATCGCGGTGCTGACATTTGATGGCTTCAATGAATTGGATTCATTCATCGCGGCTGGCATATTGAACCGGATGCGACCACAGGGGTGGAAAGCTTTTATCACCTGCCCTTCAGAAACCGTCACCTCGATGAATGGCGTCACTATTCAAGCGGAAAAGCCGCTGGAATTTGCTGCACAGGCCGATGCGGTCCTGATCGGCAGCGGCATGAAAACCCGCGACATCGCAAAAGACGCCGCCCTGTTGGCGCAAATCCAGCTGGACCCGACCCGTCAGTTGATTGGCGCACAATGCTCGGGAACGCTGCTGTTATCGAAATTAGGATTGTTGGGGGGCCGGCCCGCTTGCACCGACCTGACCACCAAGCCTTGGGTGATCGAGGCCGGCGTAGAGGTTCTGGATCAACCTTTCTATGCCGATGGTAACATCGCGACAGCGGGGGGATGCCTGGCATCCCAGTATCTGGCGACCTGGATTCTGATGCGGGCCGCTGGAAAGGATGCGGCGGCATCAGCGATCCACTATGTCGCGCCTGTTGGACAGAAAGAAGACTATGTGGCGCGCGCCATTACAGCGGTCCAGCCTTTCCTGCCAGTTCAACAGGCTGCCGCTACTCATTGAAGACTTTCTGGGCGGTGCGGAAACATTCCAAGGCCTGGGGCACGCCGCAATAAATGCCAACGACATGGATGATGGCCCGGATTTCGTCCTTTGAGACCCCATTGGTGATCGCGCCCCGGCAATGGATTTCCCATTCGTGCATTTTGCCAAGCGCCCCGATCATCGCCAGATTCATCATAGAACGGGTCTTGGCGTCGATCACCTCATCACCCCAGCCAAAGCCCCAGCACCAGGCGGTCATCGCCTCCTGAAACGGGCGGGTAAAATCATCTGCGGCGGCCAGGTTCTTATCAACATAATCCGCCCCCAGCGTCGCGCGACGTTTTTCCAGTCCCTTTTTGAACAGGTCTTCATCCATGGTCTTTCCTCCTTACCGTACTTCCGCCAACAGATCGTCAGCGCCCTGGACCAACAGTTTTAAATCCATCCCGCAGGCAACAAACAGGAAGCCCCAGTCGATATAGCGCTTCGCATCTACCGCAGTCGTCGCCAGAATACCAGGGGCCTTGCCAGCGGCGCGGATTTTTTGTGCGGCTTGTTTTATGACCTCCTGCACCTCTGGATGACCGGGATTGCCCAGATATCCCATAGAAGCGGACAGATCCGCAGGCCCGATAAACACACCATCCACACCCTCGACCGAAGCGATCTCTGATATCTGCCCCATTGCCTCCATGGTTTCGACCTGAACCAGGATACAGATTTGATCATTGGCATTCTGGGCATAGTTCTGAATGCGACCATACGCACTGGCGCGATGCATCCCGCCGACACCGCGAATACCGTGGGGGGGATAGCGACAGGCACGCACCGCGCTCTGCGCCTCTTCAGGTGTTTGGACAAAGGGCAGCAGCACAGATTGCGCACCGATATCCAAAACCCGCTTGATCATCACAGGGTCATTCCAAGCGGGCCGCACCACAGACGTTGCCGTACCCGCTGCAGCGGCCTGCAGCAAGGGTTGCTGATCGGCAATTTCAGACGGGGCGTGTTCACCATCAAATAATATCCAGTCAAAACCGGACCGGGATAGTATTTCAGCGACAATCGGGCTGCACAGGCTGCTCCACAAGCCACGCTGCAATTGTCCTGCCGCAAGGGCTGCCTTAAACTTATTTTTCTGAATGTCCATTGTCTTTCCTCCCCGATCTCAGCCCCAGCATCCCTGTCAGGCCGTTACAAAAGTTGTGCCGCTAACGCCATTGATCCAGGCTTGGACCCTGCGTAGAGTTATTCGCAGCGGCGATAAACGTCGCATCGGGACACAATGATGCCTGTAATAGAAGATCGCACGCTAATTTGTTCACATAGCGTGAACATATTGGCCAAAACAAGCAGCCAAATCGGGAGAGAGAGTCATGCCTGACCTAGGAACACGCACATCGATTTATCAACCGGAACAACCCGGTCGTATTTTTCCGGAAGAACCTAAATTCAACTCCCCCGAAGAATTGCGTATGGATCGCAAGAAACGGCTTGTCGCTGCCTGTCATGCCTTTGCCGAACACGGGCTGGATTATGGGTTTGCCGGTCATCTGACCGTGCGCGACCCGGAACACCCGGAGCTTTATTGGACAAATCCAATGGCGGTCCATTTTGCCCAGGTGTCCATGTCCAACCTGATCCTGGTCGATCATGACGGAATGGTTATCGAAGGTGATTATGCGGTCAACCGGGCAGGCTTTGTCCTGCATGCTGCGATCCATGCCGCCCATCCCGATATTCTGGCAATGTGCCATGCCCATTCAATCTATGGCACTGCCTTCGCGGCCCTGGGTCGCCCGCTGGAGCCGATCACACAGGATGCCTGTGCCTTTTTTGAAGACCACGCGGTGGTTCTGGAAGAGGCCGGACAGGTGGCCGTCGAGGCCGATGCCGGGGCCAATTTTGCCAAGGCCTTTACCGGTGTGAAGGCCGCGATCCACCAGAACCATGGCCTGCTGACCGCCAGCCGCCACAGCATCGATTCCGCCGCCTTCTGGTTCATCGCACTGGAACGCTGCTGCCAACAGCAATTGCTGATCGAAGCGACCGGCCATAAGCCAATTCATATCCCGGAAGACCGCGCCCGCTATAGCCGCGAACATGTCGGCAGTGAATATATCGGCTGGCTGCACTTCCAACCCCTTTACGAAAACATCCTGGCCACGAAACCGGAAATGTTCAACTGACCCGGCAGGCCATTCCTTAAGGAGACATAAATGCGTGGCGGCGTTATTGGTGTGGCCCAGATGGGCCCGATTGCTAAAAGTGAATCCCGCCCGCAGGTGGTCAAGCGACTGATCGACATGCTGAAAGAGGCGAAGGGGCGCAATTGCCGCTTCGTCGTCTTTCCGGAACTGGCGCTGACAACCTTTTTCCCCCGCTGGGTCTATCAATTGGGCGACCCGGAACTGGAAGCCTTTTTTGAAACGGAAATGCCCGGCCCGGAAACAAAACCCCTGTTTGAAACGGCCGCGGAATTGGGGATCGGATTCTATCTGGGCTATGCAGAGAAGACCAAGGGAAAGCACTATAACACGGCCATCCTGACCGATGGGACCGGCAAGATCATTGGCAAGTATCGCAAAGTCCATCTGCCGGGCCATGTCGAACCAGACCCCAGTCGCAAAGGGGAGCATCTGGAAAAGCGCTATTTTGATATCGGCAATCTGGGCTTCCCGGTCTATGAGGCCCTGGAGGGGCGCGTTGGCATGGCGATCTGTAATGACCGTCGCTGGCCGGAAACCTATCGCGTCATGGGCCTGCAAGGGGCCGAGTTAATTACTCTTGGCTATAACACCCCGGTTGGTTTGGGGGAGCCGTTTCAAGCCGCCGCCCTGGCGAATTTCCACAATTCCCTGACCATGCAGGCCGGGGCCTATCACAATGCCTGTTGGGTCGCTGCTGCCGCCAAATGTGGCAATGAAGAAGGCTTTGAGATGATTGGCCAGAGCATGATCATTGCCCCGACTGGCGAGGTTGTAGCGCAATGTTCCAGCCTGGAAGATGAGGTGATCAGCGCCCGCTGTGACTTCGACCAGGCACAATATTTCAAGCGGGAGATTTTCAATTTCGCCCGCCATCGCCGCCCGGAAGCCTATGGATTGATTACAGAGCGGGTCGGGGCCGGCGACCCTTTGCCACCCATCGAAAGTTTCTAAGGGGATATCATGCCACGCACAGTTTATATCAACGGCCGCTATTGCGCGCCGGAAGACGCCACGGTGTCCATCTTTGATCGGGGCCTGTTGTTTGCCGATGCGATCTATGAAGTCGCTGGGGTCATCAATGGCAAGCTGCTGGATTTCGCGTCCCATATGCAGCGGCTGGATCGGTCCCTGGATGAAATGCGGATGCCTGCCCCCCTGACCCATGACGAAATCCTGAGTGTCATGCGCGAATTGGTGAAACGCGATCAGGTGGAGGAAGGCCTCGTCTATATGCAGATCAGCCGTGGCTCCACCGGAGATCGGGATTTCCTGCCGCCGGAGAATATGAAACCCACGGTTTTCATGTTTGCGCAGCACAAGAGCGACGTCACCCGCCAGGAATTCCAGAACGGTATCAAAATGATCAGCGCGCCTGATATCCGCTGGGGCCGCCGCGACATCAAAACCGTGGGCCTGATGGGCAGCGTGTTTGCGAAATGGACAGCAAAAGAAGCGGGCGGCGCGGAGGTCCTGATGCATCAGGATGGCTATGTCACCGAAGGCGGCGCGACCAGCTTCTATATTATCAAGGACAACACCATCATCACCCGCCCCCTATCGAATGACATTCTGCATGGCTGTACCCGCAAGGCACTGCTGAAAATCCTGGAAGACGGGGATATCGGACTGGATGAGCGACTGTACACACTCGACGAGGCCCATAGCGCCGATGAGGCCTTTATCACCGGTGCATCCACCTTCGTCTGTCCGGTGGTGCAGATTGATGAGGCTGTTCTGGGCACCGGCAAACCCGGCCCGGTCACGCGCCGCCTGCAAGACATCTATATGGATTTCATCCACAAGGACGCGATCTAAGAACACCGTGCCTTTCACTAGTGTGGTGCGCGGTTATTTGGGATCGACCAGGACGCTGTTTGCGGTGCTCCGGTTAGGAGCATTTCGCGAAACGATGCGGGGCATCGCGAGCGGAAGGCGACGCAGCCCGGAGCGCCGCAAACAGCGCCTTTGGTCCCTTTATCGGCCCGTCGGACGGCGTCGAGAGCGCTTGACGATGAACCACATCGCCTGCACGCTCTCTTCTAGCCGACAGGCCGATAAAGAGATCCTGGTGATTCCAAATAATCGCGCACCACACTAATGTCTTGAGAATGATAATTTACACCGCTTTTCTTATGGATTGCGATTGCGGAACTGTCAGTGTGTCGTCTGTTTGATCTAATGCTCTGAACCGTCACCATATGAGGATCCCTTGGCCTCGCATTCCTCCGATTACGATTACATTATCATCGGGGCTGGATCAGCTGGATGTGTCCTGGCAGACCGCCTGTCAGCGGATGGTCGCTATACTGTCTGCCTGCTGGAAGCGGGCGGCACGGATCGGCGCTTCTGGGTCACGGTCCCTCTGGGCTATGGCAAGCTGTTCTATAACAAGGCCGTAAACTGGTGCTACACGACCGAGCCCAGCAAGGGCCTGGGTGGGCGTCCTGATTTCTGGCCGCGCGGGAAATTGCTGGGCGGGTCCAGTTCGATCAACGCCATGGTCTATATCCGCGGCCAACAGCAGGATTTCGATGGTTGGGCAGAGGCTGGCAATCCCGGTTGGGATTGGGACAGTGTGCTGCCCATCTTCAAGGAAATGGAAACCTATGATGGGGGGGGCAATCACTTTCGCGGGGATAAGGGGCCTTTGCATGTATCCCGCGCCGATCGGGATGCCCACCCCCTCTGTGCCGCCTATTTCGAGGCCGGTCAGGCATTGGGACTGCCCCTGAATGAGGACTTTAATGGACCCAGCCAGGAAGGCGTCGGCTTCTATCAGGTGACGACCCGCAAGGGCCGCCGCCATTCCTCAGCAAAGGCCTTCCTGCGCCCCGCCATGGGTCGCAAGAATTTAACCGTGCTGACCGGGGCTCAGGCGAAACGCATCCTGTTTGACGGCAAACGGGCAACCGGCGTTGTGTTTCAACAGGGTGGGCAGGAAAAGACAGTGCATGCCGCGCGCGAGGTCATTTTGTCCGCCGGTGCCATCAACTCCCCCCAATTGCTGCAATTGTCTGGCGTTGGACCAGCGGATTTGTTGCGCAAGCATGGCATAGACCCCGTGCTGGACCAGCCGCAGGTCGGGGCCAATCTACAGGATCACCAGGGACTAAATATCACTTTTAAGGCCCGCATCCCGACCTTGAACACAATCCTGCGGCCCTGGTGGGGCAAGCTGTGGGTTGGCATGCGCTATCTGCTGACGCGGTCTGGCCCGTTGAGCCGAAGCATCAATCAGGCGGGGGGATTCTTTCGCACTGATCCCAGCCGCAATCGCCCGAATATGCAGCTCTATCTGCAAGCCTTCTCCACGCTTCAACCCCGGCTGGGGGAGCGGCCATTGCTGACGCCAGATCCGTTTCCAGGGTTTTCGCTGGGCCTGTCAAACTGTCATCCGCGCAGCCGGGGATATCTGGAAATCACGTCCAATGATCCCTTTACCCCGCCGCGCATTGTCGCCAATCCCTTCGAGGATGAGGAAGACATGCAGGAAATGCTGCAAGGCGTGAAATTCGTGCGTCAACTGGCCCAACATCCCGCCCTGGCCGCCCTGATTGAGGAAGAAATTGTCCCCGGCCCGCAGTGCCAAACCGATGAGGACCTGATCGAAGACATTCGCCAGCGCGGCGGCACGGTCTTCCATCCCAGCGGCACCTGTCGCATGGGTCCCGACCCCGCCGCAGCCGTTGTGGATTCGCGGCTGCGGGTGCATGGATTACAGGGATTGCGGGTCATCGACCTATCCATCTATCCAACCATCATCTCCGGCAATACCAATGCGTCCGCGATGATGATCGGCGCAAAAGGGGCATCAATGATCCTGGAAGATGCACAAGGATAACGTTTGGGACGATCAGTCTGTAACCAGTGAACAGAAGGGGTGGTATTCTCCGGTCAGTCCCTTTGGTGCTGTTTTCCGTATATCGCTGACGATCCCAATACTGGCGCGGGCGTCCTTTAGAGTGAAGCCATTCCCGGTAAAGACTTCTTCATAACTTCGGGTATGCAGATCCACGAAGCCTTCGGAAAATTCGATCTCTTTGCCCTCAATCGTCAGGGACCTGTGGGTGGTTCGTCCCGCCGCTTTGGCAGCATCCGGCAGATATTTGGAATTGATCGACAGGAACCAGCGGACCCGCGCGCGTTCAAATTCCAGGTAGCCTGCTGCGACATCGCCTGAATGGATATGAACATCATTCTTCGTCACATCGCCAAACACCCAGGCAAGCATGTCAAAGAAATGAACGCCAATATTGGCGGCAATGCCACCCGACTTTTCATCCTGACCCTTCCAGGAGGTAAAGTACCAATGCCCGCGCGACGTGATGTAGCTGAGATCGACATCGAAAATCTGATCCTTGGGCGCCGCCGCGATTTGCGCTTTCAAGGCCTGAATTTGTGGATGCAGGCGCAGTTGCAAGATACAATTGGCCGTGCTGTTGAACTCACTCTCTATCTCGATCAGCGCTTCCAGGTTCCAGGGATTCAGGACAACCGGCTTTTCACAGATCGCATTCGCCCCATTGCGCAACGCAAATCGAATATGGGCGTCATGCAGATAGTTGGGCGAACAGATTGAGACGTAATCAATACGCTTTCCGCTGCGCCGCAGCTTGTCAAAGCCCCGGTCGAACCGCTCAAACTCAACGAAGAAATCAGCATTTGGGAAATAGGAATCAATGACGCCAACACTGTCATTGGGATCCAGGGCGATCAACAAATTGTTCCCGGTATCCTTGATCGCGCGCATATGGCGAGGCGCGACATAACCAGCCGCCCCGATCAACGCAAAATTCTTAGCCTCGGAACTCATACAGGCCTACCCTTCCACAATATACTGACAATATCCAACCCTGCCACAATAGAGAGGAGCATCACATATCCTCTCTAACCGGTCATGGGCATCGATACGAGAAAATCCGTTGTCTGTGCCTGCCCCTGTTTTCATACAAGGGTCAGTCACTCCTATATCAAATCCTGAACCGGTAGCTCAAACCCTAAGCGTCGAGCGTGAACCAGCTTAGGCAAGATATCACGGTAAGAGAGGCCGTCTCAAAAATTCCGGTTGGCGCTGCCGCCGTCGATTGTGACGATTGTGCCGCTGATATAGCGGGCGCGATCGGATGCCAGGAAAGTGACAAGATCTGCCACTTCTTCAGGCTTTGCCATGCGCCCGAAAGGCAGGTTCATGTCGGCCAGGATCTCCGCCCCGCGATCCGGGGTGCCAAATCGGGTCTGGCTGTAGGATCGCACCATGGTTTCCGCCCGTTCTGTGGCGGTGACACCGGGATTCACCCCCAACACCCGGACTCCATATTCGGGTGACTTTGCGCCCAGTGCCCGCGTCATCGCCATCAGGGCCGCATTGCCGCTGCTGCCCATGATGTAATTCGGGTTCACGCGCTCGCCAGAATTGCCGATCACATTGACGATGACGCCCGATCCCCGACGTTGCAGGGCGGTCAGGTACAAACGACACAGATTGATATAGCCATAAACCTTCAGGTCCCAGGCGCGTCGCCATTGATCCTCATCCGCCGCGTTCAGTGAACCCGCCGGTATCGCCCCGGCATTGTTCACCAGGATGTCGATTTCCCCATGGGTTTCATACAGTTTATCCTGATCGGCAGATTGGGACATATCCCCGCTGAATACAGTGACAGAACAGGAAAAGCGCCGCAGCAATTCAGCCTTAAGGGTGTTCAATGCCACCCCATCCCGCGCCACCAGGATCAGATCACAGCCTTCCTGAGCCAAAGCCACAGCAATGGCACGACCGATCCCTTTGCTGGCCCCCGTGATCAAGGCCGTCTTACCCGCCAGGTTAAGATCCATCTCCGTCCCCTAATGCAGTCAGCCTTAAGACGCGGTGCAATCCAGCACGACCATCTTTTCGATCTGGGTTGCCATGAATGTCTTCATCGCGACATGATTGGGGTCGATCTGATAGGCATCATGATGGTCTTCGCTTTCAAACCGCGCCAGAATGGCAAAATCGTACCCTTGGGATCGGGTCGCCTTGTTCGTCGCATAATCATAAGACAGCACGCCGGCGCAGGCCTCTTGTATGGCCTGGCAATACTCCTGAACCTTTTCATGAAAGGCCGCATCCGCACCGTCGCGATATTTCATCATAACGACGTGATAAAAGACTGACATAGGAATTCCCACCTCTAGAGACTGTTAATTGAAGCCAATGCGTTTCCGGATGCGACCCAATAGACCCACAATGCCATCCCGGAAGACCAGGACACACAGAACAAACACCACCCCCTGGATGATGAAGACCCAGGATCCAAACGGTGCCAGATAGTTCTGTAGCGCGACATAAGTGAACGCGCCAACCACGGGTCCCATAGCCGTCCCAATGCCACCCAACAGGGTCATCAGCACCACCTCTCCCGAGGCATGCCAATGCACATCCGACAGGGATGCGATCTGAAACACGATGGCCTTCAATGCCCCGGCCAGTCCTGACAGGCCCGCCGATAGGGTAAAGGCCAGCAATTTGTAATTATCAACCTGATACCCCAATGACACCGCCCGGGGTTCATTATCGCGAATGGCGCGCAGCACTTCCCCAAAGGGGGAGGATACAATCCGCTGCATCATGAAGAAACAGGCCAAGAAAATCGCCAGCACGACATAGTACAGAACCAGGCTGTCCGACAGATCAAACAGGCCGAACAGGACACCGCGCGGAATGGCCTGCAAACCATCCTCTCCACCGGTCTGGGGTGCCTGCAAGGCGACAAAGTAAACCACCTGTGACAAGGCCAGGGTGATCATCGCAAAATAGATGCCCTGGCGCCGAATGGCCAGCCAGCCGACAATCGTGCCCAGAAAAGCCGAAGACAGGGTGGCGATCACTAAGGCCAGTTCAATGGGCAGGCCCCAGACCTTCAACGCATGCCCCACGATATAAGCCGCCGCCCCGAAAAAGGCCGCATGACCAAAAGATAGCAGCCCCACATAGCCAATCAGCAGATTGAAGGCCATGGCGAACAGGGCAAAGCACAACCCCTTCATCAGGAAGGTCGGGTACAGCACTGCAGGTGCCAGACAGGCCAGCAGGATCAAAGCGCCTGTAAACACTGTCCGCTGCATCGTGCCACGACGAGGATTTGCCGCCGGGCTGGAGAGATTGACCTGGTTCATTGCTTCCTCCCAAACAGTCCAGCGGGCCGGATCAGCAGAATGGCCGCCATGAATATAAAGATCACCAGTTGCGAGGCCGGCGGGTAGAAGACCTTGGTCAGTCCCTCTACAACCCCGAGCGCAAAGCCGCTGACGATGGCGCCCATGATCGACCCCATGCCGCCAATCACCACGACGGCAAAGACAACAATGATCAGATTGGACCCCATCAAAGGATTGACCTGATAGATCGGGGCCGCCAACACACCGGCAAAAGCCGCCAATCCAACCCCCAGGGCATAGATCAGCGTGATCAGTCTGGGCACATTGATGCCAAAGGCCTTGGTCAAAGCCGGGTTTTCCGTCGCCGCCCGCAATGTGGAGCCAAGCTTCGTGCGCTCAATCACATACCAGACCAGGAAACAGACCACGAAGGAAACAACCACGACCCAACCGCGATAGATCGGCAGATACATGAATCCCAGATTAACCCCACCCGATAACGTCTCTGGCAGGTTATAGGGAATACCCGATACGCCATAGCCTTGACGGAAGCCACCTTCGATGATCAGCGCCATACCATAGGTCAATAACAGGCCATACAGATGATCCTGTCGATAGATCTGCGATACAAGTGTCTTTTCCAGGAATATGCCGATCAAGGCGATGATGCCCGGCGCGAACAGCAACGCCCCCCAATAACCAATTCCCAGATGTTCCAACAACAGCCAGGCGACAAACGCCCCAGCAGTATAGACAGCCCCATGGGCAAAGTTGATGATGTTCAGCAATCCGAAGATCAGCGCCAAACCCAGGCTGAGGATCGCATAGAATCCCCCATTGATCAGACCGATAAGAACTTGCCCCAGCAAGGCCTGGACCGGCACACCGAAAATATCCATATCCACGCCCCCCTTAAATGCCCAGATATTCGTGCAATCGACCGCTTTCACGTCCGATATCGGAATTGGCTATCTGATCGATCACCTGTCCATGTTCGACGACGTAATGGCGATCGGCCACGGTCGCGGCGAACCGGAAATTCTGTTCAACCAGCAGGATCGTATAGCCACGGGATTTCAGCGTTTTCAGAACCCGCCCGATGGCCTGAACAATGACGGGGGCCAAACCTTCCGTCGGCTCATCCAGCAACAGCAAGCGACAGCCCGTGCGCAGAATGCGGGCGATGGCCAGCATTTGCTGCTCCCCACCGGACAGGTTGCCGCCGCCGCTGTTCAACCGTTCCGCGATATTGGGGAACAGCTCAAATATCTCGTCAACGGTCATACCACCCGGTGCGATCACTGGCGGCAACATCAGGTTTTCCCGGACGGTCAGCGATTTGTATATCCCGCGTTCTTCCGGGCAATAGGCTATACCCATGGGACTGATCATATGGGCAGGAACCGACAAAGCGGATTTGCCATTGATTTCAACCATGCCCGTGCGCGTTTCAACAATCCCCATGATCGATCGCAACGTCGTCGTCTTGCCCGCGCCATTGCGCCCCAGCAATGTCACAACCTCGCCTTCGTTCACATCGAATGTCATGCCATGCAGAATGTGGGATTCCCCATACCAGGCTTGCAGATTCTCAACCTTCAGCACGGCCGATTTGTTGGAGGATGTATCACTCATAGTCACCTCCCAGATAGGCTTCCACGACGCGCTTATCGGTGGAGACGCTGGCATAGTTGCCTTCCGCCAGAATTTCACCCCGTTGCAGGACCGTGATCGTGTCAGACAGATCCGCCACGACGGACAGGTTGTGTTCCACCATAATGACCGTGCGGTCGGCCTTAAGGGCATGAATCAGCTTGCTGATACCGGCGATATCTTCCTGACCCAGGCCCGCCATTGGTTCATCCAACAGCACCAGTTCAGGATCCAGGGCCAAAGTCGTCGCCAATTCCAGCGCACGCTTTCGGCCATAGGCAAGATCGGCCGCCCGGATATCGCGAAATTCCGTCAGGCCAACGGCTTCCATCAACTCAGTGGCCCGTGCATCGGTCGATTTCAAACTGTCCAGATGCCGCCAGAACTTATACGACAAACCCAAAGGTCGCGCTAAGGCGACACGCAAATTTTCAAACACCGTCAGGCCAGAGAACACCGCCGAAATCTGAAAAGACCGAACCAACCCCTGCCGCGCAACCTGCACGGGGGTCTTATTGGTAATCTCTTTGCCCTTGAAAAAGATCTGCCCGCTGGTTGGTGGCATAAATTTGGTTAGAAGATTGAAAACTGTGGTCTTGCCTGCGCCATTGGGGCCAATCAGGGCATGGACCGTGTTGGGGCGAACCTTTAGGGCAACATCCTTGACTGCCGTAAAGCCACCGAAGGCCTTCACAAGGCCTTGTGTTTCTAAGATATAATCTGACATGACGGCCTCAGAACTTCGCCAGAAGGCCGCCGTCGATTGTCAGCACCTCCCCATTTACAAAGTCGCCAGCCTGGCTGGTCAGATAAATCACAGCCGGACCAAGCTCTTCAGCCTTGCCCCAGCGTCCCAGCGGCACGTCGCGTTTGATGTAATCCTGAAACTCTTCATTCGATTGCAGCGCCGTGGTGAATTCCGTCTGCATGAAGCCTGGTGCCAGGGCGTTGACTGTGATCCCCTGACCCGCATATTCCACCGCCAGCGCCCGGGTCATCGATGCCAAACCACCCTTCACCGTCGCATACAGAGAGATGGCGCCACGCGATGCACGGCTGGCAACGGACGACATCATGACGATGCGGCCAAAACCATTCTTCTGCATTGATGGCAATGCCGCCCGCAACACATGGAACGCCCCGTTGATATGGACATCAAACAATGAGTCCCATTCGTCGCGCGTATAGTCATGAAAAGGTTTGCGATTCTGATTGCCGGCATTGCTGACAATGATGTCCAAATGGCCGTGCTTTTCGATAATCGCCTTTACGCCTGCATCCGCAGCCGCCTCATCAGAGACGCTGAACACGGCAGGTTCCGCTGAAAATCCTTGATTACGAAGCGCGGCAACGGCTTCGTCTGCGGCTTGTGCGCCAACATCGTTGATCACAACATGAGCACCTGCCTTGGCAAGCGCCTCAGATATGGCAAAGCCCAATCCCCGTGCAGCGCCGGTCACAAGAGCAACTCGCCCTTCCAACCCGAATGTACGGCGCAAATATTCTGCGTCGATCATAATCTGGCGTTCCTTCCTATATAGCGGCGGGCATTCATGCCCATCCATCTTGGCAATTCGTTAAGTCATTTGCCTTAATCTCACTATATAAGATTTTTATGAATTATTGCAATATGAATTTTGAGTGGGTTTATAGAAAGAAATCAAAGATTAATGCGTTCCCGCCGCCAATCGGCGGGGGGATCGCGACGCCTGATTTCCGCCATTCGTGACAGACATCACCAGATCCAAACGCTCTGATATCTCCGCCGCTGCGACTTTTACCGCAGCCCGCAATTCTTCAATACGGGTGTCTTTCAAGCCCGCGCGCGACACGATGAAAGACAGGCTGCCTGTGACATCCCCCTGACCCAGGAAAATCGGCGCACCAATTCCCACCAAAGTGTTATCGATTTGTCCAAAAGACACACAACTTCCATCCCGGCGCATTGCCTTCAGGTTGCCACGAAACTCTTCCCACGTTTCGCCCAGGCCAGAATCCGCAATCTCTTTTGCGTGATTCAACAGCAGGTTCTTTTGCTGATAGGTTGGCAGATAGGCCAGGATCATCCGGGCGGTCGCACCGCGAAACAACGGCATCGGGCGTCCGCGTTCATAGCTGGACTGGACCTTCGCATCGATCCATTCCTGATGAACGCACATCACCTTTTCACCATAGAAACTGCACAGCATCAGATTGGCCTGATACTCATCACAAACACGCGACATAACATCACGCGCCGCCGCCAATAGCGGATCACACAGCCGGATTTGCCGATCCAGTTCAATGATGCGCGCGCCCAGAACGTAGGCCCCGCCAGCGGCTGGTGCCAACAGACCCGCATCCACCAGCGCCTTGACATAGCGATAGGTGGTGGCGCGGGATCCACCCATTTCTGCTTGCAGGGCGTCAACGGTCCAGGCCGGGGTTTCCGTCGTGAAGTAATCGAGAATTCCCAACATGCGATCAGCGCTGCTGCCCCGCCGCGCTGCCGTATCGTCCATCTTAGTCGCCAAAATGATAATTCCTTAAGAAGCCATTCAAAAACATCTGCCCTAACCGCAGGGCCCAATCATTCGAATTTTGCATCATAGAGTATTATTTAGCTGAACCGACACTTCTGTCCACTTAATGCAGGAAATATCCACCATTCACATCCAGTGTGACACCCGTCATATAGCATGAAAGGTCGCTGGCCAGAAACAGGCATGCTTTGGCAATGTCATCGGGACTTGCGAACCGTCCCAGGGGAATTTGATCCAACAGCATTTTTTCCCAATCCGGCCCGAATTTGCCGCGGGTCATGCTGGTATCAACTATTCCAGGCGCCAGGGCATTGACGCGTATCTTTGCCGGGCCCAATTCCCGCGCGGCCCCTTTGACCAACCCCAGAATTCCGGCCTTTGATGCAGCATAATGGCTGCTGCCCAACAAGCCACCGCCGCGCATTCCCGCCATGGAGGATATGGCCACAAAACTGGCGTTTCTACCCTCTGTCATAGCAGGGATTGCGGCTTGCAGAAGATTGAAAGTTCCCCCCAGATTGACATCAATCATGCGATGCCAATCGGCGTCGGTAATGTCACTCAGGCGGGTTGCATTCACGATCCCTGCGCTGTTGACCACGCAGTCCAGGCCGCCCAACAGGGCAACAGCTTGGGCAACCGCAGTCCGAACCGCGCCTTGGTCAGAGACATCACAGGCAATTGCACCCAAGGCCCCCATCTCTGTCGCTGAGGACTGGACGGCGTCCTGATCCATGTCAATCAGAACAACCTGTGCACCATTTGAAAGAAAAAGTTGAGCGACCGCCCAACCGATGCCGTCCTTTCGGGCGGCACCGGTGACGATCGCTCTAGTCTGAGGCAAGAGGGTCATGAAGAAAGTAAATCCTTACTTCTTGACCAACGGGCACTCGCTTTCAGCCAAGGGACGGAAAGCTTGCTCACCCGGAATGGTGCGCACGACGTTATAATAATCCCAATCGCGCTTGGAGTCGGATTTGTTCTTCACGCTGTAGAGATACATATCGCGGATCACGCGGCCATCTTCACGGATATAGGCATCCTTGGTGAAGAAGTCGTTGATCTTCGTGCCTTTCATTTTCTCCAGAACCGGGCCACTGGCATCGGTACCGGCGGCCTCAATGGCCTTCAGATAATGCATAACAGCCGCATAGTCGCTGGCATGCAGCATGGTCGGCATCACACCGGTACGCTTGTAGAACCGTTCAGACCAGGCACGGGTTTCGTCCGTCTGATCCCAATAGAAGGCTTCCACCAGGTTCACGCCTGCGGCCAGATCCAGACCCAGTGAATGCACATCGGTCAGGAAGAACAACAGGGCCGCCAGCTTTTGACCGGACTGGGTAATCCCGAATTCATTGGCCTGTTTGATCGAGTTCACGGTGTCGGCACTGCCATTGGCAAGACCGATAACCTGTGCGCCCGAAGCCTGAGCCTGCAAGAGGTAAGAAGCAAAATCAGCGGTATTCAGCGGATGCTTCACTTCACCAACGATGGTGCCACCATTGTTTTCCACGACCTGCCCGGCATCTGCCCGCAGCGCATGACCAAACGCATAGTCACTGACCAGGAAGAACCAGCTCTTGTCACCATTTTCCAGCATGGCCGTGGCAACACCGCGCGCCAGGGCATAGGTGTCATAGGTCCAGTGAATGCCATTCGGAGAGCATTTCGCCCCCGTCAGAGCCGATGAGCCAGCACTGGTGAAAATCGCAATCTTGTCCAAATCACGAGTCAAATCGTTCACACCGATAGCAATTGCCGAATTCGGCACATCGATGATCAGATCAACGCCTTCACTTTCATACCATTTGCGAGCGATATCCAGGCCGATATCAACCTTGTTCTGGTGATCGGCAGAGACAACTTCAATCTTCTTGCCAAGAACCGTACCACCGAAATCTTCGACCGCCATTTCCGCAGCAATCACGCCATTGGGACCAGACAGATCGGCGAAGCTGCCGGACTGGTCATTCAACACGCCGATTTTAATGACGTCATCAGACACTTGCGCCTGAGCGCTTCCAACAAAAAGGGCCGTAACAAGGCCTGCATATAGGGCTAGTTTACGCATAGTTTCCTCCCATCTTTTTTGATTTGGGTGTTTTAATTGAACTTTTTCTGTGGATCAGGGATGGTCCTGGACCAACTCCCTACTCCAACTTCTCTCCAGCGAACTGCTCTAAAAAGACGTTCGGTCGCAGGAAGAAGGACAGGACAAGAGCGCCATTGGGTGAATAGGCATAGTGCTGGTTGCCTTTTGGGCGCCAGACATAATTACCTTCACTGACAGTGCCTTCATCATCTTCGATGGAGCCGGATAGAACATAGGTTTGTTCCACCTCGACATGTTCATGCAGCGGCAAGCGCGTATTGGGTTCCCAACGGAACAATGCCGTCAGAAGTCCAGCTTCCTTGTCCTGCATCAGAATCTTCATATCGATCCCGGGCACCTGGGTTGGTTTCCAAGACAAATCGTCCACGGTCACATATCGGGAATCAAGCGGCGTCAGTTTTTCCTGACCAGCCAGACCGGGCGTTTCAATCGCCATAATTTCCTCCATAATCCGCGCTTAAGCGCGTTCTTACTTACTTTATAAATTAACGTTATCTCACATTATGGGATTTGTCTATAAAATCTTATTTTGAGATATACGGCGCTCAAAGGCAATTTACCCCCCACAGGGCGATCCTGTGGGGGGCACTGAAACACCCGCTATTTCAATAATTGAAAAGACCTGGCCCGCCTAGAGGGCGGCCATAACCGATTTCATGGAGACCATTCCTTTAACCGCCCCCTTTTCATCCCGGACCAGAAGCGCGCCATCCCCTTTGGCAAAGCTTGGGAAGCATTCTTCAAGGGACAATGTTTCCAATACGACCGGTGTCATTTCCTGCCTTGTGGCGCAGTCGTCAATACAGCTTGGCGTCAGGGTGTTTTTCATATCCGGGCTGAAAACCTGCACCGGGTCATCATCCCGACACAGGGCGACACCGGTATCACGATCCAGGATTTCCTGGCACTGGCGATAATTGGCATTATGCAGGGACATCATCTCAACCGGCTTCATCAACGCGCCAATCTTAACGACCCGGCTTCGGTTCACATCCTTCACAAAACGACGCACATAGTCATCCGCTGGATTGATCAGAATATCGGCCCCTTTGCCAACCTGCCGCAATTCTCCATCCTTCAGAATGGCAATTGTATCACCAATGCGCAGCGCTTCATCCAGATCATGGGTGATAAACAGGATCGTCTTATGCAACCGGGCCTGCAGGTCTTTCAATTGATCCTGCATTTCGTTTCGGATCAGCGGGTCTAGGGCACTGAACGCCTCGTCCATCAACAGGATATCTGCATCCGTCGCCAATGCCCGGGCCAACCCGACACGCTGTTGCATGCCACCCGACAATTGGCTGGGATATTGATTGGCAAATCCGCTCAACCCGACCAGCTCTATCTGCTCCCGTCCTTTTTCAAGGGCCGATTTCCGATCCATGCCACTGATCCGCAGACCATAAATCACATTTTCCAGGACGGTCTTGTGCGGCAATAAGGCAAACCGCTGAAACACCATAGATATCTTATGCCGCCTGAAATCCCTCAACTCCCGTGTGCTAAGGCCCAAGACATCAACACCATCAATCAGAATGCGCCCGGCTGTCGGTTCAATCAGGCGGTTGAAATGGCGGATCAATGTGGACTTCCCAGAACCGGAAAGACCCATAATGACAAAGGTTTCCCCCGCCGGTATCTGCAAACTGATGTCCCGCAGCCCGATCACATGATCGCTTTGTGCCAACAGTTCCGATTTGCTGATTGTTCCGGCCTTGACCTGTTCCAGAACACTGGCCGGGTCGGGACCGAAGATCTTATAGATATTGTCGACCTGGATTTTTATGTCTTTTGTCATGACCGTTATGATTCCAGCTTCAGATGACGTTGAACCCGACGGCCATAGGCCTGGGCAATGCGATCAAACACGATGGCCAGAAAGACAATTCCCAGACCAGACAACAGGCCACGGCTGACTTCCAGTCGCTGAATGCCCTGCAGCACCTGATATCCCAGTCCACCAGCCCCGATCATCGACGCGATCACGACCATGGACAGCGCCATCATCGTAGTCTGGTTGATGCCTGCCATGATGGTTGGCAAAGCCAGTGGAATTTGCGCCGTCAGCAATCGCTGGCCCGGTGTCGCCCCAAAGGCACTGACTGCCTCAATAATCTCGGCATCCACCTGCCGTATGCCCAGATTGGTCAATCGGATGACCGGCGGAATGGCAAAAACGATTGTTGCCAGCAGGGCCGGAATTTTACCTGGACCGAACAACATGACAAAGGGGATCAAATACACAAATATTGGCATCGTTTGCATAATGTCCAACAAAGGCAACGCGACCGATTGCATCACATTGGATCTGGACATGGCGATTCCGACAGGAATGCCGATCAGGACTGCCATCAGGGTTGCCGTCAGCATCAGCGCGATCGTTGCCATCGCCGGTTCCCAGATCCCCACCACGCCGATCAGAAACAGCATCACAGCTGTGCCCATCGTCGCGGCCCAACTGCGCGCCGCCCAATAGGTCGCCCCACATAACAAAATCAGCACGACATACCACGGCAACCACAACAGGAAGCTTTCAATACCAGACAGCATGCGCAGGACCGGCAGGAATGCTATTTCCAGCGCCTCGCCATAATTGATGACGACCTGGTTAAAAGCGTCATCGATGAAGATACGCAGCGCTCTGGTATCAATAATTTCAGGGAAATCCTGGGTCACGATCCTATTCCTCTAAAAACGTGGGGCCCGAAAGATCGAGGCGGGCTTCAGTTAAAACCCGCCTCAATACTCTACATCATTGTCCACCTGGTTTAGCGTGAAATACTCGGCGACCGTTACAGGGAGGCTTTCACTTTATCCGCTACATCTGCGGGCACCCATTTGGTCCAGATCGGCTCATAATTCTTGAAGAAATATGCCGCGACTTCTTCCGGGGAGGCCTTGTTGTCATCGCCCCAGGCCAAGACCTTACTGATATCCGCATTCGGAACCTGCAGCTTGGACAGGAATTCGGCCACATTGGGGGCCTTGTTTTTCAGTTCCGTCACGACGGCCACGGCCACTTCGCCAACAGCCCAACCCGACACCTGAGGATCCGCACAATTCATATCCGTCAGACATTTGAATTTGTCGGCGTCATAGGCAGGCATTTCCAACTTGACCAAATTGTATTTCCCAATCACGTCGGTCGGGCCCCAGTAATAGCCGACTATTGCCTTGTCACGGGTAACCTGGCGCGCAAAGGAGGCTTTCAGATTTGCTCCCGACCCCGGCGAAAACAGCTCGAAAGTCTCGCCCAGCCCCAAAGCCTTGAAAAGATTGTTGGTGATGATTTCACATCCCCAGCCTGGAGGGCAGCCATACAGCCGTCCCATATCCGGATTGGACACATCCGCGAAGACTTTCGCATTTGCTTTCAAATCCATCACCGAGCGAATTTCAGGATGTTCTTTTGCAACATAATCTGGAATCCACCAGCCCTCTTCACCGCCGCTTTCAAAAATGTCACCCGCCTTATAGACATTGCCTTTTTCCATCATCTGTTCCCAGATGGAGGCAGCGGTCGAAACCCACAGTTCCGGTGCGATATCAGGCTCACTTTTTGACAGCATCGATGTTGCGGTCGGTACGGTATCGCCCGGCACAACCTCTGTCGTGCAGCCATACCCGTCCGCCAGAATCTTATTGGTGATATGCGCCAAAGTGCTGGCGGAAAGCCAGGTCATCTCTGCAATCGTAATTTTGTCCGTGGTTCCGCATTCCGTTGCAAAAGCCGGTGTCGTCGTGCCCAGGGCTGCGGCCACAAGTGCCCCGGCGAAAATCGTTTTAAAACCCTTCATCGTCTCAATCCCCTTGCAATACCTGTTCCCATGCGCCCGCCAGAACAGCAGACTTGTTTGCTTGCAATAAGGATGACCCATGAATTTATTTCAGACAAATCGAAATAATTTATTTTAATTTCAGATTTATTGAAATAATGAGAATGCCGGACAAATCACCCTGTGACACTGTCCAACCGTTGAAAACCGCAACCGTTGAAAACCACAGCGCATTCCGAGAACTCGAACTCTCGCGCTACAACAATCGGCAATACGTGCCACGCATTCATGCATGGCGATACTCTAATCATTATCGGTCAGGCCTGCCCCGGCGCCGCGCTGGCGTGATTCAGCCGTTGCAGGGACATAGGTTAAGGCCGCACGTTCAGTCAGGGACCGGATTAATGCCGGGGAGATATCCACACGCGTTGTCCGGGGGGGATGAATTCCCGGCGGCGCGCCAGAGCCCCGCACCATCGTTACAACAGCATCACCGCCACCGCTCAAAATGCCGGTAACGGTCATTCCATCAGGGTCAAGGACCGCGTGGCAGCCATTTAAGAATTCAATTCGGATCTGCGTACCGGTCTGAGCTGAAACAACACCGGCCATGCCCAGAAACAACAGGGGGGCATCCATGATCTGAACAGTCTGAGGGTTATCAATTCCGCGGGCAATGACCTGATCCAGAAGCGACGGCCCCTTCCAAATCACACCCCTGGATACCAGGCCCTCCCAGACAGCAGCGGCCCCATCCTGACCATGGCAAATCAACCAGGTTCCTGCTGCGGCGCAGTCTTCCGCCAAGCCCATGGGCAGTCCGGATCCTCGCGCCGCTTTCAGCATCAGGCTGGAAATCTCATTCAATGAATATGTCATGGGTTCAGCGCCAGAACAGGCAGCCACCAATCATCACAAGCTGCTACGCCTGTTTGGATATCCTCTGCCAGCGGTGCGCCTTGATACAGGGTGATACGAGTCCACCGATCCGATTTTGGATCGAATTTAGCCGCCCCGAAGAAGGCCAGCTTGCACCGCAGCATGTCGATAGGGTGACACGCCTGGCCGATCAGATTGTCCCGGATTTCAGAATATGGATAGCGCATCATCGTCTGAACCCGTCGCACACAATAGCGATGTTCCGGGTGGATTAACAGAAACTGCGCCACAGTGTGGCCCGGTATTGCCGCCTGTAAATCTCTGTATAGGGCCTGTATCTGACGGGCGATATCCAGCGGCAATTCCCTATCGGCACCGGGCTCTTCCTCCCGCAGCCCAAGGCGCGGCTCCAGCTTTTCTTCGGACACATACCAGAATTGGCTGGTAGACACCGGGGCCTGAAAATCAATCTTCAGTGCCCAAATGCATCCTGTCTGCACATACTCTTGCAGCACTTCCACCGTCATTGTGGGGTCCAGGCGAGGAGTATGGGAGCTGTCCATACACTCCGTATACCCATCAACCAGATCACCGTGGGGTTCCAGAATCAGGGCCACAACCAGTTCCTGACAATCCAGCCCCCAGTTTTCCGACAATGCCATCAATCGGTCCCAGGGATAGGCGTTTCCCAACAGCCAATCCAACGTCACGATTTGCTGTAATTCTTGCCATTCCCGACGCAGAACCGTGATCCGGTTCATATGCTGTTCATCTGGAACTACCCATTGATCCAGGTGCCGCGCGACCCGTGCAATCAATGAAACACAGTCTGCACGGGTCGCTTCTGTTGTCGATTCCAGCCCTCGAACCTCCGCCAGGGCGGTTTCCCGGGCAAGAATCCAGTTGTTCATCAGGATTGGATGGCTGACCAGAAACGGTGCCATGCCAAGACCTGTCGAATTGCCAATACCCAGGGCCCGCCTGAAGGCAGGGGATAATGACACCGCCGTATCGGGTGCCCGACAGGCGGCGATGTGACTGACCAGATCATGGGTAAATCCACGGATCAGCCAGACTGTCAGCATTTCGGCCTGAAACGGCCCGGCCAGGGCCGGTCGATTTTGAATGACCGCCCGATCCGCAATGCCGAATTTTCCATTCCCATAAACGGCCGTTGTCCGCATCAGATAGCCGGTTGCCGACACCAGGTCCGCCGCCGGTTGCTGTCCAGCCGCCAGAGACTCCACGACATGATTAAAAAGTCGGACAGATTTATTGGCCCGGCTTAAGACCAGGTCCGTCTCCTCAAAGCGCCCGGCCTCCTGACGTGGAGCATTCTCCTGCAGTCGATCCAGGTCTGCCCGAGTCGGGGTGCCATCAAACAGAACATAAGAGCTGTCCCAGGCCTGTGCGATTACACGATCGGTTCGATTTTCATCCGCCAGTTCGGTGGAAAAGGCGACCAGACTGTATGTATGGCCCGACAGGTGAAGCGAATATACCGCGCGCCCATATCCGGCCGCATTCATCTCCCAAACCGGTCGTGTAACCGTGACCTTCTGCGCCGCCATACGCCGTATCAGGGCCCGCATAAAGCTCAACCGGGTTGGAAAGGATGCCCCCATACGCGCCAACCGCATCACAGTGTCCGGATCGCGCAAGGCCTTTGGTTGCTGGACGGGAACGTGGGCTGGCGATGGATGCATTATCCCCTCGCGACCCCAATGGGGGTATCTTCGAAGGACGCATTCCCTGAAGCGGCGCTTCCAAAAGACAGATCAAAGAATCGAAGCCAGTTTTCCCCCATCAATCCCGCCACTTCCCCATCATTAAACCCGACAGCTTTCAGTCCTTCGGCAACATTCAGAAAATCACGATTATCAGAAAACCAGCTGGGTTGATCTGGAAAGCCCGGGCTCTTGGCGCTGCCTTCCCCATAATCAGTTTGTTTGGACCATCGCCCATTGCGCATCCAGGTCACAACGGAATCCGGCTGGGACTGACACAGGTCTGATCCCAGCCCCAGACTTGCGACACCATATCGACTGGCCGCTTCTGCCACCATGGTGCAGAAGTCATCCAGGGCGCAATCGCTGCCCTGCCTGAGGTGATGGGGATATAGGGAAAAGCCCAACATGCCGCCTGATTGCGACAATGCTTTCAGAACATCATCGGATTTATTGCGCAAAGCCCCATGCCACCAAGCAGGATTCGCATGGGTGATCGCGATGGGGCGTGTTGAAATTTCGATTGCTTCCAGGGTAGAGCGTTCCGCTGAATGGCTCATATCCACCACCAGACCAACCCGGTTCATTTCGCCAATCACTTGCCTGCCAAATCGGGTGATACCGGTATCATTCACTTCATAACAGCCTGTCGCCAGCAGAGACTGATTATTATAGGTCAACTGCATGAACCGAACACCCAACTGATGGCAGATTTCCACCAGACCGATATCACTTTCAATGGGGGAGGGATTCTGGAAGCCAAAGAAAATAGCCGTGCGCCCCTCTGCCTGCGCGCGCCTTATATCGTCGCCTGTGCGGCCCAGGAAAATCAGATCAGCGTGTTGCTCAAACAAGCGGTTCCAATGGGCAACCTTTTGGACCATTTCCTGAAACGTCTCGTGATAGGCGATCGTCACATGGACGGCACTAACACCCCCTTCCCGCATTTCGCGGAAAATAGACTCCGACCAATTGGAATATTGAAGACAATCAACAATCAGCATCGACGGTTTTAAGGGCATAGACATCACTCCGGCTCGCCCGCTCGGATATAAGCGGTCTTCACTTGCGTATAGAACTCTGCCGCTGCACGCCCCTGTTCTCTGGGGCCAGAGCTGGAATTCTTTCTGCCTCCAAAAGGAACATGATAATCCGTCCCGGCGGTTGGCAGGTTCACAGTGACACACCCGGTTTGAATATGTCTCCGAAAATGGGTCGCGCGCGCCAGGGATGCCGTAAAGATCCCCGCGACCAATCCATAATCAGTGTCATTTGCGACGGCGAGTCCTTCTTCATAGGACTCAATTCTCTGGACCGCTGCGATTGGCCCAAACATTTCTTCGCGATTGAACGGCATATCATTGGTCGATTCGCTGATCAGGGCTGGGGTCATATAAAAACCATCCTGTTCCAGGGTTATTCGCTCCCCACCATAAACGATCCTGGCCCCCGACTGCTTGATCTGGCCCATCCAGCGCAGATTTGCCGCCAATTGCGTATCACTGACGACAGGTCCCATCTGAGTCTGTGGTGCCAGGGCAGGCCCGACCTTCATGGATTTTAGGGCGTCCGCCAGCCGGTCGACAAAAGCATCATGAACCGCACTGTGGACCAACAATCTGGACGATGCCGTGCATTTCTGTCCGGTTCCTGAATAGCCCCCGCTAACGGCAGCGGCAACGGCAAGATCCAGATCCGCATCATCCATCACCAGAAGGGCATTCTTAGAGCCCAGTTCCAACTGGTACTTCCCAAGATTTCCCGCCACGGCAGCGGCTACCTGTCGCCCAACGGCGTAGGATCCTGTAAACGTGACGGCATCCACATCCCGATGCCCGACCAGGGCGTTCCCAATCGCAGCGCCAGGCCCCATCAGCAATTGAAACGTGCCCATAGGCAAACCAACCCGCGTCAGTATTTCCGCCAACGCCCAGGCGGAAGCCGGGGTTTGGTTTGCCGGCTTCCAGATCACGGCATTGCCATAGGCCAGAGCCGGGGCGATCTTCCAGCTTGCCGTTGCAATTGGAAAATTCCAGGGAGAAATCACCGCAACGACGCCCATAGGCTCCCGCCGGATATCAATCTCTATTCCCGGGCGCACGGAATCCGCTGTTTCCCCAATCTGTCGCAAGACTTCGGCGGCATAATAACAGAAGAACTGTCCGGCACGAAAAACCTCGCCCTTACCTTCCGCCAGCGGCTTTCCCTCTTCCCGACTTAACAGGCGACCTAATTCTTCCGACCGATCCATTAACTCCCGACCGACTGCATCCAGCACCTGTTGCCGCTGTTCCAGACCTGTCTTTTGCCATTCGCGCTGGGCATCCTTGGCAACCGCAACCGCATGATCAAGTTGCGCGGCAGTCGCCTGAGCATAAAGGCCGATTGTATCCGTCACATCAGATGGATTGATGTTGGCGATAGGGTCCGCACCTGGCACCCATTCGCCCCCGATCAGATTGTTGTATGTCTCTGCCATGACCTTCCTTTCAAAATACGAAAATCAAAATCGTGCAAGAAACAACTTCAATCAAACCGAAATTTCTGTTACTTATTTCAAAATAACTGAAGTTCGGCACCATGATCAAATTAGAAGCTTTGCGTGTTTTTGTTACCGTCGCGGAATTGGGGAACATTCGGGACGCCTCTGACCGATTGGGCCGCACGGCGTCGGCCATCTCCATGACCTTGAAGCAATTGGAGGAAGAACTTGGCAATCCGCTATTTGAAAGTGACCGCAAGAACAGCCTGACCGCACTGGGTCAATTCACATTGGAAACCGGGCGCGAACAGATCCAGAGTTATGACAAGTCCATTCGAATGATACAGGACTTTGCCCATGACAAGATCGGCCATCTGGCGCTTGCCTCTGTGCCGTCTGTTGCGGCTAATCTGATCCCGCTTTTGCTACCACGCTTTATCAATGAACGACCCGGCATCACCGTCGAATTGTTCGACCTGGACAGCCGTAATGTCTGTGCCATGGTAGAATCCGGACAGGCGGATTTGGGTATTGCCAGCACACCAAAGGCATCCGCGCCTGTTGCCTTCACGCCCCTGTTCCGGGATCGGTTCAAAGTGATCTGCAACGCTGAGTCTGACCTGACGGCGATCACGGGGCCTTTGCAATGGCATAATCTTCAGGATCAGGCCCTGATAAAAAACGGATCATCCGACGCCATCATGGCCCCACAGTTCCTGCAGTTGACGGAAAAATCGACGATGGTGGTCCGGAATGTCACATCCCTTTTCGCCCTGGCGAAGGCCGGTGTCGGGATCACCCTTTTGCCAGCGCTGACCACCCTGAACCTGCCAGAGGGTATCTGCGCCTTGGATCTTGCCGACACATCGGCAGAGCGCATTGTCGGCCTGTTGGAGCGAAAATCCGGCTTTCTAAGTCCTGTTTCCAGCTCTTTTAAGGCCTTTCTGCGCATGAACCTGAAGACACTGGCCAGCGCGCTTTCCCCCCACCGGCAGGAAAGCTTCGTGATTGTCTGAACCGGAGAATTAACCGATAGCGGCAGATTAGCTTTGGCGTTCGAATGACACACATGTGCACGGCAAAGCCGCAAACGCGACAGCCGGATTCCGGGTCTTAACGCAAAAAGCGAAACGCAATCGCCGAACCTTAAACAAGGTCCTCGATATCGACATCAGGGCCGACCGGCACGCCATATTCCCGCTTGGAGGTGCGAATCCCGATGGCAGAGCGCACATTGGCAACATTCGGGGCGGCGGTCAGTTGGCTTGTCAGAAAGCGATTATAGCTGTCCAGGTCCCGGGCAACGACCTTCAATAAGAAGTCCGTATCACCCTGTAACATGTGACATTCCCGAACCAGGGGCCAATCCGCCGCCATTTCTTCAAATTTGCGCAGGTCGCTTTCAGCCTGGCTGACCAGTCCAACAAAGGCGAAAACTGTAACGTCAAAGCCCAGCATTTCCCCATCAAGATCTGCATGGTAGCCCCGGATAAACCCGGCTTCTTCCAACGCCCGCACGCGACGCAGGCAGGGCGGTGCAGAGATTCCAGCATTATGGGCCAATTCAACATTCGTGATCCGACCATCCGCCTGAAGATCACGCAGGATTTTCTTATCAATTTTATCCAGTTTTGCCCGTCGCATTCATGCACCGTCCTATTGGAATTTTACCGCATACCAAGATAACAAGAATTACCCTTTTTGCCCCGTTCGCGCAATATTATTATCTATCTTATTCATAACAGATATCCAGCCAGAGATACTTGCCCTGCCATGGCAGGCGGGGCATAACCGCTGATATGATAACAGATAACGCCCCTTTTGGCCCGCAAGCGCCGACCTGTTGTTGGGTTCTGACCGATGGTCGGGCCGGCAACCGATCCCCTGCGCGCGGCCTGGCGGAAGCCGTGGGCCTGCCGATTGTGGAAAAGGTCATTACACTGGCCAAGCCATGGCAATGGCTGCCCGCCAACTATTGGCCAAAATGTCTGATTGGGAAATACATGGGGACCCGCCCTGCAGCTTCCGACCCGCTGATGCCCCCCTGGCCTGCGCTTATTATTTCCTGTGGACGCCGCAGCATCGGTCCATCCCTTGCGATAAAGCGCCGCAGCAAGGGCCGCACCAGCATTGTTCATATCCAAAATCCGCGCATGAATACCGATGCCTTCGATTTGATCGCTGCGCCAGCCCATGATGGGATCACAGGGGAAAATATCGCCGTGACGACGGGATCGCTGCATGGCGTGACCCGCGCGAAACTGGATGAAGCCGCCACCCACTGGCAATCCAGACTGTCGCATCTGCCGCAGCCCAGAATTGCTGTCCTTATTGGCGGCAGCAACAGCGCCTATCGACTGGATGCAGAAACCGGCACGCAAATCGCCCAGGATCTGGCCAGTTTGGCCCAAACTTCCGGCGCAGGTCTGATGGTCACGACATCGCGCCGCACTGATCCCACCGCAATTGCTGCCATTCGCACGGCCCTGGCGGGCGCCCCTGCGGTGGTCTGGTCCGGTGATGGAGAAAACCCCTATTTTGGGTATCTGGGATTGGCGGAACGGATCATTGTCACCGGGGATTCCGTAAATATGGTATCAGAGGCCGCAGCCACAGGTCGTCCGGTTCAGGTCATTCATCTGCCCATTACCGGCCGCGCCACGAAATTTGAACGCTTTCATCGCGCCATGGAAGACGCCGGGGCCACGCGCAAATTTGAAGGCGCATTGGTTGACTGGGAATTTAACGCCCTAAATGATACCCTGTCCGTGGCGCAACGGGTCAGAGAAATCCTGCGGCGCAAAGGGATTGATACGCCAGAAGCATCCTGAGTGCTGAATGCGACACGGTGTCAAGTGGACATCTCTGCACGATGCATTGATAAGAGGAATGGCTTTAAACCCGTGAAATATTAGGGGTATTTTGAAATGGATGCCATAACACTCGCCCGCATGCAATTTGGTGCGAATATCTCATTCCATATCCTGTTTCCGACGATCACCATCGCGCTGGGTTGGGTGTTACTGTATTTCAAAATGGCCTATGCGCGCAGCGGCGACAGCAAATGGATGGATGCCTATTTCTTCTGGGTAAAGATTTTCGCACTGTCCTTTGCCATGGGTGTCGTTTCCGGCATCACGATGAGCTTCCAATTCGGGACCAACTGGCCCGGATATATGGAGCGCGTCGGCAATATTGCAGGCCCTTTACTGGCCTATGAGGTTTTGACGGCCTTTTTCCTGGAGGCCGTGTTCCTGGGAATCATGCTGTTTGGGTTCAGCCGTGTTTCCAATCGTGTCCATACGATTGCGACGTTCCTGGTCGCCTTTGGCACCACGGTATCTGCCTTCTGGATTATCGCCCTGAATTCCTGGATGCAGACCCCGACAGGGTTTGAGATGCGCGACGGCGTCGCCCATGCGACGGACTGGTTTGCCATCGTCTTCAACCCCTCCATGCCCTATCGGCTTGTCCATATGCTGCTGGCCTCAGGCTTGACCGTCTCCTTCCTGATTGCCGGCCTATCTGCATTCCGATGGTTGCGCAGCGATCGCAGCCCCGGCAACCGCGTCGCCTTGAAAACCGGCACCACATTGGCTGCGATCCTAATCCCCATTCAGATTTATGCAGGCGATCTGCACGGCTTGAACACGCTGGAACATCAGCCAGCCAAGGTCGCGGCGATGGAAGCGAACTGGACCACCCAAAGCAATGTGCCGCTGGTGCTGTTTGCAATTCCAGATCAAGAGACACGCGAGAACAAATTTGAGATCGCAATTCCCAACGGGGCCAGTCTGATCCTGAAACATGATTCTGACGGCGTTATTCCGGGCCTGAATGATTTCGTTACCGCCGATGGGACCATCAATCACCCCCCCGTCGCACCCGTCTTTTTCGCCTTCCGGATCATGGTCGGCGTTGGCCTGGCCATGCTGGCCGTTTCCTGGTTTGCGACATGGTATCTGCGCAACGGTCGGGATTTGCGGCCCTGGTTGGCCTGGATCCTGGTCGGGATGGCGTTTTCCGGTTGGATTGCCACCCTGGCTGGCTGGTACACAACAGAAATTGGGCGCCAACCCTGGCTGGTCACCGGTGTTCTAACGACCAGTCAGGCCGCGTCTGACGTTGCCGTTGGAATGATCGCCAGCACATTTATTGCCTATCTTGTGGTCTATGCAGGGCTGATCATCGCCTATATCGCGACGCTGATGTATGTCTCTGACAAGGCCGCCAGGCAATCCTCTGGTGCCCAATCCGATAAAGGGTACCAACCGGGCTTCTCATCCTCACCAGCGGAGTAGGCATTATGGGCGATTTATCCGATCCGACTGTTTGGCTGCCGCTTGTTTTTGCGGGGTTAATGGGATTGTCGATCCTGATCTATGTGGTCCTGGATGGGTATGACCTGGGCATTGGCATGTTGATGGTCGTCGCAGAGGATGATGAAAAAGACCGCATGATTGCCTCTATTGGACCCTTTTGGGATGCGAATGAAACCTGGCTGGTCCTGGCGGTCGGTCTGTTGCTGGTCGCGTTCCCCGTCGCCCACGGAACAATCCTGACCGCCTTATATCTGCCTGTCGCATTGATGCTGATCGGATTGATATTGCGGGGCGTCGCGTTTGATTTCCGCGCAAAGGTATCGCCGCCGAGAAAGCCCCTATGGAACTTCCTGTTCTTTCTGGGGTCGCTGGTCACCGCCTTGTCGCAGGGTTTCATGCTGGGCATGTATGTGATGGGGCTGGATTGGACACTGGCCCATGTCGCCTTCGCGGCGCTGATCGCCTGTTGTCTGGCGGCCGCCTATATGACCATCGGATCCACATGGTTGATCTATAAGATGGAAGATATCTTGCAGAAAAAGGCCGTTACCTGGGCCAAACGGACGCTGATTTTTACTGCCCTTGGTATGGGGACGATATCCTTGGCAACCCCGCTGGTCAGTCCGCGCATTTTTGACAAATGGTTCACCTTCCCGGAGATACTGGCCCTGGCGCCCTTGCCTTTGGGGGCGGGTGCCCTGTTCCTGGGGCTGGTTCTGATTCTGCGTAAGCTGCCAAAAGACAAGGACCGGCATGCCTGGCTGCCGCTTTTTCTGACCGGCAACATCTTCGTGCTGGGGTTCCTGGGGCTGGCCTATTCCTTCTATCCCTATGTCGTGCCAGACAAACTGACGATTTACGAAGCCGCCGCCGCGCCGGAAAGCCTGATGATCATTCTGATTGGCACATTGTTCGTGCTGCCCGCCATTTTGATTTACACCGCCTTCGCGTATTACGTTTTTCGCGGCAAAGCGAGGGACTTAAGCTACGATTAGGGCACGTTTTGCAGGCGACGGCCACAGCCGGTATAGGTCGTGTCATCCACCGTCAGCGTCACTGTCAGGGGGGAGTATTCCCCACTCATCGGATCGCGGCATCCATCCTCGCGATAGGCGATGGTGATGCGATGGTCCTGTGTTTGTATCGTCAGGGGATAGATTTTCAGGCGCGGGGGTGGCGTCTGAATAATCCTGGATCCATAATCCAACAGGATGAAGACACCCCGCTCCTGATCTAATTCCAGCAACCAACCTGGTTCATTGCCGACGGCGCGAAAATCGACACCCCGCACCGCCGCCCCACGCCAGGGGGTATTGACCAACTGCCCCTTGCAGTCTTTCAAGGTCATACCTCGGGCGCCTTCAAACAAGGCCTCCCGGCCTTTCATGAATAGCAGATTTCCGGATTCATCCTGATATTTCTGGCCGGATGCGGACGGCACCAGCGGCAAGACGACCTGTGACCCCTGATGCAGCACCCGCGCCTCATCGTCTCCCAATTTGACCTCGAAGGCGCCATCGGGACAGCGATAGGCGAAATACGTGGGGGGCGTATAGGGTAAGCTGGCGGGCATTCCGGCACAGCCCAACAGCAGGCTTATCAGTCCAGAGATCAGCGCAAGCCGAACCATTTATCCTGCCTGATCAATCATTGCGACGCCCGCGCCCTTTCAAGACATTGAACAGGACAGAAATCAGCCATAACGGAATGACAATGACGGCCCCGATGACAATGTAACCGGCGCTCCATTCAATCGCGCCCTTGGCCATGTCATAGATCCGACGGACGGTCTCGCCAAAGTTATTAAAAATGTCTTCCGGCGTGACATCAAATTGCACCAACAGCCATCCAATGATGAAGCTGATCACCGCCAGTTTAAAAAGTGTCGACAGTATCCGGCTTAAATCAGGGCGCATGGTCGTCCTTTCACAGAAAAGGGGGTCCAGACACACAGCCTGAACCCCGATACCCTTACTGTCACAAACTGATTTCGGCAAGTCTGCAGCGTGCCGAAGCTATGCTAACATATCCTGCCCCGCCAGTGCCTGATCAATCAAGGCGATGGTTTCCGGCAGGCCATACAGCGCAAAGAACGAGCCAATGCGCGGCCCCTGTTCCTGACCCAGCAGAATCTGATACTGCGCCTTGAACCAGTCACGCAGGTTTTCATATCCGTGGCGTTTACCAACTTCATAGACTTGGGTCTGAATTTCCTCTGCGGAGGCCGTTGCATCAAAGCCAGACAAAACGTCGCGCAAATCCATTAAGGCAGCTCGATCATTTTCCTCCGGCACTTTGAACGTCTTATGCGGCTTCACAAAATCCTGGTAATAACGAATAGCGAAACCCACCAACTGATCCAAAAGCGGATCATTTTCCGGGGACGCCTGTGGTGCATAGCGCGTGATAAAGCCCCACAACACATCCTTGTCTTCTGTGTTACAGACCGCCGCTAAATTCAGCAGAAGGCTGAAACTGACCGGCGGTACATCCTTGGGCACATCCCCCTGGTGGATATGAAACGCGGGATTCTCCAACTGCTGTTCGGGCGTTTCCTCAGGAAATTTTGCCCGGAATGTCAGGTAATCATCCACGGCCTTGGGGATCACGTCGAAATACAGACGCTTGGCCGTGCGGGGCTTCTGGAACATGAACAGGCCCAGGCTTTCGTCGGGCGCATAGGCCAGCCATTCTTCCATCGACAGGCCGTTTCCTTTGGATTTGGAAATCTTCTGTCCCTGATCATCCAGGAAAAGTTCATTGATCTGGGTCTCGGGCGGCGGCGCACCCAAAGCCTGGCAAATCCGGGTGGACAGCTTGACAGAGTCAATCAAATCCTTTCCAGACATTTCGTAATCAACGCCCAGCGCATACCAGCGCATGCCCCAATCCGGTTTCCATTGCAGTTTGCAACGCCCGCCCGTGACCGGTGTTTCCACCTCGCGCCCATCGGGATGGCGATAGACGATGGTCCCCGCCTTGGCATCCGTATGCAGCACGGGCACCTGATAAACTTCATGCGTTTCCGGATCGACCGGCAGAAAGGGGGAATAGGTTTCACGCCTTTCATCGCGCAGGGATGGCAGCATGATCTTCTGGATCGCCTCATAACATTCCAGCATGCGGATCAGGGCATCATCGAACCGGCCAGAGAAGTAATATTCCGTCGAGCTGGCAAATTCATATTCAAAGCCAAAACCATCCAGAAAATCCCGCAGCCTGGCATTGTTATGGGCTCCGAAACTGTCATGGGTGCCAAATGGATCGGGCACTTTGGTCAGGCGCTTGTTCAACGCGGCCGTCAACATGTCCTGATTGGGCACATTGGTCGGCACCTTGCGCAGCCCGTCCATATCGTCGGAAAAGGCCAGCAATTTGGTTGGAATATCACTCATCAATTCAAAGGCGCGGCGTACCATGGTCGTGCGCAGCACTTCCCCAAAGGTCCCGATATGGGGCAAGCCCGACGGGCCATAGCCTGTTTCAAACAGAACATAACCTTTTTCAGGCTGTTTATTCTCATAGCGTTTCAACACTTTGCGCGCTTCTTCGAAAGGCCAGGCTCGGGCATTGAGGGCTCTGTCGCGCAGTGTTGTTGTCATCGCTTTTTCTCATTCTGTTAAGGATAATGGGCATAATGCGCCAAACGCGCCGGAAACTAGGCTTGGCAGCCCGGTTCGTCAACTATGGGGCTATAGATCGCTGCGCTGCCTGCTGTTTGTCACCCGTGGACTTGATCCGATATCTGCAGCGACAGGTGCTTTTGGTGCATGCAGCCCTGGATTCCCGCCTTCGCGGGAATGACGAGATTTATATACCACCGCCCCCCAACAGCGGCAGGCGAAAGTGGTGCAGGCCGCCCCGGTCACCTGCCTGTGCGGGAACGTCAGGATTTGTGTTGTGCGCCACCGTCACCCCGGACTTGATCCGGGGTCCAAGAGCGGCAGGCACCGACATATCCGGCAGGAATGGAATTATTCGGAGACCAGACCCAGGTCAATTTCCAGGGCGGCGCACAGCATCTGACCGATCAGGATATGCATTTCCTGAATACGCGCCGTTGTATTGGACGGCACGATGATCATCGGTTCTGCCAGTCCGACCAGTTTACCGCCATCGCGCCCGGTCAGCGCCGCAGGGGTCAGGCCTTTGCGGCGCGCCATTTCCAGGGCAAGGGTCACATTCGGACTTTGCCCCGATGTGGTAATGCCAACGGCCACATCCCCCGCCCGGCCGATCGCTTCAATCTGTCGCGAAAAGACGTGATTGAAGCCCATATCATTGCCAATGGCGGTCAGGGCAGAGGTATCAACGCTGAGCGCCAGGGCCGAAATGGGCGACCGGTCCGCGCGATAGCGCACGGCCAGTTCTGTCGCCAGATGCTGGGCATCCCCGGCGCTGCCACCATTGCCAAAAAACAGAATCTTGCCGCCCCGGCGAATACAACTGGCCCAGACGGACAGCATCTTCGCCATATCCTCACGGCATGCCTCATGTGTCCGCGCCAGGACAGAGGCATGTTCGGCAAATTCATCGTCAAAGAAGGTCTCAGAAACGCTCATGCGCGCAGATTACTCTGCGTCTGCCGTGCGAACAAGTGCCGCTTCACGCTGAAACAGGGCTGCGTCAAAAGCGGCCAATTGGCGTTGCACGCGCCCATACAGCGTGTCGGACGGATAGTCGCCGGACTTACCCGGCTTTCCAATCTTAAGCCCGGTCATAAGACTGGCGGCTTCTTCTACCGTCTGGACGGTATGCAAGTGGAATTTACCTGCGGCAATGGCATCGCGCACTTCATCATCAACCACCAGACCGTCAGCGACAGAGTGCGGCACAATAACCCCCTGATTGCCGGTCAGGCCGCGTGCAGCACACAGTTTGAAGAAGCCTTCAACCTTATGATGAACGCCGCCCACCGCCTGGGCATCCCCACGTTGATTGACCGATCCGGTAATCGCAAGATCCTGTCGCAGGGGGGCACCCGCCAGATCTGACAGCACGGCAATCAGTTCCGCCATAGAGGCACTGTCCCCTTCTACACCGCCATAATTCTGCTCAAAAGTGATGGAGCAATTAAAGGATAGGGGCGCAGTGCGGGCGAACAGGCCGGAAAGATAGCCCTGCAACACCAAAGCGCCCTTTTGCTGGATAGGGCCGCTCATCGCGATCTGGCGTTCAATATTCAAGACACCGTGACGCCCGACACTGGCCCGGGCCGTGATGCGCGACGGGCCACCAAAGGCATGATCACCGGTATCGCGGACTGTAAGGCCGTTAATCTGACCAATCACCGATCCTTCGGTCGCGATCATCACCACGCCACGGTCAATCATATCCTGACTGCTGACCTCAACACGGTTATTGCGTTGCTCCTGTTCCCGACGCGCCTTGATCAGATCCGCCTCTGTCAGGGCCCCCTTCCCCGATGTCCGGGCAGCGGCTTCTGATATCAGATCATCCAGCAATTCAAGGCTGGCAGACAGGCGGGTCCGATCGCCGATCATGCGCGCCGCAAGCCCCAGCAAATAAGAAATTGCCCCGTCCTTCAGCCCCCGGCCGGTCTGGGCCTTGGCCCGCGTCTGCAACACGGTGCCATAGATCGACAAATTCGCTGCGCTGGCGGGCATATCCTGGGCGATATCCGCCTTCACCTTAAACAAAGCGCGAAAATCAGGGGAGGGAGAATATCCACCATAATACAGTGCAGGCGTTCCCACGATAACCACCTTCAACGACAAAGGAATGGCCTTTGGCGAGGGCGCGCCTGTCACCGGCATGGCGTTCTGGCGGTGGCGTTCTTCAATGCGGATATATCCATCCCGCAGGGCAGATATCAACGCCTGCCAACTGCCAGGCAGCGCCGCCAGTGCATCGGCACGCAAGACCAGCACCCCGCCATTGGCCCGATGTAATGCGCCCGGCCGGATCAGGGTGAAATCCGTTTCCAGATGGGATGCGCCGGGCCGATACTGAATTTCCCCGAACAAGTTCTCATATTCAGGGGTCGATTCCAGTATGACCGGCGGGCATTTGGTATCGCCATTATCGACCAACAGATTAACCGCATACCGTCGTTCTGGCTTTTCCACCGCAATGGGCTGCCCCTGAGGGTCGACCGCAGGCCCGAAGCTGCGCAGGTGATCCAGAATATCCTGTTCCAGTTCAACGAACCATCTATTCAGCCCCTGTCCGGAAAACTGCGCAATCAAAGGTCGCAACAAAATATCGCAGGCATCGCGGGCGACATCCTGTGTAATGTCGCCAATCGCCTGCATGAGGCCGGCACGATCCTGAGTGATTTCCTCATTGATCGCCTGTAACTTCGCAATCAATTGCTTGGCGTTGGCGGTCATCGCCTCCCGATCTTCCGCGGGGACTTTATCCCAGGGCAATGCAGCCCCCTGTGGGTCCAAGGGGGCAAAGGCCGGGCCCTGTTCCCCCTGGAATATGCCCAGACCAACCTGTGCTGCTTCTTCCCGCAGGCCAGCCAGGGCGGCTTCCGCCTTTTTGGTCAAACGCTGCGTTACGGCCTGAACACGCGCCTGATAGGTCTCCCCCTCGAATGTCTGTTTCAGGGCGGTGCGTAGCTGGGCGATGAAATGTTCCATCGACTGTCGCAATTTCCTGCCAGATCCGGCAGGCAGTTCGAAGGGTTTGGGCCGATGTGGGCGCAGAAAATTGTTTAGATAGACCCAGTCGCTGGCCGGCTTTTTCGACGCATTGCATTCACGCAGATAGGCCAGGGTTTCCGTCATCCGCCCGGCCCGATCCGGCCCCAGAACAAAGATATTGAAACCGGGCGTTTGCATCGACAATCCAAAGTCCAGGGCAGCGCGGGCGCGCTCATGGCTGGAAAGATCGAATAAGGTCGCCGCCTTGCGCGCCTTCCATTTAAAGCGCGGAATACCAACCTTGTCGGCTTTCAAACTGCGCGCGACCATAAAATCCTCCACCGAACAGACTGTCTAAACACATATCACTGTCACCTTGATACACTGGCAGGCTAGGCCGTTACAGCACATTGGAAAAGCCGGATATTTTGACACAGCCAGGTCGTGCAGAAAGTCTTGTCTGTTCGATGGCATCGGATACTGTCGGTGTCATGACAGTGACACTTGATCGAATCTATCGTTTTCCCGTTAAGGGAATGGGGCCGGACCCTTTGGACAGCGTCGCCTTGCAAGAGGGCGATGGGCTGCCCTTTGACCGTCATTGGGCGGTTGTGCATGGCTCCAGCAAGGTCGACCCCGCCGCCCCAACCTGGGCAAAGAAGGCGAATTTTCTGTGTCTAGCCCGGGATGAAAAACTGGCGCAACTGGATATCGCTTTTGATGAAGAAACCCGCACCCTGACGGTTCTGCGCAAGGGAAAGCAGATCAGCCGCGCCAGGCTGGACGACCATATGGGTCGCACCCTGTTACAGACATTCCTGGCAGGCTTTATGCCCGACGGCCCACGGGGCAACCCGAAGGTTGTCGAGGCCCCGCAAGGTGTTGCCTTCACCGATGTCGAAGCCGCTAAAGTTTCGATCATCAACATGGCCAGCGTCCGGGATATTGAGCGTGTAACGCGCGAACCCGTTGACCCGATGCGGTTTCGCGGCAATCTGTATCTGGAAGGCCTGGATGCCTGGAGAGAGTTCGACTGGATCGACAAGCAAATTCAAATCGGGGACTGTGTCTTACAGGTTCTGGAGCGCATTGATCGCTGTGCGGCAACCAATGTCAATCCACAGACCGGCACCATCGATATGAACATCCCGCTGAGCCTGCGAAAAGGCTTTGGTCACATTGATTGCGGCATTCATACGAAGGTTGTCCGCAGCGGCACGATCAAGCTGGGCGATACGATCACTGTGCTATAACGCATCATGCGGTCGCATGAGCAGAAGAAAACCACGCATCATGCGGTCGCATGAGCGAAATGTTTCCTACCCTTCGATCTCTTCCCGCAGAATTTCCAGTTCCAGCCATTTTTCCTCTGCCACGGCCAAAGCAGATATCGTTGTTTCCAGCGCCTTTGATGATTTTTCCGCCAATTCCCGTTTTTCTGTAAAAACTTTAGGGTCAGCCAATACGGCCTCCAGCTTAGCCTTTTGGGTGCGCAGAGTTTCAATCTGACCCGGCAAGGTTTTCAGGGCTTCGCGCTCTTTCATCGAAAACTTGCGCTTGGCATCGGATGTGGTGGCCGACAGCATTGATTTCGCCGCTGATTTGGTGGATTTCTGAGCCGTTGCGTTTTCTTTGATATCACGAATGGCGCTGCCACGCTGATCCAGCATATCGCTATAGCCGCCCGCATATTCCTGCCAATGGCCCTTCCCTTCGGCAACCAGAACCGATGTGGCGACACGATCCAGGAAATCGCGGTCATGGCTGACCAGAATGACGGTGCCTGGATAGTCGTTCAGCAACTCCTGCAACAGGTCCAGGGTTTCAAGGTCCAGATCATTGGTCGGTTCGTCCAGGATCAACAGATTGGACGGCCGCGTCAGCGCCCGGGCCAGCATTAATCGCCCCCGCTCTCCCCCTGACAGCCGCCCAATGGGCTGGCGCGCCTGTTCCGGGGTGAACAGAAAGTCTTTCATATAGCCGATGACATGGCGGGATTGACCGTTCACGATCACCTTGTCGCTGTCACCGCCGGTCAGGGCATCTTGCAAGGTGACATCGGGTTCCAGTTCCGCGCGGCGCTGATCCAATGTCGCAATCTCCAGCGCGGTGCCCTGAATGGCCGTGCCACTGTCGGGGGCCAGTTCTCCGGTCAAAAGCTTCAACAGGGTTGTCTTGCCTGCCCCATTCGGCCCGATGATTCCCAACCGGTCGCCCCGCAGCACCCGCAGCGACAGGTCTTTGACAATCGCGCGGCTGCCGAAGGATTTCGACATATTCTCGGTTTCCATCACCCGCTTACCAGAGGTACCCGCATCCCCGGCGGCAAGCGTTACCGTGCCCTGGGCACGACGATAGTCACGCCGGTCCTGGCGCATGCTGACCAGATTGCCCAAGCGTTTCTGATTGCGCTTGCGCCGGGCGGTGACGCCATAGCGCAGCCAGTCTTCTTCCATTGCAATCTTGCGATCCAGCTTATGTCGGTCCCGCTCTTCTTCTTCCAGCGTCTGATCGCGCCAGGCCTCAAAGGCTTCGAAACCACGATCCATACGCCGGGCGCGACCCCGATCCAGCCACAACGTTGCCTTTGACAACCGCGTCAGAAAGCGCCGATCGTGGCTGATCAGGATCAGGGCAGAGCGCAGGCCCAGGATTTCTTCTTCCAACCATTCGATGGCTTCCAGATCCAGATGATTGGTCGGCTCATCCAACAGCAGGATATCGGGCTCTGCGGCCAGGACCCGCGCCAGGGCGGCGCGGCGGGCCTCTCCTCCAGACAGGGTCATTGGATCTTCCGCCCCTGTCAGGCCCAAACGCTCCAACAGATAGGAAACGCGATAGCCTTCCATGTCCAGATCCAGCCCATCCTGGGCATAGTCCAGGACGGTCTTATATCCAGACAAGTCTGGTTCTTGCGGCAGATAGCGCACCGTCGTTCCGGGATGAACCCACCGCTTGCCGGAATCGGGCTCAATCTGTGCTGCTGCGATTTTCAACAGGGTCGATTTGCCAGACCCATTGCGCCCGACCAGGCACAGGCGTTCGCCCGGTCCAATGGACAGGCTGGCCCCATCCAGCAGCGCGTGACCGCCAAATGTCAGGTGAATATCGTCTAGTGTCAGGAGTTGTCTTGCCATGCCCCGCGATGTACGCGCCCCGCCACAACTCGGCAAGCGAATTGAGGGGGATTTTAACGGAAATTACCGGATTATAATGAAAGCTCTTCCCAGCGGCGCAAATATATCCGGAACCAGGGGGTAAACGCCTGGGGTGTTGCAAATACTTCGGCGCACAGATGATTCAGGGAAACCCATCGAGTCTCGCTGACTTCATCAGGATTGATAGCAAGGGTGATACTTTTTGGATCCGCCTGCCCACGAAATACAACGACCTGTTCATGCTCCCACAGGCCGCCGCCCACATCCGCACGATACTCGACAGTTGTCCGGCGTTCCAGGGGAAGGGTCAGGCCCAATTCCTCCCGCATGCGCCTTGCTGCGCACTCCTCATGGCTTTCCCCGAAATGTGGATGGGTGCAGCAGGTATTCGCCCATAAGCCACCGCAATGATACTTTTCCGCTGCCCGCCGCTGGATCAGCAATTCCCCTGATAGAGAGAAGACAAAGGCCGAAATCGCCTGATGGAACACACCCAAGCGATGGGCCTCCATCTTCTCAATCGGATATAGCGACTGATCCGCCGCAATCGCGGGGATCATCCCGGATGCGCGCACAGCGCCTGATTTGGGCGGAACATAGGTCACGCCGTTGCCCGGTTCAGGCCCATCTGGGACCAGATTTCTGACAGGGCATTGATCAGCTTATCGATATCCTCATTGGTATGCAGCGGAGATGGGGTAACGCGCAAACGCTCCGTTCCCCGGGCGACGGTCGGATAATTGATCGGCTGAACATAAATGCCATGTTCATGCAGCAATTGATCGCTGATCTGTTTACACAGAACCGGATCCCCCACCATGACCGGCACGATATGGCTGGGATTGGGCAGATGCGGCAGACCCGCGGCATCAAGGCGACGGCGCACCAGGGCGACACGCTCTTCCTTGCGGTGCCGCTCGATCTGGCTGACCTTTAAATGCTTCACACTGGCGCGCGCACCAGCGGCGATTGCCGGCGGCAGGGCGGTTGTGAAGATAAAGCCTGCGGAAAAACTGCGGACAAAATCACACAGGGCTTCCGACGCGGCAATATACCCCCCAATCACCCCAAAGGCTTTGGCCAGGGTACCTTCGATCACAGTCAACCGATGGGCCAGGCCTTCCCGTTCTGATATGCCGCCGCCGCGCGGACCGTACAGGCCCACCGCATGCACCTCGTCCAGATAGGTCATGGCATTGTATTTATCGGCCAGATCACAGATTTCCTTGATCGGTGCGATACAGCCATCCATTGAATAGACACTTTCAAAGGCGATCAGTTTGGGACGATCCGCTGGCAGGGATTTCAGCACCCGTTCCAGATCCGCCACATCATTATGTTTGAAGACGACCTTATCTGCGCGGGAATGGCGGATGCCTTCGATCATCGACGAATGGTTCTTTTCGTCGGAAATCACGATGCAGCCCGGAATTTTTGAGGCCAGCGTCGACAGGGTCGCCCAGTTTGAGACAAAGCCCGATGTGAACAGCAGGGCGGATTCCTTGCCATGCAGATCGGCCAATTCCTGCTCCAACAATACGTGATAGTGATTGGTGCCGGAAATGTTCCGGGTGCCCCCCGCACCCGCGCCGCATTTGTCCATCGCCTCATGCATGGCATTCAGAACCGTCTGATTCTGGCCCATACCCAGATAGTCGTTGGAGCACCACACCGTGACGTCGCGCTCTCCGTCTTCGGCATGATGCGTGGCCCGGGGAAAGTTCCCACGTTGGCGTTCCAGATCGGCAAAGATCCGATAGTTCCCCTCTTCGCGCAAACCGCTCAAGGCATCCTGGAAATAGCCTTCATAATCCATGGTTCAACCTCCCACTCGGGTTCTTGGGCCTTATCTGGCCTGTGTTATCCCTCTACGGCGTTCCCGCAACAGTGGCGTTGCGTTTCACAGTGTCGGGAGCCGGTTCCACCGGCCGGGTTTCTGATTTGGGCGAAATTGCCCATTTCCAAAGGGCTGCGTCCTGAATGGGCAGCACCAGCAACCAATGTTCCAGCAAGGCCAGCGCCATCATGGTGCCGACCAGCATCGCGGCTGTGATCTGAAACGCACTGCCATGAGCACCATGATAGATCAACGCGGCCAACACTGTTCCCGCTGTGACAGACAGGGCAAAGAAAGCAGAGATACGCCGGGTCCCAAAGTAACTTTTCAGGTAAGCCAGATGCGGTGGCAAAAGATCAGCGGCCAAATTGGCAACGCCAAAAAAGACATTCAGTTTCGCACTGAGCCGCATGATCCACAAAACGCCAAATGTCCACCATGCAACGCGATTGGTACCATTCTCTGACAATAGAATGATGACCAGCCCGGAGACCAGAATGGCCAACTCGTGGTACAGCACCGTCCCCGCCGCCAACAGGAATTTCTTCCCCGCACCAGTACCCTTTGGCAATGCATGTTGAACCGGACCAGTGACATAGCCCAGAAGGAACATAACCTCGTTCCAGGCCCAGATTCCCAGACCACAGCCAAAGGCCAGATAAGCCCCAGTAACCGTTGCCATGTCGCGGGTGAACCAGACACCGAGAAGGCTTGCAAACAGAAGGACGGTAACACCGATCAGAATCCAACCCCGTGCCTTGGGCGCGCGACCATCGGTCATAAAGACCAGTCCAGTGGAAAACCACCAGATGAAGACCGCAAAAAACAGAGGGATCAGATATGTGTCCATCCTGTCTGTAACCTCCTACCAGGCCGGCTGCATGCGGCTGGTTTCCGGGATTTCGTTGCTGATCGTCGGCAACAGATACAGCCGCGCAAAGGTCGCAGCCGCTGCCAGGGTCAATGCTGCCTTCTTAATCCGTCCAGCCCCCTTCATCCGGTCATTCAGCACCCGCAGACGCTCAAACCCTGCCCGAAGTTTCGGATTGTCCGTGTCCAGTGTGAAGGGGAAAACCTGCTTGGTGATTTCAGAGCAGATATTGAAGACTTTGTAGTCATACTCGGTTGGGTCAAGTTGCGCCGCCTTATGGAATTCCGGGCGGTTGTGGTCGCGGACATACATGGTCGCGTAGACCGCCATCAGGAAGAACCGGATCCACAACTTGTTATGGCCTTTCAACAATTCCGGTTGGGAACGCATCAACAGGGCAAAAGCCTCCCCATGGCGGAATTCGTCATTACACCAGCGCTCAAACCATTTGAAGATCGGATGGAAGCGCAGTTCCGGATGCCGTTCAAACTGGCGGAAGATCACGATGTAACGGGCATAACCGATCTTCTCTGACAGATAGGTGGCATAGAAGATGAATTTGGGCCGGAAATAGGTGTATTTCTTCGCCTTGGTCAGGAAGCCCAGATCAATCCCGATATTATATTCTTTCAGCGCGTCATTGATGAAACCGGCATGGCGGCTTTCGTCCCGCGCCATCAGTTTGAACAATTCGCACATATCCGGATTGGAACCACGCTTGCGCATTTCCGCATACAGGATGCAGCCCGAAAATTCCGACGTCATGGAACTGACCAGGAAATCGACGAACTCTTTGCGCAAGGCTGGCGGCAGATCGTCCAGACTGGGCGCTTCCCAGTTTTCGTCCTTCTTGAAATGCAGGCGGTTCGGGTCGCTGCGCATTTCCGCGATCAGCGCATCCCATTCCTTGCGCACTGGGGTGACATCCATCTTGTCCAGAGCATCGAAATCCGTGGTGTAAAAGCGCGGGCTCAACACCGTTGATTCCTTAGCGATGTTTAACGTGTCATCAGTCGTGATCGACATGCTGGTGATGGTCATTATGCATCTCCTGCTGAAAAGCTGACTTCCAAAAGCTCCAGGCATTCAAGACGTCCTGTAAGCTTGGTCCAGGCGCGCTCCAACCGTCCGGCCCGTTGTACTTCCGCTGTCCGAAACAGAGTGAATTTGGACCCGTAAGGGGCAACGATCTTGTCCCCCAGAACACGCACCGTATCCCCTGGACCGACGGGCACATTCGCCTTCAAATCGACATGGGCATAGACACCATCAAATGTGTTTTCGACATCCACGACACAGGGCACTTCTGACACAAGGCGCTTAAAGAAGTGCGGGTTTGCAGCGGGTTGAGGGTCTAAATCAGGGCTCATCTCAGTCTCATCCTTATGACGCGTGGGCAAAAAACAGGCGGCTGAACGCTTGTGCATTTGTTGGCCCGAAAGCGTTCAGGAACACTTCCCGATTGGTCTGTGGGTCCGACAAGATCAAGGCGCCATCTGCCGTCAGGATCAGGTGAAACGGGGGCGTCGGGCCAATTCCCATCGACCGGCGCTCTCTGGCAAATCCCCGCAAGACACCTCGCACGAAGCCATCTTCCTTTGGCTCCACGGCGGTAATGATGGCAGAGGTTTCACCATCCAGAACAGCAATCGCGCCATTGGGTTGATCCGCAAATCCAATGGCGCGGATACGGGTTTCACCCGCCTGGATGATTTCTTGAATATCCGCGTCACGCTGGGCAGTGGTTTGATGCTTCTGATAGCTGGACCAGGCCGATAGGATGAGTGTCAAAGCCACCATCACCGCGACTGCGATCAACAAGGGCCGCGGGACGGCGGTGTCATGATGATGATGAACTGGCTTCATCGGATCGTTCCTTTAGCGTGACGCGGAGTCATCAAGCTCTACTCCGCTGGTTCCGGCATCATGCCTGGCGCATGCTGGGCTTCTGTCTTCTCTTCCATGAAGGTGACAGGGTTGCCAGCAATCGCGTCTGCCAATAGCTGTGCCACTTTTTCTGGATTCTTCACTGCACGCAGCATTGGCTGCGGACGGGCAAATTTCATCGGACGAACAAAGGGCCACATGTGAATATAGCCAACCCGATGCTGTCCCCCGAAATCCAGAGGCAGATCCCCTGTCCCATCCCCGCAAATTCGCATATCTGCAGATTTAACGAGAGAGAATGGCAAATTGACCGTCAGTGTCAGGGCCATGCCGAACCGCATCACCAGTCGCTTAGACGTGATGGTATAGACCGTGGTGCGGGCATAGAACCATGCCAGCAAACACAGAACGCCAACCGTCACCGCCGCGATGGGGGCCATCATCGCAAAAGTCCTGCCGACATCTGCCAATGTCTGCCCATCATGATACCCAGAGGCCGCGCCCCAGGCCAGCAGGATGGCGAAATAGATCGCAACCTTTCGAACATGAAAGACGCGATAGGCAAGCCCGGTCCAGCTCGGTTTGCCCCGCCACAGGATGCGCTCATCCTCCGGCGGGGCTTCCGGCAGGCCCTCTACGGGTTCAAACTCGTGCTCGCCAATGACAGGGGCCGATTTCATAGCAACGGCTCCGACCGGGACGGCGTTGCATACAGGGTGCCGCCGCCATAGAAGCCACAGATCTTATCTTCTTCCAGGCGTGTCACCACATCTGGATTCTTAGTCGCGGGAACCTGAACGAAATGTCCACCCAGGATCGATTTGACCTTGATCTGCCGGCGCTTGGCATCGACCCGCGACAGGGTCATCGGCAACAGACGCATGCCCGCACCTGGGACATCGACTTCCAGATAGCGAATGATGTATTCGCCGGTATCGACCCAGATATCGGCAACCGTGCCACCAACAACGCCATCGGCCCCGACAACATCCATGCCACGGGGATCAGGATCATCTTCATCCACATGGAAGCTGCCCGCGATCCGCATCGGCTTCAGTTTTGGAGACCCGTCGATCGCGGCGTCTGGAATATCCTGACGCTGCGCATAGGCAGCGGGACCAACCCCGTCGACCATCGGATTGCCGGTGGGAACCAGGGGTGCACCAGGATGACCGGCCGACGGCTTGGCTGCTATCGGGCGATCATCAGACAGGCCATTGGGGGCCATCACCGTAGACCCATCCGCCATGCGGAAGGTCTTGGGGGATGGTACATCGGGATAACCCCGACTGGACGCGCGGGGATTGCGCTCCGTCAGATCATTCTGCAGCGGATACCCTTCCCGCTTGCTTTCCTGATGCAGATGGAGAACCAAAAATGCAAAGAATACCCAGAATACATACAGCACGATCTGCGCTGCATCAATGTATCCTGTTATCGCTCCGACTTCCATGGGAAACCTCCCTTTCTTTATGGTCTAAGCCGCTCTCGGCTAGCCCGGAAATTGAACCAGGCCAAATTTTGTTCCAACAGGTACGGACTTTTCAGACCGGTAATTGACCAACGGCCCGATCGCCGCCAGCGTGGCAAACAACAGCAAAATTTCTAAATGATAGACGACCGAATACCCCACCGACGGATCGGTCAGGGCCACACCCAAAGCACCCTTGGCAGACAATGTGCCGACAAAGTCCCGCAATGCCCCGCCCAGGAAGGCGGCGACACCGGTTGCGGTCGCGGTCACCGCGCCCCAAGCCCCCAGCGCCAGACCGCTGTAGCCATCCCGTGCAAGGGCCATCGCTGCCGTTAATGTTCCCGTGACAAACAGCCCGCCGCCCACACCAATCATAAACGTGCCGATGCGGAACAAAGTCGGCGAATGAAACGGTGCAGAGAAAATTACAGCGGAAAAGGCAAAAACACCTATTACCGCACCGAACCCAGCCAGCCGATGCACGTCACCGCCCTGGCCCAATTTGCGTGCCGAATAAGCCAGACCCAACAGGGTCCCCCCCGCCAGCAATGCCGTCAACAAGGTGGTTGCACTGACGCTGAGGCCCAGGATTTCCCCGCCATAGGGCTCTAACAGAATATCTTGCATACTAAAGGCGGCGGTTCCCAAACCAACCGCAATCAACAGACGCTTCACCCGACCCGCCGCCAGAAATTCGTTCCAGCTTTCCTTAAAACTGGGGCGTTCCAGATCAGGGGCGGTTTGTGCCGGGTCGCGGGTTTCCTGTTTCCAGACCGCGATCAGGTTTAAGACGACGGTCACCGCCGCTGCGCCCTGAACCAGTTGGATCAGCAGTTTTGGATTATAATTCTGCAACAGAAAGCCATAGACCAGAGACGCCCCGACCATGCCGACCAACAGCATGACATATAGCAGCGCCACGACGCGGGGGCGCTTGTCTTCCGGGGAAATGTCTGTCGCCAGCGCCAGACCGGCAGTCTGGGTCGTATGCATGCCCAGGCCAACCATCAGGAAGGCCAGGGCTGCGCCAACGACGCCAAGCTCCTGCGGCCCGCCGCGCACATCACCCGACAGAACCAACAGTGCGAAGGGCATGATCGCCAAGCCGCCAAACTGCAACAGCGACCCGTACCAGATATAAGGCAGGCGCCGAACGCCCAGATAGGATTTATAGGTATCGGACTTAAACCCGATCAAAGCCCGGAACGGGGCCACCAATAGGGGCAGGGAGACCATCACCGCCACAACCCAGGCCGGCACATTTAATTCAACGATCATTACGCGGTTCAATGTCCCGGTCAGCAGCACGGCTGCCAATCCAACGCTGATCTGAAACAGGGATAAGCGCAACAGGCGACCCAGTGGTAGTTCCGTTGAGGCGGCATCCGCGAAAGGCAGATATTTTGGTCCTAACTGAGACCAGAACCGCTGAATCTTTTTGACCCGGCTGCGTTTCATCGCACCACAAGCTCCTGTGCGTGGGACATGTAAAATCCGGTCGTAACCCGCAAATCACGCCCAGTGCTCCATCCCTGAATTTCAGGACGGGCCAGGAATAACTGACGGATTTTGGTGTTGCTGATCGGCTCAATGAAGGGTGCGCGGTTGCCTTGCGGAAACATCCGCCCGACCGCATGCATCACTGTCAGCATCGGGGTGCGCGGCGCATGGGTGAACAGGATCGACTTGCGTGTGCGCTTGGCCAAACCAGCCAGCATCGCTGCCATATCTGCGGCCTTATAATGGATCATACTGTCCATCCCGACGACATGATCAAATGACCCCAGATCAGGGGACAGCATATCGCCAGACAACCAGGCCACGGTGCCCGCCAGATCCGTCGGTGCGCGCTCCCGCGCCAATTCCACCAGGGTCGGGGACAGATCAATTGCCGTCACATCCGCGCCCCGTCTGGCCGCCTCTATCGACAGAGCACCGGTGCCACAGCCTGCATCCAGGATTGTCACACCAGTCAAATCTTGTGGCAACCAGGACAGCAGGGCATTGCGAATCTGATCCCGACCAGCCCGAACGGTCGCGCGGATCTTGCTGACCGGGGCATCGGTGGTCAGCTTCGCCCAGGCTTCAACCGCAGTGCGATCAAAATAGGTCTCTAACTGACCCCGGCGTGCAATATAGGTTCCGGTTTCCATTGGTCCGGCCTTTCTCAATCAAAGCCCAGAAAGTCAAAAATATCGCGGTCCTTCATCGGGATCGCATCCAGCGGTTCCACCCCGGCATACAAAGTAGCAGCCAGCTTCATATACTCGTTCTGAACCGCCTCAAGTTCCGGCGATGGTTCCATTTCAAACAGCACACTTTTCTTCAATCGGCTGCGACGAATGACATCCAATTGTGGGAAATGGGCCAGGGTCTTCAGGCCCACGGCCGCGTTGAAGCGGTCTATCTCATCGGTGGCATCGCTGCGATTGGCGATGACGCCGCCGACGCGAACATCATAATTCTTGGCCTTGGCATTGATCGCCTGGACAATGCGGTTCATCGCAAAGATCGAGTCAAAGTCATTCGCAGTCACGATCACCGCGCGTTCGGCATGCTGCAGCGGCGCGGCAAATCCGCCGCAAACCACATCACCCAACACATCGAAGATCACCACATCGGTATCTTCCAGCAGATGATGTTCCTTCAGCAGTTTTACGGTCTGGCCGACGACATAGCCGCCACAGCCGGTGCCAGCGGGCGGGCCACCGGCCTCCACACACATCACACCGTTATAGCCTTCGAAAACGAAATCTTCGATGCGCAGCTCTTCGGCATGGAAATCAACCTGCTCCAGCGCATCAATCACGGTGGGTTGCAGTTTTTTGGTCAGGGTGAAGGTGGAGTCATGCTTGGGATCACAGCCGATCTGCAGCACCCGCAGGCCCAGCTTTGAAAAAGCAACCGACAGGTTGGAAGATGTCGTTGATTTCCCAATCCCCCCCTTGCCATAGACGGAAAAGACCTTGGCCGTGTCAATCTGCATGGCCGGGTCCAGATGCACCTGAACGCTGCCATCGCCATCCATGCCACGGCGCAATCCTTGAGGCTTGGCCACCGTCGATTTCGCTAGGGTCGATCCGTCGCGCTTCATTGTGTCGAGTACAAAACTCATGCCGCTGCCTCCGCGTTAATGCCTTCGAGCCGGTCTTCCAACTCGTCTCCCGCTGCCTGAAGGGCAGCGAGCGTTTCGGGATCTGGTGTCCAGTAATTGCGCTCATGCGCTTCCAGCAGACGGTTGGCGACGCGCGCCGATGCCTTTGGATTAAGCTCCGCCATCCGGCGACGCATGTCTGGATCCAGGACGTATGTTTCTGTGATCTGTTTAAAGACCCAGGGGGTGACTTGACCGGTCGTCGCCGACCAGCCCAGTGTGTTGGTGACGCAGGCTTCAATCTCGCGCACGCCTTCATAGCCATGCTTCAGCATGCCTTCATACCAGGTCGGGTTCAGCATGCGGGTGCGCGCTTCCAGGGAAACCTGTTCCGTCAATGTACGGATTTTGCCGTCATTGCTGGTCTGATCCCCGATATAGACGGGAATGCCCACGCCGCCGGAGGCGGTTTTTGCGGCCCTGGTAATGCCGCCCAGCGTATCAAAGTAATGATCGATGGTGGTCACACCCACTTCCACCGATTCCAGATTTTGATAGGCCAGTTGCACACCGGCCAGCATCGTATTCATCAATGCCTTTTGCGGCTGCGGGCTGCCATTCACGCCATAGGCGAAGCTTTTATGTTCCGTGAACATGGCGCCCAGTTCGCCTTCGTCCTGCCATTGGCCGCTGCCGACCAGACCATTGACGTTGGAGCCATAATTGCCATCGGAATTGCTGAACACGCGCAGGGCTGCCGTGTCCATGTCGCAGCCCTTTTCCACCTGATAGGCCAGCGAATGCTTGCGCACGAAATTCATATCCAGCGGTTCATCCGCCTTGGATGCCATAAGTGCTGCTTGCGCCAACAACTTGGTCTGCAAGGGCAACAGATCCCGGAAGATGCCAGACAGGGTCATAACAACATCAATCCGGGGACGCCCAAGCTCTTCCAGCGGGATCAAAGAGGCCCCAACCAAACGCCCGAAACTGTCAAAGCGGGGTTTAGCCCCAAACAATGCCAGGGCCTGACCAATCGGCCCGCCTTCGCTTTTCAGATTGTCGGTGCCCCACAGAACCATGGCGACCGATTCCGGGAAGCCATTGCCGTCAGCCACATGGCGTTCGATCAAGCGTGTTGCTTGCCGCGCCCCATCTTCAACCGCAAAGGCACTGGGCAGGCGGAAGGGGTCGAAGCCATGAAGATTCCGCCCGGTTGGTATGATTTCAGGCGTGCGCAGGATATCGCCCCCCGGAACAGGCCGCACATAGCCGCCGTCCAGGGCATGGATCAGGGCACCCAGTTCATGATCTTTTGCCAGCAGAGCATTTGACCGAACCAAGCCTGCCAAAGCCGCCATTTCTTCAGCGGATCCAGACAATCCGGCCATTTTCGCCGCCGCCTTGGCATCCGCCCCGGCAACAATCGCCTGAATGGCACTGCGCGGCAGGGCCTGGTCATAGGCCGACTGGCTCATCAATTCCAACAGATCTATGCGGGCGTCTTGTGACATGCCCTGACCGACAATATGCAGACCATCCGGGATCAGGGTCGCTTCCAATTCCCGCAACCGGGTCTGTAATTCAAAGATTTCCGGTTCGGAGGAAACGCCCCACTGTGGGTTGTCTTCCGCCAAGTCCAGGGCGACAGCCTGACTTTGAATGATTTCAGCCAGACCCATGCGCGATTCGACGTCATCTGGATGTGACGACCGCCACCGATCCAGCGAGGCCTTCAAATCGATCAGTCCTTTATACAGACCTGCCTTATGTACCGGCGGGGTCATATAGCTGATCAACGTCGCAGCAGACCGACGCTTGGCAATCGTCCCTTCTGACGGGTTGTTTGCGGCATACAGATAGAAATTCGGCATGGACCCGATCAGCCGTTCCGGCCAGCAGGTTGCCGACATGCCCGCCTGTTTGCCCGGCATGAATTCCAAGGCACCATGGGTGCCAAAATGCAGCGCCGCATCGGCCTGGAACTCTTCCCGCAGATAGCGATAGAAGGCGGAAAAGGCATGGGTCGGGGCGAAGTCTTTTTCAAAGAGCATCCGCATCGGATCCCCTTCATAGCCAAAACCCGGCTGAACCGCGACCAGGACATTGCCGAACTGCATGCCCAGCACGAAAAGGGACCGACCATCGGTCAATTGCCGACCCGGCGCGGGCCCCCAACAGGCTTCGATCTGTTTCAGATAGGGGTCATTGCGGACATGATCATCGACCGATATCGTCGCATGGACATTGGCATCGGTTCCGTATCTGTCGCTGTTCCCGCTGAGAACCAGTGCGCGCAGGGCGTCGGCATCCTGAGGCAGATCGCCCACTGTGTATCCCTGGGCCTTCATTTCCGTCAGCGTGTTGAACAGGGATTCGAATACAGACAGGAAGGCTGCGGTTCCCGTCGCCCCGGAATTTGGGGGGAAATTGAACAGAACAACCGCGATTTTCTTCTTCGCCCGTTCGGTCTGGCGCAGGGATACGATCTTTTCGACCCGGCGGACCATGACATCGACCTGGACCGGATCAGCGACCATGGAACTGCCGCCTTCCACTTCTCCACCGCGGCGCCCGCCATAGACACTGGGCGCGATCACACCATCCAGTTCAGGGATCGCGACCATGATCGTTGCCTCAAATGGCATCAATCCCTGATCCGACCCACGCCACTGATCCAGGGTCTGGAATTCCAGCGCATGGCCCGACAGGCAGGGTACATTTAATCCATCCAGCATTTTCGATGCGGCGACGGAGTCATTATAGGCTGGCCCACCAACCAGAGAGAACCCGGTCAGGCAGATCATCGCATCCACCGTCGCCGTGCCATCCTTTTGGAAGAACTTCTCCACCGCCGGGCGCGAATCCAGACCATTGGCAAAAGCAGGGATCGCCCGCAGACCGCGCCGTTCCAGCGCCGTAATCACGCCGTCATAATGGCCGGCATCGCCTGCCAGCACGTAGGAGCGCAACAGGATCAAACCGACGCGGCCTTTTTCGGGCACGGCCATTTCCGGCAGATCTGCAACTTCCGTGACAGTGCGCGCGCCCAATCTGGGGTGATACAGACCAACGTCTGGATAATCGATAGGCGGGGCCGCCTGAACCATGCTGCGCAAGGGTAACCGATCCCCCGCCGCGCAGGTCTGGATCAGGAAGCGAACCAGGCTGGCCAGATTCACATCACTGCAGGCCAGCCAGTATTGCATGACCATGAAGTAGGCCCGCACATCCTGGGCGGAACCTGGAATATATTTCAAAATGGCAGGCAGCCGACGCAGCATTGCCATCCGGTTTTCGCCGGAATTGCACAACCCACGACAGGCCTGTTGCGACTTACAGGGGATCGGCTGATTGCATTTCCGGTCTTTCTGGCCACCGGACCCTTTCAGCTTTTTCAACAGATTGATTGCAGCTGAGGGCTTTGCCTGCATGTCGAACCGGCCCAGGCGTGTCAGCTTCACGATTTCTGCCGCAGACATGCAGGCAATCATCGCATCACAATTTTCCCGGCGGGCCATCAGATCAGGCATAACGGCCTGGATCTGGTTTTCAACAAACAGCATCGCCACCAGAATGATATCACCCGTCACGATATCCGCCCGGCAGGATGCCAAGGCCTTTTCGGATTTGTCCCAATCAACGGCGGCATGGAATTTCAGGTTAAGGCCGGGCAATTCTTGCTCAAGGACCGGACGGGCGCGGTCCATCGCCCCGCGCAACACGCTGTCGAGGCCGATAATCACAACATTGATCGGGACGGCGTTACCGTCCGAAATGCGCTTTTGCATCATACAATGTCTCTAAAGTGATCGGGGAAATGCCCTTTTCCCGCGCGTAAAGCTCTGTGTTCTTCCGTGCCTTGCCCCGCACGAAAAAGGGTATTTTCTTCAACTCTGCTTCTGCATCCGGCAGCCAGTCTGCGGTCCATTCTGTAAGGGTCGCCGTACTGTCGCCTGCTGGAGAGGGGGAAATCGGGTCCTGGGTTTCCGGGCGCTCTTTCACCGCGCCATGTCCCAGATGCGACGCCTGCGCATCGCCATGAAATTCGAAATCTTCCCGGAACATGCCCAGCAGATGTTCTTCCAGCCCCATCATCAGGGGATGCACCCAGCTATCAAAAATGACATTCGCGCCTTCAAATCCCATCTGAGGGGAGTAACGCGCCGGGAAATCCTGAACATGAACCGGGGCGGAAATCACCGCACAGCCAATCCCCAACCGCTTGGCAATATGGCGCTCCATCTGGGACCCCAGAACCATTTCCGGCTCCAGCGCTTCGATGGCAGCTTCGACTTCCAGATAATCGTCGCTGATAAGTGCTTCCAGACCGTATAGTTTCGCGGCATCACGGACATCGCGCGCCTGCTCCCGGCTATAGGTGCCCAGACCCACAACGTTAAAGCCGAATTCCTTATCTGCGATACGAGCAGCAGCAATGGCATGGGTCGCATCACCGAAGATGAAAACCCGCTTGCCGGTCAGGTAATTCGAATCCACAGACCGGGAATACCACGGCAGCCGTGTCGGGGATTGGGCCAAAACCTCACTTGGGTCGATATCGGCTATTTCTGCGACTTCCGCGATGAAATCGCGTGTTGCGCCAACGCCAATCGGCACCGTCCGTGTATAGGGTTGCTTGAAGGTGCGGTGCAGCCATTTTGCTGCTGTTTCAGCGATTTCCGGATACAGTACGACGTTGAAATCCGCATCACCCAAATTCTGAATATCTGCCGCAGTCGCATCCATTGGCGCGACGCATGCAACCTCTACCCCCAATGATGTCAGCAGCCGCGTGATTTCGGTTATGTCATCGCGGTGACGGAAACCCAATGCCGTTGGGCCCAGCAGGTTACAGCGTGGGCGCTGTCCCTGTGGGCGCGCGGGGCGCTGCCAACCGGCTTCCGGAGCCTTCGCCCCGGCAAGGCCGCGCACCAGATGATAAAAGGTTTCCGACGCGCCCCAGTTTTCCTTACGCTGATAGGACGGCAGTTCCAGGGGAACAACGGGAATCGGAAGGTTCAGAGCCTTTGCAAGGCCCGCAGGGTCGTCCTGAATTAACTCAGCGGTGCAGGAAGACCCAACCAGCATGGCCGCTGGCTTGAACCGTTCATAGGCTTCGGCCATAGCAGATTTGAACAATTCCGCCGTGTCCGTTCCCAAATCGCGGGCCTGGAACGTCGTATAGGTGACCGGCGGGCGTTTTTGGCGGCGCTCAATCATCGTGAACAACAGATCCGCATAGGTATCCCCCTGCGGCGCGTGCAAGACATAATGTACATCCTGCATTGCAGTCGCAATCCGCATTGCCCCAACATGAGGGGGGCCTTCATATGTCCAGACGGTCAGTTGCATCGCGTCAGACCTCCAGCCGGGTGCGGCGCACCAGGGGGCGCGCGAAAAGTTCTGCCAGATCGCCCGCCTGCTCAAAGCCCTGGATCGGCGTAAAGACCAGTTCGATGGACCATTTCGTAGCGCGGCCTTCCGCCTCTAACGGGTTGGCCAGACCAAGACCACAGACGATCAGGTCCGGATTGCTGTCGCGGCATCGGTCCAATTGCTTCTCAACATCCTGCCCTTCGCTCAACTGCACACCCTCCGGCAACAGATCAAGTTCCTGTTCCAGGTGCTGGCGATGCAGGAAGGGGGTACCGACTTCGATCAGTTTCATGTCCAATTCACGGGCTAGGAATCGGGCCAGCGGCGGCTCCAATTGGGAATCCGGGAAAAAGAAAACACTCTTCCCGCCCAGCGTTTTCTTCTGGCGGTCAACAGCAACCCGGGCCCGTTCCTGCCCCGGTGCGACAACTTTCTGGAAATGCTCCGGATCGACAGCAAATGCCTGTGCCGCAGCTTTCAGCCACCGCGTTGTTCCTTCCGCGCCCAAAGGGAATGGCGCTGAAAGTCGTTTGGCGCCGCGATCTTCCAATATCCGACCGGTATCGCCCAAAAAGGGCTGGGCCAGAAGATATCGGGTATTGGGGCCAACCGGCGGCAGAGAGCGGCTGTTGCGCGGCGGCAGAAAATAAACAGGACCAATCCCCAATTCTTCGAACAAACGACGGAATTGATCTTCCACCACATCCGCCAACGACCCCACGATCATCAACGAGGCGGGCGCATCGGCGTCTTCCATCGGCAATTCCGGAACCAGAGAGGCCAGACAGGCGTCTTCCCCCTGAGTGAACGTGGTTTCGATCCCACTGCCAGAATAATTCAGGATTCGGACATCTGGCATATATTGGCGCGACAACCGTTGCGCCGCGCGGGACAGGTCCAGCTTGATCACTTCTGAAGGACAGGATCCGACAAGGAACAGCAGTTTGATATCCGGGCGTCGCTGCAACAGGCGCGTTACCACCCGGTCCAATTCTTCATTCATATCGGCCAGACCGGCCAAATCCCGCTCGTCAATGATCGCCGTACCAAACCGGGGTTCCGCAAAGATCATCACGCCGGCGGCTGATTGGATCAGATGCGCACAGGTTCGCGACCCAACCACCAGAAAGAAAGCGTCCTGGATTTTACGATGCAGCCAGACAATTCCGGTCAGTCCACAGAAGACTTCCCGCTGACCCCGCTCCCGGATCACAGGCTTTTCTGAATCCTGCCGAAGTGCGGGTGCCGTGGTGCAGGCGATTGGTTGGTCCAGAACAGAACTGGTCATAAGGCTATCCTCAACTGATTGGGGAAAGCCTTATTCGTGTCTGTTTCAGTGCGTGCTGGTTGCGCCTGAAGTCTTGCATGCTGAAGGCGCGCGGCCCGCAATTTCCAGATGAATTGCGCGGCGTTGATGACGTAGGTCGCATAGGCCGCCAAAGCCAGAAGCATCAGCTCAAAAGGCGTTGCCAGACCAAAAAACACCATTGCCAGATAGGCAGTGTGCAACGCCAGCACCAACATGCTGAACACATCTTCCCAGAAGAAAGCCTTGGCAAAAAGCCATTCACCGAACACGACCTTTTCCCAGATCGATCCGGTAATCATGATTGTGTATAGCGCGAAAGTCTTGACCACGACGGACGCGGTAGCGATCTCATAGCCCTGCCCCGTCGCAAGATAGGCGAGAACAAAATACAGGCTGACCAGGAAGATAACGAATTGCGCTGGCGCCAGAACACCTTGGACCAGCGTCCAAACCGACGCATCACGACGTTTGCGCTGTTCTGGCGTGTAAAGCTCCCGCACCACCCTATTTGGCTTATAGCCTGTTTTCATCGGCCTGCTTCTCCTGCATGTCGCCTTATTACCGACAAGTCTAAATCGGAATAGGCGCGAGTGTCAATTAAAGTTGACGTAAAAGAAAACTTACATTCTGAATTTTATTGGTGTACAGTCGACAGACAGCGCCAAAGGGAGGCGCCCGTATCGCGTTTTGGTAGGACTGACGGCATTAATTTTGGCTGGATGACGTTATAGGACGGCTTGTTAGGAAGTCTAAGAAGGCGCGCCACCAGAAATTTTCGTCACGGATGACGATTCAGGAAAATCCTGCTTCTGCATTCACCATAAAGTGTGGTTAACTAATTACTGGAAACGAACGCGGATTGGGAAAGAGGTTGCCTGACACAGGCAATTCCTGGAAAACAGCCCCGAAAAAATCAGGCTGACCCAGGAAAAATACAACCCGACCAATTCAAACAGCAGTGATTGGCAGACCATGTTCCCGCTCCCGGGGCGCGATTCCAACTATACGGGAGGTCAGAAATGGCGAGCCTAATGCTGCGTAGCACGATCGCACAAGACGATCGAGTAGAAGGCCGATTTGGCCTTGGGGGGATCGCGGTAAACCGCGATAGACGACGGGTGACGACATCAAATAATGGTGCACAGAAATCACGCCTAGATCTTGTCATTGAAGCAGAAATCATTCCGCGCCTGATGGTCGCGCATAGTGTATCGGTTGGCGTGGAGGCCTATCAGGATCCGCCAGTGGCGGCCACTCTGGACGACGCAGAGATAAAAGACTTTTGTCAATTGATCTTGAAACAAGAGGTCCCCATCGCCTTCTCTTACATAGAGGCGATACAGAGCCAGGGGATGAAGCTGGAATCGGTTTTCCTGGATTTACTGGCCCCGGCGGCAAGAAATCTGGGGACAATGTGGGAAGAAGATACAGTCAATTTTGCGGATGTGACGGTTGGGCTGTCCCGCCTGCAACAGATTCTAAGAGAGTTGAGCCCAAGCACAGACACCACACTGGATGAGCTATCGGTTGGGCACCGCGCCTTATTGGCATCGGTACCGGGAGACCAGCATACATTCGGTGTCTTTATGGTGGAGGAATTTTTCCGCCGCGGTGGCTGGGACGTCGTGACATGCGTTTTGGAATCGTCAGAAGAATTACTGGAGCTGGCCTCTATGGAAGAATTCTCCATTATTGGCTTTTCCACCGGACGAGACGATTTGTTGGATCAACTTGCATCGGATGTCCGTAGTCTTTATAGGGTTTCCAAGAATAGAGATGTTCGAATACTTGTTGGTGGCCGTTGTTTCCGCGATGACCCGGTCTTGGTGGAGAGAATTGGCGCAGATGGAACTGCTTCTGACGGTCGGGAAGCCGTCTCAATCGCAAATGCACTTTGTGGCGTAGCAATGCGAGGGTAATGGTGGCGAAAGCCATCACAAGAAAAGGGTTGAGGATGGACACGCGAGCAGACAGCAGCATGAATGGCGGAACCCCCTCCGCCAAACCCATGCTGCTAAGCCTTAACCCACAACAAGCCGGGTCCGTTGTCGCCGCTGCGGCCGATATTACATTGGTGATGGACAGCGATGGCACGATTCGCGATCTGGCAGGCGGCTCAGAAGACCTTACACAATTTGGTTTTGATCAATGGCTGGGCAAATCTTGGTTTGATGTTGTCACTATTGAAAGCAAACCAAAACTGAAGGATATGCTGGAAAGCGCTGCAAATGCTGCGGCACTGAGATGGCGACAAATCACCCATAAGACAGACAATGGTACGGAAATTCCCGTCCGGTATGCCACCATCTCGCTGGGGGATGGTCGGGTTCTGGCAATTGGCCGCAACATGCAGGCCATGGCGGAAATGCAGCAACGTCTGGTCGAAGCCCAGATGTCGATGGAACGGGAATATGCGCGCATGCGCCGGGCCGAAACCCGCTATCGCCTGCTATTCCAATTGGCATCCGAAGCAATTCTTATTCTGGATGCCACGACCAATAAAATTGTCGAAGCCAATCCCGCAGCATGCAAACTGTTATCGCGTGAGGAAAAGCGGCTGGTCGGCAGTTCCGTCGCCTCCGCTTTTGACAGCGAAAGCCGAGGCCGGGTGCAGGATTTTGTTACCAAGATTCGCGACGGTGCGACGGGTGAAACAATATCGGCTGTGACGGCGGAAAGCCATGCCGACCTGACACTGGCCGGATCGTTCTTCCGTCAGGATGGCAATTCATTCTTTCTGATCCGACTGGTTTCAAAGGATGCGACGTCAGCGGGCGAGGCATCGTCCCATAGCAGCAATGTCGTTCAGAATGTGATGGAAACGCTGCCGGAAGGGTTTGTCGTCACCGATATGAATGGGGAAATCCTGAAGGCAAATGACGCCTTTCTGGATATGGCCCAGGTCGGCACGGAAGAACAGATCAAGGGACGTGCGATCAATCGATGGATCGGTCGGTCCTCCGTTGACCTGAATGTCCTGATGGCGAATTTGAAAGAGCATGGTTCTGTCCGGTTCTTCGCCACCGTATTGCGGAATGAATTTGGCAGTTCAGTCGATATCGAAATTTCTGCCGTTTCAGTTGAAGAGGGTGAAATTCCCTGTATCGGCTTTATCATTCGCAATCTGGAAGGGCGCGTCACCTTGCCGGAAACCCGAGCTGGAACAGGCCCCCGGTCGGTTGAGCAATTGTCCAAACTGGTCGGACGAGTGCCGCTGAAAGACCTGGTACAGGAATCGACGGACATTATCGAAAGCATGTGCATTGAGGCGGCCCTGGAACTAACCGGTGACAATCGTGCCTCTGCTGCGGAAATGCTGGGATTGAGCCGCCAAAGCTTGTATGTGAAGCTGCGCCGGCATGGCCTGAGCCAACGGGATTAAGGGCTGAAAAGCGCTATCATTATCGCCGAAATCCTTACCCTGTGTGTCATTTTAAATTTACATTTTATTGTCAACTTAGATTGACATAATTCTGTCTCAGCCCTAGGCTGATTGCATGACAGAACAGATTGCCTTGAAAGCACAATCATCCCTGCCAACGCCCGGCGCGTTGTTGGAATTGCTGAAGCCAATCACCTGGTTTCCGCCAATGTGGGCCTTTGCCTGTGGCGCTGTTTCTTCCCCTGTCTCTTTCATGGACCGGTGGGACGTCATCTTGCTGGGCATATTGCTGGCAGGCCCTCTGGTTTGTGGCACCAGTCAGGTTGTAAATGACTGGTTCGACCGTCATGTCGATGCCATCAATGAACCCGGACGTCCAATCCCATCCGGTCGTGTTCCCGGACGCTGGGGCCTGTATATGGCGCTGGTCTGGACGGTGCTGTCGCTGGTCGTCGCCTACAGTCTTGGGATTTGGGTGTTTTCCGCTGCCGGCATCGGCATGGCGCTGGCCTGGGCCTATAGCGCTCCCCCGTTCCGGTTAAAGCGCAATGGCTGGTGGGGAAATTCCGCCGTGGGGGCCTGTTATGAAGGGTTGCCCTGGTTCACCGGTGCGGCTGTCATGGCCGCAACCCTGCCCGATACCAAGATCATCCTGATCGCCGCGCTATACAGCATCGGGGCGCATGGCATCATGACCCTGAATGATTTCAAATCCATCGATGGGGATCGCCAGATGGGCTTGAAGTCCCTGCCCGCCATGCTGGGAACGGACAAGGCAGCCCGGTTGGCCTGCTGGGTCATGGGCGTGCCGCAGGTTGTTGTCATCGGCCTGCTAATTTACTGGGGTGTGCCGCTGTTTGGCGCGTTGGTCGCCGCTGTGCTGACGGTTCAGATTTATCTGATGTTCCAGCTGTTGGAATCTCCCCGGGAAAAGGCCCCCTGGTATAATGCAACCGGCATCAGCCTGTATGTCAGCGGCATGATGGCCTCTGCCTTTGCCCTGCAAAACCTGTTGGACGGAGGGCTGTAGATGAGCACGGCCCGATCATCCGGCATGGGATGGATTGATATTCTGCGGTGTGGCCTTGTGCAGACCGCGCTTGGGGCCATCGTCGTCTTAACCACCTCTACCTATAACCGCGTCATGGTCGTGGAACTGGCCCTGCCCGCCATGGTGCCAGGGGCCCTGGTCGCGTTGCATTACGCCATTCAATTATCGCGCCCCCGCTGGGGCTATGGCTCTGACATGGGGGCCAGGCGCACAAACTGGATTATCGGCGGTGTTGCGGTTTTAGGCATCGGGGCCGTGCTGGCTGCCATCGCAACCGGCTGGATGCAAACAGCCGCAACGGCAGGCATGGTGCTGGCCGTGTTCAGCTTCGTGTTGATCGGGGCCGGTGTCGGGGCGGCGGGAACATCCCTGCTGGCCTTGCTGGCAACACAGGTGGACCCCGCCAGACGGGCCGCGGCCGCCACAATAACCTGGTTGATGATGATTCTAGGCATTGCGGTCACTGCCACAATTGCAGGGAAAATGCTGGACCCGTTCAGCCCGGAACGCCTGATCGCGGTTGCCGCCAGCATCGCAGGCATCGCCTTACTGGTCACCCTGTTGGCGACATGGCGGCTGGAACGATCCAATTCATTTCCCGCAGACCAATCAGAACCATCCCAGAAGCCCCCCTTCCGGCAGGTCTTTGCCGAAGTATGGGCCGAACCAGAGGCCCGCCGGTTTTCAATTTTCGTCTTTGTTTCCATGCTGGCCTATAACACCCAGGATCTGATCCTTGAGCCTTTCGCGGGGCTGGTCTTTGGCATGACGCCTGGCGAATCAACACAACTGACCGGCGTGCAGCATGGCGGCGTTTTTCTAGGGATGATCCTGGTGGCGCTGGCGGGCAGCAGCCCCTTGCGCCGCTGGATCGGGTCTTTGAAGGGATGGACCGTCTGGGGATGCATCGGGTCTGGCGTGATGATGGCCAGCCTGTCGCTGGCAGGGATCGTGGGCCCGGAATTCCCCCTGCAAATCACTGTATTTCTATTAGGGCTGGCAAATGGGGCCTTCGCCGTTGCCGCCATCGGATCGATGATGAAACTGGCCGGGTATGGACGTCCGGGGCGCGAAGGAATTCGCATGGGGGTCTGGGGCGCAGCCCAGGCGCTTGCCTTTGGGATCGGCGGATTCATGGGAACGATACTGGTTGATATCACACAGGCCGTGTTTCGAGATCCGGCCCTTGCCTATGGCAGTGTTTTCGCTTTTGAGGGAGTGCTGTTTCTTATCTCGGCCATCTTGGCCGCGCGCATTGATAGTCCGGATCGTCCGGCACAGCGTTTTATGGCCGCCCCCGCAGAATAGGCGGCCCGTAGGGGAGTTTGATCAATGAACTCGTTACACATTTATGATGTTGTGGTGATCGGTGGTGGCCCGTGTGGCGCGACTGCTGCTGAGGATCTCGCGCGGGCTGGACGCTCAGTCCTGTTGCTGGACAGGGCGGGCCGGATCAAACCCTGTGGCGGTGCAATTCCCCCGCGGCTGGTGAGAGATTTTAATATCGACGAACGGCAACTGGTCACCAAAGTGCGGGGCGCGCGCATCATCTCCCCCAGCGACCGACTGGTTGATATGCCCATTGATGATGGCTATGTCGCGATGGTGGACCGGGAGCATTTCGACGAATATCTGCGCCGCCGGGCGGGTCTGTCCGGGGCGATGCGGGCGACGGGCACGTTTGAGCGTCTGGAGCGCGACACCGATGGGACCGCGATCATCTGCTATCGCATGGGAAAAGACGGACCGCTGGAAACGGTGCGCTGTCGCACCGTCATCGGGGCCGATGGCGCGCGTTCCGTGGTCGCCAAACAGGCGTTGCGGGAAGAACATGTCCCCTGCGTCTTCGCCTATCATGAAATTGTCCGCGCGCCTGCCAATGACAGCGGCACCCCTGCGCGGTATGATGGTCAACGCTGTGATGTCTATTATCAGGGCGGGCTGTCCCCTGATTTTTATGCCTGGGTCTTCCCGCATGGCGACACGGCCAGCATCGGCACCGGCAGCGCCAATAAGGGGTTTTCCCTGCGTGGTGCGGTGGCCACCTTGCGGGAACAGAACGGCATGGCTGGGCTGGAAACCGTAAGGCGGGAAGGCGCGCCAATCCCGATGCGCCCACGCAAATGCTGGGATAATGGCAAGGATGTCCTATTGGCGGGCGATGCGGCGGGGGTTGTCGCGCCGGCATCGGGTGAGGGGATATATTACGCCATGATCTGTGGTCGCTTTGCGGCTGAGGCGGTTGAGGAATTGCTGGCGACCGGCGATGTGAAAGCTCTGGCGCGCTGTCGCAAACGGTTTATGAAAGACCATGGGCGTGTCTTCTGGATTCTGGGAATCATGCAGAAATTCTGGTACAGCAGCGACAAACGCCGGGAACGGTTTGTTTCCATGTGCAACGATGCGGATGTGCAGCGACTGACTTGGGAATCGTATATGAACAAGAAACTGACCCGGCGGGACCCCATGGCCCATATCAAAATCTTCTTTAAAGATATGACCCATTTATGCGGGTTCGTATCCTCCAAAGCTTAGGCATATGATGCGTTTGCAGAGTTTCCGCCCCTGGAAACCAACCCTGGCGGCGGCGGCCTGGGCTGTTGTCACTGCCGGGGTCGGCGGGGCCCTGACCACGATTGGCCCCTGGTATCACGATCTGACAAAGCCGGTGGGGCAGCCCCCCGATTGGGCGTTCGGTCCCGCCTGGACCCTTATCTTCACGCTGACTGCCATTGCCGGTGTCTGGGCCTGGCGCGACAGTAAAACCGCCCGACAGCGCCGCCGCATTATAGCCGCCTTTATCCTGAACGGTGTGTTGAATGCGGGATGGAGTGGGCTGTTCTTTACTCTGCAACGACCGGATTGGGGTCGGATTGAGGTCGTCTTTCTGTGGCTGTCGGTCGCCTGGATGATGTGGGTGGTTGCTCCCTATTCGCGGCGTGCGATGCTGATATTGATCCCATACCTGCTGTGGGTCGGCTATGCGTCGCATTTGAATTGTGGCGTCGTGCGCCTGAATGGGCCTTTTGGCGGATGATGCCCCCCTTCCCCCTGGTCCATATCGCAGATGCGATTTTACTTATCATCGCAGCAGAAGCGCTGTTTCTGACTCATCGCGCCACCAGGGGGGGACCGGCTTTGGCACGGTTTCTGCCAAATCTGATTTCAGGCGCCTTTCTGGTTCTGGCCCTGCGCCTGGCTTTAGGGGGGGCCCATTGGCTGGCGCTGCTGGCCTGTCTGGCGGGCAGTTTTGCCGCCCACCTGTATGATCTATGGCGCATGCATCGTTAGGATATCCGGCTGAATTAAAACGGATGTTCTAACGCGCATCCTTATCCGCGCGGGCCAGGGCCGCCATCGGATCTTCCCGTGGCCCCAGAACTGCCTGACCAATCGCAACTTCCCCCGGTCGCAATTCCACCGCATCCGAATTGGAATCGATTTCGGCCGTTATTGCCTGGGCCAGGGCCAGGACGCGTTCTTCCGCTGCGGTACCAGCAAGACCGGTCAGCAGAACCAGGAACTCCCCATCCCCAATTCTACCCGCAGGTTCACTGTCTTCCAGCGCTGCCCGCAGGGCCTTGCCCAGGGCAATCATGGTTTTTTCCGCCCCAGATCGACCGACCTTATCGCGAAACCGGGCAAAGCCGGTCACCCGCAATAAGGCGATTTCACTGGCGCGCCCTTCCTGACGGTCCAGCATTTCCAAATGCCGGATTTCCGCCAGCAAGGTATCATGACGCAACAGCCGCGTGTCGGGGTCATGATGCCGCTCATCTTCCAGCCAGGCCACCCGTCGATCCGCCGCCTGCAAGGCATCCTGTAACTGCTTTAGTGTATCGGTAAAGGCCTGCAGCGCGGCTCGTGCATTGGGCTCTGTGGAGTCCAGATCCAATTGATGAATCTCAATCGGATCTTCTTCAGCCCTCCCTTCCGCCTGTCGGTCCCGCCATGCGTCCAGGGCATCCCGCTCCCGCTCCGCTGGTGATTTTAAATGGGTCGATGTGATGCCCGCATATGCAGAGACACCGCTGCGCTGAACGAACGGAATTTCATGCTTCACAAGGTTGGTTTCGTCTGTCTTCATGCTGTCACCATACACCACTTGCGCCCGCGCGCCGCGTCCTTATACTCGCGCCCTTCCCGGTCACTTACCGGGCTATTACATACTAGCACAAAGGTGAGGAAAGACGATGAGCGATGCGCCCCTGATCGGCATTGTGCCCCTGGTCGGCATTGTTATGGGCAGTCAGTCTGACTGGCCAACGATGAAACACGCCGCCGCCGTTCTGGAGACTCTGGGAATCGCCCATGAAGTCAAAATCGTTTCCGCCCACCGCACGCCAAAACGCATGGTCAGCTATGCCGAAACCGCGCGGGACCGCGGGTTAAAGGTTATCATCGCCGGGGCCGGGGGGGCCGCCCATCTGCCGGGTATGATCGCCTCTATGACCCCGCTGCCGGTTTTTGGTGTCCCGGTAGAATCCACTGTCATGAAGGGCCAGGACAGCCTGTTATCCATCGTCCAGATGCCAGCGGGCATTCCTGTCGGGACGCTGGCCATCGGGCGTTCCGGCGCGGTGAATGCCGGCCTGCTGGCAGGATCCGTGATCGCCCTGAACGATCCAAAGGTCGCTGCTGCCCTGGACACGTATCGCGCGACACAAACTGCAGCCATTGCTGAGGAACCCAACCGTGATGAATGATGGCACGCTTCCCCCCGGCAGCACGATTGGCATTCTGGGTGGTGGGCAATTGGGCCGCATGCTGGCAATCGCTGCTGCACGTCTGGGCTATCGCTGTCATATTTTTGAACCCCAGATCGATTGCCCGGCCAGCCATGTCGCCCAGCATACCGCCGCTGGATATGATGATACCGCCGCCCTGGATGCCTTTGCCCAATCGGTTGATGTTGTCACCCTGGAATTTGAAAATGTCCCGATTGCTGCGGTTCAGCGTTTGGTTAAAACCGTGCCGGTCCGCCCGGGGGCCACTGCCCTGGCCATCGCGCAGGACCGGGTGACAGAGAAATCCTTCCTGAATAAGGCCGGAATCGAAACCGCCCCCTGGGCCGCAGTCCAGTCACAATCAGATTTGGATGCTGCCTTGCAGAACATCGGTCTGCCCGGCGTTCTGAAAACGGCCCGCCTGGGCTATGATGGCAAAGGGCAGGCAACCCTGCAGAGCGCAACGGATGCGATGGGCGCGCATGAGAAACTGGGGTCCGTGCCCTGTGTCCTGGAAGGGTTTGTCGATTTTGCGCTGGAAATTTCCGTCCTTGCTGCGCGCGGTCTGGATGGATCTATCGCCTGTTTTGAGCCGGTAGAGAATATTCATCGCGATCACATTCTGCACAGAACCCTTGTCCCGGCGCGCATTGATGCGACCGTCGCCCAGCGCGCGACCCAGATCGCAACCCAGACGATTGAGGCGCTGGATTACATCGGCTTGCTGGCGGTGGAAATGTTTGTCTGTCGCGATGGGCGCGTGCTGGTCAATGAAATGGCTCCCCGGCCCCATAATTCCGGGCATTGGTCGATAGACGGTGCCGCGACCTGTCAGTTTGAACAAACAGTGCGCGCCATTTGCGGCCTGCCCTTGGGCGATACGACGCGGATCAGCGATTGTGAAATGCGCAACCTGATTGGCGATGAAGTCAATGATTGGCGTGAAATTCTGGCACAGCCCGGCGCGCGGCTGCATCTGTATGGCAAGGCCGAAAGCCGCCCTGGCCGCAAAATGGGCCATGTGACGACGCTTCACAGCCCAGCCATCACCGCACGGCCCAGTAAATCCCAGAGCCAATGAAGACCGGTATCCACAGGAACGGAGCCAGCGCAAACAACATCGACAATGTATAAATTTTCCGGCTATGCAACAGAACAGCCAACCCGATCAGGGTTAAACCGCTGACCGGATAGTAAATCGCCGCATCCGCCATTCCCCAGGGCATCTTGCCCAATGAATCCCATAGAATCATCACCACAACAGCCATCAGCACGCCCAGGGGACACAAGGCCGCTGCGGCAATAACAATGGCATTGCGAGAGACCAATTGCGCCTCTTCCCGCCATCCCTTGGCCTTCGCGTCTTGCAATTCCTCCCGCAGATGCTTGATCAGCATTGGGCAGGCTTACCAAGTGCCGCGCATACCGCCGCGCCCGAACGACCGAAAGGCCTTCATCCGGGCCGCCACACGACCTGGAACATTCAACGGCAAGCGTTGCGCCACAGCAGAAACGCGGCTTTTCAATTTCGGGATTTGCATCACGTTTTCGATCCGACGATCCAGAAACGCGCGTGTTTCGGAAAAATCCTCCGTCTGATCATTCAACCAGACCATCAGGGTCGAAGAGTAAACCCCGCTTAACAACATCCGCTTGGAATAGAAATTCCAATCCGTCGACCGATCCCCCGCCGCGAACCACATATCGTCAACCGTCCGATACAGCAGTTGCAGGGCCAGACCGGCATTCTGGGGTTTTGACAGGATGGCCAGCCCCCGTCGAATGGCTTCGCGGTCTTGGGCATTCTGCTCCAGCCGCGTCATCACGGCGGTGGCAATCCTTTCGCGAATTTTCAGACTGTCCAGATTTGCCTTCTCCAATGCGACCATCATGCGCCGGTCGGCCATCTGACTGTGCCAGGCGATCATATCGCGGGCATCGCCTGGAAACAGCGCTTGGGCGTCTGACTTATCCAGGCCGATATCTTCCGCCCCGCGCAGCAATGCCGCACGGGTCCAGCCGTCAAATGGGACATGCGTCACAACGGCTGTGATCAATTGATCGCGCTGGGCTCTGATATCCGATTGATCGGCGTCAGGGATTTTTACCATTGCTGCATCTCTCCTTCTGCTTTGCCTAGTCTTTTGGCACAGACGCCTGTGCCGACAGCAAACGCTGGGCTTTCTCGGGCACACCATGGCGCAACTCTTCCCGAAAGATCAATAAACTTAGATCATCCATACGCTGAGGGTAGAGGATTCCATCAAGATGGTCACATTCATGTTGCAACACCCGGGCATGAAATCCGTCATAGTGTTCATCAATCAAACCCCCATCCCGGGTTTCCGCCTGCAGGCGAATGCGGGTCGGGCGCGGGACGACCCCCACCATATCGGGCACAGACAGGCACCCTTCCCAATCATAGGCGATTTCTTCCCCGATTGGCGTGATGATCGGGTTGATCAAACAGGTCAAGGGCACGGCGGGTTTATCCTTCCCGGCCCGGCCTGCTGACACGTAATAGACAACCGCTCGCAGCGGCGCGTATACCTGGGGGGCCGCCAGCCCTGTCCCTTCGGCATCTTCCATTGTCTCGATCATATCCGCCAGCAGGCGTTTAATGTCTGGCGAAGCGGGATCAGATATTGGCTGTGCGACCTGTCGCAGGACCGGATGACCCATACGCGCGATCTTAAGAATTGCCATAATTAAGCCCTTTCCCTGTCTGGCTGTCTTTAAGGGTTCACAAACCCCTAATGAAGTGCTATACGCCGCCCTCATCTCCGAGGGATACGCTCTCGGTGTCTATGGATTAAACTTCAATCGCTTGAAAGGCGGGTGAAAGCAAGTGCAGGTCATCGTACGCGATAATAACGTCGATCAGGCTCTTCGTGCGCTCAAGAAAAAGTTGCAGCGTGAAGGCGTCTTCCGGGAAATGAAGCTTCGTCGGCATTTTGAAAAGCCGTCGGAAAAGAAAGCCCGTGAAAAGGCAGAAGCGCAGCGGCGCCACCGTAAACTCTTACGGAAGCGCCTGGAGCGTGAAGGGTTCTAGATTAACGGACCTGTCACCGACCCTGCAAAGGATCGGTTGATCGTTACAGTGGAAACGCTCTTGAGCCCCAGGTTCGAGGGCGTTTTTGCATTTAAAGCCAGCTTTAATGCTATTGCTTGATATCCACAAAATCCAGTCGTGTCTTCAAATGCGCCAGATCTTCAGGCAGGGGATTGCTGCTGGCATAACTGTCATAGACCAACTGACCATGGACCCGCAGCAAATCGCCCAGCTTGGGATGGGCTATTTCGCTTAAACGGGACAGGGCATTTGCCAGTGTCACCAACATCAGCAAATTGTCCGAGGAAGACCGACGCAGCGGATGAAATACGGCATCGATCAGGCTATCGGCAGTGTAACCCGGGATTAAAACCCGCACACAGCCATCATCATCGACAATACTTTGTTCTGTCAGGCCACATTGGACGCTGCTGTTCAGCGCACCGGTCAGCCGGTCAATGCAACTGATTGCGGTAAAAGTGTCATTCACACCGGGCGACAGCGCACGCAACGCGATCTCGATCAGAACATTGATTGCATATTCGATGTCATCAACGGAACTGCGAGATTTGGTCAGATACACACAATTGATTATCTGCTCATGGATTGACTCGCGGGTCTCATCGTCCAGCTTTCTGTCGGCGGTTACAGTAATAAACTGCTGGTCTTTCAACACGAAGGTGCCGATCTTTTTCAGCAATTTTACTTCCAGGTCATGCTCACAGGCCAGTGAATACAGGGTTTCCTGTTCCACCATGGTCAGATACCCGTTTTCAACGCTTTTGAGGGGGATACAGTCTTTCTCTTTGAGAGACTTGCTGGTCTTGTCGGCCTGTTTCTCAACACTTTTCACGATCTGGGACAGTTTATCTTCCAAGCGTCGTGAAATTTCCGCGACTTCTTCGTCAATCATCACGCTGCGCGACACGGATTGAACAAAGTAGATCAGCTGCAAAACCGACAAAACCGCCAGCAGGAACGAAAAATTGACCGACAGGACCGGGACGTTGGTTTCTGATGTCTGGTGCAGCACCGTCAAGGAAACCAGAAATGTCGCGCCCAATAGTCCCGCAGTAATCTGATTGACACGATCACCGGTAAAACGCTGCAACAGGCGCGGCCCAATGTTTCCTGCCGCCAGTGTGAATACAATCAGGACCAGTGAGTAAACCAGACCCAAAGTCGTGATGGCCGCACCAGAGATAACCGACAGAACACTTTCCGCTGTATCCTTTGCGACCCAGAACCAACCCGCCTGCAAAAAATCCGGCAGATGCGGCTGCAGCGTGCGATCCAGGTACAGAAGGAGCATCGAAAACAGCCAGATCGAAATGGCAATGACACCAGGAATCGTCGCCAGGGCCCGTATCTTGAAAACTTCGCCTATGGCGTATTTCAGCGTTATCAGAAAACCCACAACTATCCTTTCACAGCAAAGGCCAGATAATTCACGTCTATATCACGTGGGGCCAGATGGAAGTCATCCTGAATCGGATTATACGCCATCCCACAGATATCACTGACGATCATCCCGGCCGGGCGCAACGCAGCAGCCAATTCGCTTGGTTTTACAAATTTTCGCCAATCATGGGTGCCGCGCGGCAACCAGCGCAGCACGTATTCGGCCCCCACGACACCCAAGGCAAAGGATTTTGCCGTCCGGTTGAATGTCGACAGCGCCATCGCGCCGCCCGGTCGAACCAATGCCGCGGCATCATCAATGAAGGCCTGCAAATCGGACACATGTTCGACCACTTCCATATTCACGACGGCATCGAACTGTTCGCCTTGCGCCACCAGATCATCGGCGGTTGTGTGGCGATAGCGGATGTCTAACCCCATGCGTTGGGCATGGTTATAGGCGACATCAATAGACTGGCCGGTGGCGTCCACCCCCGTCACGGTTGCGCCAAGGCGGCTCAGGGGTTCACAAATCAACCCACCGCCACAACCGATATCGCATATCGTAAGACCAGATAGCGGCTTTGGCCCCAGGGGATCGCGCCCGAACCGGGCACACAGGCGATCACGGATATAGCCGATACGCACGGGGTTTAACATGTGCAGCGGTTTGAATTCCCCATCCGGGTCCCACCATTGGTCTGCAATGGCGGCAAATTTTTCGATCTCTTTCGGATCAACTGTTGATGCAGCACGTTCAGTCATAGGGAATTTCCGATTCAGGTTGGTAATTCTTGCACGCGAAACCTGTAGCGAGTATGGATACGCCGCCCGCGCGGGGCAAGCGGTCGCATGCCGCAACAGCCAAGGTTTTTCTGGTTATTCTTGAAGAAGGCGATCCCGAAGAGATGGCGCGTATTGTTATGAAGTTTGGCGGAACCTCCGTCGCTGACATAAATCGCATCGCCAATGCAGCCCAACGTGTGAAGCGTGAAGTGGATGCAGGCAATGAAGTGGCCGTCGTGGTTTCCGCCATGTCCGGAGTCACCAATCAGCTGGTCGGTTATGTTCAGGAAACATCGCGCATTTATGATGTGCGCGAATATGATTCCATTGTTGCCTCTGGCGAGCAGGTCACCGCAGGTCTGATGGCGCTGCGCCTTCAGGAAATGGGGATATCAGCCCGCTCCTGGCTGGGTTGGCAAATCCCGATTACCACCAATGAAATGCATGGAAAGGCCCGCATTGACGATATCGACACCTCTGAGATCGTTAAACGCTTTTCGGAGAATCAGGTCGCCGTCGTTGCAGGATTCCAGGGGGTGACACCCCGCAATCGCATTGCAACCCTGGGGCGGGGCGGGTCGGATACGACGGCAGTTGCGCTGGCGGCCGCGCTGAAGGCGGATCGCTGCGATATCTATACCGATGTTGACGGGGTCTATACCACCGACCCGCGCATTGTGCCGAAGGCGCGAAAAATTGATCGTATCGCCCATGAAGAAATGCTGGAAATGGCGTCTCTGGGTGCCAAAGTGTTACAAACCCGTTGTGTGGAAATTGCCATGAACCATGGCGTGCGCCTTCAGGTCTTGTCTTCCTTTGAAGATAAGCCGGGCACACTGGTTGTCGATGAGGATGAGATCGTGGAAAAGCAAGTCGTAAGCGGCATCGCCTATAGCCGGGATGAGGCCAAGATCACGCTGGTGAAGGTTGCCGACAAACCAGGCGTTGCAGCCCATATCTTTGGCCCGCTGACCGATGCATCGATCAATGTTGATATGATTGTGCAATCCGTCTCTCCCGATGGGGAACGCACCGATATGACCTTCACAGTGGCCCGCGCGGACATTGATCGCGCAATTTCCGTGCTGAAAGGGAATCACGATAAGATCGGGTATGAAACGCTGCTATCGGATGGCGCCGTTGCTAAGATCTCCGTCATCGGGGTTGGCATGCGCAGCCATGCCGGGGTCGCTCAAACGATGTTTAAAACCCTCGCTGAGAAGGGGATCAACATCCAGGTCATCTCAACCAGTGAGATAAAAATATCCACTCTGGTTGCAGAAGAATACGCTGAACTGGCGATCCGGGCGCTTCATACCGCCTATGGCCTCGACGCCGCCTAGGGCAAAGCCTTCGCAAACGAGGACGTTTGCGACGACGTATTTGCTGAAAAGAGAGATAAGAGCATCCTGTGTGAGCTCTTGCGAGCGCATGATGCTCTGGGGCAGGAACAAGAAAACCCGGTTTGGCGGGGCTGGATCGCGATCAGGATTCGGCTCTATCCGGTTTGAACAGGCAGAACCCGTTCTGAACAGTCATAACGGGCATGATGATGGGAGACGACTGGGCGAATGGTCAGAGAAACGGCACCATCCCCGACAGCTTGGGCAGGGCCTCGCAAATTGCTGCGGCGGCTGCGCGATGTCATGGCCGGTCCTGGTGATGCCCAGGACCGCCTGGATCGCATTGCCAAGCTGATCGCCGGGGATATGGTCGCTGAAGTGTGCTCCATCTATGTCAGGCGCGCCGGGGATGTATTGGAACTGTTTGCCACCCAGGGCCTGAAGCCGGAAGCCGTCCATAATACCCGCCTGCGCATTGGTGAAGGGATTGTCGGGGCCGTTGCCGCTGACAGCCGCCCAATGGCTCTGGCAGAGGCCCGCAAGCATCCCAGCTTCGCCTATCGCCCGGAAACCGGGGAAGAAATCTATACCTCCATGATGGGGGTGCCGATCCTGCGCGGTGGCCGTATGCTGGGCGTTCTGGCAATTCAGAACCGGACGCAGCGTGACTATACCGATGAGGAAGTGGAGACGATGGAAACCGTCTCCATGGTCGTCGCGGAAATGGTTGCCAGCGGGGAATTGATCGAAACCTCAGAACAGCGTCCTGCCGATGGCATTGGAATTGCCCCTTTGCGCCTGGACGGGATCAAGCTGAATGGCGGCCTTGCCATGGGTCATGCGGTTTTGCACCGACCCGCCATCCCTGTCGGGCGTACCGTCGCTGAGGATTCCGAAACTGAAAAGCTGCGGCTGAAAGAAGCCCTGGCCAGCATGCATAAAAGGCTGGATGAATTGCTGGCCCAAGCGGATGCGGAAGGGCCCGGCGATCACATTGACATCCTGAAAACCTATCGGATGTTCGCAGAAGATAAGGGTTGGATCCGGCGCATTGTGGAGAATATCGACAATGGCCTGACCGCAGAAGGCGCCGTCGTACGCGTACAGGATGATACACGCGCACGGATGAAAAAGGTCGATGACGCCTATCTGAGGGAACGGTTGCTGGACCTGGAAGATCTGGCCTTTCGTCTGTTGCAGCACCTGACCGGGGATGCGGATGGCACCCGCGCCCATATGCTGCCGGAAGAGACCATCCTGGTCGCCCGCAATATGGGACCGGCGGACCTGCTGGATTATAACCGCAGCAATCTGAAAGCGCTGATCCTGGAAGAAGGATCATCAACATCCCATGTCGCGATTGTCGCGCGGGCCCTGCAAATACCAGTGATCGGGCGCGTAAAAGGCATTCTGGACCGCGTCGAACCGATGGATCCAATCCTGGTCGATGGCGGGAATGGACTATGTTACATCCGCCCCGGCGATGAAGTACGGTCTGCTTTTAAAGCATCGATGCGGATGTTTGAAGAAAAGCGCGCCCATTATCGGGCCGCAAAGGATTTACCGTCGATCACGAAAGATGGCGTCGAAATCTCTCTGATGATGAATGCCGGCCTGTTGATCGATATGGGACATCTGCAAGATTCCGGCGCTGCGGGCATCGGCCTGTATCGCACCGAAGTACCCTTTATGGTGCGATCTGACTTTCCCGACACGGCGACCCAGGCCGAACTGTACAGCGCCATTCTGGACCAGGCAGAAGGCAAGCCTGTTACCTTTCGCACCCTGGATATAGGCGGCGACAAGGTTCTGCCCTATTTTCACGAGATGCAGGAAGAAAACCCGGCGATGGGCTGGCGCGCCATTCGCATTGCGATTGACCGGCCGGGGCTGATGCGCGGGCAATTGCGCGCCCTGATCCAGGCCAGCAATGGTCGCCCCTTGCGGGTGATGTTCCCAATGGTCGCGAATGCCGATGAATTTGTACAGGCGCGCGCCATGTTGGATAAGGAATTGTCGCGCGCAACCCGGCGCGGTTTGCCGCTGCCGTCAGAATTGAAAATCGGCGCAATGCTGGAAGTGCCGTCCTTGATATTCCAATTGGACGCCCTGGCAAAAAAGGCGGATTTTATCTCCATCGGCAGCAATGACCTGTTGCAATTTCTGTTTGCCAGCGACCGCGGCAATCCCCGCATGGACGGTCGATATGACGCATTGTCCGCACCGGTCCTGAATGTCGTGAAAGAAGTCGTGCACCGCGCCCAGCAGAATGGCCTGGAACTGTCCGTCTGTGGCGAAATGGCCGGACAGCCGCTGGAAGCCCTGGCCCTGATCGGGCTTGGAATCCGCACATTATCGATGTCTCCGGCCAATATCGGCCCGCTGCGTGATACGGTTCGGGCCTGCACTGTTTCCGCCTTGTCTGACTTTACAGAAGCCCTGACCCATCGACCGGATCGGTCCCTGCGCGGTGCAATGGCCAACTTTGCCCGCGACCATGGCATAACAGTTTAGGAACAAGACCTGTTACCAGCGTCGTTTTGGGTCTTTGCAATCCGGCACCAATCGCGCCATAGTATTGAGACAGGAACGTTTTTCGTCGATTGCCCATGCTGAGAAAACAGAATGGGCGTGGGCAATTTTGTTATGGTTGGGGTATATGAAAGCGTCTGAAGATCAGGAACAGGCGCGTAAGGGCGTCAATCCCGAAAATCCGGGTGCCGGTGTTGGGGCGATCTTACGTGGAGCGCGACTGGCGCGCGATGAGGACCTGCGCGAAGTGGCTGCAGCGCTGCGCATTCGCCTACCCTATCTTCAAGCCCTTGAATCCGGGGCCATAGAAGACCTGCCCGGTGTGACCTATGGTATCGGTTTTGTCCGCGCCTATGCCAGCTATCTGGACCTGGACAGCGCCGAAATCGTCGACCGGTTCAAAGTTGAAGCGCGTGGCATCAGCCATCGAACCCAATTGCAGTTCCCGGAACCCCTGCCCGGCAATCGGGTACCGGGTGCGGCCCTGCTGCTAATTGTATTGCTGTTGGCAGGCGGGGTTTATGGTGTCTGGCTTTACAGTTCCTCCCAGAATATGACCATTGTTGAAGCTGTCGAAGCTGTGCCAGCCCGGTTGATGGCGTTGGTTGAACAGGAATCGACACCGGACACATCGGCGCCAGTTGAAACCGCTGTGGACACCCCCAGCGCCCCTGAAAACAGCGATACCCCTTTCGCAGACGGTGCGGAAACAGAGTCTAAACCGTCCGTCACACCATCGGAAACCGACGCTTCCAACGCCGTGCCCGCGCCGGAAACGTCAACAGGTGAGACAGATACTGCCAATACTGCGGACGTGATCGCACCGGCCACTTCGGATACAGCGGCGACACCGACACTGCCGTCCACTGAAACAACGCCAGCAGAAACCGCCCCATCTGAGGTACCAAGTTCCGAAGCACCAACCAGCACAGAAACACCCAGTGCAGAAACACCCAGTGCAGCGGCACCCCAGGCAACAGCAAGTTCTGATGGCGCGGAGACTGAGGCTGCGACACAAAACGCGGCCACCGCATCAACACAAGCGGAAACGCAATCCGGCGCGGCAGAGAGTGCATCGACAGAACAACAGCGTGTAGATGCCCTGCCGGAACCAGAAGTACCTGCGCCGCCACCTCAACCCAGCCCGACTCAACCCAGCCAGCCTGAACCCAACTCAGCGCAAGAATCACCAACCGCTGATACGGGCGCCGCGTCAAACGCGCCCCAGTCAGAAAGTTCGGCGATCACGACACAGGATCTGGCACCTCCGCCACAGCCTGCACCACCTGAAAATTCAACGGATCCGGCACAGCCTGAAACCGTGCAGGGGCCTGTGACAGATCCAGCGCCGACAACGCCACCCCCCCCCGCTGTGACACAAAACACAAACGACTCCCAAACGGCTGCCTCCCCGTCTGATTCCCGCATCATCATTCAGGCAACCCAGGAATCCTGGATCCAGGTGAAGAATGCTCAGGGTCAGGTGCTGATTGAAAAGCTGATGCTTATGGGGGAAATCTACCGCGTGCCGGACCGTCCCGGCCTGACGCTCAGTTCCGGCAATATCGGTGCGCTGAAGCTGATTGTGAACGGCACCATGGCCCCAACGCTTGGGACATTGGGCGAAGTCCGCCGGGACATTCCATTGACGCCAGAGAATTTACTGCCTTAGAGTATCCGTCTTCATCAAGCTTGTGTTAAAAGTTCAGGGCAACCTTGATCTTCGGGACGAAAGCGCGCATTTTCTGGTGGTCACCGCCGACCCTGAAAGAGAATGATCATGAGCGTTAGACCCTATCGCGAAATACACCGCCGACCGTCGCGCAAGATCATGGTTGGCCCGGTCGCCGTGGGGGGCGATGCACCAATCACCGTGCAGACGATGACAAACACCCTAACATCGGACGTACAGGCAACAATTGATCAGATCCGTCGCTGTGAAATTGCTGGGGTGGATATCATTCGGGTGTCCTGCCCTGACGAAGACTCCACCGCCGCCCTGGCCAAAATTATTCCCGAAGTCACGGTGCCGGTCGTCGCGGACATCCATTTCCATTACAAACGTGCGATAGAAGCCGCCAAAGCGGGGGCTGCCTGTCTGCGGATCAATCCGGGCAATATCGGGTCCGCCCAGCGCGTGAAAGACGTGGTTCAGGCCGCAAAGGATCACGGCTGTTCCATGCGGATTGGGGTGAATGCCGGATCACTGGAAAAGCATCTGCTGGAAAAATATGGCGAACCCTGCCCCGAAGCGATGGTGGAAAGCGGCCTGGAGCATGCCCGCATTCTGGAAGATGCCGATTTCACCGAATTCAAGATCAGTGTGAAGGCATCCGATGTCTTCCTGGCAGTCGCGGCCTATCATGGATTGGCCGAAGCCTGCGATTACCCCCTGCATCTGGGAATTACCGAAGCGGGCGGATTGCGATCCGGCACGATCAAATCTTCCATCGGCATGGGCTCCCTACTTTGGGCTGGCATTGGCGATACGATCCGCGTCAGCCTGTCTGCAGAGCCTGAAGAGGAAGTAAAAGTCGGCTTTGACATGCTGAAAGCCTTGAATCTGCGGCATCGCGGCGTGAATGTGATTTCCTGCCCATCCTGTGCCCGGCAGCAATTCAATGTAATCGAAACAGTAAAAGTGCTGGAAGAGCGGCTGGCCCATATTACCACGCCGATGACTGTCAGTGTGATCGGCTGTGTCGTTAATGGCCCTGGCGAAGCGCGTGAAACCGATATTGGCTTTACTGGTGGCGGCAAAGGCACCCATCAGGTTTACATTGCAGGGATGCCCCATCATCGCCTGAAAGACCAATCCATCGTTGACCATCTGGTTGAACTGGTGGAACAGAAGGCGGCGGAAATTGAGGCTGAGAAACCCGAAACCGCCACCATCGCGGCGGAATAGCGACCCATTCTCCACAATTTGTAGACGTTAAGGATTCTGACCCATGGCAGATTTACAGCCGGTACGCGGCACCCATGACCTCCTGCCCGATGACATGCGCGCGCATCGCCATGTCAGCGATACAGCGCGGGGTACAGCCGCCTTGCATGGCTTTGACGAGATCGCCACACCGATCTTTGAATTCACCAACGTCTTCGCGCGCACCTTGGGCGATACCTCTGATGTCGTGACCAAGGAAATGTACACATTCGAAGACAAGGGCGGCGACATGCTGACCCTGCGCCCGGAAAATACAGCGGGCGTGTGTCGGGCTTTCATCTCCAATGGCTTGGCGCAGCATACCCCGGTGAAATACTTCTATTCCGGCCCCATGTTCCGCCATGAACGCCCCCAGAAAGGTCGTCTGCGCCAGTTCCACCAGATCGGCATCGAACTGATCGGGGCCGCACAGCCCCTGGCCGATGTGGAGGCGATTGCTTGTGGCCACGCCATCCTGTCCGATCTGGGCATTGTCGATAAGACCGTGCTGGAACTCAACACATTGGGCGACACGGAAAGCCGCGCCGCCTATCGCGAGGCCTTGGTTGAATATTTCCAAGGTCATCTGGAGAAATTGTCTGTTGAATCAAAAGACCGCCTGACCCGCAACCCGATGCGTATCCTGGACAGCAAGGATGAGGACGACCGAAAGATCGTCGCCGATGCCCCGATTTTTTCAGATTATCTGAACACGGAGAGCGTCGAGTTTTTCGCCGCGGTCAAAACCGGCCTGGATGCGCTAGGCATCAAATACACGCTGAACCCCCGTTTGGTGCGGGGTCTGGATTACTATTGCCATACCGCCTTTGAATTCACCACCGATGCGCTGGGCGCGCAAAGTGCGGTGATGGCAGGCGGCCGCTATGACGGGTTGATTGGCATGTTGGGCGGACAGGAAACGCCGGGCGTTGGCTGGGCCGCTGGCATAGAACGCCTGGCAATGTTATCGGCTGAAGCTCCGCCTGTGGACCGCCCGCTGGTCATCGTCCCAATGGGGGACGCAGCGGAAGCACAGGCTCTGGTCATTGCAAAGACCTTGCGCGGCAGCAGCCTGCGCACCGAATTCGCCTTTTCCGGCAATATGAAGAAGCGCATGAAGCACGCCAACAAGGTCAATGCCTGGGCGGCGATTATTTTGGGGGATGAGGAATTGTCCAAGGGCGTGGCCCAGGTCAAAACCCTGGATGATGGCGAACAGAAAGAAGTGGCGATGACCGACCTGGCGGCAACCTTGACTGTGATGCGGGTTGAAGATCGGGGGTAGACCATGACCGGGATATCCGCTGGGACAACCGCTGGGACAAGTGTCGATGGCGCTGGCCCGGCCCCAATGGATAGACCTTACATCGTGGGGGCCAGCTTTCGCACGGCCGACGCGCGGATCCGGGACCGCCTGTTTGTTGAACCGCCTGCCCAGCCTGAATTCCTGGCAGCCTGTCGCGATGCGGGACTGACGCAATTGGTGTCACTGTCGACCTGTGACCGGGTAGAGTTGATTGGCACATCCACCGACCCTGAACGGGCCAGTGGCACAGCAGAACGGCGCTTGCGCAGTCGGTTGGAGGGAATGAGCGTCCCCGAATCCACCTTCTACCGCTTGTATGATGTGGATGCCGTCGCCCATGTCTTTCGCATCGCCAGCGCCCTGGACAGCCAGATGATCGGGGAGTCCCAAATTCTGGGTCAATTGAAGGACGCTGTGCAGGTTGCAAGCGATGCCGGAATGATCCAGGGAGAACTGGACCGGTTGATGCAAACCAGCTTCGCATTAGCAAAGCGGGTCCGCAGCACCACCCGAATTGGAGAAGGGGCCGTTTCCGCCGCCGCCGCCGCGGTAAAGGTCGCCCAGGACCTGCACGGCACGATGGCCCGATGCCGCGCCTTGCTGATCGGGTTGGGAGAGACCGGCGGACTGATCGCAGAACAGTTTCAGCGTGCGGGGATCGGGGTGCTGGATTTAACCGGTCCATCACGCCGGACAGAGCGGGAAGCAGCGCGGCGCGGGCTGACCTATCAGGATTATGAAAAGCTGGACCGCGCCCTGGCGCATTCTGACATCGTGATCACCGCTGCCGGTCGGGGCCGATATCTGTTGGACAGCGATAGTGTCACCAAAGCATTAGAAGCCCGCCGATCAAAACCGATCCTGCTGATTGATGCCGGGATTCCGCTGGATATCGATCCAGCCGTGGACACTCTGCCCGATGCCTTCCTGTATACGATGGAAGATATTGAACGGCTGGCAGAAAAGGGCCAGTTAGACCGCAAGGCAGAGGCTGCGGAAGCCGCCGCTATGGTCGACAGCGCGCTGATCGATTGGCGGCGCAGCCAGGCAGAGCGGGAAGGCGTCCCCGGCCTGATCGCCTTGAGAGAACAATTCGACCGCCTGCGTGAAGATGTGCTAAACCGCCATCCCAGTGCCGATGCAGCAGAGGCGACCCGCCTTCTGGTCAACCGCATTTTGCATGAACCCAGCGAAACCCTGCGCGCCATCGCCAGCGAAGGCGGGGCAGCAGACCTGCGTGACACAATTACAGTAAACCGCGTGCTGGAGCGCCTGTTCGCGCTGCGCATTCAGGATGAAAGAAGCGATACAGAATGAGTTGGACCGATAATATTGACCGCGTCATCAGACGCCATATGGAACTGTCTGATCGCATGTCTACAGGCACATTGCCTGCAGAAGAGTTCCAGGCTGTTTCCATGGAATATGCCGAACTGACACCCATTGTGGAGGCTGCCCAGACATTTCGGGCGGCAGAGGCGGAACGCACAGACCTGGTGGCGATGATCGAGGATCACAGCAGCGATAAGGAAATGCGCAGCCTGGCCCGCGAGGAATTGGAAAGCCTGGACGAGCGCCTGCCAGAGCTTGAACAGGACCTGAAACTGTTGCTGCTGCCAAAGGACGAGGCCGACCGGCGCGCCTGTATCATGGAAATCCGCGCAGGCACCGGCGGGGACGAGGCCGGCCTGTTCGCAGGCGACCTTTTGCGCATGTATCAGCGCTATTGCCAGAATCATAGCTGGCCGTTTGAAGTGATCGATATCAGCGAGAATGAAGTCGGCGGCATCGCCCAGGTGACAGTCTCCATCAATGGGGCAGGCGCCTATGGGAAACTAAAATTTGAATCCGGCGTGCATCGTGTCCAGCGCGTGCCAACGACCGAAAGCGGTGGACGCATCCACACCTCAGCCGCAACAGTCGCGGTTCTGCCCGAAGCACAGGAAGTCGACATCGAAATCAACGAAGGCGACCTGCGGGTGGATACCTATCGCTCTCAGGGTGCGGGCGGTCAGCATGTCAACACCACCGACAGCGCGATCCGCATCACCCATTTGCCGACCGGCCTTGTCGTGACCTGTCAGGATGAAAAGTCCCAGCACAAGAATCGCGCCAAGGCGATGAAGGTTCTGCGCGCGCGTCTGTATGATCAGGAACGGGAACGCCAGGCGTCGGAACGGGCTGCGGATCGCAAATCCATGGTTGGCAGCGGGGACCGGTCCGAACGCATCCGGACCTATAATTTTCCCCAGGGTCGCGTCACGGACCACCGCATCAACCTGACCCTGTACAAACTGGACAGGATGATGCTGGGGGAAGCGCTGGATGAAATCCTGGATGCGTTGATCCTGGAAGACCAGTCCTCTCTGTTGGCGGAATTAGGGGAAGCGGTGTGAGCCCAGACACGGCGCGCCAGACCGCGTTGCGCGCCGCAGTGGCCCAATTGCAGGCCGCTGATATCCCCTCACCGTTATGGGAAGCCCGCCATCTCTTATGTGATCTGGAAGGGATTACGCCCACCGACATAATCGCTTATCCCGACCTTCCTGTGCATCATATCACCCAATATCAGGATTGGGTCGCCTTACGTGCGTCAGGGGTTCCGATGAGCCGGATCACCGGGCGCCGCAATTTTTGGGGACTGGAATTTCATGTCACCCCCGCAACGCTGGATCCGCGCATGGATAGTGAGGTTCTGGTAAAAGAGGCACTGGCGCTTATACCGACGGATCAGACATGCGACATTGCTGATATAGGAACCGGAACCGGCTGCCTGATACTGGCATTGCTGCATGACCGCCCTTTGGCAACAGGCACAGGCCTGGACATTTCCATTGAGGCGCTGAAAACAGCGCAATCCAATGCGGACGCCCTGGGTCTTTCCGGTCGCGTTCGCCTTGTTGAAAGTGACTGGCTGTCGGCTCTACAGCCACAATCGATCGATATCCTGGTCTCCAACCCGCCTTACATCGTTCAGGGGGAAATTCAGCATCTGGACCCTGCTGTGCGGGATCATGATCCCATTCTAGCCCTGGATGGCGGCACAGATGGTTTGGATGCCTATCGCGCGATTATTGAAACGGCGCCAAAAGTGTTGCGCCCCGGCGGCTGGATTGCCCTGGAAATTGGCTGGGATCAGGGTCAAACTGTCCCAAATCTGCTGAATAAGGCCGGTTTTTTACGCATATCGTGTCATCAAGACACTGCCGGGCGGGACCGTGTCGTGCTGGGGCAGAAACCAGACACGACAGCCTTAAAAAAAACACTTGGAAAGGACCGGGCAAAGGGCTAGGTTGCAGTGCGTCGCGTTTCGTGGGGGACGGCCTGTAATTATGGGCATTCCGAAACCGACTTTCCGAGAGAGAAGACTTTATCGACCCATTTTGACCGGGTGCTGCAACGATACGGTTCAGCTTGTCTCTCGTTTGATTCAATCGCACCTCAAGAGGTAACGCGTGAATAATCCAAAACAAAATCGCGGACGGCATCGCAACAATGCCCGGCGTAGTAACCCTTCCCGTCAGAATTTTGATTCTAACGGACCGGGCGTTCGTATTCGTGGAAATGCTACGCAGGTGTATGAAAAATACATCCAGCTGGCACGTGACTCGCAAGGGTCCGGGGACCGCGTGATGGCAGAAACCATGTTGCAGCATGCGGAGCATTATTACCGCATCCTGAATGAAAACAACACGGGGGACCGCCCGCGCCAAAGCCATGACGAGTCTGCATCAGATCAGCAGAACAGCTTTGATGACACCAATTACGAAGACGATGGCGACGACAGCAACGATGCCGACGGTAATACCGGCGGCTATAACGGCAATCGCAATGCCAATAGCGGCCATGGCAACAATGGCCAGGGTAACAACAGTCAGGGTAACAACGGCCAAGGCGGCGGCAATCAGGGCAATGGCGGCCAGGGCAATGGCGGCCAGGGCAATGGCGGCCAGGGCAATAACGGGGGCCGAAATAACCCGCGTAACAATGGCGGTCGCGGCCGTGGGCGTCGCCCGCAACAGAATACGGCGGAGGGCAGCGAAACCCCGGCGTCAAATTCTGCCGATACTCAAACCAAGAACCAACCCGCCAATAATGATGCAGATCCGGCACCCAAAGAGCCGGCCAGCACCCCAGCAGCAGCCCCGGCGGCCAATACGGATGAGGCCCCAAAAGCCCCACGAGGACGCCCGCGTCGCGCCCCGCGCAAATCTGCCAGTTCGGAAGACGGTGCCGCTGTGGAAGCCCCTGCAAGCTCAGAGCCAGCACAACAGGAAATGACGATCATCGCAGATTAAGCGGTAGACGGATCAAATAGAAACGGGCGGAGAAATGTCTCCGCCCGTTTTTCTATGCGTTCTTGTCTGGGATTACATGTCCGGTTCCGGATACCCATTCTGACGGCAGAAGGCGGTGACCGTGTTGCGCAACAGACAGGCAATGGTCATCGGGCCAACACCGCCTGGTACCGGCGTAATGGCGGACGCCACCGGACTGGCTGAAGCGAAATCCACATCCCCAACCAGGCGCGTACCACCATCGGGCTTGTCGATCCGGTTAATGCCAACATCGATCACCACCGCACCGGGCTTTAGCCAGGACCCCTGCACCATTTCGGGCTTTCCAACAGCAGCAATGACAATATCAGCCTGAGCGACTTCTGCGGGCAAATCCACCGTGCGGGAATGCGCAACGGTCACGGTACAGCTTTCCTGCACCAACAGGGTCGTCATCGGCTTTCCAACGATGTTGGACCGCCCCAGCACGATGGCTTTCTTGCCCGCTAAAGAGCCCTTGAAATGGTCGCGCAGCAGCAGCACACAGCCCAAAGGCGTACAGGGGACCAAGGCGCTGGGATTTCCCGTATTCAACCGCCCGACATTGACCACATGAAACCCATCGACATCCTTATCCGGGTTAATTTCGGTCAGCACCGCCTGTTCATCAATCTGCTTGGGCAGGGGCAGTTGCACCAGAATGCCATTGACCGTTGGGTCTTCATTCAATTGCCGAACTTTTGCCAACAGGGTTTCCTGATCGGTGCTGGTATCCATCTTGAACTCGAAGCTTTCCATGCCTGCTTCGACGGTTTGTTTGCCCTTGCTGCGGACATAAACCTGACTGGCAGGATCTTCCCCGACCAGCACGACCGCTAGGCCAGGCGTTTTGCCATGATCGGCCTTCAAGGCGGCGACCGCGGCTGTAACCCGTTCGCGCAGGCCTGCTGCAAATGCCTTACCATCGATGATCTGTGCTTCCGCCATGCGCTATGCTCCCCCGATTGTGTCTTTGTGTCTTAAAGCCGCTCAAGGACCGCGCGAAGGCTGTCTTCCAGCCGCGCTCTTTCCCCTGACAGCGCAATGACCTTAGTGCGATCCGTTGTGCCCGATACGATACTCAGCGACGTTTTTGGACATTTCAACGCCTTCGACAACAGCTTTATCAGCGCCTTGTTGGCTTTGCCGTCTTCGGGAACCGCCGTCACCTGGATTTTCAGATGGCGTGCACCCTGGGCATCCTGGGCGATGGCTTGCAGGCGATCCGCAGAGGCTTTGGGGGTCAGGCGGACGGCCAACAGCATCACATCCCGCCCGGCGTCCCATCGGAACGGCATCAGATGCGATAGGCCACGTCGGTCAGTACTTTCTGCAGGAAGAACAGGATCAGGAGCAGCACGATGGGTGAGATGTCGATTGGCCCCATATTCGGCAAAATACGCCGGATCGGGCGCAAGGCTGGTTCGGTCAGGCGGTACAGAAAATCGCCGATCATATAGACGACACGGTTGCTGGTATTGACCACATTAAAGGCCACCAACCAGCTTAAAATCGCCGACGCGATGATCAGCCATGTATAAAGAGACAGCGCCACCAAGACGACCTGTATCAAGGCGTTAAGCAAAATATCCATCGACCCGCTTCCACCATGCCGTTGTCACTGTGCGGAGAGACCCCCCTCTGCATTTCCGTAAAAACAGAGATAAGGCGCAAGACCTTCCGGCGCAAGTCATGATCCCAGAAAGCGGTACAACCCCAACAATTTCACACCTTGACACAAACGCCCCTCAGACCGATATTCCGCCCGTCTGGACAGGTATTCAGGCCAGATTTATGGGGTCGTAGCTCAGCTGGGAGAGCGTCGCGTTCGCAATGCGAAGGTCGGGAGTTCGATCCTCCTCGACTCCACCAATTTCAAAAGCGCCGATCAGGTCACAGGCCGGGTCGGCGCTTTTGATTTAGCTCCTAAGATGCCAGCGCCGCCTGGATCGCCTTGATCTGCTTGTCCACATCGATCTTGCATTCCGATGTGACTTCCAGGGCGCGATCCTCAAACACATCCAGGCCGGGATTGCGAGCCGTCCAGGTCGTGATGCGGGCATCGCGCTGCTCCAGCAAGGACAGAATCTGGGGTTTGAACAGGATCAGCATATGCGACAGCCAGCGATTGCTGGCCCAGGACGGAAAGGTGTGATCGATTTCAAACTTGTCGATCATGCGCGCGACATCTGGCGCAGCATACCAGGTTTCGTCCGTAACCCAGCGATTGACCGTGAACATCTTGATCCCATAACCCTTTTTATCCATCGATACGGCAATGATATGCGCCCCGATCCGATTGTCGTTAGGAGCCTGAGGATGCACCAGCGGCGCCGGAGCCACACCCTTTGGCATGCCGGTATAACGCAGGAAGGTATGAAAATGTCCGTGCTCTCCCGGACGTTCCCCCTTGGGGTGGGCATGATAATAGTATTGCGAATGCGTTTCCCAATCGATGGCATCGCCCGCGGGGAAATGGTTCCATTCATAGAATGTGCCCTGGTGGCGCAATAGTTCCGCTACGACATTGCTGGACGTTTTGCGCAGCACACGCTGACAGGTCAGCACCTCTTCCCCCGCCGCCAACATGCGCCGCAGGCTGGCCTTTGATAGCATCGACAAGGCCGCATCAAGGTTTTGTGTCGCATCCATCGGGTCAGAAATATCGGGTGTCACTCTATGTCCCTCGGGCAAATCCACCATCCATCCGCAAAGTGTTTCATTCCCCGCCGCTTCACACAAGACTGAGGCGTCGCAGGGGATGCGACGCCTCAAATCCGGGCAAGACGCCGGGGCGTCAGGCAGGGATTGCATCCATATTCACCAGATCCATGGATGCTTGGCTGGCATCGGGGTTATCTGCACCACTGCCACATGGGTTTTTCTTCGCAGCACAGGGATTGCACGGGTTACAGGCATTCTTGGCCGCGCAAGGGTTGCACGGGTTACAGGCATTCTTTGCTGCACAAGGATTACAGGGGTTACAAGCCTTGGCCGCACAAGGGTTGCAGGGATTGCACGAACCGCCGCCTTGAAGCGGGGTTTCCTGTGGCTGGGCGTCGACCATCAGAGGTGTCGCTGAAACGGCGCCCGCTACGCCAACCGAAGAGGCCTGGGCACCTGCCGCAAATGCCGCCCCGGCCATCAGGGAGGCAATCGTCGTTGAAAGAAGATGTGTCTTGAAGCTCATGATCTCGCTGTTCCTATTGTTGTTGGTATCAGAACCGGTTGGGACACGAGCAAAAACCGCCGCATCCCTGAATACCGATCTGTCAGTATCGGTACACCGGAATGCGGCGGCGCAAGAATCAAGTCGACTCACATTGGTGTGAAAGCGCCGGATCAATTGGCCTGGCGCGCGATCACCGCAACGGTCAGGCGGCCAGAGCTTCAATCGATTTTTCGGCCTTTTCTGAGGCTTTTTCGTCCATCATTTGTTGACCAGCAGCAATCACGGTTACGTCGGTAACACCAATAAAGCCAAGAACGTGCTTCATGTAAGGCGTCGCATAATCAATCCCCGACTCCACTTCGGTGCCGCCAGAGGCAACAACAAGATAGGCCTTCTTGCCACTCAACAGACCAACGGGGCCGTTTTCGGTATATTTGAAAGTCTCACGCGCCCGGGCGATCATATCGATCCAGGCTTTCAAGGCCGCAGGAACGCCAAAATTATAGACCGGCACGCCAATCACCAGAATATCCGCCGCACGCACTTCTGCGATCAGGGCGTCAGATTGCGCCAGAGCCTTCTTTTGTTCCGTATTCCGCTCTGCGGGATCGGTGAAATTCGCACCGACCCAATCGGGCGATACGAAAGGCAGGCCTTCCGCAACATTCCGCAGGGTGATGTCCAGGTCATGGCTTTCTGACAGATGCGACAGAAGCGAGTCTGTCAGCTTCCGCGTTGTCGAATTCTCCGCGCGCGCACTGGAATCAACGCGTAAAACCTTTAGCGCCTTGTCACCTTTTTGGGATGCATCAGACATATTGAAAATCCTTTCACTGTTCCGGGCCGCCCAACCCCTGTAAGGGCGATTGTTCTTCACCCGAAACGTAAGCCCGGCACACCAAAAGAATAATCAGCCCATTTGGAATATTATTGTTTCTGGTAAGTGCCTAATCATCCTTTGGAGTCACTGCTTCCTCCTTTCACTTGCTCAGAGAATCAGGCTTTCTGAGGATGGTCCCGTGACCGCCCCACTATCATGACAGGAGCACCCGCCATGCTGATCGATATCGCAACGATTGCTGCCCTAACCGGCGGAGGGTTGTCGGTCGGGTTGTTTCTGGCCTGGGTCTTTATGGTCCGAGGGAAAGAGGAGCAGCTGCAAGCCCTGCAGACGCGGGAACGCGAACTGTCGCAAACCATTGAAGATATCAGATCTGAACTTTCCGGTGCCCTGGCCAATCAAAAGGCCCTGGAAGAAGCGCGCAGTGAATTGCGAACGGATCGGGATGAATTGCGCCAGAAGGTGGAGGCGTTGCAGTCAGACCTGTCCAACCGCCGCGTGGAAATCGAAAACCTGCAAACCACCCTGTCCTCAGAAAAGAAGGCCCATGGCGAAAAGCTGCAGGAATTGAGCAATGTCAGGGGCCAGATTGAAAAGGATTTGCAGGTCCTGATGAATGGATTGCTGGACACGTCTTCAAGCAAGTTCCTGGAGCGCGCCAACGAAGTTCTGAAGGCGCAGCAGGAAAAGGGTGAGACCGGCATGAAATCCATGGTTGGCCCGATGAAGGAGGCGCTGGATAAATTCCAGCAACAGGTCAACGAGATGGAAACCAAGCGCAAACAGGATGAAGGCGCGCTGACACAACAGATTCAGCATATCGCCAACAGCCATACCAAGCTGAACGACACCACTGTCAGCCTGGTCAATGCCCTGCGCAGCGCCCCCAAAACCCGTGGCCGTTGGGGGGAGCAGCAATTGCGCACCCTGTTGGAAATGGCTGGGATGGCCGAATATGTGGATTTCGAGACGGAAAAGCATTTCGAGACCGAAGACGGCGCCAGACGGCCCGACGTGATCCTGAAAATGCCAGGCGGGCGCACACTGGTGATTGATGCGAAAACCTCTCTATCGGCCTATCTGGAGGCGATGGAGGCCGATACTGAAGAAGCGCGAGAGGCGAAACTGGTCGAACATGCCCGCCAGATCCGCACCCATATGGAACAATTGGGTCGCAAGGATTACTGGAAGACCCTGCCGTCGGATACGGTGGATTTCGTCGTCATGTTCGTGCCCGGCGAACCGATGTACAGCGCCGCCATGGCCCGCGATCCCGGCCTGTTCGACACCGCCTGGGAAAAGAAGGTCATCATCTGCTCCCCCACCACATTGCTGGGCCTGGCAAAGGCCATCGCCTATGGCTGGCGTCAGGAAAAGGCCTCAAAGGATGCGCAAAAGGTGCATGAGGCGGGCATTGAGCTATATAAACGGCTGGTGAAACTGGGCAATGACGTTGCCGGCATGACAAAATCCCTGAACGCCCATGTCGGCAAACACAATGCCTTCGTCGCCAGCCTGGAAGGTCGCGTCCTGCCCCAGGCCCGCAAGATGACCGAACTGTCCATCGGCGACAACTATGGCGAAGTCCCGGAGCTGGAACCCGTAGAACATGAAGTCCGCGAACCCCTGCAGGACCGGGATCTGCTGATCGATGGGCCGAAAGATTAGAACCAGCCCGCAACTGCAAGCGCGTCTGGACGCGCAATGACGTTCAATACTGATTGATATCGGGCGTATCGATGTTGCGTCGCTGGAACAGCTTGCGGATCAGAAAGATGGCAGCGACTGAGAGGATGGCAAAGGCGATCAGGACCTCGCGCCAGCTTTCCAGCAGGATCGTATCGCTGAACCAGAAGCGGCTTTCCGCGAACAACATCGCGGACACCACGGCAGCAGCAATACCCACGGGCAACACAAAGAAATCCAGTCCAACAACGATGTCGGCAATGATCAGGATCAGCGCCAGGATCAACCAGACTTCCGCCTGAAACAGCCAATAGGTAATCGACATCGCTTACGCCCCCTTCCGTGATCCAGCCAGGCTTTCCGCCAATGTATGCAGCGACCCGATGGCTCCGGTTATATCCGTTGGCACGATGATGGTTTTGGTGTTGGACGAAGACGCCACCGCCCCCAGGGCTTCCACCTGTCGTTTCATGATTTCAAAATCAATCGCAGGCTGACCATTCGCAGCAATCGCCTGAGAAATCAGTTTCGTCTGCTCCGCATCTGCTTCTGCGGCGACCTTTACGGAATAGGCATCCGCATCCGCCTGAACCCGCACGGCCTCTGCATGGCGCTGGGCCTCATACAATCTGGCGTCAGCAGCCAGTTCGACGGCGCGCTTCTCCCCTTCTGCCGTGGCAATCGCGGCCCGGCGCTGCCGTTCTGCGTTCAATTGCTGGCGCTGAGCATCCTTGGTCTGTTCATCGACAATGACATCCGTGATTTCCGTGCGGGTGATCTCAATCCCCCAGACCTCGGCGGCCTGTTGCAGATTGCGGGCAATTTCCTCATTCATCGATTCGCGCGACGATTGCAGATCATCCAGTTCCAGCTTACCTGCTGCCGAGCGCACAATGGACGTCGCCGCAGTATAGATTGCCTGGTTGATATCCCGAATACGATAAACCGACGCGGCAGCATCGGTGATGCGATAAAACACGGTTGCTTCCAACCGCACCTCAACATTGTCGCGGGTGATGACAGAAATATCAAATTCCGGCAATTGCCGTTCCAATATGGAGACCCGATGCGCGACACGATCCAGAAAGGGGACAATAAAGTTCAGGCCCGCCGGCAGAGTTTTTGTATATTTTCCGAACCGCTCAACCACATAAACTTCACTTTGAGAGACAACCTTGACCCCCTTGGAGATCAGAACCAATGCAAAGACCACAAGGATCAAGGCGATGATGCTAGAAAGCGACTCTTGGATCATGTAAGCGATTTCCGGGCCCATGGCACAGTCCTTGTTGGTGTAGCGTATCAGCAGATTTCATATAACGCTAAGTTGTGCACCGCGAAACTGAAAAACACCGATAAAAAAAACCCCGGCCTGAGAGGATGTCTCGGACCGGGGCTTTTCCGCACTGATTATCCAACAGGCTACTGCGAAATTGGTGCCGCACCTGTCTCGTTCTGGAAATAGCGGAAGAAATCGCTGTTGGGCGCACCGACAAAGGTCGTCGTGTCACCCCCCAGCCCCTTCTGCATTGCCTGCATAGACCGCCAGAAGTCAAAGAACGCAACATTCTGACCATAGGCACTGTTATACAGGCCCTGGGCTTCCGCATCGCCCTTACCACGCAGGATTTCTGCTTCCCGTCTGGCTTCGGACACAATCACGCGCTGGCGCTTGTCCCCTTCGGCGCGGATTCGCTGGGCTTCCTTATCCCCTTCGGCCCGCGCCAGACGTGCTTCCTGCTGGCGCTGTGTGGTCATGCGCTGAAAGATTGCCTCGCTGTTGTCTTCCGGCAAATCAATACGCTTGATGCGCACATCAACCACTTCAATCCCAAAGGTTGCCGCTTCACGCGCAACGATGCGGGTGAAATCTTCCATCAGGCGGGCGCGTTCCGGCGTCAAGACAACAGAAAGGTTTACCTCCCCGATGACTTCCCGAAGCGATGCGTTGATCAATGAGTTAAACCGCTGCTCTATGCCGCGTTCCGTACCAACCGTCTGGAAGAACCGCAGAGGATCAGTGATGCGATAGCGCGCAAAGGCGTTCACAACCAATTGCTTCTGATCTGCCGTCGGGATTTCCTGTTGGTCTGCGTCATAGTCCAACACGCGCTTGTCAAAGAAACGGGCTGTGTCGACAAAGGGTACTTTAAAATGCAGGCCCGGTTCCGTGATTTCACGCTGCGGTTCCCCGAAGCGCATGACAAGAACCTGTTCGGTTTCCCGCACGGTAAAGGCGGCACTGATCCCGGTGATGAAGATCACAACCAGGAGGCCAAGAATTATGAGAGAACTGCGTTTCATTTGGCGGCTCCCGTCTTCAGTTGATCCAGTGGCAGATAAGGAACAACCCCACTGCCTTCTGCCCCTGGTTCAATCAGAACCTTGTTCATTTTAGAGAGCACATCTTCCATGGTTTGAAGATAGATGCGTCGTTTGGTGATGTCGGGCGCCTGCTTGTATTCCGTCAGGATCGCCAGGAACCGCTGAGTGTCCCCCTGTGCCTGGTTGACGCGTTCCTGACGATAGGCTTCCGCCTCCCGCAGGATCTGTTGCGCTTCACCTTCTGCCCGCTGGGTGACTTCGTTGAACTGACCCGTTGCTTCGTTGATTTTCTTTTCCTTATCCGCCTGCGCAGCCTGCACATCGCGGAAGGCATCGATCACCTGATTGGGCGGATCAAATTTCTGAGGGTTCACCTGAGTGATTTCAATTCCCGCGCCATAGCTGTCCAGAATTTGCTGAATGCGTTGATGAGCATCCTGCGCCACGGCATTCCGCCCGCGCGTCCGGATATATTCAAATGCGCTTTTACCGACGATTTCCCGCATTGCCGCCTCAGCAGCGTTCTTCACGCTTTGCTCTGGATTGCGTACATTAAACAGGAATTCCCCCGCATCGCGAATTTTCCAGAAGACCGAGAACTGAATGTCGATGATATTTTCATCGCCCGTCAGCATCAGACTTTCCGCCCGCAATTCAGAGGCCGAGGTACGTCCGGCGCTGCCGTTAAACCCGATCTCTACCGTATTGACCGCCGTCACGCGCGGCAACAGAACCTCTCCCAGCGGGGCGGGAACATTATAATTCAAACCCGGTCCGGTAACAGATGTCAGCTTGCCAAAGACCAGTTCAACGCCCTGTTGGTCGGCCTCAACGCGATAAAAGCCGGTTCCCAGCCAGATCAGGATCAGCAAAAGACCCACTGCGATCCCGCCCTTAACACCAAAGCCACCGGGGATCATGGAGCGGAGCTTCTCCTGCCCCTTGCGCACCATTTCCTCAACATCAGGGGGCTGGCCGCCGGGACCACGCCCGCCGCCGCCGCCACCCGGGCGTCCCCAAGGGCTGTTCGGGCCGCCGCCATTGCCGCCACCACGATTTCCACCGCCGCGATTTCCGCCGCCGCCCTGGCCGCCCCAAGGGCCGCCACCATTATTTTCCCAAGGCATCCTGTTCCGATCCGTCCGCCGTTAATACACTAATTGTCACGATCGATCCTGTTACCCTTATCGGCTGCAGGTCGCGTCAAATTCAGCCTCGCACGCCCATCCAGACTGCGACGGGCGCATAACACTTGATTTTTGCGGGTCAAACAACCCTGCACGCATGTTTTATCATATGCGGTCTTTGCGCCATGCTTCCTGTTCATATATGTACGACAAGACAAGTTCCCAACCATGTGGCGTTGATTTTTCGAGATTTCTGAACAAATTTTCACCACACACCCGTTCATGACAGGAGTTTCTGAATTATGTCCGATATTACTGAGGTCGCAGTCCGAAAAGCTTTGGCGGGCATTCGTGCGCCAGGCGGCGGCGATATCGTCAGTTCCGGTCTGGTATCAGGCATCGCCATCCGGGATCGCATGGTCCAGATTTCCCTGGAAATCGGCGACCCGTCCAAGGCTGAAAGTTATGAGCCAACCCGGCGCGATGTTGAAAAGGTCGTTGGCGCAATGCCCGATGTCTTGTCGGCAACCGCTGTGCTGACTGCCGAAAAGGGTTCCGGCAGCACCACATCGGCAAAACCGGCATCAGATCAAGGGGGCATAGAGAAAGGCGCTGGCAAGATCCGCCATATCGTCGCCGTCGCCAGCGGCAAGGGCGGCGTTGGGAAATCCACCACGGCGGTCAATATCGCACTGGCCTTAAAGCAACTGGGCCTGCGGGTGGGCATGCTGGACGCCGACATCTTTGGCCCGTCGCAGCCGCGCATGCTGGGCATTTCCGGCAGCCGCCCCAATTCACCCGATGGGAAGACGCTGGAACCCTTGGAAAGCTATGGCATCAAAGTCATGTCGATCGGCTTTCTGGTCCCCGAAGATCAGCCCGTTGTCTGGCGCGGCCCGATGGTTATGGGCGCGCTGCAACAAATGCTGGACGATGTCATCTGGGGTGAATTGGATATCCTGATCGTCGATATGCCGCCCGGTACTGGGGATGCCCAATTGACGATGTCGCAAAAGGTGCCTTTGGCCGGTGCCGTGATTGTATCCACGCCACAGGACATTGCCCTGCTGGATGCCCGCAAGGGCCTGAACATGTTCCGCAAGGTCGATGTGCCCGTATTGGGTATTATTGAAAACATGTCGATGTATATCTGCCCCAATTGCGGCCACGAAGCCCATATCTTTGGCCATGGCGGCGCAAAGAAAGAGGCGGAGAAGCTGGGCACGCCGTTCCTGGGAGAAATCCCGCTGGAGATTGAAATCCGCCTGACCGCCGATGGCGGCAATCCCATCGTCGTATCCGATCCTGAAAGCCCCCATGCCAAGGCCTATCTGGCGATTGCTGAGAAAATCCAAACCGCATTGGATGGGCCAGGTGCGGGGCGCGCGGCCCCCCTGTTCACAACAGAATAAGCCCCGGGCGCGATCATGACGGGTCAACGGATCATCAGGGGAATTGCACGCGGCACTCGCGCCGTCATCCTGATGACCCTTCTGATCGCGCCCTTGCAGATTTCGACCACAGGTCCAGCAGGCGCGCAGGCGGATGAAAAAGAACCCCGCCTGATTGAAGTGATCAATCGGGCCCGGGCGGAGCGCAATCGTGCCCCCCTGCGTTATGAACCCCGTCTGACGCAAATCGCCCGCCAGATGGCCCAGGCAATCTATCAAGGTCAGAAACTGGACGCCCTGACCGATGGGTTGGAGACCCTGTTAAAATCAAAAGGGTACCCATACACATTGTATGGGGGGCGCTATGCCATCAATTCGGATTCCGTCGAGAAAATGGTCACTGAATGGCTGGAGGATGGCGGTCAACAGAGCATTCTGACCAACAAGACTGCGACAGAAATCGGTGTGGCCTATCTAAGCAGCGAAGGGTCCCTGGTGCCGGATATCGAACCCAGCATCTGGACTGTTGTAATTGCCGCCCCAGCCAGGCCCGCCGATTCAGATTGGGCACAGCAGATCTTGCAACTGGTCAACCAGTTTCGCGCCACTTATCAATTGCCACCGTTGCAGCCTAACGCTTTTCTGAACCGGGCCGGTATGGCCCAGGCGCGGGATATGCTGGCGCGGGATTTTTTCAGCCATACGAACCCGGATAATGTCGGGCCGGGTGAACGCGCAACCAAGGCCGGGTACAAATGGTCCCTGGTGCTGGAAAACATCGCAGCGGGCCAGTCCACCCCCCGTGATGTCGTTAATGCCTGGATCGCCTCAAAAGAAGGCCACCGGGAAGCCATGCTTAACCCTGATGTCACCGAACTTGGTATAGGATATGTCTTTGCCCCATTCGATCCAGGGCGCATAAAATCACTGCATTACTGGGCAATGACCCTGGGTAAGCCTAGGGACCCATGATAACGTTCAATGCGCATAGAAACGATTTGAAAGGCTTGAAGATGAGACTTTTGTGCAGCGTGCTTGTCGGGGCAATTGTGCTGTTGGCGCCCAGCGTATGGGCACAAAGCCCACCGCCGCCAGGCGCACAGGTTTTCTTTGCCAATCTTCAGGATGGCGCGGTCGTCAAAAGCCCGTTTCTGGTTAAGTTCGGCGCAGAAGGGGTAAAAATCACCCGTGCAGGAATCAACATCCCCGGCACCGGTCATCACCATCTGCTGATCAATACGGAACTGACCGCCGAAGATAAGGGATATTCCATTCCCCAGGATGAGCGCCACCTGCATTTCGGTGGCGGTCAGACAGAGGTGGAACTGAACCTGGATCCCGGCACCTACACGCTGATGATGGTCCTGGGCGATGGCGACCATGTACCGTTTGAGCCGATGATCACGTCCGACAAAATCACCATAACTGTTGAATAGGAAATTTTCAGATGACCGCATTTGACCGCTTGCGCGATGGGGATTTTGCCATCGGAACCATGATCATGACCGACAGCATGCTGACTGCAGAAGTGGCGGCGCGATCAGGCTTCGATTTTTTATGTCTGGATCGTCAGCACGGCCTGATTGACGACGCGACCCTGTGGCAGCAGATGGCCGCCATCGGGCGCATTGGCAAGGCCTGCCCCTGGGTTCGGGTGCCCTGGAACACGATGGCGGACGCAATGCGGGCGCTGGATGGTGGCGCGGCTGGCATCATCGCGCCCATGGTCGGCAATCGCCAAGAGGCTGAGGCCCTGGTTCGGGCCTGCCGCTATCCCCCGATGGGAGAACGCAGTTGGGGCCCTGTCCGCGCAGGCATGGATGATGGGGTTGGCTATACCAAGGCGGCCAATGACACCCTGTTCGTGGCCGCCATGATCGAAACCAAAGACGGCTATGAGAATCTGGAAGAGATCGCCGCCACGCCGGGTCTGGATGCGTTGTTTGTGGGACCCAATGACCTGAGCCTGGCCATGGGCAATTGGCAACCGGCGATGCCGACCGATAAGGACTTTATCGCCGCCCTGACCCGCATTGCCGACATTGCCAAGGCCAATGGCAAGCTGGCGGGCATTCATTGTTCCGACGCCGCCATGGCGCGGGCCTGCCGCGCCTGGGGCTTCCGCTTTGTCACTATTGCCGCCGACATCGCCTTTCTGGGTCAGGCCGCCGCCGCCTGTGTCCAGGCTGCTCAGGAAAAGTAAGGACATAGATACTTGCACCACCGGAAGAGGGCTGGCAGTCTCTGGCCCGAAAAATTGTTCCAAGTTTAGGGAGAAACCACCAATGAAAACCCGTGCCGCTGTTGCCTTTCAGGCTGGAAAACCACTGAGCATTGAAGAGGTCGATCTGGAAGGACCGCGTGCAGGCGAGGTATTGGTGGAAATCAAGGCGACCGGCGTTTGCCACACGGACGAATTCACCCGCAGCGGGGACGACCCTGAAGGCGCATTTCCAGCGATTCTGGGCCATGAAGGGGCTGGTATCGTGGTCGATGTCGGACCGGGTGTGACCACCCTGAAGAAGGGCGATCATGTTATCCCCCTGTACACGCCGGAATGCCGTGTCTGCGAATACTGCCTGAACCCAAAGACAAATCTGTGTCAGGCGATCCGCACCACCCAGGGTCAGGGCCTGATGCCTGATGGCTCTTCTCGCTTCTCTCTGAATGGCGAGCCGATCCTGCATTATATGGGCACTTCGACCTTCGCCAATCACACGGTTGTGCCGGAAATCGCCCTGGCAAAAGTGCGGGAAGACGCCCCGTTTGATAAGATTTGCTACATCGGCTGTGGCGTGACGACGGGGATTGGTGCGGTTATCAACACGGCAAAGGTTGAGATCGGCTCAAATGTCGTGGTCTTTGGACTGGGCGGGATCGGCCTGAATGTCATTCAGGGTGCCCGACTGGCGGGCGCAAATATGATTGTCGGGGTTGATTTGAACCCTGCGAAAAAGGAAATGGCAGAACGGTTTGGCATGACCCATTTCGTTAATCCGAAAGAGGTCGAAGGCGATCTGGTCCCCTATCTGGTGGATCTGACCAAGGGCGGCGCGGATTACAGTTTCGAATGCATCGGGCGCACCGACACAATGCGCCAGGCCCTGGAATGCTGTCACAAAGGCTGGGGCGAAAGCATCATCATTGGCGTTGCCGGTGCGGGTCAGGAAATCTCCACCCGTCCCTTCCAACTGGTGACGGGCAGATCCTGGCGCGGCACGGCCTTTGGCGGCGCCCGGGGTCGCACAGATGTGCCCAAAATCGTCGACTGGTACATGGATGGCAAAATCGACATCGACCCGATGATCACCCACACCATGCCCTTAAACGATATCAACAAGGCTTTTGACCTGATGCACAGTGGTGACAGCATCCGATCTGTTGTTGTCTTTGACTGATAGGCAGGGGCGGATTCACTAGGTGTCTCAATCCGCCCCCCCTGAATCCACATCCGGAGGTCATCCCCCGACCAAGGTGGATTGTTTCATCAATCCGAATGCGCGCGCCGCTCAGGAAATGGCCGAAACGTTCATTGAGGCTTTGGAACAGGCTGGAATTGACGTCACCGTTCATTGGATGTCGTCCTGTGAACAGGCCCTGGACGATATTGCCAACCTGCCCGAAACCGACGCCATCCTGGTCGGTGGAGGCGATGGGACGGTCAGCGGGCTGCTGCCCGCCTTGCTGGAACGGCGCGAAACGATTGGTATCCTGCCGCTGGGCACCGCGAATGACTTTGCCCGTGGGGCCGGCATTCCAACCACGCCGCAAGCTGCCGCGAAGGTCATATCCGAAGGGCACCGCCTGTCTGTTGATACCGGACTGGTTGCGGACCGCCCCTTCCTGAATGTCGCAAGCCTTGGGATCAGTGTTGAAATCGCCAGTCTGCACGAAGATCGTGCCAAGAAACTGCTGGGCCGGTTCGCCTACCCCATTCGCTGGGCCGAAGCATGGCACAAGCATCGCCCCCTGAAACTGAAGATCTCAACGGATGGCAAGAGCCGACGCGCGCGATGCTCATTATTGGCTGTCGGATGCGGGCGTCACTATGGCGGCGGGCTGACCCTGGACGAACAGGCGCAATTGAACGATGGCATGCTGCACCTATATTATGTAGCACCGCGCAATGCCCTACATTGGCTGTGGTTTCTGCCTGGCCTGTGGCGTGGCACCTTGAAAGACGGGGACGGTGCCCATACTGGTACCGCCCGGAAAGTTACGATTGAAACCGCATCCGGGCGCGCCAAAAAAGTAAACGTTGATGGAGAGATCGTGGCGCATACGCCGATTAACATTACAATTCGCCCTCAAAGTCTGACAATCTTTGCCCCTGCCGAACGGTCCAATTGATACCGCGAGGAAATCAAATGTCTCTACTAATCCCGCCGGAAATTGCTGCGATCAATGATGTGATAAAAGCGGCCAGAGATAGTGCTAGAGCCTGGTCGTGGGCCGCTGACATGGAGGGGGTCAGCGACGCAGCTGATATGCGCGCCAAGTCAAAGGCCAGAACGACACTTGCAGAGCAATTATGCGATCAGGTGCGTGATCTTGATGCGCAGCCCCCTGCGGAAAATACGCAGGGGGAAATAGAGGTGATTGAGACCCTCTGGTCGAACCTGCGCGCCAGTCTATCGGGCGATCCTGATTCTGCTGCTCAAGAACTTTGCAAATCTGCAGAAGACCGATTGTCGGCGGCGATCGATGCGGCTTTGGCGGAAGAAGCACTGCCTCCCGCCGCCGCCAGCACTATCAATCAATTCATACGTTAACCCCTAAGTGGTCGATTGAGATAGGGCCATCAGGGGGTTTTCGTCCTCCGCCTGAATCATCGGGCTGGATTGCGAGTCCTCTATGCTTTGCAGCAGGAAAGCCTGCATCGCATTTCGACGCTCCATTTGTTGCTGATACAGCTGCTCCGTTTCTTCCAGATGCGCTCTCGCACTCGCCAACGCGCTTTGATAACTCTCATAAGTATCATGATGCGGATACCATCGATTCGCAAATTCGGTTTTATTTAGCATATTTGACGTGTTGTAATTGGAAACCTGCAGGTTTCCATATCGCGCCGACAGAGCTTTTTTCCCTTCATCCTGAAGGTAGGCAATTTTCGCCTCTCCGCTCAGGCCCATCGCATCGGCTTTTTTCGCAATATCTTGCAGGACACTGCCGCCGGCATGAGTCGCCACACTGCCATCCATATTGATGTAACCCAGAATTTCAGATCCTGTTGCGAATACCGTCCGAACGCCGGAAGGCGAGCCAGGATCATTCTGCTCCAGATTTTGCACATGCTGTCGCGCCCGTTCGACACTTTGCAGACTGCCTGGGATGTCACCTGTGTCTGACATTATCCTGCTTTGCAGTTCCAGCCATTTGTCAAAACTGGGGACGGCGGCACGGTATTGTTCGGCACTTAACTCATGTAACTCGACCGACTGCCCATCGGGCATTGTCATTGACACCGTCGTTGGTGTCTCAGGCATTGCATCAATACGTTCATAGAATGCTGCATATTGCGAGTCATACAGCTTTTTTAAATGCGGCCGCATTGTCGGATCAGAATACATCTTGGCACTGAAATCTATATCCATTGACTTTACTCCCTCATGATAACCCGCAATGGATCAGCAAAGTTTGTGCCAAAATACATTGGTTAAGTAATTCGCGCTAAAAAAGCGAATATGGGAACAGAAAACCGGCTTGGCCTTGCAGATTTGGTTCGGCCCGGCCACATTCTAGACAGCGATACAAACAATCTCAGCCAGTCAGGAAAACGATGCCCTTAGAGACGCTTAATCAATGGAAATGCTTTGGTGGAACTCAATCTGTTTACGCGCATGACAGTAAGGCGACCGGGACGCGGATGGAATTTGCCGTATTTGAACCGGCAAAAAGCAGCGATGCCCCGCGCCCTGTTCTGTACTGGTTGTCGGGTCTGACCTGCAATTGGGAGAATTTTGTGACCAAGGCGGGCGCGCAGCGCTATGCCGCCGCCCATAACATCGTCATCGTCTGTCCTGATACCAGTCCGCGCGGAGATACCGTACCGGATGCTGCGGACGAGTATGATTTCGGCAAGGGTGCCGGATTTTACGTCAATGCGACCCAGCAACCCTGGTCGAAACACTATCATATGTATGACTATGTGGTCGGCGAGCTTCCCACAGTGATTGAGCCACATCTCAGCAATCCGGTTTCGGCGCGCGGCATTTCCGGTCATTCCATGGGGGGCCATGGGGCATTGACCCTGGCCCTCAGAAATCCGGATCAGTACAGCAGTGTTTCCGCCTTTTCCCCCATTGTCGCCCCCAGCCAGGTTCCCTGGGGCGAGAAGGCACTTGGGCGATATCTGGGGGATGATCGCGCCACCTGGGCGGCCCATGACGCCTGTGCGTTGATCGCCCAACAGGGCTGGTCCGGTGACATATTGGTAGATCAGGGGGATGCTGATAATTTCCTGGAAAACCAGCTGCGGCCCCAGCTTCTGATAGAGGCCTGCCGGGATGCGAATGTACCCTTGGAGCTTCGCCTGCAGCCAGGTTACGATCACAGCTATTACTTCGTTGCCAGCTTCATCGGCGACCACATCGCCTGGCACGCGAAACGCCTTTCGGCCTGAGGAGAATGCGGAATGCCCCAAGACATCCTGGAACAGGCCGGAACGCCGGACCATCCCATCACAGTGGAGCGCGCGCCCGGTCGCGTGACGCTTTCCGCCAAAGGAACGAAACTGGCTGAAACCGCCGATGCCCTGATCCTGCGGGAGGGGCGGTATCCACCCACCTATTACATCCCGAAATCAACCCTTCCAAAGGACCTGCTGGAACAAGCATCAAAGGTGACGCATTGTCCCTATAAAGGGGATGCGACCCATTGGAAGGCAACGTTGGCCGATGGTCAGGGTATTGATCCCATCGCCTGGAGTTATGAAAATCCAATCCAGGGCATGACATCCATCCAGGGATATTTGGGCTTCTACATCAGTGCTTTTGACGGAGTCTTTGACCCGCCCCCACAGTAAGGAAGCCTAATCGCCCAGCCCTTTGATTGAGGAAAGTAGATCGGACAGAGCCGCCTGAGCATCGGCGCTAAGTGTCTCTTGTGTGTCCTGACTATCCGTGTCCTTTGCGACAATAGCCGCTGACGCCCCTGTCTGGCGCTGGATTGCCGCCGCCAATTCCTCCATCTGGACCGGTTTGGATACGTAATCGGACATACCGCTATCAATATAATGTTCCCGTTGGCCTTCCAGCGCATTCGCCGTCAAGGCCACGATTGGGATATCGGCCCATCGTTCATCGCTGGCCCGAATCCATTGTGCTGCTGTCGGTCCATCCATAACAGGCATTTGCACATCCATGAAGACCAAGTCATAGGGAACCAGCCGTAAGGTATGCAGCGCTTCGGCTCCATTGGATACGGTATCTACATGATGACCCAGCTTCTGTAACATGGTGCCGATAACGATCTGGTTGACATGGTTGTCTTCCACCAGCAACAGACGCAGGCGACGGGTTTCATCCGATATGACCTGAACGGAATCCGACTCCAACGGAACAGATGCCGGGCCTGGCTTGCATTCCAATTCGAACCAGAATGTCGAACCGACGCCTTCCTGGCTGTCAAAACCAATCCGCCCGCCCATCAATTCAACCAATTGCTTACAGATCGCCAATCCAAGCCCGGTGCCACCATATTGCCGGGACGTGGAACTGTCCGCCTGCGTAAAGCTGTTAAACAGGCGCCCTTGCGCTTCTTCCTTGATGCCCACACCGCTGTCCTGGACTTCAAATCGAATATGAATGCTTTCTGCGTCTCCGGTCCCTTCTGATTGGGTCGCGACACGCAAAATCACCTCACCTTCCTTTGTGAATTTGATCGCATTACCCACCAGATTGAACAATATCTGCCGTATTCTGGTGGCATCCCCTAACAGGTTCTGAATTGCATCAGAATCCCCCTGCGTTACCAGCGATACTGATTTCTGCTCTGCCTGGGGGCGCAGCAATTGCACGACGCTTTGCAAGACATCGCCTAAGCGGAAGGCTTCCTGTTCGATCTCAATTTTCTTCGCCTCCAACTTGGAGAAATCCAGAATGTCGTTCAGGATGATCAACAAGTCGGATGCGGATTGACGGGCAATCTCGGTAAACCGGCGCTGTTCTTCCGTCATTTCGGTATCCAGCAACAGGCCCGTCATGCCCAGAATGCCATTCATCGGCGTGCGGATTTCATGGCTCATCGCCGCCAGGAACTCGGACTTGGCCCGGGTTGCCGCCTCTGCCTGATCACGGGCGACTGCGATGTCTTCCGTCATCGACACCAGTTCCGCACTTTGCCGTTCAAGGCGCTGCTGGGCGAGCTTTTGTTCTGCAACAATGCGCTGCAGCTCTAATTCAGCCTGTTTCCGATCCGTAATGTCCTGAAAAGTGCCATCAAAACCGATACAGGTTCCCGCCTCGTCAAATGCGAGGCGACCACGTTCCTGAACATGGCGCCATTCCCCGCTGGGCAATGTGATCTTGTATTCGTCTGCATAATCTTCCAGCGTCGCCGTTGCGGAAGCCGCCCGATTGCGAATTCGCTGGGCATCCCTTTCACTCACCAAGTTAGCCAGAGTGTCATAATCAACGACATTTTCACCCAGCGACTGAAGGCCAAACAAGGCGCAGGCCTGGTCGGACAGATGGGTGAAGCGTCCCTGTTCCAGGGAATAGGAGAAATCACCCAGCCGTGCCAAGGTCTGGGCCTCTTCGACGCGGGCGGAAGCCTGGGCCATTCGGGTCTCGCGCTCAACAACCTCAGTGACATCAATACGCAGGCCTACCACCCCCCCATCATCCAACGCGCGCTCCTCAACACGCGTGTAGGTGCCGTCTGCATTCTTCTGAATAAAGGAGCTTTGAGAAGATTTATGCGCTTCCAATCGCATTCTTATAAAATCTTCCCACTCTTCTCGTTCGATCTGGAACACGCCTGCTTCCAGACCATCCCACAACAAATCTTCATAACGGGCGCCAGGGACAAATTTATCGGAAACCAGTGGATGCATGGTTCGATATTGCGTATTGCACATCACCAATCGATCTTCAGAGTCGAAAATCACAAACCCTGCAGAAATCGATTCCACAGCTGTTTTCAGGACCATTTCCGCGCGCGCCTGAGCCACAAGCGCATTTTCCAGCTCTTTTTCCCGCTGCACCAGTTCAGTGACATCGACACGGAAACCGACAATTCCGCCATCGGGTGTGCGGCGCTCCTCAATACGCAACCACCGACCATCGTCCAGATTCTGCAAAACAGGCTCACCGGGATTCTGGTGCATCGCCAGTCGTTCCTGAACAAAAGCCTCTACAGAGGCGGGATCTGTGGCAATATTCGAATATTGGCCGTGTTGCGCGCCATACCGAATGATTTCCTCAAATGTATTGCCAATTTTTAACGCGGGCTTGGTCAGGGCATAAAAATCCGCGTATCGAGAATTGAACACTTGCAGGCGATCATCCGTGTCATACAGCATGAAACCCTCGCTTAAGGATTCCAGGGCGATACTCATTTGCTGCTCTGCTCGCTTTTGAGCACGCAGAGAGGATTGTGAGGTTGCCAATGCGGCCTCTGCATCCTGCTGTCGTTGTGCCGCGATGCCCGAAAGAACACTCATCCGATACACCAACACCGTCGCGGTCAGCCCGATCAATAGGATCAATTCCGGAAACCAGCTCATCAACCCACTGCGGGCGGCATGACCGACCGTGATACGCCAATCCCGATTAATCCGATCCAGCGGCATGGAAATTGTCAGCGGCGCACTTTCTTCTAGATCTGCGCCGAAATGAAATGCCTTTCCGGTATTGTCCTGCAGCAATATCGACAGATCATCCGAAAATGGGAGTTCCTGGTCATCGGTCAACAATGTCGGCAGGTCAAACACGCCAAAAGTCTGGCCGAAAAAAAGAACGCTTCGATTGGGCGGAGCAACAACCACAAATCCCAAATTTCCGGTTAACAGTTTGAAGAACCCTGAATAAGCCATCTTGCCAGTGCGCATGGCGTGTCGGAAACTCTCCCCAACCCTGGGTGACTCAAATACCGACATACCAATCGCCGCCGCATTTCCCCGAATGGGTTCAATCCACTTGATGATGCCATTCTGATCCGTGTGTTCAATCGACAGGATCCCTGGGAAATCCCGCACCAATTCACTAGCATCGCGTCGCCAGAAGGTTTCGAACTGGGGGGTGCTTGCGTTCCAGCGACCCGCCATACGCTCAATCCCATTGGCGCGGCGAATCACGATTCCGGACACCGCATCCGCAACGGCTTTCGCTTCAAGCTGTAACTCTCGCGATTCAGCGTCTTTCTGATTTTCCGTGGCCAACTGCCAGGCGATCAGGCTCAAAATCAGGCCAATCACAACGCTGGCGGCATTGCCTATTATGCGGCTTTGCATGCCTGAGACACGCAATGCCAGGTAAACATTACCCAGAACCGCTATTCCAAGGAAGATCAGGCTAGCGGATGTGAAAACGCCAACATCCGAATGTTGATCCAGCCGCGTCCCAGAATTAGTGCTGAAAATCCAGGCGGCGACACCACTGAATCCCGCAGGAACCAGAAAGACACTAACCGCACCACGAATAATAAGAGACAGGCGACCCGCAAAAAACGTGGCAATCACTGCGACGCACAGAAGAATGATGCACGCCGTCGTGATCAGCGACATGCGCTGTATCACGGGGACATTTTCAGTGGTCATTGAAGACACAAAAAAGCGATCATTTCCAATATTCTGCCGGAAAACGTCCTGCCCCAGCGCCAAGACACATATGATCAGAGCAAGAACTGTCAGGCCCGCGGCAAGCCACCGCCCCAGATACGCAGAGACCGCCCCACCGCGATACCAGCCCGGATTGAAGGGGAAATTCTGCAAAAGCAAAGCCAGCGACAAGCCGAACAGACTGACCGCTGTACCTGGATATGTTGGCGCGCTATCAATTGCACTGAAATATGCTTCCGGGTTGCGGAAGAACCACAGTCCAGACAAAATTAAACTTGAGACGGCAACAAGTCCGGCGGTTCCAATGGACAACGCCATTGCGCTCCACCAGCTTGCATTCGACCCGATAGAACTAGATTTTAAAACCGGCTTCAACAAAACAACTTTCTATCTGTGACCAACACGGTCTGGAACTCAGAATAGCTTCGCAGCGTAACCAGGAAACGCTAAAAAAGTGCTAACAAATTGGTCAGAAACATATGATCGCAACGTACATACAGTATGCTAAAGTCGAATGCGATAACAGTAGGTACTGATGATATGCGTCTTTCTTCAAGTCTGTTACCCCACGTGTTCGTTCGTCACTGTCACGTGATCATGATCTTGTGGGCGATTGGATTAGCCATTGGCCTGCCTTTTCGCAGCGGATATGCGGAATCGATTGCCAATGCCCCCTCGACCCTGGCGCGCACGGTGGTTGATGCCTCACAGTATCCTTGGAGCGCGGTTGGACGGGTCAATATCAGTGGCGTCAGTTCAAGGTCCCATTGCACAGGGTCATTGATCGGGGAGCGTATCGTCCTGACGGCCGCTCATTGCCTGTATTTTCGCCCGACAAAACGCTATGCCGCACCACAGCTTATTAACTTTGTTGCAGGCTATCAGCGCGAAAAATATGTTGCCCATTCAACAGCCATTCAGATCATCCCCTCCCCCAATTTTAATGGGGAGCTTTGGGCAGATCCATCCAATATGGAACACGACTGGGCGATCGTGATTCTAAAAGATCCAATTGGCCGCAAAGCCGGGTATCTGGGCTTTCAGGCCTTGGATGCAGAAACCCTGAAGCAGATGATCGATACAAAACAGTATTTCTCTTTGGCTGGCTATCCCAAGGACCGTGCCCATGTAATTTCCGTCGACAATGCCTGCCGTATCCTGGGCTTTCTGGGGCATGGTGAATTGTTAAGCCACAGTTGCGAAATCGTCAGCGGCGATTCCGGCGCGCCCATCGCAATTCGCACCAAGTCCGGCCTGCAAGTGATTGGCCTGAACAGTGCGACCAATGTCCCGTTGACCGACGGTACTGTCACAAATACCGCCGTGCCAATTTACACCATCCTGAATCTGGTGGAACGTGCCATTCGCCATACGGAAATGAATGCTGTGTTTACACCCAACAACAGCCGCGAAGGGCAGGGTCCGGTCGAATAAGCATTGCCTGACTATCGACCGGATATCCGCACATCAAGATCCAAAAACCGCCCAGGCCATGCGACATGCCGTGATCAACAGAAACACAGCAAAGGCCTTGCGCAACAGAGGCGGAGAGATGGTATGGGCCAGCTTTGCCCCCAAAGGTGCGAAAGCAATCGTTGACGGCACGATAACCGCAAAAGCCAGCAGATTGGCATAGCCCAGGCTGAAGGGTGGCAGGCCCGGTTCGCCAAAACCACTGATGATAAAACCGATCACGCCAGGCAATGCGATCACCGGCCCCAGCGCCGCCGCGGTTCCCACCGCTCGCCGTATCGGGACATTGAACAGGCTGAGCGTTGGGACCCCCAGCGTTCCTCCGCCGATCCCCATGACGACACTGAAACCACCGATAAACATCCCAATCACGGCGCGACCCGGCCAGGATGGTAAGGATTTGCTGAGGCACCATTCCTGCTTGCCCAGTCCCATATGCACGGCAACCAGCAAAGCGACAGACGCAAAGATGATCTTCAGGGTTTCCCCACCGGCACGGGTGCCAATGACAATGCCGACGGCAACGCCCAGAACCACAAAGATGCCCAATTTCTTCAACAGATCAACATCAACACCGCCGCGTTTCCAGTGCGACTGTGCCGACACAAGGCCGGTCGGTACGATTGTCGCCAAAGACGTTCCGACCGCCAAATGCATGCGCAACTCCTCCGGCACACCAAAGGCCGGCAACAGCATATACAGGATTGGCACGATCACGATTCCACCGCCAACCCCCAGCAATCCGGCCAGGGTACCCGCAAAAGCCCCCGTCGCCAGCAAGGCCAAGGCAAACGGCAATAAAAAGGCGAAATCGAATTCAATCGGCACAATCAGTATCCTTTCAAACCTACTTAAACCGGATGGCGGGCGGATATCCTGACCGCCAGACCAAAACAACACAGCCCGATCAGCGCCAAAGCGATCAAGGCCCATACGACCAAATCATAGCCGCCCCAACGCCAAATCAGACTACCCGCGCTGGGGCCCAATGCCGTCGCGGCAACAAAAGGCACAGCCACCGCACCGGAAATGGTGCCAAACCCGGTCCGCCCCAGCAGATGCGCCGTGACAAGCGGACGCAGAATGCTGACGACCCCATGGCTGGCACCTTGCAACAACACGAACAGATAAATCAGCACCGGAATCACCGCCGCCAGCCCCAAAAAGACGCCGCCAACCGCGATGGATACAAAGATTACACCACACAGTGTGATCACCCCTATCCACCGTTCCGTCAACAGCATAACGATACGCCCGACCACCTGCATTGGTCCCAACAGGGAAATCGCCAGGACGGCAGATGCCAATGATATGCCCCGTTCGTCCAACAGGGGCAGTAAATGCGTGACAACAATGGCATGGTTTAGACCCAGAACCGCAAAACTGGCAGCCAGCAACCAGTAAGTCGGGCGCGATAATGTCTGGCGCAGCGCTGATTTGCGCAATTTTGTAACGTCGCCCTGACTGGAGTGATGCGCGGAACTGTCAAACGCGACATCCCCGGCCCTCAATCGGGTGCCAAACCAGAACAAGGGCACCGCAACGGCCAGGATCAGAACGGCCATCGTGCCACTTGCCGCCTGCCAATTGGCCGATACTGCAATCCAGTTACACAGCGGGAAAGCGACGGTTCCCGCAAATCCAGCCATCAGGGTGATCATGGTAATCGCGCTTCTGGCCTGAACCCCGCGACGGTGTGTCAGGAAGGCGAAACACGGCTCATACAGGCATCCCCCCATGGCGATGCCGATACCGATCCAGAGGGCGAAAAAGACAGGATAGGACTGGACCTGGGTCAACAGCAACAGCAACACACCGCCCAAAGCCGCACACCCTGTCAGAATCCAGCGCCCTGCATCCTGATCAATCAATCCCCCGATCTTTGGCGCAACCACCGCAGAAACCAGCAAGGCACAGGTTGCCGCCAGGGTCAGCTCCGTCTTGGACCACCCCAGATCGGATTCCCAATGCACCAACAGGGCCGGGAAAAGATAATACATCCCTGCCCAAACCAGGGTTTCGGCAATCCCAAGGCACCATATCCGACTGTCTAGATAGATCGCGCGGCTCATGGAAATGGGTTAGACCCCAACGCTTGTTCCCCGTCAATCACTCACACGGACAAGATCATTCGAATTCCAGGATCATCTGATCCACCGCAAGGCCATCCCCCTGGGCAGCGTGGGCGGTCTTGACTGTGCCATTGCTGACGGCGCGCAGAACATTTTCCATCTTCATCGCCTCAACAACCGCCAGTTCCTGTCCAGCCTCCACCGCATCACCGGGTGAGACACTGAGCCGCACCAACAAGCCCGGCATGGGGGACAGCAGGAATTTCGACATGTCTGGTGGCGGCTTGTAGGGCATCAACCGGCGCAGACCGGCATGGCGGGCTTCCAGCACCAGCGCCCGAATGCGCGCGCCATCATGGCTCAATACAAACCCAGCGCCGTCCCGATCCACCTGGAACAGACGCAATTCATCATCCACCGTGGCGCGGAAAATGATCATGCCCGGCCGCCATCCGCTTTCAATGAACAGCGTTCGGTCTCCCAGAGTCAGGCGATCGCCATCCTCTCCCCGTTCCAGATGCAGGGAGATTTCCTGCGCATCCTTATCGCCCAGAAATACTGTGTAATCCGATGGCAGGTCCGGCTCGCGGCCCTGTTCCTGGCCAGAAATGCGCCGCTCCCGCTGTTCAATCCGGTCCTGGATGACCGCTGCAATCGCCGCGAATAGGTCTGGATCATCCGGCTTCAAATGCGCTTCTGTCAGGCCATCTGGATATTCTTCTGCAATAAAATTGGTGGTGATCCGGCCTTCGGCAAAGCGGGGATGCTTCGCCAGATTGGCCAGGAAGGGCATGTTATGGCTCAGGCCGCGCACGACATAGCCATCAATCGCCCGGCGCAATTCCGCGATGGCCGATGCCCGGTCCTTGCCCCCGACAACCAGTTTGGAGATCATCGGGTCATAGAACATGGAGATTTCAGCGCCATCATAGCAACCGCTATCGACCCGCACCTTTCCTTCCACCGCCTGCGGCTCAATATAGCGGCTCAGGCGGCCTGTCGAAGGCAGGAAGCCACGCTCTGCATCTTCTGCATATAGCCGGGCCTCAATCGCCCAGCCTGTCAATTTGATGTCAGACTGCTTCATCGGCAGCTTCTCGCCATAGGCAACGCGGATCATCCATTCAACCAGATCATAGCCGGTAACCAGTTCCGTGACCGGATGTTCCACCTGCAGGCGGGTGTTCATTTCCAGGAAATAGAAATTGCGATCCTTATCGACGATGAATTCCACCGTCCCGGCCGTGCGATATTTCACCTGTTGGGCCAGCGCGACCGCCTGTTCGCCCATCGCCTTGCGGGTTGCCTCATCCAGGAACGGGGATGGGGCTTCTTCGATCACCTTCTGATGGCGTCGCTGGATGGAACATTCCCGCTCCCCCAGATACAGGCAGGTGCCCTGTCCATCGGCCAGAACCTGAATTTCGATATGGCGGGGTTCTTCAATGAATTTTTCAATGAAGACACGGTCGTCGCCAAAGCTGCTGCGCCCTTCATTCATGGCCGATACCAGACCCTCCCGGGCCTCTTTATCATTCCAGGCCAGGCGCATGCCCTTACCGCCACCACCGGCAGACGCCTTCAGCATCACCGGATAGCCGATGTCGTTAGAAATCCGCACCGCCTCTTCGGGGTCGGTAATCGCCTCCAGGAATCCCGGCACAGTGCTGACGCCCGCGGCCAAAGCCAGCTTCTTGGATTCGATCTTGTCGCCCATCGCCTCAATCGCGCCGACCGGCGGGCCGATGAAGGCAATGCCCTCTTTCTCCAGCCGCTCTGCAAAGCGCTTGTTTTCCGACAGGAAGCCATAGCCAGGATGCACAGCCTCTGCGCCCGTCTCCTTACAGGCCTTAACGATGTTATCGATCACCAGATAGCTTTCAGAAGACGCCGCCGGTCCGACCAGCACCGCTTCGCCACCCAGCGCCAGGGCCGTCTTCACATGCAGCGCCTGCGCATCCGCCTCAGAATACACCGCGACCGGCACGATCCCCATCTTATGGGCCGTGCGCATCACCCGACAGGCAATTTCCCCGCGATTGGCAATTAGGATTTTCTTAAACATGTTAACCAACACCCCGTTTTGTTAAACCTTTGGGCTGCCTCTTTGCCCGTCCCCCATCCTTCGAGACGCGGCGTTGCCGCTCCTCAGGATGAGGGATTTACTATTGTGAACCCTCAGTTCTCTCCACCATCATCATTCTCATCCTGAGGAGAAACTCCTGCGTCGTATCAAAAGAGAGAGCGACTACCCTTTTTTTACTGCGGCTCCTTAGGATGAGGGGACCACAGTTATTCAACCTCACTTTTCTCCACCATCACACTTCTCATCCTGAGGAGACGCGTCAGCGTCGTCTCGAAGGAGGGCCCGCGAGGCACCTCGTTTTCCCAAAGCACTTATCCTCTTCCAATCCCCAGAAACCAACGCTTCCTTCTTGGCCCGAGACCACCCTTTTAACTGCTGCTCTGAAGCTATCGCATCTTCAACACGCACAAACCGCTCACTAAAGACAAGGGCAACAGGGCGTCTTGATGTTGTATATCCGGGATAGGCACCCTGCTGATGCTCTTGTACGCGCCGATCCAAAGACCCGCGAGCCGATCCGACATAGTAACTTCCATCTGAGCATCGGAGCATATAGACCCAGAAATCCAACTTGCCTCACTTTCCTGCCATCCCCCATCCTTCGAGACGCGGCGTTGCCGCTCCTCAGGATGAGGGATTTACTATTGTGCACTCTCAATTCTCTCCACCATCACGACTCTCATCCTAAAGAGAGGCGTCGGCGTCGTCTCGAAGGAAGGCCCGTGATGATCCGTTCAACCTGCGACCCTCACGACGCGGGATTTACCAATGCGCACTCTCAACTTTCTCCACCATCACAACTCTCATCCTGAGGAGACGCGTCAGCGTCGTCTCGAAGGAAGGCCCGTGATCATCCGTTCAACTTGCGGCCCTCACGACGCGGGATTTACCAATGTGCACTCTCAACTTTCTCCACCCTCACCATTCTCATCCTGAGGAGACGCGACAGCGTCGTCTCGAAGGAGGGCTTACAGCGGAATATTGCCGTGCTTTTTCCACGGGTTCTTGATGTCTTTCGTGCGCAGCATGCTGAGCGCGCGGGAGATGCGGCGGCGTGTGCTGTGGGGCATGATGACGTCATCGATGAAACCGTGCTGGCCCGCCACGAAGGGATTTGCGAATTTATCGCGGTATTCCGCTTCCTTTTCCGCCAATTTCGCGGGATCATCACGATCCCCGCGGAAGATAATTTCCACCGCGCCCTTTGGGCCCATGACGGCGATTTCCGCTGACGGCCAGGCATAATTCACATCACCCCGCAGATGCTTGGACGACATCACATCATAGGCCCCACCATAGGCCTTGCGGGTGATCACGGTGACCTTGGGCACCGTCGCTTCGGCATAGGCATAGAGCAGCTTCGCGCCGTGTTTAATGATGCCACCATATTCCTGGGCCGTGCCGGGCAGGAAGCCTGGCACATCGACCAGGGTCACGATGGGAATGTTAAAGGCATCGCAGAAGCGCACGAAACGACCCGCCTTGATGGAACTGGCAATGTCCAGACAGCCCGCCAGAACCATGGGCTGATTGGCGACGATGCCGACCGGGTGGCCTTCGATCCGCGCAAAGCCAACTACGATGTTGCCTGCATTATTGGGCTGGATTTCAAAGAAATCTTCCTCATCAGCGATCTTGTGTATCAATTCCTTGATATCATACGGCTTGTTGGGATTGGGCGGGACCAATGTGTCCAGCGACATGTCCAGCCGGTCATGGGGATCGTCAGTCGGGCGGTGGGGCGGCTGTTCTTTATTATTCAACGGCAGGAAACCCAGGAAGCGGCGCAGTTGCAGCAGTGCCTCCACATCATTTTCGAAGGCCAGGTCAGCGACACCCGATTTGCTGGTATGGCTTGTCGCCCCGCCCAGTTCTTCAGCGGTCACGGTCTCATTGGTGACTGTTTTCACCACTTCCGGCCCAGTGACGAACATATAAGAGGAGTCTTTGACCATGAAGATGAAGTCGGTCATGGCGGGTGAATAGACAGCGCCCCCGGCACAGGGGCCCATGATCATGGAAATCTGCGGCACCACACCCGACGCCATCACATTGCGCTGAAACACATCGGCATAGCCTGCCAGAGAGGCAACCCCTTCCTGAATGCGCGCGCCGCCGGAATCGTTGAGGCCGATCACCGGGACGCCAACCTTCATCGCCTGATCCATGATTTTACAGATCTTGCGGGCATGGGCGGCAGACAATGACCCGCCAAACACAGTGAAGTCCTGAGAAAAAACGAAAACCCGTCGACCATTGACCAGACCATGCCCCGTAACGACGCCATCGCCGCGGATTTTCTGATCCTGCATCCCGAAATCGGTGCAGTCATGTTCGACAAACATGTCCCATTCTTCAAAAGAGCCTGGATCCAGCAGCAGATCCAGCCGCTCCCGCGCGGTCAGCTTTCCCTTGCTGTGCTGGGCTTCAATTCGCTTGGCACCGCCGCCTTGCCGCGCATCTTCGCGCATATCTTCAAGGCGTTGAAGAATATCTTGCATGGGCTTCCCCCTGTTTTTAAACCTTGGCGTCCGTTTTAGCGCGTCATTTTCTGCTTTACCAGCGACGAAAAGACCCAGCCAGATGGAATGCTTAAGGTGGGTCGATTAACTGAATCTGTATCCAGCGCCGGATCTGATCAAAGCTGGGGTCCCGCACGCCGTCGCGCCAGACCAGCCACCAGCCATATTCTTCCCGCACCACTTCCGGACCAACAGGCACCAGCGTCCCCGCCAGTATCATCTCATCCACCAGGGGTCGCCAGCCCAGGCCAACGCCATTTCCCACCAGAATTTCCCGGATGACCAATGGATAATTGTTCAGTCTAATGTTTGCAGGCGGGGGTGTGCGATGGACCCCGGCCAAACGGAACCACACTGCCCAGCTCATCCAGGGTCGATCCCCCTCGTCCATATGGATCAGGCGTTCTGTCATCAGGTCTTCTGGAGTCGCCACCAAAAGTTCTGGGCGTTTTGCCGCCAGTCCGGCACTGATCAGGGGTAAGACTGTTTCCGGGCGCAGCAGCACCCCTTCCATACCCGGCCAATCGCCCCGCCCATGGCGCACCGCAACGTCAAAATCGGTCCGGTCAAAATCTGATGAACTGTCAACAATCGCCAGGTTGATCGTGCGCCCGCCCAGATCCGCGCGCAAATCATTCAGGCGCGGCATCAGCCATTCCTGTCCAAACCCTGAATGCGTTGCAAATGTCAGGGACCGCGCCTCCTCCTGCCGACGCAATGCCTCTACGACCTGGGCGATATCCCCGAACCCGGTATTGACCGCATGCCACAGCCGAAGACCGGCCTCTGTCAGGGCGATGCGGTTATGACTGCGCACGAATAATGGACGCCCCAGCGACTCCTCAAGCCCCCGAATATGACGGGTGACCGCAGGCTGGCTGATCCTTAACTCTTCTGCCGCCTTGGTGAATCCCCCCAGACGCCCGGCGGCCTCAAAGACCGCCAGCGCATTCAACGAAGGCAGGCTGTGTCGAATTTCTTTCATAACTTTATGTTATGATAGGCATTGCCATTTTATGGGTTTTTTTGCGACACGAATTATTGAATTTTCCACCACAGTAGATAATGGCGAAAGGGCGTACCGTGGCTGGTTTTCAAATGAACTGGGAGTCCGGGTTTCTGGAATTGCACCATCAGGGTCAGGTCATCCCCCTGACAGCAGAATGGCTGCGGCAATTGAGCGATGCGCCAGACCAGATTGATCACAACAGCTATCAGCGTTTCTATGATCCAACCCAATTGCCCATCGACCTGGCAATTGTGGAGGCGATGGCGAATGATCAGGGAGTCGACCTTCTGTTTTCCGATGGTCACCGGCATTTCTACCCGCTGGAGCGGATGATGATAGAGGCCGGGTTACAGACCCATCCTGACGACCTGCCGCAACCGACCCCCTGGACCATAGACACACTGGTGCCGCCAACCCTGCACTGGGAAAACCGCCATGACTCCTGGACCCGGCTTCAGGTTCTGGAGGGATTCTTCCAATATGGATTTGCCCTGTTGCGCGACACGCCCAGCACGGAAGACAGCCTGTTGGATATCGCGCAGGTCTTTGGCCCCATCCGCGAAACCAATTGGGGGCGGCTGTTCAATGTCCGAACTGAAGCCGTGGCAACGGATCTGGCCTATACCGGGCTGGCGCTGACCGCCCATACGGACAACCCCTATCGCCGGTCAGTGCCGGGGATTCAGTTCCTGCACTGTCTGGCCAATGACGCCACGGGCGGTGAAAGCACGATTGTCGATGGATTGTCGATCTGCACCGCGCTGAAACAAGAATCGCCGGCGGAATATGATGTTCTAAGCAGCCTGCCGATTTCATTCCGATATCTGTCCAAGGATGTGAATGACCGGGAAACTGCGCCGATGATCCGATTGGATTCGTTTGGCAATCTGCGCCAATTGCGCCTGTCGACCCGTCTGGATTTTGCCCCCGCCGTTGATCCGGAAATCCTGAAAACCTTCTATGCCGGGCGCCGGCATTTGGCCCGCCTTGCGGCGGAGCCCCGCTTCGTCTTTTCCTTTAAGTTAAAGACGGGGGATTGCCTGATGATGGACAATCACCGCACCCTGCATGGCAGGACAGCCTTTGCCGAAGACGGATTTCGCTTTCTTCAGGGCTGCTATATCGACCATGATGGGCCCGAGAGCCAATATCGCACGTTAAGCCGTCATCTAAGGCAGGCACAGGACGCCCAGACGGCCGCTGCATAATCCCAATAAACGGGATCGATTGTAATTTGAGGAGAAGAGTGATGAGCACGGTTTCCTTCACCCGCATGAGAGATGGCACCCAAGCCGATTATGATCTGCTGCATCATTATGAGCAGGAATTTATCAATGGCCTGGCTGATCGCGTGCTGGACCATTTGAAAATGCTGGACGGGTCCCTGGGCGGCTATCAGATCAGCCGCTTTGAACATTCCCTGCAATCAGCGACACGGGCCCAAGCCGATGGCGCGGATATTGATTGGATCGTCACGGCGCTGCTGCACGATATGGGCGACACGCTGTCCCCGATGAACCATGATTCCATGGCCGCTGCTGTCCTGGCCCCCTATGTCCGGGAAGAATGCACCTGGGTCCTGAAACACCATGGCATTTTTCAGTTGAAATATTATGGGGCCAAGATCGGCGCCGATCCGGAAAGCCGCGCCAAATATATCGATGATCCGAATTATGAGTCCTGTGTGACTTTTTGTGAGCGCTGGGACGAAAACTGCTTTGATCCCGGCTATAAAAGTGCACCGCTGTCACATTTTGAACCCATGGTGCGTCAGGTCTTCGCCCGCAAGGCTTGGGATCCGACTGTTCTGCTGCCAGGGGTTCAGGTGCCGATGATAGTTGAAAGCGCGAAGGTCGCCGCCTCAGCCTAGAGCATCATGCGCTCGCATAAGCGCAGGCAGGATACTCTAACCACTTGTTTTTTAATAAAATACGTCGTCACAAATGATTCAGTTTGTTCGGGGTTTGCTCTAAGCGAAGCAATTCGATGAAATGCTGCGCGGATGTCACTTCGCGCAATAATCGCTGATGCCGTTTTTCCGCCTCTTCATCCGTGCCCCATAACTCAGCCTGAAATGTCTCATCCACACGAGAGATCGCAAGGGCCTCCGGGGCTGTCAGGCGTCCCTCCACCACGGCAAGCGCCAGAAGGAAGGATCCATAGGCCGTGGTCATAACATGCAGCCCTGTCAGGGTATGGGGATCAAAAGCCAGAGCGACTGCGGTGAACCGGGCCTTGTTCTCAGCAGGTTGTTCAACCGGCATGATCCCTGTCGTAACTGAAAAAGTGACATCATAGCGGGTCCTGGCCCAATCCAGGAGCGGATCCCACGCGTCTGCCTGACGCTGCGCCAGTTCGATTGGTTGATCGGCGCGGTAACACAGCAAGTCCGACGCCGCAAAACCCGACGCTTCCGCCGCAACGGCCTCCATTGCCCCGGAAACCCGATCAATCGCGGTGGAAGCAAAAGACATCAAGGGCATTGTATCAGGGATGATTTTATCCCCCTGAGCATTCCATTCCGCCGCCACGGCTTCCCCAAGAGCCAAACCTGGCAAAACAAGCGGTGCGCGGGCCGGCGTGCGCACGGGGCGACCATCCAAATTAACCATGTACCCGCTTTCCGTTTGCACGGCCGCAGCAGATTTATAAAATCGCTTCATATTTACTCCAAATCTTTGGGTTTTCTTAAACTTTATCCCATATGGTCAGATTATTAAGTTTTGGTCTTACAGATGAAATCGCTTGTGTGCATGCCAGATAGGTGCGCCTAAGTAAACGGTATAGGATTTTATAGGGTGATAGGATTTGGATCAATGCGAGGGCGATTGCTCTCAATTGTTGCTTTGGTTTTGGCAGTGGCGTTTATCGGCACAACAGCGACCAGTTATCACGTAACCCGGGATGCCCTGAAACAGAGCGTTGTAGAGACAGAGCTGCCGCTGACGGGCGATACGATCTATTCTGAAATTCAGGCCGACCTGGTCCAGCCGATCTTTATTTCCTCGCAAATGGCCAATGACACTTTTTTGCGGGATTGGATTTTGTCCGGCGAGACAGACCCCGAGGCTGTTACACGCTATCTGGAGTCGGTGCGGTCGAAATATGGATTTTTCACTGCTTTTTTCGTTTCTGAATTTTCCAGGCACTATTACCACTTTAGTGGCGTTACCAAAGCAGTCGATGAAAACGATCCCCGCGATGAATGGTTCTTTCGGGTACGGGGGATGACATCGGATTATGAAATCAACGTCGACCCCAATCAACAGCAAGACGACAAAACCACAATCTTCATTAATTATCGTGTTTATGACTACCAGAACCGTTTCATTGGTGTGACCGGTGTCGGCATGGATCTGGACACGATGGGGCAGATTATTAACCGCTATCGCAGTGATTTCAGCCGCACCGTCTATTTCATTGATCAAACCGGCAATGTCACACTGCATCCCAATCGAGAGATCAGCTATAAAAAGAGCATCACCGCCATTCCGGGCATAAGCGACATTGCCAATACCATCCTGAAAAATCCTGGAGAAAACTTTGAGTTTCAGCGGGACGACGAAACAATTTTGCTGAACACGCGCTATATTCCAGAGCTTGAATGGATCCTGATGGTGGAACAAAGCGAGTCGGACGCCACAAAAGCGGCGGGGCGCGGCATCACCTTAAATGTCATTATTGGCCTGGTTGCGATTCTTGTAACGGGGCTGGCCATATTCCTGGCGATTGCGCGGTTCCAAAACCGATTGGAAGAAATGGCGACGACAGACCCCCTGACGGGGCTGAACAATCGCCAGGTTTTTGACATTGCCTTGCGCCACGCCGTCGAACGAGCCAAACGGACTAAACAGCCGCTGTCAATTATCATTATCGACCTGGATCATTTTAAACTGATCAATGATCGCCACGGGCATCTGACCGGGGATGAGGTGCTGAAGTCTTCTGCAAACCTGCTGAAAGCCTCCGTCCGCACATCGGATATCCTGGCCCGATGGGGGGGTGAGGAATTTGTACTCCTAATGGAAAACTGCTCTCAGGAAGCCGCCCTTGAAGCCGCCGATTCACTGCGCCGGAAACTCAGCGAAAGCACACCCGTCAACACCTTGAAGGCCCTGAAACAAACAGCCAGCTTCGGTGTTGCCACATTGTCTGGAAACGAACAGCCAGAGGCATTGGTGGATCGTGCAGATCGGGCGCTGTACAAGGCCAAGCATGATGGGCGTAACTGCGTTCGTGCAGCCACGCCCACCCCAAACTAACCAGAGCCCGCTTTAGTTACCAAACAGGCCTTTCAGCGCACCGCCAACACCTTCTTCGATGGCCTTGCCAGGATCCTTGAGAACATCGGCCGGGGCAGACTGTTGCTGCGCTGGGGCATTCTCAACCTGTTCTTTGCTTTCCTCGACCTCTTTCTTACACGGATGATCCGCCGGAAGGTCACCAACCACTGCCAGCAGGGCGGGTGCAATACCGCCCGTCAACAGGCCCGTAACAATTCCCAAACCAATCGCCTTTGGATCCGGAATAACGGATGGATTGGCAAAGGTCCCTGTAATTGACAATGGAACACTGGTCAAACCACCCCCACCAGCAGGCTTTGCAGTCAGGTTCAGCTCTTCCGTCTTAAGATTGATATTACCTTCTGTAATGACTGTGATTGGACCAGAGGCTGTATAACCCGCCTTGGTTTCCATCAGGCCATCTTTCAGATCATAGTCCAACACGGTGCAATCCATCACGACCCAGCCATTCTCGGTCGCCAATAAACCTGCCAGAGTATCGCCCATCGCATCCTCAAAAGCCTTCTTCAAGACGCGACTGTCATACAGGCTGACCAGGGTATTGCCTGTCAGAGAGCCTGCAATGGCACGCGGCGAGGCCCCGGCCCCTTTCAAATCGATATTCACATCCAAAGGTCCAACGATCTTGTCCCGCATACCGGCCCCGGCCAACAGCGACTCCAGGCCCATTTTCTTACCCTCTATGGACACAGAGACAGATGGGTTGTCCTGGCTGCCATCCAGCGAGAGCGCACCATCCAGGGTGCCTGCGCCGACACCCGCTTTAAACGGGCTGACATCCAGCTTACCATCCTCAAGCACGATTTTGATTTCAAAATCTGTCAATTCCGCAACCGCTGCAACGAAGGTTGCTGCCTTGTATTCGATATCCGCATTCACAGACTTCATCACATCCAACGGCAGCGGATCATTCGGGATCAAGCGCCCATCAGACGAAGCGCTAGAGGTGCCCCCGCCCGTTGTTCCGCCAGATGTTGAGGCCTTAGAGGCACCCCCCTTGGCGGGTGGATTGACATCATTGATGTCGAACCGGGTTGAAGACAGCCGCGCCACAATGCTGGGGACGTCGCCTGTCGCATCAATGGTCGCGGTCCCGGCGATATCGCTGCCTCCAATTTTCGCTGTGAAGGGGTCCAGGGTTATGGGCTTGCCATTATCCCCCTTCAAACTGCCCGACACATCAACCGGCCCAATCGGTGGAATGCCCGGGGCTAGATCAGACAGGACCGACAGATTGGGGGAGATCACCTTAAACGCGACATCCGCCCCTGACAGTTTGACCAAATCGGTCACCGTGCCCTTGGCTTCGACCAGCAGCGTTTTTTCCGTGCCAAGGTTAAGGTCAAGCTGGCTGAGCGTCAGCACATCCTGTGCATCCCCTGCGACCTTCAAATTCAAATTCAGCGGGCCCAATGCGGGAACGGATGCATTGGAGAATGCCTTAACCAACGGAGACAGATTGCCAACTTCCGGCGACACGGCCTTGACCGACAGATCAACTCCCTTTTGCGCCAACAAATCCTCTATACCGCCATTGACCTGAACCTGAATGGTTTCAGGCTTGCCAAAGTCCACCGCCAAATCTGTCAGACCCAGGCCAGCCTCCATGCCGCCATTGACTTTCGCCGTCATCGACATCGGACCCATGTTGGGAATGCTTTGACCAGAGAATTCCTTGGCAATTGGAGACAGATTTCCAAGCTCTGGTGAATCGGCCGTAATATCCAACGCGATGCCATTCTGCTTCATGATATCCTTGATACCACCGCTAACGGCAAGCGTGACCATCTCCTGGGTGCCAAGATTGAGCGATAGGTCTTCGACGGACAGTTCATCTGCCAAATCACCGCGCACATTCAATGAAACATCCAATGGACCTAAAGCCGGGACTTTCTGACCGGAAAACTTCTGCGCAATGGGTGACAGATTGCCCACCTGATTGCTTTTCACCATAACGGCCAGATCGACACCTTCGGTCGCGACCGCGTTTTCAATTGTCCCATTCACCGTCACATGGATGACATCGGGAGATCCCATATCAACCACAAGCGGGTTGACTGACAGGTTATCCCCGTCGCCTTTCAGCGTCGCATCAACCTTGAAACCACCCAGCCGTGGCACATCGATACCCGCAATCTGGGCGACATTAGCCAATTCTTCGCCCAAGGCAGATACCTTAACATCAATGCCTTCCTGCCCGGCCAGATCTTGAATCTGGCCCTGAATTGCGACGTCGATTCCCGCCAGATTACCGACAAAATCAATCGGCGTTGGCTGACCGGAATCCGTCATTGTTTGCAAGGAGCCCATTTCGCCAGACATGACCAGATCCAGATCATCAAAAGCGGCATCCAGATTAAGCTTCAATGGATCGGTTTCCGATTGGCTGCCCAAGGTTAGTTCCGTCAGGGTAAACACCCGGTCCGGACCCAGGGCCGGGTCTTTCATGACCACTTCGACATCCGCAATGCGAACGTCGCGCAGAATCGGTAACACCAGATCGCCACCACCACTATATCCGCCACCGCTATGGCTTTCACCCGCATCGGATTTCATGTCAGCGTCGCTGGCGCCCGCCGTCTGGAACTGCGTATTGCTGACGCCTTGTTCATTCTTTTCGAGTATCGCACGGACGCCATCCACATGGGCCAGCGTGATATCCGGGGTGGATCCCAACAGAGAGAACAGCTTCAGGCTGACCTCAACAGAATCCACTTCCACCATATTTGGGCGAGACCCCCAATCGGCGTTACTGAGCGCAATGCCCGTCGCCTTCAACCGGGTATCGGTGCCCAATTCGAATTCAATCGGCCCCTCAATCACCAATGTGCGGCCGGTCGCATCCTTGACGGCGCTTTGGATTTCAGGTTTCCAATCATTCAAATCAATATTCAGGATATAGACGATGGCGCCGACCGATACGACGACCAGAACCGCCAGAAATCCGCCTAGAATTTTAATAAAACGTCGCATTATTCCGTGCTCCATAGGTTTTCAATTAAGCCGGGCAATTCGGTGAAATGGTTGGCAACCACACTGGCCCCGGCCTCTTTCAACATCTCCGGGGCATGATATCCCCAGGAAACACCGATTGCCTTGGCCCCGGCGCGCACCGCCATCGTCACATCAAAGATGGTATCGCCAATCACGACGGTTTGCCATGGGGAAACACCCATTTCCGCCATCGCATTTATTAAGATTTCAGGATGCGGCTTTCCGGGTCCATCCTCACTTGTCTTCAGAATGCTGAAATGATGCGCAATGCCGTGACGCTGCAAAGTGTGGTTCAGGCCGCGTCGCCCCTTGCCGGTCGCAACACCCAGAACATAATGATCAACCTCAGACAGCGCCTCTAAGACACCACTACAGCAATCATAGAGCGGTTCTTCATACTTTCCAGCCGCGCGATCACTGACAAAGGCCTTGCGGCAGGCCAAAGTCAATTGCTGTAGAATTTCGGGGTCCCCATCCGGATGCAGGGCCCCGATCGCGTGATCCAGAGATGTCCCGATCTGATGGCGTATCTGGTCGGGCGTCGGCGGGACCAATCCCGCCCCTTGCCAAACCAGGGTCATGGTATCGACAATGATATGCCCGCTATCAACCAGGGTTCCGTCGCAATCAAAAACGATCAGGCGGGGTGTCGGCTCACTCATTGGTCATCTCACCCGCAGTCTTACTGTTCAAGTTCGGCGAAGGGATCTTCTATATCGGGACCCGATGTATCAAATTCAAACAGCGCAAGTGTACGCCGGAAATGGGAAGGCGGGGCCGCCTTGATCAACGTGCCCGCCCCAGAAATGCCGGGCGGCAGAACGATGGAGCGCGCATGCAGATGCATCCCCTTGGGCAATTCATCCCCGTCTGGAAAGGCCGCCTTGCCGCCATATTTCCCGTCACCCAGAATTGGCGTGCCCAGGGCGGCCAGATGGGCGCGAATCTGATGGGTGCGCCCAGTCCTCGGCCACAGCGCCACCAGCGCCATCTTCTGGGCTGCCTGGTCCAGCACCTTAAATTCGGTGATGGCGACATCGCCATTTTCCTCGTCCGGTACGACTTTCTCGCCCCCGGGTCCACCGAGCTTCGACAGCGGTAAATGGATTGATCCTTCGTGGGGGGTCGGAACACCAACGGTGATGGCCCAGTAAATCTTTTTGACCTCTCGCCCTTTTAGCGCCTGCCCAAGAGCCGCAGCGGAATTCCGGTTCCGCGCCAACAACATCACGCCGCTGGTATCCTTATCCAGGCGGTGCACCAGGCGGGGCCGGTCAATTTCCTCGAAATGCAGGAATTCCAGCATGGCATCGACATGCCGCTCTGTCTTGCTGCCACCCTGGACCGCCAGGCCCGGCGGCTTATCAATCGCCAGAACGGCGTCATTGCGGAAAATCACCAGCTTCTTGGCAAAGGCTTCATCTTTTGGATCAACCGGCTTGGGGGGGCGTTTATGGGGGGCCGTGGAGGCAGGTTCATAGGGTGGTACACGCACGGTTTGACCGGCACCGACGCGGGCATCGCTTTTCACGCGCCCGCCATCGATCCGCAGTTCCCCCTTGCGCATCGCCTTTTGCAGGCGACTGTGGGGCATGTCTGGAAACTTCAACTTGATCCAACGATCCAGTCGCATGCCGTCTTCATCATCGCGCACTTCCAGTGTTTGAACACCTTGCACCACAGTCTCTCCTAGAAATTATAAGGCATCAGCCCAGAATTGCGCGCGCCAGCATCATGCCGGCATAAAGGCCCAGCACAGCAAGGCAAACCGACCCCAGAGTGTAAAGCGCCGCCATTCCAAGATGCCCCCGGTTCAACAGGGAGACAATCTCCAGCGAGAATGTCGAAAATGTCGTAAAGGCACCCAGAACACCCACCGCCAGAAAGGCGCGCAGATTTGGCATCGGTTCCGCCAGATGCATAAAGACCTGAACCAGCACGCCCATCAGAAAGGATCCCAGAACATTCGTGACGAAAATTCCCCACGGGAACCCATCCCCGGTCCAGCGCATAACCTGGGCGGCGAAATAGTGACGGGCCAGCGCACCAACAGCGCCCCCCGCCGCAATGGCGATAATCGGGTTCATAAAAGACGTTATGCTGCGCCAATCAGCCAGATGCAAGGGCTGCTATCGGCAATTTCGAAACTCTGCCAAGACTAGTGCATCTGTCCCTTTCGCTTTCGGGTGCGCCTGGCCAGCATATTCAAAGCCTCAACACCGCCAGAAAATGCCATCGCCGCATAGACATACCCTTTTGGAACATGGACGCCAAAGCCATCTGCAATCAACAACATCCCAATCATCAGCAGGAAGCCCAGCGCCAACATCACAACTGTGGGATTCTGCTCAATAAACCGCGCCAGGGGACCACTGGCGACCAGCATCAGAATGACCGACACAATCACAGCACAGATCATGATGGGCAAATGTGGAGTCATCCCCACGGCGGTCAGGATACTGTCCAGGGAGAAAACCAAATCCAAGGCCAGAATCTGGACAATGGTAAGGCCGAAATTCATCACAACAGCGCGTTTGGGGTCGATTTCTTCTTCCACATCCGGGTCAACGGAATGGTGAATTTCCGTGGTGGCCTTCCAGACCAGGAACAATCCGCCCGCAATCAGTATGATGTCACGCCAGGAAAACTCTTCCCCAAAAACAGCAAATATCGGGTCGGTCAACCCGACCAGCACGAATAACAGACTCAACAGTAACAGGCGCATGATCAGCGCCCCGCCGATCCCGATCGTGCGGGCACGGGCGCGGTTTTCTTCCGGCAATTTATTGGTCAGGATGGAGACAAAGACCAGATTGTCGATCCCCAGCACGATCTCCATAACGATCAGGGTCAAGAGCGCAATCCAGGCTGCTGGGCTGGCGACTAATGTGAGTATCTCTTCCATTCCAGGTCCCCTAATCCGTATCTGTTTCGCGGCGTTTGCGCCGAAGGCCATCCCAGTATTCTAAACGCTTCTTGATTTCCCGCTCGAACCCACGTTCCACTGGTTGGTACAGGGAAACGCGCGACATGGATTCTGGAAAGTAATTCTGGCCCGAAAACCCATCCGGGGCATCATGATCATAGGCATAGCCTTTGCCATAGCCCTGGTCCTTCATCATCGATGTCGGCGCATTCAGGATGTGTTTGGGCGGCATCAGGGAGCCGGTTTCCTTCGCCGTGCGCCGCGCCGCTTTATAGGCTGTGTAGGCAGCATTGGATTTCGGGGCGGTCGCCAGATAGATTACCGCCTGAGCCAGCGCCAATTCCCCTTCCGGGCTGCCCAGCCGTTCATAGGTATCCCACGCCATCAAGGCCTGATGCGCCGCCTGAGGATCTGCAAGACCGATATCTTCATAAGCAAAACGAGCCAATCGCCGCGCGACATACAGAGGGTCTTCGCCGCCTTCCAAAATTCGGGCGAACCAATACAGCGCCCCATCACAATCCGATCCGCGTAAGGATTTATGCAAGGCACTGATCAGGTTGAAATGGCTATCCTGATGTTTGTCATAGACCGGCAGGCGTTTCTGAACCACACCGGCCAGGCCTTTCGGGGTCAGCTTTTCCGTGGTGCCCAGGGCAAACAGCGCTTCGGCCATGTTCAAAAGATACCGGCCATCGCCATCGGCCATGGCAATCAGGGCAGTGCGCGCGTCATCATCGATGGGCAGGCTGCGCCCTTCTGTTTCCTCAGCGCGCAGCAGCATTTCGCGCATCGCAGCCTCATCCAACCGGTTCAGGACAAAGACCTGACACCGCGACAACAGCGCAGCATTCAGTTCAAAGCTGGGGTTTTCCGTCGTCGCCCCGATCAGAATGATGGTGCCATCTTCCACCACTGGCAGGAATCCATCCTGTTGCGCGCGATTGAAGCGATGGATTTCATCAACAAAAAGCAACGTTCCCTGCCCGGCCTGGCGACGGGAAAGGGCGCGATCAAAAACCTTGCGCAAATCCGCCACGCCGGAAAAGACAGCCGACAGGGGCTCGAACACCAATCCGCTGCCTTCTGCGATCAGGCGCGCCAATGTGGTCTTGCCACAGCCCGGCCCACCCCACAGGATCATGGAGGTCAACCGCTTGTTATCCAGCATCCGGCGCAGGCTGCCCTGGGGCCCGATCAGGTGATCCTGACCATAGACTTCTGTCAGGTCCTTTGGGCGCAACCGATCCGCCAGGGGGCGGGGGGCATCTGCTTCGAACAGACCACCAGACAGTCCACCACCTGACACTCCGGGGGGCGGCGTTGCCATGCTGTCACCGGGCTTCGATGGTTCGGGTTTCCCCGTTGCGATCAAACACCATGCGCCATGTCCTGGGCGGATCAGACAAGACGTCGCGCAAATCTTCCGTCAGCTTGATCGCATAGTCATTCACAGATTTCAGCAAATCACCCGGACGCAGCCCCATCCGCGCGGCCGGTGATCCACGGGCAACTTCCATCACCATCACCCCAGAGCGATCCAATCGCAGATTTAATTCCTCCGTCAATGCCGGCGACAGATTAACAAAAACCGCACCCGCAAAGGGAGCATTGCTGCGCACCACGACCGGGTCTTTCGGGGGGTCTTCCGGCGGCACTTGCAACACGAAGTCTGCTTCCATCGCGGTGCCGTCCCGCAGAAATCTGAGTTTTACAGTCTGACCGACCCCTTTGGTCGCCACCCGGAAACGCAGGTTTTGGGCATCCTCAATAATCTTCCCATCTGCGCTGAGAATGATATCGCCCGATTTCAGGCCGGCCTGATCGGCAGGACCGTTCTGGCGCACATGTTCAACGATCAGGCCATGGGGAACATCCATTCCCAAGGCATTGGCAATATCCCAATCCACCACCTTGCTGTCAAAACCCAGCCAGGGGCGCAGCAGGGGCGTTCCAGATGTCGCGCTGGTCAGAATGGCTTTTACCATGATCGATGGAATGGCGAACCCGATGCCCTGGGACCCGCCGGTCTTTGAGAATATCGCTGTATTGATTCCGATGATCGACCCATCCATTGCAACCAACGCGCCCCCGGAATTGCCGGGATTGATCGCGGCATCGGTCTGGATAAAAGATTGATAGTCCGAGATATCCAGCGATGTTCGCGCCAGACCCGAAACAATCCCACTGGTCACCGTCTGACCAACGCCAAAGGGATTGCCAATCGCCAGCACCAAATCCCCAACCGCAACGGCATCAGAATCCCCCAGCCTGCCAACGGGCAAGGCCCCTTTTACATCGACCAATTGCAGGACCGACAGATCCGTGCGCTCATCCGATACCAGCACTGTTGCTTTAAATTCGCGCCGATCCCGCAGGATCACCTGAATATCATCCGCATCGGCGATCACATGATGGTTTGTCACAACCAGTCCAGACTCGGAAACAATGACGCCCGACCCCAGGGAGTTTTCCTGGCGGCGCTGTTGGGTACCGGGAAAGGCATTGCCGAAAAACCGCTGAAAGAAGGGATCGCTGAACAAGGGACTTTGCGGTCCCCGGGCGGCCACTGTCTTGCGGGTGTAAATATTCACAACCGCAGGAGCAACCGCATCCACCAAGGGCGCATAGCTGAGTCGTACCTGTTGCGCTGATTGGGGGACGACAGGCGTTGTTTCGGCGATGGCCCCTTGAGGAAGGGCCAACAGTCCGAAGAGCAGAACAACGCGGGGAATGAATTTCATGAATGTATCTCGCATGGCGGTAATCTAAGCATTCCATCGGTGTTTGGGAAGGCATTGCGACAATCCTTCCTGAACCAGACGCCGACAGAAAATCAGCCTAAAGAAAAAGGGCGGCCCGATTTCGGAACCGCCCTTCTGTCAATTCAGTGGCTTGCGCCTTATTCTTCAGTTTCGACCTTTTCAGCCACAGGACCGCTGTCCTGACCCTTGGCCAATTCGTCGCGTTCAACCAGTTCGATCACGGCCATCGGCGCGTTGTCGCCATAGCGGAAACCGGCCTTCAGAACGCGGGTATAACCGCCCGGGCGCGATTCATAGCGCGGGCCCAATACGTCGAACAGCTTCTTGACCATGGTTTCATCGCGCAGTTGCGAATAGGCCTGGCGGCGGCGATGCAGGCCACCCTTTTTGCCAAGCGTGATCAGCTTTTCCGCGACGCGCTTCAACTCTTTGGCTTTCGGCAGCGTGGTCACGATCTGCTCGTGTTTGATCAGGGCATTGGACATATTGGCAAACATCGCTTTGCGGTGTTCGGCTGTCCGATTAAGTTTCCGTCCGTCTTTCAGGTGCCGCATGGCTTTCGTCCTTTAAAATAACAATGGTTTCGGGTGCGTCTCCGCCGGTCGCTCTAGGCTACAGCCGACGGGGGACTTGAACGCGGTACTCTTACGCGCTGGGAAAGTCCTTCTTAAAAGGGCTCTTCCAGTTTCTTGGCCAGATCTTCGATATTCTCAGGCGGCCAATTGTTGATTTCCATACCCAGTGACAGACCCATCTGGCCCAGCACTTCCTTGATTTCGTTCAGCGACTTGCGACCGAAATTCGGGGTCCGGAGCATTTCCGATTCCGTCTTCTGAACCAGATCGCCGATATAGACGATGTTGTCGTTCTTCAGGCAGTTGGCAGAGCGAACCGACAGTTCCAATTCGTCGACCTTGCGCAGCATGTTCTTGTTGAACGGCAGTTCCGACGGGCGATCTTCTTCGGTACGGATTTCCGGCTCTTCGAAGTTGATGAAGACCTGAAGCTGATCCTGCAACACGCGGGCGGCCAGGGCTACGGCATCATCCGGGGTAACCGCGCCATTGGTTTCCAGCGACATGGACAGCTTGTCATAGTCGGTGACCTGACCAACGCGGGTATTTTCCACCTTGTAGGATACCTTGCGGACCGGGCTGAACACGGAGTCGACCGGGATCAGGCCGATTGGCGCATCTTCCGGACGGTTCTGGGTCGCAGGCACATAGCCCATGCCATTTTCAACGGTGAATTCGATGTTCAGTGACGCACCGCTGTCCAGCGTGCAGAGCGGCAGGTCGGGGTTCATGACTTCGATGTCATGGCCGGTTTCGATCATGCCAGCGGTCACTTCACAAGGACCTTCACAGGACAGGCGCATCTTCTTCGGGCCTTCGCCATGCATACGCAGAGCCAGGGCTTTCACATTCAAGACGATGTCAGTGACATCTTCCCGCACACCCTGGATCGAGGAGAATTCGTGCAATACGCCATCGATCTGGATTGCGGTGACCGCAGCGCCCTGCAAAGAGCTGAGCAAAACGCGACGCAGGGCATTCCCCAGCGTCAGGCCAAAGCCACGTTCCAGCGGCTCAGCAACAACAGTCGCGATGCGACGGGCATCATAGCCCGAGGCGATTTCCAGCTTCTTCGGCTTGATCAGGGCTTGCCAGTTCTTCTGGGCGTTCGCGGTAACATCATTCATGTTGGTTCTCGCCTCACAGCTAAAGTAAAAAAGGATCCTGCCTTATAATTCGATCCTATCAGATCGATGGCGGGATCGCGGCGCGCCCCATCCCGAAATCAGGGATGGGATCGCAAGCCGAAGAATTAAACCCGACGACGCTTGCGCGGACGGCAACCATTGTGGGGAATGGGGGTGACGTCGCGGATACCGGTAATCTGGAACCCAACCGACTGCAGCGCGCGCAGCGCCGACTCACGCCCTGAACCAGGACCCTTCACATTGACTTCCAGGGTCTTGACGCCGTGGTCCTGTGCCTTGGCACCCGCATCTTCCGCCGCCATCTGTGCCGCGAAAGGAGTGGATTTCCGACTGCCCTTGAAGCCCTTAGAGCCTGCAGACGACCAGGAAATCGTGTTTCCCTGCACATCGGTGATGGTGATCATCGTATTATTGAACGTCGAATTCACATGGGCGATGCCCGCTGCGATATTCTTCCGCTCTTTACGCTTACGAACCGGAGCCTTAGCCATAGTCTATTCCGTCCTTCATTTCGCACGCGGGTACAGAAATGCCCCGCGCCGCCCTGCCAACTGGCAGACCGTATTACTTCTTCTTACCAGCGATCGCGCGGGCAGGGCCCTTGCGGGTGCGCGCATTCGTGTGGGTGCGCTGACCCCGAACCGGCAGGCCCTTGCGGTGACGCAGGCCGCGATAGCAACCAAGGTCCATCAGACGCTTGATGTTCATCGCGACTTCACGGCGCAGGTCACCCTCTACCGTATAGTCCCGATCGATCACTTCACGGATCCGGGCCAGTTCATCTTCCCCCAGCTCGTTCACGCGCTTGGTGGGATCAATGGTGCATTTGCCCAAAATCTCTACAGATTTCGCAGGGCCAATGCCGGTAATGTAAGTCAGCGCGACCAGCACTCGCTTGTTGGTCGGGATGTTAACGCCGGCGATACGTGCCACGTCGCGTACTCCTTCAAACGTGTTTAGGAGACGTCTGCGACGTCTCCATCGATCAACTCAGATTACGATCAGATCAATTTTTTGAACTTTTTTAAGTCCGTCTCTTGATCTGCCTGGACCCTATCGGTCCCAAATTCGATTCAACTGCATGGCGTGACTCGCGAAGTCGCTTATATTTCAAGCGCTTCTGGACAACCACCCAGTAAAGCGCGCGGAGTATAGGGAAAACCGCCCGCTTGTCAACGCACCACCACCCTGAAAACATCCAGAGTTTCAGTTTTTCTTACACCATCATGACAAGGGTCTCGATCTTAACCGAGCACCTTCTCGATTTGACGGGTTACTTCGTCCATATCGGCCATGCCATCTACAGATTTCAGCATGCCCTTATCCGCATAATACGGCAGGATTGGCGCCGTCTGTGCGTGATAGGCTTCCAACCGTGATGTCACGGTTTCCGCATTGTCATCGGCGCGACGCTTAAACTCTGTCCCGCCGCATTTGTCACATATGCCTGGCTTTGCCGGCTTATGAAATGTGTCGTGATATCCCTGACCACAGGTCCCACAGGTATAACGCCCGGTGATCCGCTCTGTCAGTGCCGCGTCATCAACCTTCATTTCGATGACCGCATCCAAGGTCATACCTTTTTCTTCCAGCATCCCGTCCAGGGCTTCGGCCTGCGCAACCGTGCGCGGGAAACCGTCCAGGATAAAACCATTATTGCAGTCCGGCTGGTCAATGCGGTTGCCAATAATGCCAATCACCAGGGCATCGGACACCAGTTTGCCCGCATCCATCACAGCCTTTGCTTCCTTGCCCAGGGCGCTTTCGCTTTGTACTTCGGCGCGCAGCATATCGCCGGTAGACAATTGCACCATGCCGCGAGATTCTTCCAGACGCTTCGCCTGGGTTCCCTTCCCCGCGCCGGGCGGACCCAGCAGAATGATGTTCATCGTTTTTTCCCCCGCAGCTTGGACTTCTTGATCAGCCCTTCATACTGATGCGCAATCAAATGGCTTTGAATTTGCGTTACCGTATCCATCGTCACCGTGACAACAATCAACAACGTCGTTCCGCCAAGATAAAAAGGAACAGACAGGTTGGCGATCAGAATTTCCGGCAGGATACAAACGATTGCCAGATAGGCCGCACCAATCACCGTCAGGCGTGTCAGGACATAATCCAGATAATCAGCCGTATTCTTGCCGGGGCGAATCCCTGGAACAAAACCACCATTGCGCTTCAGATTGTCAGCGGTGTCGGTTGGATTGAACACAACTGCGGTATAGAAAAACGCAAAGAACACGATCATCGAGACATACAAGGCCAGATACAGGGGCTGACCATGGCCCAGATTGGCCGTCAGGAAGGACAGAATCCCACCATCAGTGCTGGACGGGCCAGAGAAATTAGCGACCGTCAACGGCATCAACAGGATCGAGCTTGCGAAAATCGGGGGGATCACGCCTGCCGTGTTAAGCTTCAACGGCAGGTGTGAGCTGTCGCCGCCAAACATCTTATTGCCAACCTGGCGCTTGGGATACTGAACCAGAATTCGGCGCTGAGCCCGCTCGACAAAAACAATGAACACAATCACAGCCACCGCCAGGATCAAAACACCCAGCAACAGGGGAGTGGACAGCTGGCCGCTGCGGCCCAGTTCAAAGGTCGCAGCCAGGGCAGCAGGGAAACCAGCCACAATCCCGGAGAAAATAATCAGCGAAATACCGTTACCGACGCCCCGCTGGGTGATCTGTTCGCCCAGCCACATCATGAAAACCGTCCCGCCAACCAGCGTGATAACCGCAGAGGCCCGGAAGAACATGCCCGGATCCACAACAGCACTGGCCCCGGTTGAGGTTTGCAGACCTTCCAGACCAACAGCGATCCCATAACCCTGAACCACAGCCAGAACGACGGTCAGGTAACGGGTATACTGATTGATTTTCTTGCGGCCGGTTTCGCCCTCTTTCTTCAATTGCTCCAGCGTTGGAAACACGGTGGTCAGCAACTGCATGATAATAGAGGCGGAAATGTATGGCATGATGCCAAGCGCAAAAATTGCCATGCGCCCGATGGCCCCGCCCGCAAAGGCGTTGACCATATCCAGCACGCCGCCGCGCTGTTGTTCGAAAATGTCATTCAGGATGGTCGGATCAATGCCCGGCAGAGGAATATAGGTTCCGATCCGGTACACAATCAATGCGCCAAGGGTAAACCACAGTCGCTGCTTAAGCTCTGTCGCTTTCGCGATCGAGCTGAAATTGAAGTTCGCTGCCAGTTGTTCCGCGGCTGATGCCATGGGTCTGTCCCGTCCTCATCCTCTGACCACCGGGGCGCGGATCCCACTTCTTCAGGAGGCTGAAGCCTGCAGGGACGCCCTGTGTGTGCACACATACCGTATATACGAGCATCGTATATAGGAAATGCGCGAGCGGGGCGAAAGGACTTTATCTCGTCTCATCGCCCCGACCCGCGCGTTACCGTCCGACCCTTGCGGGCCAGCAGAAGTCTTACTTTGCGGCGAGCCGCGCTTCGCGTTTTGTTGCCGCTTCTTTGCGACGCGCGACGCGCTTGCCTTCCTTCTTTGCAACCGGGGTCGGCACAGTGACAGAGCCACCGGCTTTTTCCACCGCATCGACTGCCGTTTTAGAAGCACCCGCAATGTCAAAATTGATCTTAGCCGTCAATTCCCCATTGCCCAACAGGCGCACGCCATCCCGGGCCTGGGTCAACAGACCGGACGCGACCAGCGCAGCCGCATCCACGGTCTTGCTGATGTCCAGCTTGCCGTCGTCGACCCATTTCTGGACGCGACCGATATTGACGGTGACAAAGTTCTTGCGGCTGACATTGTTAAAGCCGCGTTTCGGCACACGCCGATACAGCGGCATTTGCCCGCCTTCGAAACCATTGATCGACACGCCCGTGCGGGATTTCTGCCCCTTTACACCGCGACCACCGGTTTTGCCCTTACCGGACCCGGCACCACGGCCAACACGCATGCGGTCCTTGCGGGACCCTTCGTTGTCGACGAGTTCGTTGAGTTTCATGATACGCATCCTCAAACGCTTGCGAAAAGACGGTTGCTGGGGACAGTCCCCGGCGTTACTTGGTCTCTTCGACGATTTCCACCATGTGATGGACCTTGCGGATCATTCCGCGCACCGACGGGGTATCTTCCAACACCCGCGTGCGGCCCATCTTGTTCAGGCCCAGCCCGATCAGCGTGTCACGCTGTTCTTTGGGGCGACGGATCGGGCTACCGATCTGACGCACGGTCAGGGTTTTCTTATCAGCCATTGCTCATCGCCTCCTGGGCGCTGTTGTCCACGCCGTCATCACGACGACCGACCAGATCAGCGACCTTCAAGCCCCGACGGGACGCCACCATACGCGGTGACTGGCTGTTTTTCAGCCCGTCAAAAGCAGCCTTGATCATGTTATAGGGGTTGGACGTGCCAATAGATTTGGCAACAATGTCCTGAACGCCCAGGGCTTCAAACACCGCACGGGTTGGACCCCCTGCGATAATTCCCGTTCCCGGAGGGGCTGCGCGCATCATCACACGACCGGCACCGAAATGCCCCTTGATGTCATGGTGCAATGTGCGACCTTCCCGCAACGGCACGCGGATCATTGTCTTGCGGGCCTGTTCGGTCGCCTTGCGGATCGCTTCGGGCACTTCACGCGCCTTGCCTGATCCGAAGCCAACACGACCCCGGCCGTCCCCGACAATTACCAACGCGGCGAAGCCAAAGCGACGCCCACCCTTCACGACCTTGGCGACGCGATTGATCGCGACCAGCTTTTCGGTCAGATCCGGTTCGTTGCTGTCCCGGTTGCTATTGTCGCGGTCCCGATCGCGTCCGCGACCTTTACCACCACCATCTTCTCTCGGTCCTCGTGCCATATCAGCGGCTCCCGACTCTTAAAACGTCAGACCGGATTCACGCGCGGCATCCGCCAGCGCCTTCACCCGACCATGGAATTTATACCCGCCGCGATCAAAGACCACGACTTCTACACCAGCGTCTTTTGCCCGTGCCGCCAGCAATTTGCCGACTTCTGAAGCAGCCTCTACCGTTGCACCGGTCTTCAGCTTCCCTTTCAGATCCTTGTCGATCGAAGACGCTGCAGCCAGGGTACGCCCTGCCTGATCGTCAATGATCTGTGCATAGATCTGTTTGGAAGAGCGGAACACCGACAACCGCGGACGCCCATTCGCAAGTTTGCGGACCTTGAAGCGGGTCCGCTCTTTACGACGCTCGAATAATTCTTTCGTCTTGAGCATTTTACCCGTTCCTTACTTCTTCTTACCTTCTTTACGAAGGATGGTCTCGTCCGAATACTTAACGCCTTTGCCTTTGTAAGGCTCTGGCGGCCGATAGGCGCGAATTTCGCTGGCAATCTGACCGACGCGCTGTTTAGAGGCGCCGGAAATCGAGATCACGTTGCTCTTGTCGCCTTCCACAACGATCTTCAGATCGCTGGGGATTGGGAAATTCACGTCGTGGCTGAAACCAAGCGACAGCTTCAGGGTAGACCCCTGAACCGCCGCGCGATATCCAACGCCGTTCACTTCAAGACGCTTTGTGAAACCGGTGCTTGCCCCTTCAACCGCGTTTGCGATCAAGGCGCGGGTTGTACCCCAGGCCTGACGGGCGCGTTTGGTTTTCAGCAACGGGGTCACTGTGACCTTGCCGTCGTCAATCGTGACTTCGACATTTTCCAGAACCTTAACCAGCTGTTCGCCATTCTTGCCCTTGGCAGTAATGACGCCGTTGGCCAGCGTTACATCTACGCCGCTGGGGATCGTTACTGGATTGATACCAATGCGTGACATCGTTCTCTCCTCCCGATCAATAAACGCGGCAAAGGATCTCGCCACCGACATTCGCTTCGCGGGCTTCGGCGTCAGACATCACACCCCGGGGGGTAGAGAGGATCTGAATGCCAAGGCCGTTGTAGAAACGGGGCAAATCCTTAATTTTTGAATAGACGCGACGGCCCGGCTTGGACACGCGCGACACTTCCCGAATGGCGGGTTCGCCATCTGAGTATTTCAATTCGATCGACAGCTCCCGGATACCCTGGCGGACTTCCGACTCAGAATAACCACGGATGAACCCTTCGCGCTTCAATACGTCCAGAACACGCATGCGCATGTTGGATGCAGGAACCGGAACCACGGCCTTGCGGGCGTGTTGACCGTTACGAATGCGGGTGAGCATATCGCCAAGCGGATCACTCATAGACATGACTTGATCCTCCTTACCAGCTTGACTTGACCACACCGGGGACAAGGCCAAGAGAGGCCATGTCGCGCAGCGCGATACGGGAAATACGGAACTTGCGGTAGAAGGCGCGCGGACGCCCCGTGATTTCGCAACGATTGCGCACACGGATCGGGCTCGCATTCTTCGGCAGGCTATCCAGCTTGATCACCGCCGCGAACCGCTCTTCCGGAGCAAGGTCGCGATTGTGGATCAGTGCCTTAAGCGCCTCACGTTTTTTCGAATAACGCTTGGACAGCTTACGGCGGCGATTGTTCTTTTCAATGGAGCTTTTCTTAGCCATTGGATTTCTCTCCTCCGCCTTACGCTTTTTCGAACGGCATATTGAACTTGGTGAGCAGGCTCAAAGCCTCCTCATTCGTTCCTGCCGTCGTGCAGATGATGATATCCATGCCGCGAACGTCTTCTACCTGATCGTATTCGATCTCAGGGAAAACAATCTGCTCGCGCAGGCCCATGGCATAGTTGCCGTATCCATCGAAGCTTTTGGCACTGATACCGCGGAAATCGCGAACGCGCGGCAGCGCGATGTTGATCAGACGGTCCAGAAATTCCCACATGCGGTCCGCGCGCAGCGTAACCTTGCAGCCAATTGCCATGCCATCACGGATTTTAAAGCCCGCGACGGATTTCTTGGCTTTGGTCGATACCGGCTTTTGCCCGGTGATCTGCGCCATTTCCGCAATTGCGTTCGTCAGCTTCTTACGGTCTGCCGACGCTTCGCCGACACCCATATTGACGACAATCTTGTCCAGCCGCGGCACCTGTAGGGCATTTTTGTACCCAAATTCCTGCAACAGGTCAGCTTTAACCTTCTCGTCGTAAAGCTGCTTCAGCCGCGGGACGTAACGATCTTCAGCCATCGCTCGTATCCCTTACCTTCCTAAAACCGTCGCCCTTAGGCGTCGATATTTTCGCCGGATCGCTTGGCAAAACGTACCTTGCGACCGTCCTCGAGAGTTTTGAAACCAACGCGAGTCGGTTCCCCTGTTTTCGGATCCTTGATCGCCAGGTTAGACAAGTCGATCATGGCTTCCTTTTCAACGATACCGCCCTGGGTCGTCTGGCTGGGGCGGGTATGGCGCTTGACCATATTCACACCCTGCACAGTGGCCCGGTTTTCTTTCGGCAGAACCGTCAGAACTTCACCTTCTTTGCCCTTATCGCGGCCCGACAGGACCACAACAGTGTCGCCTTTTTTGATCTTCGCAGCCATATCAGATCACCTCCGGCGCCAGGGAAACGATTTTCATGAACTGTTTGGCGCGCAGTTCGCGCACGACCGGGCCAAAAATACGCGTGCCGATCGGCTCTTTCGTTTTGTTGATCAGAACCGCCGCATTGGTATCGAACTTAATGGTCGATCCATCCGGACGGGCGATTTCCTTACGGGTCCGCACGATAACGGCGCGATGAACCGCACCCTTTTTCACGCGGCCGCGTGGAATGGCTTCCTTCACCGATACGACGATAATATCGCCAACCGATGCGAAGCGGCGTTTTGAACCGCCGAGCACCTTGATGCACTGGACTTTCCGGGCACCGGAATTGTCCGCTACATCGAGTGTGGTTTGCATTTGAATCATTGCACCTACTCCCGATCAGGTATCGACGTTAAGCGTCCGCGCCGACCAGCAATTCCCAAGACTTACGCTTGGAAATCGGCCGACATTCGCGGATGCGGACGTGATCGCCCACTTGCGCCGTGTTGTTTTCGTCATGCGCCATGAATTTCTTCGACAAGCGCACGAATTTTCCAAATACCGGATGCTTAACCCGGCGTTCGACCTTGACCACGATGGTCTTGTCAGTCGCGTTGGAGACCACTGTCCCCGTAAGAATGCGTTTCGGCATGAATCCGAACCTCCGTCTAAATCCGCGACCGTTAAGCCGTGGTTGCCTGCGCGGCGCGCTGGCGATCATTCATCAATGTCTTGATACGCGCGATATCGCGGCGCACCACCTGAACCCGCGCGGTATTTTCCAACTGGCCACCGGCCGCCTGGAAACGCAGGTTGAATTGTTCTTTTTGCAACTCGGTCAGTTGCGCTTTCAATTCGTCGTCCGTCTTGGGACGCAGATCCGTGATCTTGGTCATGACTTTGCTTCCTTACCCACCAATGCGGGTGACAATTTTGCACTTAATCGGCATCTTGGCGGCCGCAAGTTCAAATGCCACTGTGGCCAATTCAGGCGCCACGCCGTCCATTTCAAACATCACGCGACCAGGCTTGACGCGGCAGGCCCAAAATTCAACGGACCCTTTACCTTTACCCATCCGGACTTCGGCAGGCTTTTGCGTGACCGGCACATCCGGGAAAATACGAATCCACACCTTACCCTGACGCCGAATGTGGCGGACCAGAGCACGACGGGCGGCTTCGATCTGACGTGCGGTAACACGGCCCGGCTCCATGGCTTTCAGGCCGATCGAACCGAAGTTCAGCGCGGTTCCACCCTTGGCATTGCCATGGATGCGGCCTTTATGCTGCTTGCGGTACTTCGTGCGCTTCGGTGACAACATCGTCTTGAACCCATTTTCTTAGAGGGGCGGATCATCAGACCCAGCCCATCATGTTCGCTTTCAGTGTCCAGCCGCCCAACAGAGGCGACCCTCAATTCCGGCAAACCCTTGCCGATAGTCTTAGCGGTTGCCACCGCCCGTATTGCCGGTGCTGGACGACGCTGTGCCGCCCTGTTCCGCCAAACGCTTGTCTTGGGCATATGGATCATGGGCCATGATTTCGCCCTTGAAGATCCAGACCTTTACACCACAGATCCCGTAGGTCGTGGCTGCTTCAGCCGTGCCATAATCGATATCCGCGCGCAACGTGTGCAGCGGCACCCGACCTTCGCGGTACCATTCCGTGCGCGCGATTTCCGCGCCGCCCAAACGGCCACCACAATTGATCCGGATGCCTTCTGCGCCCATGCGCATGGCATTTTGTACCGCACGCTTCATGGCGCGACGGAAAGCAACGCGACGCTCAAGCTGCTGCGCAATGTTTTCAGCGACCAGCTTGGCATCCAGTTCCGGCTTGCGGATTTCGATAATGTTCAGCGCGATGTCACCGCCAAAGCGGGTCGACAAATCACGACGCAACTTTTCGATATCCTGACCCTTGCGACCGATCACAACACCCGGACGGGCAGTATGAATGGTTACACGGGCGCGGCCTGCCGGACGCTCAATCACCACACGGGAAATCCCGGCGGCCTGCAGCTTGTCCTGCAGATAGGCACGCATTGCAACATCTTTATGCAACAATTCTGCATAATTCTTATCGGCGTACCAACGAGAGTCCCATGTGCGGTTGATTCCAACGCGCAGACCGACTGGATTGATTTTCTGACCCATTATGCGGCCTCCTCACGCTCACGCACCACAATGGTGAGATTTGAAAACGGCTTTTGAATTTTGCCGACGCGACCGCGCGCCCGGGGGCGCATGCGTTTCATCACGAAGGCCTTGCCGACGAATGCTTCTTTGACATACAGCCGGTCAACGTCCAGCTGGTGATTGTTTTCCGCATTGGCCACAGCCGATTCCAGAGCCTTCTTCACCGTGTCCGCAATGCGACGATGCGTGAAGGTCAGATCATGCAATGCCGAACCGACATCTTTGCCACGGATCATCGTCGCGACCAGGTTCAGCTTTTGCGGGCTGACCCGGATCGAGTGGAGGACCGAGCGGGCTTCCGTATCGGTCAGCGACCGTTCTCTTGCCGACTTACCCATCGTTACTTCCTCTTCGCCTTTTTATCAGCCGCGTGACCGTAATAGGTCCGGGTCGGCGCAAATTCACCGAATTTGTGGCCGATCATCTGCTCATTCACCATAACGGGAATGAATTTCTGACCGTTGTGAACGCCGAACGTCAATCCGACGAATTGCGGCAGAATGGTGGAGCGGCGGGACCAAGTTTTGATCACCTCCTTGCGGCCTGAATCGCGAGTCTTTTCTGCCTTTTTGAGAAGGCTCAACTCCACGAAGGGCCCTTTCCATACCGAGCGTGCCATGGTCTCTACCCTTACTTCTTCGCGTTACGGCGGCGGATAATGAATTTATCCGTCGACTTGTTGGAACGGGTGCGCTTGCCTTTGGTCGGCTTGCCCCACGGGGTCACCGGATGGCGACCACCAGAGGTGCGGCCTTCACCACCACCATGCGGGTGATCGACCGGGTTCATGACAACGCCACGAACTGACGGGCGCTTGCCCAGATGACGATTACGACCTGCTTTACCCAGGTTGATGTTCTGCTGATCCGGATTTGATACCGCACCGACCGTCGCCATGCATTCCGCACGAACGACGCGCAATTCACCAGAAGACAGCTTCAACTGAGCATAGCCCTGATCACGACCAACCAACTGGGCATAGGTCCCAGCGGAACGGGCGATCTGACCGCCCTTGCCCGGCTTCATCTCCACATTGTGGATGATGGTACCAATCGGCATATTGGCCATGGCCATCGCATTGCCGGGCTTCACATCGACCTTCTTACCGGCGATGATCTTGTCACCGGCTTTGAGGCGCTGCGGGGCCAGGATATAGCTCAGCTCACCGTCGTCATATTTGATCAAGGCGATGAACGCCGTGCGGTTCGGATCGTATTCCAGCCGTTCCACAGTCGCCGAAACATCATGCTTCAGGCGCTTGAAATCCACGACGCGATAGCGGCGCTTTGCCCCACCGCCACGACGGCGCTGGGTAATGCGACCAGTATTGTTGCGTCCGCCATGCTTGTGCAGGCCTTCGGTCAGGGACTTAATCGGGTCCCCTTTATGAAGGTCTGAGCGGTCGACCAGAACCAGACCGCGCTGGCCTGGTGTGATCGGTTTATAGCTCTTAAGCGCCATTGCTTAACTCCTCTTTCGATCCGGTCTATCGATACGGCTTAAATGCCGGCACCGACGTCGATCGAATGCCCTTCTTCCAAACTCACCACAGCCTTTTTCCAGTCGCTGCGCACGCCCAAGCGGCCTTTAAAGCGCTTGGTCTTGCCTTTTACCAGCAACGTGTTCACGGCCTTTACCTTCACATCGAAGATCTTTTCGATCGCCGATTTGATTTCCGGTTTGGTCGCGTCATTGGCCACTTTGAAAACAACCTGACCATGTTCGCCAGCCAGCGTTGCCTTTTCGGTGATCACTGGTGCCAAGATGATGCGGTACATCCGCTCCATCGTAGGCGTCGATTTGTTGAAATATCTCCAGCTCATTTTAACCGTGCCTCCAGACCTTCGACGGCCGCTTTGGTCAAGACCAGCGTGTCGCGGCGCAGGATGTCGTAAACGTTGGCGCCCTGGGTTGGCAGAACATCGATATTCGGAATGTTCTGTGCAGCCAGCGCAAAATTGCGATCAAGTTCCGCACCGCCAACGATCAAGGCATTCGCCAGACCCATTGCGGCCAGTTGAGCCTTCAACAGCTTCGTCTTTGGCTCCGATGACAGCGCATCGTCCAGGATGATCAGCTTGCCAGCCGTCGCTTTCGACGACAGGGCATGCATCATGGCCAAACGACGGACCTTTTTCGGCAGATCAATCGAATGATCCCGAGGAGTCGGTCCGAATGCGCGCCCACCACCGCGGAAATGCGGGGCTTTACCGTTACCCTGACGGGCACGACCGGTGCCCTTCTGGCGGTAGATTTTGGCGCTGTTGCCGTTGATTTCTGCCCGGTTTTTGACCTTGTGGGTCCCGGCCCGACGCTTCGCCAACTGATAGTTGACCATGCGTGCAAGGATGTCCTTGCGAGGCTCGAGCCCGAAGATGGCATCGCTTAGATCGATGTCACCAGCGGCCTTATTGTCGAGCGTGAGGATTTTGGTTTTCATTGTCCCTTACCCCTTACGCGCCGGACGGCTCGCCGTCGGTTTCAGATTCGACCGCAGGCGCTTGCGTTGCATCAGAAACCGGTGCGTCATCGGCGGCTGCCGCGACGGGGGTTTCATCTTCAACCGGCGCATTGGTCGGCTTGAGCGACGCCGGCGACGGAGCGCCTTCCGGCAAAGCTTTTTTCACGGCATCCTTCAACAGGATCCAGGCATTCTTGGAACCAGGAATGGCACCCTTCACCAGGATCAAGCCACGAGTAACATCCGTTTGCACGACTTGCAGATTCTGCTTCGTGATCTGGCTGGCACCCATATGACCGGCCATTTTCTTGCCCTTGAACACCTTACCCGGATCCTGACACTGACCGGTGGAGCCATGGGAACGGTGCGAGACAGACACACCGTGGCTGGCCCGCAGACCGCCGAAGTTGTGTCGTTTCATCGCGCCGGCAAAGCCCTTACCGATGGTGATCCCCGTGGCGTCGACCCATTGGCCGGCCAGGAAATGATCCGCCTGAAGCTCGTCGCCTGGGGCCAGCAGGTTTTCCGCATCTACACGGAATTCCGCCAGCTTGCGCTTCGGCTCCACGCTGGCCTTCGCGAAATGACCGCGCATGGCTTTGGTGGTGTGTTTCACCTTACGCTTGCCCAGACCCAGCTGCACCGCAGTGTAGCCATCGGTTTCCTGGGTGCGCACGGCAGTGACTTGCAGCCCGTCCATCTGCAGCACGGTCACTGGCACATGGGTGCCATCTTCCGTCCAGATGCGGGTCATGCCCAATTTCTTAGCGATAACGCCGGTTCTCATCGTTCCGTCCCCCGCGTCAGAGCTTGATTTCGACGTCGACACCAGCAGCCAGGTCGAGCTTCATCAGCGCGTCCACGGTCTGTGGGGTCGGGTCCACGATGTCCAACACGCGCTTATGCGTGCGAACTTCAAACTGCTCACGGCTCTTTTTATCGATGTGCGGCGAGCGCAACACCGTGAACTTCTCAATGCGCGTCGGAAGTGGGATAGGACCCCGTACTTCTGCGCCCGTCCGCTTAGCGGTGTTACAGATCTCCTTGGTCGACTGATCGAGGACCCGGTGATCAAACGCCTTAAGGCGGATACGAATGTTCTGGCTTTCCATGCCGTTCACCCTCTGTCATCCCCGCCCGCACTCATATGAGCCGTTTTGGGGAAGGCTTGCGGCAGTCTCCACCGTGGAGACCGCCGCTGTGTCTACTGTTATTACTTAATGATCGACGCGACGACGCCTGCACCGACGGTGCGTCCGCCTTCGCGGATAGCAAAGCGCAGACCTTCGTCCATGGCGATCGGGGCGATCAGTTCGACCTGCATCGACACGTTATCACCCGGCATCACCATTTCCGTGCCTTCCGGAAGTTCGACCATACCGGTCACATCCGTCGTGCGGAAATAGAACTGAGGACGATAGTTCGTGAAGAACGGCGTGTGACGGCCCCCTTCATCCTTCGTCAGAATATAGGCTTCGCCCTTGAAGACCGTGTGCGGCGTGATCGAGCCCGGCTTCGCCAGAACCTGTCCGCGTTCCACATCATCCCGGCCAACACCGCGCAACAGCGCGCCAATGTTGTCGCCCGCTTCGCCGCTGTCCAGCAGCTTGCGGAACATTTCAACACCCGTCACAACCGTCTTCTGCGTCGCCTTGATGCCGACGATTTCAATTTCTTCGCCAACCTTCACAATGCCCGTCTCAACGCGGCCCGTCACAACAGTCCCACGACCAGAGATCGAGAACACGTCTTCGATCGGCATCAGGAACGGACGATCCTTCGGGCGTTCCGGCTGAGGGATATAGCTGTCAACAGCCGCCATCAGTTCCAGGATCTTCGCCTTGCCGATCGCTTCGTCACGGCCTTCCAATGCTGCCAGGGCAGAACCGGCAATAATCGGAATATCGTCGCCAGGGAAATCATAAGACGACAGCAGGTCGCGCACTTCCATCTCAACCAGTTCCAACAACTCTTCGTCGTCAACCTGGTCAACCTTGTTCAGGAACACAACAATCGCAGGAACGCCAACCTGACGCGCCAGCAGAATGTGTTCGCGGGTCTGTGGCATCGGGCCGTCCGCGGCGTTCACAACCAGGATCGCGCCATCCATCTGTGCCGCGCCCGTGATCATGTTCTTCACGTAATCCGCGTGGCCAGGGCAATCAACATGCGCATAGTGACGCGCATCCGTCATATACTCAACGTGCGCCGTGTTGATCGTGATACCGCGCGCCTTCTCTTCTGGCGCCTTATCAATGTTCGCGTAATCCATGAACGACGCGCCGCCGGTTTCCGCCAACACTTTCGTGATCGCTGCCGTCAACGTCGTCTTACCATGGTCAACGTGACCAATCGTGCCGATGTTGCAATGCGGCTTCGTACGCTGGAACTTTTCCTTACCCATGTCTCTTCTCCATACCCGGTCGGCGCTGTGCCGACTGATTCAAATTCAATCAGGCGTTAATCCACGAGGATCAGGCCAATTTTGCTTTCACCTCGTCGGCAACCGCTTGCGGCACCGGCTCATAGTGGTCGAACTGCATCGTGTACTGGGCGCGACCCTGGCTCAAAGAGCGCAGCGTGTTCACATACCCGAACATGTTTGCCAGCGGTACGCTTGCATTCACAACCCGGGCGATGCCGCGCTGATCCATGCTGCTGACCTGACCCCGACGGCTGTTCAAGTCGCCAATGATGTCGCCCATGTAATCGTCTGGTGTCACCACCTCGACCTTCATGATCGGCTCCAGCAAACGTGCGCCAGCTTTTTCCATTGCCTCGCGGAACGCAGCCCGCGCGGCGATTTCAAACGCCAGAACCGAGGAGTCAACATCGTGATACGCGCCGTCTACCAAGGTAACCCCGAAATCGATAACCGGGAAACCGGCCATGATCCCGCTGCCCATCTGGGAAACAATACCCTTCTGAACGCCAGGAATGTATTCCTTGGGAACCGACCCGCCGACAATCTTGCTTTCGAAGGTGAAGCCTTCGCCTGGCTCATGCGGTTCAAATTCAAGCGTGATCTTAGCGAACTGACCTGACCCACCGGTTTGCTTCTTGTGGGTGTAGTCCACGGTAACCTTCTTCGTGATGGTTTCACGATAGGCAACCTGCGGCGCACCGATATTTGCGTCCACCTTGAATTCCCGCTTCATGCGGTCAACCAAAATATCCAGGTGCAATTCGCCCATGCCGGCAATGATGGTCTGGCCTGATTCTTCGTCGGTCTTCACGCGGAAGGACGGATCTTCAGAGGCCAAACGCTGCAGCGCCTGGGACATTTTTTCCTGGTCAGACTTGGTCTTCGGCTCGACCGCGATTTCGATAACCGGATCCGGGAATTCCATCCGTTCCAGAATGATCGGGTTTGCCGGATCGCACAGCGTATCGCCGGTCGTGGTGTTCTTCAGACCTGCAATAGCGACGATATCGCCCGCCATGGCTTCCTTGATGTCTTCCCGGCTGTTTGCATGCATCAACAGCATACGGCCGACGCGCTCTTTATTCTCTTTAACCGAGTTCTGAACATAGGAACCGGCTTCCAGAGACCCAGAATAAACGCGGCAGAAAGTCAGGGATCCAACGAATGGGTCAGACATGATCTTGAAGGCCAGCGCAGAGAAAGGCGCTTCATCAGACGTCTTGCGTTCCAGCTTGGTTTCCAGATCCTTCACCGACACACCCTGGACGTTATCAACGTCTTTCGGGGATGGCAGGAAATCGACAACCGCATCGAGCAGCGTCTGAACACCCTTGTTCTTGAACGCGGTTCCGTTCAGCACGGGCACGAATGCGCCGGCCAGAGTGCCACGACGGATGCATTTATTCAGCGTATCGATATCGGGCTCTGTGCCTTCCAGATAGGCTTCCATGGCTGCATCATCAAATTCAACGACGAGCTCCACCAGCTTGTGGCGATATTCTTCGGCCTTGTCTTTCATATCGGCAGGGATGTCGACATATTCAAATGCCGCGCCCAGATCTTCACCCTTCCAGACAACGTGCTTCATGCGCACCAAGTCGATCAGGCCGTCATATTCGGATTCAGAACCAACCGGCAGATTGATGATGCACGGCGTTGCGCCCAGACGGTCGACAATCATATCGACACAGCGATAGAAGTCGGCACCCATGCGGTCCATCTTGTTGATGAAGCACATGCGCGGCACTTTATATTTATCAGCCTGGCGCCAGACCGTTTCGGACTGAGGCTCGACACCAGCAACCGCATCAAACACAGCAACGGCACCATCGAGCACCCGCAGGCTACGCTCCACCTCAATGGTGAAATCCACGTGGCCGGGAGTATCGATGATGTTGACGCGGTGATCCCGCCAGAAGCAGGTCGTCGCAGCAGACGTGATCGTGATGCCGCGCTCTTGCTCCTGCTCCATCCAGTCCATGGTCGCATTGCCATCATGAACTTCACCGATCTTATGAGACCGACCGGTATAGTACAGGATGCGTTCAGTAGTGGTCGTCTTACCCGCATCAATATGGGCCATAATGCCAATATTGCGGTAGCGATCGATCGGGGTCTGGCGTGACATCAGTGTCGCTCCTTACCAGCGATAATGGGAGAAAGCGCGGTTCGCATCAGCCATTTTATGCGTGTCTTCACGCTTTTTAATGGCGGCGCCGCGATTGTTTGAAGCATCCATCAACTCACCGGACAGACGCTCAATCATGGTGTTTTCAGACCGCTTGCGGGCCATATCGATCAACCAACGGAACGACAGAGCCTGGGCACGGGTCGGGCGAACTTCGACCGGCACCTGATAGGTCGCACCACCAACACGGCGGGAGCGCACTTCCAGATGCGGCTTCACATTTTCCACGGCTTCGTGGAAAACCTTGATCGGATCCACACCGCCCTTGCCCGCCATGCGGTCAAGTGCACCATAGACAATCCGTTCAGCCGTGGATTTTTTACCATCCAGCATCACAGAATTGATGAATTTCGACAGCACGAGGTCACCGAATTTTGCATCCGGGATGATCTCACGTTTTTCTGCACTATGACGACGTGACATTTCTTAAAGACTCCCGATCACTTCGGACGTTTCACGCCGTATTTCGAACGACGCTGTTTACGGTCTTTCACGCCCTGTGTATCGAGCGTGCCGCGAATGGTGTGGTACCGCACGCCGGGCAAATCCTTTACCCGTCCGCCGCGGATCAGCACAACCGAGTGTTCCTGAAGGTTGTGGCCTTCACCCGGAATATAGCTGGTCACTTCGTACCCATTTGTTAAGCGGACACGCGCAACCTTACGAAGGGCCGAGTTCGGCTTCTTCGGCGTGGTTGTGTAAACGCGCGTACATACGCCGCGTTTCTGCGGGCACGCTTCCAGAGCGGGAACTTTTTCCCGGACCGGTTTGTCTTTCCGCGATTTGCGGATCAGCTGGTTGATCGTCGGCATATGATCTTCCCGTCGCCGTTTCTATCTCTTAGGCGGCCCTCACGGCAGCCCGCTGTCTATCCAAATCGCATCACCCAAGCAAAATCCGCTTGGCAAGATACGAACCGTGACGTCGGCAGAAGGTTATCCTTCCCACCCCGTCACGCCTGAAACTTTCAAATCCCAACGACCCCATCCAAGCGGAGGAGATCGATACTCTAAATTCGATTTGCCAGAACTGCGTTTAGGCTCATACCGCTTCCGGTTTTGTGAAAAGCAATCCCTGGGGATTTTTCACTCAGTCGAAGCGTCTGATATGTCTCTTTCGAAACGGACCAGATCGGGCCTACCGCCAGCTCTCTTGAAGGCGCGCGGATACTATGCACGGACCCCCGCCACGTCAAGCGGGATTCTGTCCGTTTTTCATGGAATCTTCACGCAGGTTAATATTGCTGTATTTTACGGATTTGTGAAATCTAATTTCAAAAATGCGAATCATACTGTGCGAAGTGACCCCGCAATGGGGTCAACAGGGGTGCTGTACCAGGATTATGCGGCATCCAAACACGACACCCTGGCTCTGCAACGTATTTTCCAATGCATTTCACCAAAAACGCTTTTCTTTCGCACAAGACATATTCATGATTTGTAAGTTATTCCTTGGGGGGCGTGCATATGGTGATAAAAGTCTTGGTGCGTTTTTTGACGGTAGTTCTTCTGGCGCACAGTTTTGTGGTTTTCAGTGTCACGGTGTCACCGCCGCTGGCGCAGGCGCAAACCGCACTTCGGGTTGCCTATCTTATACCTGGCAGCAATAAGGAACCCTTCTGGCTCAGCGCCGCATCCTTCGCGCAGGCGGCAGCTGACGATCTGGGCTTCATTCTTGAAGTTCACTATGCCTTTAACGACGGGCGCAAGTTGCTGGAGATTGGCAAAGACGTTGCCAATCGCCCCAAGGACAAACCCAACTATATTATTTTTCATAATTATGAGGGGGCTGCCCCCTATATTATGAATGAGATTGAACGCAATAATCTATACGGCTTTGTTGTGGGGACAGGCCTTTCCGAGAATGTGCGCCAGACAGTAAAGGGACCCCGGGAGAAGTTCAAAAGCTGGCTGGGAGAAATCAAAGTCGATAATGTCGGTGGCGGCAACATGCTGGCCAAACTTTTGTTCCGGGCCGCATTTGAACGGGGCCTGACCAGCGCATCAGGTCGTTACACGATGGCATTGGTCAATGGCAGTGCCGGCGATTCCGCCGCCCAGGATCGGCAGGAAGGGGCTATTCTTGCGTCTAAGGAGTATTACCGGGGAGAGATCATCTCTCGCTCCATCGCCGATTGGTCCCGGATCAAGGCCCGCGCCATTGCAGCGCGCGCTTTTGAGAAAAACCCGACAACACCGATGTACTGGGTTGCCAATGATCTGATGGCACTTGGGATACTGGATACCTTCGAACGTACCCGGCGCATCCCCGGTCAGGACACATTGATCGGATGTTTCAACTGGTCGCCCTGGGCGTTGCAAGCGGTCGCCAACAATCAGATTGAATATGTGCTGGGGGGTCATTTTATTCATGCCGGCGCCGCTCTGGTGATGCTGTTTGATCATTCACGCGGGACTGATTTTCGGGACAAGGGTCTAAGCCAGGTCGCACGCTACGGCCTGGTTACCAAGACCAACGTCAAAGCGGTCTATCAAAGAATGATCAAGAATGATTATAGCAGCATCGATTTTCGGAAATTCAGTCGCGTCTTAAATCCGAATTGGCAGGACTATTCGTTTGACGCGCTAACCTATCTCTCGGAAGTTCGCTGAACGCGAAATGCCCGTGACGTCTGATGCTTGCCGTGGCATTCATGCTGGGCTAGGCATGCGGACGAAAGGGGAAGCGCGTCATGCAAGGGAGAGCACTGCGCGCCATCAGGGCGCTGCTGTTTGGTGTAATATGCGTGGGTCAGGCTACAGCTTTCAGCCCTTCCGGAATGGCCGCTAATGAGGCTGTTCCGCGTGTTCTGTTTATCAATCCCGCTCCGCCTGAGGATCAGTATTGGACATTGGTCACTCGTATGATGCAGGCGGCCGCCCAGGATCTTGGGGTTGAGCTGGAAGTACAACATGCGTTTCACAGCGGCGACTATACCCTGAAATATGCCCGCCTGGCGTCAGAGCGCCCGGAGAAGCCCCATTATATAATCTTCCGCAATGTGGACGAAATCGGGGAGGACGTGTTTAAGGTCACCGGCGTGGCGGGGATTAATACAATCACGATAGACGCCCCCTTTCAGGAGAAAGAACTGGCGCCATTGGGCGGCCCGAGGCAAACCTATCCCCGTTGGCTTGGTCAAGTCGTCCCGAATTCATTGGGTGCCTCGGACCAGATGACCAAGGTCCTGATTGGCGAGGTTATGCGTCGCGGGTTCAAAGGGCTAATTGATATCGTCGCGATGACCGGGCCCGAAGACGATATTGGATCGCAGGTGCGATTATTCGGGCTGAAGCGGGGATTAAAGGACCATCGCAATGCCCGCCTTATGCATGCGTTTCCCTCCGCCTGGGATTCAAAGGTCGCTGACAGGGAAGCATTCAAAGCCTTCCGCTATGCACTGAATGCGCCGATCTGGTGGAGTGCCGATGACAATATTGCGGAGGGAATGGTGAATGTTCTGCGCAATACGCACCGAAAGCTGGGGCAGGACACCTTTGTCGGGGCCTTTAACTGGACACAACCCATGCTAACCGCGATTGTCCAGAACCGCGTGCACTACTTGGCCGGGGGCAGCTTCGTGCAGGGAGCCGCCGCCCTGATCCTGGCCCATGATCATTTCCGGGGTAAGGACTTTGCGGAAGTCGGGCTAAATTACACGATGGATCTCGGTATTTTGTATCGCGATAATTTGAAATCGATTGGCCGGATCATGATTTCGGATGCCTGGGACCGGATTGATTTCCGACGGTTCAGCCGCGCCACAAATCCCGCGCTGACCCAATACGATTTTACCGTAAACAGCTTCCTGCGCGCCGTCCTGGGCCAATAAACCACCAAAGGAAAAGGGCCCCGGATGTCTCCGAGGCCCCTTATTAAATGTCAGGCGAGTTGCTTATTCGGCAGCGTTTGAGGTTTCATCCTCATCCGTGTTTGCCGCAGCCGCCGCCTGTTCTGCTTCCAGTGCTGCCTGAGCGGCGGCACGTTCAGCCTGAATGGCCTTATCACGACTGTTGGCAACACCCCGCAGGCGCTTCATGACCGAGCCGGTACCGGCTGGGATCAAGCGACCCACGATGACGTTCTCTTTCAGCCCTTCCAGCGTATCGACCTTGCCGTTTACGGCGGCTTCGGTTAGCACGCGGGTGGTCTCCTGGAAGGAGGCCGCGGAGATGAAGGAGTTGGTCTGCAAGCTTGCCTTGGTGATCCCCTGCAGAACCGGCTTGGCGACGATGGGTGCCTTGCCCTTCTTCTCCAGGTTTTCATTCATGGTCTGCACTTCATAGCGATCCAGAATTTCACCAACCAGGTTATAGCTGTCACCCGGATGCTGAACTTCGACCTTCTGCAGCATCTGGCGGACGATCACTTCGATATGCTTATCGTTGATCTTCACGCCCTGCAGACGATAGACGTCCTGGATTTCCTTGCACAGATAATCGGCCAAGGCCTCAACACCCATGACTTCCAGAATGTCGTGCGGCACCGGGTTCCCGTCCATCAGCATTTCACCCTTTTGGATGAAATCGCCTTCCTGAACGGTGATGTGCTTGCCTTTCGGGATCAGGAATTCGGTTGGCTCCCGATCTTCTTCCGCGGGGCGGATGACGATCCGGCGCTTGGCCTTATAATCTTTCCCGAACTCGATATACCCGTCCTGATCCGCGATGATCGCGAAGTCTTTCGGCTTGCGGGCTTCGAACAGCTCGGCAACCCGAGGCAGACCACCGGTGATGTCGCGCGTCTTCGAGCTTTCCCGTGGAATACGGGCCAGCACGTCCCCGGCCTTAACTTCGGTCTTGTTGTGGATCGACAGAATAGCATCACTGGACATGAAATAGCGGGCTTCCATGCCATTTGGCAGGGTCACGACGCCATCTTTTTCGTCCCGCAGGGTAATGCGTGGGCGCAATTCATTGCCACTGGCCTGCTGCTTCCAGTCGATAACCACTTTCGAGGAAATCCCCGTCGCTTCATCGACCACGTCCCGTACCGACACGCCTTCGACCAAGTCGACATAATGTGCGATACCGGCGGTTTCGGTGATGATTGGAATGGTATAGGGATCCCATTCTGCCAGGGTCTGGCCCCGCACAACATCGGCACCATCGTCAATCCGCAGACGCGCGCCATACGGCACACGGTGCTTCGCCCGCTCCCGGCCCAGCTCGTCCAACAGCACCAGTTCGCAGTTCCGACCCATGATGACCATGCGGCCTTCGGAGTCGATAACGACGTTCTTGTTCTGAATGGTCAGCTTACCGTCAATCGAGCTTTCGACTGAGTTCTGCTCTGCCCCACGCTGTGCGGCCCCACCGATGTGGAAGGTACGCATGGTCAGCTGGGTGCCAGGCTCGCCAATCGACTGTGCCGCGATGACGCCAATGGCTTCACCGATATTCACAACCGTTCCGCGGGCCAGATCACGACCGTAGCAAGTGCCACAGACGCCAACTTTGGTTTCGCAGGTCAGAACCGAGCGGATCTTGACCGAGTCAATACCAGCGGTTTCGATGGCATCGGCTTCCGGCTCTGTGATCAGTTCACCCTTCTTGATGATGATGTCGCCGCTAAGCGGATCCACAACATCTTCTGCGGTGCAGCGACCCAGAATACGTTCGGCCAGGCCTTCGATCAGATCGCCGCCTTCAATCACGGCCCGCATGGTCAGACCCTGCGAGGTGCCGCAATCGCGTTCGACAACGATGGCATCCTGCGCAACGTCAACCAGGCGACGGGTCAGATAGCCAGAGTTCGCGGTCTTCAACGCCGTATCCGCAAGGCCCTTACGTGCCCCGTGGGTGGAGTTAAAGTATTCCAGAACCGTCAGCCCCTCTTTAAAGTTGGAGATGATCGGGGTTTCGATGATTTCACCCGACGGCTTGGCCATCAACCCGCGCATACCGGCAAGCTGTTTGATCTGCGCTGGTGACCCACGAGCCCCGGAATGCGCCATCATATAGACCGAGTTCAGGCTCTTCTTGTCGCCGCCCTGCATGATTTTCATCATCTCGTCGGCGACTTTATCGGTCGTACCGGACCACAGATCGACCACCTTGTTGTATTTCTCAAGCTGGGTGATCAGGCCGTCCAGATATTGCTGTTCGTATTCCTTAACCTGCGCCTGAGCTTCGTCGATCAGTTTGATCTTCGCTTCTGGCACCAACAGGTCATCCTTACCAAAGGAAATGCCGGAACGACATGCCCAGGCAAAGCCCAGACCCATCAAGCGGTCACAGAAGATCACAGTCTCTTTCTGACCGGTGTGACGATAGACGATGTCGATCAGGTTGGAGATGTCCTTCTTGGTCAACAAACGGTTGATCAGGCTGAAAGGCAGATGCGGATCGCGCGGTAGAATTTGAGCCAACAGCATCCGACCCGGCGTCGTAACCACACGCTGGCGAATTTCATTGCCCTCTTCATCCACGGTCTCATAGATCGATTTGATGCGGGTGTGCAGGCTGATTGCCTTGGTTTCCATCGCATGTTCGATTTCGGCCAAAGTCGCATAAGATGGCACACGGTGGGCTTTCGCCTTTCCGTCGGTGATCATCTTGAACGCTTTTTTCGCATCGGTTTCCAGGATGATATTGCTGGCATCATCGGCTTCACGCAGAACGATGTCTTCCCGCTCCATCGCCGCTGTCAGGGCCTCGATACCATCGATATGAATTACCGGGCTCGGGGCATCCGTCCGCTCATGGGTGATATAGTACAGACCCAGAATGATATCCTGAGACGGCACAATAATCGGCTTACCATTCGCAGGCGACAGGATGTTGTTGGTCGACATCATCAACACGCGGGCTTCCAACTGGGCTTCCAGCGAAAGCGGCACGTGAACGGCCATCTGGTCCCCGTCAAAGTCCGCGTTAAACGCCGCGCAGACCAGCGGGTGCAGCTGAATGGCCTTCCCTTCGATCAGCTTGGGTTCGAACGCCTGAATGCCCAGACGGTGCAGGGTCGGCGCACGGTTCAGGAGGACCGGATGCTCGCGGATAACCTCTTCCAGGATATCCCAGACTTCCGGGCGTTCCTTTTCAACCAAGCGCTTGGCCGCCTTAATGGTCGACGCCATGCCATAGGTTTCAAGCTTGGAATAGATGAACGGCTTGAACAATTCCAGGGCCATCTTCTTCGGCAACCCGCATTGATGCAGCATCAATTCCGGACCCACCACGATGACAGAACGACCGGAGTAATCGACGCGCTTGCCCAACAGGTTCTGACGGAAACGACCCTGCTTCCCTTTGAGCATGTCGCTCAAGGATTTCAGCGGACGCTTGTTCGCACCGGTGATGACACGACCGCGACGGCCGTTATCGAACAGCGCATCGACAGATTCCTGCAGCATACGCTTTTCATTACGCACGATGATATCGGGCGCACGCAGTTCCATCAGACGACGCAAACGGTTGTTCCGGTTAATGACGCGGCGATACAGATCGTTCAGATCCGACGTTGCGAAACGGCCACCATCCAGAGGCACCAGCGGGCGCAGTTCCGGCGGGATAACCGGGACAACGTCCAGGATCATCCATTCAGGGCGCGCCCCAGAAGCCAGGAAGGCTTCCAGCAGTTTCAGACGCTTCACCAGCTTCTTGCGCTTAGCTTCAGAACCGGTTTCAGCGATGTCTTCGCGGGTTTTCTCAATCGCTTCTTCAGGATCGATCTGCGACAGCATGGATTTCAGTGCTTCCGCACCGATTTCCGCCGTAAACGCATCTTCACCATACTTGTCCTGAGCGTCCAGATATTCTTCTTCCGACATCAGCGACTGAATCTTCAGATCGGTCAGACCCGGTTCCGTCACGACGTAGTTTTCGAAATACAGAACCCGTTCCAGATCCTTCAGGGTCATGTCCATCAACAGACCGATGCGGCTGGGCAGGGATTTCAGGAACCAGATATGCGCAACAGGTGACGCCAGCTCAATATGGCCCATGCGCTCGCGCCGGACTTTAGAGAGCGTGACTTCAACGCCGCATTTTTCGCAAACAATGCCTTTATACTTCATGCGCTTGTATTTACCGCACAAGCATTCGTAATCCTTGATCGGGCCAAAGATCCGCGCACAGAACAGGCCATCCCGTTCCGGCTTGAAGGTACGGTAGTTGATCGTTTCCGGCTTTTTGATTTCGCCGAAGGACCAGGAGCGGATACGCTCCGGGGAGGCCAGGGAAATCCGGATACTATCAAAGCTTTGGAGACCTTGGGGTTGTCCAAAAAGCTGCATCAACTCATTCATAGTGCTCTCCTTTGCGCCCGTTTAGCTTAGCGGCGCTGTCAAGCTTGGAGGGAAAGGCGACGGCAGTGGGGTTCTCCACCGCGTCACATTTCCTCCTGGATCAACTCCACATTCAGGCCCAGGGACCGAAGTTCCTTCACCAACACATTGAAGCTTTCTGGAATGCCGGCTTCGAAATTATCGTCACCACGCACAATCGCTTCATAGGTCTTGGTACGCCCAGACACGTCATCCGACTTCACCGTCAACATTTCCTGCAGGGTATAGGATGCGCCATAAGCTTCCAGCGCCCAGACTTCCATTTCCCCGAAGCGCTGACCACCGAACTGCGCCTTACCACCCAGCGGCTGCTGCGTAACAAGCGAATAAGGACCAATCGAACGGGCGTGGATCTTGTCATCGACCAAGTGGTGCAGTTTCAGCATATAGATGATGCCAACTGTCACCGGACGTTCAAAGACTTCCCCGGTCCGACCATCGGTCAACCAGACCTGACCGGACTTCTGCAAGCCCGCCTTGGTCAACATATGGTTGATGTCGTCTTCCCGTGCGCCATCGAAAACCGGCGTGGCGATCGGAATACCGCGGGTCAGGTTGTTGGCCAGCTCAAGAAGCCCAGTATCATCCAGACTCTTCATTTCAGACTGGATCTCATCGGTTTCGTAGACACCATCCAAGGTTTCCCGAAGCGCGGTAATCTTGCCGCCTTCCTTATAGGATTCCAGGGCGCGGGCGACTTCATTGCCCAAGCTGGCGCAGGCCCAACCCAAATGGGTTTCCAGAATCTGCCCCACATTCATACGACTGGGCACCCCAAGGGGGTTCAGCACGATGTCGACATGGGTCCCATCTTCCAGATAAGGCATGTCTTCGATCGGCATGATCTTGGAGATAACACCCTTGTTGCCGTGACGACCGGCCATCTTATCGCCGGGCTGCAGCTTACGCTTCACCGCAACGAAGACCTTGATCATCTTCATAACGCCTGGGGGCAATTCATCCCCGGCCTGGACCTTTTCGACCTTATCGTCGAAACGGGCCTGAACGCGGGCAACGCTTTCGTCAAACTGCTTGCGCAGAATGTCCAGGTCGTCATTGGTCGCAGCATCATCCACCGCGATCTGGCGCAACTGACCATTGGTCAGCTCATCCAGGGCGGCCTGTTCAGCAACAGACCCGGTCTTGAAGCCCTTCGGCCCGGCCGTGACTTTCTTGCCTGCAATCATTTCCAGGAAACGGCTGCGGAAAGACCGCTCCAGAATGCCGCGTTCATCATCGCGGTCCAGAGCCAGTTTTTCAATTTCAGCGCGTTCAATTGCCAGCGCACGTTCGTCCTTGTCCACCCCACGGCGGGAGAAGACGCGGACTTCAACAACCGTCCCCTTGGTGCCAGGAGGCATGCGCAGGGATGTGTCACGAACGTCAGAGGCTTTTTCACCAAAGATCGCGCGCAGCAGCTTTTCTTCCGGGGTCATCGGGGATTCGCCCTTGGGCGTTACCTTTCCGACCAGGATGTCGCTGGCTTCGACTTCGGCCCCGATATAGACGATACCGGCTTCGTCGAGGTTCTTCAGAGCCTCTTCACCGACATTGGGAATATCGCGGGTGATTTCTTCCTGACCCAGCTTGGTATCGCGGGCCATGACTTCGTATTCCTCAATATGGATCGAGGTGAAGACGTCATCGCGCACGATCCGTTCCGAAATCAGGATCGAATCTTCGAAGTTGTACCCGTTCCAGGGCATGAACGCGACCAGCACGTTCCGGCCCAGGGCCAGTTCACCCAGATCAGTGGACGGGCCATCGCCGATGATATCGCCAGCGGAAATATGGTCCCCAACGCGGACCAGCGGGCGCTGCGTGATGCAGGTCGACTGGTTGGAGCGCTGGAATTTCAGCAGGTTATAGATATCGACCGAGCTTTCCCGCGCTGCATCCGGATCGGTCCGGCGCACAACGATACGGGTCGCATCGACCTGGTCAATGATCCCATCATGCTTGGCAACGATGGCAACACCGGAGTCTTTCGCCACGCGCGCTTCCATCCCGGTCCCGACCAGCGGGGCGACGGATTGCAGAAGCGGCACGGCCTGACGCTGCATGTTCGAGCCCATCAAGGCACGGTTCGCATCATCGTTTTCCAGGAATGGGATCAGCGCCGCAGCTACCGACACCAACTGGCGTGGCGAAACGTCCATCAGATCCACATCCTGCGGCCGGGCGACCATATAGTCCCCACGGGCGCGACACTGCACCAGATCCTCGATCAGCATGCCATTGTCATCAACGGTGGAGTTTGCCTGCGCCACGGTGTAGCGGGTTTCTTCCATCGCGGACATATAGATCACCTCGTCGGTGACCTTGCCTTCGACGACACGACGATACGGCGTTTCGATAAAGCCGTATTTGTTGACACGGGCATAGGTCGCCAGGGAGTTGATCAACCCGATATTCGGGCCTTCCGGCGTTTCAATCGGACAGATACGACCATAATGGGTCGGGTGCACGTCGCGCACTTCGAACCCGGCACGCTCGCGGGTCAAACCACCCGGGCCAAGCGCCGAAAGACGACGCTTGTGGGTGACTTCCGACAGCGGGTTGGTTTGATCCATGAACTGCGACAGCTGCGAAGAGCCGAAGAATTCACGCACAGCCGCCGCAGCAGGCTTCGCGTTGATCAGATCATGGGGCATAACGCTGTCGATATCGACAGAGCTCATCCGCTCCCGAATGGCGCGTTCCATGCGCAACAGACCGATGCGGTATTGATTTTCCATCAATTCCCCGACCGAGCGCACGCGCCGGTTACCCAGGTGATCGATGTCATCAATTTCACCGCGACCGTCTTTCAGTTCCACCAGAACCTTCATGATATGCAGAATGTCTTCCCGGCGCAGGGTGCGCTGGTGATCCGGCACGTCTTCCAGGTCAAAGCCCAGACGGGAATTCATCTTTACCCGGCCCACAGCCGACAGGTCATAGCGTTCTGAATCAAAGAACAGGCTGCGGAACAGCGCTTCTGCCGTTTCCAGCGTTGGCGGCTCGCCAGGGCGCATCACGCGATAGATATCGACCAGCGCGTCTTCACGGCTGATATTCTTGTCAGCCGCCAGGGTATTGCGAATCCACGGGCCGACAGTAACCAGATCGATATGCAGGGTTGGCAATTCGGAGATACCGATATCCACCAATTGCTGCAGGTTCTCTTCGGTCAACTCATCCCCGGCTTCGACGATGACCAGACCGTTGGATTCATCAATCAGGTCTTCAGCGACATAGCGACCGATCAGATCTTCCTGACGCGCCAGGACTTCCTTCACGCCCTGTTCCGACAGCTTCTTGATCAGACGCGGGGTAATTTTGCCTTCCGCTTCGATGATCACTTCGCCGGATTTGGCATCGACCAGATCATGGCGCAGTTTTTGACCGCGCAGACGTTCCGCATCAAAAGGCGTTTTCCAGCCTTTCTTGGTCAAGGAATACGTGACGGTGTCATAAAAGGCCTTCAGGATGTCCTCTTTGGACATGCCCTGGGCCAGACCCGGATCCAGCGTTTCGCCTTCCTTGGCCAGTGCTTCACGCTTGGCAGCGGTTTCTTCATTGTCCAGCGCCAATAGCAGCGTCGTGGCCGGCAGTTTGCGGCGGCGATCGATACGGACATAGGCAAGGTCCTTGGCGTCGAATTCGAAATCCAGCCAGGAACCGCGATACGGGATAACGCGGGCGGCAAAGAGATACTTACCCGACGAATGGGTCTTGCCCTTGTCATGGTCAAAGAACACACCCGGCGAGCGGTGCATCTGAGACACAATCACACGCTCGGTGCCATTGACGATGAAGGTACCGTGCTCTGTCATGAGCGGAATATCGCCCATATAGACTTCCTGCTCTTTGATATCACGCAAAGAGCGGGCACCGGTTTCTTCATCCACGTCCCAAACCACCAGGCGCAGCGATACCTTCAACTGCGCGGTATAGGTCAGGCCCCGTTGGCGGCATTCCTCAACGTCGTATTTCGGGCGCTCTAATTCATAGCGCACAAATTCCAAACGGCTGCGATCAGAAAAATCCTTGATCGGGAAGACGCCATTGAACACTTCCTGCAGCCCGACAACCTGTCGGTCTTCCAGCGGCACGCCGCTTTGCAAAAAGGCATCATAGGAGGTCTTTTGAACTTCGATCAGGTTGGGCATTTGCGCAACTTCGCCAAGACGCCCAAAACTTCTACGGATACGCTTCCGACCGGTGAACGACATCGCCATCTCGTTCCTCATCCTTCATCTGTTTGCACCCGATCCGCCACACCGCACCGCCTTGCACGGGCGCGGGAGATCAATGCGGTAAAATTCCGACCCGACCCAATTCCATCCAAACGACGCGCGTCTGAGCGGCAGGATCGTCCCGGTTTCGCACCCCATTTTCCCATCCATCGCCGCATTCGCAGCGCGCCGGGACTCTGAGGCGCGTCGAGGGACGACGCCGAATGGCCTCGCCCCCCTTGTAAACGCCGTCGCAAGAGAACCCCGGACCAGGCCGGTTTGTCCCCTTGCGACGTAACCCGATTACTTCAGCTCGACGGTAGCGCCAGCTTCTTCGAGTTGCTTCTTCAGCTTCTCGGCTTCGTCCTTTGCAACGCCTTCCTTTACGGCTTTCGGCGCAGCTTCGACGAGGTCTTTAGCTTCTTTCAAGCCCAGGCCAGTGATGGCACGGACTTCTTTAATGACGTTGATTTTCTTTTCGCCTGCGGCGGCCAGAACAACGTCAAAGGAGTCTTTTTCTTCAGCAACCGGAGCAGCATCGCCGCCACCAGCAGCCGCTGCGACAGCAACCGGTGCTGCAGCAGAAACGCCCCATTTTTCTTCAAGCATTTTCGAGAGCTCAGCCGCCTCGATGACGGTCAGGTTTGAGAGCTCGTCGGCCAGTTTCTCTAGATCAGCCATTTCAATTCACTCCTAAGGCAGTTGTGTTGACTCGTGATTGTCCCGAGCCGCTCCTCAATTTGAATTCCCATACGCTGCGAACACGCGCGCCAACTGACCACCAGGTGCCTGAAGCACGCCAGCAATCCGTGTGGCAGGGGTCTGAATAAGTCCCACAAGCTTGCCCCGCAATTCGTCCAGTGATGGCAGTTTTGCCAACGCTACGACTTGTTCGGCATCAAGCCCGGAGCCATCAAGCCCCCCGGCAACGATTGAAATCTTCTCATTGGTCTTCTGGTAGTCGGTCACCACTTTGGCAGCCGCAACCGGATCTTTTGAGAAGGCAATCGCCGTCGGACCCGTGAACACCTCGTTCAGGTGCTCAAACTTCGTTCCCTTCAGCGCCAAACGAACGAGCGTGTTTTTGGTTACCTTGTAACCAGCACCCACGTCGCGCATCTTCTGCCGAAGGTCCGAGACTTCTGCTACGGTCAAACCTGATTGGCTGGTAACAACCACCAGGCTGGCCGTTTCAAACGTCTCGTGCAGCTCGGCGACCAGGGCTTCCTTTTTTGAACGGTCCACTGATCGTCTCCGCTAGTTTGGTTCCGCCTGATCCACACGGGATCTATTGGAACCGGTTTTCAAAATCGAACGCGCCCACGTGACGCGCCCGCCTTCCTGCCCGGGAGGATGGAAATGACCAAGAGCAATCCGTCGCCGAACCGAACTCAATCATCCTTTATTCCAGTCCTACCTATCTCATGACGGCCAGAAGGCCCGCTTAAGGTCAGATTGGCGAAATCGCTTTTCCAACCACCGTCAATCTCGGACAGATATTTACAGCATGATCCCCAGATGGGTCGGCGATCATGCTGCGCACTCTCCAGGACGATGGCCCAAAGGCCACCACCCTGAATTCTTCAGCCGCAGGTTATTGCGGTTGTGCCGATGCCAGGTCCAGCTTAATGCCCGGACCCATGGTCGACGAAATCGATACCTTCTGAATGAAGGTGCCTTTTGCGCCCGACGGCTTGGCAGTCTGGATCGCACCAACAAAGGCACGAACATTTTCTGCCAATTGATCAGGAGAGAAGCTCAACTTGCCAATACCGGCATGCACGATCCCGGCCTTTTCGGCACGGAACTGAACTTCACCGGCTTTCGCAGCCTTCACAGCATCCGCCACGTTTGGCGTTACCGTGCCCAGCTTCGGGTTCGGCATCAGGCCGCGCGGACCCAGCACCTTACCAAGGCGACCAACGATGGCCATCATGTCCGGGGACGCGATGACACGGTCGAAATCCATCATGCCGCCCTGTACTTGTTCCATCAGGTCTTCCGCCCCGACGAAATCAGCACCGGCTGCCTTGGCTTCATCCGCTTTATCGCCACGCGCAAACACGGCCACACGCACCGTTTTACCCGTACCGTGCGGCAGGGCGCACGCGCCACGGACCTGCTGATCCGCATGGCGTGGGTCAATGCCCAGATTCAGCGAAATTTCAATGGATTCATCAAAATTCACCTTTTTCGCCTTGGTCAGGAACCCAACCGCTTCTTCAAGACCATATTGCTTGTTGCGGTCCAGGCCCTCATAGACGGCCTTCATTCTTTTGCTCAGCTTTGCCATGACCGTTACCCCACAACCGTAATGCCCATGGAGCGCGCAGAACCCTTAATGGATTCCATCGCTGCTTCCACGGAGACAGCATTCATGTCTTTCAGCTTGGTTTCGGCAATCTCGCGCACCTGGGCGAGCGTTACCTGACCAACCTTATCCTTGTTCGGCACACCAGATCCTTTGCCGATCTTGGCGGCCTTTTTCAGGAAATAGGCTGCCGGCGGGGTCTTGGTCACAAAGGTGAAGCTGCGGTCTTCATAGGCCGTGATCACAACAGGGGTCGGCGTGCCGGGTTCCATCTGTTGAGTCGCGGCGTTGAAAGCCTTACAGAATTCCATGATGTTAATACCGCGCTGACCCAATGCAGGACCAACTGGCGGAGACGGGTTTGCTTGCCCCGCCTTGATTTCGAGCTTGATGTAGCCCGCGATTTTCTTCTTTGCCATTTCGAACCTCTATCTCTCTTTGTTGACATCGGCGCCTCACCCTTCAGGGGCAATCTTCCGATGCTAGGTCACGCCGCGGGTGTAACGGCCCCCGGTGGTCTTTTCCGGGACAGGCCTACCGCGACGGTTTTTCGATCGCTATTGCCGATCCGAACAGCCTCAGAGTTTTTCAACCTGAGAATATTCGAGATCAACCGGTGTCGCGCGACCGAAGATCGACACCAAAACCTTAAGCCGGGCTTTTTCTTCATCCACATCTTCAACGGTGCCGTTAAAGGAGGTGAAGGGCCCGTCGCTGACACGCACCTGCTCGCCAATATCAAACGTGATCGACGGTTTGGGCCGATCAACGCCTTCCTTGACCTGCTCCAGAATGCGCATTGCTTCTTTTTCCGAAATCGGCGACGGACTCTTATCCGCGCCCAGGAAACCGGAAACCTTTGCCGTATTGCAGACCAGATGCCAGGTCAGATCGTTCATTTCGCAATGGACCAGCACATAGCCTGGGAAGAACTTGCGCTCTGCGTTCACTTTCTTGCCGCGGCGCATTTCGACAACGGTTTCGGTCGGAACCTCAACTGTTTCGAACATATCTTCCAGGCCCTGTGTCTTCACCTGCTCCATGATCGACTCGGCGACCTTTTTTTCCGAGCCCGAATACACGTGCACTACGTACCAGCGTTTCGCCACGTCCAACCTCTCGTTCCAACACGGGACCGCATGACCGTCATGCGCATCCTTTAATTTCCATTCAAAATTCCAGGCTTACTGCCCAAGAATCAATTGCACCAAAAAGGCGATCACGCCGTCCACGGCCAGAAAAAACAACGCCATGATAACGACCATAACAAACACCATCAGGGTCGCGACGCCGGTTTCCTTGCGGGTGGGCCAAGTGACCTTATTGGCCTCTTGCCGAACCTGCCGGACGAACTGTGCGGGATTTGTCTTCGCCATAATCCTTCGTTCCACCTTATCGCGCCGCCTGGGGTACGCCCTTGCGGTTATGCTTTTACCTATGTTGGGCGGTTTGATTTCTCAAGCCACCTGGGCTCTGGACAAGGCGCCCGAACCACTTCAATCTTCATCCCACAGGCGCCCCGTCAGATCGCGTCTGATTTCGCCATGCGGAAAACGCGGGAACTGCGCCCCGCGAAACCGGCGTGGTTTAAGCCCTCTGAGCCCAGAGTACAACACCCGAAACGCAAAAAACGTGTCCACACCATAAAAAAGTCACGCGCACCCGCGAGCAAACTCGGCGGATGCAACGGTGACTTTTTCCACTCCCACCTCAATCTGACCAATCAAGCAATTGATCTGATTAAGAAATCTGGCAGGGGCACAAGGACTTGAACCCTGGACCTACGGTTTTGGAGACCGTCGCTCTACCAACTGAGCTATACCCCTTCACGCGAACGTGTACTGTGCTGTCACAGGTGCGGGGATCTTAAACAATCCCCGCACTTTGACCAAACCTTATATGATACCCTTACTTAATGATCGACGCGACGACGCCTGCACCGACGGTGCGTCCGCCTTCGCGGATAGCAAAGCGCAGACCTTCGTCCATGGCGATCGGGGCGATCAGTTCGACCTGCATCGATACGTTATCACCCGGCATCACCATTTCCGTGCCTTCCGGAAGTTCGACCATACCGGTCACATCCGTCGTGCGGAAATAGAACTGAGGACGATAGTTCGTGAAGAACGGCGTGTGACGGCCCCCTTCATCCTTCGTCAGAATATAGGCTTCGCCCTTGAAGACCGTGTGCGGCGTGATCGAGCCCGGCTTCGCCAGAACCTGTCCGCGTTCCACATCATCCCGGCCAACACCGCGCAACAGCGCGCCAATGTTGTCGCCCGCTTCGCCGCTGTCCAGCAGCTTGCGGAACATTTCAACACCCGTCACAACCGTCTTCTGCGTCGCCTTGATGCCGACGATTTCAATTTCTTCGCCAACCTTCACAATGCCCGTCTCAACGCGGCCCGTCACAACAGTCCCACGACCAGAGATCGAGAACACGTCTTCGATCGGCATCAGGAACGGACGATCCTTCGGGCGTTCCGGCTGAGGGATATAGCTGTCAACAGCCGCCATCAGTTCCAGGATCTTCGCCTTGCCGATCGCTTCGTCACGGCCTTCCAATGCTGCCAGGGCAGAACCGGCAATAATCGGAATATCGTCGCCAGGGAAATCATAAGACGACAGCAGGTCGCGCACTTCCATCTCAACCAGTTCCAACAACTCTTCGTCGTCAACCTGGTCAACCTTGTTCAGGAACACAACAATCGCAGGAACGCCAACCTGACGCGCCAGCAGAATGTGTTCGCGGGTCTGTGGCATCGGGCCGTCCGCGGCGTTCACAACCAGGATCGCGCCATCCATCTGTGCCGCGCCCGTGATCATGTTCTTCACGTAATCCGCGTGGCCAGGGCAATCAACATGCGCATAGTGACGCGCATCCGTCATATACTCAACGTGCGCCGTGTTGATCGTGATACCGCGCGCCTTCTCTTCTGGCGCCTTATCAATGTTCGCGTAATCCATGAACGACGCGCCGCCGGTTTCCGCCAACACTTTCGTGATCGCTGCCGTCAACGTCGTCTTACCATGGTCAACGTGACCAATCGTGCCGATGTTGCAATGCGGCTTCGTACGCTGGAACTTTTCCTTACCCATGTTCTCCGCTTCCCTACCGTTTGCGACCGATCCGGATCGCTGATGACCATTGCCTTGCGAAAACCCGCGACAGGCACCCTTAACCAACTGTTCGGGCCGACCAATTGCGCCGACTTACTGGAGCGGGTGAAGGGAATCGAACCCTCATAGCCAGCTTGGAAGGCTGGAGCTTTACCATTAAGCTACACCCGCAAAAAACATAGCCACAGGGCCAAGTCTTTTGCCCTATGACACCGCACATCACGACAAATCAGCCAGCCTACAGGGTCACAGCCCATCAGGCGCTCGTCGGTGGTGGAGGGAGTTGGATTTGAACCAACGTAGGCATAGCCAACGGATTTACAGTCCGTCCCCTTTAACCACTCGGGCATCCCTCCACGATACCGACGCAGCCGTGTCGCACGGCGAAACGGGGTTTAGTGTTCCCTCCCGTTCTTGTCAACGGACAATATCTGGAAAACATGCAACTATTCTAAGGGACTTGGTCATATCGCAGAAGACTGGGTCATATCGCAGGAGACTGGCATATTTTGTATCTTGCTCTCTTGCCGCAGCGCAGACTTCATCGTAAGAGCCATGTCATGATAAAACACACTCCTTCTAAAGGCCCCGCCAGAGATGCACGCAAAGCCGGGCATTTTGGAAAGAAGGCCCCCCGTGATCCCGGCTCCACTGAAAATGCCGCCGGCCAAAAATCAAACCGTGGAAAAGAGGCCCGAAAAGGTGGCCCGAAGGTTCCTGGCGGCAATCGCTATTGGTTGACGGGAACCCATCCCGTTCTGGCGGCTTTGGCTAATCCAGAGCGCCGGATCAATCGTCTGCTGGCGACAAAAAACGCTTTGGAGGTGATCCAGCAGGCCGCAGAACAGCGAGGCATCACGCCGGAAGTGGTGGACCGCAACGAGATTGAACGTCTGACCGGCCCGGATGAGGTTCATCAGGGCCTCGCCCTGGATGTCTTTCCGCTGGAGCCCCTGGCGTTGACAGACCTTCCCGATGCGCAACAGGGCCACCCCATCCTGGTCCTGGATCAGGTGACCGATCCCCGCAATGTTGGCGCAATCTTAAGATCTGCCGCCGTTTTCGGGGCCGCAGCGGTCATTGTCCAGGATCGGCATGCCCCGCCGGAAACTGCCGTACTGGCAAAGGCGGCCTCTGGCGCGCTGGAAACCACCCCGCTTGTCCGGGTGGGGAACCTGGCCCGTGCAATGGCAGATATCAAGCAATTGGGATATTGGACCGTGGGTTTGTCTGGTGCAGCCCAAGAAACCTTATCCGCCCTGCCGATGGACCGACCCATCGCCCTGGTATTAGGAGCGGAAGGGGACGGCATGCGCAGGCTGACTGAAGAAGCCTGTGATAAAATTCTGAAAATCGCCATGCGACCAAACGCGGTGGGATCGCTGAATGTCTCCAATGCAGCCGCAGTCGCCCTTTTTGCCGCTGTAAATTCTCAGCCACAGAAGATAGAGGATTGATTTTCACCGCGAGCAAGGCTAGACCCCATCCAAATAGTCGTGAGAGCGCTATGGGCCGGATTAGCTCAGCTGGTAGAGCAGCGGTTTTGTAAACCGAAGGTCGCGGGTTCGACTCCTGCATCCGGCACCAGTTTTTTTCTGAAATTAAAGGGTGCGGCGCTGTTTTTATGGCACCCTGTTACCCTTCTAACCAAAAGATCCAGAGCATTTTAAAAGACCTTTCTTTCTAGAATCTGTTTCAATGCGGATCACTCTGGCAAATTGACTAGGAAGAGATATCCCATTGTTCCATCCGTTGAGGCGCATCCGCGCCATCCTTTCGCTAGGCGTAACGGGCCTGCTGTTCGCGCTGGCAATGCTGCCTTTGAAATCTACAGATTTCATTGATTTTAGTCTCTTACCCTTTTTATACATCCTGCCTTTTATTGTGGTTCTGCTTCTGCTGACCGCCATCATCGACGCGTGTCACAGCCACCGCTTTCAAATGCGACTTTCTAACCCCGCCAAAGAATGGCGCGCTCTGCCTTCCTTAATATGTCGCGGGCTGTTTGTGACAACCTTTGGAAGCAGAAGCGATGTGGGTCCACAAACGGCGCATGGGACGATTCAAGGCAGGCTTGGCTGGATATTGATTTCAGGACTTATGGCCCTGTTGGGACTGTGGATCCTATGTCGGGAATACCTAACCACATCAATCAATCTGGATATCCAAGTTTGGCAATTCGGTGCTGCCATAACCTTGGCAGGCCTGTTGAGCCTGTGGTGGGGCAGGCGGTTTCATTTTGCGCGACTGCAGGCTGCTGGCGATGTCCCGCTGGTCCTGAAACAGTTCTCAAGAGTTGTAATCTGCAGTCTTGTTTCACAAGTGCTGGCTCTGATCAGCTTTTCCCTTATCTTGCGCGCATCTGGTGCCGATACCGATTTCACCATTCTGTTGGCTGGCGCCGCTGTGGTTTGTTTCGCCGCTGCCTTGCCGATCGGATTGAACGGCTGGGGCGTTCGTGAGCTCGCGGCACTCTTTGTTTTTGGCATATCTGGGGTAAGCCCCGGTATCTCCGTCTTGGCCGCCATCACTTTTGGGCTGGGCCAAGCCGTCGCCTCCGCCCTAATTCTGGCCCTCTTTCAAACAACACCAAGAGATAGGGTGAGAAACGAGACACCCCCTGAATCCGGCCTAAAATTTATACATTTGATGCACCCGTCCAGCGGTAACATCGCCCGGACTACGACAACCGCATCGCTTGTCTTATGGTTTGGCCTGTTCGCGGCCATTTTGTTGTTTTTTCAGTTCAAATTTACTTTAGGTGGCTTGACCATCACCCTTAACCTGGCAGACCCCATCGCCTTAGGGTTTCTTGCTACCGGCATCATATTCGTGGCGTTCAGGGTGAATGTGATGTTCAGATTGCCGCGCCTTGCCTGGTGCTGGCTTGCGGGTATGACCATAATCCTTGGCCTGACATTTCTGATCGGCGTTGATAAGTTTGGTGTGACGTCCTGGGCACTGACAAACCGACTTGCCGGATGGGTCGTGCTTATGGGATATGCGGTCTGTGGCGCAGCAATAATCACCGTCTTCGGCGCTGTTGGCCGCAAAAGAATGCTGGAAACCATTCTAGCAACCACGGTATCGGTAGTTCTTGTCCATAGCTGCGCACGACTTGGCTATGCCTCCGGACTTCTGGACACTCAGCCACCGCTCAATTTTGAGGGATTCGCCACGAATCGGAACAGTTTCGCTTTTCAGACTCTAATCGTGTTTGGCCTCTGCATCGCCACCTTTAAACCAAACAAGCAGTTACCCGGTGCCCTTTTTACAGTTGCAATCACGATTTTGATTTATGCCATTCTGCAGAGTGGCTCCTTGACGGGAATCATTTCGACCGTGATCCTGTCACTGATTTTGGGGTTTCACTTAAAACATCAGCGACGCCGCCTGTTGATAGCCGCAATGTCGGCGCTGGTGCTTTGGAAGGTTGGGGGTGTCCTGGCGACCGAGGCAATCGACTACATACAGAGTATCATGTCTCCTCCTTCAGTACCGCGTGACAGGCGATTCCGCGCAATCACGCACCTGCTTTTCATTGAAAGTTCGATCACGGCGCGATTGCTGTCCGTCCAGGCCGCGCTGCAGGCTTTCCTGCAGAACCCTGTCTTCGGGGCTGGTCTGGGATGGGGCATTCATTCCATCATGAGTGCCACCGGCGAGAAAATTGTTATCCACTCAACGTATTTGTGGATTCTTGCTGAAACCGGTCTTGTCGGCTTTATCGGTGCCTTTTGGTATCCGTGCATGGTTCTACTACCCAAGGTTCGGGACCTCATCACACACCATTCAAATCAAGTTCGAATGGTTTCCATAAAGGCGGCACCAGGGCTTTGGGCACTGGTTATCAGTGTTTGTTTTGGCCTGTTCAGCATTACCCATGAAATTGGGTATCAGAGACTGTTATGGCTGATGATCGGCGCTGCATGCGCAATACCGATCGGCGCCCGCAGATCCAAGACTGCTCGTTGATTGAAAGTCGTCGATCAAAATATATCTGCCAGAGTGATGCGACCCGTTATGCTGTAATAGACAGTCGCTGAAATCTCATAGCCTAAGATACGCCACCGGGACAGGCCACTGACCGTTGGCAGGAAATCCGCCGCGTCTATTACAGCAGCAGGCCCCGAACCGGTCGGCCAGAAACGAACATCGGAAACACCCGCCGCCCGCAGGCAAGCCACAGCACGCCGGGAGTGGATCATATCAGTGACAGCATACAGCCCCGTCCATCCGTTCTGCCGCAGGATCGCATAGGAATTATTGGCGTTTTCCCATGTGTTCAGAGACTCCCTTTCGACATAAATTTTGCCCGAAAATCCTCTAAAATTCAAAAATTCTGCTATGGCTTCGGCTTCTGATCGGCCTTCCCCATGAGTGATGCCCCCCGAAATCAATAGAGGCGCGCTAAGCCGTGCTGCCAACCACATTCCCTCAAACCCACGCATCAATGAATTGCCGCTGGGCCAGATGTTCCCATGGTCGTCAGAGCCCAACCCGCCCCCAAAAACCAGAACCGCCATATTGGGCGAGGGTTGTGACAGGCCGAAATCTTGCGCCTCCACAGCCCATATTTCTGATGCGATCCTGGAAGACACCGGCAATGACAGCACAAGAAGAAGCAACGCTGACAGTTTCAGCAGCAGATTGCCACGCCTCAAACCCTGACGGATGCACAGAAACAAGACCCCCAGAAGCACACCCCAAAGAGCCAGATTAGGAAGAATATCAGCGCCGAATGATTTCATCCCATGACCTTATTGGATAATTGTGCTCTCGATGGCACCGGATGCGGGCGGGGGCGTATTACCCAATCGCCGGAGAAAGTCCTGTTGCGCCGCCAATTCCTGTCGTTTCAGGCGGATGAGTTCCCGCAACTCAGGATAGGCGCCCTCTGATCCCTGGACCGCCGCGCGATAGGCATCCTTTATTCCTGCGCGGGCCGCAAATTCACGGGCGACGGCATTGTAATCATCCGGGGCAGCCGGCGTGCTGCCATCCTGGGCCATATCCAGCCATCGATCTACTGCGCGGCTATCCAACCCGGTCGCCGGGTTTTCCCGGGCATTTTCCATCATAGCCGACGCAACATTGTACTGAGCCGCCGGCAAGCCATTCTGCGCCGCTGCGATCAGCCAATCCATCCCCTGCGTGCGGTCATTGGGATCCGTGGAGCGACGCAAGGCAAGACCGACCAGATTCCGGGCCTGAATATCGCCATCCTGGGCCAACAGGCGCAATTTGGCCAGGACATCCAGCCCACCCCCGGCATTCAGTTTCAGGCGCAAGGCCTGTACTGTATCCCCCGGCTGTAGGACAGGATCAGAGGCGACCGCAAGCGACGGCGCCTGCGCCGTTGTCGGGATTGGAACCGACAGACCCGCCAATGCGTCCTGTGCCAGTTGGGCCCGCCTGTCCGCATCCAAAGATCGCGCCAGGGCATCGCGCTGATCCGCCGCCCCGTGCGCCCCCAATGCCGTGGCCCGGACGAACCAGAAATATGCCTGATCCAGATCCTTGGAAACACCATAGCCATTGGCCAACATCCACCCCAGATCCAAGGCTGCGGGTGGATAGTCCTGTTCGGCGGCAGCCCGCAGCCACCGAACCGCCTGAAAATCGTCCTGCCCGACACCATCGCCGGATTCATAGGCCAGGCCTAACTGATACTGAGCCTCTGCCTTGCCTGCCGCTGCCCCCGCCTGCAGGGCAGCAATATCCGCCGCATACCCTGCCGTGCTGATACCAAACAGGATCACAATCACAGACACGAAACGCAGAATGAGGGAATTGGGCATGGCTTTCATGGCGCTGTTTTGACCCCCAGGCCACCCTGTTGGCAAGCCGATATCGGATGGACGTGGTTCCGAATCACAGCGTAGAGTGACTTGTGTTGAAATTCTATTGAGAAATTGAGGCTTTCATGGCTGAGGAAAAGGGCGGCGAGGAAGAAAACGGCGCTTTGGCCGCCGCCGCTAAAAAAGTGATCGGCAAGGCGAGCAACAGCAGCGCGGTCAATAAAATCTCCGTCGATATCACGGCGGTGCTGGGCACTGCTGAAATGAAAGTCGCAAACTTGCTGAAAATCGGGCGCGGCGCCGTGATTGAATTGGACCGCAAGGTTGGCGATACCGTTGAGGTGCGCTGTAACGGCATGCCGATCGGTCGGGGCGAGATTGTCGTGGTGGACGATCACCTAGCCGTATCATTCACCGAAATCTACAACAAATCCCAAATCGACGATTAGACTTTAGCCTTTTAGAATTTGGAACAGGAATACACCGGATTCGGGTTCGCTTGCCTCCAGGCTGTGGCCAAAAGTCTCACAAAACGCGCGAATATCCGCCGGAGAGCCAGGGTCTGTCGCACGAATGTCCAACCGGTCCCCCGGCGCCAGTCCCTTAAGTGCCTTACGCGCCTTCAAAACCGGCAGGGGACATTTCAGGCCCGTTGCATCCAGTTCAACTGTCTTCATGTAACGATCCGCTTCCATTTATCGCAATTAACATAAATCAACGCACATTTTTTGTCTGTTGCCCGGATTGACGACAGGGGCAGGCGCGGGCCATTGTGGGGATGGTGATTAACTCAGCAATCACATTTACCTAGGCGGCCTGCGCACTGCGCGTTTCTTAAGATATCGTTGGGGGATATCTTAAACGCAAGGACACCGCGCCGCAAATGGGGGCCGACGCGCAGATGCATATATACCTGCCGATCGCCGAGATGTCGGTGAATATCTTCCTCATTCTGGGGATGGGCGCGGGTGTGGGGGTCATGTCGGGTATTTTTGGGGTCGGGGGCGGCTTTCTTATGACCCCCCTGCTGATTTTTCTGGGCGTCCCAGCCCCGGTGGCTGTCGGCACGGGCGCAAATCAAATTATCGCCTCTTCCGTGTCGGGCGTTCTGGCGCATTGGCGGCGGGGCAATGTTGATCTGATGATGGGCCTGATGTTGCTGTCAGGAGGTGTGGTCGGATCGACACTGGGTGTTTTCGTTTTCAAATTCCTGCAAACGCTGGGTCAGATCGACCTGGTCATTAAGTTATCCTATGTGATTTTCCTGGGCATCATCGGTGGCTTGATGATGGCGGAAAGCCTGCGGTCCCTGCTGCGGTCCCGCAAAAAATCCGGCGGTCGCATGCAGCGCAAATTGCACCAGCACAATTGGATGCATGGCCTGCCGCTGAAGTTCCGATTTCGAAAGTCAAAGCTGTATATCAGCCTTCTTCTGCCCATCGGGATTGGCTTCCTGGTAGGAATCCTGACCGCAATCATGGGGGTCGGCGGGGGCTTTGTCATGGTGCCGGCAATGATTTATCTGTTGGGTATGCCGACCAATGTTGTGGTAGGGACATCCCTGTTTCAGATTATCTTCGTCAGCGCCAATGCGACATTCTTTCAGGCCACATTAAATCAGACCGTGGATGTGGTTCTGGCGATGTTGCTGTTAATCGGCGGAGTCATTGGGGCCCAGTTCGGAACGAAGATTGGGGCCAAGCTGAAAGGAGAGCAGTTGCGCAGCCTGTTGGCCGTAATGGTGCTGATGGTCTGTGGTAAGTTGCTGTTTGATTTGGTCATCACGCCTGATGACGTGTATTCGATTGTCGCGGTTAGCGACAAGGCGGGGCCGCAATGATCGCAGTCCCGTCTCGCCCTGCCTTTCGATTGCGCCTGTCCTGGCCGCGCTGCATCCTGAGCCTGTTTTTATTGATCCCGGCATCACTCAGCGCGGATGAGCCTTTGGTCGCAGACCTGGACAACCATCTGGTCGCGATAACCGCAGGTTTCACCGGCGAGGAATTGTTGTTATTTGGAACGATGCAGGGCGATGGTGATATTGTCGTTGTCGTCCACGGGCCAAAACAAGATATCGTGGCGCGTCGGAAAGACCGAGTGGCCGGTATCTGGATGAATACAGAATCTGTTGAGTTCAAAGGTGTTCCGTCCTTCTACAGCGTCGCCACGACTGCAAAATCCGGACTGGATTTACCTCCCAGTGCATTGCGACGGCACCAGATCGGCCTGGAAAACATTCGCCTGCAAACCGATGATATCCTCAGTCAGAAGGACTATGACCAGTTTGCGGCCTCCGTCTTGCGAAACAAGGTCGCCATCGGCCTGTTCAGTCCAGATGCGGGCGTGGTTGAACGTCGGGGCCGACAGTTGTTTCGAGCCTCGGTCCTGATCCCCACCAATGTGCCTGTTGGGACCTATACGGTCGAAACATTGCTGGTGCGCGATGGTCAGGTCGCCGCAGCCCAGACAACGCCCCTGTTTGTGAACAAGGAAGGTTTTGGGGCGCAAGTCTACAGAACAGCTTACATGCAACCGGCCTTATATGGCCTGGCCGCGATCTTCATTGCCGGATTTGCCGGATTGGCTGCCAACTGGATCTTCCAGAAACTGTAACCGCGACGTCAGTATCAATTTGTTAAGGTAGGATAATGTCAGGACCCTTTACGACCGTTCAAGAGCAGGTGGATGTTACCCCAAACGCCATTGATCGGACCGAATACACAACATGCTATATGTGTGCCTGTCGCTGCGGTATCCGCGTCCATTTCAAAAATGATGAAGTCCGCTATATCGATGGCAATCCTGATCACCCGATCAACAAGGGGGTCTTGTGCGCCAAAGGGTCCGCCGGGATTATGAATTACAAATCCCCGGGGCGTTTGACGAAGCCCCTGAAACGCGTTGGTCCGCGCGGATCCGGGGAATTTGAAGAAATTGAATGGTCTGAGGCGATGGATCTGGCGACAGACTGGTTGTCGGATGTCCGCAAAACAGACCCCAAACGATTGGCATTTTTTACCGGGCGCGACCAAAGCCAGTCGCTGACCGGCTGGTGGGCAGGGCGGTTTGGGACGCCTAATTTTGCCGCCCATGGGGGATTCTGTTCGGTCAATATGGCTGCGGGTGGGCTGTATTCCATCGGCAGTTCCTTTTGGGAATTTGGCGAGCCGGATTGGGAACGCACCCTGTATTTCATGATGTTTGGCGTCGCTGAAGACCATGACAGCAATCCAATCAAAATGGGCCTGGGCCATCTCAAAAGCCGCGGCGAGGCAAAGTTTGTTTCGGTAAACCCGGTAAAGACAGGCTATTCCGCGATTGCCGATGAATGGGTTGGCATCCGCCCTGGGACAGACGGCCTGTTCGCCGGGGCGCTGATCCATGAATTGCTGGCGGCGGAGAAAATCGATTGGGATTATCTGGCCCGATACACCAACGCCCCCTGGCTGGTTATTCAGGCGCCGGGCACGGCAGATGATGGCCTGTTTGCCCGCGATCGCGATGGAAACCCCCTGATTCTGGACGGTAAAACCAAGAAACTGGTCAGCGCGCTGGAAGCCGGCGGTTCCCCGGTGATGAACGGCAGCGTCGATATTGCCGGTCAGCGGGCCGTCCCGGCCTTTCACCTGATGGCAAAGCGGTTTCTGGATAAAAGCTATTCGCCGGAAGAGGCGGAAAAATCCTGTGGCGTGTCCGCTGAAACGATCCGACGGATTGCCGCAGAACTGGCCCATGCCGCGTTTGAGCGCAGCATAGAACTGGACGTCGATTGGACCGATTGGGCCGGGCGCAAACAGACCAAGATTATCGGTCGGCCCGTCTCCCTGCATGCCATGCGCGGTGTTTCAGCCCATTCCAACGGGTTTCATACCTGTCGCATCCTGCATTTGCTGCAAATGATCCTGGGCACGATTGATGTGCCAGGCGGTTTTCGCTCCAAGCCACCCTTCCCACGCCCGGTGCCGCCGGGACCAAAACCGGCCGGCCATAGATCAGAGGCCAACAAGCCCCTGGAAGGGATGCCATTGGGCTTTCCCACCGGTCCGGAAGACCTACTGATCAATCCGGACGGCACGCCCAAACGCATCGATAAGGCCTATAGCTGGGAACATCCGCTGGCCGCCCATGGCCTGATGCAAATGGTCATTCACAATGCCTGGAAGGGCGACCCCTATCCCATTGATGTGCTGTTTATGTATATGGCCAATATGGGCTGGAACAGCTCGATGAATGTGCCGGGCGTGCTGCATTACCTGACCGATACGAATGAGGATGGCAGCTATAAAATCCCCAAGATCATCTATTCCGATGCCTTCTATTCAGAAACGGTTCCTTATGCCGATCTGGTGTTGCCCGATACGACCTATCTGGAGCGGTGGGATTGTATCTCTCTGCTGGACCGCCCGATCTGCAGTGCTGAGGGACCAGCCGATGCGATCCGCCACCCGGTCGTCCCGCTGGACCGCGATGTGCGGCCCTTTCAGGATGTCCTGATCGAATTGGGTGCACGCCTGAAACTGCCCGGTTTCGTCACGGCAGAGGGCAGCCCCGCTTACCCCGGCGGCTATCAGGATTACATCACCAATCACGAACGCGCGCCGGGCATTGGTCCGCTGGCCGGATGGCGCGGTGAGTTTGGCACGGATCAAGGCCGGGGCGCGCCCAATCAAGGCCAGCTGCAACGCTATATCGACAATGGTGGATTTTGGGAGGACCCCTTTACGGAATCCGAATCCTGGTTAAAGCACGGCAATAAGGACTATCTGACCCGCGCCCATAAAATGGGCTGGATTCCGTCCACGGACCGCATCGTCATGCAGATATATTCCGAACCTTTGCAAAAGTTCCGACTGGCAGCCCAGGGATTTGGCCCCGCCGTGCCGCCAGACCGCCACAGGCACCGCGTCGAAACCTATTTCGATCCAATCCCCTTCTGGTATCCACCGTTTGAAACTACGGCCACAGCACAGGACTATACCCTGCATGCCATCACCCAGCGCCCGATGCATATGTATCACAGTTGGGGGGGGCAAAATGCGTGGCTAAGACAAATCACCAATCAGAATCGCCTGTATCTGCATCCCGAAACCGCCGCGACTATCGATGCCGGCGATGAGGATTGGGTCTGGATCATCAGCCCCCAGGGCCGCGTGAAAGCCCAGATCAAAACCATGCATGGCGTTGAAAAAGGCACCATCTGGACCTGGAACGCGATTGGCAAGCGTAAGGGGGCCTGGGGCCTGAAACCCGGTGCACCAGAGACGGAGAAAGGGTTCCTGCTGAACCACATCATACCGGAATTGCTGCCTGCCCAGGGCGACGGCTTCCGCTATGCCAATGCCGATCCGGTGACGGGCCAGGCTGCCTGGTATGATTTGAAGGTGCGCCTGGAAAAATGCCCCGAAGACGAGGCCGGGGCGACAGAACCTATGTTTGAGCGGTTTGAGGTGCCTGAACTGGCCCCCAGCGCAGTCTCGACTGACGGCGTTTTGCGCTATGGCAAGGATCTGCACCCCGATCCATCCGGCAAACCCGCCGCCCCAATGGCGGAATGGATCGGCAATCAAAAAGGCCATAAAGAGGGAGGAAATCAATGACCGCCCCAATCCAACCACAAAGTGCCGTCATTCCCGCGAAGGCGGGAATCCAGAGCCGCATCGCACCAGTCTTCGGGCCGCTCTGGACCCCGGATCACGTCCGGGGTGACGAAGATAGGGGCCGGTGGGTTCCTCATAAGCGTAACACCACGGGAGGGACACAGTGACCGCCCCAATCCAACCACAAAGTGCCGTCATTCCCGCGAAGGCGGGAATCCAGGGCCGCATCGCACCAGTCTTCGGGCCGCTCTGGACCCCGGATCACGTCCGGGGTGACGAAGATAGGGGCCGGTGGGTTCCTCATAAGCGTAACACCACGGGAGGGACACAGTGACCGCCCCAATCCAACCACAAAGTGCCGTCATTCCCGCGAAGGCGGGAATCCAGGGCCGCATCGCACCAGTCTTCGGGCCGCTCTGGACCCCGGATCACGTCCGGGGTGACGAAGATAGGGGCAGGCGGGTTCCTCATGGGCGCAGGATCACGGGAGGAAATCAATGACCGCCCTTCCCTCTCAGACTCAGAAAAAGCTGGGCCTTGTGATCGATCTGGACATTTGCGTCGGATGCCATGCCTGTGCGGTGAATTGCAAGGAATGGAATACCGGTGGGCACAGCGCGCCATTGCCGGACAATGACCCCTATGGTGCGGATGCGTCGGGCGTATGGTTCAATCGCATCCACAGTTTTGAAGTCGTCCCGGAAGACGGTGGCGACAGTCGCATGGTGCATTTTCCGAAATCCTGCCTGCATTGCGAGGACGCGCCCTGTGTCACCGTCTGCCCGACCGGCGCGTCTTATAAGCGCGAAGAAGACGGGATCGTTCTGGTCAATCCCGACACATGCATCGGCTGTAAGCTGTGCAGTTGGGCCTGTCCCTATGGCGCGCGGGAATATGATGACGATGCCGGGATCATGAAGAAATGCACCCTGTGCGTGGACCGGATTTATAATGAAACCCTGCCAGCGGACATGCGGGTTCCGGCCTGTGTATCGACCTGTCCGGCCGGGGCGAGGTCCTTTGGAGATTTTGGCGATCCCGACAGCGCGGTTTCCAAACTGTCTGCGGCCCGTGGCGGCTATGCCCTGATGCCGGAACAGAATTGCAAGCCCGTGAACCGATATCTGCCGCCGCGCCCGCGCAAATCCGTGGCGGAAGAGGCCATGGGCGGCGCAGGCCTGACCCCCGTGGCCGACAGCAGTGCCGGCGTCATGGCCCGGTGGCTCGATAAAATTCTTTCCTTGTGAGGCGTTGTTATGCATCCGGCTAAATCGGTCATCTTTTTTACCACCGCATCGGGCGCAGGGTATGGCGTGTTGATTCTGTTCATCCTGATGGACATTGCAGGCCTGATTCCGGGTGGATGGGATGTCACGCTGATCAGCCTTGGTGTCGCCCTGGGTCTGATCACAGCGGGACTGTTATCGTCTACCGCCCATCTGGGTCATCCCGAACGGGCCTGGCGGGCCATGAGCCAATGGCGGACATCCTGGTTAAGCAGAGAGGGCCTGTTCGCCCTCATTACCTTTCTTCCCGTCCTGATCTATGGCGCAGGGCGGTTGGTCTATCCCGACATGACCACCCCCTGGCAGCCCGTGGTCGCAGCGCTTTCGGTCGCCCTGGCCCTGATCACGGTCTATTGTACGGCGATGATCTATGCCTCCCTGCGGCCAATTCCGGCCTGGTCCAACGGATGGACGCCGGTCTGTTACCTGACCCTATCGCTTTCCAGCGGGGCGGTCCTGTTAAACGCGCTGTCCTTCTTTCTGGGCTTTGCCAGCGTATTTTTGATTTTATTCAGCATTGTTTTGTTGTTGGCGGGGCTGATCGCGAAAGTGATGTATTGGCAGTCCATCGCATTGGCCAGCCCCCGATCCACTGCCGAAAGTGCGACGGGACTGGGCGGCATGGGCACGGTGAAACTGTTCGAGGCACCCCATCAGGGGGATAATTACCTGATGACGGAGATGGGGTTTAAGATCGCCCGCAAACACGCCGCACGGCTGAAGCGGTTGGCAATCCTGTGGGGCTTTGTCTTCCCCATCATCGCGATCTTTCTGACCCGCTATAGCGAAGGCGCGATCACCATTGGCCTGTTGGCGATATCCGTTCTGACCGCCGCGGTCGGCCTGATCGCGGAACGCTATCTGTTCTTTGCAGAAGCGAAACATTCCGTGACCCTGTTCTATGGCGAAAGCGCGGCCTGATAGTGTGGTGCGTGATTATTTGGAAGCACCACACTACTCCGTCTCTGACGTGCCGCCGATGCGGGCAATGCGCAGCAGATTGGTTTTGCCCGGTGTGCTGAAAGGCACACCCGCTGTGATCACGATGCGGTCCCCAATATTACCAAAACCGTCAATTTTCGCCTGATGGGTCGCGGTTTCCGACATATCGTCCAGGCTGGCCGCATCGGGCACCCGGGCAGGATGAACCCCCCAGACCAGCGCCAGACGCCGGGCCGTATCATCGCGCGGTGTCAGCCCCAGGATCGGTGCCATCGGGCGTTCCCGGGCGATGCGCAATGTCGTCGATCCTGATGTCGTATAGGTCGCGATTGCATTCACATTCAGCGTTTTCGCCATTTGTGCAGCGGCCGTCGCCACCGCATCTGCGGTGGTTGGCTCCGGCTTCTGGCGCTGGGCTTCCATCCCTTCCCGATAGACCGAATCCCGCTCCACCCGTTCAATGATACGGTTCATCATCTCAACGGATTCAACGGGATAGTCCCCCACTGCCGTTTCTGCCGACAGCATCACAGCATCGGCCCCGGAATACACCGCCGTTGCCACGTCAGAGGCCTCTGCCCGGGTCGGGACAGGCCGTTCGACCATGGAATCCAGCATCTGGGTCGCAACCACAACCGGCTTCCCGGCCATACGGCACGCATTGATAATGCGCCGCTGCAGCACCGGCACGTCTTCCGGCGGCATTTCGACGCCCAGATCACCCCGCGCGACCATGATCGCATCCGCTGCGGCCACAATTGCATCCAATTCCGTGATGGCAGACGGCTTTTCCAGTTTCGCCAGAATACCAGCTTCCCCTTTGATCAGGGCGCGGGCTTCTTCGATATCTTCCGCACGTTGGACAAAGCTCAAGGCAACCCAATCCACCCCCAGGCTGAGACCATATTTCAGATCGATCAGATCCTTTTCCGTCAGGGGCGACAGGGGCAACAGCACGCCTGGTACATTGACGCCCTTACGTTCCGATAATGGCCCACCAACAGCGACGCGGCATTCGGCAAATTCCGGCCCACAGGATGTCACCACCAGTCGGATGCGGCCATCATCCAGCAATAATTCCGCATCCTTTTCCAAGGCCTGGAAGATTTCCGGATGGGGCAGAGTCACGCGGTTGATATCGCCGGGTTTGTCTTCCAGGTCGAGGCGGAACTGCATCTCCTCAACCAATTCAATCGGGCCATCCTTGAAGGTCCCGATCCGCAGTTTTGGGCCTTGCAAATCCATCATCACCGCAATGGGGCGGGCAAACTTCTGTTCCAATCCCCGAATGATGTCCAATCGGGCCTTATGTTCCGCATGGGCACCATGACTGAAGTTCAGCCGGAACACGTCCACGCCGGCTTCAAACAACGCCTGAATGGAGGCTTGGTCCCCGGTTCCAGGACCCAATGTGGCGACAATCTTGGTACGGTGCTGACGGCGCATGGCTGCGCTTCCCCTTTTTCGTGCTGAACATTCATAAGTGTCGTGTCGCCGCACTATAAGAGAGCGACGCGGTGTTTGCTTGCAAAAACCGCAGCCTTGGGTCAAATCATTTTATCGCCATTTCCACAGGGTGGAAAATAAGGAAATATCTGCCTTTATCCGGTTGGGTCGCTTCAGAGGGATATGCACGCATGGAAGAGAATGCCAAAGATCCGGACCACAAACCCAAGCGGGGGCGACCTGCCACAGGCCGGGATGGCGGAGGCGTAAAATCCAATGACAGTGATACCGGCGTCCGGTCTTTGAACCGCGCCTTGTCCCTTTTGGAAGATGTTTCGACCCAGCCCGAAGGGGCAGCGCTTGGGGATTTGGCGCATCGCGCCGGTCTGGCCCCGTCCACCGCACACAGGCTTTTGAAAAGTCTGGAACTGCGCCGGTTTGTTACCCAGGATGCGGAACGCGGACTGTGGTTCACCGGGGTTCAGGCCTTCATCACCGGCACTGGATTCCTGCGCAATCGGGATGTTGTCGCCATCGCGCGCCCCTATATGCATCGCGCCATGGAAGAAAGCGGTGAATCGGTGAACCTGGCCATTCTGGATGGGACCGAAACGATCTATCTGTCCCAGGTTGAAAGCCGCCAGATGATGCGCGCCCTTGCGCCGCCGGGTGGTCGCGCCCCGTTGCATGCCTCTGGCGTTGGCAAGGCGCTGTTATCCGGATTGAACCAACAGGCGGCGGAACAGCGCATCGCCAATCTGACCTTCACCCGATACAGCGATAAGACCATTCGGGAACCCGCTGCGCTGATGGCCAGTATCAAACAGGCAAAACTTCAGGGATACGCAGTGGATGACGAAGAACATGCTGTCGGGCTGCGTTGCCTTGCGGCCCCGATTTATAATGAATTTGGGGAACCGGTGGCGGCAATTTCCATATCCGGGCCTCTGGCACGGATTGAGGATTCGCGGCTGCCGGTATTGGGTGAGCTGATCCGCAGCATCGCGCAGGACATCACCGCCGCCTTTGGCGGGGGGACGCCAGCTGGTCGGAACTGATGCCTGTTCCCTACTATCTTTCGGATTGAGTCGCCGATACGTCTTCGGTTTTCCACCGTCGCACCAGATTCGACTGGATGCCAAACAGATCCAGGACGCGCCCGACCGAATGATCGACCATATCGTCCAGACTGTCGGGCTTTGCATAAAAAGCCGGAACGGGCGGCGCGATGATGCCCCCCATTTCCGTCACGGTCGTCATATTCCGCAAATGAACCAGGGTCAGCGGCGTTTCCCGTGCCATCAGGACCAAACGGCGGCGTTCCTTCAAGACCACATCGGCAGCACGGCTGAGTAGATTGGCCGTCACACCGGTAGCGATTTCCGCCAGGGTCTTCATGGAACAAGGCGCAATCACCATGCCATCAGAGGGGAAGGACCCACTGGCACAAGGAGCCCCGACATCCCCGATAGCATAGGAAACATCGGCCAGTGCGCGCACATCGCGCGGCTTCAGGTCGGTTTCATATGCCAGCGTCATCTCCGCTGCTTTGGACAGGATCAAATGCGTCTCAACCCCTGCGGTTCGCAGTGCCTGCAACAGCCGGATGCCATATACGACGCCAGAGGCGCCGCTGATTCCGACAACTAATTTGCGCTGCACCATCGATTTTCCTTCACATTCAAAGTGACTGTAGTAGGCTAATACATACCGCGTCTGGCGAATTATTCCAGTAGGGAGTGTTCGTCATCAAGAGTGCGGGACGGCGGGTTCCACTTGCCATTTGCAATGAGGCGCCTCGCCACAGGCCCAATCCCTTGATAACCGGCACGGTAACGTGAGGTAACGCATTCTCAGTAATGGGTTGCCGGGCGAGTGCTGAATCTGGCCTCAGGCATATAAGCCTGATTGGATTCGACACGCATCATTGATTGCTTTGCTCAAGGCGTCAGGAAAGGAGGCTCCCTTCATCAGAAGAACCAGAACCCACCAATCTGGTGCATATGATTATGCTCTCTGCCTGGAAGTCAGGCGATTGGTGTTTCGGGTTTCGCCTTGGTGTCTTCCAATCGTTGATCGTGGCTTCGCTAACTCTGAACACTGGACCGTTATGGTCTTAACGTATGGGAGATTAGTCAAAAATGAGCACAGTTCACCGTATTGAAAGCCTGAAATCCAAACATGCTCAAATTGATAAGCGTCTTTCGGATGAAAGCGCGCGCCCGATGCCCGATGAAACAACCGTCTTGGCGCTCAAACGGCAAAAACTTCAAATCAAAGATGAAATCCAATCACTGACGGCGCATTGACGCCTGCATTTAAGGGTAGACACCCTTAAATGCGTGTATGATCGACGATGCGGTCGGTCCAATGACCTTTCAATTTGGACCGACCAACCGTCCCCCAAACGACGATGTTGGCACTTATGTGTCAATTTGCCACAGGCTTTTTTACAGCCACTTCGTGTTCTGGCATACCATATGCAACTTTTCAAAAAGCCCGTAAAAGGTGAATACCCGAATATTCACCGATTCAATTCTCTTTTTACGCGGCATTGCTGTCGGCAACATCATTGTGATGGTATTTTTTGAGGGGGCTGGAACTTCTGGATCAAGGCGATTATTATAAAAAATGAGTAAAAAGCCGGCAATTTATTTCTCGCAAAGGTTTATAAATTTCTAAATTGATATACATATATAGTAAAGGTTGTCATTCTGCTTCTAAAAATAGTGTTTTGTAGAAGTATTTAATTTTAGATATTTTTTACTAACTAATAAATAGTGAGAAAAAAACTTAAACAATTTGAAAAGAAACAGAATCCTTGACTGAATGGCGTTTAGACATTTTGTAACAGCGTGAAGCAAGATCTGCTTCGTAAGTGTGGCGTGGATTGTGCATCCATGTTGCTGTGGTTGGTTATCAATAGTTCGCACAGCACCCGACCCCGGTGTAAGCAACTTAGAAAAGGTGGACAAATGCCTCATCCTGTAGACGTAACGGTTGGCAACCGTGTTCGCGAAATGAGAATTCGCAAAGGCCTCTCCCAGCAAGCCTTGGGAGAACAAGTCGGTGTAAGCTTTCAACAGATTCAAAAATATGAACGGGGCACGAACCGAATGGGGTCGTCACGACTGATTCAAATCGCCGATGTGCTGGACGTGCCCGTATCGACCTTCTTTGAAGGACTGGGCAAGTCCGAAGCGACCAATGTAAGCAGCGCCAGTGAAGAAGGTCCATTGAATGTCAAGGCGTCCAAAGTTGCCCGTGACTGGCAGCGCATCGGGGACGAGCGGTTACAAACCAAAGTCGCCGAGATGATGCGGGCCTTATCCCGGGGCTAGAGCCCTCTGCTGATTATCTAGATCCGTCTCCCATTTATACTGTCGGATATGAACCAACGGCGCGCTGGCTGAATTGATGTCGTAATCAAAAGCCGGTGCGCGTGGTTCCCGAACGCAAATGGGCGAGATACTGTGCCGCATAATCACACCCGACCAATTCAGTGAAAAGACCCATCAGACGTTTGGTGACCGGACCCGCATGGCCCAGGTAACTGCGTCCGTTCAGGCTTCTGACGGGGCACAGACATAAGCTGGTCGACGTGAAAAAAGCCTCTGACGCCGTCGCCGCCGTGTGGAGCGATACATCCTGTTCTGAGACATCGATCCCGTTATCGCGGCACAGGTCCAGCACCACGGCGCGGGTGACACCCGGCAAAATATTGTCTGCCTTGGGCGTGATGACACGGCCATCCCGGACAAAGAAGACATTGCACCCAACGCCTTCTGCCAGATTGCCATTCATATCCAACTGCAAAGCCCAGGCGCCAGGCTTGATCGCCGTGACCTCCCGCTGGGCCAGCATCGGATTCATGTAATTATTGATCTTCGCATTGGGGCTTAACGCGTCCGGCGGCACCCGTTTCAGGGGCGCTATGACGGCTTCAATCCCATCCCGAAACATTGCGGCCCTGGCGCGCAATGGCAGTGGGGTACATTCAATCACAATTGTTGCACCGTCTTGAATGGGCGGCTCTCCATCCAGGCCTATGACACCGTTGGAGATACGCTGCGATACCCAGTAATCCTCATCGGGCCCCAGCAGGGCACGGTTGCGAGCCACGACTTCTTCGGTCGTATCCATAATCTCCTGCCGGTCCATCTGAATTTCGATACGGGTATAGGCCAGGCTTTGAAACAGTCGATCCACATGCTGTTCCAGTCGGAAAATTTTGCCCTTGAACGTGCGCGCCGTATCAAAAACGCAATCGCCATAGACAAAACCGGAATCCCGAAAGGACAACAAGGCCCGGCTTTCCGGTAAAAAAGCCCCATTCAGGTAGACACAGCGTTCATTTGCGCGGGTTTCCATATCAACGCCCCCCTAAATCTCTGCCGTGCGGTCGCGCAGGGCAAATTTCTGCACCTTGCCCGTGGACGTCTTGGGCAAAGGGCCAAAGACAACATGCCGGGGACATTTGAAATGTGCCAAGCGTTCCCGGGCGAAGGCAATGATTTCCTCTGCACTTGCTGCTTCTCCGTCTTTCAGGGTCACGAAGGCGCAGGGCGTCTCCCCCCATTTCTCATCGGCCTTGGCGACAACAGCAGCCTCCAGGACCTTTGGATGGCGATACAGCACGGTTTCCACCTCAATGGTAGAGATATTCTCGCCCCCGGAAATGATCACATCCTTGGATCGATCCTTTAGTTCGATATAGCCATCGGGATGCCAGACCCCCAGATCGCCCGAATGGAACCAGCCGCCGGCAAAAGCCTCCCGCGTCGCGGCCTCGTTCTTCAGATAGCCGCGCATCACAACATTGCCCCGGAAGAAAACCTCTCCCATGGTGACGCCATCTTTGGGCACCGGCTCCAGCGTTTCTGGATTGGCAACCATCAAGGCCTCCAGCACATGATAATTCACACCCTGGCGGGCCTTCAGCCGGGCGCGCTCCTCCGCATCCAGTACATCCCAGTCAGAGTTCCACTCACACACAACCGCCGGACCATAGACCTCTGTCAGGCCATAAACATGGGTGATGTGAAATCCTTCCTCCTCCATTCGTTGCAGGACGGAGGCCGGCGGTGGGGCCGCCGCGGTCATCGCTTCCACCGTTTGCGGCAGGATGCGCTTATCCTCCGGCTTTGCATTGACCACCATGTTCAGCACAATCGGCGCACCACAAAAATGCGTTACCCCCTGATCCGCGATGGCATCAAATATCGCCTTTGCCGAAACCTGCCGCAGGCACACGCTGGTCCCGCCAATCGCCGCCAAGGTCCAGGGGAAGCACCAGCCATTGCAGTGGAACATCGGCAGGGTCCATAAATACCGTGCCCCCGACCCCATTGTCCAGGTCACCACATTGCCCAGCGCCAGCAGATAGGCCCCCCGGCTGTGATAGACCACGCCCTTTGGATTGCCCGTCGTGCCACTGGTATAGTTCAGACTGACCGCCTGCCATTCATCCGCAGGCGGGCCATAGGCAAACCCAGGATCGCCGGTTTCCAGAAACTGTTCATAAGTCATCTCCCCCAAAAACGGCCCAGGATTCCCGGCCAGGGGGTCGTCGATATCAATGACCAGAATATCGCGTCCTGCCTCTTCCAGTGCCGGCCCAACAATAGCGGCGAAATCCCGATCCGTGATCAGGACCTTGGCCTCCCCATGATTCAGGATGAAGGCGATGGTGGCGGAATCCAGCCGCGTATTCAGCGCATTCAGCACCGCCCCCACCATCAGCACCCCGAAATGCGCCTCATACAAGGCCGGGATATTGGGGGCCATGACGGCGACCGTATCGCCCAGACCAATGCCGCGCTGGGCCAGGGCGGACGCCAACCGGCAGCATCTGGCCTCCGTCTCTGCCCAGCTATAGGACAGCGCACCGTGCACCACCGCTTCGCGATCCGGAAAAACCTGGGCCGCACGCTTTAGAAAACTCAGCGGTGACAAGGGTGTGTAATTCGCCGGGTTCCGTTCCAGCCCGGTCTCATAGATGCTCACCTGTTTGGTCCCCATTGATCCGTTCCTCACCCTGGATTCTTATGCCACAAATTGCGGTCCCAAACAGTGCCCGATACGCCCCGTCCCTGCCAATCTCTTTCGGCAAGGCACCCCAAACCAGCCGCCTTGAGCTTGCCACAGGTCGCCGTTACACTCTGGCAACCACGGGATGCATTTAAAAGGCGCGGCGCATGGCAGGGGCAGAGGCGACGAAGGTGGTATTTCAGACGGCGCTGGCATATTTTGAAAACCACTAAATCACGATCTATACTAGAACTACTTATTTAGAAAACACTGAAAATTGGATAAAGCTTTAGGGGCTGTTCAATGACGTGGAGGGGTTTCTATGAGCAACGAAGGCAATAGTGACGATGAAAGTAAGTATCTGTTGATCTTGGAACAATTGGACCTTGATGCTGTTGCAGAAAAAGCAGGCGGCAAAGAGAGTTATGACTTTGGGAGGGCTTTCCTGGAAAAAGCAAGGGGCACCAGTGAGGTTGGCGACGAAGTCACAGCTCGAGCCTGGACGCTAGTCGGACAAGTGTGTCAGATGATGTTCGCACCCTCTGATGTAAACGAACCGTTCTCGGCATTTGCGGTATTTCAAGATGGCCGAACACTGATTCCCGATGACATCGATGAAGAAACGTTGAAGAGACTAATCGGCTTGGCGCCAACCATCCGCACGCCTGAAGTAAAATCGAGAATTGCAGATGTGGCTTGGTGTCGTCTCAGAGATATCCAAGCGGCCCATTGTGCTATCGATGGATATGTAAAGAGCGCTGACGCCTTATTCGACCCAGAACACTGGGTCGAATATGCCGAACGCATTGAACGAGCGCTGAGGCTTGCGGTTCAGATACGCGACAACAATTGGATCGCCAATGTCGAGGGACAGATCATCAGGCGACTTGATGAGCTAAATGGGTCTGATCCGCTTTACCTTTCCTTGCGATTAGTTGAACTTCAGAACGAGTTTGAGTTCGGCGATCCTGAAGTAGCCTCGACTTATTTGCAGCGAATAGTTGACGCTTCGCACATAGCCGGAGATTTCGAGAAGGCGCGTAAATACCTTTCCGAACTTTCGGTGACTAAGAAGCGGGCCGGTGACAAGGAAGCCGAGAAGATTGCCAATTTCAGGATTGCGCAGTCCTACGAAGAGGAAGGAGAGCATCGAGCCAAAGGCGGAAGCAACTTGGCAGCGGCACATTTTTTCGAATTTGCTCACGATGCCTACAGAAGTATTCCTGGGTGTCGACAAGACGCAGAGCGAGTTTATTCAAAACTGCGTGAAGCGCAGGCTGCGTCAGTCAAGGAAATGCAGTCCGTCACAACACCATCAATAGATGTTTCGGAAATTATTACAGCGGCCCGTGATCACGTCTCAGAGAAAAGCACATTGGATGCAATGTTGTCACTCGCGACACTATTGCGACCCAGTGATTTCCAAAAGTTGAACAAGCGGGCCATTGAGCATGCAAAGAAGTTCCCTCTGCAGAACTTATTCGGTGGTCGCCGAATGGACCATGACGGACGTGTCACCGGTATCAGGACAGCGGCCACCGACGAAGATCGCAACCAAACACGCGCACAGTGGGAGCGAGTAGTTGAGCTAGCGATGTTGGATCATCAGTTTGAGGTTCAATCCACGATCATCCCGGCGCTGCAACAAATCAACTTTGAGCATTCAATCTCGCTTCGAGATATTCGCGACATCGTGGCAAACAATCCAATTGTTCCAAAAGGCCATGAAGAACTTATAACAAAGGGGCTCTACTTCGGGTTTCGTCTCCAGTTCCAGGAAGCCAACTCCATTCTTGTCCCACAGTTTGAAAACTGCATCAGACATGTCCTCAAAGAGCTTGGTTGTGAGACTTCGACCCGAGACAGGTTTGGAATTCAAGATCACATGCCTTTCGGAACGTTATTAGGCAAATACCAAGATCAACTGCGAGCGGTAATGAGCGTCAACGTTATCCTTGAACTCAAGCTTCTGTTTACCGACCAGAACGGGGCAGCGGTTCGCAATAGGGTCGCTCATGGCTTGGCACCAAGCGGGGAGTTCTTTGCGCCGCATATGATCTACGCTTGGTGGTTCATGTATTTCGTCATTGTAAACCCTATCTTCCGGTACCTGTCCAATGCACCTGTTCGTGTTGAAAATGACGCAACGGAAGAACACCTAACAACTAGAAGTGAAAAATAGCACTATGATATACTAAAAAATAGAGTAACACGCCCGCGAATTGCGCAGTCTACGGAGATATCTCAATTTTATTCTACGTAATTTTTTTACAGGAACTAAAAACATTATACGGGGCAGGAGGACTCGAACCTGAGGCTCGCTTTCTAAAAAGTATTCTGCCTCTTATCACTCTAATTTTCATTGTGCCGCCTCTGCCCGAGACCTAAACTTCAGCAACCACGGGGTGCATTGAAAGGATGCGGCGCATGGCGGTTGCTGAGGCGGCAAAGATTGTATTTCAGACGGCGCTGGCGGGCACGCTGGAGAGCAAAGGGTTTCGCCGGGTTTCCGACACCAATTATGTGATCGAAGGCGATGGCATCGAGTGGCGGGTCATCTTTGGACCGGAATACAAAGACGAGCCCGGCACCTTTCTCGACGCGACCGGCATCTTCATTCCAGAAGTCGACCGGCTCTGCCTCGCCCTGGAAAGCCAAAGCGCCCCGCTATCATTGCCTATGGCCCGTACCAAGTACCGAGCGCACTTTTCTTTTGAATGCAGTTCCATCATCGATCCTAAAAAACCCTACAACGAAAGAGAACATGACCCCTGTTACATTCCGGAACAAATCGGCAGCGATCGGCGTGGTCGTTGGGCGACTAAGGGAAAGGATTTGGAAGCACTGGGACAGAGGATAGATCATTATTGGCAACGAGACACTTGGCCTTGGCTAAGAGACCGCATGACCTTGGGAACCGCCTGCGGGCCCCTGCCTTCGATGGAATGGGTTCCCGGGGACAGAAGGGGCACCTGGTTTGAGTTGTTACAATGGTGGGCCTGCGGTTACAGGGATTTGGTCATAAGCAAATTTTCAGATATGGAACGCGACGCAGCTCAGGATGACCACCAGATTTTTCAAATTCTTAAAGAAAAAAAACAAGTTGGTAGAAGTCTGTTCCTTGGTCGATTCATTCCATTTCTTTCTGATGTTAAGGAGCAAAAAATTCGAGACTTAAGGCAACTTTACATGCAAAAGAATGAGCACATGCAGGAGATCATTGATTTGTTGAATGTAAGGCAAAATGTTGAAGAAAAAATGCGCGATTGGCGCTAAGCACCAACCGCGCACAACCAATACTACTCTAAAGTTTCAGCGGATATTGCGCCTCTGATCATTGCTGCAAGACCAATAACAGGAATTGGGTTCCTTTCACTGCTTTGAGCTTGATATGCCATTGCACGCGTAAGAATTATTTCCGAACTATACGGAGATAATTTCCCATTCCGAACGGCTGTATCCAGTCTTTTCTGTATAGCCAATTCAAGATGACGTGGACTGATCTGATCTAGTCGAACTCTCAGATATTTAACCGAATGGAGTGTGTACTCTTTTGCATCATGCGGCCTTGCCGTTGGCATCTCAAGAGGAATTGATCCATCGTTTTTCCTTTGAGAAACATCCAATTTCGCGCTGCCTGACTTAACCTCATACGCGGTTCCAAGCTTATCTCTATCAGGTCGCCAAACCAGACCAAACAGATTATCAACCCCCTCAGGCGTTGAAGCATCATATATACGACTTCGTTTGGCAGTCTTATCAATTTTGCCGACAGCTCTCGCACCATAGTCATCATAGACGGTAAATCCTGCCTCTCTCATTGCTTGCACCACCTCCCTTTCAGTCGCGTCCCCCATGGACATATTTAACAGAAGTTGGACTGCCTTCTGATCCGCCTCAGGTATTCCCTGAATCAGCTCCTTGGTATCGAAGGATTTGAACTTCTTGGGAAACTGACGTTCAAACTTCGCGAGGCGCACGCCCACAACCAGTTTTCGGCCGCCTGCGGTGGTGCGCAGGCCGCGAACCAGGGCGGTGCGGGCGAGTTTGGCGACTTTCCCGACGCCTGGCACGGCCCCCGCTGTGGCCAATACGGCAAACAGACCGTTCTGACCGGCCAATTTCCAATTGCCCGCCTCAATCGCCTTGGTCATGGCGGTGAAATCAGTCACGGCATCCTGGGCAGAGCGGACCTCCCCGATGATGGGCAGCATGTCCAGCAACAGGTCCCGGGCCCGCGCCAGGTCCTCCTCGCGATCCGGCGCGTAAGCATTGACCAGAGTTTCGGCCATATCAGCCTTGCTGGCCCCTGATGCCTGCCCTTCGACAACGTCCAACAGGGCAAGTTCCCGATCAATGGCTCCCTGATTGCGGCTCCGACGGCGCGGCCCAAGCGACGTCTTATCGAACGCCCCTAATTCAGCCAGGCGATCTTCTATATCTTCGACACTCAGATCACCGGAAAGTACCTTGCGGATATCGTCTGCAATCGCCGGGTCTTGGGCCATGGCTTCTGCCAGGCGTTTGGTGCCAGTTGTGTCCAGGCCTTCCAGACGCACCCCGTCCCCAAAGTCCAGTACGGGCTCGGCGTCTGGCGCGCGCGTGATGGTGACCCCGGCTTTTTCTTTGGCCGCGGCATAGGTTTCCGACCCTTCGGCAAAGCGGCGCTTCTCAGCGGCTTCCTGATCCTGGGCGATGGCTCTGGCGATGCGGGCCTGGGCGGTGGGGTAATCTTCATCCTTCCACTTTTGATAGCGCGCAGGATTATACGCCCCCGGATCACCAAGGCCGATCTTGACCTGGCTAGACTCCAGTCCCCCCTTTTCCCCATCATTTGCCCCCGCATTCGCCCCCACACTCGCCTGTTGCTCAGCGGCGTTCGCCCGATAGGCGGCAATTTCCCGATTGATGCCCGCATCAAACTGTCGGGCTGCCTGTGGATCGCTTTTGCCAACAGCCAGGCTGTGCAGGCGGGCAATTTCCCGCAATTCTGGAATGGCCGCCTCTCCACCGTCCTGCAAGGCGCGGCGGGCGTGATCGTAGTAATCATCATAGCGGGCGACCCTGGCCACGGCATCGGCCTCCCGTTGCAGCACCGCCTGGTCCTCTGCGGAGCGCGCCGGGCGCGGTGTCGCTGTGGAACGGATTGCACCGGATAAAGGTCGATGCGCCTGATCCAGGGGCTTATGGGCAACCTTGTCCACAGATCGCCCGGTTTCCTCAGGACGCGCACTATACCCATAGGGGTTCAGCACAGGCTCCTTTGGTGACACTGCCGGCTGGCGCTTTTCGGAAGGAGCGGTCCAGCGTTTGGGTTGGCCTGTCGGCTGGGACCCGTTGTCCCGTTCCGGGATTAGGGTCGATGGCTTCGGAAGGGCGGGCTGATTTTCTTGCTTTGTCCCAATAGTCGTTCCAGCCTCTGCCCTGATCCGGGCCGCACCTTCGCCCCCGACAGAAATCGAGCGAGGCGTATAGGGTTGATAGCCTGTCGTCGGGTTAAGCCCCCTGTTTTCCGACCCTGGAACGGGCCCAGATAGCACACCAGACGGCGCACCGGACAGCGAACCAGAGGACAGTGACGTATTGGGCGTTTGGACAGTTGGTGCCTGCACTTTAGGTATTTGAATTGACGGCCCTGTGGCCGCAGGGGCATTCCACCCCATGCCAAAACTTGGCCCGGCCCCGGCGGCATTGCTGTTGACGGATTTGGGCGTTGGCGCCCCTTCTGAGGATCCCATTTTACATCTCCTTGGATTTTGATTTGATCAGGCTTTGCAGCAGATTTTGCAAAACCCCTGTATTTTGATTGGCTGGCAGGCCACCCTGAGCCTCCAGCACGCGCTGTTTCTCGCCAGACCGGCGATAGACATAGATGCCCAGCACAGAGAGGCCCACGGTCCAGATCGTCCCCAGTGACGCGACGGCGGCGATGACCGGGGCGGCCTGTTGCGGGTCGGCGACCACGGTATAGGCAATTGCCCCCATCTGGGCGGCCCAGGTGAAGGCCATGATATAGCCAAAGGTCGGGCGCATGCGGCGGACATAGGCGTCGTCGCTGATACTCTCCGCCCGGATAGTCTGGTTGACCTGTTGCAGCCAGGTCTGGTCGGTATTGGCCTCCAGCGTGGCAAGGGCTTCCAGATGGCGATTGGCTTCTTTCAACTGGTCGCCATCCAGGCGACCCGTGGCGATTTCAGTATCGACCTGGCCCAGTGCGTCTCCCGCTGCTTTCGCGACAGAGTTGGAGGAATTGGACAAGGCTCCCCCGACGGCCTTTACCAGCAAGGGCAGGCCGATTTGAGCAAGTAACATTGGCAGCATAATGATGCTCCTTTCACGATAGGATTTGATAGAATTTGAATGACCCGATCCGGGCCTTAGGCTTGCGCCGTTCCGCCCATAGCGGATGTTCTCTGGGCCGTCGGTAATGCGTTGCGCCATAGGTCGGATCGACCAGCGCGCCCCGCACCGCCCGCGCTGCAATGCGGCGACAGACGGCGAGATCCGGGTCCGTGTCTGGGACCTGCATCAAGCTGGCGCGATACTCAGGCGTCAGGCGCCAGCAGGGAAATTGCCCACTGGCCAGGCAGGCTTCCACCACCGTGGTGCCCCACCAATCCTTGCCAAATCGCTGTTTCGCCAGACAAACGCGGTTCAGAACGACGGCCGCAATCGCTTCCTTGATGCGGACGGATTCAGCCCGGGCTTCGCCCCACAGGGTGCGGGCCAGGATATCAATGGCGGTTTCTTCCGCCTCCATATCCAAAGGCAGATTCAACAGGGTCATGACTCTCTCCTTGTCATATGTCTTGCAGAGGGTTTTTGGGAATCGAGCTTTGCTTCGATGCGCAGCAGGTGATCGGTCAGCCGCCCCTCCAGATCTTTCAGTTGAGAGGTTGAGGCATAGCTCTTGGCGACTTCCAATTTATAGGCGGAAAGCGCTTCCCGAAGCTGAGCAACAGCCGTATCCAGCCGTTGGCGGTGGCGCTCTAACGCAATGTCCTGATCGCGCCGTGTGCGCCACATCAGCCACCACAGTCCGGTCAGCGCCGGAATTTCGACAACAGTGATCCACCAGATCACGTCAATGGACGTGCCCGTCATTTCATTTCTCCTTATTTTACACAATTTTTGTTTTAGATATTTTCAGACGCTGAAATCAGCATCGGCGATGACACTGCCACCACCCCCCTGCCAGGATTGGCGACCGTAATGGGTGCTGGACCTGGGCAGGCGCACAGGTTCCATTGACAGGCACCCCGCCACCGCATCCAGCCCGTCATCGTGCCCTTTGCTGAGACCGCCCGCCTGCCATTCCCGCATTTCCATCGGAAAAGGCGTATCCCAAACGCTACGGTGACAGGCGATCTGACCAGCCGCCAGAACCGCATCAAAAGCTTCCAGAATGCGGGTATCCTTGGCCCTGGTTGAATGGCGCTCCTGCACCGCACAGGCGGTATGCAACACAGCCATTTCCCGGCGCAGCAGGCTGGGCAGAAATTTGCCGATCCCATTGGTCTCAATCGTGACAGAGGGCAGAAAATTCCGCCTGGCAAACCGCGCGACCGCCCGACATTGCTGACGCGCCTCGTCCAAATGCAAGGCGGGATCGGTGGTCAGATACTGAATGCGATGCAGTCGATAGATCCCGTCTTCGCCTGTAAAAACACAGGCCACGACGGAGGAATCCCCGGTTCCCGTCCCCCCATAGGCCGGGTCCCACCAGGCAGTGGCGGAGATCATCCGCACCCCGTCCAGCATCAGCATTGCCTCCCCGTTTCGCTCCACCAGATCCAACCTGGCCTGATACAGTTTCATGCGGTCCGGGTCCAAGCGACTGCCCACGATGTTCATGGGCTTGAGCATCATCTGACTTTGAAACTTTCCCTCCCCCTGGCGCAGCCGCAGCGCCTGGATCTCCTCCCGGCTATAGCGATCCGGCCAGGCGGACGTGCCGTCTGCTTTCAGAATCGGGACTTCCAGGCGCTTGTACCCCGCCAGAAATGGTTGAGCCTCGCCAATTTCTGACCGCGCCTCTTTTGCATAGATTGTGTAGTAACTATGTGGCGTACCGACATAAAGCTGCATGCCGCCCGGTACCAGAATGTAATCCGCCTCGCTGAGCCGGGCCCGCAGGTCCGCGCGCTTGGGAGCGGTATCACAGGTATTAGGCACTTCGACATCATCACAAATGATCAGGTCCGCCCGACTGCCGGTCAGGTTCGCCCCGATGCCCCGCGCCAACATGGAGGGATCACGCAGTTCCTTTAGCCGCTGCACCGTGAAACGATCAGACGCCCATTGATCCAACTGATCGGGCTTCAGCCCCTGGGTCAGCGGATGGCGTTCGATCAGGCGTTTCACATTGCGCACCATGCGACTGGCCAGGTCCTGCTCTGCCGCCAGAACCAGAATGCGCAGGTTCGGATCGCAATACAGTTTCCAGGCACAGAAAAGGCCGACAATCGTGGACTTCCCGGCCGCCCGGAACGCCAGCAGGATCAGGTGCCGATCCTGACTGCTTGCCCCGGCATTCACTCGGGCGTTCAACCAGCGACAGATGCGTCGATGCAGGACCGGCGTTTTCTGACCCTGTATTTCGTTCCATATCCACAGGAACTCCAGAAAGCTACAGGCTGTCATGCTGTGCCCCCCTGTTCCGTGTCAGACGGGATGGCGGAGTCAGAACTGTCTTCGTCCTCCTCATCATGAGCGAGTGCCGTTCGGGCGGCGCTAATCAATGTCGCGACCCCATCCAAATCCTTTTCCTGCGCTTCATCCTGGGTGGCGGCGGCTTCTGCCCGTTTGATGATCTGTTCGATATGGGCCAGGGCGGCCTTAGCCCCCGTATGGGCGGCAGCAAAGGATTTCGGATCTTCTGCAGGCCCATTCAGGGCAATCTGTTGATAGGCGGCGATGGCGGCATCCAGCATCGCTGGAAGCTTTTTCATCAACCGTTTCCGCATTGTGTTGGACTGTGGGCGACGGGTGCGTGGTGTACGGGATTGCGGGCGGCGGGCAGTGGCTTTCTTATCGACCATTTTAAGTACCTTCTTTGTTGAGTGCAGAAACGCGAAAGCCCCGCCACAGGGGCAGGGCTTTCGCAAAAAGCAGATATGTTACGCGGCAGATTACACAGTGACGCTTTCTGGTACGGGCCAATGCGCATCATCTGAGATGACAGTCGGTGGGTCTGTCTGCAATTGCGCAGAGACCGCAAGGCAGGCCTGGCGATAGTGTCGCATGGCATCAAAGATCAGACGGGCCTGTGCCTCGCTGGTCAGTGTCATCAAGACACCGGCCGCCGTGGCAAAACGCACCCCGTCCTCATCAATCAGCTCATCCGCAAACGCCTGAACAATTTCACCCACGCGCTGGGACGAGACCTCGTCACACCGAAACGGGCTGCCGTTGACAAATATGCCCTTGGTTATCCGGCGTTCCGCCTCAAAGCGGATCTGTCGCAAGGGGCTGGTCAGTTTTGCAATCTTTGTGATCGTTGGCATTTTTGTTCCTTTCAAATTAAGCTTCAAGCAAGGCTTGATCGCATTGGAAACCCCAGCGATGGAGAACAACATCTGCATCATTCTGGCAGTCCAGCTTCAAGCGTATGGATGTTCCACTGGGCTGCGATGACAGATCAACCGTGCCCGCTACAAGGGTGCGCCCGGTACTGGCCCATGTCTGCAATACAGTCGCAGATACAGCCGTCCAGGTTGTGCCGTCATCCCGACTGACCGACAGCACAAAATCCGTATTGATTTCTGGCTCCCCGTAGAGTTCAAGCTCCACCAGAACCCGTCCTTCCAAGGGGTCATTTTCCACCGTGATCGGGCTAGAGACGATTGTCATATCATTAATGACAGCGCCCAAAATCTGGATTTCTGTTATGACCGGAATATAAGTGTTAGCATTTGTGGTTCGAGATCCATCGGGACTGACGATGCGCACGTATCGGACCGTTCCGGCAATATCGACATGCTGCCATCCGGTGCTGTTTACAAAGGACCCTTCCCCAAGGACCACTGTATCCGCACCAAAGGCATTCGTTCTACAGCCGAGAACGCGCATATTGGCCATCATCGTCTGGTTCGCCAGCACATAGACAAGAAACCGGGTAACCGGCTTGATCGCACCCAGATCATATTGAACATAAAACCCGGATGTGAAGCTTGTGGCGGTGCCTTGCCAATATGCGCTTAAATTGCCATCTGTCGTAACCAATGGTGAATTGGCGTAGTTTCCGATTGGTGATACAGCATTGATACCACTGGACACGCTAGCCCCGGGGGACCGACAGTTATAGGAACCATCAATCGGGTTATAACTGTACCCTGATCCCGCCAGCGCACCGTCTTCGATGCCACTTTCGTCCGAGAAGTCATCGATATAGGTGTTGATCAACTGATACTCATTGACGCCATTTTCGATAGCCGAAGACCAAAGGAGCCGAAACTGAGTCTCCTCAAGGGCATTCAACTGGTTCCGAATCTCCGGCAAGGCCGTATCGTTGATCAAGTCCAGTGCCACGCCATCCGCCGCGATGTCTCGACCATCAACCGTATCGGGATCAACAATCGCATTGCCGTCCATGTCCAAAGACCCGGTCATCGCCACGGCACCATCCCGAGGCATGTAAATGTCATCGCCTACGAAAGTGGAGACCCAGCCCGACTGACTATACACCTGCATTGATTGTTCATCGGTATCGAAGAACAAGTCGCCTTGTTGCAGGGGCGAGCCGTTCAACCGCTGTGTCGGCGCTTGCGCGGTTGCATAAGACCCCAGATAGATAAGGGCGAATTGTGCTGTGGCCCCCATGGAATCCGGCACTTTTGTCACAGGGCGCCCATCGACATCAAAGCTCAGAAACATGCCCGCTCGATCCCGTGCCAGGGGAAGAACCAAGTCACTGTCAACGTCATACGGCAAGCGGTGAATGGAATCTCCGACCAGCGCCTCCGCCTGCTGCAACAACAGGGCTGTGCGATCCAGTTCGTCATTTAGTACTGCCGCACGCAGATCGGCCCCCGGCGAAAAGTCAGTGGTGCGTTGAAACGGCATATCCCGCCAGATTGAAATCCGTGCACCGCCACTGGGGCTCTGGCCAAAGACAATCGTCCCCCCCTGTTCCTGTCCAGTCCCCGTAATCGTATAGGCGGAAGAATCCAGGATCACGTCATCGACGGCCACGCGCAAATCCCCGTCACTAAGAATGGGGAATGGATAGTCGAATACAGACGTGCCCAATTCACCTTCTGCCTGCACATATTGAACGCGCGGACGCAGGTCATTGATAAGTATATCAGTCATTGTGTTTTGTTCCTTCGAGTGTGAGTTACTTTTCAAGAATGCCCGCGACCTGAGTGCCAATGCCAATCAGGCCTTTGGCGAGTTCAAGTCCCTGCGCCGCGCCGCCACCGCCGCCGCTGCCGGTATCATTCAGCAAATTCAAACCACTGACGGTCATGTCATACCCCTTGCGGCTGTCGGCCAGGGCCTCGTTGTAGTTCTTGTTCAAACCGCTGATCACAGCGGCGCCCGAACCGCTTGTTGAGCCAACCCCAGATGAGCCCAATCGCGCCCTGGAGCTGGCCACAGCGGATCGACGTTCCCGCTCCAACTGTTTTTCTTTCAAACGCTGTTCCAGGGTTCTTTGATCAAGGTCCTGTTGCCGCGCCAAAGCGGTTTGAGCCGTCTGAGCCTTTACCGCTTTCTTCTGCTGACTCATTTGGGCCTGGGTCTGTGCCACGCTGATTGCGGACATAACGACACCGATGACGGGTGCTGCTGCTCCCATTGTACTTCTCCTTCTATGGTGGTTGATTAGAGCAACGCCTGCGCAAACGGACTTGTCTACGATGACGTATTTGCTGAAAAAACAACGATGCTCTAAATGCTTGAGCTCATGCGACCGCATGATGCTCTGCATGTTTCAGCTCATGCGATCGCATGATGCTGTGTATGTTTGAGCTCATGCGACCGCATGATGCTCTGCATGTTTCAGCTCATGCGACCGCATGATGCTATGTATGTTTGAGCTCATGCGACCGCATGATGCTCTATCCGTTCGACGATATCTCATTGAGAACCGACAGAACGGTACAGGGCAGCGGATCAGATTGTTCGATCCGCCACAAAGGCACCGGCTCTCCCCGGGTCCATCCCAGGGCGCGCACGGTCTTATCTCCGGTCAACGGTGTGATTGGGGAATCCAACGCACCAGGTCCGAAGGTCTTAAAGGGCAAGGGGCGCAAGCCCTGGCCCGTATCCACTGTCAGGGCCGCTGTTTCCAGCAACCGGAAGGTAGCCCGAACCAATCGCGTGGCGCTGCCTTGCGTCACACCGGTCCCAGAGGGCTGATAGGCTGGTAAAGGCTCGATGATATGGGTGTAGGGTAAACCGATCTGAACCGATCTGGCGGGCTGGGCCAGGGTGATTGCCCCATCGATCACCGTCGCTTGATCCCGAACAATGCCATCGGCCACGACATCAACGGTCCTGTCATTCAAATGATCCAGACCAGACCAGACCGTCTTTCCATCCTCATCATCGGCAACCTGATCCGTCATCGCCGCATCGGTCAGAAGGGCATCATCAAACCGCTCTATTCGGTAGGTTTCCCCGCGATGCACCATCAGGTAAACATTCGATCCGACCACTGCGACCGCATGGAAAGTTCCATCGGTTTGCATCATGGACCAGGCCGTGACCTTCTCCTGCCGAAAGACGGTCACGCAGGCCAGCGTGCCATCACCATTGACCAGATAGAGGATGCGATCCGCCTTGTTGAAATCCTGATCCACGGGGTTGCGCATCATCTTATCCGACAACACGGCCAGGTCGTTGGACTGGTAAGCCTGTTCAACATCCGCAAACAGAAATTCCCGCAACTCAGTGCCACTACGCGATACAAACAAGGTTGCACCATCCACATCACGCGGCAGGATTGTCCGGTTCGCCAGCGAACCAATGCGGGTCTGTCGTTTCAACTGGATCGCAGAAGGGGTCAATGGATCCCCGGTCACCATCCATTCCGCACCGGATGTAAAGACCTGCAAGTGACGGCCGGAGAAAACCGCCCGGATCGCATTCACTGATCCGACAGGATGGCAAATTCGATAGACTCATCATCCTCCGCCTCTCCCAGGTCGAAGTTGAACAGATCTGCCGATTTCGACAGCCACAACCGATTGGTCAGATCACGACTGCCACCAATGACCAATCGGTCCTGATGAAAGCAAACAGAGACAGGATAGCCTCGCACGGCGGAAAAGGATGCTTCCTCCCAATCCTTCACGGCGTCTGTTCCCGCAAGAGCCTCCTTCACGCTGGCTGTTGCAACGGTGGCGGAAGTCACGGCGGTAATCTCAATCTCTTTATCAGACACCCGGAATCGCACACCGACATGGTCTGCCTCAAAGACATCATCCGACGCGGTCAGGGTAATCGATCCCGTCGTCGCACTGGGCGTCAGTGTGACATCCTCATCGGCAAACTTGTAATAGGGTTGGAAGCGCCGATCGTCCTTTTCAAAGAATTTCCAATCGGTGATCGACCACAGTTCCGCACCCTTTCGCGTCAACCGCTTTGGGGGCACATCCGGATGGACAAGCAACAGGGTATCTGCGCTTTGTGTCCAGGCCAGATGCTTCAACTGATCCTCCGTCCAGGGCGATTCCAGCGTCACGACAAGAATGTCATTGGCATAAACCCGCACCTGCAAGTGCGTGAATACCAGCAAATACACCTGTTCAGTATTAAATTCGAACGGGACCAGCCGACCCGAACCCTCCGTCAGGGCAATGTGACGCAAGCCCCGCCGACGTGCGACACCCCCTGTTGGGGCAATTTTAACATTGCGCAGCGTGGCGGCCCCATTGCTGTAGGCTGTCAGATCGCCCCGCCCGACAAGACCGATGGAAATCTCACCGGCGGTGAAGTTTGTTTGAATGGTTTTGATCCGTGCCATTATCCGCGCACTCCTACCAATGTGTAATCTTCGAACCGGGGTGGAACATCCTGCTGGGCATCAATCAGCCGTGCCTGACGAAACTGATCATCCGCCAGCCGTTGCAGGGCCTCAGACCGGGTTGTGCTTTCCGTGATGGGCAAACAGAACTCCGCCGCCAAACGCGCGATCAGGGCCTGATCGAAGAAGGGAGGAAAGGCGGACTCGTTGGGCCGAAAGATATAAGTCAATGTCACTGACGCCGCATTCGTATGCAGACGCCGCTCCACAATGCGGTAGTCCAGACCACGCCCATAGCCCGCCTCCCCCGCAGACAGGGCGCGCAGAAAGTCGGACGGCAATTGATAGGCATAGTCATAATCCGCTGCCGGAACGCCCACCAATCGCGGCAGAACCCGCTGTGCGGTGGCAAAGCTCCAGGGATGGGCCGACAACATGGCATCGCGTGTTGAGGGATACAGCGTGGCGGCAACCAGGCTTTCTGCTGTGCCATCTTCGAAGCCGGAAATCGGTGTCGCGCCAATCTTGATCAGCGCACGGCTGGATAATTGAATACTGCTTAAGGCCATAAGAGCTCTCCTAGAAAAAGTGGCCGCCCGGAGAGTCCAGGCGGCCACGTGAGTTTGTTGAACAAAGGTCAGGATCGGATGTCGATCAGTCCGTATCAGCAGAACCGATCGCGGTCAGATCATCGACATCCACGACAGTTCCGGTATTCGACGATACATGCAGAATGCCGGAGCTTAACGTGCCATCGGTATCGGTATTGGCCAGGATCATGTCCCCAACGCGCAGCATGTCCGCTGCTTCGTTGAAGTATCCTGCCGTATCGACACTGGCGGCCGCGTCGGTCGTCGTATAGTGCCAAAGGGTGAAGCCGTTGGCGTAAGCGATAACGCTCAAGTCACGAGATTTATATGCCATTTTATCGGTCTCCTTCCGGCTTACGATTCAAGGCACGGCAGGCGCACAATGCCCGTCGCGTCGATGACACCAGCACCCTGGCTCATCATGTGGTTGATGAAGTGGGCTGCCCGGTCGCCATGCCAGGTGATGTCGGATTTCACATCCTTGCCAATGGCATGACCGATGGCGGTTTTGTGATACCAATACCCATTGCGCACGCCGCCAGACAGCACGAGGCCCGAATGCGGCATCCACAAGGTCCCCAGCCAGCGTTTCGCCTGGGTCCCTTTCCAGGGCAGGTCTTCATCGCCGACATAATCCGCGTTGGAGAATTCTTCGATATCCAGAAGATCGCTCCATTGCTTCCAGCCGATAATGGCGACCCGTTGACCATCATCCGGGACATCCTGGCCCCCCAGCATTTCAAACGCTTCCAGCACTTTGGCTTTGGTCAGGCCGGTCGTGCCGTCCTGAGAGTCCTGGGCCGAGGTTACGGTTTCCATGGCATCGATGATCAGATCATCCGTTTTCCGACCCAGGGCATAGGCCCCGGCATTGGTGACGACGGATCGTTCATCATGGGCCATCTTGATTTCATCCAGGGCATCCACCCAGTCACCGGCATAGTAATCCTGCAAGGCGATTTCGACCGGTGTATGGTCGATGTTCATCACCGGTACTTTGCCATGACGGGCCTTGGTGGATGCGGTGCCCTTGCCAACCTTCTGGAATGTCGTGGAAGAGCCCTTGATGTCATTCTTGGTGCGCACGGTATTCCGCAATTTTGACCCCATGCGCTGATAGGCCAAATGCACTTCGATCTGAAAGTGCCGGGAGAATGAGGTTTCCACAGTTGTGGACATGTCATCTTTCCTTTCGGTTTCGCGATATCCCAACCCAATGCGTGACGGGCCGGGCGCGGTGTTGCCAAATGAGTGTGACGTCCAGCGGTTATCGCTCGGCCCAGGCGCAGTTTTGCGCGGGACCAAACGGCCAGGCCGGGTCAACTCTGTTTCATATCTGAGAGAAAAGGGGCCGGTATGGGCCATCCCCGTGCCGCCAGTGTTTCTAACGCGATCCTGAGCGGTACCGATTGGCCATTTGAAGCCACACGCACGCGCCGATGCCTTAGGGAGACCTGACGATCCTTCGGGAACAGTTATCCGATAAACACGGACCCCTGAACGAAAAGTATTTGCTGACGGCTGGGAAGTGACTGGATTGTCCCCGCAGCAAACGGGGGTCCGATGGGCCGGTGCGATTTAGGCGCACTTGTGGCCCGCTCCCAAAGACCAATCTAATGACTAAAGAGAACAAGTCAAGATAAAATTTATAAACTTCATAAAAAAAAGAACATGATATGTCTAAAAATCTGTTTCGTGACCCCTCATTTGGTTGCGCTGGTGCGAGCCGCGCCATATTCTCCGATCACCATGATATATCATCTCGCCAAACTTGATGCCTGGACGGTGGCGCAAAGCACCGGGATTTATACGGGAAATCCAGCAGATCGCGCCGATGGATTCCTGCATCTGTCCACCGCCAGCCAGATTGAAGAAAGCGCCCGCCGTCACCGTGCTGGCGAATCCGATCTTGTCCTGTTGCATGTGGACGAGGCCCAACTGGGCAAAGCTTTGGTCTGGGAGGAATCGCGCGGCGGTAAACTGTTTCCGCATGTTTATGGGGATATCCTGCTGTCGGCGGTAAAACAGGCGACACCGCTTTCCCTGAATGCCGATGGCATTCACCAATTTCCGGATTTGGGCTCTGACAATGGCGCTGACTGATTACGTTCTGCCGCTGCTGCATCGACTGGATCCTGAACGGGCGCATCGATTGACTGTGCGCGCCCTGGCCTGCGGATTCGGCCCCAAACTGACAATTGACCCAGACCCGTGTTTGGCGAATGAGGTCTTTGGATTAAAATTCGCCACGCCGATTGGTCTGGCTGCCGGGTTTGATAAGGACGCAGAAGCCGTGCGGGCCTGTCTGGCGCTGGGATTCGGATTTGTGGAAATTGGCACCGTGACGCCCCGACCACAGGGCGGCAATCCAAAGCCGCGCCTGTTCCGCCTGACCCAGGACATGGCGGTCATCAATCGCATGGGGTTTAACAATGCCGGTGCAGACCGGGCCGCAACGCGATTGGCGGCGGCACGGGCACAAAATCTGCCCGGTCCCGTCGGGGTCAATATCGGTAAAAACAAAGACAGCGAAGATGCTGCAGCGGATTACGCGGCCTGTGCAACACGCCTGGCCCCCTATGCGGATTATGTGACGATCAATGTGTCGTCTCCCAACACGCCAGGCCTGCGGGCACTGCAATCCCCCGATCAGCTTCGGGTGCTGGTTGCCGCCGTAAGGGACGCCGCCGCCACAGTGGGTGACGTCCCGCCCATTCTGGTTAAAATCGCCCCCGATCTGGAAGAGGCGGATCTTCGCGCAATCTCTGCGGTCGGGCAGGACCCGGACGTGGCGGGCCTGATTATATCCAACACCACGACCACCCGACCAGACACATTGCGGGATTCTCAGAAGGGACAGATCGGCGGGCTGAGCGGTGCGCCGCTGTTCGAAAGATCAACCGAAGTCCTGCGCCGCGTCTATGCCCTGACGGAAGGAAAGGTCCCCCTGATTGGCGTCGGAGGTGTGGCAAGTGCAGAAGATGCCTATGCCAAAATTCGGGCAGGCGCGTCCCTGGTTCAGCTATATTCCGCGCTGGTTTACACAGGCCCGGAATTGATCGGGCGAATCACCCAGACCCTGCCGGAGCTGTTGCGGGCGGACGGGTTTACCACGCTGGCCCAGGCGATTGGCGCAGACTTTAAAGATTAGTGTAACAATTTCATAATCTTAGACACAGAACCCGCCCCTATCCCACGGATATGGCCTAAGGGCGTGTTTTGCTTGTAGATTTTTGCTATCGTTCAGCGAATAGTAACAATGGCAGACCGGATCGCGACGTGTCTGACCCGCAGCACTTTTTGGGAACCCCGCATGAGCCGATTTTGGCATATGCTGATCTTCTTTTGCTATGTCACCGTGGCCTCTGCCCTGGCAGTGCTGGGCCATCGTGTGATTCCCGGTGTCGATGGTGTCACATCCCTTCTGATGGGGCTGACATTCTTTCTGTGCTGCGCCTTGTTGCAGGAAACCTTTACCCGCCGCACGGATACCTTAAAGGCGATGCGTCGCCTGTTGCTGTTGAAGCGCGCCCTGGATCGCGACCGCGAAGAAATGTCCGTGGCGCGCAACGAAATCCGTCGCTTGTTTGAGGCCGTGGAAGATGGCGGTGGGGAGCGGATGCTGGCCGCCTTGAATTCCCTGACCGCATCGGCGCGGGCGGAACAGGATGCCGCCAGTCCCCGTCGTCGCGCCCCCCAGCCGAACCGGTCGCAAGAGGAAACAGAGGCGCGGTCCCTGCTGGAGCGTATGGCCCTGGCGGAAGAAGACGAAGCCATCCCCGCGAGTCGCCCCAACCGGGCCAGGGCAGAGCCCGCGCGCCCAACCCGCGATCGTGCGGCCGAATCTGACCGATCCATGCGGGAGGCCAGTTCAGAAGTGCGCGTGCTGCATAATCTTGTCGAACAACTGTATTCCGGTCGTGACAAACCCTCTTCTTCCTTATCAGAAGACTCGACGCGCCTTCAGGGCAGAAACGACCCGCGTGAGCCAACGTTAGGCCGCCCCCCCACCCAAAACAGGGTGGATCAGGATTTTGATGAGGAAGAAGACCGGGTAGCGGCCGGGGGAGGACTTGCGCGCGCCTTGCGCGGAGGGTTGCGGGTCGTCACCAATGGCGGCACAGCAGCAACCACCGGACAGCGCAGTGAAAACAACACCGGTGAAGACGCACTGCTGGGCACGATCCGCGATGCCCTGCGGGATGATCGCGTTGATCTTTATTTACAGCCCATTGTCAGCCTGCCGCAAAGAAAGCGCCGCTTTTATGAATGCTTCAGCCGTATCCGTTCTGCCAATGGCGAGGTGATCGGCCCGGACCGATATATCCCCGTGGCGAAATCGGCGGGCCTGTTGACCGCCATCGACAACATGTTGCTGTTCCGCTGTGTGCAATTGTTGCGCAAGCTGCGGCGCAAGGATTTCAGTGCCGCCTTTTTCTGCAATATCGCGCCCCATACTTTGAAAGATCGGGAATTCTTCAGGGATTTCATCCAGTATATGGAATCCCATTCCGAACTGGCCCCTAATCTGGTTCTGGAATTCTCCCAGACCGATATTGGCCCCAATTTCCAGGGATTGGGCAGCGATTTCGACCGGTTGGGCGGCCTGGGGTATCGCTTTTCCTTAGATGGCGTTCGAAATTTGGACCTGGATCTGGACGCACTGGAGGAACGGCATTTCGCCTATATCAAGGTCGAGGCGGAAACGGTCCTGACCCGCCTGCAAAAGGGCGGTGGTCCGGCAACCGAACTGCGCGCGCTGAAACAGGAATTGGATCGGCGCGGCATCGACCTGATCGTCGACCGCATCGAAACCGAAGCGACGCTGGTGGAACTGCTGGATTTCAATATTGATTTCGGCCAGGGCTATCTGTTTGGTGAACCCAGATTAAGCAAGGAACCATCTGGGTCCTAACCCGCCTCTTGACCCGTCCGGGCGCAGCGGGCATAGGCAAGTCATGAGCCCAAAACAAATCCTCGGCCTGCGCGATATCGCAGATAAATACGCCCTGTTCGTCGTCGATCAATGGGGCGTTTTGCATGACGGGCATACACCACTGCCCGGTGCCATAGAGGCCTTGCGCGGCCTGAAAGAAACGGGTGCTGCGGTCACGTTACTGTCCAATTCTGGCAAGCGCGTGTCAGAAAGTTACAAAAGGCTGAGCGCCCTTGGATTTGACCGGTCACTTTACGACCTGGCCATCACATCGGGAGAACAGGTGCATCACGGCCTGTCGACCCGCGACACGCCCTTCTATGCCGCCCTTGGGCCCCGCTATCTGATGTTCGCCTGGGACGAAGATCGCGGCATTGTTGAGGATACGGGATTTGAAGAAGTGGGCGATATTGACCAGGCCGACTTTATCCTGTGTGCGGGCACAGACCGCCGCAGCCTGGAAGACTATCAGCCCATCCTAGCCCGCGCGCTGGAACGGGACCTGCCGCTGACCTGTGCCAATCCGGACCGCGTCAGTGTTCAGCCCGATGGCAGCCTGAAGGTTTGTCCCGGTGCCATTGCTGAGATGTATGAGCGCATGGGCGGGCGCGTTCAATGGCATGGCAAGCCTGGACTGGATGCCTATCACAGTATTCGGGAAATCACTGGTGTCAGCGGGCCTGGATTAGGGATTGGCGATTCTCTGGCCCACGACATTGCAGGGGCCAATGCAGCCGGGCTGGACGGATTGTTCATCACGGGCGGTATTCACCGGGGTGATCTGCCAACCCCACCGACAGGCGATGCGGTCGTGAATCTGGGGTCACAGTTCAATGCCATACCCGCTTACTTCAGTGAGGCCTTTCGCTGGTAATTCCTGACCCGGTCCTAATCAGGCAGCGCGCACAGCCTTAACGGCATGGACCAATCGATCAGCGTCTTCCATATCGTTATAGATATAGGCGGACAGGCGCAGCCATAGGCGGCGTTCAAAAGCCTGGATATCGATTTCCAGATTATGATCCTGTCGGATCCTGGCGCGCAGGGCATTGGCATTGTCCTGCTTTGCCGGTCCATATCCATCTGGCAGGGCCACTGTCATCATCGCCGCAGACATGCTCTTGGGAATACCGGTGCGGGTGCCCAACTGCCTGGCCACATGCTGCCCGGCCTCATAGGCCAATCTGTTGCAATAGGATCGGATCTGGTCCTCCCCATATAACGACCGATATTCCAGCGCGGCCGGAATCGTCAGATAGGGGGTAAAATCCTTGGTCCCCGGCCAGTCAAAGGCGGGAACATAGCCATCTGCGATAAAATGGCTGATGGTTGTCGGGCGCAGATAGGCCTGGCGCTCTGCGACGGTCCATAAAAAAGCGGACCCACGCGGGGCCCCCATCCATTTGTGGCAATTCCCCGTATACCAGGTCACGCCAAGAGATTCGATATTCAGGTCCAGCATGGCCGGGGCATGGGCCCCATCCACCAATATATGAATGCCACGATCGCGACATTCCGCTGCGATCTCAGCAATCGGCAGGATGCTGGCGGTTTTCGATGTCACATGATCAATCACCAGCAATCGGGTGCGGGGCGATATTGCCGCCACAATCGTATCCACGACGGTTTCAGCATCGATCATGGGATAATCAATATGCACCGGGATCAAACGCGCATCAGCCCGATCACAGACAAATTCCAATGTCCGCATCACCGCGCCATAGGTCAGGCTGGTGGTCAGAACCTCATCGCCAGGAAACAGAACCAGGGACCGCAGCACCGCATTGATCGCGGTTGTCGCATTGTCCTGAAAGACAATATCTTCTCCCTGAGCACCGACATAATACCCCAGTATCTGGGCGGACGCCCGCAATTCCTGGGAAAGCTGGGACGTCATAAAGCTGGACGGCTGACTCTCAATCTTCTCCCTTAAGGCTTGGGCTGCATCCATCACAGGGCGCGCGGTTGCGCCATAGGCCCCATGATTGAGATAGGTCAGTCCATCCTTGAACATAAAGTCTGAACGGGCACCGGCCCCAAACGCCTTATAGGACCCGCCCCCTGCGGACTCTTGCGAGGCGGCACGCGCGCTGGCTTTGGACGTCGCGGACGTACCGCGATTTTTCTGAGACTCATTATTTGGCGACAACAGGGCCATCTTCTTTCACAAAGAAAGTGGAACATCATGTAAATGAAGAAAAAGTGTCATCTTGCCGGGGCGCTGCGTCAAGCCGTAAACAGAATTTTTTTAAGACCTCGGGCCGGATAAACTAACACAGCTTGTCCATAAAACCTGTTAGCGCGCTTCCCGGTACCAGCTCATCGCCATCAATCCAGCTGCGGTCAAAAACAAGACCCAGCCCGGGATCATCGGTACGGAATCAAGTCCCACAACGGTGTAATCCTTATTCTCTACCAGCCCGATCCAACCCGATCCGCCCGTGGGTCGTCCTTTTGCGACACGTCGAACCTGTGGGACAGGTCCATCCGCCAGCCAGTGCAATCGCCCGCCACTATCCGCCACAGGTTGTTTCAGGATCGCATCAGTTGCAACCAGATCAGCAAATTCCAGCGAGTTCAATGCCCCCGCAGCGGTTCGCACCGTGCGCCCCCCTTGAGAAATTTCAAACAAACCGCTCTGCGTCAAGGGGATGGCTTGGGCATACAACCCTTCTGAAACCCGTTTCAAGGGGACATCCACCGTGCTGCCATCGGGGCGAACAACATTTGCCGTCGGGGGCTGGCGCAAGTCTTCCAGTGTGCGCATGCGAATTTCCAACTGATCATCGGAGGCTACGGCCTTCAGATCTTCTTCTTCCAGTTCCGGTTCTTTCATCAGCCAATGGGCCAGGCGGCGCAGCAGTTCTGCATGGGGACCACCCCCATCATATCCCCGCGCCCACAGCCAGATCTGGTCGCTGCTGATCTGAGCCACCCGACCATCCCCGACACGGTCCAGCGTGATCAAGGGCTGATCCCCGATCCCTGTCATGATGACATCCCCGGATCGTTGCGTCACATCGATCTGGCGCAACCAATCCCCCCAACTGGGACCGGAAGAGGCGGCATTTTGATCCGGTCCATCCGGCAGACCTGCCGTGACCGGGTGACGCAAACCTTTTTCCGTCACCTGTGGTTTGAAGGTCTGTTCTGAAACCCCGCCGCGTGGCTCCAGCGGCAGGATATCGCCCAGGGGCGTGCGATACAGGCTGAACGGACCCGCAAATCCAGGCCCTGCCGCATCCAATAATGCGCCGCCATTGCGCACGTAATCAACAATATTGCCCAGATAAAGGGTCGGCAGAACGCCGCGCCGTCGATAGCTGTCAAACACGATCAAATCGAAATCATTCAATTTGACTTCAAACAGCTCCCGTGTGGGGAAGGCGATCAGCGACAATTCATCAATCGGGGTGCCATCCTGCTTTTCCGGTGGGCGCAGGATCGTGAAATGCACCAGATCAACCGACGGATCAGATTTCAACAGATTGCGCCAGGTCCGCTCCCCTGGATGGGGTTCACCGCTGACCAACAAGACCCGCAGCCGGTCCCGCACGCCATTAATCGACAGAACCGCGCTGTTATTGACCGTCGACAACTCGCCGGGAAGTTCCGGCACTTTCAATTCGATGATGGATGCCCCGCGATGATCCAGCGACAAGGTAACCGTCACATCCTGATTGAAGGGCAATCGCTCAATCCGCTGCCCCACCCCGTCGATCAGCAAGGTTGGTCGGATGGTTTCTCCAGGACCAACGGTTGGGTCCGAAATCCGCAGGGTCAGTTCCAGCGGCTCATCCACAACCCCAAAACTGGGCGCCTTTACAATCTGCAGCCGACGGTCTGGCGTGTTGCGCGCGCCATCGATCAAGGCATGCAGCGGGCCCGGCGGCAGGCTGGCCAATTCCTGAGGGTCATGAATTTGTCCATCCGTGATCAGGATTGCACCGGCATACCGCCGTGCTGGCACATCCGCCAGCGCGTCGCGCGTCGCTTCGACAATCCGCGTTCCCGTCGCGCTGTCCTGAACGGTGTTATGCCTCAGCACAACACGCCGGACCTCCAAGGAGGGGGCGAATTTTGCCAATTGTTCCTGGACCTCTTCCGCAGCAGCGCGGGTTTCTTCCAATCGCCCAACGGCGCTTTGGGATGGTGTTTCATCGACGATCAACAGCGCGATATCGGGATTTAACTCTCTGCGCTCCTGCAACAGCGCCGGATTGGCAAGGCCCAACAGCAACAGCGCGGCCAGCCCCGCCCGAAACAGGGTTCCCGGCATCCGCCGGACCAGCAACCATCCGAACAATAGGATGGCGACAGCCGCCAGGATCAGCAGGCTCCAGACCGGCAAATAGGGCGCAAAGGCGATGGAATATTCCGTCATCATCCCTATTGCCCCAATCGTTCCAGAATGGACGGGATATGCACCTGATCGGCCTTGTAATTGCCGGTCAATGTGTACATCACCAGATTAACGCCAAAGCGATAGGCCATTTCACGGCGACGGTCATCTTCGCCACCAATGGCAAACATCGGTCGGCCAGACTCTTCAATCGCCCAGGCCGATGCCCAATCGGCATCCCCGACCACAACGGGCGATACGCCATCATTGCTGGCCGTCGCCCCGGTTTCGACCCAGACCGTCCCACCTTCCCAACGCCCGGGAAACTCCTGCAACAAATAGAAACTGCGGGTCAGCACATGGTCCGGTGAAACCGCCGCGATTTGGGGTATGTTTAACTGGCGCGCCAAACGCCGCAACATATCGGAACTGGCGGTCAATCCGCCGCCGGATACCTGCCCATTCCGGGTATCGAACAGGATCATTCCGCCCGTTGCCATGAAGCGATTGATACGATCGGCGGTCGGCGCGGTGATCCCCTGTTGATCATCGGAAATCGGCCAATACAACAGCGGATAAAACGACAATTCGTCGCGGTTGATGTCAACACCAACCGGATCGCCGGCCTCCACCGCCGTGCGTTGGCGCAAGATCTCCGTTAAACCGCGCAGACCCGCCGCGCTGACGCGATCAATCTCTGCATCTCCGGTAATGACATAGGCCAAGGTCGTGCTCAGCGCGCCGCTTGGGACCGACTGTGCCGGGGCCGGATAGGGCGCACCCATCCAGATTAGGCCAACCATCAGTGCGGCGGTCGCCACCCCGCCCCGTCGAGGCAGGGATGCAAAGCCCCGAAGGAACACGGTCACCACTGTATCCAGGAAAACCAGAATAAGCGCCGCCAATAACAAATAGGGCGCCAATGCCTGTTCTTCCTCTTTCTCAAACCCCAGTTTCACAGCCCCTTGGGGCAGGGTCGACAGCGGGGTCAGATCAGTCACGCGCGGCCCCAGATTGACCGCCACGCGAATTGCCTGGCTGCCATAGAATCCAGGCGGCGTAGTCGCGGAAACCTGCACTGTATCCAATGCTTCAACATTCAGTGGCCGTGCAGAATTTGGCGGATCCGTCAGGCGACCAAACCCATCCAACATACGATAGGGCGGGGCCAGACCTTGATCACTGGCGGCATCATGAACCCCCCGTCCCAGACTGCTGAGCCGTTCCAGCATACTGACAAACAGGCCGGACAAGGCCATATTCGACCAGTCCGTATTGGCGGTTGTATGAACCAGTACCAGCCATCCCTGACCGCGCTTTTCCGCTGTCACCAAAGGCGTGTCATCTGCCAGCCGCAGCCAGGTCTTGCCATCCAGATCCAGCGAGGGTTCGGCCAGAACCTGCCGTGAAATCGTCACATCCTTGGGAATTGAGATGCCCGCTAACGGGCCATCCGGATTAATGCGGCCGATACGGGCGGGTTCGCTCCACGCCATCGCCCCGGACAATTGCCGACCGCCACTGCGCAACTTCACCGGGATCAGTGGATCATCCACGGCCGCAGCCAACCGCTGGCCCGCAAACCGGATTAACATACCGCCTGTCTGTATCCAGTCATTCAGGGCCGCGCTGTCTTCACTTTCCAGCACCGTCTCATCCGGTAACAACAGGACGGATTGCGGGGTCTTCAACAAGATACCCAGGGGCCCGCGATCAATTGTCCCCAGCGGACGCAAGGCGCGATCCAGAAAATAAACTTCCGACAACAGCGGCAAGGCTTCCCGATTGCCGATATCTGCAATAATCCCAATCGGCCGGCGGCTCCAGCGTTCATCCAGCAAGGCAGTCGCCCCAACGCCAGACCGGTCTTCAAGGCTTAGGCGCGCAATGCTGTTTCTGAGTTCAACCGGCAGGGTCAGCGTTGCCTGTGTTTCGGTTTCTCCAGCCGCAAATTCAGCCTCCTGCCGAAACAGGGGGCGGTCATCATCGCCAAAGGCCAGAACAGCCACGGTTGCCGCCGCCTGCGCCGCCGGACGCCGCAATGTGACCACCAACGCAGCTTCTCCCCGGGCGGGCGGGTCTATCACCATTGGCCCCAAAGACAGATCAGGCGTTAATACCGTCATCGGGCCCAAGGCCGAAATGGCATCGATGAATTCTTCGGTCTCTTGTGTTTCCAACCCGTCGGAGAACCAGAACACATCACCCCGCACATCCTGATCTTGCAGGAGCGCGACCGCATTGGTCATCGCCAGACGGTCCACCGGCCATGGCTTTGGCGTCAGGGCAGCGATCACTTCCTGCGCATCATGGGCAGATAGCAAACGATGCGGTTCCAAAGGATTGCCATCCGCAGGGGGGGCGCCCAGAATCAAATGCACAGGCCGATTGGCCCGATCAGCGGTTTGCAGAAGGGTTGCGGCCCGATCCAGTCGATTTTGCCATTCAGGTGCCGCCGCCCAGCCATCATCCATCACCAGAATAATCGGCCCTTCGCCCGTTAAATCCCAATCGGGGTTCAGCACCGGGCGCGCCGCCGTCGCAATTACCAGCGCCGCAATCGAAAGGCGCAACAATGTCATCCACCAGGGGGCTGCTCTGGGCGTTGTTTCCTCCCCTTTCAATCCAAATAGCAGCCGGATCGCAGGGAAGCGAATGCGCTTTGGCGACGGCGGCATCAATCGCAGCAGAACCCATAATACAGGCAGAATAGCGACGCCCAGCAACATCCAGGGTACGGTGAAGGCCAAGGGACCAAGACTTAACATCCGTGCCGCTACCTCCGTCCTGCGTTCAAGGTATGGGACAGCGCGATATAGATCGCCATCATGGCCTGTTCCGGGGACCGATCCGTGTGATGCACCAAAAGATCCCATCCGGCAGCCCGTGCAGCATGTCGAATGGCATCACGATGCGCGCGGACCCTGTTCTGATAGGATGGGCGCAGTGTCTCGACTTTCTCTGCAATGAATTCGCCTTCATCCTCCATCCCCAGAAAGCGCGCACGCCCGGCGAACGGCAACGTTTCTTCCGCAGGGTCCAGCACCTGAACGGCCAGGCCCCGAACCCGTTGTTCGGCAAATTCCGCAAATCGTTTTTCCCAGGCCGCTGCAGGCCCCAGAAAATCACTGAACAAAAGACCCTGGCTGTATTTCGGCAAATCGACAGATGGCGGCAGGCCGCTGTGATCTTCCGGCATCGCATAAAAGCGCTCCGCCATGGAGCGCAGGCTCAACCGCCCCCCACTGGCGCGCCTGTCCAGGCCCAATAATCCCAAACGCTCCCCACCCCGCAACAGGGCGGCGCTGCTGGCCAACAGCAACAATGCCGCCCGCGCCGCCTTTGTTGATCGATTGGTGGAGGATTTATAGTGCATAGACGCACTGTGATCCGCCCACAGCCAAACGCTTTGCGACGCCTCCCATTCGGTTTCGCGCAGATACAGGTCATCGGACCGCGCGGACCGACGCCAATCAATGGAATGGGCGGAATCATGGGAGGCATAGGGTCTGTATTGCCAGAACGTTTCCCCGGTGCCGACGCGCCGTCTGCCATGGACTCCCTGCGCCACCGTGGCCGCCACCCGTTCTGCCGCAATCAACAGCGGGGGCAGGCCTTCCCCAATTGCTTCAGCCCGCGCAACGCGGTCTGCGGCAGTGACTGGAATAGTCGGGGTAAGAGTGGCGTTCATCGTCTCAGACGCTCGCCTGAACCAGGGCGTCAATGGTGGTGTCGATGTCATGGCCTTCGGCGCGGGCGGCGAAATTCAGCGCCATGCGATGCCGCAGGACAGGCTTGGCCAGGGCGACGACATCATCGCCGGAGGGCGCCAACCGCCCCTGAAGCAGCGCGCGTGCCCGACAGGCAAGCATCAGGGCCTGACTGGCGCGGGGTCCCGGCCCCCAGGACACCCGTTCCCGCACGATATCCAGATCTGTGGTTTCTGGCCGACCGGAGCGCACCAAGCGCAAAATTGAATCCACGACGCCTTCCCCAACCGGTACCTGGCGCGTTAAAGATTGCGCATGGGATAACTGATCGGCGCTTAACTTTTCTTCCACGCTGGCCAGCGTGATCCCGGTTGTCTTCAGCACAATTTCCCGTTCCGATGACAAATCCGGGTAATGAATCTGAATCTGGCACAAAAAGCGGTCCAGCTGTGCCTCAGGCAAGGGATAGGTGCCTTCCTGTTCAATCGGATTTTGCGTCGCCAACACATGGAACGGGCGCGGCAAATGGTGCGTATGACCCGCGACTGTAACCGTATTTTCCTGCATCGCCTGCAACAGCGCAGACTGCGTACGAGGGCTGGCACGATTGATTTCATCACCCATCAGCAATTGCGTAAAGATCGGGCCTGGCAGAAAGCGAAAACTGCGTTTGCCTTTCTCATCCTCTTCCAGCACTTCGGAGCCCAGGATATCGGCAGGCATCAAATCCGGGGTGAATTGAATGCGGCGCGATTGCAATCCCAAAACCTTGCTTAAGGTTTCGACCAGCAATGTCTTGCCCAAACCTGGCACACCAACCAACAGCCCATGACCGCCCGCCAACAAAGTGGTGAGGACCTGATCCACGACCTGATCCTGACCAAAGAAGACCCGGCCGACCTGCTCGCGCACCGCCAACAATTGTTCAGCCACTTGTTCCATGTCTTGCATCAGAACCTGGGCGCCCGCCGCAGCGGAGGCTTTTGCGGCGGCAGATGTGCTGGATTCAAAATTCTGTGTCACCTTAAAGTCTCCCTTATGCGGCAATGGGGGCCTGTCTTTCAAACAGTGCCAAAGGCACACGAAGAATGCCATGACTTTTCAAAATCAAATTTCCCTGTCGCGGCTTGCCTTTAACACTGTGCTCTTAACACTACGTAATAACAGGCATGATGGTTTCCCGGTGCGGGCAATTCACGCCATACTGAGAACCGTTCTTTGCCACCTTAAACAAAGCTGAGGTTCTGACCATGCCGAAACAAGGGCCCCCCCGCAAATCTCTCAAGGAATTGATGAGAACCGGTGAAGGGTTAAGCGGGTTCGACTGGCCGGAAACCTATCGTGATTTCGACATTGCGATCTTGAGAGACGGCACCTGGACCTATCAGGGCGACCCGATCCGGCGGCACAAGCTGTGTCAGCTGTTTGCCACGGTCCTGCAACGTGATGAGGCCGGTCAATACTGGCTGGTCACACCGGGGGAGCGGGGTCACATCACCGTAGAAGACGCCCCCTTTACTGCGGTCGAAATGCGGGAAGATCATGATGAGCAGGGACGTAAAACCCTGTCCTTCCGAACGAATCTGGATTACTGGGTAACGGCGGGAGAGGGTCACGCCATACGGGTGACCGAAAATCCTGAAACCGGGGAACCCGCACCCTATATTGAGGTAAGAGACGGGCTGGATGCATTGATCCTGCGCCCCATCTTTTATGATCTGGTCGCCCGGGCCGAAGAAATTCCTGTTTCAGGCGGCATTGCCCTGGAAATAGAAAGCGCTGGCAGTCGTTTCTGCCTGGGGCGCGTTCCAGAGGCCGCCGCTGATTAAGAGTTGAGGACCGAATGGATATTTTGAGTATCGAAGAACGTTTGCGCCACGCCATGCTGAAGACGCCGACACCGCGCGGGGATTCTGATTTGAATCCCGGTATGCGCCCCTTGCGCCCGGATCTGATTGATGCCGCCGTCCTGATCCCCTTAATCCAGAGAGACGAAGGCCCGACCGTCCTGTTGACCCGTCGCACCGCCCATTTACGCGATCACGGGGGGCAGATCGCCTTTCCCGGTGGGCGGCGCGATATGACAGATGCGAGCCTGATCGAAACAGCACTGCGCGAAACAGAAGAGGAAGTCGCCATTGCGCGCCATCAGGTTCAGGTCCTGGGCGAAATGGTCCCCTATGTCACCCGCACCGGCTATACCGTCACACCGGTCATTGGCAGCATCAATCCCCCCATTACCCCGCGCCCGGAGCCCCGGGAAGTGGACGAGATTTTTGAAGTCCCCTTACATTTCCTGCTGAACCGCGCCAATCATCAGCGGCATTCCCAGGAAGTGGCTGGCGTTAAACGCCAATTCTATGCCATTCCATTTGGGAACTTCTATATCTGGGGTGCCACCGCTGGCATGATCGTCAACCTGACCGACATTCTGGAAACTGTTGCCGAAAAAGCCAAAGACGATACCGTTTCTAACATCGTGTGACGACACCACACAAAAGGGAGTTTACCGGGTATGACCCGCACCATTATCTCCATCCTTATCCCCTTTATCGCACCCTTCATTCTGTATGCGATCTGGGCATGGTTCACCAACCGCAAGAAAGAGGCCCTGGCCGATGGGAAACCCCTGGCAAGCTGGCAGACATGGCCCTGGGCAATCTTGTTTTCCGTCGGCAGTGTTCTGGCAACAGCGACATTGGTCGTTCTGTTTTTCTTTGGCGAACCGGTTCAGGAAGGGCGCTGGGTTCCCCCGACCGTGGTGAATGGTGAAATGATTCCCGGCCATTATGAGCCAATCCCCCGGCCCCCCACTGATGACTAGGGCATTTGATGGTTAAACCGGACTTATTTCTTCCCGACCAGGATTGGATGCAGGACCCCGACTTAATCCGCCTGTTCGACGCGATCCGCACCGCCGGGGGCGACTTGCGCTATGTCGGCGGTTGCGTGCGTGACGCGCTGTTGGGACGCCCGGTTCATGACATCGATATGGCCACCACGCTGGAACCTGTGGGCACCCAGAACGCCCTGACCAGTGCGGGGATCAAATCAGTGCCAACCGGTCTGGATTTTGGCACCGTCACCGCGGTTTTACCCAATCGCACGGTTGAGGTAACCAGCCTGAGGCGGGATGTCGAAACCGATGGCAGGCGCGCGGTCGTCGCCTATACGACCGATTGGCGGGAAGACGCGCTGCGCCGGGATTTCACCATCAATGCGCTGTATGCGGACCAGCAGGGGCGTCTTTCGGATTATCATCAGGGATACGACGACATCATCGCCAAGCGCCTGCGCTTTGTCGGTGATCCTGACACACGCATTCAGGAGGATGTTCTGCGCATCCTGAGATTCTTCCGGTTCCATGCGCAATTGGGCTTCAACCCGTTGGATCCCGATGGTCTGGCCGCCTGCACCCATAACAAGGACCTGCTTGGCACGCTGTCAGCGGAACGGGTGGCGGGAGAAATAATGCGCCTTTTGACGGCGAAAAACCCTGTTCCCGCCCTGATCGCACTACGCGACGGATCGTTTCTGACCCATTGGCTGCCTGAAGCACGGGATATCAACGGCCTGATGCGCCTGATCGCCCAGGATGGTGGGGAGCCCGATTGGATTTTGCGCCTGGCATGCCTGATTCCTGAAGACCCAGACGGCGCAGCGCATATTGCGGACCGGCTGAAACTGTCTGGTGCGGATCGCGCGCGACTGCAAACACTGGCGGCCCCGATAATCGCCCCCCCGGATGCCGTTGCGGCACGCCGGTTCATTTATTCTGTCGGCCCGGTTGCGGCACGCGACCGAGGCTGGATCGGTCTGGCAAGAGACGGGGAGGCCTGGCATACCCTGCTGACCCAAACCGGGGAATGGCACCCAACGCCGCTGCCGATCACAGGGAAAGATGCGCTGGCTCTGGGGATGGAACCGGGGCCGCATATGGGCCGATTGCTGAAAGAGGCAGAGGATCGGTGGATCGAGTCCGATTTCACCCTGTCCCGTACAGCGCTGATCGATTTCATGAAAAAAAGACTGGGGCAACCACAATGACCACCGTGCAAAGAATTTGCTTTTTCGGCGACAGCATCACCATAGGGACCGGCGACATTGCCTGTCGTGGCTGGCCGTCTTATGCCTGTGAACAGGAAGGTGTGGTGCGCGGGCATGATGTCAGTTGCTATAATCTGGGTATTCGTGCGGAAACATCGACGGATATCGCGCAACGCTGGCGGCATGAATATGCACCGCGCCTGCCGGCCCATGTCACCGGTCGACTGGTTTTTATGTTCGGCGTCAATGATTGCGCTGATTTCAATGGAACCGGCGTCAGAGTTCCAAAAGGCGACTCCCTGGCAACGGCGGTTTCCATGCTGTCACAGGCAAAGGACCTACTGCCAACCTTATGGATCGGCATGACACCGGTACGGCGTACGCCCCCTGTGATTTCTCCAGGCCCCGGCGTCACCTATACATTTGATCGTACACGCACGGCAGAATTGAACGACGCCTATCGCACCGCTGCGGCACAGATCGGCATCCCCTATCTGGATCTCCACACCCTGTTGGCGCAGGACCCGGACTGGAACGACATGCTGGATCAGGGCGATGGCGTTCATCCTGACGATGCCGGACATCGCCGCGTGGCAGAACTGGTCACTGAATTTGACGGATGGCGTGCCTGGTTCTGAAACAGCTCAATTTTCTGGGGTCTTAGGCATTTTTTAAAAGATCATACAGAATGGCGATTGCCACCAGGATCGCCGCTAACCGCAACATGGATCGCAAGGAAAACTGTCGCCAGGCGGACAGGCTGTGGCGATCTGACATTTCCTTGCGGTAATCCTGATATCCCTGCCAGGCGGCTTTTTTAATCGGATGTTGATCCGGCTTTTGCGGATGTTGGCTCATTTGTTCTCCGTTCCCTGGAACAGTCGCCGCAGATTGACGGAGGATTTCTTGCCCAGATGTTGCAAATCCTTTTCCGCCCATTTCTGAGCGGCGGCCCGTCCCATATCGCGCAGATGTTTCAGGAATGTCCATTCCGTATTCATCTTTGACGAGGCACCCAGCGTATCCAATTCCTGCTCCCCGATGATATGTACGCGTACGGCATTATACTGCTCGTGGCTCAGCCGTCCTTCTTCCAACAGCCTGGCGACGAAATCAATGGCGCGGAACTCTCTCAAAAGGCTTGCATTAAAGGTGATCTCGTTCACCCGATCCATAATCTCCCGTGCGGTCCTAGGTGCGCCTTTTCGATAGACTGGATTGATCTGCACGATCACCACATCGGAACAGCTCTTGGAGTCAAAGAAGGGAAACAGGACCGGATTCCCCATGTAGCCGCCATCCCAATAGGGAACGCCATCGATCTCCACGGCCTGAAACAAGAACGGCAGACAGGCAGACGCCAGCACGACATCCGCATTGATTTCCTTGCCCTTAAACACCTTCACCCGCCCGGTTTGCACATTGGTCGCAGACAGAAACAGCTTGAATTGATGACAGTTCCACACCGCCTCAAAATCAACCTGAGACTCCAGCAACCCCCGCAGCGGGTTCAGGTTCAGGGGGTTGGTTTCATACGGGGACACAACCCGGCCCATTAAATCGGCCAGGACATAGCCCGGGGAATATTCCAGACTCCAATGCCCCATAAAAACATCCAGCAGGGTGCGCTGAACCGGGCTCCAGCGGCCCAAATCCGCCACCGATTCCCAGAATGTCGCCAAAGCTTCGCGCGCCCCGTCCGGCCCCCCCAGATGAAACCCCTGCGCCAGGACAACGGCATTCATGGCACCAGCAGACGTGCCACTGATCGCCTCAATCTTCAGCAGATTATGTTCAAGCAGATAGTCCAACACCCCCCAGGTAAATGCCCCATGCGCCCCGCCCCCTTGAAGCGCTAGGTTTGCGGGCTTTGGAGCGGCGGTTCCGGTGGTCTTGGGCATCTCTTACTCCTGTAGCAAGGCGCGCAGGCGATACAGCGCGTCCAGGGCTTCTTTGGGGCTCAGGTCATCTGGATTTATCTCCGCCAGGGCAGCGTCACTGGTGCTGGGGCCTTTTGCGGCTTTTGCCGGTTGGGCGGGTTGGCTGGCAACGCGGAACAGGGGCAAATCATCGACCAAACGCGTGACGGCGCCGGATTGTTCACCCTTTTCCAGGGCGCTTAAAACCTCTTCCGCCCGAACGATAACAGCGGCAGGCAAGCCGGCCAGCTTCGCCACATGGATGCCATAGGACCGGTCTGCGGCACCGGGGGCAACTTCGTGCAGGAATACGACTTGATTGTCCCATTCCTTGACCCGCATGCAATGCGGGCTGAGCGCGTCCAGTCGTTCCGACAGGGCGGTTAACTCATGATAATGGGTGGCGAACAGGGCGCGCGACTGCGCCGCCTCGTGCAGATGTTCGACACAGGCCCAGGCGATGGACAGGCCATCAAATGTCGCCGTACCGCGCCCGATCTCGTCCAGGATGACCAGAGAGCGCTGTGTTGCCTGATTGAGGATCGTCGCGGTTTCCACCATTTCCACCATAAAGGTGGACCGACCCCGCGCCAGATCATCCGATGCGCCAACCCGGCTGAACAGGCGATCCACAGCTCCGATATGGGCACGGCGGGCTGGCACGAACAGGCCCGCCTGCGCCAGGATGGCGATCAGGGCATTTTGCCGCAGAAAGGTCGATTTACCCGCCATATTCGGCCCGGTGATCAGCCACAGGCGCTGATCGCGCCCCAGGTCACAGCCATTGGCGACGAAAGAGGCCCCGTCCCCCTGGCTGGCCAGGGCGGCTTCGACCACCGGATGGCGCCCGCCCTCGATGGAGAAGGCCAGAGACCCATCAACCTGTGGGCGGCTGTAATCCCGCACGACGGCCAAGTCCGCGCTGGCGGCATATAGGTCCAGCAAGGCCAGAGACCGCGCGGCAGCGGCAATTTCCCGGTCCCTTTTGCGGGCTTCCTCTACCAGATCATCAAAAATTTCCAACTCGACCGCCAGGGCGCGATCGCGCGCCTCAGAAATGTTGCGGGCCAGTTCATTCAACTCAACCGTTGTATAGCGCACCGCATTGGCCATGGATTGCCGATGGATGAAGGGTTCGCCGATTTTTTCCGCATGTTTTACGGTGACTTCCACAAACCAGCCCAACACATTGTTGTGTTTGATGCGCAAGCCATCAACACCGGTATCCTTGCGATATCCAGCCTCAAGATTGGCAATCAGGCGACGGCCTTCCTCACGCAAGGTCACCTGTTCATCCAGATGCGGTGCATAGCCTTGCGCGATGAACCCGCCATCCTTTGCAGACAAGGGCGGTTCCGACTTCAAGGCGCGGGTATAGCGGTCGATCAATACATCATGTCGTCCCATATCCAGCACAGCCTGGGCAATTTCCATGGGTGGCGTTTCTGACCCCAGCAGCGCCTTGATCTTGTTCGTTAAGGCCAACCCATCCCGCAGGGCCAGCAAATCCCTGGGCCCACCGCGCCCAACGATCAGGCGACCCAGTGCCCGTTCCAGGTCTGGGGCGCCCTTCAGGATATCGCGCAGATCATTGCGCAGGGCCTCATTTTCCACAAAGAAACTGACCGCATCCAGCCGGTCCCCAATCCCGCCCGGATCGGTCAGGGGCGCAGACAGGCGCTGCGCCAACAGACGCGCGCCCGGGCCTGTCACGGTGCGATCCACCGCCGCCAACAGGGTTCCCGTCCGGTCCCCGGTCAAACTGCGGGTGATTTCCAGATTACGCCTGGTTGCGGGATCGATTTCCAACAAGGCCCCCACCGCCAGACGCATCGGCGGTTCCAGCCGGGGCAGTTTGCCCACCTGCGTCAGATCCAGATATTCAACCAAGGACCCCAATGCTGCCAATTCTGCACGATCAAAATCACCATAGGCATCCAGGGCAGACACCCCAAAGGTATCCTTCAACCGTCGTTCGGCATTGGTGGAATCGAATCTGGAATCCGGTAAGGGCGTCAGGCGATCCCGCCATTCCCGGAACATCTCGTAGAACTGGGAGTCTTCCGCGACCAGCTTCTGGCCCAGAATCAACTCTCCCGGCGCGATCCGTGACAGGGCAGATGCCAGGCCTGCAGCCTCAACAGGCTGACACATTAACTGTCCGGTCGACATGTCACACCATGCCAGGGCATAGCCATCGCCAGCGGTGCGCGCCAGCGCGGCCAGATAATTATGAGACCGGGCATCCAACAGCGTGTCTTCGGTCAGGGTGCCCGGCGTCACGACCCGCACAATGGCCCGGTTGACGACAGATTTCCCACCCCGCTTTTTCGCCTCTGCCGGGTCTTCGGTCTGTTCACAGACCGCGACCCGGTGACCCTTTTTAATCAGACGCGACAGATAGGTTTCCGCCGCATGCACCGGGACGCCGCACATCGGGATGTCTTCCCCCAGATGCTGGCCCCGCTTTGTTAAGGCGATATCCAGGGACGCCGCAGCCTCTTTCGCATCATCGAAGAACAGCTCATAAAAATCGCCCATGCGATAGAATAACAGGCAATCCGGATGCGCTTCCTTAATGCCCAAATACTGGGTCATCATCGGGGTCATCTGGACGCTATTGTCTGCCGGTTTGCTCATGGGGCCAGACTAGCGATGTGACGCCTAACGGGAAAGACTTGATCCACCTATTATGGTGTCACGCGCACCGTATAGGTCAGAACCGTTTCCCCCTGTGCCGGAACCGGCACGATCCAGCGAACGCTGTCGGCAGCTTTGGCTTCCGGTTCAATCGACGCATCAGAAATTGACCATTTCTGACCATATACTGCGTCAACCAAAGTGACCTCAACAGGCGTGTCGCGACCATTCTTCAGGGTAATTTCATGGGTTGCACGATAAGGGTCCGGCCGGCGGTCCTGGCCGATCCCTGTTGTCTCATAGGAAACGACCTTACGCGCCGCTGTGACATCAAAAGCCTGGCCCAGGGACAGTTCCGCCGTGGCCCCGATGGGCAGGTGGGATATCGTGTCTTCCCCCAGAATAACCGCTGGCGCGGTCGGGCTGTCTGCAGCCAAAGACCCGTAAACCCGGACTGGCCCGGCAGGCAGAGCCTTGGCCAGGGGTCCATCCTTCCCATTCTTAAAGGACAGGCGCACGCTGGGGCGCAATCCTTCCACCGTGCCGGGTTGTCCCGGATGCACCATACCGCTGCCATCCAGGCGATATTTCATTGTTACCGGCAGGGTAACGGGATTCTGCAGGCTGCGTCGCACTGTCAAATCGCGCGGCAGATCGGTGACGCCGGGCACATCATAAATATGCACATCCCCCAATGTCGCTTCCCTGGGGGGACCGCCCGCGGCTGAATCCTGCGCAACAGACATCATTACCGCCGGTTGCGCCCGTTGGACCAGCATTTCCTTGCGCATAGGCGCAACACGGTTTGTTTCCCCCGCGACAAGACGCAGAATGGCCTGTGTAAAATCGCGGTCAGTGTCATTGGTGATCAGATAATGCCCGCTTAATGTCAGGCTGGATTGATCCGCATTCAAAACCGCCGTGTAGTCTGCCGACCAGGACAGATTGGGCGTGACATAGCGTATATCGACAGGCTGTTCACCAGACAGGTCCGCTTTCGGTTCCGCCTGAATTTCCAGGCCGCCCGTCATGCCGTCTGGCAGGCGATCCAGGGCCAGGCGACCATTGGGTGGCATTGCCTCGTACCGATCCCCGACTTTCAAAATCAGGCCGCCGTCGACATTAACCAATGTGCCCCGGATTTCACGTTCCGCACCGGAATCGCCAACTGGCACAAGCCAGCTGATTTCCTGACCCACCGACCGCGCCAACAGGCCTTGTGGGGACAGCGTATCCTGGCGAATCGTGATGCTGTTCGCCGGTTCTGTGCCAATCACAATCGACAGGCTGGACATATCCAGGGCTTCTGGCAGATGGGGCAAAGAAACCCGCTGACCTGCCGTGCCCAACAAAACACGGCGCTGCTCAGAGACAACCGACAGACCATCAGAATAGACCGATATCTGGGTATCAGCGACCGGGGCCGGAACAGACACGGTTTGGGCATGGGCGGTATGGGCAACCAAGATCAGCCCCAGAAAGGCTGAGCGAGTGGCAAGCTTCTTCATAATCAAAGGATCCCGTTGGCTTTCAAGAAATTCTGGAACAGACGCGGCGCGTCTGGCGTGGGGACATAATGATCCGCGATTGTGGCAGCTTTAGGACCCCAGGACTCGGTCATGCATCGATCCGATGCTTCGGGATGAAACTGCACCGATATCCAGCCCCGACCATAATCCAGCGCACAGTTTGGAATATCGGTTGCGGTCGCCAGAACGACGGCCTGCGGTGGGGCGCTGCTGACATGCTCTTCATTTCCAAAATTGAACCGGGGGACAACACCATCGAATAAATAGCTGTCCCGACCCGCCTCAGTCAGATTGATCGGCAAGGTGCCAATTGCTGGTTCGCCAGGAAGCCCTTCGACGGTTCCTCCCAGAACCTGGCTCATCAATTGATGACCGCCGCATACACCAAAAACCGGGACCGGATAATCCGCATTGCGTATCGCATACAACCATGCGCGGATTTCATGCTGCCAGGGCAAGTCATCATGGACGGAATGAAAACTGCCCCCAATCACATAAGCATCCCCTTCAGAAGGATGCGGCAGGGGTTCTCCATAGCATATCCGCCGCCCCTCATAGGCGATTTTCTCTAACAGGCCCAAATCCGCCAGCATATGTTCAAACCACAGGATTTCATTATCCCCGCCCGGCTGATTGGCGAAAATGGCGGGATCATAACGACCAGGCGCGCCCATCTGGGCCAGGAAGATCAGTTTCTTTTTGGCTGTCATAAGAAGGCAGGTTTCCTATACGGCTTGTCTTGATTTCAGCGCTGTCGCCAGCGTCCCATCATCCAGATAATCCAACTCTCCCCCAACCGGTACCCCATGGGCCAGGCGGCTGACGGACACACCGGATTGTTCCAGCCGTTCCGTGACATAATGCGCCGTGGTCTGCCCATCCACCGTCAGGTTGGTCGCCAGGATCACTTCTTTAACCGGGGACTCCGGCCCGACGCGATCCAGCAGTGTGCCGATATTCAAATCTTCCGGCCCGATTCCGTCAATTGCCGACAGAACCCCGCCCAGCACATGATATCGCCCCCGAAAGACGCCTGTACGCTCCAAAGCCCACAGATCGGCGACCTGCTCCACAACACAGATGGTCGCGCTGTCGCGGCCCTGATCTGTGCAGATTGAACAGATCGGGGCTGTGTCCAGATTGCCGCACCGGTTGCAGGTCTGAATTTTCTCGGCCGCATCCGCCAGGGCCACAGCAAGCGGCTGCATCAGGCTTTCCTTGCGCTTGATCAACATCAGCGCGGCCCGCCGGGCAGACCGTGGACCAAGCCCCGGCAAGCGTGCCAATAACTGGATAAGCCGTTCTATTTCCTGCATGATTTCCTATTTTAGATTGATCATAAAACTCAATCGAAACCACGATCAGCCCGACATTATGTCACCCCGGACGTGATCCGGGGTCCAGGGCAACTGGCACCCAACGGGTCTGGCTGCTCTGGAGTCCCGCTTTCGCGGGAATGACGGAGACTCATCATTCCCTTAAAAAGGTAGTTTCATGCCCGGCGGCAGTTGCAGCCCCCCCATCAATTTCTGGGTTTCGTCCCGCATCCGCTCGTCCGCCTTTGCCTTTGCATCATTCACGGCAGCGACGATCAGATCTTCCATCACTTCTTTTTCCGCAGGATCAACCAGGCTGGGATCAATGTCCAGGCGGCGTAACTCGCCCTTTCCCGTAATCGTGACACTGACCAGTCCACCCCCGGCGCTGCCCTGCATTTCCAGATTTTCCATCTGGGCCTGCATTTCCTGCATGCGCGATTGCATTTCCTGGGCTTGCTTCATCATTGAACCAAGATTCTTCATCATACCCTCATTTCAATGGTTAGAGATCGTCTTCCGGATCAAAAAATTCCGACTCTGTGAAATCTGGGGCATCGGGATCTTCTGGCAAGTCATCGGAACGACCATTCACCCCTGCCGGTCCGTCCAGACCCAAACCGTCCAAGCCAGAGGACAGGTCCGATTCAGCCGCTGTCACGCGGGTGATCTGTGCGCCGGGAAAGGCCTTTTTCACGGCTTGAACCAGCGGATCCTTTTCTGCCCTGTCCCGACGGTCCAGATCAGCCTGAGCCTCCTGCTCCGCCAGAGTGATCGCGCCTTCCTGATTGGAAATACTGACCACCCAGCGCGTGCCGGTCCAATCGCTCAGCATTTTTCCGATCTGCCCGTGCAGATCTGACGGAGCATTGCGGCCCGGCCGAAATTCCAGGCGCCCCGGTTCGAAATGCACCAAATGAACGTCGCGCTTTAGATTGCTGGCCAGAATGCCCTTTCGCTTTTCTTCAAACAGCGCGACGACATCCAGAAATGTCTTTGGCAAAGCTGTATCAGCCTGTTGCGCGGATATCGCAGGGCTTCCCTGTTCCTGTGCCACCGCCGCAGTGCCCCGCCCGCCCCGAATGAGGGTTGGTTGCATCATCGCAGAGGTGCCCCCACCGGAGCCCCCCCCACCGGAGCCGCCTGACCCCCCACCAGCACCAGAGCCCGGCTGGAAATCCTTCAATTTGGCAACCAGATCACCAGGCGTCGGCATATCCGCCACATGGATCAAACGGATCAGCACCATTTCCGCCGCCTGGATCGCAGAGGGGGCCGCGCGCACCTCTCCCAATCCTTTTAACAACATCTGCCAAGCGCGCGCCAACACCGGCAGCGACAGGCGCTGGGCCATATCCTTGCCTCTTGTGCGTTCCAGTTCTGCCGTGGTCGGCCGGTCCAGGGCTTCTGGCACCAGTATGGCCCGCGTCAGAAAATGCGTGATATCCAACAGGTCTTCGATCACAACGACGGGATCAGCGCCAACGCCATATAGTTCGTCCAGCAAAGCCAGCGCCGTCTTGGCATCGCCCTGAATTGTCGCGTCAAACAGATCATATATTCTGCCACGATCTGCCAAGCCCAGCATGTCGCGAACCTGTTCCGTCGAAACAGACCCCGCGCTGAGTGCAATCGCCTGATCCAGGATCGACAAGCCATCCCGCACCGACCCGTCTGCTGCGCGTGCAATCATGCCCAGCGCGTCGGGTTCAATCGTCACGCCTTCTTTCTGGGATACGCCCTTAAAATGCGCCGCCAACTGATCCACCGGCACCCGGCGCAGATCAAAGCGCTGACAGCGAGACAGAACGGTGACCGGCACTTTTCTGATTTCTGTCGTCGCGAAGACAAATTTCACATGCTCTGGCGGCTCTTCCAATGTCTTCAACAACGCGTTGAACGCGTTCTTGGACAACATGTGAACCTCATCCAGCACATAGACTTTATAGCGGGCAGAGACCGGGCGATAGCGCACCCCGTCGATCAGTTCACGAATATCATCCACACCCGTGCGCGACGCCGCATCCATTTCTATGACATCAACATGGCGGTCTTCGGCAATCCCGACACAATGCTGACACACGCCACAGGGATGCACGGTTGGGCCCCCAGTGCCATCGGGACCGATGCAGTTCAGCGCCTTGGCAACGATGCGCGCTGTTGTCGTTTTGCCCACGCCGCGCACACCAGTCAGCATAAAGGCCTGGGCAATCCGCCCCGCCTCAATCGCATTGGTCAGGGTGCGGACCAGGGCTTCCTGTCCGATCAGTTCATCAAAATTTGACGGGCGGTATTTCCGCGCCAGCACGCGATAGGCCTTGCTGTCGGCCTTTTGCGGCGCAGCCGGTGTCACAGCCCCTGTTGAGGGGGCCCCAATTGATTGGGTCACAGGTTGGGGCGGCTCATCCAGACCCAGGCCAGGACCGGGGGGAGGCGCGTCGGTTTCAAAGGGTGGGTCGTCATCATCGCTCATACCCCCATCATCGCAAGGCGACGGGTTGCGCACAACCGTCAAAACCGCTTCAGCGGCTTTGTGAAATCAACTTTTTTGACTTGAATTCGGGGGAGAAGGCGGAAGACCGACGTTAAGCGACCCGGGCGAAAATCTCGTTGCGGCTGCTTCCTTCCGGACCTGACCGGGTTGGCGAGGCGCCCGTCCACCGTCGGCCTTCCTGCCGCCTTATATCGGCGCAAGGGGCGGGAATGCAAGAAAATTCCCAAATTGAGACCAAGATGAGGAGGAACAAGCATGCATGGCCAATCGAGCCAATCTTCGGATCGACGACATATACTGATTTGTAATTCTCAACTTTCCTGGGACACTTTTGTGTAACGCGTTGAAAAACCACATTCTGATCTTTTTTGTTGCTGATCCCAAGCCCGACCCGCGATCCTGGCGGATATGGACCTTTGGCGCGTTCGGCACTGAAAACAGGTCGTGCTCGGCATGACGGATTGGGCGTGAAGCAGGTGCTGTTTGACCATATTTCCCATACCCATCAAACTTCTCTAAATTGCGAATGAAAACGCCACTTAAATATACATTCATGAAAGTTATGGGCTATATGAGGATTCGTGGCTCGCTCAGGGTGACTTTTAAGGATTCAGTATGCCAACAGTGCTTGAGTTAACACAAATGCCGGGGTTCAAAGAAGTCGTTTCATTTGTCGACAATGAAACCGCCCTTGGCGACCCTCAATACATAAAAATCAAGAAGGCTTTTGATTTCTGGCAGTCATTACGGGAACATGGGCTTCCGTCCAGATCCCAAATTGATCCTGTCGCGCTGGGTGCAGACATCCTGCCGCATGTCGTCCTTATCGACGTAATTGATAATGGAAAAGACTACTGTTGGCGCCTATTCGGATCGCGCCACGAAGTAGAGCATGGCGTTAATCTTAAGGGTAAAACCCTCTCCGAGATTTCTAAAAAGGATGACGTTTCGGTGCAGTTCAAGATTCTTCTAGACGCCACCATAAACAATGGCTGTGCACGGTTTTTTAAAATCTCTTATTCAAACAGCAACGATGTTACGCGAACCGCGGTCGGGGCCATGATGCCGCTTTGGAGTGAGGGCCCAACCCCTTCAGGCTTGTTTGGTGTGGCAGATTGGATTGCTCCACCTGTTTCCTCCTAAAGCCCCTCAATGCCATCCTGGACTTCGATCAATGTCGGGCCCTTGGCGGCAAAAGCGGCTTTCAGGGCGCTGCTGATTTCTGAAACCTTGCCGGGTTTGGTATAGGACCAGCGGAATGCTTTTGCCAGATATTCGAATTCGGGCGGTTCTGGTGTGACGCCAACAGTGCGGATATTGCGGTTGACCATGTCGTCGCGGATTTGCCCCAAAGCCCGATTGTTCCAGACCAGGGCGACAATGTTCAGCCCCTCTTCTGCTGCGACTGCCATTTCTGGGGCCGTGTATAAAAACCCGCTATCGCCTGCGATTGCCAGAACGGTGCGATCCGGTGCGCCAATCTTGGCGCCAATGGCCGCAGGCAGCGCATATCCCAACGTGCCATAGCCCGATGGATACAGGAATCTTCCCCCTTTGGGGATTTTGAAGTGATTGATCGCGGAATAGATCACCTGGGTCATGTCACCGACCAGTATGGATCCTTCCGGCAGAACAGCTTCGATTTCATCCAGCACCGCATGATGTTTCTTTTCCAGATGCGGCAGGAAGCCCGTGGATGGACGCCCCTTATACGCCAGCACCCGCCCGGCCCCGTCACGCTCGCCCCCCATCGGGCCCAATGCGTTTAACAAAGAATCCGCTGCCAGCGCAGCATCCGCCCGAATGGCGACCGTGGCAGGGTGACGGGCATCGAACTCCGCCGCATCAATATCGATACGGATCAATTTTCCAGGCAGAGTGACCACATCGCTGTAGCTGTTATTGGGCGACAGTTCCGTGCCGATTGCCAGAATAACATCGGCATCTGCCAGAATTTCATCCCCGATGGAAGAAACCAACAGGCCCCCAAGCGAAAGCGGGTGATCATTCGGCACGATATCGCGCCCCAGAATGGTTCCCAGAATTGGGCAGTCCAGGCGTTCTGCCAGCGCCAGAACCTGATGTGCGGCACCCCGCGCGCCGCCCCCGATCAGGATCAAGGGGCGGTCGGCCTGATCCAGCAGCATCGCGGCTTCTTCAATTGCCTCGGACTCCGCCTCAGGTTTCGACGCGGCGGGATGGGGGCTCCATTGCAGCCGTGTCCGTTCAGCCAGCATATCCAGGGGCAGTGATAAATGGACGGGCCGGGGGCGCTTGCTTTCAAACACATCAAAGGCCCTGGCCACCAGACCAGGCACTTCTTCAGGATCTGTCGGGGTTTCAGAAAAGGCACAAAGGGGGCGCGTCACAGCAGCCTGATCGGTGATTTCGTGCAGACAGCCAATGCCCTTGCCCAGCGTGTCGCGGGTATTTTCGCTGCTGACGATCAACAGAGGCACGCTGTCACTGAACGCCTGACCCATCGGGGTGGCGCAATTTGTAACCCCCGCGCCGGTGATCAGGAAGCACACGCCCGGCTTACCGGTCACCCTGGCATAGCCATCCGCCATGAATCCGGCACCTTGCTCATGCCGGGGCAGAACGTGACGGATCGTGCTGCCCGCAAACCCCCGATACAGTTCCAGATTATGCACGCCGGGAATGCCAAAGACCGTGTCGACGCTGTAATCTTCCAACAGTCGTACAAACGCCTCGCCGCATGTTGGTCTGAATTGCATGATCACCCCCCCACGTTATTCCGTGCCATTTTGATCCGACACCTTAGACCGCGAAACCATCCCTTTCCAAGCCTGTTTGCACCGGAACAATCCCATACAGGCTGTGCAAGGACTGACGATGAAACGATTTCATCTATCTGTGAAATAATTTATGAAATACAATGCCTTACCCTGATCTTTGTTAGTTCTTGTCAATGTTAATCACCGCTTCTAGGCTGATAGCAACAGTGGGTCGCAAAGGGATCGGATCGGCATGAAAGAACACGCGCGCGTCGTCATCATCGGGGGCGGGATGATGGGCTGTGGCCTGCTGTATCATCTTGCGCAAGAAGGCTGGACAGACAGCCTGTTGATTGAAAAGGGGGAGCTGACATCCGGCTCTACCTGGCATGCGGCGGGTCAATGTCCCAGCTTCATCGCTGATTACAACATGGCGAAAATCCATCATTATGGAAATACGCTGTATCCCAAACTGGAAGCGATGACAGGGCAATATGTCTCCTGGCATGGCTGCGGCGGGCTACGCTTCGCCACCAATCAGGCGGAGATGGATTATTTCAAGAAAGTTGAAGGAACGGCCAAGCTGATCGGGTTCCGCATGCAGGTTATCGGCCCCGATGAGATCAAGGCGATCAACCCCCATGTCGATACGACCGGTGTTCTGGCGGCTGCCTGGACGCTGGATGACGGCCATGTTGACCCGGCGGGCTGTTGCAATGCGCTGGCAAAGGGCGCGCGCGATAGGGGTGCAGAGATTGAACGCCGGAACCGCGTGCTGAATGTCGTGCAATTGCCCAGCGGCGAATGGCAAGTGGTGACAGAAAAGGGAACCGTGACCTGTGAACATGTGGTCAATGCCGGGGGCTGTTATGCGCGGTTGATCAATCAGTGGGTCGGGTCCGATGTGCCGATAACCAATATGAAGCACCATTACATCGTCACCGAGCCGATCCAGCAATTCATCGACGCTGATGTTGAAATGCCGGTGATGCGCGATCCCTATCCGTCGGCCTATTACCGGCAGGAGCAAAAATCCGGCCTGATCGGCATTTATGAGACCGAGGGGTCCCAGGAAGCCTGGGCGGATCGGGGTGGCTATCCGGAATGGGACAGCGAGAATGAGCTGTTCACCGACGAATTAGACCGCATCAGCCCCTGGGTGGAACGAACCCTGGAACGCATGCCGATCTGGGGCGAAAGTGGCATCAAGCGCATCGTCCACGGCGCCATTCCCCATACGCCAGACGCCAATCCTCTGTTGGGTCCAACGGCGGGCCTGCGCAATTTCTGGCAATGCTGTGGCTCGTCTATCGGCATCGCCCAGGGGGCGGGCTGTGGCAAGTATCTGGCGCAATGGATCGTGCATGGCCAAAGTGAGATCAACATGGCGGGCCTGGACCCACGCCGGTTTGGTCGCTGGGCAGATGCGGATTATGTCCGCGCGCGCTCCATTGAAGATTATGAACATATGTATGCCCTGCATCTGCCCGGCGAAGAACGCCCGGCCGGGCGCGGGAAGCGCAAATCCAGTCTGTATGATATTCTGGCGGAAGCGGGTGGCCTGTACACCACCGCTTCGGGCTGGGAGCGGGTAAAGTATTACGCGCTGGACGGTCAGGACGAAGAACCGGGCTTCCGCCACAACAACGCCTTCGATGCCGTGGCGAAAGAATGCCGCCTCGTCTCCGAAGGCGTGGCACTTGCCGACCTGTCTTCCTTTGCCAAATTCGATGTCAGCGGCCCCGATGCCCCGGCGATGCTGGAGCGGGTTTTTGCCAACCGCATGCCACAGAAAATCGGCGGAATCGCATTGGCTCATATGCTGAATGACGATGGGGCGATCGAAGGCGAAGCAACGGTCACGCGGCTGGGCAAGCATGCCTATTACATCCTGTCCGCTGCGGCTGCTGAGGACCGCGATTTCGATTGGCTGGGCCAGCATATCCAAGAAGGTGAAGACGTCACCGTCACCAATGTTTCCCAGACCTATGGCAATCTGGTTCTGGCGGGGCCAAAGGCACGGGATGTGCTGTCCCAGGTGACGCGCGCAGATTTATCCAATGAAGCCTTCCGCTGGCTCACGGCCCAGGAAATTACCATTGCAGGGGCGACGATCCGGGCATTGCGGGTCAACTATATCGGCGAATTGGGCTGGGAACTGCACTGCCCCATGGCGGTCATGCCTGCGGTCTATGAGGCCCTGATGAAGGCGGGGGGCCCCTATGGCATCGGGCATTTCGGCACCTATGCCGTCAACGCCCTGCGCATGGAAAAGGCCTATCGCGGCTGGGGCTCGGAACTGACCAATGAAATCACCCCCATTGAGGCCGACATCGAACGCTTTGTGAAGTTTGATAAGGATTTCATCGGCAAGGCCGCGACCTTGCAGCGCAAACAGGACGGTGCTCAGGGACAGATCATCTATCTGGAAGTCGAGCCCGGCGACAGCGACACGACCGGTGGCGAAGCCATCACGGTGGGAGAGGGTCAAGTCATCGGCCTGACCACATCGGGCGGCTATGGCCACCGCACCGGCAAAAGCCTCGCCTTCGCCTATGTTCAGCCCGCCTATGCAAAGCCTGGCACAGACATGACCGTCTGGATTCTGGGTGAACCCCGCAAGGTCAAGGTGTTGGCAGAGCCTGTCTATGATGCGGCGAATGCAGCCCTGAAGACCTAACGCCCAAGAATTGTCATGCCGGACGTGATCCGGCATCCAGAGCCACCCGCCCCACTCTATACCTGCCGCCCCTGGACCCCGGATCAAGTCCGGGGTGACGGGCCTGAGCCGGCATCCAGGGCCAATCGTGCGACTTTCTATTTCTGTGGCCTGACTATCAATCTGCGCGGGCCTTTATGACAAAAAGCTCAACACTTTTTGACCCCAGAAGTAGCAAAGTGAATTTTATTAAATTTTAACTATTGTTTGTCGAAAATCCCTTCCCCATCTGACAAATCCGGAGCAATTCCGCGACCGGTCAGAAGCAGTATTAGGAGGCCAGATCATGGCTGGGAAGTTTGAGATTTATAAAGACAAAGCGGGTGAATTTCGGTTCCGATTGAAAGCAGGGAACGGGGAAATCATCCTTGCCAGCGAAGGCTATACAGCAAAATCTGGCTGCGAAACCGGAATTGCATCGGTGAAGACCAATGCACCGCTGGATGCGCGTTATGAGAAAAAAACAGCGACGAACGGCCAGTACTATTTCAATCTGAAGGCCGGCAACGGGGAAGTCATTGGCACCAGCGAAACCTATGTATCCACCCAGGGTCGCGATAATGGCATTGAATCCGTGAAGAAAAATGCACCTGACGCGGAAATAGACGATTTGACCTGATTGATCGAAATACTCAATCCGAGGAGAAGCGACAGCCGCGCCTCGAAGGATCGGATGCTGGAAGCACTGGACTTACAGGCCATCCTTCGAGACGGCGCTGCGCGCCTCCTCAGGACGAGGAGGGCGCGGACCGCAGCAGCGTTCTCTACTTATACGGATCCGCCGCGTCTCTTAAGCCATCGCCCAGGAACTGGAAGGCCAGCACGACCAGGATAACCGGGGCGGCGGGCCAGAGGAGCCAGGGGTAGAGGGCGACCGCGTTGAAGTTTTGCGCTTCGTTCAACAGCACGCCCCAACTGGTGATGGGCGGCTTCAGGCCAAGGCCTAAGAAGCTGAGTGCGGTTTCGCCGAGGATCATGCTGGGCACGGCCAGCGTTACCGAGGCGATCAGATGGCTGGTGAAACTGGGCAGTAAGTGCTTGCCGATGATGCGGGTCGGTGTGGCGCCCATCAACTGAGCGGCGACGGCGAAATCCTCTTCTCGCAGGGCCAGCAGTTTGGAGCGCACGGCGCGCGCCAGTCCGGGCCAATCCAGCAGGCCCAGAATGACGGTAATCCCCAAGAACACCACGATGGGTGACCAGTTGACCGGCATGGCCGCAGACAGGGCCATCCAGAGCGGCAATGAGGGGAAGGAGCGGATGACCTCAATCACGCGCTGGACACACCAATCCACCATGCCCCCGAAATAGCCCGCCATACCGCCAAGCGTAATGCCCAGAACGAAACTGATCGTCACCCCGATCAGCCCGACCGTCAGCGAGATACGCGCGCCCTGAATGATGCGGGACTGAATATCCCGGCCCAGCCGGTCGGTTCCCAGAAAGAAGAACTGACCCCCGGCGGCCGGACAGACCAGATGGAAATTGCTTTCAAACAGGCCCCAGAATTCATAGGTCGACCCGGCATAATCATCGCTGGTGCACAGAAAGCGCAGTTTCTGAGGGTTGCTGGTATCTTCCGTATAGTCCCAGCGCAATTCCTCCATATTCAGTTTCACATCATAGGGATAGACATAAGGCCCGATGAGGCTGCCGTCATGAAACAGGCGCACTTCCTGCGGCGGGGCATAGATGAAATCCGTATGCCGGTGGGTGAAACTGTAGGGCGCGATCACCTCTGATATCAGGATCGAGGCATAGACCAGAATCAGATAAATCCCGCTCCACAACGCCAGTTTGTGACGGCGGAATTTCAACCACATCAACCGCCATTGGGAGGAGAGGTAATATTTCTCCTGCTCTGGCGTAAGCAGCGTTGCGGCCTGGGCATCAAACGGGGCCTGGCTGACAAAATGATCCAGCGGTTCTGGCTTGCGGGCGTCTGGCGTGTTTGCAGTGCTATCGCTCATTTCGTTGCCTCCGCACCCAGGCGTATTCGGGGATCCAGCACCGCCAGCGCCAGATCAGACAGTAAATTCCCCAGCACGGTCAGCAAGGCCAACACCATCAAAAAGGACCCCGCCAGATACATATCCTGAGTCTCCAAAGCCCGCAGCAGCATCGGCCCAGTGGTTTCCAGACTCAAAACGATAGAAACAATGGCAGAGCCTGAAATGATCTCAGGCAGAATATTGCCGATATCCGCGATGAAGGGATTGAGCGCCATGCGCAAGGGATATTTAAACAGGGCCTTGCGGGGCGATACGCCCTTGGCCCGCGCGGTGACGACATATTGCTTGTGCAATTCATCCAGCAGATTAGCCCGCAAACGACGGATCATGCCCGCCGTACCCGATGTACCGATCACGATGACGGGCACCCACAGATGCTGTAACACGCTGACAAATTTTTCCCAGCTCATCGGGGCATCGCGCAATTCATCATCAACCAACCCACCAATCGATGCACCGGTCCATTGATTGGCCAGATACATCAACACCAGGGCCAGCAGGAAGTTGGGCGTCGCCAGCCCGATAAATCCAACCAGGGTCAAGGCATAATCCCCTGGGGAATACTGATTTACCGCCGAATACACCCCGATGGGGAAGGCCACAATGTAAACGAAAATGATGGTGACAAAGGAGACCAGAATGGTCAGGAACATGCGGTCGCCCACGACATCAGCCACCGGCAATTCATATTCAAAGGAATAGCCCATATTGCCTTCCAGCAATATCCCCTTCATCCACAGCAGATATTGCTTCCACATCGGCTCGCCAAAACCGTAATTCTCGCGATAGAAGGCCAGAACCTCCTCACCGATCTGCTCTCCGCGATCCTGATATTCCTGAATCAGCGTGGTCAGATAGTCCCCAGGGGGCAATTGAATGATGATGAAGACCAGAATGCTGATGATCAGCAAGGTCGGTATCATCACCAGAAGGCGACGGACGATGTAATCCAACATAATACGAACTTCCCCCAAACGCCCGCGACCGGGACCTGTCTGTTTTAAATCGACATCACCACGCCTATTCCGCCGCCTGGGCGGTTAGGGAGTCCTTGTCCCAGAAAAAATAATCCATCCCGTATAACCCAAAATGTGCGCCCGGGTCCCAATTCCACAAACCTTCGACCGGAATATTGCGCAAGCCTTTCGCCACCACGACGGGCTGCAGCACACCGGCAACCAGCCCGATGGTTGGCAATTGATCCGCGTGAAGTTGCAGCATTTCATGCCAGATTTTTGTCCGCTGCGCTTTCGTTTCCGCCAGATACCATTGCTGGCGCAGGTCCATCAGCGTGACGCCGATTTCCATATCGGGGGCATTGCCACCATTTTGATTGGTTTCAAAATATTCGCCCCATTCTGACCACTGATATTGCGCCTGGGTGACCGGAGCCAGATCATTTGGGGCCATATCAGCCGTTGCCAAACCGTTTTCGAACCCGGAATCCATCGTCATCTGGGTCTGCCCGGAAAAGATCCGGCGCTGCAAGGTTTCTTTGCTCAGCGGCTTGGTGAAAATCTTGATCCCCAATTCCCACCAGCTGTCGGTGATCAGTTCCAGAATATCAGCCTGTTCGGTGGATCCTGACGTTTCCACGATGATTTCAATCGGCTTGCCATCCGGGCCCAGACGGGCGCCTTCCCAATTGCGTTTCAGCCCCATCTGATCCAACAGGGCATTGGCCTGCTTCAAATCAAACTGGGCCCATTCGCTGCGATATTCTTGCCTGTATAGGGGGCTTTGCGGCAGCATTGTATTCTGCCCTTCCACGGCAAGCCCGAAATAGATCACGCGATTGATTTCATGCCGATTGATTCCCAAAGACAACGCGCGCCGGAACCGGACATCACGGATCAATTCCCGGAATACCGGATCCTTGACGGTCAGATTGGGCAGGATCGCCTGATGCGCACCTTTAGCAATGCGCCACAGATAGGTGTCATAGTCATGGCTGGCCTCGTTCCGCTTCAGCAATGTGACATCATCAAACCGCAGATAACGGGCCTGTAAATCCACATCCCCTGTCGCCGCCTTACCGGAAATCAGCTTCTCTTCGGTGACGTTGAAGATAACCTCGTCGATATAGGGCAATTGCAAACCGTTGCTGTCGACTTTGTAGTAATACGGATTGCGGGTAAAAATGAAGCGATCCGCCGGGGCCTCGTTCTGAACGACCCAGGGCTGCAGGGTTGGCAGGTCCACCTTTTCGTATCGATAATATCGGCCATTCTTGATATGAACCGCCGCCCAGTTGCGCTGACCCGCCTCTTCCGCCGCCGTGGTCAATTCCGCCAGCGGTTGATAATTCGGGTGAAACTGGCTCAGGTAATGTTTCGGGGCATAAATCTGGTTCGGGATCGCCTGTGCCAATCCTGGCAGGAAATCCGGGTTCGGCATTGGAAAGTGATAGCGGATCGTCGTCTCGTCCAGCGCCTCAACCTGCGCCGGTTGGCCCATAACCTGTAGATAGGTCGGCGGTCCGCTGGCATACAGATCCTCGTTCAGCGCCATATCTTCCCAGAAATACAGGAAGTCTGCTGTGGTGAACGGCGCACCATCGGACCATTTATGTCCGGGCCGCAAATGCAGCGTAAAGGTCCGCCCACCATCGGTTTCCTCATAGGATTCCAGAATGTCGGGCACCAGATTGAAATCCAGATCGTATTTCACCAATCGGGCATAGCCATAGACATACATCTGCCGCGTATCTTTAGCGGATTTCATCAACATGGTCAGCGAGCCGCCCTGACGACCGGGCACCTGACCACGCGATTCCAGATCCGCCACAAAGGGCACAGCGGGCAAACGCTGTTCAACCGGCGGCAACAGCCCCACGGTAACCTTATCCTCCAGGATGGGCGGGCCGACATACTCCATCGCCTGTGCTGGCAGCACAGATAAGAACAGGGTTAGGGCGGTTGAGAGGAAAACGGATACCTTGCCCGTCATTATGCGGCACTCCTTTGCAGCGCGGCACCGTCCAGCGCCCGAACGAAATGCCCGCCCCCCAAATCATGAAATACCGGGCGGTGATCCGCATCATCGGTAAAGGGCGCTGGCCACAAGGCAGGGTTAGAGGCCTTGTCATCCATCAATTGCGCAAAATTCAGCGGGTGATCGGGATTGGGTTCCGGTACCGCCCGCAACAGGCCCTGAGTATAGGGATGCACTGGGTTTTTGAACAACAGGTCCCGGGGCGCGATTTCCACAAGCCGCCCGCGACACATCACAGCAATACGATCGGCGATGTAATCCACCACGGCCAGATTGTGGCTGATAAAGATATAGGTCAGACCCAGATCCCGCTGCAAATCCTTCAACAGATTTAGAATCTGTGCCTGGATTGATACATCCAGGGCGGAAACCGGTTCATCACAAATCAGGATTTCAGGATTCAGCGCCAAGGCGCGGGCAATGCCAATCCGTTGACGCTGCCCACCAGAGAAGCTGTGGGGATAGCGCTTTAAATGGCGCATATCCAGACCCACCAGATCCATCAAGGTTGCGGCCTTGCGTCGGCGTTCTTCAATCGTCCCGATCCCGTGAATGGTCAACGGCTCAGTCAGGATATCCAATACCGTCATACGGGGATTGAGGGACGAAAACGGGTCCTGGAACATGAACTGCATGGTGCGGCGGAACTTGAACAAGGCGTCGCCTTCCAGTTTCAGCAGGTCGATATCGCTCTTGCCATCATAATAAGATATCGCGCCATTATCCGGGCTTAACGCGCGCATCATGATCTTCGACAGCGTGGTCTTGCCACAGCCGCTTTCCCCGACCAGTCCCAGACACTCTCCGCGATTGACCGTGAAGCTGACATCATCCACCGCGCGCACTGGCGTTGACGTGCCAATCAAGCCCCCTTTGCGGATCGAAAACGTCTTTGTGATCCCCGCCACAGACAGGATTGGTTTTGCAGGATCGGCAACGGGACGCGCGGGGCGATCTTCGTGCAGGGCGGTCGATTTCGTTTCAATCTCCCGGATCGGGATTAATCGTTCGCCCGGTCTCATGTTGAACCGCGGCACCGCATGCAACAACGCCTTCAGATAGGGATGTTGTGGGTCGCGGAAGATATGATCCAGCGTGCCATATTCCATGACCTGTCCGTGATACATGACGACAATTTCTTCGGCCATATTGGCAACCACACCCAGATCATGGGTGATCATCAGAACCGCCATGCCCAATTCTTTTTGCAAATCGCGCATCAATTTCAGGATTTGCGCCTGGATTGTGACATCCAGCGCGGTCGTCGGCTCGTCTGCGATCAGCAAGGACGGATGACAGACCAGCGCCATCGCGATCATCGCCCGCTGGCGCAACCCGCCCGACAGTTCAAACGGATAGGTCCGCAAGGCGCGGTCCGGATCGGGAAAGCCGACCATTCGCAGCATATCGCGCGACAGGTCCTGAACCTCAGCAGCGCTGCAATTGCGGTGCAGTTCCACCGCTTCCCCAATCTGATTGCCGACCGTGTGCAGGGGGGACAGAGCCGTCATCGGTTCCTGGAAGATGATTGAAATGCGCCCACCGCGGATGCTGCGCATCGCCGCGCCATCGCGATCCAGTTTGGCGATATCGACGCTGGAATTTTCGACGCGGGGATCATTGAACACAATCGACCCGCCGGTGATGTCTGCCGCCTTGGGCAAAATCCCCATAATCGCCTGGCTGATTACAGATTTCCCCGATCCGGATTCCCCGACCAGCGCCACGGTACCACCGGGTGGCACGCGAAAGGAAACGCCCTTAACCGCCTCGACCGATCCTTCCATCATGCGAAAGCCGATGCGAAGATCTTCTACTGTCAACAAATCCCCGACCATAGCGCTTCCGCGTCCCCCTGATAGTCTTTGTTCCTAACCCGCATCCGGGGGATCATCCCCCGCGATGGGCGCCCCCAATGCATCAAAATTGTGCACTGTCGTTGGACTAACCGCAACGGGGACTTTCGAACAGACCCGCGCAACCTGTTTCACCACAGTATCAAAGCTATTCAGGTTAGAGTCGATCCGAATTACCGTGGTCCCATCAGATAATTTAAGCGTCATGACCCCATTGCCGGACCCGGATCGCGACGTGGAGAAATAGGACAAGGTGACCCCCGTCAGCTCCGACCAGGCAATTTCCTTGCTGCCTATCGGGGTGGCGACCCTGATTTCATCTTGCGACAGTTGGATTTCCGATTTGTGGCGAAGGGCGGTTCTGACAATAAATATAACAAACAGCCCTGCAATTGCCGCCAGAATAACAATGATGGCTGGAAGAATTCTATCCAGCAGAATCAGCGGAAGCAGGGTGACCGCCAGTCCCAGAAACCCGCGTAAAAGGTCCCACAGCAACGGCGTTTTCAGATAATACAATCTGATCATATCACTATTTCCTCAAAGGCCCTGAGGGGCGGAAATCCATCCAACGCCTGGATGCTCATCGACAAACTGAACCAGGCGCGCCAGAAAATCCCAACTGTCCTGATCATGCTCCAGGTGATGGGTCAACAGTCCAACCGCTTCTGTCGTATCGGTTCCAGGCGTCGGGACGCGACGCCTTGCCAATGCGGCGACAAGATCGGACAGCACGGCCTCTTGCCCCAGAAAACGAGCGCGACCGGTCTGTTTTTTGGCCTTCCAATCCAGAATATCAACATGCGTATTCAGGCCCGCCACCCGGCGATTGGGGGTCCGGTCTGTGAAGGTGGAGACCCCCCGCAGCCCGGCATCGGTTACACATTCAACAATTTCCGGCGCGATGCGGTTCCAGGGCGGCACGAATAAGGGGAAGACCTGATCCCCAAACGCATCCTGCAACAATGCCAATGACTGGCGAAGGTCCGACACGGCCTGGGTCACATCCCGACTGGCACCGAATTCAGCCTTCTTGCGATCTGCCGGCTCATGATTGGAATGCGCATAGCCATGGGGCAGAATTGAAACAGTTTTCACACCCCGCATTCTGGCGATCAGCGAGGGTTCCAGCCCGACCGGAATAACCGCCAATGCCAGGGGAAGCCCCTGCGCGACGGTCAACAAGTGATCCAACACCGGCGTTGCCGCGCGTGCATCATCATCCCGCCACCACAGCCTGGCCTGTGTTCCGGTGCGATGCCATAGATCCAGTTCCTGGCGCAAGGCGTCCCAACCCGTCATCGTCTCTCTCCCCCAAGCAGATCCATCAGGGCAGCGGCGGACTGCGCGGCCCCCTGCAGACGATAGGGGGACTGGCCTTGTCTGGGCAAGACCAGCGCCTGATCCACCGCCTGTGCCAACGTACCGGGCGTCAGATCCGATTCCGGCAAACAGACAACCCGTCCAGCAGCCGCCAATAATTTGGCGCGCATGGGCTGTTCCGTTTCCTTACCCCCTGGCCCACCAAAGGGAACCAGCACCGATGGACAGCCCGTCACCGCCAGATCCGCAACCGTATTATACCCAGCCTGACTGATCGACAGGGCCGCCCCGGCCAACAAGGCCGTAAAATCGTGGCGTGCTGATTCCGCGATGATCCCATCTGGCAGTGCATCCAGAACCGCCCGGTCTTCTGGCGGCAGATTAGGGCCGATTAAAATGCGCCAAGTCCTGTCCGCCAATCGCGACAAGGGCCGCGCCGCCACCGCCGCTCGAATCAAGGCTCCACCCACAGCCCCCCCGCCACAGGACACTATAACCTCCCCCGCTTGCTCAAGATTGGGACGATCTGAAATTGGCATCGGGGGTGGGGGAGAAACGATGCCGGTATAGATCAGCCGATCTGCAACAACAGCCGCCGCCGGGAAGCTGTCGACCAGTTGTGCAAAGCCCGGATCCCCGTGCACCAAAACCGTGTCAAAAAGCAACCGGGTTAATTCCGCAATCTGGGCGACTTTTGAAAGATCGGATCGCGCCACCAGGATATCCCGCACCGATACGACGGTTCGCGCGCCCATTGTCCGGGCCTGCTGAACCAGTGGGACCAATTCAAACCGAAAGGCGCGTCGCGCGAAGGGAAAACCTTCCACCAGCAAGATATCGGGCTGGCTGGTTTCAAGCGCCGCCAGGCTGGCCGCCAACCGCCGCGCCCGCCAGGCATCATCAACGACCTGACCCGTATCCGCATCAACCACGGCGGAAAACGCCGCATCCGCCGACCGTGCCGAGGGCAATTGCACCCGCGTCAAACCTGGGGGCGTGTCACATTCCAGGGCGGGAACGCCCCCCTCCATCAAGGTGACATCAAATCCAACATCAACACAGGCCAAGGCGATCCGCTCAGCGCGAATGCGATGCCCAATACCCAACATATGTTGCACATGAAACAGCAGCCGGGGCTTATCGTTCATGATCCCCCCTGTGTGGTTGCGCTCAACGGGGCATTCAACTGCAAAACATGAGGTATGCCCTTGGCATCCAAGGTGAACAGATGAACCGCATCCCAGCGCAATTTGTCCGGAATTTTACCGGTCATATCCCATCCCGCCGCCCAGGCATAAATCGCCCGGATAACCCCCTTATGGGTGATCGCCAGCACGTCCTCTCCCGCCTGGACCCAGCGTTGCAGCAAGGGGGCAAGGCGGGCCTGAACCATGCGGGGGCTCTCCCCACCAGGGGCACAGAAATCCAGTCCCCGTGCCTCATTCAGGCGCATCTCCTCCCCCAATTTCTGACGCAGATCGGACAGAATGCGCCCTTCCCATTCCCCATAGCTGATTTCAGTCAGTTCCGGCGCGGTGGCCCATGGGCCATCACCAAAAACAATCTGGGCGGTTTGCTGGGCGCGCGCCATCGGGCTGCAATACCGTTGAAATGACATCATCGCAGGCGGCACTCTATATCCAGACACACGCGCCCGCCCTGCCAGGCTCAGATGGGTATCGATGCGGCCCTGCAATCTTTTTTCCGTGTTCCAGTCGGTCGGGCCATGGCGGATCAGAGCAAGGTGTATTGTCATGGTCAGCGCCCCTGAATCAAGGGAGTCAGGGTGTTATGCAACATCCGCGCGGCGCTGGATATATCATGCTGCGCCTGTACATGGGCGCGCGCTGCAAACACCATTTCCCCCCGTCGTATCGGGTCTGCCAACAGTGTTTCGACCGCACTTGCCAAAGCCAGTGCGTCGCCTTCCGGGGTCAGCAATCCTGTTTCCCCGTCCCGCACCATTGCGCGCACCCCTGGACGATCCCCCATCACCACCGGCAAACCCGCAGCCTGTGCTTCCAGCGGGGCCATGCCGAACGCCTCCCCCACAGCGGGCCACACATACAGATCACACGCGGCATTCAACTGGCGCAATGCCCGGGCCTCCAGCATGCCTGCAAAGCAGATGCGATCATCACCGGCAAAGGCCGCTGCAATCTCCGCTCTCGCGGGGCCATTACCGACCAGAATCAGGCGTAAATTCGCGGGTCCAAGCTGTCTCATGACCTTAGACAGCACCAAGAAGGACTGTTTCTTGTCCCCTTCCCGCATCATGCCCGTCGCAATCAACCAGGGCACGTCCAATGGCAGGGACAGACGCGCCGCCCAGGCCGCGCGATGGTCAACCCGATGGGCAAAGGGCGCGCCTTCCAGCCGTGTATCCAGAAAGGGTGGCAACGCAACCTGATCCGCACTGGACCGCAAACAGGGGGCGACCCCCGCAAAGTCCTTTGGGTTGGGCTGTAAAACCAGCGCCGCCTGATTGAGTGCATCCAGGCTGAGTCGATATCCCCGCGCCCAGGGTCCAGACCCTTTCGCAGGGGCAACGCTGGCTTCGGCAACCACATAGGGGATATTCAGCGCGCGACTGACGGCGGGGCCCAATAAATCCGGGGCCTTGTGATACAGGTGATAGGTGAACCAGATATCAGGGGGGTTCTGGCCATAACGCGCCAAAAGCTTAGGGATCAGCCGCGCCGCGCGCGCTTCAATCTGCTGTTGTCGTGTGACATTTCCATCGGCGTTGCGACTGCGCAGACTGCTGGCCAGATCAACCTGAAACCCTGCCTGCCGCAGGGCGCGCATCAGCAATCTGGCAAAGCGCCGGTCGCCCGATGGGGTAACATGGCCGGGCGGTTTCAGCGGGGCATAAAAGGCGACTTTTGCAGGGGGCGGCTCATCAGTCATCGGGCTGGTCTTCCGGTTGCAAGCCAAAGCGCCGCGCCAGAATATCCAATTCATGGGCGGCATTAAAAGACTCGCGCACCCGTTTCGCGCCAGCCTGAGCCAATGTCTGTCGCAGGGTTTGATCCCGGATCAGCCTTTCCAAAGCCGCCGACAGGGCCGCTGAATCTCCCGGCGGCACCAGCAGGCCGGTCTTCTGCTGTTCGATCAATTCTGGAATGGCCGATACTTCGGTCGCGACCACCGCCACGCCCTGACTTTGCGCCTCCATCAACACATTGGGCAGGCCATCCCGATCCCCGTCTTTGGCAATCTTGCTGGCCAGCACAAAAATATCTGCCTGACGCAAGGCTTCCAATACGGCTGTCTGGGGCTGTGGCCCGCGCCATTCAATGCGGTCGTATAAGTGCTGGTCCACCGCCTGTTGCTTCAGGGATGCCAGCAATTTCCCACCGCCGATATGGACAAGCCGCCAATCCAGCTCTTTCGGGATCAGGGACAGGGCGGTCAGTAAGTCGCCAAATCCCTTTTTGGGCACCGCACGACCCACCGACAACAGAATAACCGGTCCCGGCACCGATTGTGGCTTTCGGTCCAGCAGGGGAAACCTGTTCAAATCGATGCCATGATATTGCAGGGCGACGCGATCCGGGTATGGGGCCAGTTTGCGCAAATGCTCTGCCCCGCTGGCGGTGCAGGTCACCAGCCAGTCACACTGAGCTAGCTTTTCACGGATTTCCCAATCGGGGGAGGTCCAGATATCCTTGGCATGGGCGGACCCGCTATAGGGCAATTGACGCATTATTGCGGCATAGCGCGTGACGGAGGCTGGTGTGTGCAGGAAATGAAAATGCAACCGCACCACATCCTGCGGCAGTTCGGCTGCCAAAACACAGGCCTGACCGAAGCGGCGCAGGCGATTGCGCGTTCTATCCCGTTTGAGATCAGCACTAAACGCGGCCCAGGCATCCCTGTAACCGGGTAGCTTCCGCGCCTTGCGCCATCCCCGCCAGACCCGCAAGGGCTGTGAATGCAGATATTCCGGCAGATAGGAAACAGGTGCCCGAATTTCCGCATGGACCGGATGGGTCGCCGTATCTGTGGGGTGGCGCAGCGATATCAGGCGGATATCCAAACCACGTCGCTCCAGGCCCAAAATCTCTTGCGCGATAAAGGTTTCCGAAAGTCGGGGATAACCCTTCAGAACAAAAGCAACAGGACCTTTCATGGATGTTTAGGCTCTTTTTTCTGCCAAAGTGAGGGCACGTCTGGGCCGTTCAATCCATCGGCGGGCCAGACGATCCACATTTTCCAATCCATCCATCAGGCCAGGCACGACAACCTGTGACGGTTTAGGCTGCTGCGGCAAATGGCGCAGGGCCGTGATCATTGCGCTTATATCCGTCTGCTCGCCCGTGCTTAACATCGACACCAGGTTCAGTTCCTGAAACCGTTTTGCCCGAATAAACTGTTCCCGCCGGGGCACGGTACGCGGGACAATCAAGGCACGCTTATCAAAGCTCATAATCTCACAGAAGGTATTGTAGCCGCCCATCGCAACAACACCGACCGCTTCCGACATCAGGCTTTCCATGTGGGCGTCAAAGGTAATGACCTCGACATCGTCCAATACAGTTGCCCGTTCGATGAAATAGGCTTGGGTTTCCGACGGCATGAAAGGACCCAGCACGATCAGCGCGGGATAAGGCTGTTGGCGATCTACCTCATAGGCACGGATCACCCAATCGACCATCACTTCACCATCGCCACCGCCGCCGGGGGTGACCAGGATATAGGGACTGTCAATCTTTGCAGGCTGGGACAAGTTGCCATCGCTGGAAACCTCCCGCCGCAGATACCCGGTATAGGTCATTTTGCGGCGCACGGAATCAGGCACATTGATTCCCGCCAGCGGATCATGAATCTGCGGCAGGCCATAGACCCAGATCGCATCAAACAGGTCCTGCAGGGCGGGCATGACATTCTTGCGTTCCCATTCCGGTTCCAGCAGGTCCGGGTCATCCATTACATCGCGCAGCCCAAGGACCGTCGGCACCCCCCGATCCCGCATAACATGCAGCGTCTCTTCCACCTCTCCCCGCAGGCCCAGCGGTTCCTTGTCGACGATAAACAGGTCGGGATCGAACATGCTGGCCGTGTGGCGGATGATGGATTCCCGCAGCGCCAGAGTATCTTCAATGTCGATATGCAGTTGCAGCGGGGTGTAGTCGCCATTGCGCAGCTTGATCACACCCGGAACCCGCACAAAATCAACGCGGCTGCGAAAATCAAAGCTGCCGATGATCGATGATCCCGTCAGGATCAGGACCGTGACATCCTTGTTCTTTTCCACCAGATGATGCGCGATGGCACGACAACGGCGCAAATGGCCCAGCCCAAAAGTATCGTGGGAATAGATCAGAACGCGGGCATTATCCCCGCGACCGGTTCGTGTATAGCCTTCCATCCTGCCTCTCCCAAACCTATCGACCCCCAATAGGCCCTATTCGACGTTTCCGCCAGCGCGCGGGAACGCGCAGTTTCTGGCACGAGAAGGCAGCACAAAATCCATGCTGTTCCCAAACACGTGCTTAACTATGGCATAGAATTCTGATTTTTGAAAATGACTCATCAGCGACCGAATGTGAGGTAAAATCCGCTAGTCGGAAGTTTCATGAGGATGTGACACTTCAGCATCGACAACTTCAACATCCGTACTGTCGCCGTCATCAGACAATAAATGCTTACGGGGGGGCGGGCGCTTTTGCTTTGGTTTTTCAGGTTCATTTAAGGCATTGGCATTGGATTCCTGAAACGCCCGACTGACATATTGCAGGCCGGAAGAATTGCGCAGGAACTTACCATTGGCGCGCTGCAATTCACGCAGCAGCTCGCGCCCGACAATGCCGCCATCGCCTTTGATCTTGTCGCGGACCACTGCTTTCAAAATGCGCAGATGTTCCTCAATCAGGTCGCAACACGCATCGGACCGATCCAGATTGTGCAGGGTCAGGTCAAACAAAGACCGCGCAACCTGGGTCACCAGCGGATAGCCAAATGTCCCCCCCTGACCCCGCATTTCATGGGCCAGAAAGTTAATGGCGTTGAAGGGACGGCGGCGATCGGCCGTGTCTGACCGACGACAGGCCGTAAGAGCGCTTTCGATCTGTTTGATGAAATCCAGTGTCCAGTCGCGGAAATCTTCAGACCAGCTGTCCATTTCCCGCTGCATCGCGACGATTTGTTCGACATTGATTTCAGCAGATGCAAAGCGGCGGCGCATGTCCGGGGGTGGATCATAGAAGGTGACGCCCTTTGCCTGATCAGACTCTTCGGCATCACGGCGTTCTTCCGCGCTTAATGTTTCACGGCGGCGACGATCCGGACCAAAGAAATTGCCGATCCGGACATAGCGTCTTTTATCTTTCAGGGCCGCCATCAGATGCACGGCGACAGATTGCGCCGAAAATGGCTTGCTGAGAAATTCCGTCACCCCAAGCTCTCTGGCCAACTGGACACGGGCCGGATCGGAAAACGCTGTGATCATGACAAAGGGCATGAAGCGGTTCGGGGATTCCTTGTGTTTGCGTACCCAACGCAACAGCATGGCCCCATCGACAGGATGCATCACCCAGTCAGACAGAATAGCGTCCACCCGCCCGGCACCTGCGGCCGATGGGTCCCGCGCCATGGTGCGTAGTAATTCAATCGCTTCCGCGCCATTGGACGCGCGCAGAATGTTGCCCACCCCAAATGTCCGCAGCACCGAAGACAACAGGCTCCGGATTTGCAGTTGATCCTCAACGATTAGAATAGTGCTGTAGTTCAATACGCTCATGTCGATCCCAGATAGAAGCCGCCGTCAGGAGTGATCACCCCGGCAACCGGTCAAGCTGATTTCTGTTCAGCCCGTTTCTTTTCAGCCAGCAAACACAGCCAATCATGGCCGATTGTCGCCGCCGCAATCGCCGTAATCTCTGCATGGTCATAGGCCGGCGCGACTTCCACAACATCGGCCCCAACCCAGTTGATTGCGCCCAGACCACGCACAATTTCAAGCCCCTGCGCACTGGAAAGCCCCCCTGCGACGGGCGTTCCGGTGCCTGGCGCGAAGGCCGGGTCCAGACAATCAATATCAAACGTCATATAGGCAGGTCCATCGCTTCCCACCACCGCCAATGTACGATCAATAACAGCCTGAACGCCATTCTTGTGAATCCAGGGCGCATTCATTTCGACATAGCCATAGTCATCGTCATTCCATGTTCGAAGCCCGATCTGGACCGATTTTTCCGGAATAACCAGGCCTTCTGTCGCCGCGCGGGCGAACATCGAGCCATGGTCCAGCCGCACACCATCATCGGGCCAGGTATCGCAATGGGCATCGAAATGGATCAGCCGGATCGGGCCATATTTTTCGGCATAAGCCCGCAGGATCGGATAGGTGACAAAATGGTCGCCCCCAAGGCCCAGGGTTTTGGTCCCTGTCTCCAGGATAGCCCTGAAATCCGCTGTAATGACATCAGGCGCATCCTTGCCATAGCCGGAGTCAAAATAAACATCCCCCCAATCGGCAACCGCCAATGTGTCAAACGGATCAAAGCCGAATGGAAATGCTTTTAGCTCCGACAATTGCACAGATGCCGCACGCACGGCGCGAGGGCCAAGGCGTGCGCCCGGGCGATAGGTTGTCGCCAGATCGAAGGGAATACCCACAACAGCAACATCCGCAGCCCCCAGGTCGCGCGTATACTTCCGACGCAAAAAACTTGTTGCCCCGGAATATGTTGCATCATGACCGCGTCCGATCAGGCTTTCCGCCCGAAACGCCTGATCACCGTCAACATCGCCTGCATGCATCGACATTCCAAACGCTCCCCATAACGACCCGATTAAATACCGAGTTTGGGGGGGCGATTCCAATTCGGCAAGGCTATGTATGCACGACATCACAATAAAGTTTACGAAAGGAGATTGTTTGCACTGCGATGAAACAATATGTTGCATTGCGTCAAAGGCCGACACATCTGTGGCCCTATTCGTGGTTTTATTGAGAAATGGGAGGATCGCGCCATGCGCGTTAAGCACACCATCGCAGCCATTGCGACCCTTATTGTATTATCCGGTTGCGACGATGCGCAAACCGATGCTCAGCAAGGGGCTGCCCCACCTCCCCCAACCGTGACCGTGGCAACCCCACTGGTAAAGGAATTGATCGAGTTTGATGAAGTGACCGGCCGTTTTGAAGCGGTTGAGGATGTCATCATTCGCGCCCGCGTGACGGGCTATGTCGATAGCATTAATTTCAATGATGGACAGATGGTCGAGGCAGGCCAGGTCCTGTTCACCATCGACCCCCGTACCTATCAGGCCGATGTCGCCGGGGCGCGCGCTGATCTGATCGCGGCGGAAACGTCCCAGAAGCTTGCCGCATCGGAACTGGCGCGGCTGAGCAAGTTGACCAGCGGGCGCACGGTGACTGAATCGGCGCTGGACACCGCCCGGCAGGAAAAGGATTCCGCCGACGCCAATGTCGCCGCTGCCCGCGCCACTCTGGCCCGCGCCCAATTGAATGTGGATTTCTCTACCGTCAAGTCGCCTGTTACAGGACGTATTTCAAACAGCAACGTAGATGTTGGTGACCTTGTTCTGGGGGATGCGAATCCAACAGAACTAACCCGTGTGGTGTCTTTGGACCCGATGCATTTCGTATTTGATCTCAGCGAGCGGGACTATCTGGGATACCAGCGCATGCGAGCAACCGAAGAAGTTACGAATGGGCAGAGTTCTGAAGTAAAGGTGCAGTTGAACCTGTCCGATGAAACTGACTGGGCACGCGAGGGTACAATTGATTTCGTTGACAATGTCGTGGACAAAGGCACGGGCACGATTCGTCTGCGCGCCGTCGTCCCCAATACAGATGATGTCTTGACGCCCGGTTTGTTCGGACGACTGCGCCTGCCGAACTCGCCACGCTATAAGGCGATTTTAGTGCCGGATTCCGCCATTATGAGCGATCAGGCACAGAAACTGCTGTTGGCGGTCAAAGCCGATGGGACGGTAGAGTCCAAACCCGTGGTTCTGGGTCCCCGCGAATATGGTCTGCGCATTATTCGCTCAGGCATTGAACCAACAGACAAAATCATAATTAACGGGCTGCAAAAAGCGCGTCCTGGGCAACCAGTCACCCCGCAGGATGGCGAGATTACAGTAGTCACCGATAAGCAATAAGGCGTGAAGTTATGAAATTTTCCCACTTTTTTATCGAACGCCCGATCTTTGCATCGGTCTTGTCCATTGTCATTGTGGTGTTGGGAGGAATTTCTTTTTTCAGCCTGCCCATTGCGCAATATCCTGAAGTTGCGCCCCCCACCATCCAGGTTTCGGCCACCTATCCCGGGGCATCCGCGGAAACTGTCGCAGAAACCGTCGCCTCCCCGATCGAGCAGGAAATCAACGGCGTTGATAATATGCTCTACATCAATTCACAATCGACCGGGGATGGGGGTGTAACGATCACTGTCACATTCGCGTTAGGGACGGATCTGGATGCAGCCCAGGTTCTGGTGCAGAACCGGGTCGCCATCGCCGAACCGCGTCTGCCAGAGCCGGTGCGCGCTCTGGGGGTCACAACCCGCAAGAATTCACCGGATATCATGCTGGTGGCCCATTTGTTGTCACCAGACGATTCACTGGATCATCTTTATGTCTCCAACTACGCCTATTTGAAGGTTAAGGATGAAATCGCCCGTCTGGATGGCGTTGGGGACGTCCGGGTGTTTGGCGCGCGGGAATATTCCATGCGGGTCTGGCTGGACCCGCAGCGCATGGCCGAATTGGGCCTGATCGTCGATGACGTCACTGCCTCCCTGCAGCAACAGAATGTTCAGGTCGCCGCTGGCGTGATCGGGCAGGAGCCGATGTCAGACAACATTGATCTGCGCCTGAATGTCGAAGCCAAAGGCCGATTGGCCAAGCCAGAGGAATTTGAACAGATCATCGTCAAGCGCGGCGACGATGGCAGCATCACCCGCCTGCGTGATATTGCCCGGGTGGAGTTGAGTGGTTATGACTATTCCTCCAACTCCTATCTGGATGGTAAAGAAGCAGCGGCCATTTTGGTATTCCAAAGCCCAGGCAGCAATGCCCTAGAGACATCCGATGCCGTCCTGGCACGCCTGGAAGAGTTGAAAAAAGATTTTCCACCTGGTCTTGACTACCGCGCCGTCTACAATCCGACTGAATTCATTCAACAGTCGGTTGATGCCGTGCTGCAAACCATTTTGGAAGCCATCGCCCTGGTGGTGGTCGTCATCATCCTGTTCCTGAAGACCTGGCGCGCAGCAATTATTCCCATTGTCGCCATTCCGATTTCTCTGATCGGAACATTCCTGATCATGGCTGCTGTTGGTTTCTCGCTGAACAATCTGACGCTGTTTGGATTGGTATTAGCCATTGGCATTGTCGTCGATGACGCCATTGTCGTGGTGGAGAATGTTGAGCGGAATCTGCGCAAAGGCATGACGCCGCGTCAGGCAGCGCACCGTACGATGGACGAGGTCAGCACGGCCTTGATCGCAATTTCACTGGTGTTGTTGGCAGTGTTTATTCCGACCGCCTTCGTGACGGGTATCGCCGGGCAGTTTTACCGGCAATTTGCTGTCACGATTGCCGCTTCGACGGTGATTTCACTGATAATCTCGCTGACATTGTCGCCAGCGCTGGCGGCCATGTTGTTGCGCAAGCACGAAGCGGACGAAAAGCACTCGCTGCTGATGCGTCCGATCCATGCTTTCTTCCGTGGGTTTGATCGCAGTTTTGACGCCTTGTCCAGCGGCTATGGCGGGGCGGTGAAACGATTGGTGCGCCTGCCTTTGATCGTATTGGTCGTCTATGGCGGCTTGATCTATGTTGCCGCGGATACCTTCATGAAGACACCAACCGGCTTTGTGCCCGAAATTGACCAGGGGTATTTCATCACTGTGATTCAAGGGCCACCAGGTGCCTCTTTGGATCGAACAGATAAAATCGTGACCCCCCTTGCGGAAAAGATCAAAGCGATTGAAGGGGTCGGCAATGTTGTCGCCCTGACCGGCATTGACGGGGCAACATTTACGTCTGCAACGAATGCGGCAGTACTTTTCACCCCCTTGATGCCATTTGCGGAACGGGAGGAAAAAGGCATAACCGCGGACGCAATCTTTGGACAGATGTGGGGCATTGTCTCCCAGGTTCAGGAGGCGCAGATTTTTGTCGTCAAACCACCGCCCATTCGAGGAATCGGAACCGGTGGTGGCTTTAAGTTATATGTTCTGGATCGTCAGGGACGGGGGTCAGAAGCGCTGGAACAGGCGGCCTGGACTCTTGCCGGTGCAGCGGGTCAAGATCCGCAACTAACGCAAGTCTACACTTTCTTTAACACCAGCACGCCCAAGATCTATGCGGATATCGATCGCCAGAAAGCGGAAATGCTGAATGTGCCGCTGGAACGCATCTTTTCCACATTGTCGACCTTCCTTGGGTCACAATATGTCAATGATATCAACCTGTTTGGTCGATCATTCCGGGTAAAGCTGCAGGCGGATGAAGAATTTCGCGACGACGTTTCCGACATCAGCAAGCTGTGGACACGAAATCTGGATGGCGGGATGGTGCCCATTGGCACCATTGCGTCGTTTGAGAACCGCACAGGCCCCTATCGCGTGCCTCGGTTTAACCTGGCCCCCGGTGCCGCCGTTCAGGGGTCGACCGTACCGGGCGTTTCCACGGGCGAGGCCATTGTGAAGATGGAAGCCCTGGCAGATAAGGTTCTGCCTGATGGTTTCACCTATCAATGGACGGATATCGCCTACCAGGAGAAACAGGCCGGCAATACAGCGATTTATGTTTTTGGCGCGGCAGTCCTGTTCGTATTCCTGCTGTTGGCCGCCCAGTATGAAAGCTGGCTGCTGCCCCTGGCGGTAATTCTGATTGTGCCTATGTGTCTGTTAGCAGCCATGTTGGGCGTCAATTATCGCGGCTATTCAAACGATATTCTAGTCCAGGTCGGACTGATCGTTCTGGTCGCCCTGGCAGCGAAGAACGCGATCCTGATCGTAGAATTCGCCCGTCAGGCCGAAGAAGAGGGTATGAGCCGCTTTGACGCCGCCGTGGAAGCCGCTAAAACCCGATTGCGCCCGATCGTGATGACCTCTTTAGCCTTCATTCTGGGGGTCACGCCCCTGGTGATAGCAACCGGGGCCGGGGCGGAGATGCGTCAGGTTCTGGGAACGGCCGTGTTTTCCGGCATGATCGGGGTTACAATCTTTGGCCTTATCTTCACACCGGTCTTCTATACAATCTGTCAGAAATTCGCCGGCAAACCCCGCGAACCCTATGAGGACCCGAAGACTGAGGCTTGAGTGCCGGGTAAATCTCGGCTACGACCCGCGTTATGAGCACAGTCAATGCATCCCTCCGCCCGAAAACCTCTCCGGGCAAAGTCGGCTTCGTCAGTTTAGGCTGTCCGAAGGCGCTGGTGGATTCTGAACGAATTCTGACCAGCTTGCGGGCGGAAGGGTATGACCTATCCCCGTCCTATGAAGGGGCGGATGTGGTCGTGGTCAATACCTGCGGCTTCCTGGACAGCGCCAAGGCGGAATCCCTGGAAGCGATTGGGGAGGCTCTGTCGGAAAACGGGCGTGTCGTGGTCACCGGCTGTATGGGTAAAGACGAGGCCGCGATCCGCGCCGTGCATCCCAATGTGCTGGCCGTCACCGGCCCTCAGCAATATGAACAGGTGGTCAATGCCATCCACGATGTGCTGCCGCCGCTGCAGGATGCGAAATTCGACCTGATGCCGCCCCAGGGGATCAAGCTGACGCCGCGTCATTACGCCTATCTGAAAATCTCTGAAGGCTGTAATCACAGCTGTAAATTCTGCATCATCCCGTCGATGCGCGGCAAGCTGGTCAGCCGTCCTGCGGCAAAAGTCCTGTATGAGGCGGAACGCCTGGTAAAGGCCGGGGTGAAAGAACTGCTGATCATCAGCCAGGATACATCCGCCTATGGTGTCGATTTAAAACACGAGACCAGCCGCTGGAATGGGAAGGAAGTCCGCGCCCATATTCAGGATCTGGCGCGCGAACTGGGGTCTCTGGGGGCCTGGGTTCGGCTGCACTATGTCTATCCCTATCCCCATGTCGACAAATTGGTGCCGCTGATGGCCGACGGATTGGTCCTGCCCTATCTGGACATCCCATTTCAACATGCCAGCCCCAATGTCCTGAACCTGATGCGCCGCCCGGCCCATCAGGAAAAGACCATGACGCGGATCAATGCCTGGCGGGCGATCTGTCCCGACATCACCCTGCGATCCACCTTTATTGTCGGCTTCCCCGGCGAGACGGATGCGGATTTTGATTTTCTGCTGGACTGGCTGAAAGAAGCGCAACTGGATCGCGTCGGCTGTTTCAAATACGAAAATGTCGACGGCGCCGCCGCCAATGATTTGCCGGACCATGTTCCTGAAGATGTGAAAGAGGACCGCTGGCACCGCTTTATGGCCGCCCAGGCGGAAATCAGCGCCGCGAAATTACAGAAAAAGATCGGCCTGGAAATGCAGGTCCTGGTCGATCAGGCGCAGGGCGACGACGGCTATACCACCGCCCGCAGCACCGCCGATGCCCCGGAAATCGACGGCAATGTCCATATCGAAGGCCCCGGCGCGGAAACCCTGCAGCCCGGCGATCTGGTTACCGTTCAGATCACGGACGCTGACGACTATGATCTGTATGGCGAAGTGATCCTGAAGTAACCCGTTGTGCAACCCGCACATTAACGATTGGCCTGGGTCGAATCGTGCGATAGTGATTGTTACATATTTGTGACAACGCCCCCTGATTTGAAGAAGCCTGTGTTCATTCAGCCAGCATCAGTGCAACAGATCGCGGCCCTGCCCTATGTTTCCGTAGGCGGGCAGACGCAAATTCTTTTGATAACCTCGCGGGAGCGGGGACGCTGGATTCTGCCAAAAGGATGGCCGGTCAAAGGCCTGTCCTATTCAGACGCCGCCGCACGCGAAGCGGAGGAAGAGGCCGGCGTGATCGGACCTGTTTCGGCGGAACCCTTTGGGCATTTCGACTATCAGAAGCGCATGTCCAAGGGCTATGAAGTGCGCTGTTCCGTCCTGGTTTATCCGTTACACGTGATCGAACATCGGCTGGAATGGAAAGAACGTGGCGATCGGCAAATGCGCTGGTGCACCCTGTCAGAAGCTGCCGGTCAGGTCGACGATGCCGGATTGTGTCATTTACTACAGTCTGCCCAGCGGACTTTTCCCACGGTGCCATGGACCCTTTAAAACAATCCCTGGATAAAGACCTGGAAAAGATCGTCCATGTCGAGGCCGCTGCACGGTCTCTGTCAGGACGCCTGACGGCCCCGTCGCTGGCGCTGTTGTTTCTGGGGTTTTCAGGCTTGCTGGCTCTGGTCATATCCGGTTTCGGCAATAATGCGACACTGATCGTCTTTGCCGCCATTCTGGGGGCCTATATGGCGCTGAATATTGGCGCGAATGACGTTGCCAATAATGTCGGCCCGGCAGTTGGTGCGCGCGCCATGACACTGGTATGGGCCCTGGTGATCGCAGCCATTTGCGAAAGCGCCGGTGCCCTGCTGGCTGGGGGCGATGTCGTTTCGACGATCGCCAAAGGCATAATCGACCCGACCCAGGTTTCAGAGCCACAGACATTCATATGGGCGATGATGTCATCCCTGATGGCGGCTGCAATTTGGGTTAATCTGGCGACCTGGATCGGGGCACCGGTATCAACGACCCATGCCGTGGTCGGGGGCGTCATGGGGGCAGGCATAGCGGCGGTTGGTATTTCCCTGATTCAATGGGGAACCCTGGGGGCGATTGCTGCCAGTTGGGTTATTTCGCCCATATTGGGCGGCGTGATTGCAGCCCTGTTTCTAGCCTTCATTAAGGTCTATGTGATCTATCGTGATGACAAGATCGCAGCGGCGCGTCGTTGGATCCCGCTTCTGGTCGCCATCATGGCTGGATCGTTTTTCGGATATCTGGTGCTAAAGGGATTATCCCATATCTGGAAACCCAGCGGTCTGGTTATTCTGACCCTGTCAGGCGTGGTTTTCCTGATCTGTTGGGCGGTAATGAACCCTATAATCCGCCGTCAATCCAGGGGCATGGAAAACCGCAATCAGTCCTTGCGTGCCTTATTTCGCTTCCCGCTGATCTGTTCTGCGGCGCTGCTGTCCTTTGCCCATGGTGCAAACGATGTCGCCAATGCCATTGGCCCGCTGGCGGCGATCCTGCACAGCCTGCAAGACGGGAAGATCGCCGCGACGGTCACCGTGCCGATCTGGGTCATGCTGATCGGTGCCTTTGGAATCAGTTTGGGGTTGTTTCTGTATGGGCCGAAACTGATCCGCATGGTTGGCGCGCGCATTACCAAGATGAACCCGATGCGCGCCTTCTGTGTCGCCTTGTCCGCCGCGATCACGGTGATCCTTGCCTCCTGGCTGGGCCTGCCGGTCAGTTCCACGCATATCGCGGTCGGCGCCGTCTTCGGTGTCGGCTTCTTTCGGGAATTCTATACCAGCCGCCAGCGGGTGATCCGCAAGGCGGAGCGTCGTTTACAAACCGATGCTGCCTGGGCAGGCGCAGAGCGTCGCGGGGCCAAATCCCTGCCCCGGATGGTGCCGGAGGAGATTGCCCATCGCAAACTGGTGCGACGGTCCCATTTCCTGACCATTATTGCCGCCTGGTTGATCACGGTTCCTGCGTCGGCGCTGTTGTCCGCCGGGATTTTCCTGATCGTGCAATCGGTCATGAACGTTGGCTCTTGAGTTTAAGGCTTTTTCGCACCACCCGGGGGCTTGCTGTCGGCTGAGGTCGCGTCCTTACCTTCGATATCTGACGCCCGACGTTTCAGGGAGCCGTCCCCGACAGGCGGCCGACGTCGACGGTCCGGGCCGGCAAAACCCGGCGCCTTAACAAAGCTTCGGGGTCGCTTAACAATTTCCTGAAGGCGTTGATAAACAGAATTGGCGGAAATTGGTTTTGCCAAAAATTCCGTTATTCCTGCATCGCGGGCCTCTTCAACACGATGCCGCTCTGTATGGCCTGTCAGCATTATGATGGGTATATACGGGCGGTCCGAGTCCGTCCGAATGCTCTTCGCCAGTTCCAGGCCGCTCATCGGTTCCATCATCCAATCGGCAAAGATCGCATCTGCATGGAAACTTTTCAGATGCATCAATGCTTCTTTCCCATCGCTGCATTCCGCGATACGCACGATGCCAAAAGCCAACAATATTTCCTTCAGCAAATGACGCATCGACACATTATCATCGACGATCATGACGCTCAGGCGCTCAAAATTTTGAGCCATAGCACTCAATCCTTACCACACGAACCGGTTACAGATATCTTTATCAGAATACATCACACGTCAATGGGTTAGATTTTAACGCAACTTTCCTGCGTACCGTTGCACAATGCTGTTGATGGGGGTATCACGCGATCACTAAGTTCTTCCTGACCCTTCCGGGCAATACCTTATTTTCTTTAGGAGAGTTTTGATATGTCAGAAACGCGCTACGATGTTATCGGTATCGGCAACGCCCTTGTTGATGTTTTGGTCGAGGTCGATGACGCAGCGCTGACACGCGCCGGACTTCCCAAGGGCGGTATGTCCCTGGTGGAACGCGCCGATTCTGACAGTCTTTATGACACCCTGCCAGCCGGAGTTGAAAAATCCGGCGGGTCTTGCGGCAATACCATGGCTGGCTTTGCCGCGCTGGGCGGTGTGGGGGCCTATATCGGCAAGGTCTGTGACGATCAGTTCGGTGCTGTTTTTCGCCATGATATGACCGCGATGGGCGTGGATTTCCCAACAGCCGCAGCCCCTGGCGACATGGGAACCGGTAAATGCCTGGTGTTGGTGACACCCGATGCACAGCGCACCATGGTGACCTATTTGGGGGCGGCATCAAATTTCGCTCCAGACGACGTATCCGTTTCTGCGATCCAGGCCGCCCGGGTTTTGTATCTGGAAGGATATCTGTTTGATCGCGATGCTGCCAAAGCCGCCTTTATTGCCGCAGCCAATGCCGCGCATGCTGCAGGGCGTGAGGTTTCCTTGAGTTTAAGCGATGGGTTCTGCGTCGACCGCCATCGCGACGCCTTTCTGGATCTGGTGCGCAATCATGTCGATATTCTGTTCGCCAATGAGCAGGAGATTTGTTCCCTATATCAGACGGATGATTTCGATACCGCGCTGAAGACCGCAAAGCAGGATTGCAAGATTGCCTGCCTGACCCGATCCGAAAAAGGGTCTGTGATCCTGTCTGGGGACGATATGCATGTTGTTCCCGCAGAATCGGTCGCCAAGGTCGTGGATACGACAGGCGCTGGCGATCAATATGCCGCAGGATTCCTGTATGGCTATACACAAGGGTATGATCTGGCGAAATGCGCCCGGATTGGCGGAATACTGGCAGCAGAAGTGATTTCCCACTATGGCGCGCGCCCGGAAGCGGATGTGAAAGCCCTGGTTGCGACAGTGCTGGGGGCATAAGGGCGGGGCACCATGATCGAAAACCTTATCGCGGTTCTGGCACCGGTCTTTCTGACCGCTGCCGTCGGGTATATCTGGGTCAAGGCCGGGCGCACCCTGGACAGTGACCAGTTCACCCCGATTGTGGTCTTTATCGGCAGTCCGTGCCTGGTTTTCTCCGCCCTGATAAAATCAGATATTTCCCTGATGGAGGTGTCGCAATTTGCCGGGATGGCGGTGCTGGTGCATTTTTCCGCCTTTGCTTTGGGGTTCATCGCCCTGAAACTGATGCGCCTGCCCTTGCCCCCGTTTCTTCCCGCCCTGATGTTGCCCAATACCGGGAATATGGGGCTTTCGCTGTGCCTGTTTGCCTATGGTGATGTCGGTCTGGCGCTGGGTGTTGGCTTTTTCACGGTTTCATCCGTCATTCAATTCACCATCGGGTCGTCGATTGCGGCAGGCAATATCTCCTGGAAGCGCGTGGCGACGACACCCCATATCTATGCAATCCTGCTGGCGGGGCTGTTGCTGGGCACGGAAACACAACTGCCCCTGTGGCTGGACAATACAATTTCCCTGATTGGTCAGTTTACAATACCAATCATGCTGTTGCTGTTGGGGGTATCGCTGGCGCGCCTGACGGTTGGCAATCTGGGCCGCGCGATCATCCTATCGGTTATTCGCATCGGCGGGGGGTTGATCATCGGTCTGGCCATGGTCTGGGGCTTTGACCTGCACGGCGTTCAAGCCGGGGTGATGCTGATTATGTGCACCATGCCTGTTGCGGTGTTCAATTACCTGTTCGCACAATATTACAACAACAGCCCGGCCGAAGTGGCGGGCCTGGTGGTCGTCTCCACCGTGATGAGCTTCGTCGCCCTGCCCGTCCTGCTGTATTTTATTCTGTGAGCATCAAGCGGCCGCATGAACTCCTGAATGTTGCTCTACCGCGTTAAAACAGCGACGGCTTCTAAATGCGATGACCAGGTGAATTGATCGACTGGGGTGACCTTCTGCACCTCATAGCCGCCATCCATTAACACGCCAAGATCCCGCGCCAGGGTTGCCGGATTGCAGGATACTGCAACAATTGTCTTAACAGTGCTCCAGGCCAGTCGCTCTGCCTGGGCCGCTGCGCCTGCACGAGGCGGATCAAAAATAACCGCATCGTAACGCGCCAGTTCCTGTTCGGTCAGGGGATGTTTCGCCAGATCCCGACATTCCGCCTGGACACGCAGGCCCGCTGCCGCCCGTCGCAGGGCGTCGACGGGGGCTGATTCCCCCTCAGCGGCGAAGACATTTGCCCCACCCACGGCCAGCGGCAAGGACAGACTGCCGCATCCTGCATACAGGTCGGCAATGATTTTAGCGTCTGGCGGCAGTCCGGCGCGCACCAGATCGACCAGGATTGCCTCCCCCTCTCGACTGGGCTGCAGAAACGCCCCGATGGGCAGATCGACCGGCACACCGGCGATCACCAGGCGGGCGGGCCGCCTTGCTGCGACGGGTTCTGCAAATCCATCCGATTCCCAGGCAATCCGCGCGATATCATGTTTCTCTGCAAAGCTGACCAGCCGCTGCCGTTCGGCAAGGTCGGGATCGGACGGGCGGGCCGGAATAAACATCAGGTCAAACCCGGTATCACTGAGTGTGACCTGAATATCCCCGCCCTTTCCCAGACTGTTCATGGAGGTAGCGAGGTCTCGCAAGGCCGGTAACAGGGCGACTATTTCCGGTCGGGCGACCGGGCATTCCTGGATATCGATCAGGCGGCTTGTGCCCCGGACGTTAAACCCGATCATGGCCCTTCCGCCCGGACGCACGATTGTCAAACGCAAGCGCCGCCGCGTCCCCGGGGGCACTTCGCGCGTCTGTGCAACCAGATCTTCACTGATCCCGCGGCGGCTTAAGGCCTCCACCAGATGGCCGCGCTTGATGCGCGCAATCGCGCTCAGATCTAAATGCTGCAATGAACAGCCACCGCATGTCGCTGCATGCTGACAGACGGGATCAACGCGGTCCGGACCGGGCGTAATAAGGTCTAGCATCTTTGCCGCCCAGCCGTCGCCCCGCTTTTCGCCGGGTGCCGCGACAACCGTATCCCCGGGCGCCGTGCCCGGTATAAACAGCGGGCCCGATGGGCCCTGAGCCACACCGTCACCCCGTGCACCGATGCTATCAACCGTGACAGTAACGGGCGGTGCAGCAACGCGACTCTTAGTGCTTTTTCGTCTGGGGCGCACGGGCACAAGGCTCCTGGTATCAATTATGGGGCAGATTTATTGGCTTTTGCCGCGAAGTCACCCATACTCGCCCATTCAGTTGCGGATGACAGGGGCCGAATCGCGCATACTGATACATGATTAACACGGGCAAGACAGCCCAGAAAGTCATGGGGCTGTAAAAGGGTTTTGCGGGGGGCGTTCACGGCAGATGTCACTTAATACGCTTATTGCCTTTCTGTTGGCCTTTGGGCTGTTCATCTTCGCGATCGTATCGCAGACGAACAATTATCTGATATTCGTTGACCCTTTCAGCTTTGTCATGGTCATCGGTGGCACGTTGGCGGCGACCTTTCTGGGTCAGGAATACCGCTATGTCATGCTGGCCCTGCGCAGCATTTTTAGCATGTTTGCAGTCTATCGGGCCGGACGGAATGTCCTGAATCAGGATGTCGGGCGCTTGATCCAATGGGGGTATCTGGCGCAGCAGAAGGGGCTGATCGGTCTGGAGGCTGAAGTCAAGAAAGTGCAGGGGGATGAATTCCTGAGCTTCGGGGTCGAAAATCTGCTCAGTGGCTATACCGGGGAAGAATTGCGCGAAACCCTGGAAATTACCGCCGATAAGACTTTTGAGCGGAATCTGGTTCCCGCCAACATTCTGAAAGGCATGGGCGCGACGGCACCGGCCTTTGGCATGATCGGCACATTGGTTGGCTTGATTATTATGCTGTCCAGCCTGGGCGCCGATCCGAAAGATCTGGGGATCGGTCTGGCCGTCGCCTTAAATACGACCCTATACGGCGTGTTATTTGCCCGATTAATCCTGATTCCCGCCGCATCCAAATTGACCCAGCGCCAACAGATACAACGCTTTCGACACGAATTGATTACAGAAGGCCTTGTGATGCTCGCCGAACGCCGCTCACCAAGATATATTGCAGATCGAATGAATAGTTTCCTGGACCCCAACATACGTTTCGACATTGATAAGCAGGCGAAATAACAAGGCAAGGGAGGGGTGATATGGCTAAAAAGCGCAAACCTCCCGCCGGGGAAGCGCCCGACGAGGTCGAGGATTGGCTGGTCACATATGCGGATGCCATCACCCTGCTTATGGCGTTTTTCGTGATGCTGGTTTCCTTCTCGAAAGTCGATCTTCCCATGTTTGATGAGGTGAAGGCCGGAATTGCCGATAAGATCGGTGCGGGCGGCGGAGATACCCCGTTATTCGACCTGGAAGCATCGTTGAATTTTGAATTGGCGGAAGTCAGCCCGTTTCCACCCAATGCGATCAATGTTGGATTTGATAATCAGGGGGTGGTCATTGATTTCTCCAGCGGCTCCTTTTTCAAAGATGGTACGACGGAGCTGGATGAGGGTGCGATCCCGGTACTGGAGGCCATTCGGGAACAATTGCGCCAACCGCCCTATGATATCTTTAAGGTCGATGTGGAAGGGCACACATCCAACAGGACCCCACCGTCAGGGTCCATCTATCCAACCAATTGGGAGCTTTCCGCCAGTCAGGCAGCCCGCATTGTGCGCGAACTTATTGATCTGGGCGTTGAACCAAAATGGCTGACAGCAACCGGCTTTGCCGACACCCAACCCAAAGTCCCGAATCTGGATGTCGCCAAGAATCCCATCGTCGCGAACCAGCAACAGAACGAGCGCATATCACTCAGACTTCATCCATAAGACCCTAAAGCCGTGCGGTTTGTTTAAAATTGTATATACTTTTTATTTAAATGAGCCTTTATGCTGATAGAGGAACCGGTTCAGGATAGTTAGTGGGAGAATTGAGAGGTATGATCAATGGCGTTTAAGGTAAAGTTCTGGGGAGTGCGCGGGTCTATTGCCTGCCCGTCGCCACGCCATATCGGCTTTGGGGGCAACACCAGTTGTATTGAAGTCTCCGCCGGGGGGGAGCACATCATATTCGATGCGGGAACGGGTATCCGTTCGCTGGGTCAATGGATGCTGAAAAAAGATGTGAAGCACGCCCACCTGATGCTGTCCCATACCCATTGGGATCATATCAATGGTTTCCCCTTTTTCACGCCCGCCTTTCTGCCGGACCGGTCTTTTGAGATCATGGCCGGGCATGTTGAAGAAGATCAGGGCGGCATTCGGAAGGTTCTGTCGGGGCAAATGGCGCAGCCGTTTTTTCCTGTCCCCCTGGAAGCGATGCGCGGAAAATTGACGTTTTCGGATTTCAAGGCAGGCGATGTTTTCGATTTATCAGAAAATGTCCGCGTAAAAACAATGCCCCTGAACCACCCCAATGGCGCAACCGGCTATCGCATTGAACATCGCGGCAAGGCGATGTGTTACGTGACCGACACGGAACATGTGCCCGGCAAGCCGGACGAAAATGTCCTGGCCCTGATCGAGGGGGCGGATCTGGTAATCTATGACAGCACTTATACGGAGGAGGAATTTCCGGAAAAGGTGGGCTGGGGCCATTCCACATGGGAAGAAGGCATCCGACTGTGCCGTGCCGCAAATGTCCGAATGCTGGCGATTTTCCATCACGATCCCACCCATGATGATGCCTTTATGGAGGCCTTGGAAATCAAGGCGCGCGAAACCTGGTCCGGCGCGATCATCGCGCGGGAAAATATGCGAATCAATCTGCTGTAAGGGCGCACAAGGGACAGCAATCAAGGCTGACAAAACGCAGAGAGGCAGACAGAGACGATTTTCCGTTGCAAACCGGCAACAATAACCCGCAACTTTACGAAAGATAGTGGTTAACGGTCACTTTTATTGAAAAACGAATATGCATTTATGCTAAAGTATCAGCATTAAGTTATATTTTTGTTTGGATGGCGGGGGCGGTATCAGCTGCATATAATTGGACTAAGGAAGTTCGTGAAATGGACTGTCGGCATTCTTTTATTCTTTCGATTGTTGTGACCTCCATCGCCTGGGCTATTCCTTCAGGAATGGCCAGCGCCCAGCAGGTCGCACAAAACTCTCTGGATCAGCAAATTGATGAGGCTCAGCAAGGCACGCCAGCCTTAAATGACGTCAGGCAAGCGACCAGCGCCGCTATTTCAGCGATGAATGATCCAAACTGCCCGCCGGTCACTTTTGCAGATGTCCTGTCCAATCCTGACGACACCGCCTTGAATGTCTGTTATGCGCGCAAACAGATTCAGGACGGCAATGTGAAGGGCGCGCTCGCCACGCTGGAGCGGGTTCTGCTGATCGCACCAGAGGCGCTGAATGTTCGGCTGTTATATGCCATCATTCTGTATCGCCTGGACAATATGGCCGGTGCCGAACGAGAATTTCAAACTGTCGCAGAAGCGGACCTGCCGGACGATGTGCGCCAACAGGTGAATACCTACCTTGCCGACATTCAACAGCAACAACAGGCAACCAAACAATCCGTGCGGGTCAGTGTCGGCGTTTATGCCGATACCAATCGAAATGCAGCACCGGTTTCGGAAAGCCTGATGGCCTTTGGCGCACGCAGTCCGATTGCCCTGGAGCGGGATCGCCCAAACGGCGATATCGGGTTACTGACAATATTGGGATACGACTTCACCCATGATCCCGGCCTTCAGAACCAGCATGAATTCTTTGGCGGCGTCGATCTGTATGGGGACACGCTGTCAGAACAGAACAAGCTGGATATTCAGGCCCTGAATACGGATCTGGGGTTCCGCTGGCGCTATCCAAGCATCACCATTGCGCCCCGGGTTTTCCTGTCCAATATGCGCATCGGCTGGAACAAGTTTTATACCTCAAAAGGTGTTGAACTGAGGCTGGATCACAAGATTCGTCTGCCCGACCCGGACGCCGCCCTGCTGGACACATGGTTTCTGGTCTCCGGTCAGGATGAAAACTATCACAACACACCTGATTTCCAGACATTAACCCTGCGCAGCGGCAAGAAGTCAGATGTGGAGCTGGGGGTTGGAACGCTGTTATTCCCGGATCACTATGTCTCTCTGGTCGCACAGTCTCAATATAAGAGCGGTGCCGCCGATAGTGGAAACAATGGGGCGAAGACCTTCTCATACTCCTATCAAAATGTTGAGGCGAACCATACCTGGATCCTCGAAAACGGGAAATTTCTGGTCAGTAGCGTGATGCTGGGCACAAGACAGTACAAACACCCGGACCCCTTGGTGCAAAACGGGGTTCACCGCCTGGAACAGCCCTTTCGTGTTCGCATGACCTATGGGATGCCCCTATCAGAATTGATCGGGTCGGACTGGATACAGGAACAGCGCACGGAAAACGCGGAATTTCTGTCTTTTGCCGAAGAGACGACGATCTCTCTGACCGGGGAATATCGCTATCAGCGTTCCAATATCACAAACTACCAGACCGAAAATAAGCGCATCCAGCTCTTGCTGTCTCGCGCCTTTGATTTTTGAGGAAGGGATCAGCCCGATGACATATGCGACACGCCCTCTTACCGCACAGATTTGCGCCGTCGCCGCGCTGGTCCTGCTGCCCTTCGGTCCAGCCGTTTCGCAAGACCTGGTGCAGGCCGGCGTTTCCGCGGCGGTGCAAGGTCAAGTCAGTGTTGCGCGCGTCGATGCGGTCGGGCGGCAAATCGACAGTGGCGAGCCGATCTTTCTGAACGATGCCGTCACATCAGGGCCGGACTCCGGCATGCAGATCATGCTGTTGGATGAAACCGTCTTCACCATCGGTCCGGAAAGTGAAATTTCCATCGATACTTTTGTCTATGACCCCGCGACCGGACAGGGCTCTCTTGCTGCCAACATGACCAAGGGGGTGATGCGGTTCGTGACGGGGAATGTATCGTCTGGCAATCCCCAGAACATGACGATCAAATTGCCGGTCGGCACCATTGGGATTCGCGGGACCCTTGGCGATGTGGCCATCCTGACCGTGGAAGAGGCAACTGAAATTTTCCCGCAGGAGATGGAACAACAGAATCAAGGTGCCCAAGATACATCCGGTAACCCGCAACCGGTGGTCTTTGCAGCCCTTTCCGGACCGGGGCCACTGACCCAGACCGGTGCGCCGATCGGGTCCTTCACCTTTTCCTCTCCCAATGGATCTGTGGATCTGAATCGTCCGGGCGGTGCCGTTCTGGCAACCCCGGGGCAACCCCCTGTGTTTTTCATCGCCCCACCTGGCGCCCTGCAACAGATCAGCGCCGGTCTGACGGCACGGGGAGGCAATCAGAGTTCTAACGCCGACAGCGGCAATGATTCTTCTGGTGACCAATCCAATTCCACGGATACCAATACGGAAAGCAGCGGTACCGAGAATGCTCAGTCCCAATCCAACGTATCGAATGACACCTCCTTCAAGCAGGTAAACACGATCAGCACCACCAACACCAATACAAGCCAGTCTCAGGATGTCGCCAATACAAATGATCTGGCCGGCAACAGTCGGGGTTTCACCTATGCCGATATCGCTGCGGCATTTTCCGGGGAAAGCAGCGTCAGCGGGTCAGGGGACCTGACCGGCGCGATAATCGGCAGCTTCAACACCAATGTCGATTTTTCCGCCCGCACCGTGGATATTAGCACAGGAATCCTGAAGCAGGGGTCGACAGATATTGGGACCGTCATTCTGAATTCCAATAGTGGTGTGGCCGTGAACGATTCGACCTCCAGCTTCGCCATCGGATCCAATAACAATACCGGAACCTGCGGCAGTTGCACCGGCGGTGTCACATTTACCGGAACGAATTCACTGGAACTTTCGGTCAGCCATAACGGCGGAACCGGAACAGGCAGCGCGACGCTCAGCGCCGGCATGTGATTTTGTATCATAATCACTCTTTTCTGATCTGAATGTCGACCATGACCTGGTTTGGGAAAAAAGCACATTTCTGGGCGCCGCTTCTGCTGTTGATCGGCGCCCTTTTTGTGCGTGCATCAGAACCCAATTGGCTGGAGGGGCTGCAATTCGCGGTATTTGACGAATTGATGCGCGCCTATCCAAGAGACTATAATCCAGACGCCGATATTCCCGTCCGGATCGTCGATATTGACGAGGACAGCCTGGCTGCTCACGGTCAATGGCCCTGGTCGCGCCTGACAATTGCCCAGATGGTTCTGAACCTGCGCCAGGCCGGCGCGGCAGTTGTCGCCTTTGATATTGTGTTTTCGGAACCGGACCGCATTTCCCCACCGAATGCCGTTAAGGAATGGTCTGTTCTGGAAGGCGCAGAAGACCTGATGGAGCGGATTAAGAACCTGCCAGACTTCGATGCTGCCTTTGCCCAGTATCTGGAGGCATTGAACCCTGTGGTTCTGGGTTTCGTGCTCAGCCAGGATGAACGCCTGCCCCGCATACCGGATTTTGATGGAACCTTTGCGACCAAAGGACTGAATGCGGGCGATGTGCGGCGCTTCCTGAAACCCGTTTATACGGGCGCTGTCACCAATCTGCCGATCTTTGAGAAGGCCGCATCTGGCAATGGCAGCTTCAGCATGCGCCTGGAACAGGACGGCCTGGTTCGCCGCGTGCCCGTGATTTTCCAGTTGGATCCCAAAAATGGGAGCGACACGCTGCTATACCCCTCGCTGGTCGCGGAAGCTTTCCGCACGGTTCAGGGGGTTAAAACCATGATCGTCCGGGCGGCGGGAACCGACAGCACAGCGTCCCTGTTGGAACAGGGCAATGTGAATGGTCTGGCCAATATCCAGATCGGCGCAAAAACCATCCCAACCGATCCTTTTGGGCGAATCTGGTTGCATTCCACCGGCCACCGGCAAGAACGGTTTATCTCAGCAAAATCCGTGTTAGACGGCACCTTTGATCCCACCCTTGTCCAGGGAGCCATCGTCTTTGTGGGCGCCACGGCAGCGGGCCTGCTGGATTTGCGCGCAACCGCCTTGGCCTCGCAATATCCAGGGGTGGAGATTCATGCTGAAATCGCCGAACAGGTCATCAGCGATCATTTTCTGGAACGCCCCGGCACGGCGTTTTATTTTGAGTTGGGTTTTATTCTGATCCTGGGTCTGCTGTTGATCATCGCGATGCCCCGATTGGGTGCGGCCAAATCCGCGCTGTTTGGCGGGATCTGCGTCATGGGGGCCTTTGGTTTTGCCTGGATGATGTTCACCCAGCATCTACAGCTGTTCGATCCTGTGTTTCCCAGCGGCGCGACGCTGGCAATTTATCTGGCAGGAACCGTAATACTGTTCGTTCGGGAAGAATCTCAGCGACGCCAGATTCGCGGCGCTTTTGCGCATTATCTTTCCCCGGATCTGGTGCAGCAATTGGCAGAACAGCCGGAACGCCTGAAACTGGGCGGTGAAACAAAGACACTGACCTTCCTGTTTTGTGATGTTCGCGGTTTCACAACGATTTCAGAAAGCTTTAAGGGCAATCCCCAGGGGTTGACCTTGCTGATCAATCGCTTCCTGACCCCATTGACGGACTGCATTCTGGATCGACGCGGCACGATTGATAAATATATGGGCGATTGTATCATGGCCTTCTGGAATGCCCCATTGGATGTGCCGAATCACCCTAAGGACGCCTGCGAATCCGCATTATCGATGTTTGAAGCCCTGGAAGCATTGAACAAAGAGCGTGAGGCAGAAGCACAGGCGGCGGGCGACCCCTTCCTGCCGTTGAATATCGGGATTGGGGTCAATACCGGGGATTGCGTGGTCGGGAATATGGGCTCGGACCAGCGCTTTGACTATTCCGTTCTGGGGGATGCCGTCAATCTGGCCTCTCGGCTGGAGGGTCAGTCGAAAAGCTATGGCGTGGGCATCGTTCTGGGCACCGACACATGGCACGCTGTTGCGGATGATTTCGCAACGCTGGAACTGGATCGAATAGCGGTGAAGGGCAAGTCCGAGGCGGTGACGATCGCAACCTGCATCGGGCGCAGCGACCTCAGACAGTCGCAGGAGTTTCTGGATCATGCCCGGCACCATGAAACGCTGCTTTCCGCCTTTCGCGCACAGGAATGGGATCAGGCTGAATCCCTTCTAAAGGCGCTGACCGGAAAATTATCCGGCCAGATGGATGGATTTTACGCGATTTATCAGGAACGCATCGACGAATACCGCCAAAATCCCCCGCCGGCGAACTGGGATGGCGTTTATATCGCAACCAGCAAATAACCCCTGGAAATGTTTTCCAAGGTTGCGATATACAAGTCGCGATGCTGTGATAAACTGCATTCGTTATTCCAATAATCACAAAGTTGCTGCGTGAAACAGCAACTGAAGCCGGTATGGGTTAAAAATACGTTCCCATGGAACATAATTCTGACGCTGACATCGATTTAAAAGAAGACAACCGGCGCGAAGACCGGTTTGGACGCCGTGCGGGCGAAAAGATGATCCATCGTCTGGTGGAGCTTGGGATCGCGCTGTCGTCTGAAAAAGATCATGACCGCCTGATGGAAATGATTCTTTTGGAAGCCAAGAATATCTATAACGCCGATGGCGGAACGCTGTATCTGGTAACCGACGACGAAACCGGCCTGTCGTTTCAGATTATGCGCAATGACACGCTGAACATTTCCATGGGCGGTACGACGGGAAAGAAAATTCCATTTCCTCCCGTGCCTTTGTATCGGCCCGATTCATCCAAAAATATGAACAATGTTGCATCGGCTGTGTATCATCAGGCCGTGGCCAGCAATATCGTGGATGCCTATGAGGCCCAGGAATACGATTTTTCCGGCACCAAGAAATTCGATGAGACAACGGGCTATCGGTCGAAATCCTTCCTGACAGTCCCCATGATCAATACGCAGCGCGAAGTGATTGGCGTGTTGCAATTGATCAATGCACGGGACCAGACCAGCAACACCATCGCCTTTGAAACCTCGCTTCAGCCGATGATCGAGGCACTGACCAGCCAGGCAGCAGTGGCGCTGGAAAATCAAATGCTGATCCAGCAACAGCGGGCGCTGTGGAATTCCCTGATTGAGATGATCGCGGCCTCGATCGATGACAAGTCACCCTATACCGGTGGTCATTGTCAGCGTGTTCCAGAGATCACCAAACTGCTGGCCAAAGCCGCCTGCGAATCCGAAGAAGGGATCTTCGCGGGTTTCGACCTGGACGAGGACGAATGGTATGAATTGCATATCGCGGCCTGGCTGCACGATTGCGGGAAGGTCACGACGCCGGAATATGTCGTCGATAAGGCGTCCAAGCTGGAGACGATCTATAACCGCATTCACGAGGTTCGCACCCGTTTTGAGGTGATGCATCGGGATGCGGAAATCGAATGCCTGAAACGGAAGCTGGACGGAGAAGACCCCGATACCTGTGACCGGGATTTTCAATTCGCGGTGGATAAGCTGCAGGAAGAATATGCTTTCGTCGCCAATGCAAATGTTGGTGGGGAATTCATGGACGATGCCGATATTGAGCGCCTGAAAGAGATCGGGCAACGGCGCTGGACCCGCTATTTCGACAAAGGGATTGGGTTGAGCCCGCCAGAAGCGATGCTGGTGGCAAAAAACCCACCACCGCCCGCCCCGGCCCAGGAACCCTTGATCGGCGATCTGCCGGAGCACAAGACCGGCAATTATAATTTGGGCGAATTGACCAATCTGTCGATCCGGCGCGGAACCCTGACGGCGGAAGAGCGTGAGAAAATCAACGACCATATCGTCGTGACCATCAAGATGCTGGAACAACTGCCTTTCCCGAAGAAGATGCGTCGGGTTCCGGAATATGCGGGCGGTCACCACGAAAAGATGGACGGTACGGGCTATCCCAAAGGGTTGACCAAGGCGGATATGTCGATCCCCGCGCGCATTATGGCGATTGCCGATATCTTTGAGGCCCTGACGGCCGCCGACCGTCCCTATAAAAAGGCCAAGACGGTCAGCGAATCCCTGAAGATCATGAAATTCATGTGCAAGGACCAGCATATCGATGCAGATCTGTTCGACCTGTTCCTGCGCTCTGGCGTCTGGAAAACCTATGCCGATGAATTCCTGGACCCCAGCCAGGTGGACCCGGTCAATATCGAAGACTATCTGCCCAGCCCAACCATGCTGACGACCCAGAGCGCGGCGGAGTAACCCTACCCCCGCCGTGCCAGTTCCGCCTCCAGCTCTGCGATGCGCATATGCAATGGCGCCACCGCTTGCTGGATTTCCGCATTGGTAAAGCGCGGCGTGATATGTTGCGGACAGTTCCATTCCAGGGCAGCGAGATCGATCAGGAAGGCCTGTTCAACCTTGGCCTTGTAATCCGGCATAGAGAGGCTCGTCAGAATTTCTGGGTCGTCGGTCACACGGGCATGGCCCATAATTTTCAACCTTGCCCGACTGGGATAGTCCACCAGGATCAGGCTGACACGGTCATCCTGCTTCAGATTTCCGGCACTGATATACTGTCGATTGCCGCGAAAATCTGCAAAGCCCATGGTTGTTGGCGACAGCACCTTTAAGAAACCAACAGGCCCACCCCGATGCTGGACATAGGGCCATCCGGTTTCTGACACGCTGGCCATGTAAAAGCTGTCCCGTGCCTGAATGAAGGCCGTCGCATCTGCATCAAAGACATCCGGCTCAGACTCTCTTGTGCCGCGATTGGCATAGGCAGACCGGCTGCCGTGGCGCACCTGCTCAGCCTGAACAGCAGGGGTGAAGGTAAGTTTTGCATAATGGTCGCTCATGATTGCTTCTTTCCGATTGGGTTTTCGCTACGACCAAGATAACCATTGTTTTAAATGAAATTAATTCATATTATTTTACTTATTAATTCAGAATTTTGGAATAATAAATGGACCGGTTCCAGGCGCTTGAGACCTTTATCGCAGTGGCGGAAACCGGTGCCTTTAATGGGGCGGCGCAAAGACTGGGGCAGTCGCCACCCGCCGTAACACGCATTATTGCGCAATTAGAAGCCCGGTTGGGCGTAACCCTGTTCCTGCGCACAACGCGGCAGGTTCGTTTGAGTGAATCCGGAGAACGGTTTTTGCACGATGCCCGCCGCGTTCTGTCAGACCTGCGCGACGCCGAAGCCTCCGTGACCGGCAGCCATGGCAGACCCCGCGGATTGTTGCGGATCACCGCACCGGTTCTGTTTGGCCGATACTATATCACCCCAATTCTTGCGGAAATGCTGGATCTGTATCCAGAGATGCGTGTGCAGGCATTACTGCTGGATCGTGTCGTCAATCTTGCGGAAGAAGGCCTGGATATAGCCATCCGGATCGGGGTACCGGAAGACTCCTCGCTAAGCGCAATTCGGGTCGGTGCGGTCCGGCCGGTTGTCTTCGCCGCGCCGGACTATCTGGCCCGGCATGGCACCCCGGCAGTGCCATCAGACCTGACAAGCCATTCCATCCTTCAGGCGGGCAATATCGAAAATGCCGCAAACTGGCCGTTTCAGAAAGAAGGAGACCGCCTTACCGTCCGGGTGACACCGCGAATGACGGTCAATGACAATCAGGCCGTCCTTGATCTGGTCCGTGCCGGCAGGGGGATTGGGCGGTTGTTATCCTATCAGGTGGCCCTGGCCCTGGACTCCGGTGCGGTTGTCCCTGTGTTGGAAGCCTTTGCCGCCCCCAGCCTGCCCATCCATATCCTGCATGGGGAGGGGCACCGCACCTCCGCCAAGCTGCGGGTGGCGGCAGACTTGCTTAGAGACCGCCTGCGCGCCAACCCAACCCTGCGACGTGCTAATCTTTAGGACAACCCTCAGACGCCGATCTTGCCGCCGCCCTGTTTTGTGATCATCACGACAGACGGGCGCGGGGGCATGCCGTCTTTGAAGTCGGGCCAGCGCGTGGCCGGGTCTTCGAAAGACGATTCCCGTTCAAACCCGGTATAGTTCTTCACACCGTCGGATGCCGGATGCTGAACCGCGACGAAGAGCGTTGCGCCATCTTCACTGAAGCAGGGGCCGCACATTTCCGCACCAATTGGCACGCGGAAGAACATTTTGCCCGTACCCCGCAAGGCGCCCTCGGTTTCCAGTGCCCAGATCCCATCAGCCGTGCCGGATTTCGCCCATGCACTGCCCTGATCGGTCGAAATCCACAAACGCCCATCCGGGTCCACGGTGCAGTTATCCGGGGAGGCGAACCAGCCATTTTCCGTGGTCTGTGAATTCCACTGTGCGTTCACGTCTGGCTTTGCCGGATCCCCACAGACGACCAACAAGGACCATTTCGCCATCGTCGCGGCATGGTCCATATCCGGCGGTGTCAGTTCCACAATCTGACCAAAGCTGTTTTCCGCACGCGGGTTCGGGCCATCCACCTGATCGGCCTTGCGCTTGGAATTGTTCGTCAGCATGACATAGACATGACCGGTTTTCGGGTTGGCCTGAACATCTTCGGGCCGGTCCATTTTGGTTGCGCCCAGGGCATCTGCTGCAAGACGGGTGGAGATCAGCACATCGCCCTGATCCTTGAAGCCGTTCTCCGCCGTCAGCGGTCCCTGGCCATGGATCAAAGGCATCCAGGTCACACCGCCTTGATCATCAAATTTCGCAACATACAGGGTCCCTTCGTCCAGCAAGTCTTTATTGGCCGCACGGTCCTGCATATTGACCGTGCCCTTGGTGACGAACTTATAGAGGTAATCGAAGCGTTGATCATCGCCCATATAGACAACCAGACGGCCATCCTTATTAACGATGGTTTCCGCCCCTTCGTGTTTAAACCGGCCCAAAGCCGTGCGCTTTACCGGCGTTGAGGTCGGGTCCATGACATCCACTTCAACCACCCAGCCAAAGCGGTTTACTTCATTAGGTTCTTTCGTGATGTCAAAGCGGGTGTCGAATTTACCCCAGGCATACCACTGACCCGGTGCGCCATAGCGTTTCAGGGCGGCTGCTTCCGGATGGGCGTCCAGGGCGTCCTTGCCCCAGAAATATCCGTTGAAATTCTCTTCCGCCATCAGATAGGTACCCCAGGGCGTAATGCCGCCGGCGCAATTGTTGATCGTGCCCAGAACGGTCGTGCCATTGGGATCGGCCTTGGTCTGGACCCTTGCATGACCGGCAGCCGGTCCAGACAGGCGCATTGGGGTGCTGGCAGTGATGCGACGGTTCATTTTACCGTTCGTGTCCGCCTTCCATTTGCCATTGGCATCGCGCGTCACTTCAACGACCGTGCCACCATGGGCGGCCATTTCCACCTTCACCAGAGCCTCAGTCATATCGGCGAAATCTTTCTTTTCCTGATCGCCAAGACCGGGGAACATCAGTTCTTCATTGGTGTATTCATGATTGACGCACAGAACCGCGCGATCATCGCTGATCGGGATCATGCCAATGAAATCATTATTATAACCAAATTGGCGCAACTGAGACGCTTCTGTCTGATTGGCAGGGTCGAAAGCCGGGGAATCCGGGAACAGGGCATCGCCCCAGCGCAGCAGGATGTCGGCATCATAGCCGGGGGCGACATGGTGCGTCTCATCGACGCCATGGCTGATTTCATCAAAGGCAAAGCGTGCATCCATCGACGCCTGGCCTGGCCGGGACAGGCCTGCAATTGCAAGCGCAGTGCCGGTCATCAGGGCCCCTTTCAGGACACCCCGTCGGGAATAGCGCCGCTGACTGATGCTGCCAAAGGTTTCGTTGTCTGACGGGTTGCTGGGCTTGTCTTCAGCGAATTCCATCGCCTGTTCACGGGTAAGCGTCATAGCAGATCAATTCCTTATCAATTAAGATTGGGTAAGATGCAGCCCATGGCGGATCGCGTGAAACGATGACTGGGCACTGTGTCTAAGATATTGGAACAGGATTTCCACACCGTGACTCGACCGTGAAACATCCGTGACTGGTGCCAATACTTACTGTTGATCTGATCCAAAAGTGCCCATCAACCGTACCGATGGTAGGGTAAAAAACATATAAAAAGGCTCTTAGAATGCATCACACCCGCCGCCATGTGATTATGGGTGCAGCCAGCATCGCGTTGATGGCTCCGTTTTCCGGTATTTCCCGGGCCAGCCTGTCTGAGGCCGAGTTCAGCCCGCGAGATGGAGAGCTTGATTTCGATGTCTTCCGCAATGGATCCGCGATCGGTCATCACACGATTGATCTGCAACAGGATGGCAACCGCACGACAGCCCGAATCGACATTCTTTTGGAAGTCGGGATTGGGCCGCTGGTCCTGTACCGGTATCGCCATCAGAACACCGAAATCTGGGAAGACGGCTCTTTTAAATCCTTTGCGTCCAAGACGGATGATGACGGTACGCCCTATGCCGTGCAGGCCGTTCGGGACCAGTCCGTCATTCGGGTGACGCGGGATCATGATGAAGATTATGAGATTGATGGTCTGGGCATTTTACCCACCACCTATTGGAATGAACAGACCGTTCACTGCAGCCGATTGCTGGATACCCAGAAAGGTCGGGTCATGGCGGTCACCGTCATGCCTCAGGGATGGCAGACTGTCAGGACCGCCGCTGGCATGGTCGAAGCCCAGGGATTTGCCATCAGCGGCGATATTGAATTAAACCTGTGGTATGATCGAAAGAACCAATGGACGAAGTTGAGCTTCCCCTTCAAAGGGGATGAGTTTGATTATCAGCTCGTTTGAACCTTGAAGCCTGACTCGTTACCATAGTGGCGCATACAATGTACGCGTACGCAGTGGCGCGCCCGAAAGGAACAGCATGAGCAACAGGGAGCCGGGACTGATCTGGATCACCGGGGCCAGCATGGGGATCGGTGCCCATCTGGCGCGCCATGCCGCCAATCAGGGATGGAAAGTCGCAATCAGCGCCAGATCTGAAGATAAGCTGGCGGCAGTGGTGAATGAGCATCCGGGCAAAATTCACGCCTATCCATTGGATGTCCTTGACCCGCAGGCGACGACAGCAGTTGTTGAGGCAATTGAACACGATCACGGGCCCATTACGATCGCCGTTCTGAATGCGGGAACCCATGCGGATATGCCCGCCAGTGCCTTTGACGCCCAGGAAGTCGCGAAAATCTATGCCTTGAACATGACCGGCATGGCGAATGGATTGGACCCGTTGCTGAAGCGGTTTCTGCCCCGGGGTGCTGGGCAGATTGCCCTGACGGCCAGCGTTGCCGGATTCCGCGGATTACCCCGCGCCGGGGCGTATTGCGCCAGTAAGGCTGGAACCATTGCTATGGCCGAGTCCCTGGCCTGTGAGATCGATCCCAAGGGCGTGAAGGTCCAGGTAATCTGTCCCGGTTTCGTGCGCACGCCGCTGACCGACAAGAATGATTTTCCGATGCCGTATCTGATGGAGCCAGAGGATGCCGCCAGTCGGATCTGGGCGGGATTGATGAGCGACCGGTTCGAGATATCCTTCCCGCGCCGTTTTGTCTGGCAATTGAAATTCTTGCAGCTTTTGCCCGCAAAATGGTACTTTGCGCTGATCCGAAAAGCGACGGGCCAATGACGCAATCACAACACCTGCATACAATTACCGAACGCTGGGCGACGGCCTTCGCCGCCCCCATGCCAGGTGGGCTGCCGGCCCTGTTGGCCCTGGCGACAGAGGATATCCACTTCACCGATCCGTTCAACGATGTGCGTGGAAAACCCGCTTTGGCGGCCATTCTGGAAGATATGCTTGAGCGGTCCCATGCGCCCAGCTTCGCCGTGCATGACATCACCGCCTCTGACCGGGCGGGTTACATCCGCTGGTCCTTTTCCTGCATTCCGAAAGGCAGAAAGGACACCTGGCAATTTGAAGGAATGAGCGAGATTCACATTGCCGAAGACGGCCGCGTTAAGGCCCATCATGACCATTGGGACAGCGGCGCACAGCTTTATGCGAAACTGCCCGTGATTGGGTGGATCATCCGGCGCATACAGGCGATGATCCGGGTCTGAAATCTATTCGGCGGCGTGGTCCATTGCCAGGGATTTGGATGTCTTTTCGTCCATCCGGCTGAACGATATGACAACGGTGCCAAGCTCTATCCCCCATTTGGAGACCGTGGCGCGATTCATGACCACCCCGTTGGGCTGTAAGAACATCCAGTCATCGAATGTGACACGCAGCGTGCGCTCCTTCATTTTCAGATCATAGGTATAGGTCCACTGGAATGCATTCCCGGCGATCTGACCCTTTGCAATCCCGACAACACCCGCTGCGGTGCCTTCATAGGTCGTCGGCCCGGTGCGGGTCAGGGTCCAAATGCGCTGTTCGGTTTCACCATCGTCATAAACAAAGTCTTCCTGCAGATACAGTTTGTCACCCTCTACCTTACCCGTGATCGACACAACAAATTGCCTGCGGATGTCCCCGAAGCGGTCATAGAAAATTCCAGACGCTTCGGTCTTGCCCTCGAAATACTCTTCCAGGATAAATTTCGGTGTCTTGTCCTCAAAATCAGTTATTTTCATAGTGCTGCATCCCATTAACAGTGTCAGCGCCAGGATCAGCGCGCCCGTCAAAATCTGTTTCATATCACCCAACACCCTCTATCCGCGCCTTCAGCGCCTCCTGATCATTCAGGCTCAGTGGGAAGTGCCACATGACCGCTATGGCCCCCGCCTTGAACACAATCGGCACAAATCCGTACAGCAGAACCAACGCCGTCTCCCCACTGGTTTCCAGGCTGTTGGCCTGAAACCCTGCCCAGTCCAGCAGGGGGAATGCGATGCCCACTGCCAGGGCCAGCGACAATTTCGTCGCCATGCCCCACAGGGCGAAATAGACCCCTGTACGCGCGGCCCCGCCCCCGGCCTTGGTCAGGGCAGCAGTATCAACATCCACCACATCCGCCTGCATTGACGGGGGCAGCGCCAAATCCGCACCCAGGGCGAAACCAGTGCCGATGCACAGCGCCAGATACAAACCGCCGTCACCCACCCCAATCAAAGGCGCCAAGGCAAACCAGCCACAGGCCCAGATCATGGCAATACACCAGGTCCGATGCTTGCCAAATTTTCGCGCTATCCACAGCCATACCGGCATGCCAACAACGGCTACTAAGAAATACGTCAAAAGAAACAAACCGGATTGCTGAGGCGCGCCAACAATATTCTCTACGAATAGTAAAAACAGTGTCGCGGGCAATCCATTGGCGATCCCATTCAGGACCCAGGCCAGCAGAAGCCTGCGAAAGGGGCGGTTTCCAACCATCACCGATAAGCCCTGTCGCCAAGAGACTTTCGCTGTAACCGCAGCAATCTGAGGATCAGGAACTTTCCAAAACAGCGGTATCGCTGACAGCGGCAATCCGATTGCCAGAAACAATCCCACAATGCCCAAGGCATGCCCCCGATCCGCTGGAGACGCCGCCATAGCAACCAATCCCCCCGCAACCAATGTTCCTGCAATCACGAACATCTCTCGGGCCGCCGCGATGCGGTTGCGGGTGTTATAATCACGGCTGAGTTCCGCCCCCCAGGCCTGATAAGGCAACATGACCATGGTCCAACCCAGATGCAGAACAAGTCCGGCCACGACCAGATACGTGATATCCGCGCCCAGCGGTGGGCGAAAGATCATCCATCCTCCCAGCATGGCGACGGGAATACCCATGCCGACCCACAAACGTCGACGACCATATCGCCCCCCAATGCGGTCCGACAGAATGCCAATCAACGGATCCGTCACCACATCCCAGATTCGCATCAGGAACATTGCACCACCCACTGCAGCGAGGCCCAGACCGAGATCAACGGCGTAATAATTCGGGATATGCACATACAGCGGCAATGTCGCTGCCGCCAAGGGCAGGCCCAGCAAGCCATAGGCGATCAGCACCATCAATGGAACCATGGTTTGCGGTGCGTTAGGGGCGGGTTTAATGGCGTTAAACCTTTGCCAGGGTGACGCGTTTCACATCAACCGTGCCGGATCGGAATCCCGCCTCGCAATAGGCCAGATAATATTCCCACATCCGCTTGAAGCGATTGTCGAAACCGATTTCGGCAATTTCACCCCAGGCTTTCTGAAAGCGATCATTCCATTCAGACAGGGTTCTGGCATAGGAAAGACCAAAACCTTCCGAAGAAATCTGGCTAAGTCCCACCGCTTCCGCGCCCATTTTCAAAGCACTGGGCGATGGCAACATGCCGCCTGGAAAAATGTACCGCTGGATAAAATCCGGACGGCGGCGATAATTGTCAAAATGCCGATCCCCAATCGTGATGATCTGCAGGGCCGCGCGCCCACCCTCTTTCAGGCGATCGCGCACTCCATCAAAGAACACCGGCCAGTATTTCTCTCCCACCGCCTCGAACATCTCTATTGAGGCGATGTGGTCAAACTGACCCTCCAGATCCCGGTAATCGATCAGGCGGATATCGACCTTGTCATTCAGTCCCTCCCGCTGCATGCGGGCCTGGGCATAATCGTGCTGTTCGCGGGAAATCGTGATGCCGGTCACTTTCGCGCCCCGCTCCTTTGCGACGCGCTCTGCAAAGCCGCCCCAGCCACAGCCGATTTCCAGCACGGTGCTGTCGGGCGTTAGATTAAGGCGATCCGCCAGCAGGTCATATTTACGGGCCTGGGCGGATTCCAGATCCCCCGCCACATCGTCAAATTGTGCAGAAGAGTACGTCATGCTGGGGTCCAGCCAGCGCTCATAGAACGCATTTCCCAAATCGTAATGATGGGCGATATTCTTGCGGCTGCCGCGCTTGGAATTGCTGTTGAACCCGTGATGGATCAGGCGGTTGGCGACACGATAGACCATGCTGCCATTCAGGGTTTCGTCCAGTGCCTCATAATTCATCGCACCGACTGTCAGGAAATCCGCCAGATTGGAACTGTCCCAGTCCCCATCCAGATAGCTTTCCCCTAATCCTACATTGCCACCCAGGATCATGCGAGGGACCATGCGGCTGTTGTTTAGCGTTATCGGGCCATTGGGACCCGGTTCCTTGCCGCCACATTTCCGCGTCACACCTTCCGGCACGGTGACTTCAAACGTGCCATAATGGATGCGGTTTGCCATGGCGAAATGTAACCGGCTTAACAGTGACAGCCTCGGTTCATCCTGATTCTTACGCCCAATCATCTGATCCCCAGTCGAATAGTCAGTTTTGGTAACGCCATCGCTCATTATCAATTCGTCCCCATCCATATTGCCCGTTTTGGTATCGTCATCGCGTTACATGTTTTGTTGGCGCGGGTGGTTTCGGGTAATATTTCGCCCCCTTCAGCCAAAGCCTCAGCGCCTCCCAATGGATGCCGCCGATCACTTTCGCGGTCATCAAAGGATAGCGCAAAATTGCCCCCAGCAACGCCTTATCCGTCAGCGGTACCCCCCGGGCGGTATGCTTCGCCATCAGGATTGGATCGCCTGTCGAATCGGACTGATTGATCAGCACTGACAGGCGTGCACCAGGCGCTGTCAGACTGAAGTGGTATCGGCATGACATCTCAATAAAGGGGGAGACATGAAAAACCTTAGCCGTTTCCTGATGGATGGCCGCACCTGCCGCCTGTTCCGCCGATACAGGAATAAGATAGCCGTGAGATTCCCCGAATGTATTTGAGACCTCATACAAGACAGCCCGAAGCTGGTGATCAGAATCATAACAGTAGTAAAGGCTCAACGGATTGAAGGCATAGCCCCATAATCTGGGAAATGTCAGCAGATGGATTGCCCCACCCTTCAGCGCCAGACCCTGCTCTTGCAAGGCAGCTTCGACCCAGCCCCGAATGGCGCTGCCGTCCCGCATCCCGTAGTCCCGATCCCACAGGCTGATCGGCGCCCAACGATTATGACCAAACAACCGCATGCGCTGATCCATCTGTGGCAGGGCGTCCACATCGACCAGAATTGAAAAGACAGAATAGGTCAGTTCATGAATAAAAGGCTTCATGCGTTTATGCATGACCTGGCCCCGATACAGGGTTCCATCAGACTGGAGCGCCGGATCGGTCATGCTGCCACCTCTTTCTCAGCCCGGCCCTTTGGAACGCCAACAGCAGCATCAGAGATTGGCCCGACGGCCTGCATGGCATGCACCGGGTAATGACCCCAGGGGGCGGCAACCCCAAAGGCACGGGCGACGGCAACGGCAGAGCCCAAACCATCCTCGTGAAAGCCATAGCCGCAATAGCTGCCACAGAACCACACACCACCATGCCCCTGAATCTCTGGCAGGCGGGCCTGCGCCTCCAGGGCCCCGTGATCGAATACCGGATGATCATAGTCGAATTCCTGGTGAATCATTCCAGGATCAATGTCGTGAATTGGGTTTAACGTCACAAACAGCGGAAAATCGGGGTCTAGGCTTTGCAGCTGGTTCATCCAATAGGTGACCGACACCTGGCGGGTGTCCAGATCGGTTCCCCGTTGTGTCAGATAATTCCAACTGGACCAGACCTTCCGACGGCGGGGCATCTGTGCGACATCTTTATGCAGCACAGCCCGATTCGTCTGATAGGTGAACCGCGACAGGATATCAGATTCCTTATCGGTTTTATCCGCCAACAGGTGATGGGCCTGGTCGCCATGACAGGCAAAGACCACGCGGTCATAGTCCGCCTGACCGCCATCTTCCAGATGCAGGGTGACCTGATCATCGCCCCGCGTCACGGCCTTTACGCCCTGTTTGACCAGAACATCCCGACCCAGATCCGCCCGAATGCGATTAACATAATTCCGGCTGCCGCCCTGAACCGTCCACCATTGCGGCCGGTTTTCAACCTGCAACAGCCCGTGATTGTCAAAGAACCGAATGAAACTGGCCGCCGGAAACTGACCCATTTTGCTGACCGGGCAGGACCAGATTGCCGCGGCCATGGGCAACAGGTGATCGTCGATGAAAGCCCTGGAATATCCATCCCGCGCCAACAGATCCGCCAATGTCATCCCGTCTGCCGCCCCGGATGACAATAAGCCAGGGGCCACCTTATAAAACCGCAGAATGTCACGGACCATTCGGATGAACCGTGGGGAAATCAGGTTTCGCTTCTGCGCGAACAGGCTTTTCAGATCGCTGCCGCCATATTCCAGCCGCCCCTGATCCACCGATACGCCAAAGGACATATCCGTCTTGATCCGGGTCACACCCAACGTGTCGAACAATCCAATCAGATTGGGATAGGTACGTTCATTATAGACGATAAACCCCGTATCGACGGGGGTCGTTTCCCCATCCAGACCCGTTGGGGCATCGACTGTGTTGGAATGCCCGCCAACCGTGCCACCCTTTTCATAGACCGTGACATCATATGCGCCGTTCAACAGCCAGGCGCTGCCCAGACCTGCAATGCCGCTTCCGATAACAGCGATTTTCATAAATTATGCCGCCCCCTTGATGTCATTATACGCCTCTAGTGCCCGATTGCGGGCCTCAACATGGCGCACGACAGGTTTCGGGTAGGTTTTTCCAAGGTCAACCCCAGCCTCCCGCAGGACCTCTTGGGGGGCTTCCCAGGGTTTGTTCAGATATTTGGTCGGCATGTTCTTAAGTTCCGGCACCCAGTGGCGGATGTAATGGCCGTCTGGATCGAATTTCTCCCCCTGGCCAATCGGATTGAAGATTCGGAAATACGGCGCCGCATCCGCCCCACAGCCTGCTGTCCATTGCCAGTTGGCGACATTATTGGCCAGATCCGCATCGACCAGCGTGTCCCGGAACCAGGCTTCGCCCACGCGCCAATCAATCATCAAATGTTTGATCAGAAAGGATGCGACGACCATGCGCACGCGATTGTGCATAAATCCTGTCTGCCACAATTCCCGCATCCCGGCATCGACCAGCGGGTATCCGGTTCCACCCGTTCTCCAGGCTTTCAAAGCGGTCGGGTCTTCCTGCCACGGGAAGGCATCAAAGCGGGAATTATAGTTCTCTTGTGGCAAGGTCGGATTGTGAAACAGCAGGTTATGATTGAAATCCCGCCAGCCAAGCTCTCTCAGGAAGGACCATATGCCCTTATCCAGCACCGCCCCACTTTCAGTGCGACTCCTGTCCAGCGCGACATGCCATATCTCGCGCGGGCTGATCTCTCCAAAGGCCAAATGGGGGCTTAACCGGGATGTCCCGGCGATATCCGGTCGATTGCGCGTGTCGTCATATCGTTGGGCAATCGAATCCAGAAAATCGCCCAATCTTTGCCGCGCCCCGGCCTCTCCTGGTGTCCAGCTTTGACGCAACCCACCTGTCCAGTCGGGCTTGGTGGGCAGCAAAGCCCATTCCGCCAAAGTATCACTGGGAATCTGCTGTGACGGGGGCGTAATTATGTTTGGTTTCGCCATAGGGTTTGGCAAATCGCCAAGGTCCAATTCGGCCTTCCAGAACGGGGAAAACACCCCATAAGCCCCGCCCAGTTTGGTTTTAACCTCCCAGGGCTCATGCAACAGGGACCCATTGAAGCTTTCAACCAGAAGCCCCTGTTCTTTCAAATGCTGCTTGATCTCAGAATCCCGGGTAATGGCTTCTGGTTCGTAACACCGGTTCCAATAGACAGCGGTCGCCCCGGTTTCCTGGCACACATCCTCCAGACAGCGTCGGGCCGGGCCACGCCTTAGGATCAATTGGCCGCCAAGCGCTGCGATATCCTGTGCCAAGGCGGTCAGGCTGTGATGCAGCCACCACGCGCCAGCCGCGCCCACGGGCAATGCGCCCTCGCAGTCGGGGTCCAGGATGAACACGCAAGCGGTTTCATCCCCATGCGCGAGAGCCGCGCGCAACGCGGGATTGTCCGACAGGCGTAAATCCTTGCGAAACCAGTGAAGACTGACTTTTGACATAAACCCTTCCGACCCTGTGCCTCCACCAACAGGCGGAGCAAATCATTTCTTAAAGGTGATACGCCTTGGAAACCCGTTTCGGATTAGGGGAATACAAGAAAAGTTTCACAAACACGATTGATCCAGCCCCGTTCCGTATTCGTAATTCCTTATACGTGGTGAGCATCGCTTGCCGTGTTCCTGGCGGGTCCTTCCCCCCACATTCGTCAGGGGCACCACTGGACTGGCGATACTTTCGCTGGTCCAGTGCGTTTTGGGGGATCATGTTGCGCGCAACAACCGTGCCTTTGGCACGCGAATGACGGCTCGACCGGTTGCCAGATGCACTGAAAACCCTTTTTTAAACAAGCCGCTGATTGCGGGATCCCACACACTCAAACCCCCAGTATAGCTGCCATAAGCCGGCAGGATCAGGCGCGCCCCATCTTCTATGAAACAGCGCGCCGACAGCCGCCTTGCGCGGGTCTGGACACTGGCTTTTGGGTGAAAATGGCCGGAAACCTCACCGGGTCTTGAACCATGTTCCGCTTCATGCCGGAAAACCAAAGGGCCCTCCAGCCAATCGGCCCGAACGCGGCCGCCCAGATCTGCAGGCGGGGCGGGGTCGTGATTGCCTGCGATCCAGATCCAATCCACGTTGGAAACCAGCTTGCCCAAAACGGCGCGATCCTGGGGCGACAATCGATCTGACGCCTGCGCGTCATGAAAACTGTCCCCCAGGCAAATAACCCGGTCCGGTCGCAAACGGGCCAGCGATGTCGCCAGCACCGCCAATGTGGTGCGGCTGTCATAGGGGGGCAGCATCTGACCCCGGCTGGCAAAGGCGGACCCTTTTTCCAGGTGCAGATCAGCAACGACAAGGGTGTTGCGATCCGGCCAATACAGGCTGCCATCCGCTAAGGCCTGTAATTGTGCCCCGTTCAGCACAAAGGCGCTGTGATCTTTTCGTATCGCCGAATTCATCATGACCATTTATAGCGGAAGTCCGCCTTGCGGGTCCATCCGCATGGCCTCTTCTATCAATTCTTCGGCCAATTCATCAAACAGTTGATCCTCCGCATCGCCATAAACGGCTTCCTTACCGATCTCTAACAGGATCGGCACCGCCAAAGGGGAAACCCGATCCAGACGACGATGGCGTATCCCGCCACTTTTGACACGCGCCAGAAATTCCGCCAACCGCCCCACATCAATCATCCCGCCCTTGGCATCGGCGCGGGTGGCCTGCAACAGCACATGATCCGGCTCATGCCGCCGCAGAACATCATAGATCAGGTCGGAATTGAAGGTGACCTGACGTCCCGTCTTTTCCTGCCCCGGCTGGCGGCGTTCGATCAGGCCGGCGATCACCGCGACGTTGCGGAAGGTCCGCTTCATCAGGGAACTTTCCTCCATCCAGGCTTCCAGATCATCACCCAGCATGTCCTCATCAAACAGCGCCTGCATATCCTTCGCCGCATGCAGTCCCCAGACGGCGATGACATAATCGCTGGCGACAAAGCCCAAGGGTGCCAGGCCCAGCCGCTCCATGCGTTTGGTCAACAGCATGCCCAAAGTCTGATGTGCATTGCGCCCCGCAAAGCTATAGGCGACCAGATATTCCTTGCCCGCACGGGGGAAGGTTTCCACCAGCAATCCATCACGCCCCGGCAGCAGGGACCGCCATTGCTGCAGGTTCAGCCATTCGCGCACCTGATCAGGCAATTCGACCCAGGATGTGGGATCGGCCAGCGTGGCGCGCACCCGGTCCGACAGCAGCGTCGTGAAGGGCAGCCGCCCCCCCATATAGGCCGGAACTTTAGGGTCTTTGCCGCGCGCGACACTGACCTCCACCGCGGTCTGTTTGATCCCTTCAAACCGCAACATGCGCCCGGCAAAGACAAAGGTATCGCCAGGCTCAAGCCCGGTTGCGAAATATTCCTCGATCTCCCCCAGAACCCCGCCACCCCGCAGGCGCACCTTCAGGGTGACCGCCTCAACAATTGTGCCGATATTCATGCGATGGCGATGGGCAAGCCTTGGATTGGCAACTTCATAGGTACCGGCTGCCGTTAAGAACAGCCGCTTCCAGCGATCATAGCTTTTCAAGGCATAGCCGCCATCTTCGACAAACCGCAAGGCCGCATCGAAAGCATCGCGGGTCAGGGTGCGATAGGGGGCCGCCTGCCTGATTTCCGCGAAAATATCATCGGCGCGAAATGGGGCGGCGCAGGCCAGGCTCATGATATGCTGGCATAGAACGTCCAGGCCGCCGTCCCGGGGCGGGTCACCATCCAGCGTGCCTTCCGCCACGCCCTCAATGACACAGCGGCATTCCAGCACCTCAAACCGATTACACGGCACCAACAGGGCGCGACTGGGCACGTCCAGCCGATGTCCGGCACGCCCGATGCGCTGAATCATGCGCGATACCCCTTTTGGCGGCCCGACCTGAACCACCAGATCCACCGCCGCCCAGTCGATCCCCAAATCCAACGATGACGTCGCAACCACCGCGCGCAGGCTGCCATCGGCCATCGCGGCCTCTACCTTGCGCCGCTGATCGCGCGCCAGAGAGCCATGATGCAAGGCGATGGGCAGCGCATCCTCGTTGGCGCGCCACAATTCCTGAAAGACCAGTTCGGCCTGGGCACGGGTATTAACAAAAATGATCGCCGTGCCGGTTTTCTTAATCTCCTGATAAATCTCCGGGATGGCATGCAGGCCATAATGACCCGACCAGGGCAGCCGCACGGCGGTTTCCAACAGGCGCACATCCGCCCGTTTCGCCCCCATGCCGGTCACTGTCACCACCTCATCCGCATCCGCGCAGGGGGAGATGTAGCGGCGCAGATCATCGGGCCAGGCGACCGTTGCCGACAGACCAACGCGCCGCAGGTCCGGGGCAATTTTAGACAAGCGCGCCAGACACAGCGCCAACTGATCCCCCCGCTTGGTTCCCGCAATCGCATGAACCTCGTCCAGGATGACGCGGTGCAGTGATTTAAACAGGGTGAAGCTTTCCGGTTGAGAGATCAGCAGGCCCAAAGATTCCGGTGTGGTCAGTAATATCTGGGGCGGATTTTCCTTCTGGCGCTGGCGCCGGTTGGCGGGCGTGTCGCCGGTTCGGGTCTCAATTCGGATATCCAGCCCCATTTCTTCAACCGGCGTCATCAGGTTACGCTGGATATCCACCGCCAGGGCTTTCAGTGGGGAAATATAGAGCGTGTGCAGGCCCTCTGTCGGATTGCTGGCCAGATCAATCAGGCTGGGCAGAAATCCAGCCAGGGTCTTCCCACCCCCCGTCGGAGCAACCAGTAAAGTATGCGCGCCCCGTCCATCCGCCGCCACCATATCCAACTGATGGGGGTGGGGTCGCCAGCCCTTTTGCTGGAACCAATCACTGAATTTTTTTGGCAAGACTGGGTCGATTTCGGTCATAACAGGACTGAGTATAGCCTTTCAGCGCCAATTCGCGAGCGCCGTATTAGCGTTAAAGTATTTCTTCAACCACATCATCTAGTAGTTTAACGGCTTGTAATGACGCATTAGCAACACCTGTTAAGCTCCTTTGCAAAAAACAAAAAATGGAATGGTGACAAGCGCAAAAGAATCGCTGTACGACTTGGTTAACAGCTCGGGCCTTCTGGCGAACCGGTTCGAGTGGAGGGACGATGATAAATACGATGGAATTAACCGGGGGGACCCGGGTGGATTTTGCCGAAGAGCAAAAACGCAAAGTGATGACCCTGTTTTTGGACGTATGGGACCAAGCCTGCGTCGAGGGGATTCCGAGCGAATTGCTGTCTGAGGTCTGTCTGTATCTGGCACTGACGGACCTGGTAGAGGATCATGGGGAGGACGATGTCGCTGACATTATCGAAACCCTGCCCTATCGAATCAGAAACGGTGAATTCACAATGGGTGAACAGGCGCATTAGAGCAAATCCTGAGCAAACGGAATCGTTTGCGACGACGTATTTGCTGAAATGGGGTAGAACATCATGTGTGAGCTCATGCGAGCGCATGATGCTCTAAGCCACCTGAGCACCGATTGGGGTATCGCGAACGTTTAGGGGAGGCAGCTTGCTGCCCGGGTCAGCGCGTCCGTCAGGGCGGCGTCTGAATAGTGCTGTGCCGCGCCTACACCCCAGATCGGACCGGGCCATGCCGCATCATCGCGATAGCGCATGATGATGTGGATGTGCAACTGTGGCACCATATTGCCCAAGGCCGCGACATTCACCTTGTCGGCCTGCCATACCTTTTGCATGGCCTTGCTGATATGGGTGATATCCGTCATCAGCCGCATCTGGTCTGCATTGGACATATCATGCATCTCGCGCAAGCCGGCCTGACGCGGCACCAGGATCAGCCAGGGATACCGTGCATCCCTGGACAACAGGACCTCGCATAAGTCGGTCTGACCAACCGGATGGGTGTCTTTCGCCAATTGCGGGTGCAGTTCAAACCGATCCGTCATGCTTCATTCCCGCTGAGACAAGGCGATGGCTATTTCGGCGCCGACCCTGGCATTGTCGATCAACAGCGCCCGGTTGGCGGTCAGGCTGCGCCCGCCGGATGATTTCGCAATCCGCGATAACAGGAACGGGGTTACGGTCTTGCCCGCAATTCCGGCCTGACCGGCCTCTGCCAGGGCAGCGTCGATCCAGGTTTCCACCTCCCCCAAGGCCAGGGCGGCATCTTCGGGTACCGGATTGCAAACCAGCAGACCGCCCAGACCAAGTGACCAGTGCAGCCGGGCAATGCGCGCGGCCTGTTCTGGCGTATCAACGCGATGATCCAGCGGCAGGTCACTATCACGGCTGTGGAACGCCGGTAAGGTATCTGTCTGATACCCCAGAACCGGCACGCCCTGTGTCTCCAGATATTCCAGCGTCTTGGGCAGATCCAGAATGCTTTTTGCGCCGGAGGCTATGGTCAGTACCGGCGTGCGCGATAATTCCAATAAGTCGGCTGAGATATCCATCGTCTCCACCGCGCCCCGATGCACCCCGCCAATGCCGCCCGTGGCGAAAACCTCAATCCCTGCTGCCTGTGCACAAATCATTGTGGCAGAGACCGTCGTCGCCCCCGTTCCGCCGACAACAACACAGGCCGCGATGTCCCGGCGACTCAATTTGGCAATATCAGCATCGGGGTCGGCCAGATGCGCACGGTCTTCTGCCGACAGACCAACCCGGATGCGACCATCCACAACGGCTATCGTGGCGGGGACTGCGCCAGCATCCCGCACGGCCTGTTCCATCGCCTGGCTGGTTTCCAGGTTGTCCGGATGGGGCAGGCCATGGGCGATTACGGTCGATTCCAGCGCGACGACGGGCATACCATCGGCCAGGGCTGCACGAATTTCAGGCGACAGGGTCAGGGCGTTTCTCATGCCCTATGCTGGCAGGGCCGGGACAATCCCGCAAGCGCTCGACGGATGATAAAAAGCACGATATTGAGAAGATATGATGTCACTCAATGATCCACGCGCCTTTTTATCCTCTCTGTTCGATGCCGCCCTGGCAGCCGCCGACCCGTTGCGCTGTGTGCCGCCCATGCTGCCCCAGACACCTGGACGTCGAACGGTCCTGATCGGGGCGGGAAAAGCATCGGCCCTGATGGCACAAGCCATTGAAAAGGCCTGGCCCCATCCGCTGGAAGGCCTGGTGGTCACCCGCTATGGCCACGCGGTGCCCTGCGACCATGTTGAAATTATCGAAGCCTCTCATCCTGTTCCAGACGCTGCGGGCGAAGCTGCTGCACAACGCATATTGGACCTGGCCCAGGAACTGGGACCTGAAGACCTGCTGATCTGTGCGATTTCCGGCGGCGGCTCTGCTTTGCTGAGCCTGCCCGGTGATGGCTTGACCCTGGCGGACAAGCAGGCCGTGAACAAAGCCCTATTACGGTCTGGCGCCGCGATCGGGGAGATGAATTGCGTGCGCAAACACCTGTCGGCCATCAAGGGCGGCCGGCTGGCGGCAGCTGCCTATCCGGCCAGGGTCCATACGATCCTGATCTCCGATGTTCCGGGCGACGACCCCGCTGTCATCGCGTCTGGCCCAACCGTGCCGGATAACACAACCCTGGCGCAGGCCCTGGAAATTCTGGAGCGGCGCAAAATTGATGTGCCCGACGCAGTGCGTATTCGCCTGAACCAGCCGGAGGCGGAAACACCGGATTCAGAAGACCCCATCTTCCAAAACACCACCACAGTCATGGCCGCGCGGCCCCTTGCCTCTTTACAGGCCGCGGCGGACATCGCGCGACAGGCGGGAATAATGCCCCTGATCCTGGGGGATGCCCTGGAAGGCGAAAGCCGGGACGTTGCGACGGTGATGGCCGGCATCGCGCGATCGATCCGCGACCATAGCCTGCCGGTTGCTGCCCCGGCGGTATTGCTGTCGGGGGGCGAAACCACGGTGACGATCAAGGGTGATGGCATTGGTGGCCCGAATGCGGAATTCACCCTGGCACTGGCACTGGCCTTGAAGGGCATGGAAGGCGTCTATGGCCTGGCCTGTGACACCGACGGCGTGGATGGGGCCGCAGAGGTAGCAGGCGCGATGATCGATCCAGATACTTTGACCCGCGCCGATGCCGCCGGGTTGAATGCCCGCGCGGCCCTTGAAAACAACGACGCCCATAACTTCTTTGAGGCTCTGGGCGATCAGATCAAACCCGGCCCGACGCTGACCAATGTCAACGACTTCAGGGCAATCCTGATCGTCTGAAGGCCTGCTTTATCGAAACGTCACCCCGGACGCGATCCCCCCGCCTGCGCGGAAGAGCCGAGGGTGTGAGCCCTGCCGCATTTTTTAAGGTTTACCGCAAAGGGCGGAGAGAAAACGCAAAGGGCGCAGAGGGGCTGGCACACACAATTCCACCGCCCCATTCTCATCCTGAGGAGGCGCGTAGCGCCGTCTCGAAGGAGGGGCTGTAAGCACTGTGCTTGCAGGCAGATCACCCTTCGAGACGCTCCGCTCCTCAGGGTGAGGGTGCGTATTTGTGAGAATTTCGTCACCCCGGACGTGATCCGGGGTCCAGGGCGGCAGGTGAATTTGGTGCCTGTGGCCCTGGATACCCGCCTTCGCGGGTAAGACGTACAGAGATTGTCTTTGCGCCCTCCGCGTTCCCACCTTTGAAGAGTAATCGCAAAGAACGCAGAGAAGGCGCAAAGGACGCGGAGCGGCCTGGCACACACAATTCCACCGCCCCATTCTCATCCTGAGGAGGCGCGTAGCGCCGTCTCGAAGGAGGGGCTGTAAGCACTGTGCTTCCCCCTTCGAGACGCTCCGCTCCTCAGGGTGAGGGTGCGTATTTGCGGGAATTTCGTCACCCCGGACCTGATCCGGGGTCCAGGGCGGCAGGCAAAATAGGAACGGGCTGCCCTGGATACCGGCCTTCGCGGGTAAGACGAGACAGAGATTGTCTTCGCGTCCTCAGCGTTCCCTCCTTTGAAGATTAATCGCAAAGAGCGCAGAGAAGGCGCAAAGGGCGCGGAGCGGCCTGACACATAAAACTCCAAACCGCCCCACTCTCATCCTGAGGAGGCGCGATAGCGCCGTCTCGAAGGAGGGGCTGTAAGGTCTGTGCTTACAGAAGGCTCCCCCTTCGAGACGCTCCGCTCCTCAGGGTGAGGGTGCGTATTTGCGGGAATTTCGTCACCCCGGACTTGATCCGGGGTCCAGGGCGGCAGGTGAATTTGGTGCCTGTGGCCCTGGATACCCGCCTGCGCGGGTAAGACGAGACAGGGATTGTCTTTGCGCCCTCCGCGTCTCCTCCTTTGAAGAGTAATCGCAAAGAACGCAGAGAAGGCGCAAAGGGCGCAGAGGGGCTGGCTCACACGATTCCAAACCGCCCCATTCTCATCCTGAGGAGGCGCGTTAGCGCCGTCTCGAAGGAGGGGCTGTAAGTCCGGTGCTTCCAGGCAGATCACCCTTCGAGACACTCGGCTCCTCAGGGTGAGGGTGCGTATTTGTGAGAATTTCGTCACCCCGGACTTGATCCGGGGTCCAGGGCGGCAGGCGCAATTGGTGCCTGTGGTCCCTATTCTGCTGCCTCTGACACTTGAACCAGGGGGGCGACACGGGCGGCGCAGAATTTGAATTCTGGAATCTTACCAAACGGATCCAATTGCGGGTTTGTCAGCATATTGGCCGGCCCTTCGGCAAAACAGAACGGCATGAAGACCATGTCTTCTGTAACATCCCGGTCCGCCCGCGCCTTTACCTTGACCGCGCCGCGTCTGGTGTGAACGGCGACCATATCACCAGGTTTCACGCCATGCTTCGCCAGCCATCTGGGATGCAGATGGGCGACGGCTTCCGGCTCAAGAATATCCAGCACCGTGGCGCGTCTTGTCATCGCACCCGTATGCCAATGTTCCAGCAAGCGTCCGGTGGTCAGCACCATCGGATAGTCCGCATCCGGCAATTCTGATGGTGGCACCAGATCGGTTGGGGTCAATTTCACGCGACCATTCGCTGTGGGGAAGGATTCTGCGAAAATAATCTCGTGTCCGGGTGTCGTTTCATCGTCACAGGGATAGGTGACCGCCCCTTCATTTTCCAACCGGTCCCAGGTAATGCCGTTAAAGGACTGCATAATCCGTCCCATTTCCGCAAAGACCTCTTTCGGATGGCTGTAGTTCCAGTTCAGCCCCAATCCCTGGGCAATGGCCTGAATCAATTCCCAGTCCTGACGCGCGTCCCCCGGCGGAGTCAGCGCGGGCCGGCCGATTTGAACTTGTCGATTGGTATTGGTGAAGGTACCCCATTTTTCAGCCAGGGCAGAGGCGGGGAAAATCACATCCGCATGATAACAGGTTTCGGTCAGGAAGATGTCCTGCACGACCAGATGGTCCAATTCCGCCAGGGCCTGACGGGCATGACGGGTATCAGGGTCCGACATGGCCGGATTTTCGCCCATGATATACATGCCGTTAATGCTGCCAGCCAGAATCGCGTCGACGATTTCAACCACGGTCAGGCCGCGATTGGGGTCCAGGCTCTGGCCCCAGAATTTTTCGTACATTTCCCGAATTTCGGGGTTTTCGACAGATTTATAGTCGGGGAATACCATGGGAATCAGGCCGGCATCGGACGCGCCTTGAACATTATTCTGACCGCGCAGCGGGTGCAGCCCGGTACCGGGCCGACCGATCTGGCCGGTAATGGCAGCCAGGGTGATCAGGCAGCGGGCATTGTCGGTACCGTGCACATGCTGGGAAACACCCATCCCCCAGAAAATGATCGATTTTTCCGACCGCGCATAGACGCGCGCAACCTCCCGAATGGTTTCAGCATCAATGCCACAAATCGGCGCCATTTCTTCTGGCGAGAACGGCCGCACATTCTCTTTCACGGCCTGATAGTTTTCCACCCGCGCCTGAATGAACTGCTCGTCCACCAGATTTTCGTAGATGATGGTATGGATCATCGCATTCAACAGCGGCACATCGCGGCCTGGCGTGAATTGCAGATGCTTCCAGGCGTGGCGCGCCAAATCCTGACCCCGTGGGTCCAGTACAATCATTTTGGCACCGCGCTTTACCGCTTGCTTCAAAAATGTCGCCGCAACGGGGTGATTCTGGGCAGGACGTGCGCCAATCACGATCATGCAATCGGCATCTTTCGCGGCGGTAAAGGGTGCCGTCACAGCGCCGGAATTCACCCCTTCCATCAGGGCCGCGACAGAGGATGCATGACACAGACGGGTGCAGTGATCGACATTGTTGGTTTCAAACCCGGTCCGCACCAACTTCTGGAACAGATAGGCTTCTTCATTCGATCCTTTTGCAGAGCCAAATCCGGCCAGGGCGTCACCGCCCTTGTCATCGCGGATCTTACGTAGGCCCGAAACCGCGACTTCGATGGCTTCTTCCCAGGTGGCTTCCCGGAAATGCGTCAGCGGATTCATTGGATCGACTTCGATATCCCAACGCTTTTCCGCATCCTTTCTGCGGATCAAGGGCTTGGTCAGGCGTCCGGCATGGCTGGAATAATCCATCCCAAACCGCCCCTTGACGCACAGGCGCTGTTCATTGGCTGGCCCATTCTTGCCGCGTACTTCAACGATTTTATTGTCTTTAACATGGATTTCCGTCTGACAGCCGACGCCACAGAAGGGGCAGACAGAGTCTACAATCGAGTCCGCTGCACCGACATAGACCTGACTTTCATCGACCTTAGTGGCGGGCATCAACGCCCCGGTCGGGCAGGCCTGAACACATTCACCACAGGCGACACAGGTCGATTGGCCCATCGGATCATCAAAATCAAACACGATCTTGGCCCCGTGCCCGCGATAGGCCATGCCGATCACATCATTGATCTGAACTTCCCGACAGGCGCGAACACACAGATTGCAATGGATACAGGCATCAAGATTGACCCGCATTGCCGCATGACTGGCATCCGTTTCAGGCGTCGCGCGCTGAGGAAAACGGGATGTTTCGACATCCATTTTGTCGATCCATGTCCAGAACTTGCTGTCTGTTTCATGGGCGACTTCCCGCGCGGGCTGGTCAGCCAATAACAGTTCAAACACCATATCCCGGGACGCCTTGGCGCGATCAGAGGCGGATTTAACGACCATGCCTTCACTGGGCGTGCGGATACAGGAGGCCGCCAGGGTCCGTTCGCCCTCAATCTCCACCATACAAGCACGACAATTGCCATCAGCACGATAGCCAGGTTCCGGCTGCCAGCACAGATGCGGAATTGTTGTGCCTTCACGTTTGGCGACCTGCCAAATGCTTTCGCCAGGAAACGCGGTCACATCGCGTCCATCAAGAGAAAAGGTGATGGTTTTCAAGGCTGTGTCGGGCATCGCAAATCCTTTTACCCTCTGTATCACAGAGGACAGGCTGGTTCCAGGGTCGGGAGGCACAATGCCTTATACCGCCCTGGAATTATAGCCAATTTGCGCCGTTCAGCGAGAAAAGAGCGTCAAGTTGTCAGCTTTGCAGTTCCAAAGCATAGCCGGCGGACCGCACGGTGCGGATCACATCGGTCTCCCCACCTTCATTCAGGGCCTTGCGCAGGCGACGGATATGCACATCCACAGTGCGCAATTCGACATAGACATCACGACCCCAAACCGCGTCCAGCAGTTGTTCACGGCTGAAGACCCGGCCTGGATGTTCCATGAAATGACGCAGCAGGCGGTACTCCGTCGGGCCCAGCTTGATTTCGCGGCCATTGCGATGAACGCGGTGGGCTGCCAGATCCATCTGAACATCCGCAGCGTTCAATGCCTCATCCGACAAGGCCGGGCGAGAACGGCGCAGCAAGGCATGCACCCGGGCCGTCAATTCCGCGGGGGAGAACGGCTTGGTGACATAATCATCCGCACCAGAATCCAGGCCGCGCACGGTATCGGCTTCCTCGCCCCGCGCCGTCAACAAAATGATCGGCAGGGTTTTGGTGGCCGGACGGCGACGTAGCTGGCGGCATACTTCAATGCCGGACAATTGCGGCAGCATCCAGTCCAACAGCACGATATCGGGTGGATTTTCCTCAATCGCGACCAGGGCCTCTTCGCCATCGGAAACGGCATCGACTTCAAAACCCTGATATTCCAAATTATAGCGCAGCAGCGTCACCACTGCGGTTTCGTCTTCGACAATCAATACTTTGGGCTTCATGCCCCCCATTGATTTCACCGAGACTTGATCGCGCACATCAGACATTGCCCGTAGGCCCGTCGTTATCGTCTTCATCGTCGTCATCTGAGTCATCCTCTGGCTGCATGACTTCATAGTTAGAGGCATCCGCCTTCGGGCGGCGATCGCCCAGGGACACACCTTCCACCTGGAAATGGATGATTTCAGCGATATTGGTCGCGTGATCGCCAATTCGCTCCAGATTCTTTGCGATAAACAGCAAGTGGGTGCAGGGCGTGATATGCCGGGGGTCTTCCATCATATAGGTCAGCAATTCACGAAACAGGCTGGTGTATAGGGCATCAACCTCTTCATCGGCCTCCCACACTTCAATGGCTTTGGCCGTGTCGCCTTGCAGATGGGCGTCCATCACGTCTTTCAGCATGGCTTGAACCGGGCGACCGATGCGCAGCACGCCCCGCAACAAAGGCTCTGCCGGAAGCTGGTTCAGCGCCATGGCACGTTTGGCGATGTTCTTTGCGTAATCGCCGATCCGTTCAATATCCGAAGACGTGCGCAGGGTGGATACGACATAGCGCAGATCATTGGCCATCGGCTGGCGCAGGGCCAACATCCGCACGACCAGACTTTCGATCTCGTGCTCCAGCGCGTCAATTTCCTTATCCCCGTCCTTCACGGCCATCGCCAGCTTATTGTCGCGTTTTTCAATCGCGATCAGGGCGTTGGCCAACTGACTTTCCGCAAGTCCACCCATCCGGGCCAACAGCTTGGTCAGTTTTTTAAATTCATTGTCATATTCTGCATGAATATGACCTTCGGAGACATTCGACATGATACATCACTCTTTCTATCAGGTGCCGGGCGAGCCCCGCAGGAGACCCAGTATATCAGGATTCGGAAAAAATCAGCCAAACCGTCCGGTGATATAACCTTGCGTCCGCTCTTCCTTGGGATTGGTGAAAATCTGTTCTGTTTCACCATATTCCACAAGATTCCCCAAATGGAAGAACGCTGTCTTTTGTGACACGCGTGCCGCCTGCTGCATGGAATGGGTCACAATGGCGATGGTGTAGTTTTCGCGCAATTCGTGAATCAGATCCTCGATCTTTGCAGTCGCAATCGGATCCAGCGCCGAACAGGGTTCATCCATCAGAATGACTTCCGGGGCGACGGCGATTGCACGGGCAATACACAGACGCTGCTGCTGACCACCAGAAAGTCCGGTGCCCGGCTGGTTCAGGCGATCCTTTGCCTCACTCCAAAGACCTGCCTTCTGCAACGAGGTTTCAACAATCTCGTCCAGTTCCGACTTGTTGCGAGTCAGGCCATGAATGCGCGGCCCATAAGCCACGTTCTCATAGATCGACTTGGGGAAAGGATTGGGCTTCTGGAACACCATGCCGACGCGGGCGCGAAGATGCACGACATCAACATCCCGATCATAGATATCCTTGCCATCCATGATGATCTCACCATGGACGCGACAAATATCGACGACATCGTTCATCCGGTTCAGGCAGCGCAGGAAAGTCGACTTACCGCAACCGGACGGGCCGATCAGGGCAGTTACTTCGTTTTCCATGATGTCGATATCAACATCAAACAGCGCCTGCTTTTCACCATAGAAAACGGTGACCTTGCGGCCCTTCATTTTCGCATTGCCCGTGCCTGTGCTGGGGGATGCCGAGACGGTCACCTTGCTTGAATCCTTGGCATGGTCGAAGGCTGTTGGTTCAATTGATTCTGAAGACATGGATCCTACCACTTACGTTGGAAGCGTTGACGAAGAACGACGGCGATTAGGTTCATAACGACCAGAAACCCGATCAGAACCAGAATGGCTGCCGATGTGCGGGCAACAAACCCCCGCTCAGGGCTGTCTGCCCAGATAAATATCTGTGTTGGAAGCGCTGTTGCCGAGTCCATTATTCCACCCGGCGCAGAGGTAATGAAGGCGTTCATGCCAATCAGCAGCAATGGCGCGGTTTCGCCCAAGGCCTGGGCCAGACCGATAATCGTCCCGGTCAGGATACCTGGCATGGCTAAAGGCAAAACATGATGCATGACCACTTGCTGGTGCGAGGCGCCAATCCCAAAACCGCCTTCACGGATCGAGGGAGGCACCGCCTTCAGCGCCGCCCGCGTGGTAATAATGATCGTAGGCAGTGTCATTAGCGACAAAACCATCCCACCGACCAGAGGCGCAGAGCGCGGCAGACCAAAGAACTGAAGGAATACCGCAAGACCCAACAAACCGAATACGACAGATGGTACGGCAGCAAGATTGTTGATGTTCACTTCAATCAGATCAGTCCAGCGGTTTTTCGGGGCAAACTCCTCCAGATAGACCGCTGCTGCAATCCCAACCGGGAAACTGATCAGGAAACAAACCAGCAGGGCATAGAAGGACCCTACAATCGCACCGGACAACCCAGCCAATTCGGGAAAGCGGCTGTCGGCAGAAAACAGCAGGGTCCAGTTGAATGGCTTGGAGACTTGCCCGTTATCTACCAGTTGATCCCACCACACGATTTGCTTGTTGGAGACCTTGCGCTGATCTTCTGGCACATCACGGGGGATAACACCCTTATAGAATTGGTCAAAGGCATCTGACACCGGGACCGTGATTGAAACAGTCTGACCGATCAAGCTGGGATCTTCGACAACCCTGTCTCGCAACGTGAATTGCGCCCCGTTTGAAGGAATATCCCCCAATTGACGCTGATCCCGGGGATTCGTTACTTCTGGAAACAGGCTGTAAAGACCCGAGCGAACGATACCCCGGAAATTACTGCCGAAGATGTCATCTTCCTTAACAAGATTAGGATCAATTTTCACATCAAATGTCAGATGCGTCTGAGTAAAAGCCGAAGCCCCCGTGTAAAGCAGTGAACTGAATAAGATTCCCAGCAAAAGAACAGCGGTTCCAATGGCTGACAGGCCATAAATTTGAAGCCGGATATTCTTCGACTTGCGCCGCTGGATATTCTTCTTTGCCTGATCCTCAGGCAATGGTTGGACGGTCGTCACGGACATAATGTCGCTCCTGATCAATCGTATTTTTCACGGTATTTTTGAACGATCCGCAGCGCCACCACATTCAGGCACAGGGTCGCGACGAACAGCACAAGGCCCAGCGCAAAGGCTGCTAGTGTCTTCGGGCTGTCAAATTCGGTATCGCCGATCAACAGAGTGACAATCTGCACCGTTACGGTCGTCACTGCCTCGAAAGGATTGACGGTCAGCGACGCAATCAGGCCTGCCGCCATCACAACGATCATCGTTTCACCAATGGCGCGACTGACCGCCAGCAAAATACCCCCGACAATCCCAGGCAACGCGGCCGGGATCAATACGGCGGTAATTGTTTCCGCCTTTGTGGCGCCCAGTCCATAGGAGCCCTCGCGCATGCTTTGAGGCACCGCACGCAAGGCATCATCAGACAAGGAGGATACGAACGGGATAATCATGACACCCATGACCGCACCGGCAGCCAAGGCGCTGTTGGGTGCGATATCCATGCCCAACATGGCCCCGAACTGACGCATTGCCGGGGCGACCGTCAGCACCGCAAAGAAGCCATAAACAACCGTCGGAATACCCGCCAGAATTTCCAGGATCGGCTTAACCACATCCCGAAATTTCGGAGAGGCATATTCCGCCATATAGATCGCACTTAAAAGACCGACCGGTACAGCCACGACCATTGCCAGGGCAGAAATCAGGATCGTTCCGACAAAAACGGGCACTGCACCAAATGCACCGGCACCGGCAACCTGGTCTTCTCGCATGGCGATCTGCGGTTCCCAGCTTAACCCGAAGAAAAAGTCATACCATGGAACCAGCTGAAAGAAGCGAAAGCTTTCAAACAACAGGGAGAAAACGATGCCGAGCGTCACCAGAATGGCAAAGACCGAACAGGCGATCATTGTCACGGACATAAAGCTTTCGACCCGTGTGCGCGCCCGGAAATCTGCCGACAACTGAGACCGCGTATAGCCCAGGCCCAGGGCGGCCAGCGCACAGCCGACCACTACCATTGACCAATTCGCCATTGACTGCCAGGCAATCAAACGATCTGCGGCGGCCAGTGTTTCGGGCGCAGGCGTGCCAAAAACGCGCCCGGATGCGATAGAGCGAACTTCGCTTATCAGCAATTGGCGCGCCCCTTCCGTCAAATCATTCAGCATTGCCGCCGGGAAACTGGACATAACCAGACTATCCAGCACAGTGTCCTGAACCGCGACCCAGACCAGGATCAGCAGAAAGGCCGGGACGCCGGTCCAAAGAGCGACGTAAACACCATAATAGGATGGAAGTGAGTTCAGCCTGACCCCTTCGACAGAAGCCTTTCGCGTCGCGAAGCTTCTGGCAAGGACATAGCCAAGAATTGCTAATACCAGGATAGCAAGTGCAGACGTCCCAAACATGGAGAAATCCTCTTAAAGCCCGGCCAGGTTGGCCGGAAAGGTCACAAAGAAATTAGGTTTAATCCAGCAAAGATCCGCCGTGCCACAAAGTATGCGACACGGCGGAGTCCTTCAGACGGTCTTAGGAACCGTAACGGGTCATCATCCCGCCTTCTTTAACAGTCTTGACGAGCTTCGCGCGCTCATCATCAGACAGGGCAACCAGGCCACGCTCGTGCAGGTAACCACCTGGGCCCATAGCGGAGTCACTGACATACTCTGCAAGGAATTCATTCAGGCCGGGGATTACACCACGGTGATCGTTCTTGACATAGAAGAACAACGGACGTGACAGCGGGTAGCTGCCATCACCGATGGTGTCAAAACCAGGGCTTACATTGTTAATCTGAACGCCTTTCAGCTTATCCAGGTTTTCATACAGGAACGAGTAACCGAAAATGCCCAATGCGTTCGGATCGGCTTCCAGACGCTGAACGATCAGGTTGTCGTTTTCACCAGCTTCGATGAACGGGCCATCCTGACGCATGCGGGCGCATTTCTGCTTGGCATCATCCTTGGACAGGGCGTCATGTTCCGGCAGAGCTTCACAGCCAACTTCCATTGCCAGTTCAACGAAGGCGTCGCGGGTGCCAGAGGTCGGTGGCGGGCCCAGAACCTGGATTTCAACAGCCGGGAAGTCCGGGTTGATTTCGTTCCACATTTTGTAAGGATTGGCGACCCATTTGCCGTCAACTGGTACTTCTGCGGCCAACGCCAGGAAGATTTCTTTCTGGCTGAAGGACAGGTCGGCACCGCTGCGAGACGTCGCAATGGACAGACCGTCATAACCGATCAGAGCTTCAGTGATGTTGGTGACGCCATTCTCGACGCACAGCTTGTATTCAGACTCTTTCATCGCACGGGATGCACCGGTGATATCCGGATGGTCAACGCCAACGCCGCCACAGAAAATCTTCATGCCGCCGCCGGTTCCGGTCGATTCTACGACAGGAGCGGTGTTACCGGTCTTTGAAGAATATTCTTCAGAAACAGCCTGGGTGTATGGGAAAACCGTGGACGACCCGACGATGCGGATCTGGTCGCGTGCCTGGGCGGCACCGGCGAAGGCCATGGACCCTACGGCTACAGCCGCAAGCGTCAGTGAAAGTCTGCTCATTATTTCGCTCCATTTTGGAAAGTCGAAGTTTTAGTGGATAAGTCCGTCTTCAGATGCATGTCTTTTGTGGATGGCCGGCCCGGAAGGAATTCCCCCAACGGGGATCAGACCCCAACCCAAAAATTTCCACCTTCAATCAGGCGCTCCATGATCGCACAGTACGAACATAGCGCGCCCTAGAAGACGTTGAGGAGACTTCTAGGGGTTTCTGCTTTCCGTTTTGTGATGGTGACGAGACAGTTTTGTGACTCAAACGAAAATTTGTATAGATGATTATGTGTCAAATCGTATCAGGAGTCCCGGCCTTACTATCTGAGATAAAGGCATTCTTGGGGCGCGTCGTAGCGCCTTGCGTTGTTGCAGCAACCGGCAAGATCACGCCAAACGTGCTGCCCTTTCCAACTTTACTTGTCACAGTCAATCGGCCCCGATGACGGTTCAAAATATGTTTTACGATAGCAAGGCCCAGGCCGGTGCCGCCAAGCTCTCGTGATCGCGCGGCATCCACGCGGTAAAACCGTTCGGTCAGGCGCGGCAGGTGTTCTGGCGGGATCCCGGCGCCCTGGTCCGTGATTTCCACAACCAGGCGCCGCCGTTCATTCAGCTTTGCCGTAATCGTGACCGCATCGCCCTTCGCGCCATATTTAAGGGCGTTATCCAGCAGGTTCTGGAAAACCTGAAACAACTGATCGGAATCGCCACGCACCGGGGGCAGGTCATCCGGCCAGTCGGTGATGATCTTTACAGAAACCTTTTCCGCCTTTTGTGACAATAGCTCGATCAGCCGCCTCAACAGATCGGGAATATTGACCTGCTCCTGCGGGCGGCTGTGTTCTTCCAGTTCAATTCGCGACAGGCTCAGAAGATCTGAAATCAACCGGAACATCCGCTCTGACTGTTCCTGCATGATGGCCAGAAAGTGATCCCGTGCCACGGCATCGTCGCGGGCGGGGCCACGCAATGTTTCGATAAACCCGGTCAGGCTGGTCAGCGGCGTTCTGAGTTCATGACTGACATTGGCGACGAAATCGACGCGCATCCGCTCTGACCGGCGCAGGGCGGTGATATCCTGCATATCGATCAGAACGACCGGGGCATCCCGACCGGGCGGTGTGCCGGGTGGAGGGTCCACAGGTTCCACCCGTACGATAAATTCCGTCTCCACCGGAACCGGCAATACCAATTCGACAGTCTGAGAGCCCTGTCCATCGATCACCCGATCAATCGCCGACAACAGGGTCGGATCCCGCAGGCCATCCGCAATATCGCGCCCAATCAGATCGCTGTCCACCAAGACACGCGCAACCGTATTGGCCCGCACCACCCTGCGTTCCCGATCCAGAAAGAAAATCGGGTGCGGCAGCGATGCGATGATGCGATCGGCCACGGCGGCCTTGTAACTGAGGGCGTCCAACTGAGTCTGGGCCTCTGCCGTCAGCCGGTTCAGCCGCCGCATCACCACTTCTTCCGCAGAAAGCCGACGCCGAACGGCAATGGATGCACCAAACAAAACGGCCAGAACCAACAGCAGCACGATCCCGGTCGACAGGGATTCCTGATAATGAAGGATCGCCAGAATCAACAGCGCCGGCGCCGACGCCAGGAATATTGATCTGAGCCAGGATCCCGACATCACCGTCACACAATCGCATCATGGGCGGCCAGAGCGGCCAGGGAGACGATATCACTGACACTGGCCCCCATCTGGGCGATTTGTACCGGATGCTGTAACCCGATCAACAGCGGTCCGATCATGGTGCCGCCACCCAGGCTTTGCAGCATGCGGGTTGCCACATGGGCGGAATTGATCCCTGGCATGACCAGAACATTGGCCGCGCCGGTCAAACGGCTGAACGGATACAGCCGCTTCATAAGGTCATAATCCAGGGCGACATTGGGGGACAATTCCCCTTCAAACTCAAAATCCGGACTCTGCTGGTTTAGAATGGCCACTGCATCCCGGACGCGCTGACCGCCAGGGCGTTCCGGATTGCCGAAGTTAGAGGCATACAGCATGCCTACCCGGGGCTCGTGCCCCAATCGGCGGGCATAGGCCGCAGCCTCTTTCGCGATCTCGGCCAAGATCTTTCCATCGGGTAATTCATTAACCGCTGTATCTGCAATAAAAATCGTCCGACCGCGAGAGATCATGATCGTCAATCCCATCGCAATCGCACCCGGTGCCGTATCAATGACCTGGCGGATACCATCATAGGCGACATTATAAGCACGCGTTGCGCCGGTCACCACGGCATCCACTGCCCCATTTGCCAACATACAGGCTGCAAACACATTGCGATCCTGATTCACCAAACGCTGACAGTCGCGATACAACATCCCTTTGCGCTGAACCTTTTGATACAAGTGGTCGGTATAGAGTTCATTGTCTAAGCTGATCCGGGCATTGTGGATTTCAAATTCAATAGAGGAATCCAGCCCGACTTCCCGCGCCGTTTCCCGAATACGATCTTCGCGCCCAATCAGGACGGGAATACCATAGCCCGCACTCCGGAACAGGGCGGCGGCACGAATGACCCGAGGATCTTCCCCTTCGGCGAAACAGACCCGGCGCTGATTTTGTTTCACCCGTTCGAAAATGAAATGCAGCATATTCGCCGTTGGATCCAGCCGCGCCTTCAGGTCCCGCCGATAGGTTTCCATATCCATGATCGGATGTCGGGCGACACCAGAGGCCATCGCCGCTTCGGCCACAGCCATTGGCACCGCAACGATCAATCTGGGGTCAAAGGGAACGGGAATGATATATTCCGACCCATATTGCAGCGCCTGCCCACCATAAGCATTGGCAACCTCGTCGGGCACATCTTCCCGGGCCAATTCAGCAATCGCCTGGGCAGCAGCGATTTTCATATCGTCATTGATGGTTGACGCCCGCACATCCAGGGCCCCGCGAAAGATATAGGGAAAGCCCAGAACATTGTTCACCTGATTGGGATAGTCGGATCGACCGGTCGCCATGATTGCATCGGACCGCACGGATTTCACCTCGTCCGGAGTGATTTCAGGATCCGGGTTGGCCATAGCAAAAATAATCGGCTTTTCGGCCATTCGGGCGACCATCTGGGGTGTAACCGCGCCTTTCACCGACAGGCCGAAGAATACATCCGCCCCATCCAGGGCGTCTTCCAGCGTGCGGGCGTCGGTAATCGCAGCATGAGCAGATTTCCACTGATTCATACCAGCCTCGCGGCCCTGATAAATCACGCCTTTGGAATCACACAGGATGACATTGTTCGGGGCAACCCCCATCGCCTTAACCAGTTCCGTGCAGGCAATCGCCGCCGCACCGGCACCGTTCACGACCAGACGGATATCCGCAATCGACCGACCGGTCAGATGCAGGGCGTTGATCAGCCCCGCCGCCGCGATGATTGCCGTGCCATGCTGGTCATCATGAAAGACGGGAATATCCATCAATTCGCGCAGGCGCTGTTCGATGATGAAACATTCCGGCGCCTTGATGTCTTCAAGATTAATGCCGCCAAATGTTGCCCCTAAGAACCGGACGCAGTTGACGAATTCATCCACATCCTCGGTAGAGACTTCCAGATCAATAGAATCCACATCGGCAAAGCGCTTGAACAGGACGGCCTTGCCTTCCATCACCGGCTTGGAGGCCAGCGCGCCGATATTGCCAAGGCCCAACACGGCGGTGCCATTGGATATCACGGCAACCAGATTTCCCTTCGCTGTGTAATCATAAGCCAGGTTTGGATCCGCTTCGATGCGCAAACAGGGCACAGCCACGCCCGGCGAATAGGCCAGTGACAAATCACGCTGTGTTGTCAGTGGTTTGGTTGGTGTTAGCTCTATTTTACCGGGGCGCCCCTGAGCATGAAATTGCAGCGCTTCCTCTTCTGTTATTTTACTGTCAGCCATTATGTCCTCATAGCCTTCCTCTATACCGCCATCTCGGCACTCCTGATTCTGTCGATCCTAGAGTTAGCATATGGTTCAGGATATGACAGTTTTTCCGTTCTCTGCTTTTCTTGACATAATTATGTGCATAATCTATCGCCCATGCGGTTCTATTCGGTTAATTTATTGTGACCTGGATACAAAATTCAGTGTTTCTGTAAATAACTGATAACGAAAAGGGGTGAGACGACCAATGGCACAGCAGCCGAATACGGCCAGCCAGGAATATCTGCTTCTCGATTATGCTCAGCGACTGGAACGTCATCGCGACGGTCGCCGGGGCGTGCATGTCCATTTGTCGCGGCTGAAGCCCCAGAACCGGCGCGAGCATCATATTCGCATCGCAATGAACACTCTGGATGACTTTGTCCAGACCTTTGAGGGTCAGTCCTTCCTGTTGGGCAATGGTGACCTGATTTTCGTTGTGAAGGGCGCAAACCTGCAACAGATGGATGATGCCGTCATGCGCATGCGCTATCTGTTCAGCGAAGACCCATTGACCCAGGCTGATTCCGATGGGGAAGGCCATGGCCGCTTTGCCACGCTGTATAATATTGAAGGGCAATATGCCAAATTCATGGAATTGTGCGAACGTGTCTTCGAAGAAGAACGCGCCCGCCAGAAACGCCTGCAGCAGATGGCGGAACAGACAGGCGAAACCTTTGAAGATGCACGTCGCCCGCTAAAGCCGGAGCAGTTGGGTCGCCTGGAAGAATTTCTGGAACGCGCAGACCTGTCCAGCGTGTTTCGGCGCCAAGCGGTCAGTGTCGTCCACAAAGAATCCCCACCAAAACCCATTTTCAATGAATTGTTCATTTCCATTTTCGATCTGGCAAAAACTGTTCTGCCCGACGTGAACCTGTCTTCAAACCGGTGGCTTTTCCAGCATCTGACCCAGACATTGGATCGTCGGGTTCTGAAGATGCTGGCGCGGGCCGATGACAGTTCGCTGCATTCGTCCTTTTCCATCAACGTCAATGTCGGCACGCTTCTGGCCCCGGAATTCCTGGAATTTGATTCCAGCCTGCGCATGGGCAGCCGAGGGACATTGGTGGTTGAATTGCAATTGCTGGATATTTTGTCGGACTATTCCGCCTTTGTCTTTGCCCGGGATTTCGTGCGTGAAAAGGGATACCGTATCTGCCTGGATGGCATCACCCCCGACCTGATCCGCTTTATTGATCGCCAATATATGGAAGTGGATCTGGTGAAACTGTCGTCAGACAGCGTATTCGACTCCGGTGGCAATCCAGACATACGCGCGGCCATCGCACAACAGGTGGAGCGTGTCGGCAAAGGCCGGGTCATCCTGTCACGCTGTGACAACGAGGCGATGATCCGAACCGGGCAGTCCATGGGCATAACCATGTTCCAGGGGCGCTATCTGGATGCGGTGCTGCAACAAATCGCACGCACCAGAAATCCGCCATCACCGCGCGCCGTCCGTCGATAGGGACCGCGTTACATGGAGACGATACTGCCCACGATTGGGGCCACCATTTCGGATGGGGCCGACACTTTCTTTGGTGCCCTGCCCGCAAGTCCACCGCTGGCCCTGATCCTGGCGCTGGCCCTGTTGATAGACGCCATTGTCGGAGATCCCCGCTGGCTGTATCGCCGTATCCCTCATCCCGTCGTCTTGATCGGCAAACCGATTGCTTTCCTGGATCGTCGCCTGAACCGCCCCGACCGGGGGGAAAAGGACCGGCTGGCCCGCGGGGCGGTGACGGTTCTATTGGTTGTTGGGGGCTGCACCGCCATCGGCTTTGGCTTGGATCGATTGCTGGGCAGTGTCCATTGGGGCTGGATAGTCGAGGCCCTGGTGGTTTCCATCCTGTTGGCCGCGCGCAGCCTGCACGACCATGTGCGACGGGTTGGCACCGGCCTGCGCGTTGATGGGCTGGAAGGCGGCCGCCGCGCCATCGCCCATATTGTCAGCCGCGCCCCCAAAAGCCTGGACCGACATGGCGTCGCCCGGTCTGCGATTGAATCCCTGTCGGAGAATTTCAGCGATGGGGTTGTCGCGCCGATCTTCTTTTATCTGATATTCGGCCTGCCCGGCCTGTTTGCCTATAAGGCGATCAATACCCTAGACAGCATGATCGCCTATAAGACCACGAAATACCGATCCTTTGGCTTTACCGCCGCCAAACTGGACGATCTGGCCAATTGGCTGCCCGCCCGGATCAGTGGCGCGCTGGTCTGTCTGGCCGCTTGTTTCACGCCGACCAGCTATCCCATCAGCGCGGTAAAAACCATGCTGCGCGATGCCAAAAAGCACAAATCCCCCAATGGCGGCTGGCCCGAAGGCGCTTTCGCCGGGGCGCTGAATATCGCATTGGGGGGCCCGCGCACCTATCCGGGCGGTGAAGTCGTCGGGGTCTGGATCGGGGATGGCCGCGCCCGGCTGGAACCCCGCGATATCGATAGGTCTCGGGCGCTTTATATTGTCGCCAACCTGCTGCTGTGGTTTGCGATCCTGTGCGGCGGTATTATCGCCCTGCTTTAGGAGGGTGTGTGGCGATCCAGTGCCGGGCGATGTCTTCCCGCCGTGCGATCCAGACATCGTCTTTCGCCATCATATGATCCAGCAATCGCATTAATCCACCAATCCGCCCCGGACGCCCGATCAACCGGGCATGCAGTCCGATGGTCAGCATCCGCCCCCCTTCCGCATACAGCACATCGAAAGCATCACGGTTATACTGAAAGAAATCATCCCCGGTCACAAAGCCGCTGGTGCGGAAAAACCGGCTGTCATTGGTATCAATGCTGTAGGGCAGGATCAGATGCGGCCGCCCATAGTCATAGCACCAATAGGGCAAATCATCTGAATAGGAATCGGAATCATACAAAAACCCACCTGCTTCGACTACCAGACGGCGGGTGTTCAGACTGGGCCGCCCGGTATACCACCCCACCGGGGGGCGCCCTGTCAGCCGTTCAATTTCCGCAACAGTCTGTCGGATATGGCTGCGTTCCTGATCTTCCGGCATATCGGCATAATCGATCCAGCGCCAGCCATGGGCATGAATATCAGCCCCACTGTCAGCAATCGCCTGGGCCGCATCCGGGTTTAGTGTCAGGGCTTGGCCCACCGCATTGATGGTGAAATTCAGCCCGCGATCCTCAAGACATCTCATCACCCGCCAGAATCCAGCCCTGGACCCATATTCATACATGCTTTCCGAATTCAGATCGCGATCCCCGATGCGGGCATCCCCGCCGACTTCATGCAGAATGCTCTCAGATTGGCCATCGCCATGGTCGATATGCCGCTCCGCCCCTTCCTCATAATTCAGGCAGAAATTAACGGCGATGCGGGCATCCTTAGGCCATTTTGCCTCAGGGGGGGTGCGGCCATAGCCGACCAGATCGCGCTTGGCTTGGGTCATTCTGGCCCCCCTGACGGTGGGGGAACCCGGTTTGCCAACAGGGCGGGCAATCCGCCCATCCCGTCCCGGATATCCTGTTCAATCGCCAGGGCAAGACCATTCTCGTCCCGGTCCTTAATCGCGGTGATCGCCTCTTCATGACGGTCGTCCAGATAGGTCGTGCCCAGGCTTTCCCGCGTCAGATACAGAAATGGGCCGATCTGAAGCCACAGGCTTTCGATCAGGGGCATCAAAACCTGCGCCGGCGCACAGGCATAAAGGGCAAAATGAAAAGCGCGATTGCGTTCCTGGTATCCGGCCCAATCCCCGGCGGCAATCGCCTCATCCTGCTGGGTATTGATCGCCGCCAGACGGTCTGCCAGCGCATGATCCGTGGCGGGAAAGGCCCGCCGGGCCGCCAGAACTTCCAGCGCGACACGCGCCTCTGTCAATTCCCGAAAAGTTTCCGGCGTCATACGAGGCACGGCAACCCGTCGATTGGGCAGCAAGGTCAGTGCCCGTTCCGCCACCAGTCGGCGCAAAGCCTCTCTTGCGGGCATCATGCTGGTCCCCAGCTTTTCCGCCAGCCCCCGGATCGTCATCGCATCGCCTGGATGAAACTGACCCAGCATAATGGCTTCACGCAATTCGCGATAGACCCGCTCTTGCAAGGTTGCCGTTGGGATCGTGTCCGGGGGAAATGGGTCGTCTGATGCCATGCGCGCGCCTGTCAGGCTGTAATCCATGAATGTGATCACAGTGTGCGAGCGACGCCCCCGCATCGCAACAGAATTTACAGGATTTTTCGCCTTAAGGGGCCACAGCCACGATCTTTAGATATCCTTGATCGTGCTGTCGTCCTGTTTCTGCGTATCCTTTCCCTGCGGCTCGTCATCGGGCTGAACCCGCCGGATGATGATATCGCCATTGGGAAGAACTTCCGGTGCTTCGTAGAGTGGGATGTTCGAGATGAACATTTCCATCGCCCGCATGACCTGTTGCAATCCCTCAGCGGCCAGGGATTCCGGACTTTTATTTTCCTCTGCCCAGGCGACGCCCGACACAGCCGTTCCCCCAACCAGGGCGGCCACAGCAGAAGCGAGAATGAGACGGCGCATAAGCGTTTCCTTTCAACAAGTCACACAGTTTGATCAAAGCCCGAGTTCATAAGGGATATGTGGGGCTGAATTATGGCGGTGTCAAAAGCCAGTCGACTGATTTTGCACACACCCCGTCATATCGGGCCCTCATAAATGCCCGCCACACTTGCCCAGCGCGTGTCTTTGGGGCACTGTCCGCACGATGATTAGACAACGACAGATATGAGGGTTTAGACGATGGCTGATACATATGATCTGGTGGTGATTGGCGGCGGGCCGGGCGGCTATGTGGCGGCTATTCGTGCGGCGCAGCTGGGCCTGAAGGTTGCCTGTGTGGAAATGCGCGGCAGCCTGGGTGGTACCTGCCTGAATGTCGGCTGCATCCCCTCAAAGGCCATGCTGCAATCGTCCGAATTTTATCATGAAGCCCAGCATTCCTTTGCCAATCATGGCATCGTGGTCAGCCCCAAGCTGGACCTGAAGGCGATGATGGCGCGCAAATCCAAGATCGTGGGCGACCTGACCAAGGGCATTGAGTTTCTGTTCAAGAAAAACAAGGTCGACTATATCAAGGGGCGCGGTCATATCGACGAGCCGGGTAGGGTCTCTGTCACCGAAGGCGACGATAAGGGCAAGACGCTTTCCACAAAAAACATCCTGATCGCCACCGGGTCGGAATCCACCCCCCTTCCGGGGATTGAGGTGGATGAGAAATCCATCGTGACCTCCACTGGCGCCCTGGAGTTTGAGGCAGTGCCCAAGCATCTGGTCGTGATCGGCGGCGGTGTCATTGGGCTGGAGCTGGGCTCTGTCTGGAAGCGCCTGGGGGCAGATGTCACGGTAATTGAATTCTTGGACCGCATCACACCAACCATGGATGGCGAGGTCTCGAAAAACTTCCAGCGCATCCTTAAAAAGCAGGGTCTGGATTTTAAGATGAAGACCAAAGTCACCGGCGCGAAAAAGGTGAAATCCGGCGTTGAACTAACCATGGAACCCGCCGATGGCGGCGACGCTGAGAAAATGACCTGCGACAAGGTTCTGCTGTGCATCGGTCGCCGGCCCTATACGGATGGGCTGGGCCTGGACGAATTGGGGGTCGAGCGCGATAAGCGCGGCGTCATTCAGGTCGATGCGCATTACAAGACCAATGTCGATGGCATCTATGCAATCGGCGACTGTATCCCCGGCCAGATGCTGGCCCATAAGGCCGAAGATGAAGGCGTTGTCGTGGCGGAAATGCTGGTTGGGCAAAAACCCCATATCAATTACGACGCCATTCCAGGCGTGATTTATACCTGGCCGGAAGTCGCCGATGTCGGGGCCAGCGAGGAACGCCTGAAAAAAGAAGGGCGTGCCTATAAGGTCGGGAAATTCCCCTTCTCCGCCAATTCACGGGGCAAGGCGAATGATGCAACGGAAGGGTTTGTTAAAATCCTGGCCGATGCGGAAACCGATAAGGTTCTGGGTGCCCATATCATCGGGCCGGGTGCCGGCGATATCATCCACGAGATCGTGACCATCATCGAATTTGGTGGCTCAGCAGAAGATATCGCGCGGACCTGCCACGCCCATCCGACCTATTCGGAAGCTGTGAAAGAGGCCGCTATGGCCGTGGATAACCGCCCGATCCACATGTAATGCGCCATCACTTAGGGTCACAATAATGGTAACCGTGCCAGGCCCCCGCCTGTCCTTAGCGTTTTTGATCGCTGGGATGGGCTTTTTGATGCTGCCCCTGGCGGACGCATTGGGTAAAATGATGGGAGCGGAAGGCCTTTCGCCCCTGCAGATCGGATGGGGCCGTTGGGTCGCCCATGCCGCCATCATGACACCGCTGGTGCTGATTTTGTATGGACGCGCCGCCCTGCGACCCAAGCAATTTTGGGGTCAGGTGATTCGGGCGTTGCTGCTGGTCACGGCGACAATGTTCTTCTTCACCGGGCTGCTGACCATCCCCCTGCCGACCATGACGGCCACCCTGTTTGTTGCGCCCCTATTGGTCACCGCCCTGTCTGGACTGGTGCTGAAAGAACGTGTCGGGATCTGGCGATGGTCCGGCGTGGTGGTTGGCTTTCTGGGCATGCTGCTGATCGTGCGGCCCGGCGCGGACTCATTTCAAACCGGATCCCTGTATGCGCTGGCGACGGCTGCCTGCTTTGCCGGTTATCTGCTGGTGACGCGCAAAATCGCTGGGCAGAATCCCCCGATGGTCACAATGATGTGGATGGGGTTCATCGGCGTTCTGGTGATGTCTGTGGTGGTGATCCCCGTCTATCAGCCCTTCACACCCCGCCAATGGGGCATGATCGGCATTATGGGGGCGATCCTGACGCTGGGCCATGGGCTGATCGTCTGGGCGGCAGATCGGCTGGAAGCATCTGCCATGGCCCCAATGCCCTATCTGGAAATGGTGACATCAACCATTGTGGGCTATTACGTTTTTCAGGATTTCCCGACCCTGACCACCTGGATCGGCTGTGGCATGGTCACTGCCAGCGGGATCTTCATTGCCTGGCGCGAAAACCGCCTGAACAAACAGATAGACCCCGCTGAACAGAACCTGCTTTAGACATCATTTTACGCAAACGCGTCGTCGCAGACTTTCGTCTGCTCGGGGTTTGCGCCAGCGCATCATGCGTCCGCATGAGCGCACACAAAATGCACTGGCTTCTTATTTTTATAGCAAACGCGTCGTCGCAGACTTTCGTCTGCTCGGGGTTTGCGACAGCGCATCATGCGTTCGCATGAGCGCACACAAAATGCGCCGGCTTCTTGCTTTTATAGCAAACGCGTCGTCGCAGACTTTCGTCTGCTCGGGGTTTGCGCCAGCGCATCATGCGTCCGCATGAGCGCACACAAAATGCGCTGGCTTCTTGTTTTTATAGCAAACGCGTCGTCGCAGACTTTCGTCTGCTCGGGGTTTGCGCCAGCGCATCATGCGTCCGCATGAGCGCACACAAAATGCGCTGGCTTCTTGTTTTTATAGCAAACGCGTCGTCGCAGACTTTCGTCTGCTCGGGGTTTGCGCCAGCGCATCATGCGTCCGCATGAGCGCACACAAAATGCGCTGGCTTCTTGTTTTTATAGCAAACGCGTCGTCGCAGACTTTCGTCTGCTCGGGGTTTGCTTTAAGCCTCAAACCGCTTGTAGAACGTGCCGCTGAGCCAGCCCAGCATGGCCCAGAAAACGGCCGCAACCACGATGGAAGCGGCGGCAAAATGACCTGCCAGTTCCGGCGGCACCCCACCCCCGATTTCCTCTGGATGCGGCGCGCCAATGACATGCGGTGCAATCAGGATCAATATGCCCAGCACAACAAAACCAATCTTGCGCCCGAATACCATCAGGCACAGGCCAATCCCGGTCGCCGCAGCACAGCCCAGCCACCACATCTGGCGGGCCCCCAGTTCAGCGGCCATGCTGCCCGGGACCTCTGGCGGCAATCCCAAATTCGGGCCCAATGTGAACATGGCAAAACCGCCCATCGCCCACAGGACGCCGCGACGGCCCGACATTTCCCCGCCATGCACAGCAAAGGCGGCCGTCAGCATCAGGGCAAAGGCGATTCCCATCGTAATATTTGCACCCAATGTAAAGACGGTCCGTTCCAGGCCATCCTCTGGTGCCCATGCCTCGTCGTCATGATCATGACCTTCTGTCCCACTGTTGCTGTGGGCCAGGAACAGCGTCTCTGACCCGGCAGACGGGCGGGTTGAAAACAGTTTGGTCTGAATAATCACATAATCCGACTGAACGGCGGCGGCATGATCATGCCCGCCATTTTCATATTCTTCCGCATGCAGGATCAGCGGTGTGGTGGTGACTTGTTGAATGCCGGTGATCAACAGACCCGCGATAATACCGGCGGCAAAGGCCGCCCCGAAGAGTTTTCTAAACATGGACAATATCCCATTCTTGCGCGGCACGGTATCGTGCCACGGTCAGGTCAATAAGACTGGATTGAACAGAGACGGGTCACCGCGTCAGACAAACGCCCGACCCGGACCCCAATCATTCCATAGCGATTAGTGGCAGGGCAGCGCGAATGCGTGCCGGGCATCATGGGTCGCATTATGGACCGTTGCGGAATGGGCAAAACCAATCGCCAGGAACAGAAATGACCCGAATACAGCAGCGGCAAGCGCAGCAGCCAGAGTCTGTGTCCGATTTGCGAGATAGGCCTGATCGGCAGTGGTGGTCGTGTTACGCGTCTTCATCACTTTTCTCCCCCCGTCACACCCGACGGTTTCTTGAGATCGTGTGGTCGCTCGGCAGGTCTCCCGGCTCACGGATCCTCGTATCTTTCCGCCTTCCCAAGGCATCGAACCTCAGTGGCAAAATCGAAAAATACTCACCGCTCACGGTCGCGGGGGCGGCCCAGGCGCAGGTCCCCTGATGGGTAGACCCTTCCTGTGTTCCCTCTTCGCTCCAAGACCTTAAGGCCCTTAAAGGAGCACCGATCCACATTCCATTAAGCTGTATCGCGGACACGACAGCATCGTCAAGCGTGAACGCGACACCCAGTATCCTTTTTGGCGCTGTGGATATTCTAAAATGTGTTCTAACCGTCCTTGCCTGAAACATAGCGGGTGATCGCCTCCGCCATTGTTTCAGGGGCCGTTCCGCCATGGAACATGGTGACGAAGGATCCGTCCGGCGCCATGAAATAGACATATCCGGAATGGTTCATCAGGTAAAATCCACCCTCAATCTGGGTGCCCTTAGAATAGAAAACGCGAAATTTTCGGGCAATATCGGCAATTGCCGCATCAGATCCGGTCAGGCCCACCATACGGGGGTGAAACGCGGTGACGTAGTCTTTCATCATTTCAGGCGTATCACGCGCCGGATCGATGGTAATAAAAACCGGCGTTACTTGTTTGGCCAGATCGGGCTTATTTTCCGCAACGATATCAAGGGCTGCTGCCATGCTGGACAATTCCGTCGGGCACACATCCGGGCAACTGCTATAGCCGAAATAAATCAACTGATACTGTCCCGGAAAACTGTCTTGCGTGACCGTCTGACCATCCTGATTGATCAGTTCAAAGCTGCCGCCAACAGTGATGCCAGGCGCAACCAGTGCTTCACCGGAACGACTGACGCCTTGTTCATGACCGGTTCCAGCCAATTGATTCCAGGCGACCAGAGCCGCCAGGCCGATCGCGGCCATGGCTGCCAACATTACACCAATTATGGGGAGAGCTTTGCGATTCATGTACCCATCGCTTTTGTTACATCTTTCAATTTAAGGTCCAGACATTAAGGGATCGGCCCGCCGCGCCTCAAGACGCCAAATCGTCGCGCATCCTAAAGGAAGGGATGTTACGATGCGGCTGGCAAGCGAACGACAAAGCGCGCACCCGATGGTGTCCCCTTAGAACCCGTGCGATTTTCTGCGTGAATTGCACCGCCATGGGCCTCTACAATCTGCTTACAGATCGACAGACCCAAACCGGAATGCCCGCCAAACTTCTCATGCTCCGGGCGCTCTGTATAAAATCGGTTGAATATCGCATCCAGTTTGCCTGCGGGCAGGCCCGGCCCCTCATCCTCGCACATGGCGACAATCCAGTTATCGTCACGCATCACAGATAACTCAATCTTACCACCATCCGGGCTGAAGCTCTCCGCATTGGAAATGATGTTCTGGAAGACCTGAACCAATCGGCTTTCCATACCTGCGACACTGAACGGGCCATTATTCCGGCGAATGAATGACAGCACCGGCCCGGTTTCGGCTTTCGGCTCGGATTCGCGCTCTGTCTCGTCGCGGCGATGTGACTCGCCCCGCGCTGTGCGATGAACGCTGACAAGCATGTCCAGCATTTCTGCAATATCAACCTCTTCCGTCTGAATACGGCCCAGTTCCGCATCCAGGCGTGAGGAATCTGAGATATCCGTGATCAAACGGTCCAGCCGCTCAACATCCTCTTTCACAATACGCAGCAATTCGCGCTGATGGTCTGGATTCTTTACCCGTTGAACGGTTTCAATCGCGCTTTTCAAGGAGGTCAGGGGATTCTTGATCTCGTGACTGACATCTGCGGCAAACCGTTCGATGGCGGTGATACGGCTGGTCAAAGCATCTGTCATTTCCCGCAAGACGCCCGACAGATCACCAATTTCATCATGACGCCCCGTCAGATCCGGAATTGCCATGGCATCCCGGCCAACCGAATGGCGGACCTTTTCTGCCGCCTCTGCCAGTCGATGCAGGGGACGGGCAATGGTTCCGGCAAAATACAGGGACAGCAATGTCGTTATGACAAGCGCCCCGGCAAAAACCGCCAGCACGGTCAATCGCACATCGCGCATGGCGGAATCGATTCGCGCGCCATCCCGCGACAGCATCAAACTGCCAAACACATGAACATAGCGCGCTACCGGCAAGGCGACCGACAGCACCAATTCGCGATTTGCATCCTGCCGGACATAGCCCACAGTCTCACCAGACAAGGCCCGGATCGCTTCGGGATAATCGCCCACTGTCGAGTCGCGCCGATCCCGATAGGTATCATAATCCCGGTTATCGACCCAATGGGCCAATTCATCCAACCACCGGACAATCGGATTGACCACCGGGGCCAGAGTCTGTTCGTCATCGATCGGGTCCTGCAGTTCTTCGACCATGATATCCTGTCCGGTGACGCCAAGGCGGCGGCTGTCCACCGCCAGGGACCCATCCGCCAGATAGAAGCGGGCGCGGACATCGCTGGCTTCTGACAGGCGGCGAACCAGATCGCGCGCAGGCACGATGTTTAAAACCTCCTGCCCGTTTGCCAATAGACCGATAGCGCCTTCTCCCAACGCGCCTGAGAATATCTCCCCCTGTTCTTTCAGGGCAAAGAGTTCCTGTTCCACCAAACGGTCGCGATAGGGTCCCAGATACAGCATACCCAAGACAGGAATGATCAAGGCCAGCAAGTTGACGGCAAGTATTTTCCGGGTCAGGGGGGACAGTCGCTGGCGTCGCCGCAAGCGACGCATCGCCTTCGCGCGGGGGGGCGATGATTTATCCCCCTTATGCGCACTATCGGACTGGCCCTGCCCCCGATAGGAAGACTGGGTCGTCGCATCCTTATCTGTCCGTGAAGACTTCAACGCGCCAACATCCCTTTAAAACCTGATATCAGGCTTCATCCTTGTATCGGTAGCCGACCCCATACAGGGTTTCGATATTATCGAATGTCTCGTCCACCTGACGCAGCTTTTTACGCAGGCGTTTGATGTGGCTGTCAATGGTTCGATCATCGACATAGATATTCTCGCCATACGCGGAATCCATTAACTGATCGCGATTTTTCACATGGCCGGGACGATGCGCCAGGGCTTTTAGCAACAGAAACTCTGTCACGGTCAACTTTACCGGCTCTCCCTTCCAGGTGCACAGATGGCGGTCTCCATCCATAACCAGTTCCCCTCGGGAGAAGGCACCCTGACCCTTGGTCAGCGTCCCATCCGCATTGCGCTGTTCCAGTTCCGCGCGACGCAGCAGGGCGCGGATACGCTCAATCAGCAAACGCTGGGAAAACGGCTTTTTGATGTAATCATCCGCGCCCATGCGCAGACCCATCAACTCGTCAACCTCATCATCCTTGGATGTCAGGAAAATCACCGGCACTTCCGATGTCTGACGCAGCTTGCTCAACAGTTCCATGCCATCCATGCGGGGCATCTTGATATCCAAAATCGCCAAGTCGACTGGGCGGGTTGTCAGGCCACGAAGCGCGGTTTCGCCATCGGTATAGGTGCTGACAGCAAAGCCTTCCGCTTCCAGGGCAATAGAGACAGAGGTCAAAATGTTGCGATCATCATCTACCAGAGCAATTTGCTGCGCCATTTGGTTTTACATCCTCACCAAAACGGGTTGACCGTCATCCGTCACGACCAATCCACCCAAGCCAAAATCACAGGGATACTCCCCCAACGAACCGGCATGAAGCCCCTACCACCGTAGCCTTCAATACCGCAGAATGCCACAAAAGCCCTTATAACGGGGCGGAAATAAGGCAAGGCTGCGGCAGTTCTGGGAATTCGTGTCATTGGGGCTTTGCCGCGATTGGCTTTTTTGCCACCCGCTTGGTTCGGAAAACCTGCGCGCCATGGACATGGGGGGGCAATTCCATATCAGGCCCCCCGGCCTTTACCGGGCGTTCGGCATAGCGGCCCCGGCTGATCATGCGATCATATAAGACAATCGCGCCAGCAATGCCGACATTCACGCAAAAGGCGATCGGGATTCGCACCACGAAGTCACACCGGTCAATCATCGCCTGCGACAGCGATCCACGTTCCGGGCCCAGAACATAGGCCGCCCGTTCCGGATGTCGGAAAGAGGGCAGCATGATCGACTGTTCCACCAGTTCAACGCCAACAAGGGCACAGCCCTTGGGCAGAACGATGTCGCCGGGCGTATCCCATTGATAATAGGGGACCTGGTCGGCGGTGCGCGATGTGTCAGCATGACGAATGCCGCGCATATCGACATAGGGAGAAACCGCAAATGTAAAACTGGCACCAAAGGAATGGGCGGTCCGCATCAGGCTGCCAGCATTCATTGGCTTGGACAGGCCTTCTACGCCCAGTCCAAAATATCCCCGTTGTTGCGCCATTGTCGCATGCCTGTCCTGTGCTGGTGTTCTGGAATTGCGCGACCTTGCACAAACCCGCCGGGCAAGGCAAGTTTTCCCCCCGTATCAGCAACAGGGTTGACCGCCATGCCCCACGATCATGTAACCATTTCCAACAGCAATGCCTATCATGGCGATGTTCATCCCCTGACTGTCGAAGTCACCCGCAATGGGATCGTGGAAAGCCGTCATCGCGGCAGCGCGGTCATTATCGATGTTTCTGGGTCGATCCAGGATGCCTGGGGGGACAGTCGCCAGCCCACCTATCCCCGCTCTGCGATCAAGGCAATTCAGGCGCTGCCCATGGTGGAAAGTGGCGCGGCGGCAGCTGCAGGATTTACCGACGCAGAAATCGCGCTCGCTTGCTCATCTCATAATGGAGAGGTCGGCCACACCGAAACCGCTGCATCGATGCTGCATAAGTTGGGATTGGCCGAGGCGGATCTGGAATGCGGCAGCCATTGGCCCTACCACGAAGAGACCACCCGCAAGATGGCCAAATATGACGTCGCGCCGTCGCAATTGCATAACAATTGTTCGGGCAAGCATTGTGGCATGTTGGCCCTGGCCAAGCATTTGGGCGGGCCGACGAAAGGCTATGTCAACCAGACACACGGCGTACAACAGCGCATTCTGGGGGCGATGGAACAAATGTGCGGGGTCGATCTGTCGGGTGTTCAGCCTGGCATTGATGGCTGTTCCGCGCCGAACTGGCCGATTCCGCTGGAAAATCTGGCCTTTGGCTTTGCCCGTATCGCCGACCCGAAGGACCTGCCGCAAGCCCGCGCGGACGCCATCGGCTGGATCAAGCGGGCGGTTTTTGCCAATCCCTTCATGGTCGCAGGCACCGGGCGCTTTTGTACCGAAGTCATGAAAATTCTGGGCGACAAGGCCTTCATCAAGACCGGCGCGGAAGGGGTGTTTTGTGCGTCGCTGCCAGAATATGGTCTGGGGATCGCGCTGAAATGTGATGATGGCGCAACCCGCGGTTCCGAAACCATGATGGCCGCCCTGTTGCGCCATGTCGGTGTTCTGGACGACGCGCATTTGGACGCAATGGCCCCCTGGCTGAACCCGCAACTGAAGAACCGTGCCAACAAAACCGTCGGCGACATCCGCCCCGCATCAAGCTGGCTGTCCTTCTGAGCATTCCGGTATTGTCCGAATGGGTTGAGCAATAGTCCCATTTTATAGGGACTGTTCAACACTATGCCAGCCGTCAGCGACCCGCTGTCCCCGCTAAGGCGTCCCCACTACGGCGTTCCTGAAGCGTTGTGCCGATGTCAGGGCATCCTTCAGCAGCGTGTCAAAAGTTTCGGGTGGATTCCCAGTATCCAGAAGACGGCGGAATGTGGCATAGGCGTCTGTCCTGGAACCATATGCGCGTAACGTCTGTTCGTCATTTACCCAGGCCAGAACAATCACTTTGGCTGTGCTGTCGAAACGATAGAACAGCCTGTATTGTTGCAAGAATTTCGCCCGGAACCAGTGCTTTCTGTTGTCGCCCAAAGTGTCGCCCTGCCGGAACGCCGGGGCACCAGGATCAACGGGGATCATTTCGCCCACCAGCTTGAAGATCGCGGCAAGCCGCTTTGTACAGTTCTTCTTCTGCCAGGTCTTGGGATCGCGTGTTTTCCGAATCTCGACTTCCCGGATCAAGTCTTCAAGCTGATCCAGGAACAGCGGGTGGGCATAAATAGACCACCCGTTTATGCATAGCGGCGCTTCTGCCGTTGCAGGCGTGTCTGTCATTCGTCATCGGGTGATAGTGAATCGTCAATATCAACATCCACACCGCCGACCAACCCATTCAATCGATCATACAGTGTGCCGGAGAACACGTGAAGACGCCCGGGATTCTGGCGAATGTCAGTCTCTAGGAAGTCAAGAAACGCACCCAATGCGGGATCATCCCCTGACTCACGGACAGGTTCTATATAGACCCGACCATTAAGGTCGATGCAGTAGCGTATCTGATCACCCTTTTGGAGTTTCAGTTGTTTGCGCACGCCGCTGGGTACCGTCGTCTGATAGCGATCGGTTAGCTTTGAGATATCTTGTGCAAGCACGACCATGGCGAACTCCCGATGAGCAAATCTGTCTTCTATTTTAGAGGTAATGCATTTGCATTACCGTGTCAAGATAAGGGTATGATATGCTGTATCACATTTGGTGGAAGTGGGTACGGCTTGTCTACACGCGCCGTCGAAGACGACACGCACCGTTCTGCACTTCAACGCACATAGTCAGGAGAAAAGAAAAAGCCCCCATGCTTTGCACGAGGGCTTTTCTTAGTGAGGCGGCGAACAGGGAGGAAGGCCGCCCCTCAGGGGACTTGTATCCGACCGGGGCGTGATTACGCCTTCCAGAAGGGCTTATTGGCTTCTTTGTCTGCGGCCTTACGGGTCAGGCCGATGTCAGCCAACATGCGGTCATCCAGGCCTTTCAGCTGACGGCGCTGTTGCGCGCGGGCCTGAAACCGGACCAGGGTGTTGATCGGGTTGATCGTTACTGTGCGCAGGCCGTCCAAGGCCGCTGCAGTTGCATCGACCATCAGAGCTGCCAACGGCGCGACCGGGCTTGCATTCCCGTAAACTTGATAAACATTCGCCATGACTGTCACTCCTACTTCTCAGGTTTCACAAGACAGTTCCGGGATTTCTCAGTCTGTGAGGGGTATCCGACCGGCTGTTCTTGTTCGGCATGTTTGCCTTACAAGGCTGAAATAGGCTCTTTTGACAAAACCGACAAAGGATATATTTTCATCCCTCAGATTAATTTTTCGAATGCGAAGGGATTGGGCCATGGTATCGCGTTTGCCGCCATTAAAGCCGCTTCCAGCCTTTGAGGCGGCCGCCAGATTGCTGTCCTTTACCGAAGCTGCGGATGAACTTTTTGTGACCCAGGCAGCGATCAGCCATCAGATCAAACAGTTGGAAGATGCGCTGGGGGTGCGCCTGTTTCGACGCCTGAATCGCGCGCTTCTGTTGACGGAGGAAGGCCAGGCCTTTGCCGGGGCAGTGCGTCAGGCCCTAGGCCAGATTGCCACCGCAGCCGATCGTGTGAAACGCCAGGACGCCACTGGGGCGCTGAATGTCAGTTGTTTGCCGTCTTTTGCCTCTGCCTGGCTGGTGCCCCGCCTGGCGCGATTCCGGGCACGCCACCCTGAAATCGATGTGCGTCTGGCGGCAGATTATGAACTGACCGATTTTACGGTTGAAGATATTGATCTGGCGATCCGCTGGGGAACCGGCGGCTATGATGATTTGTTTGAAATCCGCATGATGACGGAGGAAGTCTTTCCCGTGTGCAGCCCGCGCCTGCTGCAGGATCCCGAAAAACCGCTGGAGCGGTTGGAAGACCTGCGCCACCACACGCTGTTGCATGACGATATTCGAACCGATTGGCGGGTCTGGCTGACGGCTGCCGGGGTGACCGGCGTCAATCCGGACAAGGGCCCGCGCTATAACTATTCAAACCTGGTGCTGCAGGCGGCCATGGCGGGCGAAGGCATCGCATTGGGCCGCAGCGCGATTGCCCATGATGCGCTGGAACAGGGCCTGCTGGTCAAACCCTTCGATTTCTCCATCCCCAGCGACTATGCCTATTGGGTCGTCTGCCCCAAAGACCGCGCCGACCATCCTAAGATCAAAGCCTTCACCGAATGGCTGCTGGAAGAGGCGCGGTTGGATTAAGCCTATTTCAGAGGGTCAGTGGCCAGTAATGCCGCTGTGACAAGGTCTGGTTCTCTATCGATCACGTGCAATAGAGTGCGAGCGGTTTTATTGGGCGAAGATCTGTGTTGCTCCCAAGATTCAAGCGTTCGTTCATCAATACCAAACCGTCGGCTAAAATCCGCGCGCGTCAAATTCAGGCGAGATCGAATGGCGATCACATCTTTCTCAGGAACGGACTCGAAAACATTCGCGTCGATCCCTAGTTCTTTCAATTCACGGCACACCAACACCGCATCTTGCCGTGTTGTTTGCAGATCAATCGTCGCATCGGCACCCGTCGCCAATTTATCAATCGTTTGCTTTGCAGATTTAGGCGTTGCGCCCTTTTGAATCAAAAGTCGTGCAACAGAAACTAACTGACTTCCACCCACCATCTTCATTAAAAAGCTAACGGTCAAATGGGAATGGTTTCGGCCTTCGTCCGGGATTCGCGCCGCTGGTTCGAACTGCGCCTTGAATTTCGATTGTATTGACATCCAATTCCTCCATCACGACGGCCGCCATAACATTCAACTTTTTTCTATTCATTGGCGATGCGCCAACGCTCTCTATATGGACCTGCTCCACAAGCAACACACCACGCCCAAATCGTGTAACATTTCCCATTAAAATCAAGGATCCTTCGGGCGTTTGGAGTTCGAGCGTGACGAGATCGCCTGCGCTCATGTCCTCACTATACTTAACAATGATATCCTTTTCTGTAAACATTTATACGTAATCTCCGTAGCAAAGAAGCGAATCATTTCACTTCCCGTGTGACTATTTATAAATTTGCAAAACGCAGCATGGAGGTTTAGTTGACGTATCGGATATGATTGCAAATATATGTTAGACTTCAGTGCTACGGTGCTCAAAGGAAACTCAATCGACGATGTCAATTCTTGCAAAAACAAAACCCCACGACCGAATTCTTGTGGCTTTGGACACGCCGGATGTGGATCGGGCGGTCGCCTTGTCTCAGGCGCTGGCCGGGCAAGTGGGCGGAATCAAACTGGGGCTAGAATTTTTCAATGCCAATGGGCCGCAGGGGGTTCGCGACGTTGCACAGGCCGCATCCGAAAGCGCACCGACACCGCTGTTCCTGGATCTGAAGTTTCACGACATCCCCAATACCGTGGCAGGCGCGGTGCGATCCGTCATGCCGCTGGCGCCCGCCATTCTGAATGTTCATGCATCGGGCGGTTCGACGATGATGGCCGCAGCGCTGGATACGGCAACAACAGAGGCAGCGCGTTTAGGCATTGCCCGCCCGATGTTGATCGCGGTCACGGTCCTGACCAGCCTGGACGATGGCGATCTGGCAGCGGTGGGCCAGGCAACGCCAGCCCGCGATCAGGTTCTGCGCCTGGCCGCCCTGACCCAGAAGGCAGGATTGGACGGGGTTGTCTGTTCTTCTCAGGAAATCGCAGCCATCCGCGCGGAATGCGGCCCCGACTTCAAACTGATCGTGCCGGGCATCCGCCCCGCAGGAGCAGCGCTTGGCGATCAGAAGCGGGTGATGACACCAAAACAGGCGATTGCACAGGGCGCGGACTATCTGGTCATTGGACGCCCAATCACCGGGGCCGACGATCCCGCAGCCGCCGCCGCAGCCATCGCCGCCGAGGTGGATGCCTGATCAGTGACTCCTTGTTCCTGCCGTCCTGGCCTTCTATATACGGGCGGTTATGACCATTGACGCAAAAATCTGCGGGATTACCGATCCCATCGCGATGGAGGCCGCCGTTCGATATGGCGCGTCCATGGTCGGGCTTGTGTTTTTTCCGCCCAGCCCGCGTGCCCTGTCCCCGGAAGAGGCGGCCATGTTGCTGCGGCCTGTTCCAGGTCAGGTGACCAGCGTCGGATTATTCGTCGATCCCGATGACAGCCTGATCGACCGGGTTCTGGCACAGGTGCCGCTGGATGTGATCCAGTTGCATGGCAATGAGCCGCTGGATCGATGCGCCGGCTTGCGGGAGCGCACCGGGAAACAGATCTTTAAGGCCATCAAAGTGCGGGACGCAGAAGACCTAGTCAGCGCCAGCCAGTATGCCAAGGTCTGTGACCGCCTGTTATTTGATGCGAAACCGCCTGAAAATGCGACGCGCCCTGGCGGCAATGCGGAAGTATTCGATTGGACTGTGCTGGAAGGGCATCGCTGGTCCGTGCCGTGGCTGTTGGCCGGTGGCCTGACCCCGAACAATGTGAAAAATGCCATCCGCGTGACGGGCTGTCCGGGCGTGGACGCATCTTCAGGGATTGAATCCGCCCCTGGCAAGAAGGACCCGGCCAAGATTCAGGCTTTCCTGAAGGCCGTTGCCGAGGCTTAACCCAGCGCCATAAAAAATCTCAAACCTTTGATCTAGATCAAAGTATGCCCCGGCGCCGCCCCTTACTGTGGGGTCACGTCCTTCGGGGCGCGGTAGTGTCAGGCTGGGCTGCAATCCTGCCTGTCCTTCTATCCCATCCAAACTTGCAACCCTGTTCCGCTAGAGTCTTATCAAGCTTCCCACGGCGGAACGGGGTTGAATTTTTCCACCAGAAAATCGACGAAGGCCCGAACCTTGGGCGACAAGTGACGCCGCGTTGGGTAGACCGCGTTGATCGGCACTTCGATATCCCGATAGAACGGGCGCAGAATCCGCACCAGCTTGCCTTCCTGGACCTCCGGCGCGACAAGAAATTCTGCCAGACGCGCAATACCCAGTCCCGCCAGAACCATTTCGTGGATCGTTTCGCCATTATTGGCCGTGAAATTGCCTTCGGCCTTTACAGGATAGTCACTGCCATCCTGAAGCTTGAAGACCCATTCATTCAAATGAATCGCTGTGGAAAACGCCAGCCGGTTGTGATTGATCAGCTCCATCGGTTCCTTGGGTTCGCCATGCTGGGCCAGATAAGCGGGGGAACAACAGATCGCACGCCGACTGACCGCCAATTGCCGTGCCACCATGGAAGAATCCTGCAATTTGCCGAACCGGATGGCGATGTCCTGACCTTCTTCCACCAGATCCGACAGCGCATCGGTCAGGGTCATTTCCACATTCACATCGGGATAGCGGCTCAGAAACTCCGGAATTAATGGACTGATCTGGTGTTTACCAAAGGCAACGCCACAATTGACCCGCAATGTGCCGCGCGGCGTCGAATGGCGCTGACTGACGGACAATTCCGCCTCTTCCATATCCATCAGAATACGGGTGCAGCGTTGATAAAAGGCATCCCCCTCTTCCGTCGCAGAAAGTTGCCGCGTGGTCCTGTTCAACAGCCGCACACCCAGCCGATCTTCCAACCGCCCGATCTGTTTGCTGACAGCAGACGGGGTCAGTTTTAGCGCCCGCGCGGCGCTGGAAAAGCTGCCCTCTTCCACAACTTTGGTGAAAACAGCCATTTCTCCGGCTCTATCCATTCTCTTTTCCACTCCCAACCCGGTTATAGTCTTATGGTCACGTATCGCGACAAATTCGGTGATATTTATTCCTGATGCGCACAGATCATTGGATCATTCTCACGATTATTATGCAATGACGCAATTGCTAAGTATATGCCAACGAAAACGCGAGTCGCCCAAGATTTCCAGGATTGACCCTGACCGGCTCGCCCAAGGAGCAAAATTATGAATGCGGACTATCACAACACGCGCACAGACTATCTGGGATCCGCTGGATTTCCGACAGAAATCGAGGTGAAGCAGGCACTGGACCGTGCGGCAAAGGCCCGTAATGAAGCTTTGTGGGCTGGTGTTTCTGCAATTGGTCGCTTCTTCACAACCGGGTTTGCCCTGCGGGAAATCGGACGTCCCAGCGCCAGCCCTTGCAGATCCTAGAGCCCCCCTCCGACAGTCCGTTAAAATGGGGTGGTCCCCCTTCCACCGCATTGGACTTCGGTCAGAAAAACCCCGTCTTTTCAGGATGGGGTTTTTTTGTATGCCAGCGTCAATTTCGCCCTGCGTCCGGCTAAACAAATCCGCCCGGCAGCTTTTCCAGCCAACAACCGGATATCCGCCAGAGGCCGTCTTCCATCTGCTGTAAGGAATAATGCGCCATCCAGGCCGATCCATCGCTGGCGATGATCATCACATCCTGTTCGACCCGCCCGCCCCGTATTTCATAGTCTTTGAAATCAACAATCTTTGGGCTGATCAGCGCTGGATACCCGGACGTGACCATCTGCATGAAAATATCAGGATTGGAAAAGCGCTGTTGAATGACCGGTGCGGCATAGGAATAGGCGCCGGTCTTGTCGCCCTGGGCAAAGGCAGAGAGTTGTTCCTGAATGACACGCTTGACCGTGGCCTGTGCCGGATCACCCTGTGCGCCCGCTGTGGTCGCGCACAACCCCATCAACAGACCAACAGCAACCCACCGAAACATGTGTTTCATGACCCCATTCTCCCGAATGACACAACAGCCCCTCCCATAGGAAAGATACGCAGTGCCGCCGCGATAGGATCATCGTTTTGAAGATCAGGCCTTATCGAACGTATAGATGCACTTCGTTCTGGGCGGTGTTGCGGGTATCGGCCAACAGATTAATCCGACCCGGCTGAACCCCCATATCCGTCAGCGTGCGCAGCACGTCTTCCGCATTGCGCCGCGCGGCGGACCCGTTCAGCGCCACCTGGGCGGCATTGCCCCCATTCGGGCTGACAGCCACCAGATCGAACACGGCATCAGGCTTTGCGGTCAGTGCCTGGCTGACGGCGTTATACAGCGCCTGCTGATAGGGGACGTTATCGCGGTCAAAGCGGATGATCACCAGCGGCTCCGCATTCGGAGAAATACCCGCACTTGATGAGGCCTGGCTGGCCGCCGCAGCCTCGACCAGCGCAAAGGAGCGGCTGGCGATATTGGTACCGTACAATTCCCCGTTCTTGATGCCCAGCGCCAGGGTCGTCATATTCTGACGCTCGTTCGAGACATACAGATTATGGCGATTGATTTCCTGGGTCACGCTGGTCAGCATCCGGTCCAGATCGACCAGCGATTGATAGACCGAATCTTCCAGGATGCGCAGGCGGGCATGATCCTCGTCCACGGCGCCGCTCAGGCCATAGGTTGCCTGAACCGTGCTCAACAGGAATTTCCCGAAAGCGGCCTCGTCAGAAGCTTTGCTGTGCAGTGACGACAAGGCGGGGATGGTCTGTTCCACCGTCGCCAGAGAGGTCTGCGCCTGGTTCCATTGATCCACCAGAATGGGATTGCCCGGCGTTGTGCCCAATTGCAGACGCGATGTGATATCCGCCTTGGCCGTATGATAGGCCGTCGCACTGGCCGCGCTGTTGCCACGAATAGCATTCAGTTGGGATTTCAGCTCGGACACATTGGCGGTCAACTGGTTCAGGTCGCGCTCCATCTGCGCGATACGCTCACCCACCGCCGTGGTGCCATTATAGACAGCCGTGCGCTCGGCAGAGACCGTTCCGGCATCGCTAAGGGTCATCGCGGTCGGGGCCGTGGTTTGATTGGTGCCTTGAGCAGCCGAGCCGGTCGGGCTGGCCGCCGTGGTCGGGGTCGAAGAACCGCCAGCCGGGTCTTGCGAGTCCAGTGACGGCCACAGGGAGTCACATCCCGTCAGCATCACGCAGGTCGCGCCGATCAAGCCTAGCATTTTAAAAGAAGTGGTCATGCCCTGCACCGCCCTATCTTTAATCAGGTCGCCGTGACGCCCGAAATCCTCCGAAATCAAAACCCCCGCCAAAGACCCCCATCATCAGAAGCCTGTCTGCGGTTGCTTTCCACACTTACCGTCAAACGCACCCGGATTTTAACAGGATATTTGATCCGGTTCACCCAACAATCGGTGTCCCCATGATCCCGTGATCCAGCGTTTGTCCGGCACTCCCCCAATTCTTCCACCCGCCGCGTTCCGCAAATCCAATTGATCTGACCAATCCGCCCGACCAATCCCTCAAAACGCGCGACCGTCTCCGCCAGGCCCTGGCTCCCAAAATCCGCATCGGAACCCGGACCCTAAATCCACTGTCAGACACGCCCCATCAGGGCGGCTTAAACGCCAGCTAAGTGCTTATCCTAAAGGACAAACCGCACCCGTCGCCAGGCCCCAAAGCAATCCGACTGAGCGGATACTACTTTACCCTTTGCGCGGGGACAACCCGCATTCTGATAGACAATAGCGCGAATCCCATTGGACTCACGCGGTTTTTCCCATCCAACGGCGCTCTTGGCCGGGACTGTGCCCTCCCTGCAACACAGCCGCGATGCACGCCGGACCCACGCCCCCCATATTATCTCCAGCACCGCACCCATCCATCCGATACCACCCGGATTTTACATTTTTGCGAAAATCACCCTTGCCAACCCGTCCCACATCGCCTATCAACCGCGCCGCGTCACCGCACCAGCGGACGCCTGCGCGCCCCTAGCTCAACTGGATAGAGCACCTGACTACGGATCAGGAGGTTGGGAGTTCGAACCTCTCGGGGCGCGCCATTTTTTCTCAATAATATAATTCCAATCCCGTCTTTGCCGGTGCCCAGCTTCAGCGTGCTCACCGTCGAGCATGATTAATTCTCAGCACCAGAACAGATTAATTTTCTTTTTGTTCTTTTTAAATTGAACTTTTGAGGTTTTTGCCCATAATAAGACCGGGCCCTTTTAGGATAACCCCTCTCTGGCGACCGCGCAGTCAACGGATCGAAGAAATGTGCCCGAAAGGCCGGGGCTGTCTCTCAGAGGCCCTGATAACCGGACGGACAACGCGTTACTCCAGCGCAAATTGAGCGCTCTTCCCGGTGCCCCACGGGTGTTGGTGAAGAGCAAGGCAATCGGGATCCCGCTGAACACACCAATCGGCGGAGGATGTTCAATATGGAGTACGGAAATGGCAACGAAGTACTGGCTTCAACAAACGCTGGGTGGCGGGTATCCCGCTGATCCTGGAGATGTTGTGCAAACCAAACTCAGGCTTCAGGCGCAAGGCTACTATCGTGAACCAGACTATGGGATCACAGAATACCCTGATACCCCGATGTTTGACGGAATCAAGCGATTCCAGAGTGACAATGGCCTTCAAGTTGATGGCTTGATGCGCCCAGGTGGACCAACGGAAACAGGGCTTGCGGCAAGGTCGCCACGATACACTTGCTCAGAGTGCGGAGCAAAGCACGGTGGTGTGTATTCTCCAACTGTATGCGCAGACTGTTGGCTAAAATCATAGTTCTAAGTGGTCGAACGCGACGGGGTCCAATCCCCGTCGCGTCTTGCTTTTTTTATTCGAGCCCTCCAGCTTATGAAACAATCGATTTCGTGCTTGGTATAACCAAGCAGCTCACCCATCTCGCGAGAGTCATGCTCTGTTTCTTTGCGGGTCTGATAACCCCGCAAGCGGTTCGCATGGGCCTTGTCGATTCGCCATTCCTCGCCTGGCAACGCATAGTAGAGAGAGCGAATTTCCTCATCCTGACCAAACATTTTCTGAATGTGCAGGATATCCCGTTTGATAATCCGGCCCGCTTGCACATGGGGTTCAAACTCCGCGTCGGGGAATTCAAATTCGGCGCGTGTCAACTCCGAGAAATAGGCCAGCGGCTTGACGCCCGCCAACATCAACTCAAGTTCTCGCTCTTCATGAGGGCCAATTTCTGGCGGCGGTTTATCGAAACCCAATGTTTACACACCTTTTTGTTTTCTTGTTCGCGTTTAAGCTTAACAAACTGACCCTAGTCTAAAGCGGAGTTTAAATGAATTCCATCTTCTGTAGCGATTGGAATGTTTTTCAGAATCTTACTCCAATCGCTGGGTCCTTTTTCTTTTGCAGAAAGCCTATAGGACGCACCAAGGTGGATGTGGTCTTGATTGGTCACCTGTGGCCAAATCAATAGCCATATGAGTTTCTACGATGGGTGCCCTTTAGTGGCGCAGCGTTCTCTATTGTTCTTTGTCGTAAACCTGCACGCATACGGCGCTGCAACAAAAGCAGCAATGAAGAAACTGAACTGTATTTTGAGAAAGACCGCCTGATACAGAGAGGTGACTCATGATTAAAGTGTTATCCGGGGTCTGGCCCCTTCTCATTGGTATCGTGTTCATCATGCTGGGCAACGGCATGCATTTCACCCTTATTGGTCTTCGTGGCGGGATTGAGAGCTTTTCGTCCCTGGAACTGGCTATTGTCACCTCTGGCTATTTTATCGGCTTTCTTTCCGGTGCGCGTCTTAGCCCCTTGTTGATCCGGCGGGTTGGGCATGTGCGCGTCTTTGCGGCACTTGGCAGTTTTATGTCGGCGGCGCTGATCACATTTCCCTTACTGGCCGAACCCTGGACCTGGACGCTCCTGCGGATACTTATTGGTTTTTGTATGTCTGGTGTTTATGTCACGGCTGAGAGTTGGCTGAACAATGCTGCCACCAACGAAACACGCGGCAAGGTTCTTTCGGCTTATATGATCGCGCAGACACTTGGCATCATCGGGGCGCAGGGACTCCTGACGCTGGGAGATGCCGGGACCTCTGTACTCTTCATCGGCGCCTCCATTTTGGTATCTATTTCTTTCGCGCCGATTTTGTTATCTGTTGCCTCCGCCCCAACGGTTGAGGTTGCGCGCCCAATGCCGTTGCGTACCCTTTTTTCGAGTTCTCCGCTGGGCACAGTTGGGATCTTCCTATTAGGGACAGTCTATGCGACGCAATCAGGTATGGGGGCGGTTTTTGGCACTCAGATTGGAATGCCGGTCGCCCAGATATCGTTGTTTGTCGCGATGTTGTTCGCGGGCGCGCTGGTATTTCAATATCCCATCGGCTGGCTTTCAGACCGGGTAGACCGGCGTAAGCTGATTTTTGGCGCGGCCTGTCTTGGCGCGGTGGCGTGCATATTGGGGTGGGTTACCGACGGCGGTCTTTGGCCCTTAATGGCAGCAGCCTTTTTGGCTGGAGGGATGACAACACCTCTTTATGCCCTGTTTCTGGCCTATACCAATGATTCCCTTTCACCCGAAGATATGCCGGCAGCATCCGGGGGGCTTGTCTTCATCTTCGGGCTGGGTGCCATCGCTGGTCCAATGGCTACTGGTTGGGCGATGGAGGGGCTTGGCCCTTTCGCATTCTGGGTCGTGCTGGGGGCGACTTTTGGGGCAATTGCGCTCTATGCCCTATATCGCATGACACAGCGCGCCGCCGTTCCAGTGGATCAGACAGAAAGCTATATCGGTGTTATACCAACTTCATCGCTGGTCGCGGTAGAAGCAGCGGGAACCTGGGCCGCAGAGCAAGCAGACTCAGAACGCGAAGCAAACGCTTAAAGGTGCCACTAATATGCAGTCAGCAACACGCCACAAAGACGCACTGCAATGTCCTTTCCCCCATCCCAAGGTCCGCCCATGACCGCCTTGCCCCGCCTGAAAGCCATTACCGTTGGGTCGGCGACGGTGGATATTATTGCGACGGTGGCCAGTGATGATATTGAGCGGATGACGCTGCATAACAGCACGACGTCCTTCCTGTTGCTGGAGCCAGGCCGCAAGGTGGATGCGTCTTCGGTGATTACCCAGACCGGCGGCGGGGCGGTGAATGCGGCGGTGTCGCTGGCGCGCCTGGGGCTGGATGTGTCGGCGCTGGTGAAGCTGGGCGAAGATCATAATGCAGAGAAGATCATCGACCGGCTGAGCCAGGAAGGGATTGGGACCAACCTGGTGCGGACCTGTCGGGGGGATGGCCCCGATGAAGCGGGCGGCGAGACCACCGCCGTATCGGTGATGATTGCGTCCCATGATCGCAATGCGGCGATTTTCACCCATCGCGGGGCCAATGGTTTCCTGACGGAGGCGGATGTCGCCCCCCAGGCCTTTGCGGGGGCCGATCTGGTCTATGTCACCAATCTGAGCAATGACTCGGCAAATCGGTTTCCCAGTATTGTCTCCCACGCCAAGGCGGCAGGGGCCTTTGTGGCGGTCAATCCGGGCATTCGGCAATTGACGCGCAAGACCGATCCGTTCTTTGACAGTCTGCGCCATGTCGACCTGCTGGTCTGTAATTATGAGGAAGCCCGCGCCCTGGTCCCGGCCCTGGTCAATCGCACCGGATGGGAGCGCCAGTCTGCGCCATTGCTGGAGGGAGAAACCGGGCCCTGCCTGGAGATTGAAGGGTTCCGGCTGAGCCTGGCCGACTATACCCGCCGCCTTATGGATCTGGGGCCGCGCTATGTCGCGGTCACCCATGGCGCGAACGGGTCCTATCTGGCCGATGATACCGGCCTGCACCACCAATCTGCGATCCAGACACAGGTTTTGGGAACCGTCGGGGCGGGTGATGCCTTCGCCTCCACCCTTGCAGCGGCGTTGGTGCGGGGCGAAGACAGCCCCCGGGCAACCCTGTTGGCGGCGCATAATGCCGCATCGGTCGTGCGCCATGTCGATGCCCAGGGCGGATTGATGACCCTGGACGCGCTGAAGAAGGCGGCGTTTGAATGAGCCTGCGGATAGGGACAGTGTCGCACAAGCCCATGTGACATTTCTTTTCAAAAAGAGTAGACAGGTCGCCATGACACAGGATGCGACTGATAATCCGACCGAGGATCCCGGTGAGGCTACCCCGCCCCAGAAGCTGGAGGCGGCGATTGGGGCTGAGATCCGACGGCAGCGGAAGCGCCAGGATATGACCATGGCGATGCTGGCCGATGCGGCGGGCCTGTCGCAGGGCATGCTGTCGAAAATTGAGACCGGCCAGACCAGCCCGTCGCTGGCGACCCTGGCCAGCGTGGCAGAGGCGCTGGCGGTGCCGCTGTCGTCCTTCTTCAGCGCCACGGAACAGAGCCGCGATGTATCCTATGTGCCCAAGGGTCAGGGGATCGGCATTGATCGGCGGGGCACACGGGCGGGTCACTTGTATCACCTGCTGGGTCATTCCGTGCGCGGCGCGCTGGAAATGGAACCCTATCTGATCAAGCTGGATGAAGGATCCGAGCCCTATGATGAATTCCGCCATGAAGGGATGGAGTTCATCCATATGCTGTCGGGCAAGGTCAATTATCGCCATGGGGACAGATATTATACGCTCAATCCCGGCGACTCCCTGTTCTTCGATTCCATGTCGCCCCATGGCCCGTCAGAGCTGTTGGAGCTGCCGGCCATCTATCTGTCGGTGATCGCTGCGCGCACCAAATCGGATGATGACTAAATATTCCTTGTAAGATTATCTGTTTCCTATTAGTAATATCGCCCATCCGCTAATAACAGGAGCAGCGCGGCGATGTGTGGCATTGTAGGACTGTATTTAAAAAACCCGGATCTGCGATCCAAGCTGGGCCATCTTTTCGCGCCGATGCTGATGGAAATGACCGATCGTGGCCCGGATAGTGCGGGTTTCGCGGTCTATCGCGATGGAACGGACAGCGCCAAGGCAACCGTCTATGACCCGGACGAGGCATTCGATTGGGCGATGATCGCGTCTGAAATGACCAATGATCTAGGCTTTGCGGTTTCTGTCACGCGCAGTTCCACCCATGCGATCCTCAGCGCACACAGCGATCCCGACACGATGCGCCGCTGGCTGGTGACCCATCATCCGGAAATCCGCATCATGAGTACCGGCAGTTCGCTGGAAATCTATAAGGAAATCGGCCTGCCGGTTGATGTCATGGACAGGTTTGGTGTCACCCAGATGAGTGGCAGTCACATGATTGGCCATACCCGCATGGCAACCGAAAGCGCGGTGACGACCGAAGGGGCCCATCCGTTCAATACCGGGGCGGATCTGTGCCTGGTGCATAACGGCTCGCTGTCCAATCACAACGGGCTGAAGCGCTGGCTATCGCGCGACAAGGGGCTGGTGTTCCAGACCCAGAATGATTCAGAGGTCGCAGCGGGGTATCTGTCCTGGCGCCTGTCCGAAGGGGCCAGCCTGGCCGAAGCGCTGGAAGCCGCCCTGAAAGATCTGGACGGATTTTACACCTTCACCGTCGGGACCAAGGATGGATTCGCCGTTTTGCGCGATCCGGTTGCCTGCAAGCCTGCCGTGATGGCTGAAACCGACGATTGGGTGGCCATGTCATCCGAATTTCGCGCCCTGGCCCGCCTGCCCGGTGTGGAGAAAGCCACAGTCTGGGAACCAAAACCCGCAACTGTTTATAGCTGGGGTCACGAGCATCATGCGGCAGCATGAGCTCAGACAAACAAGCATCATGCAGCCGCATGAGCGCACACAAACAAGCATCATGCGGCAGCATGAGCGTGAACTAGAGATTCGGACCCTTTGTAATTTCCGCAAATCCAACATGGCAAACATCCCCGTTTGCTGAAGATTTGCCCAAGGATGAGTATGATGAGAGAGATTGATCTGACCGATGGCGATATCCGCCAGTTAAACCGCATCCTGCAGCGCCGCGATGGCAATCAGGATGCCCTTTTCACCGTCACCAACCCGATGGGTCGCCATTCCCTGGCGGCGGGCCTGATGGATGACATAGAAGTCCAGATCAAAGGTCATGTTGGCTATTACTGTGCGGGCATGAACAAACACGCCCAGATCACCGTTGACGGCAATGCAGGCGTTGGCGTGGCCGAGAATATGATGAGCGGCTGTGTCCGGGTGAAGGGCGATGCCAGTCAGTCTGCTGGCGCGACCGGGCATGGCGGGTTGCTGGTGGTGGAAGGCAATGCGTCGTCCCGCTGTGGCATATCCATGAAGGGGATCGACATCGTTGTGCAAGGCTCTGTCGGGCATAACTCCGCCTTTATGGCACAGTCCGGACATCTGGTGATCTGTGGCGATGCCGATGATGGGCTGGGCGATTCCATCTATGAGGCGGTGATCTATCTGCGCGGCGAGGCACGGGGACTGGGCGCCGATTGCATCGAAAAAGAGATGACCGACGAACACCGTGCGACTTTGCAGGGCCTTTTAGACACAGCAGGGATCGTCGCGGATGCGAATGACTTCCGGCGCTACGGCTCGGCCCGTCAGCTTTATAATTTCAAGATCGACAATGTCAGCGCGTATTAAGGACCCATCATGAGCCAAGATCACCCAGATTTACGGGAATCCTATCTATTTGACCGGCCCACTATCCGCGATATCCAGCGGGCAGCCGATAAGGGGATTTATCACATCCGGGGTGGTGGGGCGAAACGGCGCCTGCCGCATTTTGATGACCTGGTCTTTCTGGGGGCCAGCGTGTCGCGCTATCCGCTGGAAGGATATCGCGAATCCTGCGGCACCGATGTGACATTGGGCGCGCGCCATGCACAAAAGCCGCTGAAAATCGATATCCCCATCACCATTGCGGGCATGAGTTTTGGCTCCCTGTCGGCCAATGCGAAGGAAGCCCTGGGGCGCGGGGCCTCTGAAGTTGGCACCAGCACCACGACCGGTGACGGCGGCATGACCCAGGAAGAACGCGGCCATTCGACCAAGCTGGTCTATCAATATCTGCCGTCACGTTATGGTATGAATCCCGATGATCTGCGCAAGGCGGACGCGATTGAAGTTGTCATCGGTCAGGGCGCAAAGCCCGGCGGGGGCGGCATGCTGCTGGGTCAGAAAATCTCCGACCGCGTGGCGGAAATGCGCGACCTGCCCAAGAATATCGACCAGCGCAGCGCCTGTCGCCATCCCGATTGGACCGGGCCCGACGATCTGGAAATCAAGATCCGGGAATTGCGGGAAATCACCGACTGGCAGGTGCCGATTTATGTGAAGGTTGGGGCAACGCGGACCTATTACGACACCATGCTGGCGGTCAAATCTGGCGCGGATGTCATCGTGGTCGATGGCATGCAGGGCGGGACAGGTGCCACCCAGGACTGTTTCATCGAACATGTCGGAATCCCAACCCTACCTGCGGTGCGGATGGCGGCAGAAGCCCTGCAGGAGTTGGGCATGCATCGCACCGGCGTTCAGCTGATCGTATCAGGCGGAATTCGCTGTGGGGCGGACGTGGCAAAGGCGATTGCGCTGGGCGCTGACGCAGTTTCCATCGGAACGGCGGCCCTGATCGCCCTGGGGGACAATCGCCCGGATCTGGCAGAAGAATACGCAAAACTGGGCTCTGCACCCGGCTTTTATGATGATTGGCAGGCAGGGCGCGATCCGGCCGGGATCACCACCCAGGACCCGGACCTGTCCAGCCGCCTGGATCCGATCAAAGCGGGCCATCGCCTGGCGAATTATCTGCGGGTGCTAACCTTGGAAGCGCAAACTCTGGCCCGGGCCTGTGGTAAGAGCCATGTCCATAATCTGGAGCCGGAAGATTTGAATGCGCTGACAATCGAAGCCGCCGCCATGGCAAAAGTGCCGCTGGCCGGGACAAACTGGATACCGGGACAGGGTTTCTGATACAATAATGGAATAGGTTGAAGCAAAGGGGATTTGGGGATCATGAGCAAACTGGAAGCTTTCGCAAAAAAGAACGGCGTTAAATACTTTCTGGTCAATTTCACCGACCTGTCAGGCATTCAGCGGTCCAAGCTGGTCCCGACGCCTGCCATCGCCGGGATGGAAAAGAATGGCGCGGGCTTTGCCGGATTTGCCACCTATCTGGATATGACGCCCGCCTTTCCCGACCTGTTTGCCGTACCCGATCCAGACAGTGTGATCCAACTGCCCTGGAAACCAGACGTCGCCTGGGTTGCAAGCGATCTGGTGATGGAGGGGAAACTGGTTGAACAGGGGCCCCGAAACGTCCTGAAACGCCAGGTCGAAAAGGCTGATGCCGCCGGATACAGGCTAAAAACCGGGGTGGAGGCTGAATTCCACCTGATCACCCCGGAAGGCGATGCAATTTCCGACGGTCTGGATACCGCCGCCAAGCCCTGTTACGACCAACAGGCCGTCATGCGCCGCTATGACGTGATCGCGGAAATCTGTGATGCGATGATCGGGCTGGGCTGGGGTCCGTATCAGAACGACCATGAAGATGCCAATGGCCAGTTTGAAATGAACTGGGACTATGACGATGCCCTGATCACCGCAGACCGTCAGGCGTTTTTCAAATTCATGGTGCGGTCCATTGCGGAAAAGCATGGCCTGCGCGCGACCTTCATGCCCAAGCCGTTTATGAACCTGACGGGCAATGGCTGTCACATGCATCTGTCCCTATGGGACAAGACCGGCAAGAAGAACCTGTTTTCCGACAACAAGGGCGAATTGGGCCTGTCGGACCTGGCCTATACCTTCCTGGGCGGGCTGATGCGTCATGCATCCGGTATGTGTGCCCTGACCAATCCCACCGTGAACAGCTATAAACGGCTGAACGCGCCCGTCACCCTGTCCGGCTCCACCTGGTCGCCCAATACGATCAGCTATGGTGGCAACAATCGCACCCATATGGTCCGCATCCCCGATCCGGGCCGGTTTGAATTGCGCCTGGCCGATGGGGCGGCCAACCCCTATCTGCTGGCCGCTGCGGTTCTGGCCGCCGGCATGATCGGCATGGAAACCAAGGCCGATCCCGGCAAACGCCTGGATATTGATATGTATACCGAGGCTCATAAGGCAAAGGGCGCCAAGAAGCTGCCAATCTATCTGATCGACGCGATTCGGGAATTCGCCAAGGACAAAACCCTGGGGGCCGCCCTGGGCGAGGATTTCGCCAAATCCTATATCACGATCAAAACCCGGGAATGGAATGACTATGCCCGCCATCTGACCGAGTGGGAGCGAGCCAATACCCTGGATTGCTAAAAAATATCGAAAACCCTGTGACCGCGATCACTGCTTATTTTGAAAAAGTGGCACTACCTTAATACCCATCGGTAGGGACGATCCATCGTTCCGAAAAAGGCAAACCGTCGGTAACGGCGGGACGCAAAGTTACCGGTCCCAAAGCGATTTTAGACACCTTTGGGACAGCGGGACCGCCGGGAAATGTGTGTTGATCTGTCCAAACCGAAAGTCTGTGCTGAATGTCCAGTCGCCAAATTGTGGCCTATACCGTTATCCTGTTGTTTCTGGCGCTGCCGATGATCGCGCTGCCCTTTGTCGGCCGGCAAATTCTTGAGCGGCTGGAATTTTCCGGCCCTAATGCTGTGCAAGGCACCCCGATTACAGATCCCAGCCTGATGATCCGCCTGGTCACCACCCCCCTGATTGGATTGGTTGAAGATGACACAAAGACACTGGTTGCAGCGATTGACTTGCCGACACGCGAAGTGGCCGCCCAGCTTTGTGCCAAGTCGGCCTATGTGAATGATGCCATCCAAATTTATGCTGCCAGCAATCCAAACCGGGTCGATCCCATTCGGGATATGGTGGATAATGATCCCAGGCTTGTGCGATTCTTAAATCAGGAATTTCCCACCTTCTTTATCATCAAGGCCCGGATCACACCGCAAATGGCATATCAGGGGGAGGCCCTTCGCATGGACATTTATGAATGTTCTGGAAACAGCTTTCGCCGGGTCGCCGCCAAAACAGAGCGATAACGCCTGATAAGAGCATCATGCGCTCGCATGAGCTCAGACATAATGCTTTTATCCCTATTTTTCAGCAAATACGTCGTCGCAAACCATTCCGCTTGCGAAGGCTTTGCTTTAGTTCCTTGTTTGTTTCAATATCCTCCCCTAGAGTTCCAGGCATAGGAGATCCCCCCAATGGCAGAATCATACCCTGACCCGGTTGTTTTCGACACGCGCCCGGATGCGACGCTGGCCGTCACCCGCGGCACGGTTCGTCTGTTGCGGAATATGGGCATGGCCTGCCTGACGGAGGTTTCCCTGAATACTGGCCGTCGGGTCGATGTGCTGGCGCTGGATAAAAAGGGACAGGCAACGGTGGTGGAGGTTAAATCCTCACTTGAAGATTATGCCGTAGACTCGAAATGGACCGAATATCTGCCCTTCTGCGACCGGTTTTACTTCGCCGTGCCGGTCACATTTCCTGTCGAAATTCTGCCAGACTCTGTGGGCCTGATCATCGCAGATGCCTATGGCGCATCCATCGAACGGCCCGCCGCAGAGGGGACCATGAATGGCACCCGTCGAAAGGCGCTGACGCTGCGTTTTGCCCGGTTGGCCGCAGATCGTTTTGCTGATCTGATGGATCCAAAGCTTACGGCAAAACGGATTTAAGGCAAAACGGATTTAAGGCTGTCCATCGCCTCGATCAATGCCCGCATGATGCCGGGTTCAGTGGCAGAATGGCCCGCATCATCAATGATTTTCAACCGTGCATCTGGCCAGGCTGATACCAGGTCATAAGCAGAAGTCGGCGGGCAGACCACGTCATAGCGTCCCTGTATGATGATGCCCGGAATGCCATGCAGGCGATGGACATTCTCAAGCAATTTATTTTCACCCAGGAACAGCCCGTTGGCGAAATAATGGGCCTCTAACCTTGCCAGGGGCAGGGCGGCATCCCGAAATCCAACAGATCGCAGACTGTCGGCATTTGGGCGCAAGGTTGAACAGACCGCCTCATAACGGCTCCAGATTTCAGCAGCGATGCCGTGCACGGCCTCATTGGGATCATTCAGACGCCGCAAATACGCCGCCAGGGGATCGGTGCGCTCTTCTGCGGATAAATGCCCAATAAAGCGGGCATGTTCTTCTGGAAAGAATGTCCCCATACCCTGCAGGAACCAGGACACTTCCTTGGGCCGACACAGAAAGATGCCGCGCAAAACCAGTGCCTGTATGCGATCAGGATGGGTTTGCGCATAAGCCAGGGCCAGGCTGGACCCCCAGGACCCGCCAAAGACGACCCAGGAGTCAATTCCCAGCATTTCACGCAGCGATTCAATATCTTTGATCAATCGGCCGGTATCATTATTGCGCGTTTCCGCCGCCGGGCGCGATCGGCCTGCGCCGCGCTGATCATGCAGAATGATGCGATAGAATTCCGGATCGAAAAACCGTCGATGGCCAGGCGTCGTTCCGGCCCCTGGTCCACCATGCAAGAAACAGACAGGCACGCCCTCAGGGTTGCCGCTCTCCTCCCAATAGATACTATGAGGCGGTTCCACGTCTAAGTGGCCGCTGCGGATGGGTTCAATGGCTGGGTACAGCCGATCTCGGGACATAATGGGTCCTGTCGATGGGATTAAAAAGGAGCAACTGCAGTGCAGTATGGCCTGTACACGTCGGGGGTGCAAAGCCGATTATCAAGGCGTAAGGCATTGCGGATTGGACTGGGCGGCGGGGCACTTCTGAGCCTGGGGCACCAGACAGGCCTGGCGGCACCAGATGGCCCCTTGTCGTTTCTTGCGACCATTATCGCTGTTGATGACGGACGATCTGTCCGACTGGCCGATGGGCGCCGGGTGGTTTTGCCTCATATTCTGCCCCCCGGACCGGACCGCCACGCCGCGATGACCGACACAACCCCGATCCGTCAGGCCGCTCAAGGGCTGGCGGATTTGGTGCTGGGGCAACAGGTTCGCGTCGACCTGGATGCCATCGCCCAGGATCGCTATGGCCGCTTACGTGCAAAACTGTCCCTGAAGGGTCTGGATGTCGCCGCCCTGCAAGCCCGAAACGGATGGGTGCGGGTCTTCCCGGAGCCCGGCGCTGACCTTCAGGATATCAAGCCCCTGCTTGCGGCGGAAACAGCCGGTCGGACGGCGGTGACAGGATTCTGGAAAACGGCCCTGTTTCAAATCCACCCCGCCGGGTCTTATGAAAGCGGGTCAGACCGCTTTGAAATTCTTTCTGGTCGCCCCCGGAATGTGACCCAAATTGGCAACCGCGATCATCTGGAATTCGGCGCGGACTGGAGAACTGATTTCACCGCTGGATTGGATAGATCGCTGCGAAAGGTCATCGATCCCGAAACACTGATTGGCACACCAGTCGAACTGCGCGGCTGGATACGCCACTGGAACGGCCCCTTCATGGAAATCACACAGCCAGGCCAGATCGCGCTGTTATAGGGGTTCCGCCGCATCCATCAGCAGGTCGGAAGGCAGATCAACCCGGCGTCCGATGGAAACCTTCAGCTTTTGCAGCGCGCGGGATTCCAATTGCCGCACCCGTTCCTTGCTGACGCCCAGAACCTTGCCCAATTCTTCCAGCGTCGCACCGTCTTCGACCATGCGGCGGCGATGGATAATGGTCTGTTCCCGCTCCGTCAGTTCACCGATCGCTTCCGCCAACCAGCGGGATCGGCTTTCAGCATCTCTCAGCCCGGTCACAACCTCTTCCGGGTTGGGTCCTTCATCCTGCAGGAAGCCGATCCATTCCTCCTCACCGTCCTCACCGACATGGGCGTTCAGGGATTGGTCGCCCGCAGACATGCGACCTTCCATCTGTTCCACATCGCCGACATTCACATTCAATTCCTTGGCGATCTTAAGGCGCTGGGCAGGGGTCATTTGTGTGGCAGAGGCATCTGATATCTTGGCCCGCAGCCGACGCAGATTGAAGAACAAAGATTTCTGAGCAGCCGTAGTACCCGTGCGCACAATCGACCAATTGCGCAGAACATAATCCTGCATGGCAGAGCGGATCCACCAACTGGCATAGGTCGAAAACCGCACATCCCGTTCCGGTTCAAACCGCGCGGCGGCCTGCATCAGACCGACATTGCCTTCCTGAACCAGATCGCCCATCGGCAGACCATAATTGCGGAAGCGCGACGCCATGCTGATCACCAGACGGGTATAGCAATTAACCAGCTCATGCAGGGCTTTTTCGTCCTGCTCATCCCGCCACAGGCGCGCCAGATCCATTTCATGATCGCGCGATAACAGCGGTTGTTTCATGGATTGGCGGATATAGCGAACATTCGCGCGCTGGGTTGCTGGATCGTCGAGATGTGCCATCTTACCTGCTCCTGCTGAGGTCTGTCTGTATTGACGTTGCGGGCCAGCGTTTCAGATCCTTTGCCCGCTCACACCCGGATCAATCCCGCAGATCGAGCGCTTTGGCCTACTTTGACGATACGTCACAGCAGCCCGATTGGATCATGTTGCGGTGCAACGGTAGCATGGACCCTTCACAATCCATGGACACGATCCCGTGATCCCGGAATTCGGAGGCACTGTCGTGTAACAGCATAATGCTGCGCAGGGTGCTTTTTTACTCTTCAAGCTCATGCTGCGCATGATGCTTATGTTTGTATTCAGCTCATGCTGCGCAGGATGCTTTAGATTTCCACCCGCTGTTCAATCTCTCCGGTCACCGCCAGACGAACAGCGGCAAGACGGCCGCCGCGCCCGGCCCCGCTGTCGACAGAGATTGTATACTCCCCCTCAACAATGCCGCTGGCATCGGGATCATAACCCCGCACGATGCGCTGGAATCCTCGATAGGGTCGATTAATTTCAGCAAAGCTGCGGGCCGCCCACCAGAAGGAATCCGCCTGTCGGGCCAGGGGCTTGTCGATATCCAGCCCCGCATGGACAAACAACAGCGCCCCATCATCCGTATAGGCCGCACGCTTCAAGGCGTTCTGCAATGCATCATGACCAGGCAAGGCGCGCGCCGCCTGGCGCAGTCGATTGGTCCAGTAAGTCAGGGCCAAAGTCCCTTCTTTCGCCTGAAGCGCACCTTCTTCCGGGTTAAAGCCCAGGGCCTGCATCATCGACCCCATGCCGCGCTGAAGCATCCAAGTCAGGACTTCGGCAGGATTTGGGGCGAATTGCAGTTGCATCAGCTTCCACCACATTTCCTCCTGCGCGCCCCGCAGATAGACCAGATCGTCGACATGCCGGAAGGGATCGAAAGACAGGAACCAATTGCGAAACCGCAGCAATTCCTCCAGCACACCCGGACCATCGGTGCCATAGCCCCAGTAATTGCCCAGATACACGACGCGATCACCAAAGCGGATGTCTTCGGCGATGGTGTCATGCAGCGCCATCAGTTTATTTGAATCGCCATGAATTGCGCCAATCGCCCAGACCCTGTCAGTGGCGCGCAACACGGTAAATCGCTCGGATTGGCTCATGGATCAGCTGAGGATGTTGTTATCAGGACGGCACCTGCCCTGTCGTACCCGACCATGGCACAGACAACGCAGGCGCAGCCTATCATTCCGAAACCGGGGGGGACAGAAAATTCAGGCCCGCCCCCAGATCGGGAACGGGCCTTTATCTTCTTTTGCACAGCCAACAACACGTTGCCTTGGCATGTGCCAAAAACTGCCGAATTTACGCGGCGGCTTTTTCCATCATTTCTTCCAGCTTCAGCGCCGCTTCTTCTTCGCCCAGCTCTTCAACTGCGGCGAATTCACGGGCCAGACGGTCCAGCGCCGCCTGATACAATTGGCGTTCGCTATAGGACTGGTCCGGCTGGTTTGCGTTGCGGAACAGGTCGCGCACGACCTCTGCAATCGCGACCGGATCGCCGGAATTGATTTTTGCTTCATATTCCTGGGCCCGGCGGGACCACATGGTACGGCGAACCCGGCTTTTGCCCTTCAGGGTTTTCAGCGCGGCCTTCATCATGTCAGGCGACGACAATTTGCGCAGGCCGGACATATCCGCCTTCGCAACCGGCACCCGCAAGGTCATGCGGTCCTTGTCAAATTCAATGATGATCAATTCGATTTTCTGGCCGGCGATCTCCTGATCTTCGACGCCCAGCACCTTGCCAACCCCGTGGGTCGGATACACAACGAAATCACCTTTGGTATACGCACTTTTCTGTGACATTTTTGGTTCCTTGTACCCATCCATCGTGTGTCGCACCGGTCGTCCGTCGGGGGTGGTCTGATTTGGCACCCGTCCCCACGGACTCCGTCGATATCACGTCTCTGCCCGATCTTTCCATTAGGATGCCGGCGGGACTGCCAGCACCCATCCGTTCATGATCGTCCGCCTACCACTTCAGTCATTTCCCCTGGATCCGATGGGCTGACTCAGGGTCGAAGACTAAAAATACAGACCGAAAAAACCACCGCCGAAACCGTATGATTTCAGACAACTGGCCGCACATTTGTCGGAAAGAGTTGCCAGACCAGCAACCATTCAGCCCATCTTTCCTCTCTGTGATTTACACAGGGACCGTTGAGAGATTGGACCGAAAACTCTCCATATCTATCTCTATAATAGCACAAAAATTAGGGTGTTCCGAGTCCCTAATGACGTTATGTCGCGCTTTTTTTGTGCACCGCACGCTAAAAAGCCGATCCTAACAGTCCTTAATCAGGGTTGGGCAGGGTCAATTGCCTGAGCCACAGGCCCAGTCTCAGCTGCCTTCGCCCGGCTCGGAGGAGAAGTAATTCTTGAACTTATCGGGCACGCCCTGCCATTCCTCGGCATCCGCCGGGGCAACACCCTTTTGGGTAATCACCGGCCATTGTTCGGAATAGGTCTTGTTCAGCTCCAACCACTTATCCGCTTCGGACTCGGTATCGGGCAGGATCGCTTCGGCGGGGCATTCCGGTTCACAGACGCCGCAATCGATGCATTCATCGGGATGGATGACCAGCATGTTCTCGCCTTCATAGAAGCAGTCCACAGGACAGACTTCCACGCAGTCCATGTGTTTGCATTTGATGCAATCTTCGGTGACGACATAGGTCATTTCGGTCCCTCTCATTCCATGATACGGCCTTGGTGCGGAGCCTTGCCCCGCGAGACCCCTGTCTGATATTAGACTTCACCCTGTCTTCGCAACTGATTTCGTAAGGTCCATGGCACAAACACCCCCCAAATCGACTGAAAGTGACGCCGATCCCCGTCGCCATGCGCCCGCCACCCTGCGCAATCGCGACGCCATCCTGGCCATTCTGCCCCAGGCATTCGGCAGCGCTCTCCAGATTCTGGAGATCGCATCGGGCACCGGGGAGCATGCCGCCCATTGCGCACCCGCTCTGGCGAAAGCGGCCAAGGGCGGCTTTATCTGGTATCCCAGCGATTGGGATGCGGAAAACCTGCCCGGCATCGACGCCCATGCGAAGGCGGCGATGGCTGACAGTGGCCAGCCCGGCTGTATCGCGCCCGCCCAGCGCATCGATGTGTCGCAGGCTGACTGGACCCCCCAATGGACCCAACCGGGACAGGCCGGCCCTATTGAGGCGATATTTTGTGCCAATATGATCCACATTGCCCCCTGGGCCGCGGCGGAAGGTCTGTTTTCCGGCGCGGGTCGGCTGCTGCCCCGGAATGGGACACTGACCCTGTATGGCCCCTATCGCCGCAATGGGCAGCATACCGCGCCCAGCAATGCAGGTTTCGATGCCTCCCTGCAATCGCGCGATCCAAGCTGGGGCGTGCGCGATCTGGAGGGGGAGGTTGCGCCCCTGGCCCAGTGCAATGGCCTGTCCCTGCATAGAATAGAAACCATGCCCGCCAACAATCTGATCGTCATCTTCCGGAAGGACTAGGACCATGCGGCTTTCCCTGTTCAGCAATGCCCTGGTCGCGGTCTTGGTCGGCTTTGGCGGCAGCGTCGCCATCGTGCTGGCAGGGGTGCAAGCCGTCGGCGCGACTCCGGCGCAAAGTGCCTCCTGGATCAGCGCGCTGTGTCTGGCGATGTTTGTCACCAGCACCACCCTGTCGGTCCTGCACCGCATGCCCATCGTCACCGCCTGGTCGACGCCCGGTGCCGCGCTGATCGCCGCCACCGCCATTGGCGGGGTGCCAACCTATTCCATTGAGGTCGCGGTCGGGGCCTTCCTGTTTGCCGCCGCCCTGATCCTGCTGAGTGCCGCCGTGAAGCCGCTGGCAACCCTGATCGCCAAAATCCCCAGCGCCCTTGCCTCTGCGATGCTGGCAGGTGTGCTGATCGGCTTTTCCATCGCGGTCTTTGATCAGGCCGCGAAAGACCCGCTGTTGGTGCTGCCCCTGGTCGCGGTCTTCCTGATCGTTCGGATGGTCAGCGCCACCTGGGCGGTGATCGCCGTGCTGGGGGCTGGCATCGCCTGGGCCGCCATTCTGGGCAAGATCGCCCCGATGACCGGCGGGATTGAATTGACCAGCCTGGAGCTGATCACCCCCGTCTTTGACCCGGCCGCCCTGATCGGGCTGGGCCTGCCGCTGTTTCTGGTGTCCATGGCATCCCAGAACCTGCCGGGCTTTGCCGTGCTGCGGGCGGCAGGCTATGAACCCCCCACGCGGTCCGCCCTGGCGGTAACGGGCCTTGCCTCCCTGCTGACCGCCCCCTTTGGCGCCCATACCACGACCCTGGCAGCGATCACCGCCAGCCTGTGTACCGGGCCAGACACCCATCCAGACCCGAACAAGCGCTGGATCAGCGGCATTTTCTATGGGCTTGGCTATCTGATCCTGGCCGGCGTTGGGGTGTCCGTCGTAGCGGGCTTTGCGGCACTCCCCACCGGCGTCATCGTCACCGTCGCAGGCCTGGCCCTGATCGGCCCCCTGATGGGCAGCATGAGCGCCGCCCTCGCCCCCGACGCCACCCGCTTCCCCGCCGTCCTGACCCTGACCGCCACCGCCTCGGGCCTCACCCTATTCGGCATCGGCAGCGCCTTCTGGGGCCTGGTCCTGGGATTGCTGGCACTAGGGCTGGATAGTCTGGCGAAGAAGATGCGGGACTGACGCCGGAAGATTTACCGCAGAGGGCGCGGAGGAGGCGCAGAGGGCGCAAAGACAATCTCTGTACGTCTCACCCGCGAAGGCGGGTATCCAGGGCCACAGGCACCAAATTCACCTACCGCCCTGGTCTCCGGATCACGTCCAGGATGGCTGGTCGGGCGGCACGTATGTATCCGGGTTCGCCTTCCATTTTTCCCATTCTTCATGAAAATCGGGCCAATCAAGGTCGAATTTAGGCCAATGAACTGGGGAATTCAGTCCTTCTGGCAAGCGTATGCTAGAATCGCCAAACATATCATTCAGATGAATCCTGATTTGAGGTAAGGTCGAAAAATCCACGCCCTTGACAGTTGCCATTGCCCAATCCACATCCGTCATTTCAGTGGCTTGGTCAAACTGTGTTTTAATAAGCCTCACGCCACGTAGCATCGCAGTTATAAGAAACGCACCCTGTAACTGCGCTTTGCTGAGATCAGCGTCCTGCATATGCACAAGAATGAGACGCGCGCCTCTGAATTGTACATCTACAAGATTTGCATGCTGCAACCCTGCTAAAGTAAAGCTAACACATTCCGCCTGAGCGCCTCTGAGATAGGCCGACTGCAGCTGAGCACCGCTAAGATTTGCGCACTGCAACTGCGCCTTTGCAAGATTCACTCCTTGTAAATTTGCGTTTGAAAAAATGACGCCTTGCAGCTGCGCCTCGGCTAGGGATGCACCATGAAAAAAGGAGTTCCCAAGGTTGGCGCCCTGCAATTGCGTTTTGCTGAGATTTGACCCTTGCAAAAATACACCTTCCATTAACGCACCGTTAAGATTGAGGTTACTTAAATTTGCCCCTTGCAAATCGGTGTATCGCAAGTCCAGGCGATACCCTTGATAATTTTCGCGCTTGGCTTTCCAATCTTCTAATTCAGCTTGATCAATCAAGCCATTCTTAAGGCGTGGCAGCGACTCAAAGCCTGGTCCATCAAAAATAAATTCTGCCGTAAGAACAGGATTGTTGTGTCGCGCCTCTTGCAAGCGTCCTTGGGCATTGCGGCGACCAAGGACAGTCAGGACGACCTGTATGTCCTCCCGCGGTTTCAAACCCGCAATATCCCTACGAAGTTGCGCGTGGAAGGCTTCTAATCTGTCCTTCCAATCTTCTCGCAGCGGCCCATTTTTCTCATCTGTATAAATTTCTACAGTAGCAACATTCTTCGCGCCACTAGCCGGTGCATTTTCGCGGATATAGGCGCAGAGGATTTCCATGATCTGGACATGGATATCGAGATTGTTGCGGGCCAATCGTTCCAGCGCCAGGATCGCGCCGATGCGGACTTCCAGATTGGGGCGGGTTTCGGAGAAGACTTCCCATTTCCCGCCTGCGACGGGGACAGCCCCGTCGATAGGCTTGTCCTTCCATTCAATCGTGATTTCTTCGCCGCCCCCTGGCTTTGGACGCATCACAGTCCGTCCGATGCGGTCGATCTTCTTTTCCGCCCCCAGACCCTCAACCGCATTATTGATGCGGTCGGTGATCAGGCCTTCTTCCGTCGCCTTTGTCTGGCGTTCGCTCTGTCGGGTTTTGATCAAGGTGAAAGGTAGTGCCACCACCGCGCCTAAAGTCGCGACCAGCGCCGTCATTCGCACCAATAACCAGCGTTGCTCAGTTATTGCATCCTCTGACAATGGAACTGGGTTGGAGATCACATTAAAAATGACAGTGATCAGGCTGAACAATAGAATCAAAAATAGAACGGTCCAAAATAACAGGGCCGGGACACTCAGCGCCTTTGGTGCTTTTTCAACACCCAATTTCTCAAGCACTATATCGCGAAGCGCGCAAAATGCCTTGGTATAAGATACTAAAGCCAAGACCAGAAAGATGCAGAAGAACAGCCCTATATTCAGGGCAATCCCCGTCACCTGATCCCAGGTCAGCGTCAGTGCTGTTTCTTCCATCCCCACCCCCAAATATTAGTCTTATCAAATAAGACCATAGGGAGAGGAAAAAGGGAAACAACAACTCTATCCAATGTTGCCTGTCGCCCTGGACCCCGTATCAGGGTCCGGGGTGACGATGGGGCAGATACAAACGCGCGCTCACCCTGAGGAGCGGAGCGTCTCGAAGGGGGAAGCACCGTGCTTACAGCCCCTCCTTCGAGACGGCGCTACGCGCCTCCTCAGGATGAGAATGGGGCGGTTTGGGGTTGGGTGTGCCAGGCCGCTCTGCGTCCTTTGCGCCTCCTCTGCGCTCTTTGCGATTAATCTTGAAAAAAGGGAACGCGGAGGACGCGAAGACAATCCCTGTCTCGTCTTACCCGCGAAGGCGGGTATCCAGGGCAGCCCGTTCCACTGTTGCCTGCCGCCCTGGACCCCGGATCAGGGTCCGGGGTGACGATGGGGCAGATACAAACGCGCGCTCACCCTGAGGAGCGGAGCGTCTCGAAGGGGGAGCCCGCTAGAAGCACTGCGCTTACAGCCCCTCCTTCGAGACGGCGCTAACGCGCCTCCTCAGGATAAGAGTGGGGCGCTTTGGGGTTGGGTGTGCCAGGCCGCTCTGCGTCCTTTGCGGATACGTCAGTACATATGCTGGCCGCCATTGATCGAAAGGGTGGAGCCGGTGATGAAACCGCCCTCGTCAGAGACCAGGAATTTTACGCCGCGCGCGATTTCGGAGGCCTGGCCGAGGCGGCCAACGGGGATTTTCGCGACGATTTTATCCAGCACGTCGGCGGGCACGGCGCGGACCATGTCGGTGTCGATATAGCCAGGGGCAATGGCGTTGACGGTGATGCCGACGCGGGCGCCTTCCTGGGCCAATGCCTTGGTGAAGCCATGGATGCCCGATTTGGCGGCAGCATAGTTGACCTGGCCATATTGCCCGGCCTGACCATTGACGGAGCCGATATTGACGATGCGGCCGAATTTGCGTTCGCGCATGCCGTCAATGACCGCGCGGCAACAGTTGAAGCAGGAGCCCAGATTGGTATCCAGCACCGCCTGCCATTGTTCCGCATTCATACGGTGCATGGTGCCATCGCGGGTGATCCCGGCATTGTTGACCAGAATTTCGATGGGGCCCAGATCCGCCTCGATCTGTTTTACCGCCGCCTGCACCGCGTCAAAATCAGATACGTCGAATTTATACACCGCAATGCCGGTTTCCGCCTTGAAGGCATTGGCCTTTTCATCATTGCCGGCATAGGCCGCCGCAACGGTATAGCCAGCGTCTTTCAATCCTGTGGAGATCGACGCGCCAATGCCGCGCGTTCCGCCCGTTACCAATGCCACTCTGCTCATCTTGATATGCCTCCCTGTTATTGTGACCTGTCCATCGTCGTTGCGACGGAGCATTTCTGCCAGATGTATCCCTTAACCCATTTGGGGCCGCTTGGGGCCTGTGTCCACTGTGGCACAGTCTGTTTTAGAATGCGACACTCCGGTTCGGGCCCTAACCCTTTTGTTTCGACAGGCTGCGGATCACCAGCGTTAGCTCGTCGCGCTCAAAGCTTAAATCCTCGACATCGCCAGGATCGTCGGTTTTCGCCAACCGCGCCTTGATCTGGCGCAATACTTTTTCCAATTCCTGCACCATCAGCGCGCGCTCTCCGGCGCTGACATCTTCCAGCACCACCTCCTGCTCCATCATCAGATTGGCAAAGGCGTCCATGTCGGATTTACCCAGATCCACCAGTTTGGCATCCAGATCAACCCAGACATCTTCCCATTTGTCATACAGGGTTTTCAGCGCCGATCCACGCCCGCCGCCGTGGGAAGACAGGGTTTCTTCCATGCCCACCATCAGGCGAACAAATTGCCATACATCCAGGGTCACATCCGCCATGGGGTCCATCCTTCATTGCCAGAACTGCGTTTCTTGAACTCATTGCGCAACCTACGCCGGTTGACCGGATCAGAAAAGCATCGCGCAGGATACAGGGGGCGTAAGCGAAACGTCAGGAAATCGTCCAAAATCCGTAACAGAAGCCTGATAGCTAGACAGGCTACGGTGGCATTCCGTCATCGCACAGGAAGGTCAGAGTCATGATGATCGACGCCCAGACTTACGACGGACAGGATATGTTGGATACTGTTGGTGACGATGTCGCCGCCGCCTTCGCCTCCATCGAGGGTGAAATCCAACAGGTTGCCCATTGGATGGATGATGCCTTTGGCGAGATCGAGGCGGACGCCGCCCGTTATGCCCCGATGCTGACCAGCGTGGCCCGCCCGATGCGCGGCACATTGGCGATGGGGGTCGCCCTGTTCACGCGCATGACAGCGGTCATGCCCCGGCACCGCCTGATCAACCGGTAAACATATCCCGGTTCGTTTCCGCCCCCATTCGGAAAAGCTTCCCGACGCGGACGAGTCGCGCTAATTTCAGGCTATGAACTTTTTCCGCAGCCTTACCCAACCGCGCCGCAAGACAGCGCCGACTCCCACGGAAACCCGCGTGACCGTGCCCTTGAACGGGCAGGAAACGGATGTGGTGCTGCGCCGACATCCCCGCGCCCGACGCCTGAAGTTGCAAGTTGATGGCAAGTTGGGTCTGCCTGTCTTAACTCTGCCGCCCGGCGTGACAGAGGCAGAGGGCCTGTCCTTTCTGAATCGCAATGCAGGCTGGACCCGCAAACGGATGGAAACACTGCCGGAAAAGGTTACCTTCGCCCCCGATGTGATTTTCCCGTTTCGCGGTCAGGACCTGAAGATCGATCACCGGCCCGATGCGCGGGGAACAGTTTCCATCGACGGGGACCGGGTGATTGTGTCGGGCGGGGCAGAGCATCTGAGCCGCCGGGTAACCGATTTCTGTAAGAAGCAAGCCAAGGCGACGATCAAGCCGCTGGCCGGACAATTGGCCGCAGAACTGGGCCGGAAGCCCAACCGGATCACGATCCGGGACCAGCGAACCCGTTGGGGATCCTGTGCGGCGAATGGGGATTTGTCGTTCAGTTGGCGTCTGATCCTTGCCCCGCCGGATATCTTGGATTACGTCGTAGCCCATGAAGTCGCGCATCTGGTTCACATGAACCATTCCACCGCATTCTGGAAAACGGTCACTCAACTTTACCCACAGTGTGACCGCGCCCGGGACTGGCTTGGAATTCACGGGACGCGGCTGCACCGCATCGGTTGATCGGCACATCTGTCCTGCCGGGAGACCCAAACCAAAAGGAGCCTGAAATGGCATCGCGTATCGCACCAGGGTTTCTGGTGCTGGTGACCTCTTTGGTTGCGATGGGGGTCGCCTCCATGGCCTTGTATGTGCCCTCCCTGCCCGCCATCCGGGCGGAATTCGGGGTCCTGCCCAGCGACACCCAGGTCACGCTTACCCTGTTCTTTCTGGGATTTTCCTTCGGTCAATTGCTTTTTGGTCCGCTGTCAGATCGTTTCGGGCGGCGACCGGTCCTGCTGGTCGGACTGTCGCTATATATGGTAATCAGCCTGTCCTGCGCCTTTGCCACCAGCATTGAAATGCTTCAGGTCGGGCGCTTCTTTCAGGGGTTTGTTGCCTGTGTCGGGCCGGTGGTCGGGCGCGCCGTGGTGCGCGACGCCTTTTCAGGCAAAGCAGCCGCAGCCGCCTTTTCCGTTCTGGGCACGGCGCTGGCCGTGGTGCCTGCCATTGCGCCCATCCTGGGGGGCCAGATCCAGACCCATATCGGATGGCGCGCCAGCTTCTATCTGCTGGCCGCCCTCAGCCTGATCCTGTTGATCGTGTGCGCCTTCCGCCTGACAGAATCCCTGATCCACAAAAATCCCGATGCCATCAAACCTGTGCGACTGATTAAGATTTATGCGCATCTGCTGACCAGCCCCTATTTCATGGGAAATGTGCTGGTCTCCGGCCTGGCCTTTGCCGGCTTCTTTGCCTATTTCACCGAAGCGCCGTTTCTGTTCATTGGGGAATTGGGCCTGCGGGAAGACGCTTTCGGGGCCATGATGCTGTTTACCGTCGCAGGCTATGCCAGCGGCAGTTTCCTGTCGGGGCGATTGGTGCCGCGCCTGGGATCTCGACGTGTCGTCTTCATTGGCTGCGGCTTCCTGCTGGTCGGTGCCAGCCTGTTGCTGCTGCTATCGGGCACGTTGAGTCTGGTGAATGTGATTGCCCCGATGAGCCTGTACACGATCGGATTTGGCATGGTCATTCCAGGCAGCATGGCTGAAGCCCTGCGCCCATTTCCAAGGGTGGCAGGCAGCGCATCCGCCGTTTTGGGGTTCTTTCAATTTTTCTGTGCGGCGATGACCAGCCTGATCGTGCAGCCGCTGTATGATGGTACTGCCGTGCTGTTGTCTGTGGTCATTCTGTCGGTCGCGGTTCTGGCCCTGGTCCAATATCTGATCCTGGCAAACACCATTCCCCCCGACGGGGAGGCCTGAGGATGATCACACGACCCGATCCCCGCGGCGTGGTGATTACCACATTGCTGGTGCTGATGGTCGCGACAGGTCCAATTTCGACTGACCTGTATCTGCCCGCCCTGCCGGGGTTACAGGGATATTTCGGGGCCTCTGCCGCGACGGTCCAGTTGACCCTGTCGGTCTATCTGGGGGCCTTTGCTGTGTCGCAATTGATCTATGGCCCCTTGTCGGATCGATTTGGCAGACGCACCGTCGTTGCCGCCGGGATGGGGCTTTACACCCTGGCCTCGCTGGCCTGTATTCTGGCCCCCACCATCGAATGGTTGATCGCCGCACGCTTTGTTCAGGCACTGGGCGGCTGTAGCGGCGGGGTCATTGCGCGCGCCATCGTGCGCGATGTGCATGGCGCACAAGGGGCGGCCAAAGTGCTGGCCAAAATCGCGGCCGCGATGGGACTGGCCCCCATGATCGGGCCCGTTCTGGGGGGCTTTCTGACCAATCTTTTCGGCTGGCAGGCCTGTTTTATCGTGCTGACCTGTGCTGGCGGGATTGCCCTGTTCGGGGCCCTGTTCGTCTTGCAGGAAACCAATGCCACACTGGATTCAACCGCCCTGTCGCCGCGCCAGATCATGCGCAATATGGGCACCTTGCTGCGCGACCCGAATTATATGGGATATGCCCTGACTGCCAGTGGCAGCTATGCCGGGGCCTTCGCCTTTATCTCCGGGTCCAGCTTTGTCTTCATCCAGGTGTTGGGTGTATCTGTTCAGGGTTTCGGGTTCTGTTTCGCCGCTGGTGTGGCGGGTTACATCCTGGGCGCACAGATCGCATCGCGCCTGCCCGGCGGTGTACGAACGGTGGGCTGGGGCGCTGTGCTGAACATTGTGTTCGGCCTTGCCATGGTAATGCCAATACTGATCGGCATCGAAACCGTCGCCACCGTGCTGATCCCCATGGTTTTATATATGATTGGTATGGGGATTATTCTGCCCCATGCTCAAGCGGGCGCGGTTGGTCCCTATCCCCGCATGGCGGGCACAGCATCGGCCTTGTTCGGCACCATGCAATACAGCATCGCCGCCTTGTTGGGGATCGCCGTCGGGCAGGGTTTCAGCCTGGCGGGGGGTGTTACGCCCTTGCCCATGGCTTTCGGTATCGCTGGGGCAGGATTCTTCACTTTTATGTGTTACCTGATCCTTCTGCGCCCGTTCTTGTGGCGAAAACCGGATCTGGAATGAGGCAATACCGTGGCATTCTGAGCGCGCGTGCTTGACTCGCGTTGACGCAAGGACATGGGGATACCACTTGGATTGAAGTAAATTCATGCGCAACGATCATGAAACCGGGTGCACCACCCGCCATGCATGATAGTCTAAGCGCAAAAGCGCGCGTCAGCTTCCGGCGCAAAATATGTGAGGACGACATGACCCACCTAAGAAATCCAAATACCCTGAGGGACCGCCAAGTCCCGGATCAGAGCCAGGCTGTGGCCGAGCCCCTGTCGCATGATCCAAACACTGCCATTCGGCTGCGATTCCTGAATATGATGCTGGCGGCAACTTTGGGCCTGGCAATGCTGCTCGCCGCCCATCCCAGCTTTGCCCGGGGTGCCCCGGAAAGTTTTGCGGACCTGGCTGAAAAACTTTTGCCCGCCGTGGTGAACATTTCCTCGGAACAGGAAGTCAAGCGGGATGGCCCCTTCCCCGAACAATTCATGGAACGCTTTGGCCGTGGCGGTGAAAATCAAAGCCCACGCAAGGCGCAAAGCCTGGGCTCTGGCTTCGTGATCGATGGCACCAAAGGCATCGTGATCACCAACAATCACGTTATCGAAGGCGCAGATTCAGTCAAAGTCATCCTGCAGGACGACCATGAATATGTCGCCGAGATCGTTGGTTCCGACCCGTCCACCGATGTCGCTGTTTTGAAGATTGATCTGGATGGAAAAACCCTGCCGGAAGTGCCGTGGGGTGATTCTGACACAATGCGCGTTGGCGATTGGGTTGTTGCCATCGGGAACCCGCTGGGGCTGGGCGGGACCGTCACGGCTGGCATCATTTCCGCCCGTGGTCGCAATATTCAAAGCGGCCCTTATGACGACTATATCCAGACCGATGCCTCCATCAACCGCGGGAATTCCGGCGGTCCGCTGTTCAACATGGATGGCCAGGTGATCGGCATCAACACCGCGATCTTTTCACAAACCGGCGGGTCTATCGGGATCGGGTTTTCCATCCCATCCAACCAGGCCATGAATGTCGCCGATCAGATCCTGAAATACGGATCGACCCGACGCGGCTGGTTGGGTGTTTCCATTCAGGAAGTGACGAAAGATATCGCCGACTCCCTGAATTTGGAGGAACCCCATGGCGCCTTGATCTCCACCGTTCATGATGGCGGCCCCGCTTTGGCGGCTGGTTTCAAGGCCGGTGACGTTGTGGTCAAGTTTGGCGGCAAGAAAGTGGACGATACCCGCGAATTGCTGCGTCTGGTCGCCAATGCACCGGTTGACGAAGAAGTCGATGTCGAAGTCTGGCGCGACGGCAAGACAATAACCCTGTCCCCGATTCTGGGCCAGCGCGAAAAGATTGATCTGGCTGCCCTGTCCGATAATGGCATGCCCGAAAAAGGCGCTGGAACGATCAGCAAGCTGGACTCTCTGGGCCTGGAAATCGCCGGTCTGACCGATGAAATCGCCCAGGAATACGGAATTCAATCCACGGAAGGTGGTGTTGTCATCGCCGGCGTCGCCAGTGGATCAGATGCCGAAGAAAAAGACCTGCGCGTCGGGGATGTGGTTCTGGAAGTGAATCAGAACGCGGTATCGACCCCGAAAGATGTCGAAACCGAAGTTCAATCAGCCCTGGATTCAGGCCGGTCTTCGGTCCTGCTGAAAGTGTTGCGCGGGGATCGTAAGATCTTTGTCGCGGTGCGCTTCGCCCGATAAGAGGCTGCGCATCAAGGTCTCTCCTGTCCGGCGCTCGCCATAAGCCCGGTTGGGAACAAAGCCCCCGGACCCGAAAGGGCCGGGGGTTTTGCATTTCTGGGGGCTTTGCTTTTAGGATCAAACTATCTTGCCCCACTGCAAGGCTTCAGCTATGGCATTGACTATCGTGCTTGAGCTCATGCGAGCGCATGATGCTCGTATCCTTTTATGACTCTTAACAGGATTCCCATGACAGAGGCTCGCAACAAAGAATATCCCGTTTCCTGGGAAGAATTGCACCGTAACGCCCGTGCCCTGGCATGGCGATTGGCAGAATTGCAGCCCCTGGATGGCGTTGTCGCAATCACGCGGGGCGGATTGGTCCCTGCCGCCATTGTGGCGCGGGAACTGGATGTGCGGCTGATCGATACGGTCTGTGTCGCGTCCTACGACCATAAAAAACAGGGCGCAGCCTCCATCCTGAAGAATGCCGGACAGGCGGGCGATGGCGAAGGCTGGTTGATCGTGGATGACCTGGTCGATACCGGAAACACCGCCAAGATCGTGCGGGAAATGCTGCCCAAGGCGCATTTCGCCACCGTCTATGCCAAACCGGCGGGCCGCCCGCTGGTCGATACCTTCGTTACCGAAGTATCCCAGGATACCTGGATCCTATTTCCCTGGGATGTGGAACTGGCCTATGCCGAACCAATCCGCACACGGGGGCAAAAGCGCTGATCAAACGGCGCGCAGGGATCGCAGTTTCGGGTCCAGCGCATCGCGCAGCCCGTCGCCCAAAAGGTTAAGCCCCAACACCGTCCAGACGATGGCAAGACCCGGCAGGATCGCCTGCATCGGGCTGAGATACAGCAGGGTCTGGGCGTCGGCCAGCATTTTGCCCCAGCTGGGATCGGGCGGCTTAATACCCAGCCCCAGATAGCTGAGCGCGGCTTCCGCCAGAATGGCTGCGGCGAATTGAACCGTCGCCTGCACCGCAACGACGCCCGCAATATTGGGCAGCAAATGCACCAGTGCGATGCTGGGCCAGGGACGCCCAATGGCGATGGCGGCCTGAAGAAAGGGTCTGGCCATGATGGACAGCGCCGCCCCCCGCACCACACGGGCAAAGACGGCGATGTTAAAGATCCCCACCGCCACAATCACATTGATCATGCCGGGCCCATGAATGGCCGCGATCAATACCGCCGTCAGCAGCGCCGGAAAGGCGAAGATCAGATCAGACCCCCGGGCAATCGCCGTATCGATCAGACCATTCCGGTTCATCGCGGCAGCCAGACCCAGGGGCAGCCCCCCCGCCAATCCAACCCCAATTGCCGCCAGCCCGACCCACAAGGCCGTCTGGGCCCCCCCCATAATGCGCGACAGGATATCCCGGCCATACAGATCGGTCCCCAGCCAGTGGGCCATGCTGGGGCCTTGCAGGCGGTCGATGATGGATTGCTGATCCGCCGGATATGGGGTCCAGAAACCAGCCACCAGGGCGGTGATCAGCACGATCGCCGTCAGGGTCCCGCCAACCCACAATTGCGGCAGGGCTCCCTGTGCTTTTCGTCCCAGCATCAGCAACCGCATCACCGCACCCTCCGCAAGCGCGGATCGATAAAGCCATAGGCGATATCAACGAAAAAGCTGAGCACGATCACAAATCCAGACAGCATCAACACCAGATCGCGCACCAGAATAAGGTCCCGCTCAAAAATCGCCTTCAACAGCAATTGACCGATGCCCGGCAGGTAAAACACATTCTCGACAATCACCGACCCCGCCACCAGAAAGGCAAATTGCAGGCCCATCAGGGTGGCAATCGGGATCATCGCATTGCCCAATGTGTGCCCGAACAAGACCCGCGAGACGCTCAATCCCTTGGCACGGGCCGTCCGGACATAATCTTCCCCAAGCGTCTCCAGCATCGCGGCACGCACCATGCGGGACAAAATCGCCGCCTCAGAAAAACCCAAAGCCAGGGCTGGCAGGAACAGCGCCTTCAGCGATCCGACAGGATCATCCTGCCATCCGGGAAAGCCCCCCGCATTGAACCAGTTGTTCAGAACCGCAAAGACAAGGATCAACAATAAACCGAACCAGAAATTCGGCACAGCCAGCCCAATTTGCGCAAAGCCCATCAGGATCAGATCCGACAAACTGCCCCGACGCATCGCAGCGACCATTCCAACGGGCAGGGCAATTGCGGTCGCGATGGTGAAGGCCATCACCGCCAGGGGCAGGGAAACCGCCAATCGATCCCGCACCATGTCCCAGATCGGGATTCCATAAACCAGACTGTCGCCCAGATCGCCCGTCAGCAATCCGCCAATCCAGTCGCCATATCTCAGCAAGGCCGGGCGGTCCAGTCCAAGCTGGGCACGGATCGCCGCCAGCGTATCGGGCTGAACTTCGGTTCCCAACAGCAATTGGGCAGCGTCACCCGGCAGTAACTCCAGAACCCAGAACACCATCAGCGAGGCAACGAACAGGGTCAGCACCAACATCATCAACCGATGGGAGATGAACCCTGCCATGGCCTAGTTACAGGCTCCCAACCCGGATGGAATATGGCCTCTTCCCGCTCCTACTCCCACTCCTACTCCCACCGGGCACCGGTCATATCATTGGCCTGGATCGGCGCATTCTGCCACAGGCCTTTCAGATCCTTGCGCTGGACTGTGACCTTGGCCAATTGGAACAGAAACGCGTTTGCCGCATCATCGGCCAGCATTCGCTGCGCTTCCTTATACAGCGTATTGCGTCCCGCCGGGTCTGACACGGTATCAATCTTTGACATCAATGTTTTAAAAGCCGGATTGTCATAGCCAAAATAGTAATCATCCCTTGCATAAATGCCGATATCCAAGGGTTCCGTATGTGAAACGATGGTCAGGTCGAAATCATGATCGCCCTTGAACACCTCTGACACCCATTGGCCCCAATCGACTGGAATCTGTTCAACGTCAAAGCCTACGGCCTTCAATTGTGCCGCCACAATTTCCCCACCCCGCCGGGCATAGGTTGGCGGTGGCAATTTCAGCACCAGCTTTGTTCCAGGCGCAACGCCAGCCTGGGCCAACAGGTCTTTCGCTTTTTCCGGATCATACGGGGTGGCTTCGGTCAGATCGGTATAAGCCGGATTATGCGGCGCGAAATGCGACCCGATCGGCGTGCCAAAGCCAAACATGGCCCCATCAATAAGCGCTTGGCGATCAATTGCATGCTGGATCGCCTTGCGGACCCGAACATCCTGTAACAGCGGGCGGCGCTCATTCATCGCCAGAATGGTCTCTCCCTCGGTCGTGCCCTGAGTGACCACAAATCGCGGATCAGCCTCAAACTGTGCAACCGATTCCGGCGCGCCGATATATGGGACCGCATCGACATCCCCCGCCAGCAGGGCCGTCACCTGCGCGGAAGGATCGGCGATAATTTTGAAGGTGACGCTGTCCATCGCGGGCTTTTGCCCCCAATAATTTGAACTGCGGACCAGACGGATTGAATCACCGCGCGTCCAGTTGTCCAATTTATAGGGACCCGTCCCAACCGGATTGGTCTTGTTGGTCTCAGCAGAGGCGGGATCGACGATCACTGCATCGCCCCAGCCCAGATTCCACAGGAACAGACCTTCTTTCCGCTTCAATTTGATCACGACGGTTTGTGGATCGGGGGTTTCTATTGTCTCAATGGCGGAAAAAAGACCCTTCTGCGCATTCTCTGACCCTTCGGCAACCGCCCGGTCGAAGGAGAATTTCACATCTGACGAGTCAAGGGATGCACCATCGTGAAACGTCACACCCTTGCGCAGGATAAAACGATAGGTCAGCCCATCATCTTCAATGACCCAGCGTTCCGCCAATCCAGGCTTAACCTGACCCAGCGCATCAATGCGGGTTAATCCCTCAAACAGATTGGCATAGACAACTTCATCGATGGCAGCAGGCGCGCCCGCCGTCGGGTCCAGATGCGGCGGTTCCAGCGTGATCGCCAGGACAACACCCGTCTTTGCCGATGCCGGACCGATCAGGGCCATTGCCATAAAGCCGCCGGCGACCAGCAACCCCATGGTCCGAAACAGGACGCGACCAATACCCGAAACAGATTTAATGCCGTTGTTCTTTGTCATTGCTTTCCATCCCCACACCGCTGTTTCCAAGTATCCAGTGTTTCCAAGTATCCAGGCCTTCAAACGGCCCTTTGCGCGGCGCGATTAAACCCTATTCCAACGCACCGCGTCTACAGTAACCCACTGATAGCCTTATGTCATAGCCCCTTGTTGAATTTATCACGCCAGGCAGGCCAGCTATTGCCCAGAGACCGGGCCTCATAAACGCCACGGGCGATGGCGCGCGCCAGGACATCCGCACCGATCGCCCCTAATCGCGCAAGACCAATGGCATCAACCGACGGACCCTGTGCCGTCGCCAGGGCAAAAACCGTGTCCCCATCAAACGGCGTATAGACAGGCCGCACGGCCCGTGCCAAACCGGCCTGGGCCATTGTTACGAAGCGTTGGGTATCTTCATGCGACAGCGCGGCATCTGTCGCGACCACGGCGATAGTCGTATTGCTGCGCGCATAGGGTTTTGCATCGGCCCCCAGCTTTGGAAATACCGGGCCTGATGGAACCTTTTGCGACGGGCCGCACCCGCCAAATTCCTCACCAAGCTCGAACGGGGCGGCATAAAAGCGACCATCGTCGCCACAGACATCGCCAAAGCAATTCACCGCCACCAAGGCCCCAACCGTCGCCCCCGTGACAGGATCAACTGCAGAGGCACTGCCCAGCCCGCCTTCCAGACCCCCTGCCCGCGCGCCATATCCGGCCCCCGCCTTGCCCTGGGCGAACTCAACCCCCGCCGCTTCTATCGCCTGCAGTCCCAAGGCCCGATAGGGCGCATCCATGCCCCAATCCTTGTCACCGCCATTGACCAGATCAAACAGAATTGCAGCAGGCACGATGGGAACAATTGGCCCGCCCGTTTGATACCCGAACCCATGGGCCGCCAGCCAAAGCTGAACCGATCCCGCCGCATCCAGACCAAAGGCCGACCCGCCCGACAGGACCACCGCATCCACCGACTGGACCAGCCTGCCCGGGGCCAGCGCATCAGTCTCGCGCGTGCCGGGCCCGCCGCCCCGCACATCCACGGCGGCCACAGCACGATTTTCACCACACAGAATGACAGTTGTGCCGGTCCGACATTTCACGTCATGCGCATTCCCAACGGTTAAACCGGCGACATCTGTCAGGGCATTGCGGGACCCGGGGCGCACATCGCTCATAACGCGTCCTTCTCATCCCCCACGGACCAATCCAGGTCTGGGTCCAGCGGATAGATCGGCCGACGCAGGGCCTTATACTCCAGTTTGGCGTTATCCGACGTCGTCACACCATCGCCATCCAATGTCAGGGTATGTTGAGCCAGAGCTCCAAAACCCGCCCGATAATGAATGCGGGATTTTAACAACAGGTACTTCGTCCGGGTCGGATCAATACCCATCATTCTGAAGACACCGATATCCCAGGGTTCATGGTGCAAAGAGGTAACGATCAACCGCACACCCTGGACTCGCAGCAAGGCTGTTGGACCGCAGGAGACTTCTACGCCGGTATACATTGGCCCTTCGACAGTAAATCGCCCATCCGACAGGCCTTCGACAATGCCGGTCACGGGCAGCGGCTGTCCCGTTCTGTTCAGGCTGGGCATATCGGTCTTGCCTCCCAGATCCAGCGATACAGTTGCACCCGGCCCGGCCTCTTTCATTGCCGCCACCGCCGCTGGATCCCAGACGGTGGCCACCGCCACGTCCTGCAAATCCTGATGCAGAACTTCCGCGATCACGGTCATGACGTCCTGCGTTGCGCCGGATCCACAATTATCCGCGTGATCCAACAATATGACGGGTCCGGTATTGTATCCTTTTGCCAGCGCCACCGCCTGACCCAGATCATGGGGTTGATAAATGAAGTCAGCTCTGGCGTCCCAGCATTTGGTCAACAGATCATCCCGCGCCGCTTCTGCCAGATCAAAATCCCCCTGATCGGCAATCACGATGGCGCTGGTTCCTGCATCTTCGATATCAGACAGGGCAAATCCGCCAAAGACAGTCGCCGCCCCGATCCCGTCTCGGGCTTCCCAATGGCGGCACTGGGCGATGATATCGCGCATTGGGGCGTCATCGGTCCCCTGCCTCAAGGTCTGCGATAACAGCGGCACCTGGCCCCAGGCCATGACCGGCCGTGCCTCCCCCCTTGCCGCAGCCAGCACAATCCGCCCCACCTGATCGGCGACCTCATACATATCGACATGGGGATAGGTCTTATACCCAATCAAGGCGGTGCAGTTTTCCACCATCTCTGCGGTCAGGTTACAATGCAGGTCACAGGTGACCGCGATGGGAAGCTCGGGGGCAATCTCTCGAATGGCGCGCAGCAGGGCGCCCTCTCCATCCGGCGTGCCGTCCGCCACCATGGCCCCGTGCAGGTCCAACAGGGCAATATCACAGCCGCGGGCAACTTCTTCCAATATCTGATCGGTCAAATGCTGATACGCCTCTGCCGTCACCAGGCCGGCGGGCATTGCTTCGGCGGCAACCGGGGTGACAATCTCCGCCCCTTCCGCCTCTGCCAGTTGGAAATAGGCGGCCAGCGGCATCCGCGTGTCGCGATAGGTGCGCACCACATCAGCCCCATACTGCAACCCCCAATCCTGAAACCGCGCCAGATCGGTCGGAATGGGCGAAAACGTATTGGTCTCATGCTTCAACATCGCACATAAAATGCGCATGGTCAGGCTCCATCCGTTTTTTGCATCATGCCAATCTGTCAGGACATTACAATGCGCGTTGACCGGAAATCAGCCATCATCGCTGCGGGCGCGTTCGGGGAGGGTTAAGGTAAAAACGGTGCCCGTCGAGCCGGTGGTGCGCAAAGCCAGGTCCCCGCCATGGCTGCGGGCCAGTTCACGGGCGATAGACAGGCCAAGGCCGGTGCCCCCTGCTTTTCCAGATCCTTCAAAAGGCAGGAAGATGTTTTCCAGGGCGCGGGGTGACAGGCCCGGACCATCATCCTGCAGCGTGATTTCCACCACATTATCCTTGCACCGGCCCGTGACGGTTATGCATATCGCCCCCGCCTCTGCCGCATTGCGCAAAAGATTGTTCATGATGCGGAACAATTGTGCCCGGTCGCCATGCACTGACAGCCCTTCATCCACGCCATTTTCCAGTTCCGCCCCATTGGGCAGGCCAAACCCGGCCTCTGTCACGACACTGGCGATCTTCACATCGCTGAGCATCAGATCCGGCGTATCATGGCCGACATAGTTCAGCGTCCGGGTGCACAGGGCGACCGCGCGGTCTATTGCATCCAGGATACCAGGGGCAATACGTCGCACCTCAGGATCTTCAGAGGTTTCCAATCGATCCGACACGACCAGGGCGCTGGACAGGATGCCGCGCAGATCATGATTGATCTTAGCCACCGCCGTGCCCAGGGCGGCCAGATGTTTTCGCTGGGTCAGCGCATCGCGGATTGTAGTCTGCATTGATGCCAGTTCCCGTTCCGCGACACCAATTTCATCCAATCGCGTGCTGGGGCGCATGACCAGGCTTTGGTCTTCTGGATGGGACCGAAACTGAATCATGTTCCGGGTGATGCGCTTCAACGGCCTTACCAATTGCCGCCGCAGCACCAGAAAAACCATGAATGCCGTTGATACCGAGATTGCGAGGCTGAGAAAGAAAATCCGCACCGCAAAGGCCCGGATCGCCTCCCGCAAGGGCGCATCGTGGAACACAATCTCGATCTCTACATCCGGATTCCGGGGTGACGGGCCAATGACGCGCACAACTTGTTCCTTGTCCTGAACCAGAGCCAGCAAAGCCTGACCGATCATGGTCATGGGGCTTTCCTGGGTCGGAATCAGGGTTGCCGCAATAGGGGGGGGCATTTCCTGCATCAGCGATAATTTTGAATCGCCGCGTTTTGCCGCCACAGAATAAGCGCCGACGAAACCAAGCAGTTCCGCTGTCATTTCCTGTGACACCATCCCGTCTGGCGAAACCTCCAGAACCAGCACCGCCAGATGCGCGGCCTGCAACCGGTCTGCCAGATAGGTTTCACGAAAACGTGCCACAGAAGGGGCGAAAATCAGCACTTCCGCCAGCATCACAAATATCACTGTCAGCAACAAAAGTCGTGCAGAGAGACTCTTCATAAACACCCCTAATTGCGCATTCTCAGGCTATTGACCCCTATCACAACACGAATCATGGCTGATTCGTCTTGCAACGCGTTGACTTGCGCGCCTCACCCCACTATACAGCGGCGTCGAAATCCGGGGCGCAACCCCAAAGACGTCGGAGACGGAACTGTGAAACGTACTTTTCAACCTAGCCGCATTGTTCGCAAGCGCCGCCATGGCTTTCGCGCGCGTATGGCAACAAAATCTGGTCGTATCATCCTGGCAAATCGTCGGGCTAAAGGCCGCAAGAAGCTGTCCGCTTAAGCCATTGAACAAGCCCGTTGTCTAACAGCCCACGCGCCGGTAGCCATGCTTTTACGGACGATCACGCTGGACAGACTGAAAAAACGGGCGGACTTCTTGCGTGTAACGCGTGAGCGGAACAGCGCGGGTATGCCTGGTCTGGTCTTACAAGCAGCCCCTTCCGGGGTGGCTTCCAGAGCAGTCGGGCCCGCTGCGGCGATGATCGCGGACCAGAACGCGCATTCAGACCAGACTGAACCAGCGGGCGGCGGAGACGGCGCCCGCATTGGCTTTACAGCAAGCCGAAAGGTTGGCAATGCTGTTGCGCGAAATCGGGCCAAGCGACGCCTCAGGGCATTATCAATGGAAGTGATGACACAACATGCCATGCCGGGACGGGACTATGTTCTTATCGCGCGGCAAACCACACCAACACGGGACTATAATGCGCTTCGGGGCGATCTGGAACGGGCGCTTAAGCGGTTAAAACTTTGGCGGTAGCACAGTTAGCGCCCCACAGGTGCAGAGGAAGAGGCAAGGCGGATGAACGAGAATAACAGGAATCTGGCGCTGGCAATCGGCCTGTCGATGTTGGTCTTATTCGGCTGGCCTTTCATCCAGGGTCATTTCTTTCCCGCGCCCCCGAAGCCCGTTCAAACCCAATCTTCCCCATCCAACACATCCTCTTCTTCCAAGGGAGACCAGGCTGGCACGGGAGAACAGGCTGGCGTTCCAGGTCTGCCCAACACAGGTGACGCGACTGCTACAGGCGTGGTGTCGCGCGATGAAGCGCTGACACAATCCCCCCGCATCACCATCAATACGCCCCGCCTTAGCGGATCGCTTAATCTAAAAGGCGCGCGGCTGGATGATCTGATTCTGAATGATTATCATCAGACCATCGAAGAATCGTCTCCGAAAATTGATCTGTTACAGCCGACGGGCGGCACCAATCCCTATTTCGCACAATTCGGTTGGACTGGCGAAAGCGGCTTGGATGTCCCGACCAGCGATACGGTGTGGAGCGCAGACAGCCAAGAATTGGATGTCGGCAAGCCGGTCACCTTAAGCTGGACCAACGATGCCGGAGTTCGGTTTGAACAGGTGATCAGCCTGGATCAGAACTTTATGTTCACGGTGGATCAACGGGTCATCAATAATTCAGGCGACACCATTTCCGCCACGCCCTATGGCCGGATTTTCCGGGGCGAAAAGCCGGAAACCCTTGGTTTCTATATCTTGCATGAAGGCCTGATCGGCGTTTTCGACGGCACGCTGCACGAACGTAAATACGATGATCTGCCCGACGAACCGGGCATGAAGGAGAGCTTCCCCACCACCGGCGGCTGGATGGGCATTACCGATAAATATTGGCTGGTTGCCCTGATCCCGGACCAGAACAATTCTGTTACCGGCACCTTCCGTCAGACCGGCACCGCGGACCCGCAATATCACGTGAATTATATCATGACGCCACAGGCCATCGCGCCGGGTGACACGATGGAACAAACCGGGCGGATTTTTGCCGGGGCCAAGGAAACAACGCTGCTAGACAGCTATTCCGAAAACCTGAACATCACCAATTTCGACCTGGCGGTTGATTTTGGCTGGTTCTATTTCCTGACCAAGCCGATCTTCTACGTCATCCATTGGCTCAACAGCGTGCTTGGTAACTTTGGTCTCGCAATCATCGGCATGACCACCTTGTTCAAGATTTTCTTGTTCCCGCTGGCGCAGAAATCCTACAAATCCATGAGCAAGATGAAGCTGTTGCAGCCGAAGATTGTCGAAATGCGCGATCGCGCCGGCGATGATAAGCAAAAACTGCAACAGGAAATGATGGCGCTGTATAAGAAGGAAAAGGTAAATCCCCTGGCTGGGTGTTTGCCGGTTCTGGTTCAGATCCCGATTTTCTTCTCGCTGTATAAGGTCTTGTTTGTCACCATCGAAATGCGCCATGCGCCGTTCTTTGGCTGGATTCACGATCTTTCCGCCCCGGATCCCCTGGGCATGCTGACCCTGTTCGGACTGATTCCCTGGGATGTGCCAACCCTTCTGCACATTGTGAATATCGGACCCTGGCCGCTGATCATGGGCTTTACCATGTGGTTCCAGCAAAAACTGAACCCGCCCCCTGCCGATCCGATTCAAGCCAAGGTTTTTGGCCTTATGCCGATCTTCTTCACCTTTATTCTGGGCGGTTTCCCCGCCGGTCTGGTGATCTATTGGGCCTGGAACAACTCGCTGTCGATCTTGCAGCAATATGTCATCATGCGTCAGATGGGCGTCGCGATTGGCGGCGGTAAGGCTGATACGTCAGACAGCACTGAAGGGACGAAATCCGTAGCGGGCAAATCCGCATCCCCGAAGGCGATTTCTGACGACAGCGCACAGAAAGCCACCTCAAAAGACCCTGATGTTTCAAATGCCGCTGCAAAAAAGACCGCTGGCAAGAAAGCCGCCGGTAAAAAAGCATCGGGGAAAAAGGCATCTGGCAAAAAGGCGCGTGGTAAGAATGCTCCGCCCGCAAAACCCAGCAACGACGACAGCGCGGCTGACTAACACCCCGCTGCACAGAGGCGCCATTCGCTATGGTCGATTTCGACGCCAACAGCCAGGATGAGGCCGCGCTGGAAACAGGGCGCCTGCTCTTTGCAAAAGAATGCACATTCATGCTGGGCTGCGTGACATTGGAGCAATTGCCAGCCCCGACCCTGCCAGAAATTGCCTTTGCGGGGCGGTCCAATGTTGGAAAATCCAGCTTGATCAATGCCCTGACGGGCAGGAAAGCCTTGGCCCGGACCTCCAACACGCCGGGGCGCACACGAGAGATCAATTTCTTCGAATTCCGCGACAGGCTTCGGCTGGTCGATATGCCAGGCTATGGCTTCGCCAAAGTGCCCAAAGCCGTGGTTGAAGGCTGGACACAGCTGATCCATGATTATCTGCGCGGTCGCGCCGTGCTGCGCCGCCTGTGCGTGCTGGTCGATGGTCGCCACGGCCTGAAGCCCAATGACGATCAGCTGATGACCCTGCTGGACAAGGCCGCTGTTAACTATCGTGTGGTCCTGACCAAGGCGGACAAGCCCCATTCCGCCGAAATACGCAGAATATACGACGATGTCGTGCTGGCGCTGAAGAAACACCCCGCTGCGGTTCCGGAACCCATGATCACCAGCGCCGAAAAGGGTCTGGGGATCGCAGAATTGCGGGCAGAACTTGCAAGCTTTGCGGAGCCCCCGGTATCGGGCTAATGTGGCAGCGGATCAAACAGGAAAACGGAATTGACCATGACTGAGGACGGAACGGCAGCAAGTCATCATCCAGGGGCGGGCGACAAGGCGCGACGCCGGGTAGAATGGCTGGCGCAAGCAGGCATCTTAACGGAAGCCCTGCCGTTTATGCGGCGTTACAATGACAAGACACTGGTCATCAAATACGGCGGCCACGCCATGGGTGACGCCCGATTGGCCAGCCTGTTCGCGCGCGATATCGTTCTGCTGAAGCAAGTCGGCGTGGATCCAATCGTGGTGCATGGCGGCGGCCCGCAAATCGGCCAAATGCTGAACCGAATGCAGAAAGAAAGCGTCTTTGTCGATGGCTTGCGGGTCACAGATCAGGAAACCGTCGACATTGTTGAAATGGTTCTGGCGGGCAGCATCAACAAACAGATCGTCGCCTCCCTGCAATCCGAAGGCGGGCAGGCAATTGGCCTGTCTGGCAAGGATGGCGGGCTGATCAAGGCACGCAAACTGTCACGCACGACGAAGGACCCTGAAAGCAATATCGAAATGGTGTTGGATCTGGGCTTTGTCGGCGAACCCTATGAATGCGACACGACCATTCTGGAAATCCTGCGCAAAAGCGATTTCATCCCCGTCATCGCACCGATCGGCATGGGGGAGAATGGCCAGACCTATAACATCAATGCCGATACAGCGGCGGGTGCCATCGCTGGGGCCGCAGGCGCCAAACGCCTGTTGTTACTGACCGATGTTGCAGGCGTGCTGGACAAACAAGGCCAGTTGATTCCTGAAATGACAGTATCCGAAGCGGAAAAGCTGCAGGAGCAAGGTATCATCAGTGGCGGTATGATTCCAAAGATCCAAACCTGTATCGATGCAGTCCGGGGCGGCGCTGATGGCGCGGTTATCCTGGATGGTCGATCACAGCACCAGATTCTGCTGGAACTGTTCACCGAACACGGCACAGGAACCCTGATCCGCGCGGATTAAAGCATTAGGGGAGCATGGTGCGGGCGACATCCTGTAACATGTGCAACTGATCGCGCACCGTCCGGATTTCATCCAGATCAAGGGTTGTTGTGATCAAGGCTGGCGTCAAATTCGCCCGAATCAGATCGCGCCCATCGGGGCCGCACACCTTACTGAGCCCTGAAAAACCCGGCCCCTGGTCTGAGGCCGCGAAATCGCAATAAGCAACGAAAATGCTATTCTCATAGGCGCGGCTGGGGATCACGACATCCGACACGATCCGCCATTTCGCATTCAATGCTGTGGGGATCAACAGGACGGACGCCCCCGCCAGTGCGGCCTTGCGGGCATTTTCCGGAAACTCGATATCATAACAGATCAACAAGGCGCATTGAACGCCCGCAACGGTGAACAGAGACCCCGAAGATCCGGTCGAAAAGCATTCCTTTTCATAGTCACAGGGCAGATACTGTTTACGATAATTATGGGCCAAAACGCCCGATGGATCGAAATAGGCCGCGCTGTTATAGCGCTGTGCACCTGCCTGTTCAGAATAGCCCAGCACCAACCCGACCCCATGGGCCTTCACAAGGGCACCAACCTGGCGCAGGAACGGGCTGTCCTGGGATACCGCCATAGCCCTGGCGCGGTCTTCCTGACCATAGCCGCAGACAAACAGTTCCGGCGTCAGCAACAGATCCGCCTGCTGCGCGGCCGCGTCCTTCAGGGCGGCCTCCAGATCGTTCAGAACATCAGAAAAACCGCGGTCCATGGGGGCCGCCTGCAAAAGCGCCAGGGTCATCATCGTCATAAAAATACAATCCGCATTCAATGCAGGCCCAAAAATTGTGGCAACCACAGGGACAGGGCGGGGATAAAGGTCACCATCAACATTACTGGCAGGGCGACGAAGAAAATCAGGGACAAAGCCGGTGCAACAGCCTTATGAATCGACACTTTCCCGATCCGACAGGCCATATACAGGATGGGTGCGACCGGGGGGCTGTTTGCCCCGATGACAACAGAACAGGCAACGATGGAGGCGTAATGTACCGGATCCACCCCGTTCGCTATCATCAAGGGCATCATCAGCGGCGCGATAACAACAGTGACGGACAAATCATCCATGATCATGCCCACAAAGATCAGGAAGGCATTGACCAACAACAGGATCAGGATGGTGTTTTCGGTCACCTGGGTAACCGCTTCTGTCAGTTCCTGTGGCACGCTTTCCGCCACCATGATGCGCCCGATCATAAAGGAAAACAGCAGGATCAGAATAATTGTCCCGGTTGTTTCACCTGCTTCCAGCAGACTCTTCTTAAATCGTGCCAGGGTTAAATCCCGATAGATGAAAAATCCAATCAAGATAGCCAGGAACAAAGCCACCGCCGCCGCCTCTGTCGGGGTGAAAACACCCCCATAAATGCCGCCTAGAATAACAACCGGCATCATCAGGGCTGGCGCCGCCCGAACCATAGCGCGAAAGCCCGTATCGCCATTCTCTTGCGCCTTCAATGCAGCAAGGCGTTCTGGCGTATCCTTCAGAATGCGACGCGTCGTCCATTTGTTGAACAACAGCAATCCGACCATCAGCATCAGACCCGGCACGACTGTTGCTGCGAACAGGGCCGTGATCGACTGTTTGGTCACAACCCCAAATAAAATAAGAGTGATAGAGGGGGGAATAAGAATGCCCAACAAAGACGAAACCCCAAGCAAGGCGCTGGTATAGCCCCTTGGATATCCTCGTTCCGCCAGGGGATCGATCATGATCGTGCCGATGGAGGCGACGGCGGCTGTCGCGGTCCCTGAAATCGCGCCAAATACCCCTGAAGACAGGATCATCGCCCCGCCCAGACCGCCCTTGCGGCCCTTCAGGGTCAGCGACATGAAACGGATCAAGCGCTCCGCCACCCCACCGCTTTGCATCAGATATCCCGCCAGAACGAACAGCGGCAGCGCCAGCAGAATGACGGAATCAAGCGATCGGAACCCCTGTAGCAACAGGGTCGATGTATTCACATCATACGCCCAGACCAGATACATCAGCACACCGGCAAAGGACCAGGCGACGGGCACACCAAACACCATAAGCCCCATCAACAACGCAATTGCCCAAACCGCTTCCATGGGTCAACCCTCCCTTGACGGGGACCGGACACAGACCAGTCGGACCGCATGGATAAAATCACGCAGGGCATAGACCGAACACAGCACCGCGGCCAACACGATGGCCGATTGCGGTAACATCAAAGGAAGGCCCAAGGCGGCGGTCGTCTGCGGCCGTTTGATCGACCAGGCGACCATATCCTGTGCCAGGCTGAGAAAGAACAGGCTGAGCACCACCATGATGACCGACACGGCCAGCGTGTGGAAGGCGCGCACCCGATCACTGCGAATGGAATTGGTCAGGAAATCAACAACCAGATGCTCTTTGTTTCGGGCGGCGATAACCGCCCCGCACATATACAGCCAAATCGCCGACAGCGTTGCCATTTCCAGCACCCCGACGACGGACCAGCCCAATACGAAACGGGCCAAAACCAGAAACAAAATAAACCCGGTGACAGCGAGATTGGTGACAATCACAACCAGGCCCATAATGCCCATAATCACCCGGTCGACTTTTTCAAGAATCTGCAACACGCGCACACCCCCACCAATAGCCCAAAGCAATGGGCCGCTGTCATTTCGACAGCGGCCCAGTACCTTTATTTCACATTCGCACGGATCAAGTCCATGAGTTCCTTACCAACATCATTGTCCATTTGTGCCCAGACTTCGGCCCGTACCTTTTTGGCAATCGGGGCGATCTGTTCATCCGTCAGTTCGATATATTTCATCCCTGACTGGATCGCCAAATCCACATAGTGCTGGTCTTCCGCTTGTGCTTCTTCAAACTGCTTTTCCATTTCAACAACAGCTGCATCCTGAATCAGCTTCTGATGTTCCGGCGACAGCTTTTCAAAGCTTTCCAGATTGGCCAGCAGGTTGCCGGTCACGAAAGTGTGCTTGGTGCGGACGTAATAATCCAGAACATCCCGGAAGTATTCATAATCCCAGTAAATGACATTACCGGCATCCCCATCCACAACCCCGGTCTGGATCGAGGTATAAACTTCGCCCCAATCAATCGCAGCCGTTTGATATCCCATGGCTTCCAGAGTTTGCGGGAAGGGGAAAATCGGCGGTGTGCGAACTTTAATATTCTGCGCACCCGCAATGTCCGTCGCATAACTTCCCCGTGTGGCAACACCGTTGAAGCCTTCCGGCCAGGCGCCAAAATATTTCAGTCCGATATCGTTGAAGACCTGATTGACGGCACCATTGACCCAGCCGCCTGGCTTATAGGCCTCAAAGGCCTCATCCCAGGAGGTGACCATATATGGGGTATTGAGGATACCAATACGCTTGTCATAAGAAGTAGACGGCCAAGACAGCATCAAGTCCACTTCCCCCGCAACAAAGAGGTCAAAAACCTCCAACTGACCGCCCAGTTCATTCTGATAGAATAGCTTTACCTTGATCTCCCCGTTTGAGCCTTCCTCAATGGCCTTAGCCCAACTGGCGATGGCCTGACCGGATGGTGAATCCCGGTCCCCGGAATCGGTTGCGATTTTCAGTTCGGTTTCGGCGAATGCCGGTGCGGCCATCAGGCCGGCGGCCATGGTCGCAGCGACGAGCATTTTCTTAATCATCTGAGTCTCCCATTTAGAACCATGCCCCATATAATTGGACATAACGATTGTTACGCTATTTGCATAACGTGCGTTATGTGGTTAATTGAGTCAATGATAAATTTCCAGACAGCATCGGTCGATCAAGGATATAAATTTGAATCAGAAGGATGCTTCCAGCGCAACGCGCACCCTGACACGAGACGATTGGGTCAAGGCGGCACGCACTGTTCTAATCGAAAAAGGCATATCGGGCGTCCGATTGCGCAGTCTGTCCGAATCTTTGAACGCAACGACAGGTGCGTTTTACTGGCAATATCGCAAATTGGAAGACCTGCTGGAAGACGTGCGTCAGGATTGGGCCCGAACCAATAGTGATCCCTTTACTGAGGCCATCGAAGCAGCAGGCCCGGACGGCATGCGCCAATATCTGGCCTATGTGCGTGTGCTGGTCTTAGACGGCACTGTGGATCCGCGCTATGACAATGCAATCCGGGACTGGGCCCACAGTTCCCCGCGCACCGCTGAGGTCCTTAAGACAATTGAAATCAAACGGATCGACCAGTTAACATCGGTCTTCAAAGCCATGGGTTTTCAGGACAAGGCGGCCATCATTCGGGCGCGCGTTACCTATTTCCACCAAACCGGCTATAACGCGATGCAAATCAAGGAAACTCAGGAAGAGCGCCTGCGCAACCTGCCCTACTATGCGGAAGTTCTGACAGACAGCACAGTGATGCACAGGCTGCCTACGCCCGATGATGTTCGGAATTTTCTGCTGACCGGTGGATTTCCGGATTCCGGGGTTGAAAAAAGCTAAAGCCCGACAGCCGCCTCTTTCTCCGCCCGCAATGCAGCAATGCGATCCCGCTCCCGCTTGCCAATCCGTTCACTTTCAGACTTAAGCTGACCACAGGCGGCCAGAATATCCTGACCGCGTGTCTTGCGGATCGTCGCCACCATCCCGGCCTTGTGCAGGATGGCCAGAAAACGCTGCATCCGATCCGGGTCGGAACATTCATAGTCACTGCCCGGCCAGGGATTGAACGGAATCAGGTTCATTTTCGACGGAATGCCTTCCGTGATGCGCAGCAAGGCCCGGGCATCGGCATCGGAATCATTCACGCCCTTCAGCATGACATATTCCCAGGTCACACGCCTAGAATTGGTCAGGCCTGGATACTCCTTCACCGCTGCCATCAATTGCGCGATGGGATATTTGCGATTGATCGGAACGATCTGATTGCGCAATTCGTCGCGCACAGCATGCAGCGACACAGCCAGCGACAGGCCCATTTCCTCGCCCACGCGCTTGATGTCGGGCACCACGCCGGACGTCGACAACGTGATCCGGCGGCGGCTGATCGCAATGCCATCCCCGTCGGCGACCAGGCGCATCGCGGCCAGCACGTTATCGGTATTATACAGTGGCTCCCCCATCCCCATCAGAACGATATTGGTGATGCGGCGGTCGCCATCTTCTGCCTTGCCCCAATCATTCAGGGAATCCCGGGCCAGCATGACCTGACCAACGATATCGCCTGGCGTCAGGTTTCGCACCAGCTTCTGCGTGCCGGTATGACAGAAAGTGCAGGTCAGTGAACACCCGACCTGGGACGAAATGCACAATGTCCCCCGGTCAACTTCCGGGATGAACACCATTTCCGCCTCATTGCCATCTTCATAGCGCAGCAGCCACTTTTCCGTGCCGTCCGTAGATTTCTGATGCATCGACACGCGCGGGCGATTGATATGACAGGTTTCTTCCAGGCGCGCCCGAAAGGCCTTGGACAGATCTGTCATCGCGCTGAATTCCGACGATCCACGATAATACATCCAGCTATACAGCTGTTTCGCCCGAAAGGCTGGTTCGCCCATATCCGCGACGACCTTGGCCAGACCTTCACGATCCAACCCGATCAGGGGAATGCGCGTATCCACCAGGGGCCCTGAAATGGGCGCAAGGGCACCCCCTGGCAGAAAATCATTGAGTTGGGCGACGTCGCTCATCATCTATCCTAAAGAAATCCATCGCGTTTGATGCAGGTCATACCGTCCAAAGGGGGTCTGTGTAAACTGGCGACCAACAGAACCAAAGGAGACGATCCCGTGGCATTCGAAGAATACAAGGCTGAAATCTCGCTTCTACTGTCCCAGATCAGCGGAGATCCGGGCAACGCCCATGAAATACAAATGCGCCTTCATACCCTGTTTGGCACAATGCGCGCAGAAGGCCTGCCCGTCCCGGAAGACCTGAAAACACTGGAGGCCGAATTAGAAGAAAGCTTCGGCCCCGCCGCACCCAAAACCTGATGGGCCGGTGTCTTATGGAACGCCACAGGCCTTGTTTATCGTCTCATTCGCCGCAGTAAAGCCGGTCAGCGAATAGATATCCTTGGTCACCGTGCCCCGGGTGGACGTGCCGGTCACCGTCATTGTTGCCCCGGCGCGCATGGTCTGGACAATTCTGGGCTCATCCTCGCGCCAGGCATAGGCACCTTCCCCGCTGGTATACAAATCGAACTTCGCCCCGCCGATTTCCAGCTTCACCAAAGAGCCCTCCTTAATCGGATAACCCATCTGGAATCCGACTTCACCGGTCGCCCCTTCCTTCGGACGGTGCATCACAAAGGCCCAGATCGGTCCGCGTTTGGAATAATCCCCTTCATCCTTCAAGGGCTTGGACGCCATCGTACAGCGTTCGCCGCCACCCTGCTGATAGGTATAGGCTTGCCAATCCCCAAATTCGCCCAATGATTTATGGTCTTGCGCATAACCAGGGCTGGTCACAACCAATAACAGGGCAAAAGCCCCTATCAGCATGCGCGAAATAGCCTGGGGCAGGATGGGCATAAGTCTTTGAATGCGGGTCATGGTCTCACTTCATTGCCGGTCTGAGTTTAATCCAAGCCTATCACCCTTCCCTGTGTAAGGATGAAGACCACTTTACCATGCCTTCTAAATAAGGCTATTTTTTGAATATGCCAATGATCCGGCACAGCAAAGCTTTCGTATTCCCCATTATGGATCAGTCAACGGTAGTCATAGAGGGAATAGGCCTGTCTTCACGATCTCACAATCGTCTTCGACAGCCACGCTCTCACGTCATCAGGACAGGGTCCAAGAAAAAGTTTATGACAGACGCTCACCATGCCGACTCGCAACAGCTTGTAGAATGGATGCAGCGCCTGGCCGGGTGTCAGGATCGGGATGCGTTTGCGGGCCTGTTTGCCTATTTCGCGCCCCGCATCAAGGCGTATATGATGCGCAGCGGATCAGACAATGCCGCTGCAGAAGAATTTGCCCAAGAGGCAATGTTGATGGTGTGGCGTAAGGCAAACAGCTTTGACGCCAGTCAGGCATCGGTGGCGACCTGGGTGTTCACAATTGCGCGTAACAAGCGCATCGACGCCTTTCGCCGGATCAACCGGCCGGAACTGGATCCGGACGATCCCCTGCTGCAACCCGCTGCGGAACCAATGCAGGACGATAAGGTGGTTGAGGATCAAACGGCACGAACCATTGCAGCGGCGATGGATCAGTTGCCGGAAGAACAAGCGGTTATGTTGAGAATGGCATTCTACGAAGACAAGGCCCATAGCGAGATCGCGGACGAAACCGGGCTGCCCTTGGGCACGGTGAAATCCCGGCTGAGGCTGGCAATGGGCAAGCTTCGCAGTCTTTTAGGAGATACGGAATTATGACGGCTGCACATTCTGTCGCGGTAAAGCCGCGCACGGCCGAACCGGTCCATCATCTGTCCGAAGATCTGTTGCTGGACTATGCGGCTGGAACCCTGGACGAGGCGGCATCCCTGGTCGTCGCATCCCATTTGACGCTGTGTTCGGCCTGCCGATCCGAGTTATCCCGGCTGGAAGCCATCGGGGGGGCCCTATTCGCCACCATGCCGCCGATGGACCTGTCGGCAGGTGCCCTTGAGGCCGCGCTGGCTGCATTGGATTCATCTGATCTGGATGGCCTGCCGGCCTCCGCAAGCCAAAAGCATGCTGTTGTCGACAGACAGGCATCGATCCTGCCGCGCGCTATTCAACGCTATCTGGGCGGGGATTTGGACACGGTGGCCTGGAAACGATTGGGGATGGGCATTGAAACAGCGGAAATTACCCTGTCCAACAGTGATGAATCCAAGGCCGGAAAGCGATCCTTCCTGTTGAAAGTGCCCGCTGGGAAAGCCGTTCCGCAGCATACGCATGATGGAAACGAATTGGTTCTGATCCTGCAGGGCAGCTACAAGGATGAAATCGGCACTTTCGCCAAAGGCGATGTCGCCATCAGCGATGGCAGCATTGACCACCGCCCCGTCGCAGGAGAAGGCGAAAGCTGTATCTGTCTTGTGGCGACGGATGCTCCGCTGCGCCTGACCGGGCCGTTGGGTGCGATCATCAACCTGTTCGTGCGGGTATAAGACGCCCTGAAGTCGTAAAATTCTCGTCGCCTCTGGTGCAAACACGTCCTAAGCTAACAGGATGTTACGCGCCTTTACCTTGCTCCTGATCTGCCAATTGGCCGGCGAAGTCACCGCCGTGCTGACAGGATTGCCTATTCCCGGGCCTGTTGTGGGGCTGTTCTATCTTCTGATTGGTCTGATGGTGTATCGGACGCCCACGCCGTGGTTGGAAACAACATCCTCTGGCCTGTTGAAGCATCTGTCCCTGTTATTCGTTCCCGCCAGTGTTGGATTGATCCAGCATGCGGATCGATTACAAGTGGAATGGCTGCCCCTATTGGCGGCTGTTATCATCAGCACGGTCGCAGCGATTGCCGTGGGCGCGCTGACATTCGTCGCCGTCGCGCGCCTGACCGGCCACCCCGCACAGGGGGAGGATCACAAGCCATGATCGCCAGCACACCCGATGATATCTGGGTCTATCTGGCCCAGACACCGCTGTTATGGCTGACCGTGACACTGATTGCCTATGGCATGGGCTATATCGCCTTCACCCGATCCGGATCAAACCCGATCGTAAATCCCGTCGCCATCGCCGCAGCCTTGCTGATCGCCCTGTTACTGATCACCGACACGCCCTATCAGACCTATTTCGAAGGCGCGCAATTCGTGCATTTCCTGTTGGGACCCGCCACTGTCGCCCTGGCGGTTCCGCTGTACAACAATTTACCCCGGGTCCGACGCGCCGCTCTGCCGATGGCCGCGGCCCTGGCGGCAGGCGTTATTACCGCCGTGACCGTGGCGCTGGTTGTGGCCGCCGCCCTGGGCGCGGAAACGCAAAGCCTGCTGTCCCTGGCCCCGAAATCCGTCACCACCCCCATTGCAATGGGGATTTCAGAACGGATTGGTGGCTTGCCGTCCCTGTCGGCCGGATTGGTGGTTGCGACCGGCATCACGGGGGCGATTGTTGTCACCCCACTGTTAAACCTGCTGCGCATTCATGATTGGCGCGCAAGGGGCTTTGCGGTGGGCATCGCCGCCCATGGCATCGGCACGGCACGCGCTTTTCAGGTCAACCAGATCGCCGGTGTCTTTGCCGCCGTCGCCATGGGCCTGAACGGCCTGACCACCGCCATTCTGGTGCCGGTCCTTGCCAGCCTGTTCTTCTGAAACCCTATTCCATAATGTCCAACAGGCGGCGCACCGTTTTTGCATCCAGCCGTCGGATTCGTTGAGACAGGCGATTGGCCAGTTCCGTCGCATCCGGTGACAGGCCCGTCGTATCAATGGTGATGCGGGGCTGGGACAGACGGGCCAAGTCTTTCAGGGCTTCCGCCTCGTCCCAGATGATCCCGAAATAGGCGCAGATCTGGTCCACCCGTGCAGGTGTTGGACGCGGCCTGCGCCCGGTCTCAAGCGCGCTGAGATAAGCCTGACTGACACCCAGCGCGTCGGCCAGGTCCTTCAGTGTGGTGCCTGTCTCGTGCCGCATTTCCCGGACCTTCTGACCAAAGGGGGTTGTCATCCACTGATCCCCCGATCCCGTTTCAACAGCACATAAACGGCCCCGCTGCCCCCGTCCTGAGGCCGTGCATGGGAAAAGCTGAGGATCTGGTCGCGCAGGGGTGGCAGGTTCAACCAATGGGGCAGATCCGACTGAAGAATCCCCTTGCCCTTGCCGGTGACGATCAGGATGCAGCGTTTACCAGACAGCCGCGCATTGGTGACAAAACCCAGCGTCGCCTGATGGGCGGCATCGCGGCTCATGCCATGCAGGTCCAGACGCCCTTCGATAGACATCTTCCCCTTATGCAGGCGTTCTGCCGTGCGGCGATCCACGCCCGGCGCACAGCCATGGCTCAGGAAATGTGGTTTCGGATTGGGGCGCGCCGGGGGAAGGACCGTCGATGGGGCCCGAAAGGGCGCCGCCCGTTTCGTCTTTGACACTTTCGCCGCAGGCGGGGCGGCCTTTTCCAGGGTCCCCAGGCTATCGCGGAAAATCGTATCCCGGCGTACAGGCTTGGCGCTGGCCTTCACCGCCTCCCACAAGCTTTTGTCATCTTGCCGGGTGTTCTTAAGGGCGGCCTCTTTTGCCTTTTTCGCCTTGCCCATGCGCCCAAACCCCTAATCAGCGAGGACGAGGATATGCAGCCCCAGCGGGCCATGGGCCCCCAATTCGATGGTTTGTTCAATATCCCCCGTGCGGGACGGGCCGGTGATCATATTCACCACCCGTGTCAGTAAGCCATCCGGACCCAGCCGATCGCGCACGGCGTCCCACGCATCCTCATACGCCCCGACAATTTCGGACCGCTTCAGGATCACAATATGATGTTCCGGCAGAAAATTCAGGGTGGTTGGCGCATCCGGCCCGGCCAGCAACATCAATGTCCCGGTCTCTGCAATACCGGCAAAGGCGCGGGTCAGGCTGACCTTGTCCTGACCAAAGCTGCGCCCTTCCGACAGGGTCAGGGTGGGGCGCTGGGACCAGTCGATCTGTGCCAGATCGGCATGCGGGGCCATTTTCACAGCAGCAGGCAGATTGTGATCGGCCAGATACTGTGCCACGGCGTCCGGCACCTCTGATAAAGAGGAAATATCCTGAACCGTTGCCTCGACCGCCCGCGCCCGGGTGATGAAATCCTGCACCAGGGCCGCGCCGGTATTGCGGGCCTTTTGCGGGATAATCCCCCGTGGGCGACTTTTCAATCGCGCTTCCAGCCGCTCTCTCTCGGCACCTGTAACAGGGCCGGATCGACCCCGCGCCGCGCGAATTTTGCCTAAAATCTCATCGCGGGAAGACGGGGGGCTCATTGGGCTGCCTCCCGCTTTAAATCTTTCGTGGTGCGAGCCCCGTGGCGTTTGTCCCACAAATCCTGGAAGGTCTTGCCGGACGGGGCTGCCATATCCCGGTGATCGGTCCAGCCAGATGCCAAAGGCAGAGTTTTGAACCGACCCTGCCGACGGCCCCGCCAGCCCAAGACACCCATCGCAAGACGGGTTGCCAATCGATACAGGCCTGGACGTTTTGCGACGAAACCCCAGATATCCATGCCAAATCGCATGGCAGGCGGGGCCAGACCCGCCTCATACTCCTTACGGCGATAGGCGCGCATCATCTTGGGCAGGGGAATGCGCATCGGACAGACATCCTGACACCGGCCACAGAAGGTTGACGCATTGGGCAGGTGCCCCCCATCCGCCACACCGATGAAACTGGGGGTCAACACCGCGCCCATCGGTCCTGGATAGACCCAGCCATAGGCATGGCCGCCGACCGACCCATAGACCGGGCAATGGTTCATACAGGCACCACAGCGGATACAGCGCAGCATGTCCTCAAATTCCGTGCCCAGCATATCGGTGCGGCCATTGTCCAGCAGGATCACGTGATAGGCCTCTGGGCCGTCCGGGTCGGCGGCGCGTTTCGGGCCGGTCGAAAATGTCGTGTAAGAGGAAAATTCCTGTCCCGTGGCAGACCGCGCCAAAACCCGCAGAATGGCCGACGCATCATCCAGCGTCGGCACGATCTTTTCCATGCTGGCGATGACGATATGCACCCGTGGCAGAGTCTGGGTCAGGTCGCCATTTCCTTCATTGGTGACGATCACACTGGTGCCGGTTTCCGCGATCAGGAAATTTGCCCCGGTAATCCCAACATCGGAATCCAGGTATTTCTGACGCAAAACACCGCGCGCCTCTGAAATCAGTTCCTTGCGTTCCACCAGGGATCGTTTCGGGTCCAGATGCAGATGTTTGCGCCGGAAATCATCGGCGACCTGCTCTTTTAAGACATGGACGGCGGGCGCGATGATATGGCTGGGGGCCTCCCCCCGGATCTGGATGATATATTCCCCCAGATCAGTTTCGACGACCTCATATCCAGCCGCTTCCAGCGCCTCGTTCAGGGCGATTTCTTCCGACACCATGGATTTTCCCTTGGTGACGGATTTCGCCTTCTCCTGGGCACAGATATCCAGCACAACCTGGCGGGCTTCCGCCGCATCCCGTGCCCAATGGACCACACCGCCGGATTTCTGGACCGCCGCCTCATAGGTTTCCAAATAGTAATCGATATTGGCCAGGGTATGGTTTTTGATATCGCGCGCCTGATCGCGCAGCGCGTCGAATTCAGGCAGCGCGGCGCGCGCCTTTGCCCGTTTTTCAACAAAGCCGACCTTCATCTTGCCCAGCGCCTGTTGCAGATTGGGATCGGCCAGTGCCTTGATGCTGTTGGCTTTGAAATTCTGCGACGTGGTTTGCATCTGAATCAGCCTTCCTGTCCGTCAGGGAAAGCCGACAGGTCTTCCCCGGCCTCCCCAATGGCGGGACCGTCCCCCATCCCGGCAAGGATTTCCGCGACATGAAAAGCCCGGATCGGGCGGCTTTCCCGGGACATCTTTCCCGCCATATTCAACAGGCAACCCAGATCGCCCGCCAGCAGCGTATCAGCCCCGGTATCGGCAATGGCGGCTGTCTTTTCACTGACCATCTTATTGGAAATATCCGGATATTTCACACAGAATGTCCCGCCAAAGCCACAGCAGATTTCCGCTGAGGGCAATTCTGTCAGGGTCAGGCCATCAACACCTTTCAAAAGGCGGCGCGGCTGGTCCTTGACTCCCAATTCCCGCAGACCGGAACAACTGTCATGATAGGTGACCGTCCCCTGATAGCTGGCAATCGCAGTGGGCATGCCCATCACATCGACCAAAAAGGAGGTTAGTTCGTGCGTCTTGCGACCCAGAGCGACCGCCCTGTCGGCCAGCACCGGATCATCGGCGAAAAGCTCTGGGATATGGTCCCGGATCATACCGGCACAGGAACCAGAGGGGGCGACAACATAATCAAACCCGTCAAAGGCGTCCAAAAGCGTGGCCGCCACGGCGCGGGCATGGCCATTGTCTCCCGAATTATAGGCGGGCTGACCACAGCAGGTTTGCGCCTTTGGAACGGCGACCTGACAGCCGGCACGCTCCAACAGCTCAACCGCTGCGAATCCGACCCTGGGCCGAAACAGATCCACCAGACAGGTGACGAACAGACCAACTGTCACAGGGGGCTTATCCGCTAATTTTTCAGGGGTTTGTGTATCAACCATAAAACTCGCCATCCCGGTTCTTTTCACTGCCAGCAACAATGGCGCTGACCGCCCTGAAAGGCAAGCTGGGCCAGAAATTTACCCTTTTGCGTCTGTGGTTAAGAGGTGGCTTTGACCCGGTCTGCCAGGGGATTGGGCAGCAGCAGGAAATATCGACCCGACGATTTCATGCGACCAGCCTGCGCCAGTGCATCATCCCCATAGCCCCAGAAGAAATCGCCGCGCACCACGCCTTTGATCGCGCCGCCCTTGTCCTGGGCGACCATCAAACGCTGCATTGGTTCCTTTGAGCCACCGGGCCGCACCGTATCCAGCCACAGCGGCATGCCCAACGGGATAAAACGGGTATCCACCGCCATGCTGCGTTCCGGTGTCAGGGCGACGCCCTCTGCCCCGATGGGCCCTGGCCCGTCCAACAGCCGGAAGAAGATAAAGCGCGGATTATAGGCAAACAGTTCTGAAGCCCGGTCTGGATGCTCTTCTATCCAGCCGCGAATGCCGTCCCAACTGGCCTCATGCGCCTGCAATTCCCCCTGATCGATCAACCACCGACCAATGGAGTGATAAGAACGACCATTATGGGCGGCGAACCCGACCTGGACGACATTTCCATCCGGCAGAATGACCCTGCCCGACCCTTGTACCTGCAGCAGGAACACATCGACCGGGTCATCAATCCACAACAATTCCAGACCTTTATCCGCCAGGGCGCCGGATTCAATTGTTCCCCGATCCGGATAGGGTATCAGCCGTCCCTCATCCACCTGACCGACAACACCCTTGCCTTTCAAACTTTCATCAAACTGACCCAGATCAACTGTGATCAAATCTTTCGGGCGGGCGTATAGCGGTGTTTTGAAGGTGTCATCTCTGGTCAGGGATCCATTCAGCTCCGCTTCGAAATAACCGGTGAACAATCCTTGGTCGGCCTGTGGATCGTCACCGTCCGCCGCATCCTTTGCCGCAAAGGGTTGAAAATGCGCCTCAAAAAAAGCGCGGATCAGATCGGGGTTTTGTTCCGCCTTCAGGGCATCCAGCGCGGTGCAGGCCTGGGCCCAGTCCCCAGCGACGGTCTGCAGGGAAGATCCGCTGCTGACATCCCGGTCCGGGGCCAGCGCCATCAGGCGCGTGCACGACCGCCACAAGGCCTGAACCGCACCGACCATGTCATCCTGTTGCCAACCGGGCAGATCCGTGAATGCGGCGGGCGTCAGAACCATGCCTTCTGTCGCAGCGTGTTCCTCAACAGGCGCAGGTTCAGGGGCGTGGGTCTCTTCCTGCTGATCGCAACCAACCACGACCAGCCCCAACACCAGACACAGAGTCAGGCGACGAAGAGAAACAAAAAGCGCCGTCATCAGATAGTCACTCCGCAGTGGTGCGGGTTTCAACCAATTGCCAGTTAGGATCCTTGGATTTCACGCTGCGCGCAAAGGTCCAGACATCAGAGACCGTTTCAACCGTCGAAGGATCACCTTCCTGAACGCGCCCTTCGGAATCATAGGTTACATTGACCTGTTGGCTGACAAATCTCAGCGTCACGCGGGCTTCATCGCCCTGCATACCCGCTTCCAGGATTGTCGTTGAATCAATGCCCACCAAAGTGTCTTCCATACGCTGGCCGGCCTTTTCACGGGCATCGATCGCGCCTGCAAAACTGTCATAAGTGACCTTATCCAACAGCGGCTTCAACGCCTTGCGATCCCCTTCCGCATAGGCGGTAACAATCATTTCAAAGGCCATAGCAGCCCCCTGAACGAAGGAATCCGGGTCGAAATTCGGGTCCGCCTGGGCAATATCGCGCAAACCGTCCCCGGCCGGTCCGTTGAAATGGGCGCTTTCTTCTACCGGATCTTCAAATCCCGCTGGCATACGCACAACATTATCGTCGCGTTCGCCAGACCGATCCCGGGTTTCAGGGCGCGCATTGTCCATATTATTGGGAAATTCGGGCGGTTTTTGATGGCCAGTGCGTTTTCCCAAAACACTTCCCAGTCTGAAAATCAGAAACAAAGCGATTGCGGCAAATATCAGAAGATCAAAGGGCATCCGGCTCTCTTAACATATGAGTGAGGGTCGCAGTCCATCCTATTAACCCGGTATTGGGCCTTTTATGAAAGGTCAGCAATTTTCTTAAGGCCATTGTCATGGTGGATATCATAACATACCTGTAAGACATTGAACTGACCAAAACCCAATCGGGCTTAAAACGACGATAACTTTACGGATGCAATATCCGCGCTACGCCTTGAGATGTAAGCGTTCACCTGCGAAAGGGCAAGATGCCACTCCTTCTTCTGCTGCTTTTCATCGGTATTCCAATTGCGGAAATCGCCGTTTTTATCGAAGTTGGCGATCAGATCGGCCTTGGCTGGACCCTGGCGTCGATTTTCGCCACCGCGATTATCGGAACCGCGCTGGTTCGCCATCAGGGTCTGCAAACCCTGGCTCGGGTGCGGGCCTCGATGGATCGCAAGGAGCTTCCTGTACAGGATCTGATTTCCGGCGTCTGCATATTGGTCGCAGGCTTGTTGTTGGTAACGCCTGGTTTCGTGACCGATACGATCGGTTTTCTGTTGTTGATCCCCCCGTTCAGACTGGCCCTTGGAGCGTTTGTCTTGACCAGCCTGATGCGCAATGGGCGTTTCACGATGCGCAGCGCCGGGGGCATGGGGGGTGGGTTCCGCCAGCCGCCTAAAGGTCGCGGTCCGATCATAGACGGGGAATTTGAAGAAATTGATGAAGACGCCCCCAAGAATCCAGACTCCCCCTGGACAAAGGGTTCAGGCAATTCAATTGAAAACAAGGAGGATGATCGGTGATTCTGATCCGTCACGGTCAGTCCGAATTTAACGTCCATTTTGCCGAAACCCGAACCGATCCTGGCATCCGCGACCCAAAACTGACAGAACTGGGGCGACAACAGATTGCCGCCGGGGCTGCCTTTATCAAGGCCCATCACGGCGACCGGGTGAAACGGATCATCACGTCGCCCTATACACGCACCCTGCAATCAGCGGAAATCATCGCAGACGCGCTGAACCTGCCGGTCATGATCGATCCCATGGTCGGGGAGCAGGCCTATTTCACCTGTGACATCGGTACGCCGACCACGATGCTGCGCAGCCAATGGCCCCTGCTGGACTTTCTGAATCTGGCCGAGGAATGGTGGCCGCTGGGCGAAGAAGAGCATCATGTTGACCTGAGAGCGGCCCATTTCAGGGATCGTATGGCCGCGGATCAGGCCTGGCCTGAAACCATTGTGGTCAGCCATTGGGGCTTCATCCGATCCTTGACCGGGCATCGCGTTAAGAATGCGGCAATTTTGCATTTAGACCCAACACAGCCCCATCCCAACGGTGCTGAGGTTGTCTGTGTGCCCGATCTGTGATAGCCACGCATCCCACCGTTAAGGGCCCTGACAGCGGTCCAAACCCTTTAAAAATGGAATACGTTCATGGCAGATGACCGCGACGAACCCACAACCCCACAACCCGCGTCTTCTGACGCGCCACCCCCCTCTGACACACAATCCGCAAATGCCCAATCCGGCCAGGCGGAACCGCCCTATCAAATTCTGATTCAATATATCAAGGACATGTCCTTCGAGAATCCGAATTCTCCGTCGGTCTTCTCTCTCGGAGAACAACCAAAGGCCGCCCTGACACTGGATGTCGCGACAAATCCGCTGACCGGTCGGGATGTAGAGGTTGTCCTGACCATCGAGGCGAAGGCAGATGTGAACGGCAAAACCGCCTATGTTCTGGAATTGGCTTATGCCGCCGTCGTGCGCATCGGCAATGTCCCGAAAGAGGCCCTGAACGCCCTGCTATATGTAGAGATTCCGCGCATGCTGTTCCCGTTCCTGCGGGAAATTGTCTGTGACACGACCCGGCAGGGCGGTTTTTCCATGCTGATGCTGGCACCGTTTGATTTCGTGCAGATCTATCGCCAGCGCATGGCCCAGGAACAACAGCAGTCAGAAACCGAAACCGTTTAGAGCAAATCCCGAACAAACGGACAGGTTTGTGACGACGTATTTGCTGACAAAACAATCGGTTAGAGTATCCTGTGTGAGCTCATGCGAACGCAGGATACTTTAATCTGTGACCCAGATTGGGGCGCTGATTTTCGCAAGAAAGGCCTTGTGACGGGCCAATTCTTCCGGCGTCGCCGAATGGGCGCGTGGCGGACGATGGGGACGTTCCGCCTGTCTGGCCGCCTCTGCCGCCAGGGCAGCAGCAGCCCCGTCTTTAGAACCAGCCTTTGCGGAATCGTCTGCGAAAGACAGGCCGACCTGTCGTCCGCCGGTCAATTCGATATAAACTTCCGCCAGAAGCTCCGCATCCAGCAGGGCCCCATGTTTGGTGCGCGCAGAATTGTCGATTTCAAAGCGTTTACACAAGGCATCCAGGCTGGCCGCAGCCCCTGGAAACTTCGCCCGTGCCATGGCGACTGTATCGATGGTCTGCGACATGGGCAGGGTCGGGCGACCACAGGCCTTCAATTCCGCATTCACGAATTTCATATCAAAAGAGGCATTGTGGATCACCAGGATCCCATCGCCGACAAAGGCCAGGAAGTCTTCCACGATATCTGCAAATAGCGGCTTGTCGGCCAGAAAGGCCTCACTTAATCCATGCACATTAAAGGCTTCCGTAGGCATATCCCGTTCGGGATTCAGATAGATATGATAGACTTCGCCCGTGGGAACGCGATTGACCAGTTCGACACAGCCGATTTCCACCAGACGATGGCCGTCCTTGGGATCCAGTCCGGTGGTTTCCGTATCAAAGCAAATCTCGCGCATGGAAAGTCCTTAGCCGCAGGTTACAGGGATTGATCCGCCAGTGTGAGGGTGTTCTGTAATTGACGCAAGACCGGCCGCCGCCCTAGGGAGGTCCAGATTATCACATCAGCCCGGCGTCGCTTTTCCGCTTCCGGCATCTGACGCTTGCGAATATCGCGCAGCTTGTCCTGTGTCATGCCGGGCCGGGCCAGAACGCGCTGTGCCTGAATAAATTTGGGGGCGGTGACCAGAATGGTGAAATCACACCGCGCATCCCCCCCGGTCTCAAACAACAGCGGCACATCCAGAACCGCAAATCTTTGATGATGCAGCGCACAGTGTTTCAGGAATTTATCCCGTTCGCGCGAGACCAGTGGATGCAGGATGTTTTCCAGACGCTTCAGAGCGGCAGCATCCCCGAAAACCTGTGGACCCAGGGCTGAGCGATTGACCGCGCCGTTTTCAGTTGATCCGGGAAAGGCTGCTTCAATCGCCGCCACCGCGTCACCACCGACCCCAGTCAACCGATGAACCGCAGCATCCGCATCATGTATTGCACAGCCCAGCCGCTTCAGCATCGCAGAAGCCGTGCTTTTTCCCATGCCAATCGACCCGGTCAGACCAATCACAATCATACGGCCATCGCCTTTAAGATATTGTCACGCAATTCCTCATCCACAACCGGGGTGCTGGGTGGATCAAACCAGGCCTGAAACCCAGGGACCGCCTGATATAAAAGCATACCCAATCCATCGACAACCCTATTCCCCCGTGCCCGTGCCTGGGTCAGCAGGGCTGTTTCCAGCGGCTTATAGACGATGTCGGTCACAAAGGCGCCGGTCGGCAGCGGCGTCAGATCAATCTGCAACGGAGGTTGGCCCACCATGCCAAGACTGGTCGTATTGACCAGAAAATCGCATTTGGGCAGCAGGCCGGAAATGTCCGCCCAGGCCACAGCATGCAAAGAATTGGAATGATCCAGTGCAAGCGCCAGATCCTGCGCCTTATCCAGGCTGCGATTGGCGATGAATATCTGTCTGAAACCCAGATCCTGCGACGCGGCGACAACCGCCCGTGCCGCGCCGCCAGCGCCTAATACCAGGGCGGCGTCCCGACCGGTTCTGGACCATCCCGGTGCATTTTCCAGATTGGTACGGAAGCCATACAAGTCCGTGTTGCGCCCTTCGAACCGACCATCCGACAGGGTAACGATGGTATTCACCGCCCCCAGGCGACGGGCGGCCGGGTCCAGGCAATCACAGAAGTCACAAGCGGCCTGTTTATGGGGCAGGGTAACATTCATCCCCACCCAACCTTCCTGTGTCAGGAGGGATCGCACATCCCGATCAAAATATTCCGGCGCGATTTCCCGGCGCTCATAGCAACCCGGCAAACCAAACCGCTTCAACCAGGTATTGTGAATCAAAGGAGAAAGGGAATGGGCAATCGGTTGTCCGATAACACCAGCAACAGGCCCGCTTGTGGATCCAGCATCCGTCATTGCGCAATCGCCCCGTTCTGGCGCAGAAACCCTAACAAGGGCAACAACGGCAGGCCCAGGACGGTGAAATAATCCCCCTCAACCCGCGTGAATAACTGTGCGCCCAACCCTTCCAGGCGATACCCCCCCACAGAACCCAGCGCATCCTCCCCCACCGCCTGACAATAGCGGGTGATGAAATCAGGGGTCATTTTGCGCATGGTCATAGGGGCGGGCTCTACCAGACCCCACAATCGCTGTCCCCCCTTCATGACGGAAACCCCGGCATAAAGGCTGTGTCGATTGCCGCTGAGCGCCTGTATATGACCATGCAGATGATCCATATCCGCCGGCTTATCGAACCAGACCCCGTTACAATCCAATGTTTGATCCGCCCCAATGACCAGGGCATCTGGAAAGCGCTGACTGATTTTCAGGGCCTTCAGGTCGGACAATGCTTCAGCGACGCGATCCGCCGTGGCCCCTTCGGCCCGTAAAGACTCTTTTACCGCATCTTCATCCACATTGGCAGGCACGATCTGGATCACCAGGCCCGCCCCCCGCAATAGATCCGCACGGGTCTTGCTGGCAGAAGCCAGAATAATTTCTGTTGTCTGTCCCAGCATCATCTTCAAATCACCCTCAGACACCTGTGATGGTTCCATTTTCCTGACGACGATCAAAATGCTGGATAATCGTTGCGGCGGTTTCTTCGATGGAGCGCCGGGACACATCAATAATCGGCCAGTTGCGTTCCTGGCACAGGCGACGACACATTGTTACTTCCTGGCGCACGGTTTCCAGATCGACATAATCGGTTTCATCATCCTCTGCGATCATACGCAGGCGGTTCTTCCGAATTTGCACCAGACTGGCCGGGTCCTTTGTCAGGCCCACAATCAAAGGCATATTTGGACCGGTCATGCCCAACAATTCTTCCGGCAGGCCAATTCCCGGGACAAAGGGCACATTCGCCGCCTTTAATCCCCGATTGGCTAAATAGATACAAGTTGGTGTTTTGGAGGTCCGCGATACCCCCGTCAAAATCACATCGGCACTGGTCAAATTCCATAACCCCTGGCCATCATCATGGGTCAGGGCAAATTGCATCGCATCAATTCGGCTGAAATAATCCGCATCCATGGCATGCTGACGACCGGGCTGTTGTCGCGCTGGCGTCCCCAGATAGTTTTCAAATGCATTGATAAAGGGATCCAGCACGGAAATACAGGGGACCCGCAACTGACGGCATCCTTCAATCAAATGTTGCCGCAATTCCTGATTAACAAAGGTGAAAAGAACAATTCCCGGCGCATCCGCAACCTTGCTGAGAATCTGATCCACACGGGCGGTGTTGCGCACCAGGTTCCAATGATGCTCGATCCCTTCCACATCTTCAAACTGCACGATACAGGCCCGCGCGATGGCTTGCACCGTCTCACCCGTAGAATCTGAAACCAGATAGAGCTGAACATTCCGAGAATCGTCGACCATTTTTATACAATTATCCTGTCTGTAACCTGTGTATTGTTTATGGGATAAATCTTAGGGGCGATGCAATCCCGGAAAAATCCTCATTGACCTTGATTCACTAAGAACGGTTATACAAAGGGGAAAACTTGTGACGCGCCGGTTACGCTTGTGGACCAATACACGAAACTGGTCCTATTATCCCCAAACTTAGACGATGTTGGCAAATTCGAAAAAGATCAGGGAATCCGCTATTCTGGAAATCTTTATCCCGGTGTTAGACACAGGACACAGAAATTTGGTCCAATTTGTGGATGAACGCGTATAAAATTTAATCCCCATTGTTCCACCCCCCAACCACAACCACTCTCTTTTCTTATATTTAATTATATTTATAAGAGAGAAACGGGATCCTGACTGAAAGAGCGTTCATGACCTTCAAACATTCTCCTAAACCACTTCTGTGCGCCCTTGCGGGGGAGACACAATCTGTCCCGCCGATTTGGCTAATGCGCCAGGCCGGTCGTTATCTGCCTGAATATCGCGAAGTCCGGTCTCAGGCGAATGGTTTCCTGGATTTGTGTTACAGTCCAGATAAAGCCTGTGAAGTCACAATGCAGCCGATCCGGCGCTATGGCTTTGATGCGGCAATTCTGTTTTCGGATATTCTGGTAATCCCCCACGCACTGCAACAAAATGTCTGGTTCGTTGAAGGCGAAGGACCAAAGCTGGAACCGTTGAAAAGCGATGCAGATTTGTCGATCCTGAAACCGGATGCGGTTTTGGGTCATTTGCAGCCAGTCTTTGAAACAGTTTCCAAGATCTGCGCAAATCTGCCGATGGAAACCGCTCTGATCGGATTTGCTGGTGCGCCTTGGACGGTGGCGACCTATATGATCGAAGGGGGATCGTCCCGCGACTTTTCCAAAACCAAAATCTGGGCCTATCAAGATCCTGAAAGTTTTCAGCGTCTGATCGATATCCTGGTCGATGCAACAGCCAACTACCTTGTGGCACAGATTGATGCGGGCGCCGAAGCTGTCCAGCTTTTTGACAGTTGGGCGGGGGCTTTGGATGAAGCCGGCTTTTACACATGGTCCCTGGCACCGGCGAAAGCACTTGTTGCCAAGGTGAAGGAACGCCATCCCACTGTCCCGATCATTGGTTTCCCGCGCGGTGTCGGGCCCTTATATGCAGATTATGCCAAGGAAACCGGCGTTGATGCGGTTTCGATGGATCAGGGATTGCCGGTCGCCTGGGCGGCGAAAGAACTGCAACCCCATGTGACGGTCCAGGGAAATCTGGACCCGATGGCGTTGCTGGCCGGGGGGGATGCGCTGGACACTGCCGTTGATTATATTCTGGAAAATCTTTCAGGCGGCCCGTTTATTTTCAATCTGGGTCACGGAATTATCAAGGAAACACCGCCCGATCATGTTACCAGACTGGTTGAGCGTATTCGACGTACCGGGTCCTAAAGCGACTTTAATCCAGTTTGGAAAGAATGCGGTGATCTTGCCATGACAGACACTCTGCCAACTGGGCATCCATCACTGCAGACTCCAGCGATTGGCGTGTTGCTGGTGAATTTGGGAACACCGGACGGGTATGATGTTAAATCCATGCGTCGGTACCTGGCGGAATTTCTGTCGGATCCCCGTGTCATCGAAGCCCCGAAATGGATCTGGTGGCCGATCCTGCATGGCATCATCCTGAACACGCGCCCCCGCAAATCAGGGGAGGCCTATCGGAAAATCTGGATGGAAGAGCAAGGCGAAAGCCCGCTTCGATATTATACCCGGGCTTTAACCAATGCATTGGCGCCGCGGTTTTCCAATCAGCATGTGATTGTGGATTGGGCAATGCGCTATGGAACGCCGTCCATTCCTGAGAAACTGGAAGAGCTACGCAGCCAGGGGTGTGAGAAAATTCTGATCTTCGCACTCTATCCGCAATATTCTGCGGCAACGACAGCATCAGTCTATGACAAGGCATTTGACCAGTTGAAAGCTATGCGCTGGCAGCCTGCTATTCGCACTGTTCCATCTTTTCATGACGAACCCCGCTATATCCAGGCCCTGGCGGACAGTGTTCGTGAAGCGCTGAAAGACAAACCAGACCCGGAAATGCTGTTATGCAGCTTTCATGGCCTGCCAAAAGAAAATCTGGACAAGGGTGATCCGTATCATTGCTTTTGCTTGAAAACCGGTCGGTTGTTGAGGGAAGCGCTGAATTGGCCGGAAGACCGGTTTGGCGTTGTTTTTCAATCCCGGTTCGGACCGAAAGAATGGCTGCAACCCTATGCAGATCAAACCGTAGCAGCGCTTGGGGATCGGGGCGTTAAAAGTCTGGCCATTTTGTCGCCCGGCTTTGTTGCTGATTGCGTTGAGACCCTGGAAGAATTAGCAATTGGCCTGAAAGAAACATTTGAAGAGCATGGCGGTGAGACTTTCGATTATATCCCCTGTCTGAATGACAGCGATGGATTGATCGATACATTAGAAACCGTGACACGCCGCGAATTATCCGGTTGGATCTGACATTTAGAACGGGAGTGCGCGTAGATGGGTGATTTATATTCCTGGTTGAAAGCATTGCATGTGATTTCCATCATCGCCTGGATGGCCGGTTTGTTGTACCTGCCGCGCTTGTATGTCTATCACTGTCAGGCACCCGTCGGTTCCGCCCAGTCGGAAATGCTAAAGACCATGGAACGCCGTTTGCTGCGCGCCATTATGAACCCCGCAATGATCGCCGCCTGGGTCTTTGGCCTGTGGCTGGCAGTGGAAATCCAGGCCTTCAGCCAGCCCTGGTTTCATGCGAAATTTCTGTTGGTGCTGCTGATGACCGGCAGCCACATGGCGATGGCAAAATGGCGTAAGGCGTTTGAGGCGGATAAAAACACCAATAGTGAGAAATTCTACCGTGTCGCCAATGAAGTTCCGACCATTCTGATGATCGTTATTGTCTTTTTGGTGATTGTGAAGCCGTTTTAAGCTGATTTTAGAGTGTTTTCACAAAACATCCATTTGACACTGGAAGCAATGCACCTTATGTGATGGGTGTCGGGCGCGAGGTCCGACATGTCGAATTCGCTGCCGGACGATCCGGTTTTCCAAAAACGCGTGCTTTTGTAACCCTAAGCCACCGTTCAGGTAGAGCCGTTCCCGATTATAAATGTCAATCGGGATTCATCGCTACAGCGTATCCAATCTGACTGATTTCCTGACAATCCCTGCGTAAGAGCGCTATCCCCCCATGCATCTAAAAGAACTGAAAAAGAAAACCCCACCGGAACTTCTCGCCTTCGCGGAAGAACTGGAAATTGAAAACGCCTCTAATCTGCGCAAGCAAGAACTGATGTTCGCCTGCTTGAAGCAACTGGCGATGAATGACGTCGCCATTTATGGGGAAGGCGTTTTGGAAGTGCTGCAGGATGGCTTCGGCTTCCTGCGCTCCCCGGAGGCCAACTATCTGGCCGGTCCGGATGATATTTATGTTTCCCCCAGCCAGGTGCGGCGCTTTGGTTTGCGCACCGGCGATACGGTTGAAGGCCAGATCCGCGCGCCAAAAGATGGCGAACGGTATTTCGCCCTGTTGAAGGTCAATCAGGTTAATTTCGATGACCCGGATCAGGTGCGCCATCGCATTAATTTCGACAATCTGACGCCGCTCTATCCCAATGAAAAGCTGCATCTGGAAATCGAAGGCCAGGACGACAAGAAGAAAAAAGAACTGTCGACCCGCGTCATCGATCTGGTCGCCCCGCTTGGGAAAGGCCAGCGGGCGCTGATCGTTGCCCCGCCGCGCACCGGTAAGACGATGCTGATGCAGAATGTCGCCCATGCGATTTCCCAAAACCATCCAGACATTTATCTTCTGGTCCTGCTGATCGATGAGCGTCCGGAAGAAGTGACCGACATGCAGCGCTCTGTGAAGGGCGAAGTTGTATCCTCCACCTTTGATGAGCCCGCCCAACGCCACGTTCAGGTCGCCGAAATGGTGATCGAAAAGGCCAAGCGTCTGGTTGAGCATAAGCGCGATGTGGTGATCTTGCTGGATTCCATCACCCGCCTGGCGCGCGCTTATAATACCGTTGTGCCGTCATCGGGTAAGGTTCTGACCGGGGGTGTGGATGCCAATGCGCTGCAACGCCCGAAGCGGTTCTTTGGGGCCGCGCGGAACATCGAAGAAGGCGGATCGCTGACCATCATCTCCACCGCGCTGATCGATACCGGCAGCCGCATGGACGAAGTCATCTTCGAAGAATTCAAAGGCACCGGTAACTCTGAAATCATTCTGGACCGCAAGCTCAGTGACAAGCGCACCTTCCCGGCCATCGACATCACCAAGTCAGGCACCCGGAAAGAAGAACTGCTGGTCGACAAGGGCACATTGTCCAAGATGTGGGTCCTGCGCCGCATCCTGATGCCGATGGGCGTCACCGATGCGATGGAATTCCTGCTGGAGAAACTGAAGCATTCGAAGAACAACGACGATTTCTTCGACAGCATGAATCAGTAATCGGCGGGGTTGCTTACAGGCAACCCTTCGAGACGCTACGCGCCGGATGAGGAAGTTTTTCGTCATCCCGGACTTGATCCGGGATCCAGAGCGGCGGGCGCGATTAGTGCCTTTGGCCCTGGATTCCCGCCTTCGCATTCCACAAAACGTCCCATTCTCGTCCTGAGGAGGCGCTGCAAGTCCAGTGCTTGCAGAGGGCTCACCCTTCGAGACGCTTCGCTCCTCAGGATGAGGAGACACTTGCTTAATGCACCGTCACCCCGGACTTGATCCGGGATCCAGGGCGGTAGGCGCAGTTGGTGCCTGCGGTCCTGGAATTCCGCCTTCGCATTCCACAAAACGTCCCATTCTCGTCCTGAGGAGGCGCTGCAAGTCCAGTGCTTGCAGAGGGCTCACCCTTCGAGACGCTTCGCTCCTCAGGATGAGGAGACACTTGCTTAATGCACCGTCACCCCGGACTTGATCCGGGGTCCAGAGCGGCGGGCGCGATTGGTCCTGGATTTCCGCTTTCGCGGGCGAGACTCGTTTAAAGCAATTCAAACCCGCCGCAGCCAAACAGCGGATTCCGGGGCGCCTTCTGCAAGGGGGAGCGCCCCGATCGCGTTTTGGGCGAGCAGGTCGGCGCAGCGTGTCGCGACCCAATGGCTGGACCACAGCGGTTCAAAGCCACCCCCGGCCAATAGCGTGGCGACCGGCAATTGTTCGTTATAGCCACGCCAGGCCCAGTTTTCGGGATAAGGGTCGGGCAGGAATATATCGTGGATCTGGATCAGAACACCCTTGGACAGGCGGGGCAGGATGCGGCCCAGCAGGATATCAACATCGCTGCCGGGCATGGCGATATGGCTGGAATCGATCATCACCATATCATTGGGGCCAAGCCCGTCGAATATCGATACATCCGCCTGTTGCAGCGTGGTCCGATGCACTGTCACACCGGGCAGGTTCGCAATATCCGCACGCGGGGCGGGATCGATGGCGGTTATTTGGGTCGATAAGGCCCCATCCTGAACAGCGGCCGCAATAAAGCGCGTGGAATGGCCGCTGCCGATTTCGACAATTCGCGCCGGTTGATGTCGGCGTACCATCAGATAGGCGGCCAGTCCATCCAGCCTGGGAAACCAGGTCTGCTGCCACCGTGGCAGGGGGGGCGCTGCCCTATCGAACCGGGTTGCGACATCCGCGATCAGATCGGTGTCTTTCAACAAATCCAGAAAGACCGGCTCTGCGGCCTTAAACAGTGTTTCAACATGGGGGAAGGGGTCCCGCGCACTGCTATCCGGGATCGTCCCTGCATAGCGATAGGGGATGAAATAGCCCCGCTGTGCCCAGCCAAACAGTGTTGGCAATCCCAGTGTCAGGCGTCGCCATGTCGTGCGCAATGGGTGATGTGCAATACCCATGAATCAATCAGGGCCGCAGGATCATGCCCTCGCGGGCAACTTCGGTGCCGGGCCGGACCTTTGCAACATCCGCGGCGATTTGGTCCATGATGTCATCGGTATGGGTCGGTTCGTGGTGAAACAGCACCAGGGTTTTGACATTGGCGGCATCGGCGACCCGCACGGCCTCCTGCCAGGTGGAATGCCCAAAGCCGACGAAGCGGGGATATTCTTCCTCTGTATAGGTGGCGTCATAGATCATGATATCCGCGTCGCGCACCAGATCCACAACCGCCGGGTCGCGGCCTTCCGGATAATGTTCGGTATCGGTGATGTAACAGATCGACCGGCCATCGAAATTGATGCGATAGCCACAGGCCCCGTTGGGATGGTTCAGCGGCGCGGTTTGCAATGAAATTTCCGGGCTGGGATACAGAGTTTCCCCGCAGGCGAAATCATGAAATTCAACCTGAGCGCGGAAGGTTTCCGGCGGCACCGGGAAAAGCGGGGCCTGCATCATTTCTGACAGCGTTCCCTTAAGCGTGCGATCAGGCAATAGATGACCGGCCCATAATCTGGGATTTAAGCCTGGAATGTGGAATGGCACGAAAAAGGGCAGGCCGATAATGTGGTCCAGATGCGTATGGGTCAGGAACAGATCAATTTCAGTGGGCCCCTGCTGGGCGATTTCGCGGCCCAGTTTTCGCAACCCCGTACCCCCGTCAAAAATCAGGCGTCTGTCTGCGCACATAACTTCCAGACAGGCCGTATTGCCGCCATAGCGCAGCGTATCGGAACCGGCGCAGGCGATGCTGCCACGCGTTCCCCAGAACTTGACGTAAAATTCTTGATGCTTATCGCTTAACACGCGGTAATCCTGCTTTGGCTTTTAGTCTTTTCGCCCCAATCGTTCGGTCGTGCAGCGAGGCGCAAAACCAGACGGGACAGGTTGATGTCAGAATGCTATAGCGGGGTTCGTCTTAACGCAAATTCCCATCCTGCTGTTATCGCGTCTATTTCGTATCCTGAGTTCGGATTGAAGGGGTTTTTATGTCATCAGACCGTCTTGCGCCGCGCCTGCACAGCGATTGGGTGGGAATCTGGTTCGGGTTATGTGTTGCCCTGCTGGCTGCGTATCAACAGTTCAAATTGCCGCCGGTCCTGCCGGAGATGCTGGATCTGTATGGATATGGCGCCGGAATGGCGGGTGGTTTCATGTCGATTTTTGCGGTCATTGGCCTGGTGTTGTCCTTCCAGTTCGGACGGTTGATGAGCCGTCAGGCAACGGCTGCCTGGTTGATTGGGGCCTGTGGTCTGGTGGGGCTTGGTGCCATCCCTATTTTGACATTCCCGGAAAATGGCTGGGCCATTCTGGTGGGGCGCGCCTTTGAGGGAACGGCCATGGCGATTTTGGCGATAGCCGGCCCCACCCTGATGACCCGTAATGCGGCACCAAAACACATACCCTTTGCAGCCGCGCTGGCGGCGACCTGGGTCCCTTTAGGGGGCTTGATCGCGACCAGCATCGCCCGATTGGCGGAATATCTGATGCCAGGCGATCAGATCTGGTCGTCGGTCTGGTGGGCCGGGTTGGTTTTTGCTGTTCTGATGGCGGGATGGACGATGGTCCTGGCGCGTCAGAATGATGGCAACCGGATTGCCTTGCCCGCGACAAAAGGGGGTGCGCCGGATCTGTCCAAAGCGGATCGGCAAGCGTTGATGATGTTGTCGGCGTGCTTTGGTTTATGGGCGTTGCAAAATCTGTCAGTGCTGAGTTGGCTGCCCGAATATCTGGTCGCAGATCGCGGATTATCGATGGCTGTATCGAAAGAGTTATATGGGGTGACGGTCATCGCGATTGCGGGGTCCAATCTGTTGGCAGCGGCCATCCTGCGGGCCGGATTTCCCATCGCCCGGTTGTTAACGGTCGTTCTGATTGGGCAGGGAACCGTTCTGGTGATTGGCCCCTATGCCGGAACCGATATCAGCGGTGTCGCAATTTTACTGGCTTATGGATTTTTTGCCGGGATTACACCGACCTGCATTTTTGGACTGCCGGGGCGTCTGTTGGGTCCGGATCGCACCGGCCCGGCGGCTTTTGGATTGATGATGACCGGGCGCAATCTGGGCCTGTTGACGGGGCCAATTCTGGTGGGCTGGGTCGCGGGCAGCAGTTTGGGTTGGTCGGCTGGATGGTGGACAGCGGCCGCAGCGACCGGCTGTGCCGTGATTGCCGCCCTGGCCATCCAGCGTCAGGTCCGGCGCGCGGATGCGATCGCGCAGGATATGATCTAGGGAACCAGCTTATAGCCGCCGGGTTCTGTCACCAGAATTTCCGCATTTGAGGGATCTGGTTCGATCTTCTGGCGCAGGCGATAAACATGGGTTTCCAGCGTGTGCGTGGTGACGCCAGCGTTATAACCCCAGACTTCCCCCAACAGCGTGTCGCGCGATACGGTGCGGTTGCCCGCGCGAAAAAGATATTTCAGGATTGAGGTTTCCTTTTCCGTCAGGCGGATTTTTTTGTTGGTTTCTTCGGTCAGCAATAGCTTCTGGGCGGGCCTGAAACTGTAGGGGCCGATTGTAAAGACCGCATCTTCGCTTTGTTCATGTTGGCGCAATTGCGCGCGCAGACGGGCCAAAAGGACACTTAAGCGAAAGGGTTTGGTGACATAATCATTCGCGCCGGCATCCAGGCCCAGGATCGTATCGGAATCGGAATCATGGGCGGTCAGCATGACGACGGGGCATTTAACGCCGCTGCGGCGCAGAATACGACAGGCCTCGCGCCCATCCATATCGGGCAGGCCGACATCCAAAACGATGGCATCGAAATGCCCGGCCTTTGCCGCTTCTATCGCTTCGGCGGCGGTTGAGGCTTCCTGTGTTTCAAATTCCTCATGCAGCTGCAATTGTTCCGCCAAGGACTGGCGCAGGGCGTCGTCATCGTCACATAACAGGATCTTTTTACCGCTCATCGCGTCTTATCTCGCTTTCAACCAAATCATTACCGGGGATCAGGATAACACGATCTGCAGGCATATGGGAAAAGCAAGATATCGTGATCGCCAGATTCAGTGTGTTCTGGCATGCGGCTTGCTTAGCTTGTGGGAGAGAGACTGTCGACGTGGGAGAGCGTCGATCATGCGGTTGGTGAAGAGAGAGTCGATGTCCACAGCGCAAACAGCCCCTTGGTCCCTGATGACCTCTAATGCGACTGCGATGGCGCCAGATGTTGCCATGCGTCGACCGCGGGCAGGTGAGGGTCAGACGGAATCCCGCTTTTCCGATGCTTTGACACAGGCCGAGGGCGCGAAAAAGGCCCCCCAATCCTATCAGACCCCACAACGCCCGGAAGATAGAATGCCACAGCCGGTGGCAGCGAATTCACAGGTTTTTGCCGCGCGCGACGAGGGAACCTTTACCGACTATCGGCGCTTTACCTCTGCAGATCCCACATCTGTGGACGTCGCGGCGGCAAATCGTGCCGATGAGGCATCCGAAGCGACAGGCAAGAATTTCTTCGGCGAAGATGGCCTGACACTGGGGGATGTTGTCGATATCGTGAACCCATTGCAGCATATCCCCATCGTTTCATCCGTGTATCGCTATGTGACCGGGGATGAAATAAGCCCTGGTGCGCAGTTGGCGGGCGGGTCGATTTATGGCGGCCCGATAGGGTTTGCCAGTTCTCTGGCCAATGTGATTATGAAAGATCAGACCGGGGATGATATGGGGGGAACGGCCCTGACCGCCCTGTTTGGCGCACCGGGAACGTCAGACACGGGCACAGCCCTGGCCCAGGACGGGGCGCAAAAAGCATCGGTTCAGACCGCGCAGTTGGATCCTGAAAGTCAGAATGGCGCAGACCAAGCGGTGCAGAACGGTGTAAGTCCGCTTTTCGCGGCGCAACCTGGACTGAATGCGGCGGGTCAACGGTCGGCCCCGTTTGCCGCGACGCCGGTTGGATCGCCGATTGCGTCCGTGCAGCCGATCCTGCCGGGTCAGAACAGCGTCACGTCTGGCGCAAATCCTCAATCCAGCCCGGGTACGGCCGCTGCACAAGGGGTGCCAAATCTGTCGGCGGATGCCGCGACCGCCCTGATGCGGATGGCGCAAAACAGCCAGCCTAAGAACAGCCAGTCTATGAACAGCCAGTCTATGAACACCCTGTCTGACAACAGTCAGCCACCATCAGCAACGCCCTCAAATCAAGCATCCCAGTCGGCTTTACCCAATCAGAACACGACGACCATCAAGCATCTGCCCGGCTCGGACGCAGAACCGAAATTCTTCAGTTTGCGCAATGCACCGGTCGCGCCGACACAATTGCCCAGTCATTCCGGCATCACGCCCCCACCCCCTACCCCGTCTGCGCCATCTCCCGCAGGGACCGCTGATTCAACAATCGTTGCCGACAATTCCGACGCGCCGGAATTCCTGGAGCCTGTGCCGTCCAAGGATTTGCCCAGCGCAATGATGGATGCCCTGGCAAAATATGAGAAAATGAAGTCCCCCAGCTGATTTCAGGTTTGATTTCTGACTGGATTGATCACCATTTAGGGCATCATGCAGGGAATGATGTTTTTAGGGCGTAAGGGGGAGGCGGAGTATGACCGACCTGGTGACCGACGGGCAGCGATTGATTCTGCCGAATGGCGACAGTGTGCCGTGTTCCATGGGTCGGTCGGGCCTGATCGCAGCACAGGATAAACGCGAAGGCGACGGGGCGACACCGCTTGGTCGTTGGCGGCTGGTGCAGGTGTTCTATCGACCAGACAGGATCCTTGATCCGATCCGGACCGCATTGCCGATCCAGCCCTTGACTGAGCATTCTGGCTGGTGCGATGCCCCGGACGATCCCGCCTATAATCAGTTTGTTTCGCGACCCTATGCCGCGTCGCATGAGGCAATGTGGCGAGACGATGGGCTGTATGACATCGTGGTGACGACAGACCACAATACCAACCCCGCCCTTCCCGGTCTGGGCAGCGCCATCTTTTTGCATTGCCGTCATGAAACCGGAAAGCCGACAGCGGGCTGTATTGCAATAGCGCGGGACGAATTGCACCGCCTCCTGACGGATCTGGAACCGGAGTCCTGGCTGGTCATCCAGCAGGAGATTTGAAGAGGCGCAGTCAAGTCTGGGCTGGGCGCGCCCCAAATATTGCGCTGCCGACGCGGACATGGGTGGCCCCCAGGCGAATGGCGGTTTCATAATCGCTGCTCATCCCCATCGACAGGCCGGAAATTCCGTTCCGTTCTGCAATTTTCGCCAACAGGGCGAAATGCGGGCTGGGCTGTTGATCGACCGGGGGGATACACATCAAACCCTGGACGGACAGGCCGATCGTGTCGCGCACTTCCTGGATAAAGGCATCGGCCTCCATCGGCGGTATTCCCGCCTTCTGGGGTTCTTCGCCGGTATTGATCTGAATGAAAATACCAGGGTTGCGGTCCTGCTTCTCACATTCGCGGGCGATGAACTGGGCAATTTTCAAACGGTCTATGGTCTGGATCACATCAAACAGGGCAACGGCGTTTTTGGCCTTGTTGGATTGCAGAGGACCAATCAGATGCAGCACAGTCTGAGGATATTGCTGCTTAAGAGCTGGCCATTTTTCCTCCGCTTCCTGAACTTTGTTCTCGCCGAAATGTGCATGTCCAGCCTTCAGGAGTGGAATAATCGAATCAGAATCGTATGTTTTAGAAACCGCGATCAAATTAACATTTGCGTTTTTTTTAACAGAGTCAGATTCCGCCTGTTTTATATTTTCCAATACTTGATTATATCTTTCCAGTAATTGCATTGGGCACCTTTGTTGGGAAATGACCGATTGTCTTTCGGATGGTCCAATTTTATAACGACTCGATTTTATACAGCCTGACTTGTCCATAAAAGGATTTTAGTGTGGTACGCGGTTATTTGGGATCGACCAGGACGCTGTTTGCGGTGCTCCGGTTAGGAGCGTTTCGCGAAGCGATGCGGGGCATCGCAAGCGGAAGGCGACGCGGCCCGGAGCGCCGCAAACAGCGCCTTTGGTCCCTTTATCGGCCCGTCGGACGGCGTCGAGGACGTTTGACGATGAACCACATCGCCTGCACGCCCTCTCCTAGCCGACAGGCCGATAAAGGGATCCTGGTGAGTCCAAATAATCGCGCACCACACTAAGGACTGCCATGCCAGCGCCGGATATTCAGATAAGACAAGAATTGCAAAAGGCCTTTGGCGATTTCAATCAGGGTCATCCTGATGCGGCGCAGGCTCGGGCTGAGGCGATTCTGAAGCGGCTGCCCCGGGAACCAAATGCGCTGTATCTGATGGGGATCATCAATCATCAGGCGGGACGTCTGGATCAGGCATCCAGATTTTTTGAGAAAAGCTACAAGTCCGACCCGAAAAATCCCGCGGCCTTAAGTGGCATCGGCATCGTGCGTCTGGATCAGCAACGCTATGCGGAAGCGGTGCGCGCCTTTCAGGCCGTGTTAAAGCATATGCCAAATGATGCCTCGGCCCTGAACAATCTGGGGATCGCGCAGAAGAATCTGCAACGGTTTGATCTGGCGGTTCCTTTGTTCCAGAAGGCGATAGGGATCAACCCACGGTTTGCGGATCCTTATGTGAATTATGGTTCTTTGTTGAACAGCCTTGGTGAAGCACAGGCTGCGCGTGATGTGTTGGAAGCTGGGCTGCGGCATAATGCCGGTGACCAGACCTTGACGTTGAACTTGTTTGACGCCCTTGTGGGGTTGGGTCTGTTTGACCGGGCAAAGAACCTGATCGATCCGATATTCACGAAAGATCCCAGTAACATTGAAATTCGCAATCGCTATGGGCAATTGCTGGTGTCGATGGGGGATGTGGATGCGGCGCGGGACGTGTTTGTGAAAACGATCGACCATCATCCCCAGGATGCCGCCGCATATTTTGATCTGGCGGACCTTCTGGAGGCAAAGCGCGGTGCCCAGAAGGCGGAGGCGGCAGAGATGCGCCAGAGGGGTATCGCGGTCTTTAATGCCAGCCATGCCACCCTATCAGACGGTACGCCGGTATTGGTTCATCGCGCCGCCCAGGCTTATGAAGGTTTGGGGGAGGTTGAAAAGGCCTATCAGTGTTTCAAGCGGGCGCAGGATCAGTTCAAGGCGCGCCTGGCCAGCATCGGGAAGGCCTATGACCGCCGCGCGACTGAGTCGCTGTATGACAATCTGATCGCGCGATTTTCCAAACAAACGCCAGCGGCAGTGGCACTGCCGGACGGTGAGTCTATTCCCGCCCCTATCTTTATCGTTGGCATGCCACGATCCGGCACCAGCCTGATTGAGCAGATATTGGCGTCACATCCTGCCATTTTTGGCGGGGGGGAATTGATGGTGCTGCCCGATCTGATCGATGCCCGCCTGAAGCCGGGGGAGGATCTGACCGGTTTGCTGGATCGCCTGTCCTTGGAACAACTGGTTGAAATTCGAGATGGGTATCGCGCTGGTCTGGCGGAATGTTCTGCGGGTCAGGCGTTTGTAACGGACAAGCTGCCGTTTAACTTTATCAATGTTGGTCTGATCCGGATGCTGTTTCCGAAGGCCCTGATCATTAACATCGAACGCTATCCCCTGGATGTGTGCTGGTCGATCTTCACGCAGCGCTTTTCCAGCGCCATGCTGTTTGATCATGATCTGCGGGATATCGGGCATTATTACCGGCACTATGATCGGTTGATGCAGTTCTGGCGCGGTTGGGATTCATCGATTGTTCAGATACAGTATGAAGGGTTGCTGGACGATATGGCGGCTGGCGTTCTGCCCATGCTGGATCAGTTGGGTCTGGACTGGGACCCGGCGATGGAACGCTTCTTTGATAATAAAAGAACGGTGCAAACTGCCAGCCGTTTGCAGGTGCGTCGGCCGATCTATAAGACATCGGTGGGGCGGTGGAAGGCTTTCGAGTCAAAAATGGATGGTCTAAAGTCTGAGCTGGGCGATGTGCTGGGACGGTATTTATAGGGATAAGGTGTATGCCAATACTCAAGGATGACCGGGATACGATCACATTGGCCGATATTCTGGCCCCGATGACAGAGGCGGAATTCTTTGAAGACTATTATGATAAGAAACCCCTGCATATCCCGGGCAGCGCCGATAAATTCAAGGGGATCATGGATTGGTCCATCCTGAATGAGCTGTTGAGCAATGGCCCCCTGTGGTCTGCGAAATCGCTGGGCTTGCAAATCGACAAGCAGCCGATCCCCGCCGCTTTGTATTGTGAATCGCGGGAGGACCGGTCGGGATCCATGGTTATGCAGCCGATTGCCGGTAAGGTGATGGACCTGTTGCATCAGGGGGCATCCCTGATTGCCAATGATATCGATATGATGAGCAGGCCTTTGCGCCAGGTCGCATCTGCATTTGAGGCGGCGTATAATGGCAAGGCGCAAGCCAATCTGTATTGTTCCTGGGATAGCAGGCAGGCCTTCAGCAGCCATTTTGATACACATGATGTATTTGCCCTGCATATTGAGGGGGAAAAGACCTGGCGCGTCTTTGAAACACGCATGCCCCATCCAATCCGTCACGCCCGTCACAGCAATGGTGCCTATACGGACGCGCAGCATATGGAGCAGCGGGGCAATCTATTATTCGACGTGGTCTTGAAGCCAGGTGATATTCTGTATCTGCCCCGGGGCCAGTATCATGATGCCTTGGCGGTTTCCAGCGGGACGGTTCATGTCGCATTGGGGATCGTCAGCCTGGTTGGACTGGATATCGTTGATGCCTTGAAGGATTTTGCTGTTGAGGACGAGGCCTTCCGGACGAACCTGCCTCGATTGGCGCAGGGGGAAGCGGTCACACGATCTGTATTGGAAGATTTAGGGAATAGACTGCATCAATTGTCCAGGGATCCAGATGTACTTACCGCATTGTTAAAGTATCAGGCGAATTATTCCTATGATCGCAGTCAATATACGTTACCGATCGAGTCATCGGATAAAACGTTTAATTTGGTCGGTGGCCCGTTCCGCCTTGTGAAGGACAAGGGGACCTTTATGCTGACGGGACCACGTGGTGCCGTTCCCATTCCTCCGGGCAGCGAAGGGCCAATTTCGTGGGTGCTGTCTCAGAAGAGTTTCCGGCGCGGCGCATTTCTCAGCGCGCATGAAAGAATCCCTGCGACGGTTGCGGATCGATTATTGTCGGATCTGCAGTCCATGGGGGTCTTGAAATCCGTGTGATTCTTTAGAGTTGGCCTTGGTTGCGCGGTCATGTTGTATAATTATCACATTACTTACGTTTTTGCGGTTAACTGTATTGGAATTCATTGCTTTCAAAATTCATGCGTGGTCAAAACAACCCATGGCGAGCGCCGGAACTGCCTGAACAGGCTAATTCGTTTGGCACGCAAGATGAAGTGAATGAGTTCTAGGGGCAAACGCCCAAACGATCAAAATGGAGATGACCATGAAAAAAGTTCTTCTCGCATCCTCAGCTCTGCTGGGTGCGTCCGCTTTCGCAGCGGGTTCTGCATATGCAGAAAAGCCTGTAATGACCTTCTCTGGTAGCTTGGCTTACGAAATGATTTTCGCTGACGGCGACCAGGCTGATGCCGGTGTTGGCCACAGCATTTCTGCCAACGACCAGATGTCCGAACTCGTGTGGGATGCCAAAGGCTCCACCGATGCGGGTCTGAACTACCGTGCAAACGTTCAGTGGCGTTACACGAACGGTGGTTCGGGTTCTTTCGATGAAAGCTGGCTGCAGTTCTCCGGCGGCTGGGGTAGCATCGTCCTTGGTGGCGACGACCCTGTGTCGGATACGGTCGCTGGTACCGCTGGTCACACCTTCCAGGCTGGTACCTGGGGTACGGACGGCAACAACGCCCTGCGTAACGTAAACTTCCTGGGCATTTCCACCGCCACCCACTACTACCAGTCTTCTGCTGGTATGACCGGTGATGCGAACAAGATCTCCTATAGCACGCCTAACTTTGCTGGCTTCCAGGCTGGTGTGTCGTACACCCCGCAGGGCGCTGCTTTCCAGCAGACCCAGCAGGTTAACAACAATGCGAACGACCAGGTTCTGGACTTCGCAGCTGGTTGGGGCGGCGAATTCGGTGGCGTTGGCCTGAAGTTCGACGGTTCTTATCAGATGGGTGAAGATAACAGCGCAACCGCTGGTGCCGCTGACCGTGAAGACCTGCGTTCCTACATGCTGGGCGCATCTATCACGTTCGCTGGCTTCGGCTTGGGTGCTGGTTTCTTCGACAACCAAGAATCCAACACGGCTAAAGGCTCAAACGGTGACGGTGGTCAGGGCTTCAACGTTGGCGGTAGCTACAGCTTCGGCCCGGGTTCAGTCTCTCTGATGTACCAAAACAGCACCGACGATCTGGACGGCAACAACCTGGAAGATGAAGCAACCATCTACCACGCTGGTGTTACCTACACGATCGCTGATGGTCTGAACGCCTATGGTTCTTACTACAACATGAGCATCGACAATGAAGGCGGCAACACTGCTGCTAACCAGAACGATGCACAGGTTGTGATCATCGGTACGCGCGTAACCTTCTAAGGTTATTCGGGTTGCATCAAATGGGGGGATGGGCAAGATTGCTCATCCCCTCATTTCTTTTTGGTGGTGCGTAATGATCAGACGAATTTTTGCAGTCCTGTTTTTGACGGGATTGGTTTTTGTAAGCGGCTGTTCCGGCTTGTCTTCCGGGCCCAGTGTCCTGAACGAGGATCCGGCTGAACGAACCCGTAAGCAGGATGGCTCTGTTTTTGGTAAATCTGTTGTTCTGGGTGGGGAGTCTCAGCCCGGCGCCGGAACATCGGGTCTGGCCGTTAATGGCTATCTGTGGCGCGCATCGCTTGATACGATTTCTTTTCTGCCTTTGGCTCAGGCCGACGCGTTCGGCGGTGTAATCGTGACCGAATGGTCCTCTTTGCCCAGCGCACCAAACGAACGCTATAAGCTGACCGTGTATATTCTGAATCGGGAATTGCGTGCCGATGGTGTGCGCGTCTCGGTTTTTCGCCAGGAACGGAATACCGCGGGCGAATGGGTTGATGCCGCCGTTTCAGATGGTGTTCCAGCCAGAATCGAAAACGCGATTCTTTTGCGGGCCCGTCAGTTGCGAATTGATAGCCAGGCGTCGCTCAAGTAAATCATGGGTCCGCCGAACGGATTTGGGACTCTGTGAGAGTCTGTGAGGATTCGTTTGGTCAGTCTCCAAATACGATCAGGCTAAAACCTATCAGGCCAAACCTACCAGGATAGAGCAATGACCAGGTACAATCCGGTTGAAATCGAACGCAAATGGCGCGACCGATGGGAGTCTGCGCAGTCTTTTCGGACCGATGATTCGTCGGATGCCGAAAAGTACTATGTCCTGGAGATGTTTCCCTATCCGTCCGGGCGCATTCATATGGGCCATGTGCGCAATTATACTTTGGGCGATGTGATTGCCCGGTATAAACGCGCCACTGGTTTCAGCGTTTTACATCCGATGGGGTGGGACGCCTTTGGGTTGCCGGCCGAAAATGCCGCCATTGAAAACAAGGTTCATCCGGCCAAATGGACACGGGAAAACATCGCGACCATGCGGTCCCAGTTAAAGACCTTGGGCCTGTGTATCGATTGGGATCGCGAAATTTCGACCTGTGAACCCGACTACTACAAACATGAACAGAAGATGTTCCTGGATTTTCTGAGGGCTGGTTTGGCCTATCGCCGGGAATCCTGGGTGAATTGGGATCCGGTCGATAATACCGTGCTGGCCAATGAACAGGTGATTGATGGTAAGGGCTGGCGAACCGGTGCGGTCGTTGAAAAGCGGCGGCTGTCCCAATGGTTCCTGAAAATTACGGCGTTTTCTGAAGAATTGCTGGCCGGCCTGGATGATTTGGAGCGTTGGCCGGAAAAGGTTCGGCTGATGCAGCGCAATTGGATCGGGAAGTCCGAAGGGGCACAGATCCAGTTTGAAATCGTCGGGCGGGATGATCGACTGGACTGTTTCACGACGCGGCCAGATACGCTGTATGGCATGTCATTCTGTGCCATCGCGGCCAATCATCCGTTAGCGGAAGAAGCATCGCGCACCAATCCTGATCTGGCAGCCTTCATTGCGGAATGCAATCAGATGGGCACCAGCGAAGAAGCCATTGAAACCGCAGAGAAACGTGGTTTTGATACGGGCCTGACGGTGCGTCATCCGTTTATGCCGGACAAGACATTCAAGGTGTTTGTCGCCAATTTCGTGCTGATGGAATATGGCACAGGCGCGATTTTCGGCTGCCCTGCGCATGATCAGCGGGATATGGATTTCGCCCGAAAATATGGTCTGGATGTCACGCCTGTTGTGCTGCCACACGATGCAGAGGCGGCGACATTTGCGGTCCAGGATGAGGCCTATACCGGGGACGGAACCTTGTTCAATTCAGATTTTCTGGATGGCCTTGATGTGCCGACGGGCATTCGCACCGCCATTGATCGGTTGGAAGACATTGGGATAGGCACCGGTAAGATAACCTATCGTCTGCGCGATTGGGGCGTATCGCGCCAGCGCTATTGGGGATGCCCCATTCCAGTTATCCATTGTCCGTCATGCGGTGTGGTTCCGGTTCCGGATGCCGCATTGCCCGTGGAATTGCCGGAAGATGTCGATTTTGATCAACCGGGCAATCCCCTGGCCCGCCATCCGACATGGAAACATGTGTCCTGCCCAAGCTGTGGCGGTGCTGCGGAACGGGAGACCGATACATTCGACACATTCTTTGAAAGCTCGTGGTACTTCGCACGCTATCCAGACAGCAAGAATGAGGAGCGGGGATTTAGTGCAGAAAGTGCTGCGCGCTGGTTGCCGGTTGATCAGTATATCGGCGGTATCGAACACGCTATTCTGCATTTGTTGTATTCGCGGTTTTTCACACGGGCGCTGAAACAGTGTGGTTATCTGGATCTGGACGAGCCTTTTGCCGGGTTGTTTACCCAGGGCATGGTCTGTCACGAAACCTATCGGGATCCATCAGGCGCATGGTTGTTCCCCAGTCAGATTCAGCGGGACGGCGATCAGGTTGTGCGGGTTGATACCGGCGCGGCCGTGACGGTTGGTCGATCTGAGAAGATGTCCAAATCCCGCAAGAATGTTGTGGACCCTGTTGATATTGTTCAATCTTATGGGGCCGATACGGCACGTTTGTTCATGTTGTCGGACAGCCCGCCTGAGCGGGATCTGGAATGGACTGAAGGCGGTGTTGAAGGGGCCTGGCGTTTTCTGGGTCGTTTGTTCCGCGCGATTGCCGGGGACGAGGCCACGATTGCGCCCTTTGGAACCCAGCGGCCGGCTGTTTTGACCGATGAATTAGCGGCCACAGAGCGCGCGGTGCACAAGGCCATAGACGGCGTGACCCAGGATTTGGAGCGTTTCCATTTCAATCGCGCCATTGCGAGAATTCGGGAACTGTCTAACGCCCTGTTCGCCATCAAGGGTGAGGATGAGGGTGCGCAATGGCTGCGCCGGTTTGGTTTTGAATCTCTGGTTCAGGTCCTGTCACCAATGACCCCGCATGTGGCGGAAGAGTTGTGGCAGGCGTTGGGTCATAAAGAGATGCTGGTCAACGCCGATTGGCCGGTTGCAAATCCTGGCTTGCTTGTTGAAGAAACAGTCACCATTGGCGTTCAGGTGAATGGTAAGCTGCGGGCAACAATTGAACTGGCGCGGGATGTTTCCCGTGAAGAGGCAGAGGCCGCTGCGATTGCGGAAGATAATGTTCAGCGCATCCTGGATGGCAAAACACCACGTAAAATTATTGTTGTGCCCAATCGGATTGTGAATATCGTCGCTTAGGGTTTCTGACGTTAAGAGCGGGTAAGGGATTGGCATGAGGTCTTTTAATGCAAAGATGGATCGTCGCGCAGTGACCCTGCTCGGCTTGGGGGGCGCAGTGCTGGCGCTCTCTGGCTGTGGTTTTCGGCCTGTTTATGGTACCGGCGGGTCCGATAGCGGTGTCGATGCAATGGAAGATCTGGAGGCGACGAAGATTAACCTGATCGAAGATCGGGAAGGTCAGGTGCTTCATAATCTATTGTTGGATCGCTTTAATCCCAAAGGACGCCCTACCAAATCCCGTTACACTCTGGATGTTACCCTGAATTTTTCGACAGTGGATCGCGGGACGCTGATTGATGCAACCGTGACCCGCGCGGAATTGACGGTAGTTGCAGAGGCCGCCCTGACCATTGTTGAGGAAACAAAATTGTTTAAATCCCGGGCGGTATCAACGTACTCCGTGTCGACATCGGACTATGCCGCTGAAGTGGCGAAGAAGAATGCCCTGGACCGCACGCTTGTCGTTATCGCGGATGATTTGCGTATTCAGATCGCAACATTTTTCGAAAAGCAGCGATTGCTTAAGGGCTGATTTGGCATGGTGAAAATCGCGACGGGCTCGATTGAGGGGTTTGTAAAGGCCCCACCGTCTGAGATCCGCGCCGTTTTGTGCTATGGGCCCGATGCAGGTCTGGCCCGTGAACGTATGCGGGCGGTCGCGTTGACGGTCGCGCCAGATCTGGAAGATCCTTTCCAGATATGTGATTTATCCAGCGATGCGATCAAGGCAGATCCCGCCATCTTGGGGGATGAGGCTGCAGCGATTTCCATGATGGGTGGGCGGCGCGTAATCTTGATCCGGGATGCCAGCGACGCCTGTGCCGATGCTTTGGCTGGGTTTCTAGAAGACCCGGTCGGGGATGCGCTGATCGTCCTGTCGGCGGGCGATTTGCCCGCAAAATCAAAGCTTCGTAAGGTATTTGAAGGCTCCAAGCTTGGCGCTGCGATTGCCTGTTATCTGGATGAAGCAGGTGGAATAGATCGGTTGATAGAGGAAGGGCTGCGGCCGCTTTCCGTGCGGATAGAGCCGGAAGCGCGGGAATTTCTGGTGGATAATCTAGGGTCTGATCGCGGCGTCAGTCGGTCCGAGATCGAGAAGCTGGCGCTGTATGCCGGGCAAAATGGCACATTGGATTTTGACACGGTCTCGACCCTGATCGGCGACAGCTCGGTATCCACGTTGGATGATGTGATCCAGGCTATGGCGGAGGGAAATTCCAGATCGCTGGACCGGGCTCTTGATCTGGCGGCTCAGGATGGAACGGCCCCGGTTGCCCTGTTGCGCACAGCGAGCAATCACATGCTGAGACTGCGGCGAGTTCAGGATCTTGTATCGGGTGGAATGCCGCTGCAAGGCGCGATGAGCAGCCTGCGCCCGCCCGTCTTCTACAAATCCAAGGCACGGTTTGAGGCGGGGGTGAAACGCTGGCCTCCATTGGCTGTGGCAGAGGCATTGTCGCTTTTGATCGAGGCGGAAGCAGCCTGCAAACGCAGCGGCGCGCCGGATTGGATTTTATGTCACCGCAGCCTGCATCAGGTCGGCGCCTTAGCCAGGCGGCACGCGTCCGGTCGTCGCGCTTCCAGATAGGTGCATGCCACAGCATCATGCGTGCGCATGATATTCTTACGGCTACATTTCGACGACATTCTTAGGTCTCTGCACGCCCCCACGATTCAGGCGTTCCACCACGTCGTCCAGCTGGTCAAAATCCTCAAACGCGACAACCAGGCGTCCGGATTCGCCACCGCCTTTCAGGTCTATGGAAACGGTCATGCCCAGAAGATCCGACAGGCTGCGTTCCATCGCAACGGTATTGGCATCTTTTTCGGTCAGGCTGGCCCCGCCCTTTTCAATTTTGCCTTTCAGGCGCTGCAACCCGTCCTGTGTCTTATTGGCATTGGGCTTGGCATCCTGAACCAGGCGTTCCGTCTGGCGAACATTATAGCCCTTCTTTATGACTTCCTGGGCCAGGGCGTCGGCATTGCTGGCACCCAACAGGGCACGGGCATGGCCGGCGCTGAGCAAGCCGTCATCCAGCATGCTTTTCAGCTCTTCCGGAAGCGATAGCAGCCGCAGCATATTGGCAACATGGGACCGGCTTTTGCCGACAGATTTTGAAAGCGCGTCCTGAGTATGGCCGAATTCTTCCATCAGGCGCTGATACCCTTCTGCCTCTTCCAGGGGTGTCAGGTCTTCGCGGTGAATGTTTTCGATCAGCGCAATTTCAAGGGTTTCGGTATCGGTCAGATCCTTGATGACAACCGGCACTTCATACAATTGCGCCCGTTGGGCGGCTCGCCAGCGGCGTTCGCCCGCGACGATCTGATAGGCATTGGCATCATCGGGATGGGGTCGGACCAATAGCGGCTGAAGGATTCCTTGCTGGCGGATAGAATCGACCAGCCCGTCAATCGCAGCCTCATCGAATCGTTTGCGGGGCTGGCTTGGATTTGGCCGCAGGAATTCGATTGGCACGGTTTTGGAGGTCTTTACGGCGGGCTCGCTGTAGCCATCTGCGCTGTTGATCGCGCTGTCACCATCCCCAAACAGCGCTGAGAGGCCGCGCCCTAAGCCGCGCTTACGATCTTCTGCTGCACTCATGCCGGGAGTCTCCTTTCACGCTTCAGAACCTCGCTGGCGAGGTGAATGTAGGCCTGTGATCCCCGGCAATCCATGTCGTATAACAGGACGGGTTTGCCAAAGCTTGGTGCTTCTGAGATGCGCACATTGCGGGGAATCACGGTTTCATAGACTTTGTCACCCAAATGAGCGCGGACATCGGCCGCCACCATGTCAGACAGGTTGTTGCGCCGATCATACATGGTCAACACCACGCCCTGGATATCCAGGCGCGGGTTAAAGGCGCGCTTCACACGCTCAATCGTGCCGATCAGATGGCTGAGCCCTTCCAGCGCATAAAATTCACATTGCAATGGCACCATAACGGAATCGGCGGCGCATAATGCGTTCAGGGTCAATAGACCCAGAGCTGGCGGGCAATCGATCAGGATATAGTCATAATCGTCTGTACAGCCCCGCAAGGCGTCGCGCAGGCGAAATTCCCGGCGGTCTTCTTCCACCAGTTCGATTTCAGCGCCGGACAGATGAATAGAGGCTGGAATCAGACGCAGGCCCGGAATGGCCGTGTTGACCGCCGCACTTTCCGCCGTCTCGCGCGCGAATAGCAGATCATAGGAGCTTAACGTCCGATCCCGACGATCCACACCCAATCCGGTTGAGGCATTTCCCTGGGCATCGATGTCCACGATCAGGACACGCTTTTCACAGGCAGCCAAGGCTGTGGCGAGATTAATCGCGGTGGTGGTTTTTCCCACCCCCCCTTTCTGATTGGCGATCGCGATGATTCGTGCGGTGCCATCACTGCGGGGCTTGGTCAGTTTTTCCGGCAATTTCGCATACATCGGCGCAACTCCTTCTGTGCTCTAAGAGCGATGCTGTCTGTTCCCTTTGGGCGGGGGCCGTGGGGGACTTGGGGCGACACATCGGTTCTTAAAAAAGTCACAGCGTTGCCGATGATTTCTAAGGCGACTCTCCTGGGGCGTGATCCGGTTTCTTCGGGCGCATATCGGTGAGGCGCAACAGAACTGACTCGTCATCACTGCGGCTGCGAACCGCGTCATAAGTTATATACCATGCATAATTTGCAGCAGTCAATTCCTCTTTATACCTCTTACCCTTCGGAAACAGGGCAATTGTCCCCTCCCCCCAAAATCGGTGTGCCAGAGGCAAAAGATCGGTCAATGACGCCAAAGCGCGGGCGGAAATAATGTCTGCTGGCGGCAGGTCGACACTTTCTGCACGGGCGGCATGAACGGTTACCCGGTCAGACACCCCGGCGACACGGGCGGCCTCTCTCAAGAAGGCAGATTTACGGGTGTCGGACTCGATCAAATGCACTGTCATCCGGCTCAGGATCGCCAGAACCAATCCTGGGAAGCCGGCTCCACTGCCCAGGTCGATTAAGGTTCTCGCCTGTGGAGGGCACAGATCAATCAGTTGCGCAGAGTCCAGAAAATGCCGTGTCCAGAGATCTGGGATGGTTTTACCGCTGATCAGATTAATCCTGGGCTGCCATTTCAGAAGCAAGGCGGCATAGGCGTCCAGTTGCTCCATGGTTTCACGTGAAACATCTGTGTTTTTCTGGAAGTTACTTTTGGGATCGTCCGCCACGCGCTTACGCTGCCTTATCGCCTGTCCGCCGAACAAATCGCATCAGTGCGACAACAGCCGCCGGGGTTACGCCTGGCAAGCGGGCGGCCTGGCCAAGGGTTCGCGGCCGTCCCGCGGACAGTCGTTGAATCATTTCGTGGCTTAAACCGCCAACAGTGTTGAAATCCAGATCGTCTGGCAGATACAGCGATTCATCGCGGCGATAGGCGCGAATATCTGAATCCTGTCGTTGTAAATAGGCGGCATATCGGGCGTCGGTTTCAATTTGTGGCGCGACGGATGCGGGGATAGCCAGGAGGTCGGGCCAAAGCGCGCTTAACCGCTGTAAGGACAGGTCGGGCAATGCCAGCAGATCCATGGCGCTGCGCATCCGACCATCCTGTCGCACGGCGATATCGTGGCGCGCCAATTCCTGAGGGGAAGCCTTGTGGTTTTCCAGAAGAGCCCGGGATTTGGTCAAGGCCTGTGATCGGGCCGACCAATGCTCTAGTCTTTCAGAGGACAGGCAGCCCAGCTCAGCGCCCAGCGGAGTCAGACGTTGATCCGCATTATCGGCCCGCAGGCGAAGGCGATATTCGGCGCGGGAGGTAAACATACGATACGGTTCATCCGCCCCCCGGGTCGTCAGATCATCGATCATGACCCCGATGTAAGCATCTGCACGGTCCAGAATAAAGGGAACCGTCCCGCCCCCGACTTTATGGGCGGCATTCAGCCCTGCCATCAGACCCTGTGCGGCGGCCTCTTCATATCCAGTCGTTCCATTGATTTGTCCCGCAAGATACAGCCCCGCAATCTTTCGGGTCTCCAGCGTTGGATGCAGTTCTCTTGGATCGACATGATCATATTCAATCGCGTAGCCGGGCTGAAGAATGGCTGCATTCTCCAAACCAGGAATGGTTTTCAGAAAGGCGGCCTGGATGTCCCGCGGCAGGGAATTCGAGAGTCCATTCGGATAGACTGTGTGGTCGTCCAGCCCTTCCGGTTCGAGGAAGATCTGGTGCCGTGGCTTATCTGCGAACTTCACCACCTTGTCTTCAATCGACGGGCAATAGCGCGGACCTATGCCGGAAATCATGCCACCATATAAGGCGGAATGGGCGAGATTGTCGTGGATCACCTTATGGGTGTTCTGATTGGTATAGGTAATATGGCAGGCAATCTGCGGGACGGTGATGGACTCCGTTAGTGCAGAAAATGGCTCCGGCACTTCATCTGCATCCTGCTTCTCCAGGATTGCATAATTGATTGTGCGCCCGTCCAGTCGGGGTGGCGTGCCGGTTTTTAGGCGACCAAGGGCAAAGCCAAAACGCTCCAGAGTCAGGGCCAGGCCGACAGCCGGGGCATCTCCGATACGGCCAGCGGGTGTGCGTTCGTGGCCGCAATGAATCATACCGCGCAGGAAAGTCCCGGTGGTCAGAACCACAGCGCCCGCACGAAGGTCAGTGCCATCGGCCAATTTAATTCCGGTCAGGACCCCCTGCCCTGATACGATCAAATCTTCTACCGCGCCGGCATAAAGGGTCAGATTGGGTTGGGCCCGCAGGGTTTCCTGCATCGCGTTGCGGTAGAGTTTTCTATCCGCCTGACTTCTGGGGCCCTGAACAGCGGGGCCTTTACTGCGATTCAGGACCCGGAATTGTATGCCAGCTTGGTCAGCGACCCGCCCCATAATACCGTCAAGGGCGTCAATTTCCCGAACCAGATGCCCCTTCCCCAATCCACCGATGGCGGGGTTGCAGGACATTTCTCCTATGGTTTCCAGCTTGTGGGTGACAAGCAGCGTCTTGGCCCCCATGCGGGCTGCGGCTGCGGCCGCTTCACATCCTGCATGGCCACCGCCCACGACGATAACATCCCACTGCCCGGCTAAGGGGCGTGGGGTTGAAAGGGCGGTTTCTTTGGATAGCGCGGCCATTGTCAGTTCTCCTGCGGCGTCGCTTGTATAATCGTTCCTGCGTTCCGGGTCAATTGGCAGGGAGCCGCAATATAGTACAGCGGCGATCTGGAGATTGTTTCACGTGAAACATGCTGCGAAGGGCAAGGCTGACGATCAAGGGCAACGGAAGATCAGAACCATCCGTGTCCATGATTGTTTCACGTGAAACAGATGTTCATTTCCCGATGCAAAATTCCTTGAAGACAACGTCCAGAACAGACTCAACATCAACACGTCCGGTAATGCGCCCCATCTCCATCAGGGCAACCCGAACATCCTCTCCCGATAGTGCCAGTTCCGGCTGAACCAGCGATGCCTCAAGCGCCTCTGACGCGCGGCACAGTGCTTCTCGATGTCGAGCCCGAACAGCAACCGCCGCTGTCGCTTGACCATATTTATCTGCGCATATTGTGGTCATGGCAGATAACAAGTCCTGCAGCCCGACCCCGGTAACAGAGGAAATCCCAAACCGATAAGCATGGTTCTGCCAATCGCGGGGCGCGGAAACCATGTCACATTTTGTGAGAAGTTGGAAAACCGGCACTGACTCCAATACCTCAAATGGCGAGCGCGTATCAAAGACCAGAGGGTCATCCGAAACCCAAAGTACAATGTCAGCTGTCTGCGCAGTTGAATGGGCCCGACGCACCCCTTCCCCTTCAACCGTATCGGGCGTATCGCGCAGCCCGGCAGTATCCGAAAGGGTGACAATATAGCCACCCAGGTCCAGGCGAACCTCAATAACGTCTCGGGTCGTTCCCGCGATTTCAGATACAATCGCCGCGTCCCGCCCCGCCAATTTGTTCAAAAGGGAAGACTTCCCAACATTGGGCGACCCCACGATAGCAACCCGAACGCCATCGCGTATGGCAGAGGACAGCGCGCCAAGCCTGATATCCTGCTGCCATTCCTGAATGAGCGTGGCGATGGCATCGCTGTTCTGATCCAGCATATCGGGCGGCAAATCATCCTCCGGAAAATCTACCGCTGCTTCAATCAGGGCAAGGATGCGGATCAATCGATCCGTCCAATCCTGGTATCGGTCATGCCCCGCACCGGTGGCCAGGCGCAGCGCCAACCGGCGTTGTGCTTCCGTTTCGGCCGAAATCAGATCCGCCAGGGCCTCCGCTTCGGTCAAATCCATATTGCCATTGGCGAAGGCGCGGCGGGAAAATTCCCCGGCTTCGGCCAAGCGACAGCTGGGATAGTGACCAAGCGCTGTCAATACTGCTGCGATGGTCGCCGCCCCCCCGTGGCAATGCAGTTCAACAACATCCTCCCCGGTGAAAGATGCGGGGCCCGGAAAATAAAGGACCAGGGCGTCGTCCAGAACGTCTGGGTCCGACGCAGTATCAAATGTGGGTTGATACAGTTTGCGTCGGTGAGCGCGTCTTGGCTGTGGTACCCATTGAGATCCAGTTGGTTGCCGCAAAAGAAGGGATTGAAGGGCCGGCAGTGCATCTGGGCCAGACAGACGTATAACCGCAATACCCGCCGGTGCGGGTCCGCTGCTGAGCGCAAATATCGTATCACTCATTGAAGAGGTGCTCGCCTGTTGTCGCTATTGTTCAGGGCCTGGCAGCGTGGGTGATGCTTACGTCAGCCCTTATCGCCTGAAGACGGGTCTTTCGAAGTGCTGGCCATTTGGGCCCAGAACATCTTTTGTAATTGCTCCATCCCCTGCAGCCCAGCTGGAAGCCAGGTCTGGAACAAAGCCTCCGGTTCCAGCGCTTTCAGATTCGCCTCCATGCGTTCCTGAACTTGCTTCATCAGGGCTTCCTGCATCGGGGTGACATCAGGAAGACCCAGGAACTTCCGGGCTTCATCCGGGGTGCAATCAATATCGACAGTGATTTTCATCTATGCTCTCCCGCGTTTGCGCTCATGATACAACAGCAAATCAAAACTGCCAGACTTTACCTTGGGCCAGACTTTACCTTGGGCCAGACTTTACCTTGGACCAGACTTTACCTTGGAGAATTCGCCCCTTCCCCTTATGTACAAGGGACAGCACCTGTGCAAGAGACCGGGGTTGTTGCCCACAACGCCACAAAGGCACAACACAAAGGCACAATAGGCCATCGCGACCGTTAGGAGTAGTTATGTCTGCCAATATGTTGAACCAGGAAACCAGTCCTTATCTTCTGCAACACAAGGATAACCCGGTCCATTGGCGCGCCTGGGGTCCGGACGCCCTGGCGGAGGCTAAGGCCCAGAACAAACCGATCCTGTTGTCCGTCGGCTATGCGGCCTGTCATTGGTGCCATGTTATGGCGCATGAAAGCTTTGAAAATCCAGATATCGCAGATCAGATGAACAGGCTTTTCATTAACATCAAGGTGGACCGGGAAGAACGCCCGGATATTGATACAATTTATCAGTCTGCATTGAGCATGTTGGGCCAACAAGGCGGATGGCCCCTGACGATGTTTCTGACCCCGGATGGGGACCCTTTCTGGGGCGGCACCTACTTCCCTCCCGACGAGAAATGGGGGCGTGCCGGATTCACCCAGGTCTTGTCGGCAATCTCAAAGACATATCATGAGGCCCCAGACAGGGTGGGACAGAATGTCGATGCCCTGCGCACCGGTCTGGCGCAATTGGCATCCCCAAAGTCCGGTGGCATGATCGATCAGGATACGGCAGACGGGATCGCCCTGCGCCTTCTGGAGGCGATGGACACGGTTCATGGCGGCATCGGAGATGCACCCAAATTCCCACAGCCCTCTTTGCTGCGCCAACTTTGGGCGGCCGGAGAACGCAGCCCGTCCGGAAATGCTTTCAAGCAGGCCGTCCTGCACACAATGCGCAAAATGTGTGAGGGTGGCATTTATGATCATCTGGGAGGTGGCTTTGCCCGCTACACGGTTGACCGCGCCTGGTTGATCCCGCATTTCGAAAAGATGCTGTATGACAATGCACAGCTTCTGGATCTGTTATGCCTGTGCTGGCTGGAGACGGGTGATGCCCTGTTCAAGCGCCGTGTGGAGGAGACTATTTTCTGGCTGCGTACCGATATGACGACCCCTGAAGGGGCTTTTGCCGCCGCCCGTGATGCCGATAGTGAGGGTGAAGAGGGAAAGTTCTATGTCTGGGATGCGACAGAAATAGACTCCCTGCTGGGGGACCAGGCGGCGTTCTTCAAACAGATCTATGACGTATCGCCTCAAGGCAACTGGGAAGGAAAGACAATTCTGAACCGCCTTCCCCTTTCCGAACCGGTCACGGAAGAACAGGAAGCGCGTTTGGCACCCTTGCGGGCCATACTGTTTGCTGAACGTGAAAAGCGGGTGCCGCCCCTAAAGGATGACAAGGTTCTGACGGATTGGAACGGCATGACCATTGCAGCCTTCGCCAATGCCGGTCGCATCTTTGATCAACCGGAATGGGTGACGGCGGCAAGGCAGGCCTTTGATTTCATCACGGGTCCAATGTCACAAGATTCCAGATTACGCCACAGCTTCCGGGTTGGGCGTGCCAGACATACCGCGACATTGGATGATTATGCCGCCATGATGCGGGCGGCCTTGGCTTTGCTGGAGGCAACCGAAGACCAGAAATATCTATCTCATACCCAGAATTGGGCCGAAATTCTGGACCTGCACTATCATGATACGGAGGGTGGGGCCTATTTTCTGACGCCCGATGATGCCGAAGCCCTGGTTGTGCGGACCAAATCAGCGGGAGATAACGCCACGCCTTCCGGCAATGGGGTTCTGGTATCGGTGCTGGTGAAATTATATTGGCTGACGGGTAACACCCAGTATCAGTCGCGTGCAGAAGAAATCGTCACCGCCTTTTCCGGGGAAATGGAACGCAATTTCTTCCCCTATTCCACTCTGATCGATGGCGCGATGTTGTTGCAGTCGGGACTCCAGATCGTGCTGGTTGGCACATCGGGAGATCCGGCCCTCGATGCGTTGCAGCAGGCCGCGCGCAATGTTCCATTGGCGGATCGATTGATAACTGTGATCGAACCCGGGATTGATCTGCCGCCTGATCATCCAGCCAGCGGCAAGGGGTTGGTCGATGGCAGGCCGGCCGCCTATATCTGTGCCGGGCCGGTGTGTTCCCTGCCCCTGGTGACGCCAGAAGCGATCACCGCGCATTTAAAGGCACAAGTGGGGTGATTGCTCTGCGGTGATAAGGCTTGGCGCAGCCCGCGTGGCACACTAGGTTTAACCAGAAATTCAGCAATTTATCCAATTAGATGGGGAGTATTCAATATGGCAAAAGCAGTACGGGTTCATGGTGTCGGTGGACCGGAAGTGATGGCTTATGAAGATGTTACCGTTGGTGATCCCGGCGCCGGGGAAGTTCGCCTGAAGCAGGATTTCGTGGGTCTGAACTACATCGATACCTATCACCGCACCGGGGCGTATCCTATGCCCACGCCCTTTACGATTGGTCTGGAAGCCGCCGGTATCGTGGATGCGGTTGGCGACGGCGTTGATGCGTTCAAACCGGGCGATCGTGTTGCCTATGCCGCACCGCCCATTGGTGCCTATGCCAGCGAGCGACTGATTCCCTGGCATCGCCTGATCAAATTGCCAGACAGCATCAGCACGGAAAAGGCCGCCGGGATGATGCTGCAGGGCATGACGGTGGAATATCTTTTGCGCCGAACCTATCCGGTGAAGAAAGGCGATACGGTTCTGTTCCAGGCCGCCGCCGGGGGCGTCGGTCTGATCGCCTGTCAATGGCTCAAACAAATTGGCGCAACGGTGATCGGCACGGTTGGATCCGAAGAAAAGGCCGAACAAGCCAAGGCCCATGGCTGCGATCATATCATTTATTATAACAAGGAAGATGTGGCCAAGAAGGTTCGTGAAATCACGGACGGCGCGGGTGTGCCTGTCGTCTATGATGGTGTTGGGAAGTCCACCCTGGACGGATCGCTGGATTCTTTGAAGCCTCGCGGTTTGTTCGTTTCTTTTGGCGCCGCCTCTGGTCCGATTGAGAATTTCAATCTGGGCGTTCTGTCGGCCAAGGGATCGCTGTTTATGACGCGCCCCACCCTGATGACCTATACCGCCAGCCGGGAAGACTTGGTGGAATCCGCAACGGCCTTGTTCGATGCGGTTGGCAAGGGCCTGAAGATTGAAATCAATCAGCGCTATGCGCTGGCGGATGCGGTTCAGGCGCATAAGGATCTGGAAGCCCGAAAGACAACCGGATCAACAATTTTCGTCGTCTGACCCGGTAACGGAGGATGTTTCCCTCTTTTCCGCCATTCTGGTCGGTGGAAAAGAGGGATTATCCTAGGTGTTTTGACTCATAAATTAGGTTTCATGCCTATAATTTTGGCCTCTTCCTCATTTTTGGGCCTTATACCCAATTTAGACCCAATATCTAGGGGGTCTAGCCTTGATCCTAACTACATTTGTCGTCATAGAGCGGGTTCGGTTCCAACTCAACCCGCCAAAATGCCATAACAAAGCCGACGGCCTTCCAAAACCTCGCCATTTCTGACAGAAGAACCCGAATAATCCAGCATCGCATGAGGACCTTAATCCAATGTCTCAGAAGACGATCCCTTTCACGCCCCTGGTCGACAGCCTGCCCGCCGCAATTCCCTTTATCGGGCCGGAAACGCTGGAGCGCCAGCGGGGCAAGCCCTTTGATGCCCGGATTGGTGCGAATGAAAGCGCTTTTGGCATGTCCCCCAAGGCCATCGCAGCAGTGATTGAGGAAGCGCCCCGCAGCGCCTGGTATGGGGATTCGCTCAGCTGGCCGTTGCGGGCGGCGCTGGCGGATCATCATGGCGTCGACCCCGATGAGATTCTGATTGGGGCCGGGATTGACGCCCTTTTGGGCAATGTCGTTCGAATCCTGGCAGGGCCCGGTGCAGCGGTTGTGACGTCTGCCGGGGCCTATCCAACCTTCAACTATCATGTGACAGGGTTCGGGGCCGCCCTGAAAACAATTCCCTATCGCGACGATGCAGAAGACCCGGATGCCTTGATCGCCGAAATAAAGGAAACCGGCGCGCCCCTGGCCTATTTCGCAAATCCTGATAACCCGATGGGGACCTGGTATGATGCCGGGACGATCCAGCGGTTGATTGATCGCATCCCCGATGGCTGCGTTCTGGTCTTGGACGAGGCCTATATCGATTTCGCCCCGGATGGCACCGCGCCGGCGCTGGATCCAGCCAATCCAAAAGTGCTGCGCATGCGGACCTTTTCAAAGGCCCACGGCATGGCAGGTTTACGTATAGGATACACAATCGCCCATAAGGACCTGATTACCGGCCTGAACAAGGTTCGCAACCATTTTGAGAATAATCGCCTGGCCCAGGTTGCCGCCCTGGCATCCTTACAGGACCTGTCCTTTGTTCAGTCCGTCTGTCAGGAAGTTGCCCGGGGCAGAGACGAGATCTACGCCATCGCCAAGGGTCTGGGGCTGACAGCCCTGCCATCGGCGACAAATTTTGTTGCCATCGATATGGGGCGCGATGGGGATTATGCCCGCACAGTGCTGAAAGAATTGGATGCGCGCGGCGTTTTCGTGCGGATGCCAGGCGTTGCCCCCCTGGATCGGTGCATCCGGGTTACGGTCGGGACCCAACAGGACCGAAAGATCTTCGGAGAACGACTGACAGAAGTCCTCGCGTCCCTCGCGTAACGTCCATTGCTTCAGGCTTTATCGCCTTTTGTGCGGGGGGCGACAGGGGCGCGCCGCCATCGTGTGCTGAATCCGATCCGCCATTTCTTCCGGGGTCGGATCGCCCGGCACGGCTGCGTCCTTTACGGATATGCCAGCCTGATGCACGGTTTCGCGTGACCCGGATACAAGTGGATGCCACCAAGCCAGATCCTGGCCTTCCGCAACCAGCCGATAGGCGCAGGTTTCAGGCAGCCAGTCGATTTCATAAACCTTTTTCGGCGTCAGCTGCACACAGTCGGGGACATGGGTGAAACGGTTGGCATAATCGCCACATTGCGCCGTCGAACAGTCCAAAAGCGTGCAGGCAATATCGGTGATGTAATAATCATCGTTATCCATGTCCTGCATTTTGTGCAAACAGCACTGACCACAGCCATCGCACAGGCTTTCCCATTCGATGCGGTTCATATCCGCAAGCGATTTGGTCTTCCAAAAGGGTTGGTCCGGCAGCGTCATGAGGCCGTGTCTATCAGATGCAGAAAGGAACCGCACACATTTCCAATTGATAAACCAACAGCTGCGGCATTTTCACCCAAGGCGTCCTGCATTTGGAATAAGGGCTGGGCCGCCCCCTCATACTGGGTCGTTGCATAGTGGAATTCGTGGCCGGCCAGCTGGGTTCCTTTGCCCCAGGGCGCGTTGTCCGACAGTACTGAGGCGCGGCGATAGCCCAAATGCAGACGACGGCTTTCGAAACTGGTGCGCAGCGGCAACAACCCTGCCATCTGATGCGGCGTACCATCCGCGTCAGTCAGGCTCTCACCCAGAACCATATAGCCCCCGCATTCCCCGAAAATACAGCAGCCGCGCCCGGCAGCATCGCGCAGACCGGTCAGGAAATGCTGATTGCGGGCCAATTGACCCGCATGAAGCTCCGGATAGCCGCCGGGCAGATATACCGCATCCGCATCAGCGGTCGGGGCTTCATTCGCCAGGGGGCTGAACGGCAGGATGTCGGCCCCAGCCCGTCGCCAGGCTGCCAGCAAATGGGGGTAGCAGAAGGCAAAAGCAGTGTCTTGCGCGACGGCAATGCGTTGACCCAGGGGCGGTAAGCAGATTGTGTCTGTTGGTGTTGGTGCGACCGTCCCGGATTGCGCCACGCGGCGCAGCCCTTCCATATCCGCATGCTTGGTAATCCAATCCGCAGCCCGATTCAGAATGGCCTCAAGATCGGTGCGTTCCTGTGCCTGAACCAGACCCAAATGCCTGGATTTCAAGGTCAGGCCAGCTTCCCGTGGCAGGTATCCCAGACAGGGGATAGAAAGATCGCTATCGGCCAATGCCTGCTTCAACAGATGGTGATGGCGATCCCCGCCCACACGATTGAACAATACGCCAGCAATTTGAATATCACTGCGATGGGTGGCAAAGCCGCGCAGCGTCGCAATAGCAGACGCCGCCTGCCCCGCGACATCAACGATCAGGATAACTGGCCAACCGGTTTCTGCCGCGATATCCGCCGTCGAGCCTGATCCATCTGCCGCCCCGTCAAATAGGCCCATGACCCCTTCTGCGATAATCAGATCACTGTCTTGGCACAGGGCCGCGCGCAGCGTCGCGCGGGTTTCAGGGCGCATGGCCCAGGCATCCAGTGACAATGATTGTCGCGCACAGGCAGCGCTGTGAAATCCGGGATCGATATAGTCAGGCCCGATCTTGGCCGGTGCCACGCGCAGTCCTTGGCGATGAAAGGCGCGCATCAGGGCCAGGGATATGGTTGTCTTGCCACTGCCAGACGCTGGTGCGGCGAGGATCAGGCCAGGTGTTCTGGACGTGACGCTCAACCGGCCTCTTCCCGACCCTGGCCCAGCGGGTCCGGATTCAGCACGCGACCATCCTTGATATGCCCCATCCAGTCCAAGGCGCTGCGCAAACGCACGACCGGACCAATGGCGATGACGGCAGGGGGTTCGACGCCTTTGGCGACCTCTCCCGCTTCTTGCAAGGTGCATTCTGTGACCGTCATATCGTCGGTCGCGGCCTTGGACACAAAGGCGACGGCATCCATCGGATCGCGTCCGCCCTCTATCAACCGCTCTGCAATCCGGCCCATATGTTTGACGGCCATGTAAAGGACGATCACCGGTGCGCCTGTCGCCAGGGCGGGCCAGTTCAACGTATCGGGAACCTCGCCTGTCATGGAATGGCCGGTGATGAAAGTAACGGATGAATTGGTATCGCGATGGGTCGCGGGAATACCGGCATAGGCCAATCCCCCGATCCCGGCCGTTACGCCTGGCACGATGCGGAAGGGAATTCCAGCCCCGGTCAAGGTCAGGGCCTCTTCGCCGCCGCGACCAAATACGAACGGATCGCCGCCTTTCAGGCGCAGAACCCGCTTACCCTGGCGCGCGAATTCAATCAAACGCAAAGAGATCGACCGCTGTGTCGGGCTGGGGCGTCCGCCCCGCTTGCCCGCATAGACCATTTCCGCCGTACCTGGCGCATGGTCCAGAATGCGCTGATCGACCAGCGCGTCATAAACAATCACATCGGCCTGGCGCAGCGCATTCACGCCATGCAAGGTCAACAGGCCCGGATCGCCCGGCCCGGCCCCGACAAGCCACACCCATCCGGGCTCAAATCGTGGCAGATCGTCTAACAGTTCTCGTTTCATTGCTCTAATATAAGTCCTATACAGAGGATTGCCTGTTCCTCCCGCGACATGATTACCGGATGGAAATGACAAACCAAACCACTACCCTATAAAGTCCAAGCGCTATGACACGCAAGCCCGACGATATTCGATTGCGCTCCGGCTGGACAACCGGGGCCTGTGCTGCTGCGGCGGCACGCGCGGCTTTTGGCATGTTATGCGGCGGTCCGATACCAACAAAAATTGGCATCATCCTGCCCAAGGGGCAATGCCCGGTTTTCGATCTCATAGAGGCTGGGCGGGACACGGACTGCGCCTGGGCCGCTGTGGTCAAGGATGCAGGGGACGATCCTGATGTGACCCATGGTGCGACGATCCGTGCCACGGTCCGGTTCGGCGATGCGGGCACTGGCCTGCAGTTTCGGGCCGGTAAGGGTGTTGGCATGGTAACGAAACCTGGCCTGCCGATCCCGCCTGGGCAGCCTGCAATAAATCCAAAACCCCGCGAGATCATTGAAACCAATTTGCGCGCTGTGTTGATTGATCCACAGGATACGCTGGACCTGGTTGTCGAAATTTCGATCCCGGGTGGTGAAGAGCTGGCCCGGAAGACCTGGAACCCAAGGCTTGGGATTATCGGGGGTTTGTCTGTGCTGGGCACAACGGGGGTCGTGATCCCCTATTCCTGTAGCGCCTGGATCCATTCCATCCATCGCGGCATTGATGTCGCGCGGGCCAATGCCATGCCCCATGTGGCTGCGGCGACGGGCAAAACCTCGGAAGATGTTGCCCGAACCCTGTTTAATCTGCCGTTGGAAGCCACACTGGATATGGGCGATTTTGCGGGCGGTATGCTGAAATATCTGCGCCGCAATCCGCTGCCCCGGGTTACGATTGCAGGGGGGTTCGCCAAACTGGCAAAGCTGGCCCAGGGAAACCTGGATCTGCATTCATCCCGCAGCGCGCTGGATCTGATCCGGTTGGCCGATTTGGCCGGCAAGCTGGGGGCCGATCCGGCGCTGCAAGATCGGATTTCCGGGGCAAATACCGGGGCGGAGGCCTTGTCGTTATGTCTTCAGGCCGACGTCCCGATTGCGCAGGCTGTCGCCCGACATGCCAGAGATGTCGCCTTGGCAAGCGCGGGGGCGACCCCTATCGATATTCTGATCGTGGGTCGCCAGGGCGAAATTCTGGCACAGGCCGGGGATTTTGCATGACTAAACCGCGCCTACTGATCCTGGGGGGAACGGGTGAGGCGCGCCAATTGGCGGTCCTGTTGGTGGATCAATACGACACAGTAACATCGCTGGCGGGCAGAACCCAGGATCCAATGGCGCTTGCGGGGACGGTTCGCCAGGGCGGCTTTGGTGGTGTGTCCGGCTTTCTGGCATATCTGGAACAGAACCGACCCGCCGCGGTGATCGATGCGACCCATCCTTATGCGGCGCGGATGGGGACAACGGCGGTGCAGGCGACGGCGCAGATGCATATCCCCTTCCTGCGGCTGGAACGCCCGGCCTGGACCCAACAGCCCGGCGATGACTGGCATCTCTTTGAAACGATTGAAGCCCTTGTTAAGCGGTTGCCGAGTTTGGGCACGCATGGATTGATCACGCTGGGCGGGGCCAATCTGGGCGCCTTTTCCAGGGCGACAGGCATGCGCCTGACCCTGCGGGCCATCGATCCCCCTGACCCGTTGCCGGATCATCCGGCAATCAAGGTATTATTGGATCGCGGTCCGTTCACGCTGGAAAGTGAACGTGCATTGCTGACCAGACTTGGCATTGATGTGCTGGTTGCGCGAAATGCCGGGGGCAGCGCAACGCGGGCCAAAATCGATGCCGCGCGGATGCATAAACTGCCCGTCGCTCTCTTGGCACGTCCTGCCAGACCAGATAGTAATTATGTGAATACTGTTGCTGCGGCGGTCCGATGGGTAGAGGGGCTGAACCTATGATTTCGGTCTTGTGATCAGGTGCCTTTGAACCCAATTAAGACCCGGGCCAGCGCATGCCCGCACGTGGCACCAGCACACCGCAAAGGAGATTGACCCGATGAAGCACCAGCATTTTGCCCTTGCCCTGTTGCTGGCCCTGGCACCTCTGGTCGCCCCGTTGACCGCACCAAAGGTTCAGGCACAAACCGTGATTGGCGGGGATCCGGAAATGCTGACCGCGTTCAAGCGCGGCAATCTGCCAAAGGTTAAATCCCTGGTCATTCGGGGTGACAATCCATCCATGACGGATTTCGATGGTCGCAATGGGATCACGATCGCTGCGCGCAATGGGCATTACAATATTCTGGATTATCTGTTGCAGCTGAACACCCCGATCGACCATCAGGACAATATCGGAAATACGGCCCTGTTCTGGGCGGCGGAAGATGGGGATTATGACATGGTCGCCTATCTTCTGGACAAGGGGGCGTCAGTGGATATCCGAAATGGTCGTGGGTTGACCCCGGTGATGACGGCGGCCCGCGCCGGATATTTGGATATACTTGAGCTTTTAATTGATCATGGCGCGGATTTGACCATTCGCGATTATACCGGTCGCAGCCCCCTGGATTGGGCCCGCGACAGCCGCACACCTGGCGTAGAACAGGCCCTTATTCGGGCCGGCGCGCAATAGGGCGATTATCGGCCCTTCACAGCGCCAGAAGGGAAGCGTCTTGAATGGCGATCAACCGGATGGGCTGAATGCGGCCCCGAATTTCTGCCTCGTGTTCTTCGTATGGAAATGTGCCCAGCGACAGATCCGCTGTCCGCAACATGGTTTTTGACACCACAAGCTGGACACCATAGTCCTTTGTTAGGGCTTCCAACCGGCTGGCGGTGTTAACGGCATCCCCAATTGCGGTCAATTGCGTGGCGCGGCCATAGCCCATTTCGCCAACAATGACCGATCCAACATGAATGCCGATGCCGATGCGCAAGGGTTCATCCAGGTCCTGTTCCAGGCTTTTATTCAGGACGATCAGTCGTTCCGACATTCGTTTCGCCGCGATCAGGGCCTGACGACAGCCGTCTTCCTGTGTGGTTTCAATACCGAACAGGGCCATGATCCCGTCGCCGATGAACTTATCCAGATGCCCCCCGCTTTCTTCAATCGCCTTGCCCATAGCATCAAAATATCGGTTCAGCAGGAAAACCGTGTCATACGGCAGGCGGTCTTCACTGACCCTGGTAAATCCCCGTAGATCACAGAACATGACGGCAATTGTGATCTCTTTGCCCTGGGCCATATCGGATCTGGCATAGCCATGGGATGCGGTTGCGGTATGGGGCAGCAGGGGCGTGATATGGATTTCACCGGATAGGGGAATGGCCTGACAGGCAAGGCGCACATCCGGTCCGGCGCGCACCCGTTTCAGGACTTTCAGTTCTTCTTCGCTGGGCGGGGGTAAAAGGTCCTGACCCTGGCGGATGCGGACACGACAGGTGGAACATCGCCCCCGTCCCCCGCAGACACTGGCATGGGGATAGCTGCAGTCGCGACTGGCTTCCAGGATGCTGAGCCCTTGGGTAAAGCGATGATCGCGCCCATCATCATAATTCAGGATGACAAAGCCGGCCCGCTTCTGCACCTGACGCCGAACGAAACGGGCTGCAAGGCTGACTGTCAGCATGCCTGCAAGGGCCAGCAACAGGGCGTCCTGAATCTGGTACAACACCATTTGATCGGATTGCGACAGAGATCCCACTTCGCGCAGCACAACCCGCACCCAGGCAGGATTGTCGGTCAGGGCGGCGGCTTCTGTCCCGGCCTTATAGAAACCGGTCAGTGCCAGGGCGGGCCAAAGTATCGCCAACCCGAACAGGCCAAACCGGATTCCGGGCCAGAATGGCTTCAGGCGCAGCCAGTAATACAGGCCCAGACAGCCATGAAACCAGGCAACAATCAGGGCGGCCGCCTGCCGCCATCCAGACATCGTGTCATATTTCAAATAGATTGCCATGATCCAGGGATAGCTGGGCTGAATGCCATATTGCATAGCGGCGATGCGGGTACTGACAACGTGCAGACACAACAATGCGGGTACCGCAATGCCAGAGGCTAACTGGACTATTTCCCCCAGGCCGATCCCCTTCCAGCGATGGCGGGTATAAATCGCATAAAAGCCAAGTGCCATATGGATTGCCATCGCGCCATACAGCAGGATCAGCCCCGGCCAGCTTTCCCAGAAGCCATGCAGACTGGGCCGGACGAATTCCATGATCGCCAGGGAATGATTGCCCAGAATCAACGGGATCAGATGCAGAGAGATATAGGAGAACAGGATCAGGCCGGTAATAAGGCGCAGACGGCGTATCATCACAACCGGTTCCTAATGGGGCGCATTCGGCGCGGTGACGGCAAAGCATCATGCGCAAGCATGAGCTTAAACATAACCCCAAGCATCATGCGGCAGCATGAGCTTAAACATAAGTCCTACCATCATGCGGCAGCATGAGCTTAAATATAAGTCCTACCATCATGCGGCAGCATGAGCTTAAACGTGATCCTTTAAATCATGCGCATTTACCAAAATGATCCTATCCGGAATGGACGTCTCCCTTGGGGTGGATCGCATCCTGATCTTCGACTGCGGCCTCTCGCTGTGCCAGAATCTTCTTGCGCGCAGTGCCGCTTTCAACATCGGTCAGGCCCAACATGCCAGAGATACGGCGAATAAGGTTGGCTTCGTGGTCGTGCAACTCGCCGTCCGAATAGACGACATCCCACAGCATTTCGACCAGGGAAATGCGCTCCTCATGATCAAAATGGTCATTGACGACCCGCAGGAAGGAATAGATATCGACGGCGGCTTCTGCCTTGGCTTCGCTTTCTGTCAGGATTTGGTGGACTTCTTCCCGCGGGACGCCGAAATGGCGTTCGATCAGCACGCCGATACGGGTTCGCTCCACCTCATCAATATGGCCATCGGTCATGGCCGCCTGAATCAACATCGCCGCAGCAGCAATGTGCAATTCTCTTTGCTCGCGCTCGCTCGAATGATTGATTTTGGGATCGGCGGAAAAGAAGTCTTTTAATTTGCTTAGCATTGGGGTGATTTTGTCCTCTGGTGATGCGTTTTCAGTCTTAAGGCCCGCTTTCGGTACCAATATGAATGTCTGATACCCATATAAATATCAGGAATCAGGTGAGTGTAGCAATTTGATCGACGGGTTCAAACTCCATCCGGCCTATCTTGATCGACAGACCCAACACAGCCTTGTGATGGAGATACGCGCCTGTCTGATTGCAGCTCCTCTTTTTACCCCGGCTCTGCCCCGCTCTGGTAAGCCGTTTAGTGTGCGGATGAGCAATGCGGGGCCGCTGGGCTGGGTTTCAGATCAGCAGGGCGGGTATCGCTATCAGGCGCATCATCCCGTGACCGGGTCGCCCTGGCCTGCAATACCAGACCTTGTTTTGAAGATATGGGATGATTTAAGCGGATATCCAGCGCCGCCGGAGGCCTGTCTGATCAATTGGTACGGGCCGGACGCGCGGATGGGCCTGCATCAGGACAAGGACGAGGCGGCGCGCGATGCCCCGGTATTGTCAATTTCGCTGGGCGATACAGCGCTGTTTCGCATCGGGGCGGCGGTCAAGGGTACGCCCACCCGCTCCTTGCGTCTGAGTTCCGGCGATGTCGCGCTGTTGTCGGGTGATGCGCGGGAGTCACGCCATGGCATCGATCGGCTGATGCCGGGCACGTCGACCCTGTTGGATGCGCCGGGTCGGATTAATCTGACTCTGCGGCGGGTGACGTTGCCAGCAACCCCACCTGGTTAGGGTCCCGACCATCTAAGGAAGAATCCGGTCGATCCTGTCCGTATCAATTTCCAGGGCATGCAGTTCAATTTCGCGTGTCGCCTGTAAGGTCAGTTCTTTCAACAACAGGCGTTTGCCATGGGATATCGGCTCGCGCGATTGCATGTCGATGATACATAACGTGCCGATCCTGGCCCCATTGCGCATGACAAGGGGGGCACCGCAATAATATCGAATATAAGGCTCTCCGGTGACCAGAGGGTTTTCAGCAAATCGCGGGTCTTCCAGCGCATTTGGTACTTCCATAATGTCGGCGTTTTGAATGGCGCGTGCGCAAAACGAGATTTCCCGTGACGTTTCCTGTACCGACAGACCTTGAACGGACTTGAACCACTGACGCGACTCGTCGACCAGAGAGATCAAGGCAATCGGAGCATTAAATATATGCGTCGCCAAACTGGTGATCCGGTCAAATTCTGGTGTCGGACCCGTATCCAGAATTTCCAGGTTTCTTAAAGTCTTCAGGCGTTTGCTCTCGTCCATGATCCTCGGCCCTTGATGCCTTTATGCTAGTATGACGGAATATGTGGTCAAGGCACCAGCCCCCATTTCCTAACAGCCTGCCTGTGATTGTCCATAAAAAATCTGGGGCGACACAGAATTCCCGCTGACAGGCCCCGTTGGTTGCGGCATAAAGCCTGTTATGGTTGCACATGTTACAACAGTCGCGTTCCACGGCATTGATACCATGCCCATTGACGTCCAGGTCCAGCTGACCTCGGGCCTGCCCAGCTTTGCCGTGGTGGGATTGCCTGACAAGGCGGTGGCGGAAAGCCGGGAGAGGGTGCGCGGCGCCCTGGCAGCCATCGGTCTGGCGCTGCCGCCCAAGCGGATCACCGTCAATCTGTCGCCTGCCGATGTTCAGAAGGAAGGCAGTCATTTCGACCTGCCCATCGCACTTGGCATGTTGGTCGCGATGGAGGCGATCCCCAGTGATGCGCTGGACGGCTATCTGGCGCTGGGGGAATTGGGGTTGGATGGGCGCATCGCGCCGGTCGCGGGGGTGCTGCCCGCCGCCATGGCCGCCATCGGCATGGACAAGGCGCTGATCTGTCCCGCCGCGCAAGGGGGAGAAGCCGCCTGGGCGGGCGAGATGGAAATCGCTGCCGCACCGGATCTGATCGCACTGATCAACCATCTGAATGGCAGCCAGATGATGGCGGTCCCCACACCCAAACTGGCCCCACCGCCGGGCGAGTTACCGGATCTGGCCGATATCAAGGGCCAGGAAACCGCGAAGCGCGCCCTGGAAATCGCGGCGGCGGGCGGTCACAACCTGTTGCTGATGGGCCCGCCGGGCGCGGGGAAAAGCATGCTGGCCTCGCGCCTGCCCGGCATCCTGCCGCCGATGTCCGCGACGGAGGCGCTGGAAGTCTCCATGATCCACTCGGTCGCGGGGCTGATGATCGATAGTGGCCTGTCCCATGCCAGACCGTTTCGTGATCCCCACCATTCCAGTTCCACCCCGGCCTTGGTGGGGGGCGGACAACGGGCCAAGCCGGGCGAAGTCTCCCTGGCCCATAATGGGGTTCTGTTCCTGGATGAACTGCCGGAATTTCAGCGCGGCGCACTGGAATCCCTGCGCCAGCCGCTGGAAACAGGCCGGGCCGTTGTGGCGCGGGTCAACGCCCATGTGACCTATCCCGCCCGGGTGCAATTGATCGCGGCGATGAATCCCTGCCGATGCGGGCATCTGGATGATCCCGACCTGGCCTGCAGCCGCGCGCCGCGCTGTGCGCTGGATTATCAGGCGAAAATTTCCGGCCCCCTGTTTGATCGGATTGACCTGTCGATTGATGTTCCCGCCGTCCGCGCCAGCGACCTGTCACGCCCGCCCCCTGCAGAAGGCTCAAAAGAAGTCGCCGCCCGCGTAGCCGCCGCAAGGGCGCTCCAAACGGCACGCTTCGCCAGCCTGCCGGAAGCCCAGCGCCCCCGCACCAATGCCATGGCCGATGGCAAAATCCTGGAAGACATCGCCACCCCGGATGCGGAGGGCCGAAAACTCCTGACCGACGCCGCCGACCGCCTGAAACTCTCTGCCCGCGGCTATCACCGCGTCCTGCGCGTCGCCCGCACCCTGGCCGACCTGGACAATTCCCCCACCCTCCGCCGCCTCCACATCGCCGAAGCGCTCAGCTATCGCCGTGTCCAGGTGCGGGGGTAGGAATTGAATAGCCGATTGCCATTATGGCGTTTATAATTGTGCTATCAGATACCTTATTGAGAGACTGAAGAATTCTAATCATTCTCTGTAAGTTATGTCGCAATTGCCCTTAAATTCAGTTTGAAGTAGGCAGAAACGTATTCATGGCAATTCTCTCGGGTGACCCCCTAACGCAGCTATCATTTTCTATATACGAAAATAAGGGCTTATACGTCTTACTTTTAGGTTCAGGCATATCACGCGCTGCATCAATTCCGACTGGATGGGAAATCACAATTGACCTAATTCGCCGTGTTGCGTTAGCGCAAAAGGTTGAAGATCAATCAGATTGGGCGAAATGGTACATAACTGAGTTTGGTAAAGAGCCAAATTACTCAGAAATAGTTGGTGAACTTGGCCTTTCACGCGATGAACGGCGCTCAATTTTGCACAGTTACATTGAGCCAGATGAAAGAGATCGGATAGAGAAGCTAAAGACACCCACCAAAGCACATAAGGCAATCGCAAGACTTGTTCGAGAGGGCTACGTAAAGGTTATTGTAACGACTAATTTCGATAGGCTCCTCGAAAACGCACTACGTGAAGAAGGAGTGGAACCAACTGTTGTGGCATCAGTAGACGCGCTTAGTGGTGCCGAGCCGTTAGCTCACACAAGTTGTTTTTTGTTAAAGTTGCATGGAGACTATAAGGATGCGCGAATTTTAAATACAGAAGATGAGTTAGAAACATACCCTTCTGAATATAATGCATTGTTGGATAGAATTATCGATGAGTATGGGCTGATTATTTGTGGGTGGTCAGGCGAATGGGATCATGCGTTGCGCTCTGCCCTCCTACGAGCGCCTGCCCGTCGTTATCCCCTTTATTGGGCGGCAAGAAGCAAACTCAAAGGAGCCGCAACGGATATTGTGCTTCACCGAGACGCTAGAGTAATAGAAAACCAAGATGGGGAATCCTTCTTTGAAGGGCTGGAACAGCGAATTTCAACTTTAGCACGAACACACCATCAAAATCCACTTAGTATAGAATTGTTAGAAAATACAACGAAACGTTACCTCGCAAAGTCTGAACATCGAATTCAGCTTGACGATCTTTTCACATCTGAAATGAAGTCTTTGATCCAAAAGCTTGACGCCGAAGAGTTGTGTGTAAGGGGCCAATGGAGTTTAGAAGAATTCAGGCAGCGAACCGCATTGTATGAGTCCCATTCTGAACCGTTAGCTCGAATGTCGGGTATTCTTGGACGTTGGGGAGATGGAAAAGAGAAGACGCTGGTTATCGATTTGATTGAGACGTTGTCACATTATGCTGATCAAGAACAAAGCGGATTAAGTGTGTGGTTACAAACTAGGTCCTATCCGGCAGTTTTGATTATGACAGCGTATGGTCTTGGCCTTGTTCGGAGCCAACGATGGAATGAACTTCATGATCTGCTCGTCGCGCCAATACAAAAACCGAACGGTCAGGGTAATGAACGTACGATTGAAAAATTATTTTTGACATCATGGCATGGCGGAAACAATGAATATTGGCAAAGTTTGGACGGTTTAGACCGAAGAAAGACGGCGCTTAGCGACCATCTCTGTGATCTTTTCCAAGAATGGAGCAAGTCGTTTGTTGGCGTATCGACAGACGTAACTCGACTCTATGAGAGCTGGGAAATCCTAGGTGGTCTTGTTTATCTTGAAGGGCATAATTTACAAGAGTTTGACATAGTATCTTCGGCAGATCGTCAGAGTAATTTTGTTTGGTTTCCAATTGGTCGAAGTGCATGGCACGGTGATGTAAGGGACCCAATTCTTGAAACTTACTTTTCTGACCCTGTGAAGTCGGCATTACTTGAATCAGGATTCGCAAAAGGAGACGAAATGCTGTTGGAAAAATTAATCCAAAATTATAGGCACTTCGCAAACTACTATCGATGGTGATGGCCATTTGAACCTTACTTGAATCGAACTTAGTGTTATCAACATTGAGTAAACTGAGGGCGGTGCAGGGGCAGGGTTAGCGTGCCGGAACATATTGCACTGCAACGCTTGAATTTTGCGCCCCGCGCCCCCTTCTTAGCGGCTACACCGAAGCTTTGGGGAGAAGGTCGTGATCGAGCGTTTGCAACGGCTTGTCGAGTCGCGGGGGTTTCAGAATTTTATTCTGGCGGTGATCGTGCTGAATGCGGTCATTCTGGGGCTGGAGACATCCAAGACCGTGATGGCGGCGGTCGGGCCTGTGCTGAAGGCGCTGGATCGGATTGCGCTGGTCATTTTTGTGATTGAAATCGCCCTGAAGCTGATCGTCTATCGCCATCGCTTTTTCAAGAATGCCTGGAACATCTTTGACTTCGTGATTGTTGGTGTGACGCTGGTCCCGGCGGGCGAAGGGGTTTCGGTTCTGCGGGCGTTGCGAATCCTGCGGGCCTTGCGGCTGGTTTCCATGGTGCCGTCGATGCGCCTTGTGGTGCAGGCCTTGATGCGGGCCATTCCGGGCATGGGCTCGGTCATCATGCTGTTGTCGCTGGTTTTCTATATCGCCTCCGTCATGGCGACCAAGCTGTTCGGCGGATCGTTTCCCGATTGGTTTGGAACGATTGGGGAGTCGGTTTATTCCCTGTTCCAGATCATGACACTGGAAAGCTGGTCCATGGGCATCGTGCGCCCGGTGATGGAGGTCTATCCCCAGGCTTGGATGTTCTTTGTTGTCTTTATATTGCTGACCACATTTGCGGTGTTGAACCTGTTTATCGCCATCATCGTGGACAGCATGAGTCAGGAACATAAGGCGCTGGAAAGCGGTGGGGAGGATGCTTATCACCCCAACAATCAGGATATCATGGCGGAATTGAAGGCCCTGCGTGCGGAGGTTCGGGCCTTGCGGCAGTGAATTTGGGCGCAGGCGTCAGGTTTGGTCAGATGTTCCTGTCTCTCTCAGTTGTTGTGCTGTGCACCCCCTTTCCGAATCGCGGGAAACGCGGTAAGAGCCCGCTATGACAACCAGTTCTCCCATATCCAGCCCGGTTCCCGGGGGTGCCATGAGCAGTTTCATGGCGGGCGCACGGGATTCCATTGGCATGAGCTTCGGTGCGATGCTATTTGGCCTGTTGTTCGGGTCTGCTGCGACGGTGGCGGGTCTGACAATGCCCCAGACGGTTTCGATGAGTGCCTTTATCTTTGCCGGCACCGCGCAGTTTTCGACCCTGGCCTTATGGCAGCCCGATATGCCGTTGTTTGCGGTGGCGGTCTCTGTCGCGATGGTGACCAGTCGGCTGACCCTGATGGGACTGTCTTTGGCCCCGACCATCCGGTCTATGCCGCCCTGGATCAAGCCAGCGGGTGTGTTTGTCATTAATGATGCCGCCTGGGTGCTGACCTTGCAGGCGCGCAGCGTATCCAGCAAGGCAGGCTATTTCTTTGGGATCTCCGCCCCGATGTACACATTATGGGTGGCGGCCACGGTGGTGGGCGTGTTTCTGGCTGGCTTTTTTGATCCGGTGACGGCGAAAAGCCTGGCCTTTGCGGGAATTGTGTTTTTGTCGGTCCTGGTGGGCATGGTGGTGCGCGGCGTAGATGCGCCCCGCCCGCCCCTGGTTGTGGCAGCACTTGTCGGGATTGCGCTGGATGGGGTTCTGGCGACGGGACCGGCAATCTTGGTCGCAGTCGCAGCGGGGGGCATTACGGCCCTGGCCGTGGAAATGGCACGGGATGACCACTGATATTGCACAACCGGAAGCCTGGCTGGCCTATCTGACCATATTCATGGCGGCCGGATTGGTTTTGATCATGCGGGCGGCGGGTGTTCTGGGCGCGCATTTTCTGCGGACGGGCCCCCGGACACAGCGGATCGTCAATGCCCTGCCCGGTTGCGCCCTGGCGGCGATTGTCGCGCCTGCGGCCATGCGTGGTACGCCGACGGATATCTTTGCCGTTGTGGTGACCTTCAGCCTGTATCTGTGGACCGGGCGCACAATTTTTTGCATGATTCTGGGCGTCAGCCTGTGCCTGCTGGGTGCCCATTGGCAGGCGGGAAATCTGTTTTGAGCGTCAGGCCCGCCTCACTCAGGCGGGCGCACTGACTTCAATGACGCCGATCAGGCTGTCGCGGGTCACCAGTTGCGCCAGTTGCGTTTCATCCATCCCGTCGGTTCCTTCCGGGCGCATGGGCAGGATCATATAGCGCATATCTGCCGTGGAATCATGCACCCGCACCTCACGCTGGGGCGCGATGTCGGTGCCAAATTCTGACAGGACGGTGCGGGGGTCGCGGACCACCCGGCTGCGATATTCCCGGCTTTTATACCAATCGGGTGATTTCCCCAACAGGAAGACCGGATAACAGCTGCACAGGGTGCAGACGATGACATTATGGGTCTCTGGCGTATTTTCCATGACCAATAGGGGGGCTGGACCGGTATCGATACCGATTTCGGCGGCGGCCTCTTTCGCATTGGTCAACAGCTTTGCCTTGAAGGCAGGATCCACCCAGGCCCTGGCGGTGATCTTCGCCCCCAATTCCGGCGTGCGCCCCTGCATATATTCAATCGTGTCGCGCAGATCGCCCCCGGTGAAGACCCCTTTTTCGATCAACAGTTCCGCCACCGCATCGGCCAGTGCCTGATGATAGGTCGGGGCCGTGTCTTCCAGATCCTTGCGCGGCGCATGGGGGTCCGGATGGTCATGGTCGTGATCATGGTGGTGGGGGTGATCGTGGCTCATCGCGCTGTCTCCAGCCAGTGTTCAAAAACTTCGATATCGACAGTGTCTTTTTCAGGGCCGGTATAGTCGGGCCACAGGGTTTTCTGCTGAAAGCGGACACGATACAGCGTCACAACCGTGTCGCCGGTCCGGCCATAGGCCAGTTCTTCCGGATTGTGGAACTGCCCGCAAATCCGCTCAATCCGGCCAGACAGGCCGCGGCAATAATAGGGGGTGCGGACGTGACCGGGGGGTGTGGCCCAGCGCACCCGCACTTCGTCACCGACAGAAAATCGCATGGCTTAATGCTCCGGCGAAGAGGCGGGGGCGTGGCGGGCTTTGACTTCTTCCAGCTTGCGGCCCAGCTCGTCCACATGGATCACGCCTTTTTCGATCAGCACATTGGCGACCGATGCGATCCAGCGTTCATAATAGGTCAGTTCGTCATAAATACCGGGCCCCATATCTTCGATGCCCCGGCGCAATTCATCGATGCGCATCAGGGGGCCGCTCTTGGGGTTGGACAACAGGCGCACGATGGCGTCTGTTTTATTTTCCCAGGGTTCGAACGTGTGTTCCGTGCGGGCGACAGGCCCTGCATCCAGGCCACCCATATCATGGTATCTTCGCTCTATCACGATGCCGCTATTCCTTTGGCTGTGATTGTTCCAGTTTCGATATAAAGCCCTTGATCGTATCAATATGGTTGGGAAAAAGGAATACCATCGAACACCCGATACGACCGTCGACAACCCGGCGGACGGTCAGCTTTACCGGTATCTCATACTGTTCTTCCACTTGTTGTAAGACCAGAAATCCATTGATCTCCTGCCCGGTCTCAAAAACACTGGGATCTTCCGCCTGGAAACCCAGGCCATTGGCGCTCAGATCATCCAGCGGCAAGGGTCGGTCTTCAATTTCAATGAACCCTGCGCGAAAAGGATATCGTGCTTCTGATCGTGCTTCGGTATGTCGCATCCGGTAAACGGCCTCTGTCAGAATATTAACCATGATGGACGATTGCCGATTGCTTGGTCTTGTATCCATCCTAAATCTCTCCCTAGTATAGTCGCCTATTGTGCTTTGGGGAAACCCTGATACATCATTGGTTTGGATGGGGATCGCCTTTTGGCGACGGTTGTGAGAGGCTTTCGGCAGGATGAACCGCCGCGCATTGAAAACGCTCCTTCGGTCGGGGCGGTTCTTGTGTTTTGACGCAAGGGCAGTCTATCTGGGACTAAAGGAAGGCAGTGCGCCTGATGAGCCGCCGCCGGGGAAGATGTTTGATCTTTCCACGTTGAATCTGGGCATATTTTTCAAAGAAGTCACACAGAATGATCACGAGGATGAGGTTTTCGTCTCAACCCGCGTTTATTTCCCATATAACGACCTGGAAGTCGATCAGGGCGGCGAATCGACCCTGGCGGACCCGGATCGCATTGTTAAGGTTCTGGCCAAGCGTGGTGCGATAAAATCAGCGGATTCCCTGTCTGCCCATGATCAGCGCGTCCTGGAAATCCTGACCAAAGTTCCGACCTTTGATCCGTTCCTGCTGTTATCGCAGCGTCGGGAAGTTGAGGTTGAGCGCAGCATTTCACCCAGCTATTTTGAAATCACGGAAAAGGACTGGATGCTGATCCGCCGCCCCGTGTTGGACAAGATCAGTGTGCTGGTGGCGAAAGCCAATTCTGCCAATAATATGGATGTCTATCAGGCCTATCTTGGTGAAAACCACGATAAGGATGACGAAGGTCAGCGCTTGATGACCGGCGCGGTGGTTGATGCGATCTGGCAGGGCGAGGAAACAGATGGGTCGCGCGGGCTGATCCGCAGTTTCCGGTTGGATGAATCGCAAACCAAACAATTCCTCTTTGCCTGGAAGGGGATCAATTACTATGAATTTCAGTATGAGCGCTATAAGCCCCTGCTATATGATTTCTTTCGGTGGCTGGGGTCATCGGATTCGATGCCCAAAGACCGGGAGACGATGACGGATTCCGCTATGGATCGGTTTAAATTTCGGCGGGACCAGTCGCGCAGCCTGATCCGAACCACGCATTCTACGGTGATGAGCATCATCAAGAATTACAATCTGGCCTTTGATGAGCTGATTGAAAAGGACGACCCCAGGCCGTTTCAGCAGTTCCTGCGGGAAGCCCCAAAGAATTTTCTGACGGTTGGTCTGGCGCTGGGTGTTCTGGCGCATACCGCCAATGCCTGGGCCGATGTCAGCGACAAAAAGCCGCGTGCGCTGCGGGCGACGGAATTAGAGCCCTTCTATGACTTCATCATTGCGATCAATGGGCAGGATTTTCAATAGGGATGATTATCCCCCGCCAGTCATTTTAGGGTGACGCGACGGGGATGACTGCCTAAGCTTTGGCGTGAACCCCCAATGGGTCCTGCACGGCACGGCCTGGTTGCCCCAAGGCGTCTACAATGGATCAGAATCACAATTCATCGACCCGTGACTTTTCCCGACCCACGGGGTGGTTTCGGGTCAAGCGCGCACTGCACCAGGCCCGTGTTGCAGAGGCACGACCCATCGGGTTAAGCCTGTCGACCCTGGTCATGCTGCGGTGGATCGCGGTGGCCGGTCAGTTATTGACGGTCATTATTGTCTCCATCGCGTTTGAATTTCCCTTTGCCCTGTTGCCCTGTCTGTTGGCGACCACGGCGCTGGCGATATCGAATCTGGTCTTGATGGCGTCGCGCCCCCGACGATTGAGCCAAAGGCGCGCATCGCTGGTTCTGGGGTTTGATCTTTTGCAATTGGCCAGCCTGATTGGTTTCACGGGTGGATTGCAAAACCCGTTTGCCCTGTTGTTGCTGGCCCCGGTCACGGTTTCTGCAACAATCCTGTCGCGGCGCGCGACCCTGGCGCTGACCGCCCTGGCGGTGGGGGCCGCAACAGTGCTGTCCTTTGTGCATTTGCCCCTGCCGTGGGAGACCCCTTTGGGGGTCGCACTGCCCTTTGTCTATCGCCTGGGGATATGGACCGCGATCACCATGTCGTTGGTTTTTATCGCCACCTTTGTGTGGACTGCATCGGAAGAATCCAGGCGCTTGACCGATGCCCTGTCCGAATCTGACGATGCCCTGGCGCGGGAGCGGGAATTGTCCGCCCTGGGCACGCTGGCCGCGGCGGCGGCGCATGAATTGGGTTCCCCCCTGGCGACGATCGCGGTGGTGTCCCAGGAATTGATGCGCACGGTCCCGCCGAACAGTCCCTTATATGAAGATGTCGCCCTGTTGAAGAGCCAGTCGGATCGATGCCGGGATATTCTGGTTGGCCTGTCTTCGCGTCCAGGCGCGGCGACCGGGGATCCGTTTGAAATTCTGCCGCTGTCAAATCTGGTTGAGATTGCCAGCGATGAACATGTGCCAGACAGGATCACCCTGGATGTTCAGATCGATGAATCCTGTGACGGGGCGGAACCGTTGGTGCCGCGCACACCGGAATTCCTGCATGGCTTGGGCAATTTCATATCCAATGCCGGACAGTTCGCCCGCAGCGCCGTCACGGTGCGCCTGTATTGGACCAAAAATGATGTCTGGATTTCCATTCATGACGACGGGCCTGGATTTTCCAATGCCGTGTTACAGACGTTGGGGGAACCTTATCTGTCGACCCGGGCTGGTCAGAATGGCCATATGGGTTTAGGGGTATTTATCGCCACAACCCTGTTGGAACGCATCGGGGCGGAAACCGTGTTTCGCAATCGCAAGGGTGCGGAGATCCTGATCCGCTGGCCGCGCAGGGTGTTGGAAGTCCAGGGCGACGCACTATAGTTTGCTGATAAGAGACACATCAGGTTAGGAACAGAAGACAATGTCCGACATGTTGCCCGCCCATATCCGGGACCGCACCCTGTTAATCGTCGATGACGATGCCCCGTTGAGAAACAGGCTGGCGCGGGCCATGGAACAACGCGGGTTCGAGGTGCGCAGCGCCGCCGGGGTCGCGGAAGGCCTGGATGTCGCAGCCAATCGCCCACCTGCCTATGCCGTGATCGACATGCGCTTGGAAGACGGCAACGGCCTGGATGTGGTGGAGGCCCTGCGCGATGCCCGCCATGATATCCGCATCGTCATGCTGACCGGCTATGGCAATATCGCCAGTGCCGTGACGGCGGTGAAAAAGGGCGCGATCGATTACCTGGCAAAGCCCGCCGATGCGGACCAGATCATCGCCGCCCTGTTGGAACACGACCGCCCCCTGCCGCCCCCACCGGAAGACCCGATGTCGGCCGACCGCGTGCGCTGGGAACATATCCAGCGGGTGTTTGAACAATGCAACCGCAACGTCTCCGAAACCGCGCGCCGCCTGAAAATGCACCGCCGCACCCTACAGCGCATCTTAAACAAGCACGCGCCGAGGGGGTGATGTAAATCCGGCCCTGTCGCAAACCTTTTAAAGCCGGACGGTTTTTCGGCTGACGGGTCGTGTTGGGTCTGTTAGGTGTCAGTCCATGAGCACCCCACCGACACGGGGGCAAATTTGGGTCGGATGCGTGGAGCCTTAATAAGAACCCAAGCCAGGACGGGGGCAAATATGTCCAATAATACAGCCGCGGCGCTCTCAGCGACCGTTGATACCCAATTTTCGATTCCCACCCATATTGACGACGACAAGGTCGGTATCATGATCTGTGGCCATGGCAGCCGCGACGTTGGTGCCGTGTCGGAATTTGAGCAGATCGCCCAGGCCATGAAGGCCCGCTTTCCGCATCTGCCGGTCGAATATGGCTTTCTGGAATTCGCGACACCGATCATCCGCACTGGTCTGGATAAGCTGCAAGAGCAGGGCGTGACCCGCGTGCTGGCCGTGCCGGGCATGTTGTTTGCCGCGGGCCATGCGAAAAATGACATCCCGTCCGTCCTGAACACCTATCAGGCACAAAATCCCGGCCTGTCGATCAAATATGGCCGTGAACTGGCGGTGGATCTGAAAATGCTGAAGGCGGCTGCCGGGCGCATCGAAGAGGCCCTGGCCCCGCTGGATCCCGCCATTTCCCGGCATGAAACCCTGTTATGCGTCATCGGACGTGGCGCGTCTGATCCCGATGCCAACTCCAATGTCGCCAAAGTGGCACGGATGCTGTGGGAGGGCATGGGCTTTGGCTGGATGGAAGTCGGGTATTCCGGTGTGACCTTCCCGCTGGTAGAGCCCGCCCTGGAGCATTGCGCCCGTATGGGATACAAGCGGATTGTCGTGTTCCCCTATTTCCTGTTCACCGGCATTCTGATCAAACGCATCTATGATTACACAGACCAGGTCGCCGCCCGGCACCCGGAGCTGGAATTCGTGAAGGCCGGCTATCTGAATGATCATCCGATGGTCATGGAAACCTTTGCAGAGCGCCTGTTTGAGATTGTCGAGGGCGCGAACAACATGAATTGCCAGATGTGCAAATACCGCAACCAGGTTCTGGGCTTCGAAGACGAGGTCGGCCTACCGCAGGAAAGCCATCACCACCACGTCGAAGGCATCGGCACCGGTCCGGCAGAAGATCATGGGCACAGTCACGATCATGGGCACAGTCATGACCACGACCACGACCATGAACACCCGCATGACCACGATCATTCTCATGACCATGGGCACGACCACCAACACGGCCACAGTCATGACCACGACCACGGACATGGACACGGGCATGATCATGGGCACGATCACCACCACCATCCCTATCCTCAGGCGGATCATCCGCATGGTCCGCGCAGCATGACGGAAGGTGTGACGTTGCCGAAACCGGATTGACGGGGATCGGTATCGTGACGGCCTCTCCCCCCTATCGCTATATCAAGGACCCGGCGGAAATCTACCGGGAAAGCGCCCGCCTGATCCGGGAGGCGTCGGATCTGTCTGCTGTGCCAGACGAATTGCACGATGTCGCCATCCGCTTGATCCATACCTGTGGGCGGCCGGATGTTGTGACCGGTTTGCGGGCCAGTGCGGGGGCGGCAGAGGCGGGCCGCCAGGCCCTGGCGGCGGGAAAGCCCATCCTGTGCGATGTTGAAATGGTGTCGAAAGGCATCATCCGCAGCCGCCTGCCCAAGCGCAACGAGGTAATGTGCACCTTGGGATTAGGGGCCGTCGCCCCCCTGGCCCAGCGGCTGGGCACGACCCGATCCGCGGCGGCTGTTGATCTGTGGCAGCCCTGGTTGGCGGGTGCCGTCGTTGCAATCGGCAATGCGCCCACCGCCCTGTTTCATTTGCTGGAACGTATCCATGAGGGCTTCCCGAAACCGGCCTTGATTCTGGGATTTCCGGTCGGTTTTGTCGGGGCCACTGAATCGAAACAGGCCTTGATCGAGTCGGGCCTTCCCTATATCGCCCTGACCGGGCGGGAAGGAGGCAGCGCCCTTGCCGCCGCCGCCGTCAACGCCTTGACCGGGAGCCTGGACACATAATGACCGCAAAATCCGCTGCATGGTTATCCATCATTGGCATTGGGGAGGATGGCCTGGACGCCGTTGCCCCGGCTGGCCGTGCCCTGATTGAGGGGGCTGAGGTTCTGGTCGGGGGCGATCGGCATCTGGCCATGATCCCCGCCTCCCATAAGGCGGAGCGGCTGACCTGGCGTACACCGCTGAGCGATACCGTCGCGGACCTGGCCGCCCGCAAAGGCCGGGCCGTCTGTGTCCTGGCAACCGGCGATCCCATGAGCTATGGCATCGGGGTCACCCTGGGGCGGGCCTTCGGGCGTGATGCTTTAACAGTTCTGCCCGCGCCCGGCGCATTTTCCCTGGCCGCCGCCCATCTGGGCTGGCCGCTGGAAGAGGTGACACGCCTGACCCTGCATGGACGCCCTTTGAGTCTGCTTTCCGCCCATCTGGAACCCGGCGCGCGGTTGTTCATTCTGTCGGAAAATGCTGAAACCCCGGCCCAGGTAGCGGGCCTGCTGACAGCGGAAGGCTATGGGGCAAGTTCAGTCGTGGTCCTGGAACATCTGGGCGGCCCGAAACAGCGGGTGATCGAAGGTGTGGCCCGGGGCTGGGATATCCCCGCCGGTGCGGACCTGAACACAATCGCGGTGCTGCTTCAGCCGGAACCTGGTGCAGCGATTTTATCGAAGGTGCCGGGATTGCCCGATGAGGCTTTTCACCACGATGGTCAGATGACCAAGCGAGAGGTTCGCGCCGCGACCCTGGCGAAACTGATGCCGCGCCGGGGGGCGATGCTGTGGGATGTCGGTGCCGGATGTGGCTCTGTCGGCATTGAATGGATGCGCGCCGGAGGCAGGGCGGTTGCGATAGAGCGGGACAAGACCCGCTGTCGCCTGATCGCCCGCAATGCCGCCAGCCTGGGGACGCCCCATTTGGACCTGATCGAAGGCCCTGCACCGGAAGCCTATGGCGAGATCAAAGGCGCACCGGATGCAATTTTTCTGGGTGGCGGCGTTTCCAAATCCAGCATGGCGGAAATCGCGTGGGAGCGTTTGGCCCCCGGCGGCATGCTGGTTGCCAATGCGGTGACGATGGAAAGCGAGACCCGCCTGGCGGGCCTGTTCGCAGACTGGGGTGGGGATTTGGCCCGCATCGCTGTGTCCCGCCTGGAGCCTGTCGGGCCTTATCATGGCTGGCGCCCCCTGATGCCTGTGACGCAATATTCGATTAGGAAACCCTTATGACGGATCCGGTTCTTGGCACATTATACGGATTGGGCGTTGGGCCCGGTGATCCGGAACTGATCACGCTGAAAGCACTGCGGATTTTGAAATCTGTCCCTGTTCTGGCCTGGCCTGCACCGCTGGAGGGGGAGTCGCTGGCCCGCAGCATCGCAGCGCCGCATCTGGATGGCCATCACATCGAAATCGCCATTCGCATGCCGATGGATGTGAAACGCTTCCCGGCGCAACAGGTCTATGACGATGCTGCCCTGACCATCGCGGATCATCTGAAAGCTGGCCGGGATGTCGCTGTTTTATGCGAGGGGGATCCCTTTTTCTATGGGTCTTTCATGTATTTGTTCGGGCGCCTGTCCGATCAGTTCACAGTGGAGGTTGTGCCCGGCGTTTCCTCCCTGATGGCGACAGCAGCGGCGACCGGGGCACCGCTGGCGGCGCGCAATGATGTTCTGACCATCCTGCCCGCCCCCCTGGACGAAGACGTCCTGATCAAGCGCTTGGAGGAAATCGACGCGGCTGCGATCATCAAGATCGGGCGGCATTTGCCAAAACTGCGCCGGGCCTTGGAGGCCACGGGATTGATGGATCAGGCCCGCTATATCGGTCACGCCACGATGGGGGATCGCCAGACCGTCTGTGCCCTGTCGGACTATCCCCATGAAACAGCTCCCTATTTCTCCATGGTGCTGGTGCATCGCCGCCGGGATGCGTGGATCAATGGCGTGGGTGAGGCCGCGGAATGACCCATCAGACCCCCATTGCCCTGGTCGTGCTGACCCAGCGTGGCGCAGAAACCGCCTTGCGCGCCCGTGAAATCCTGCCCAGCGCTGTTATTTACGGCAAGGCGGACCGCGTGATCGGTGCGGATCATGTTTTTGACGATACGCTGGCCTGCCTGCGGGAATTATATGCTCAGGGGTGGACGGTGATCGGCCTGTGTGCGGCAGGGATATTGATTCGGGCGCTGGCCCCCCTGGCCGCGGATAAGTGGCAGGATGCGCCGGTTCTGTCCGTGTCTGAAGACGGAACGATGGTGGTTCCGCTGTTGGGGGGCCATCGCGGGGCAAACTCCCTGGCAACACAGCTGGCTGATGGATTGGGTGGGACAGCCGCCATTACGACCGCCGGGGACCGCACGCTTGGGTTTGCGCTGGATGATCCACCCGCGGGCTGGACCCTGAAAACCCCGCAGGCCGTGAAATCTGTGACGGCACGGCTGTTGGCCGGGGAAACGGTGACCCTGCGCCCGGAATGCGGGGATCCAAGCTGGCCGCCCAAGGAAGTGTTTCAATCTGTGGTACCGGGCGAGGTGCCGCAGGTCCTGATCACGGATCGACAGGTGGAACCCGCCACGGGTCAGGTGGTTTTGACGCCCCCCAGCCTGGCCATTGGTATTGGCTGTGAACGCCACGCCCCGGCAGACGGTCTGGTAGACTTCGTGCAGTCTGTTTTGGCCGATACCGGGCTGGACCCGTGTGCCATCGCCGCCATCGGCACGGTGGATTTGAAAGGGGATGAGGCGGCGCTGAAGGCAGTTTCTCAGGCTCTGGATCGCCCCATTCGCCTGTTCACGGCTGCGGAATTGGAAGCCCTGACACCCCATCTGCCCAATCCGTCTGACGTGGTTTTTCAGGAAATCGGCTGTCATGGCGTGGCGGAGGCATCCGCGCTGGCCCTGGCAGGCCGAACGGCGCGATTTGTCACGGAAAAGCGCCGCAGCGGCCCCTATACCTGCGCCATTGCGCGGGCTCAAGGTGCGTCTGTGGACATCAGTGCCGGGCGCGCGCCGGGGCGGCTCTTCGTCGTGGGGGTTGGACCTGGGGATGCGGCCTATCGCACCGGGGCGGCTGCACGAGCCATTCTGGCATCTGACGCGGTGGTGGGATATCGGCTGTATCTGGATCTCGCCGCCGATCTGATCGGGGACAAACCGGTCTATGAGTCCGATCTGGGTGCAGAAGAGGCCCGGGCGGCAAAGGCTCTGGCCTTGGCGGCACAAGGACAGACGGTTTCCCTGGTCTGCTCTGGTGATCCCGGTATCTATGCGCTGGCAACCCTGGTTTTCGAGCTTCTGGCAGAAACGCAGGACCGCAGCCTTATGGCCGTGGATGTTGAGGTTGTGCCTGGCATTTCTGCCTTCCAACTGGCGGCTGCGCGACTGGGGGCCCCGATGGGGCATGATTTCTGCCTGATCAGCCTGTCAGATCTGCTGACACCAGTTGCAGCGATCCGCCAGCGTCTGGCTGCTGCCGCCCAGGGGGATTTTGTCACCGCCTTCTACAATCCCCAAAGCAAGCGCCGCCGCACATTATTGCCAGAAGCGCGTGAAGTCTTTTTGACGCAACGTCCACCAACAACGCCGGTCGCCCTGTGTCGCCAATTGGGCCGCCCGGAAGAAAGCGTGACGGTCACGACATTGCAGGATTTTGACCCGTCCGTAGTGGATATGTTCACCCTGGTGGTGATCGGCAGTTCCACAACGCGGGCCTTCGACCATGCCGGCACACCCCGCGCCTTCACCCCGCGCGGCTATGCAGATAAGCGGTTATAGAAACTTTAACCGCAAAGGGCGCGGAGGAGGCGCAAAGGACGCCAAGGAAATTGATTATGGATGAGAATCAGATTGGAAAGCAGATTATAGATTCAGCGCTGTCGGTGCATCGGGCACTAGGGCCTGGACTGCTTGAAGGAGCGTATGAAACTTGTTTGGCCTATGAGTTATCCGAACGTGGCCTGTTTGTTGAAACCCAAAAGGCTCTTCCGCTGACATACAAAGGGCTGGTTATCGAGCGTGGGTACCGATTGGATATGCTTGTCAATGAGTTGGTTGTTGTTGAGTTAAAATCGGTTGAGACAATCACCGATGTTCATCGGGCCCAAGTCTTGAGCTATTTGAAGCTAGGACCCTATCGGCTGGGGTTTTTGATTAACTTCAATACATCCAGGATCAAGAACGGAATTCAGCGATTCGTAAATGGGCTGGACGATCGCTAACTTTACTTCGCGTCCTTTGCGCCTCCTCCGCGCCCTTTGCGGTTCCAAACTATTCGAAAAGGTAATTTTATATGACAGTTCATTTTATTGGAGCAGGACCCGGCGCACCGGATTTGATTACGGTGCGGGGATTGAAGCTGATTCAATCCTGCCCGGTTTGCCTTTACGCCGGGTCTCTGGTGCCGGCGGAAGTTGTTGCGGAAGCACCAGAGGGGGCGCGGGTGATTGATACGGCCCCGCTGAATCTGGAAGAAATCATCGCGGAGATTGAGGATGCCCATGCCAGGGGGCTGAATGTGGCGCGCGTGCATTCTGGCGATCCGTCCATTTATGGCGCGACGGCGGAACAGATGCGGCGTCTGGATGCGCTGGGCATTGACTATGATGTGACGCCGGGCGTGTCGGCCTATGCCGCAGCAGCGGCGGCGTTGAAGCGGGAACTGACCCTGGCGGGCGTTGGCCAGACGGTGATCATCACCCGGACGGCGGTGCGGGCATCTGGCATGCCACAGGGCGAAGATCTGGACACGCTGGGGCGCAGTGGTGCGACGCTGGCGATCCATCTGTCGATCAACAATCTGGCGAAGGTCGTGCGGGAATTAACGCCCCATTATGGCGCGGACTGTCCAGTCGTGATCGCGTATCGCGTCGGCTGGCCCGATCAGGCCTTTATCGAGGGCACATTGGGCGATATCCGGCCCAAGGTGAAAGCATCCGGCATCACCCGGACGGCCTTGATTCTGGTCGGGCGCGTCCTCAATCCGGAAGGGTTTGACGACAGCAAATTGTATGACGCGACCCATACCCATGTGTTGCGTCCTTAAGTCAGGCCTTAACGTGCCAGAGCATCATGCGCCCTCATGATGCTCTAACTATTTGTTTTGTTATTAAATATGTCGTCACAAACGAGTCCGTTTGTTCGGGATTTGCTGTAGCAGGGCTTCTGCTTCGGCCAGGTCGTCTGGATGGTTGGCGTTAAAGAACGGATCAATTGAATCGCTGGGAAAGTCGACAACGGTTAATTTATGCCGCGCGGTCCAGCGGTCGACCTTTCGGATGTCGTCGTCGATCATGGCCTGACGCAGATCACCGGCCAGGCGAACCGGCCACAGGCCAACCACAGGATGGTCCCTTCCATTGGACCGGGCACAGGCCATATCTGCCCCATCCTTTTTCATTGCGGCATATAGCCGGTCGACCAAATCTGTTGGCAGGAAGGGCGCATCGGTGGGGAAGGTGGCGACATAATCACAATCCGGTAGGGACTGTTGGGCCCATTCCAGACCCGTCAGAACCCCGGCTAAGGGGCCTGGCTGCCCCTGTATGACATCGGGCAACACCATCAGACCATAATCTGTAAAGCGTGATGGGTCGCCATTGGCGTTCAGCGCCAGGACCTCCACCTGATCCTTCACGCGGCCTATGATGTGCTGCAGGATGGATTGCCCGGCCAACAGCTTCATGCCCTTGTCACCGCCCCCCATGCGGCGCGCCAGCCCGCCTGCCAACAGCAATCCGGCGGTTTTATGCGTCATGGGTCACATCCTTGGTAAATCCGATGACGCAATTCCGACCGGCCTGTTTTGCCTGGTACAGCGCCTGATCGGCCTGGGCGATGATTTCCTTTAAGGGGGCCGATCCGATAATCTGGGCAAACCCAAAGGAGGCGGAAACCGACAGATCCGTGTTATCTTCCAATGGGATGGCCCGTTCGAACAGGGCCATGCGCAGGCGCCCTAACACTACGGCGGCTGTTTTCGGGTCGGCATTGGGCAGGCACAGCAGGAATTCCTCCCCACCATAGCGATAGATCAAATCATAGGGCCGCAATTGCGACAGAAACCGTCCGGCAGTGGCGGCAAGGACCTGATCCCCGATTCCATGACCATAGGTGTCGTTCACCTTCTTGAAATGGTCGATATCTGCAAGGGCGATACAGCACGGCGTATCGGTGCGAACCGCGCGCTCATATTCAGCGGCCAGTTCGGCATTCATGGTGGTGCGATTGCTCAGGCCCGTCAGGGGGTCCAGGTCCGACACCGCCTTGCGAAATGCATCCCGAATACGGCGCGCTCTGGTCAGAAAGGCGTCCGATTTCGCCACCACACCATCATAGTCCTGGGCAGATACGGGCCTTGTCGTCGCCAGCCGGGCAACGGATCGCGCCGCGTCGTGCAAGGCCGAATACTCCTGCCATAAATCTTGAAACGCCATCTGGGCCAGCAAGGGATCCCGGCGATGCTGATCATGCCAGCGTCCAAATGCGGTCAGGTCCGCTGAGTTTTCCGCAATGACATCTCTGTCAGGTGGTAATTCGCAGACCAGCGCCCGATGCCAGCGGGTCAGCCAATTCCCATGCTCTTCAATGGCCGCGTCAATGGCGCGCAGAATATCCATGGGCCTTAAGGCCGTTATGTTGGTCGCAGATGCATCAGGCGGCATCAGATCTGCTCCCCCCCTTTCGACCTGCGGTTTTTGGTTCGTCTTCGGCATCAAAGGCGTCGGCGTCATAGACGATGCGCTGTTGCCCCGCCAGGGCGGTGAAACGTTTTCCCCGGGCCCGGCCGATCAGGGTCAGGTTGGTCTGACGCGCCAGCTCAACCCCCCAGGCGGTAAAACCGGATCTGGAAATCAGGATCGGGATGCCCATCTGTACCGTCTTTATCACCATTTCAGATGTCAGGCGCCCGGTCGTGTAAAAGATTTTATCTTCCGGCGTCAGCCCTTCCAGGAACATATAACCTGCAATCTTGTCCACGGCATTGTGGCGCCCGACATCTTCCATATAAACAAGCGGGCGATCTTCTTGACACAGCACACAGCCATGGATCGCGCCGGCCTGCAGATACAGGCTGTCGGTCATGTTGATCTTTTTTGTCAGGCTTTGCATCCAGGATGTCTTCAATACCTGTCCATCGGGCAACTGGCTGTCCTCGATCTTTTCCATCAGATCGCCAAACACCGTGCCCTGGGCGCAACCGGATGTCCGGACTTTCTTTTTCAGTTTTTCTTCGTAATTGGTTTCCCGCTCCGTGCGCACCACGACGGTTTCCAGATCGTCGTCATAGTCAATCGCGGTGATCTTGTCGTCGGCGCGCAGCATGTTCTGGTTCAACAGATAGCCTACTGCCAGATAGGCTGGATAATCGCCAATCGTCATATTGGTGACAATTTCCTGACCGTTCAGGAACAGGGTCAGGGGGCGTTCCACGACAACGGCGGTGGTCACGGGATCCCCGTTTTGATCCCATCCCTCGACCTGTTGCGTCAGATGCGGGTTGGTTGGATTTGGACCCAGAATATAGTCAGTCATCGTGGCCTTTAATATCATTCAGTTTGCGGTTTGGGAACGGGCTGCGGCGATCAGGGCATCCGGCGGTCGCCCATTTACCGGCCCGGCCTGATGGTGAACAATGCGCCAGGCGTCTCTTTCCCAGCGGTATAGATTGGTTGCGATCAAAAAATTATCGCCGATCTGCTCCCAACAGATTACGGCGGCGGCTTCTGGCCCCAGGGACAGAACTGATGGCGCGACACAGGCAACCGGCGGCGGCGCCTGCAGAATGGCGGACCAACTGGCCATAATCTCGCGGCGGTTTTGCAGGGGTACCCAACCCGGATGCAGGCAGCAGACCGTGCCATCTTCCGCCCACAGCGCGACCATTGCCGCTTCATCCCCCCCTGCAAAGGCGGCATAAAACCGTTCATTGGCGAACAGGATTTCAGCGTCTTCGCGGGCATTGGCGTTATCGTTTTTCATGTGCGTTCGGTCATTCAGCATTTGGGTCCAGATAGATGCGATGGGCGATATCCCGACCATCGGACACCGTGATTTCCGTAAAGCCAATCAGATAGACCATATCCAGAAAGGTCAAATTCTCCGGATTGGGAAATCCGTTAAAAGCCGGGCTGCTGCGGGCATAAGCGGTCAGCATGGCCAGCAGGGCCCGCAATCGATACAGGGTGTTGTAAGCACCATCTGTGATACTGACGATGATCAGTTTATCGGCCCCATCCCCTTTCGCAAAAATCGCAAAGCGGGGCGGGCTGGGCGAGGCCAGCATCTGCGCCGTCAGGCCGGTCGTGAAGGCGATGCGGGTGCGTCGATCTGCCTCTGCTACGGAATTCACGCGGGGTCTATACCGTTCCTCAGTTTGCGGCGTTGGGTAATAATATCCTTCATGATCGCTTTCATCGGCAAGGGTGCTCTGAAGGGGGGGCAGCATGAAAATCAGCGCCACTGTGAAAATCAATGAAACCTGAAAGGCGCGACGATACATAGGTGCTTTCCCCTGTCTAAGTGATTGCGCTAGTGTGTGCGCCAAGCAGGGTCTATGGCAAGCGCGCCGCCATCAGATTTATCTATTCCGTTTTATTCCGGGCGCAGGAGAGGTTTAATGGCGGACCAAAAGCTCGCTTTTGTGTCATCAGATGCCGCGCGGGCGTTGCAAGCGCTGAGTGAATTGCGCGCGGCATATCCAAATATTACAACGCCGGAAGAGGCGGATGTGATCGTCGCTTTGGGCGGGGATGGCTTTATGCTGCATACGCTGCGCCATTACATCGGGATCGGTAAGCCAATTTACGGCATGAATCGGGGTACTGTGGGCTTTCTGATGAATGAATACAGTCCCGACAAGCTGTATGAGCGTATCGCCAGTGCGGGCCGATTGATGCTGCATCCCCTGCGTATGCGGGTCACGCGCGTCGACGGGGGTGTTGAAGAAGCGTTGGCTATCAATGAAGTTTCCCTGTTTCGTGAAACCAGACAGGCGGCAAAGATTGATATCCGTGTCGATGGTGTAGCGCGGCTGAACGGGCTGGTCTGTGATGGGGTTTTGTTGTCAACGCCAGCGGGCAGCACCGCGTATAATCTGTCGGCGCATGGTCCGATTGTCCCGCTTGGCGCGGGTCTCTTGGCGCTGACCCCGATCAGCGCCTTTCGTCCCCGGCGGTGGCGGGGGGCTCTATTGCCGCGCTCTGCCTCGGTTGAGTTTCACGCCCGCGAAACTGCCAAGCGCCCCGTCAGCGCCGTCGCGGATTCTACGGAAGTGCGCAATGTCCGCCATGTGGAAATTGTGGAAGACCCCAGCATGGCCGCGATTATCCTGTTTGATCCGGAGCATAATCTGGAAGAGCGGATTCTGAAGGAACAATTCGCCACTTAGAAGATTTTGAATGTATAGTGGCAATGTTTCGCATTTAAGAGCTTATCAAGTGCATTACAGGATGGGGGTATCCCCTTATCGGGCTTGACTAGTCGGTAGACTATCAGCGCAATAGTAGGGGTGACGGGGATCAAGTGAAAATTCTGGTGTCGCCAATGCCTAGGGGGGCAGGGTTTTAATGTACAAAACAATGTATGGATTCGTCTGGGCGTATTCCAAACGCGAGCAGATCATGGCGCTTGTATTGACGCTGCTTTCCTTTCCGTTTCTGTACTATTCATTCGATCTGCCAAAAACGATTATCAACAAGGCGATTAAGGATCCCACAAAGGCGACGGATGCCGGTGTACCGGTGCCCCATGAAATCGTGGATGTGGTTGTTTTCGGCTATAATCTGACAGATATGTTCGGGTTCACAATGGAACGGTTGTCTTATCTGTTCCTGCTGTGCGGCCTGTTCCTGATACTGGTCTGCATTAACGGTATGTTCAAGATGCGGATCAACACATTTGCCGGTGTCATGGCAGAGCGGTTGTTGCGCCGCCTGCGCTATATTCTGATCGAACGCACCTTGCGCTTTCCCATTCCTCAATTCCAGAAAACCTCTGCGGGAGAGGTTGTGACGATGGTGACCGCAGAGGTCGAACCTCTGGGCGGATTCTTCGGCGATGCCATTGTCCTGCCGGTCTATCAGGGCGGCATGTTCCTGACGGTCATTTTGTTCCTGTTCATTCAGGATCCGATGATGGGGATTGCTGCCACAGCCCTGGTGCCGCTGCAGGGGTATATCATCCCCAAAATGCAGCGCAAAATCAACCAGCTGGGCAAGGAGCGGGTGCGGCATGTCCGAAGCCTGTCCAACCGCGTCGGCGAGGTTGTGATCGGTGTCCAGGATGTCCGGGTGCATAACAATACAGGCTTTGTATTGTCGGATATATCGCGTCGCCTGGGTCAAATATTCTGGGTCCGGCTGGAAATATTCCAACGCAAATTCTTCATGAAATTCGTGAATAATTTTATCAATCAGATGACGCCATTTCTGTTCTATGGCATTGGCGGGTATCTTGTCTTGTACGGGGAATTGTCACTGGGGGCCCTGGTTGCGGCATTGGCCGCCTATAAGGAATTGGCCGCCCCCTGGAAGGAATTGCTGAACTGGTATCAGCGGCTTGCGGATTCCAACATCAAATACGAACAGTTGATCGGTCAGTTTGAACCAGACGGCATGATGGACGAGGCGCTGGTCGCCAGCCCGCCAGACGATCTGCCAAAACTGGCGGGCACCGTCCAGGCGTCCGGTGTGACCTGGGCCGATGAAGATGGCATGCGGATCATCGACAATGCCAGCTTTTTCATCGATGCGGCGCAGACCGTTTCGATCACCACGACCAGTGGAACGGCCAAGGATGTTCTGGCTCAGCTACTGAGTCGGATTCTGTTACCAACCAGCGGCAGTCTGGTGTTGGGGGGGCACAGTGTGTCGACCCTGCATCAGGCAACGGTGGGCGCGCGGATTGGATATGTCTCGGGCGAGCCCACCTTTTTTGCCGGATCGATTGCGGAGAATTTACTGGTGGGTCTGAACAGACTGCCACCCCAGGCAGAGCTGGACAGCAAGAAATCCGATAAGAATCGATCATCGGAAGTGATTGAAGCGATCGCCTCAGGCAACAGCCCCTACAGCCACACATCTGATTGGGTGGATTATCACTCTGCCGGTGTCGCCACGCGGGTGGATCTGATGGGCCATACGACAGATTTACTGAATGTCGTGGAATTGGAGGATGATTTTTACGCCTTGGGCCTGCGGATGACGATTGATCCCAAGAGCGAACCGGACTTGGCGGAAAAGATGATCGAGGCGCGGGGCAAGATACGCACATTGCTGGACACGCGCGGCATGGATGATCTGGTCCAGCCTTATGACATTGATCGCTATAACACCTATGCCTCTGTTGCGGGCAATATCATCTTTGGCAAACCACAAACCGACGAATGGCAATACGAGAACTGGGCGACAAACCCGATCATTCGCGCAATGATGACCAAACATGATCTGGTCGATGATTTCTATGAAATCGGACTGCGCTGTGCGGGCCTTATTGTGGATCTGTTTAAGGATTTACCACCGGGTCACCCGTTCTTTGATCAATACAGTTTCGTCAGTGAAGACATGCTGCCGGAATTGAAACTGATTGCCCGCAAGTCGGAACAGCGCGCTGCGGGAACGGAACTGGATACAGAAGAACGTCGCATCGTATTGGGTCTGCCGTTCAAACTGACCGTGCAGCGGCATCGCCTGGGTCTGATAGACGAGGCCATGCAAAAGCGCCTTCTGGCGATGCGTCATGACCTTCGCAAATCGCATCCAGAAATGTTTGAACCAGGCGGCGGTGTTGAACCCTATCGCGATGATACGATCAATCAGGGGCTCAGCGTGTTGGATAATATTCTGTTTGGCCGTATCGTTCATGGTCGCGCCGATGCACTTGAGAAAGTCTCCGGCGTGGTGCGGGAGGTATCGCGGGATCTGGGCATTGAAAAGGCCATTCTCAGAACCGCCTTGAATTTTCAGGTCGGCATTGGCGGCGGGCGTTTGTCATCTGCCCAGCGTCAGAAATTGAACCTGGTGCGCTCAATCCTGAAAAATCCGGATATTATGATTCTGTCTGATGGGTTAAGTAATATTGATCCGGCGCAGCGCACGCGAATTGCAGTCAATCTGTCAAGGCGATTGGAGGGGACAACCCAGGTCTGGATCGGAACAGGCGAACAGGACGGTATTTCCTATGATCGCCGATTTGACCTTAAATCCGGCCGGATTTCTGAGATATCCGATACCAAAGATAGCACGGTAGCGGTACCCGATTATGATCGACAGGCAGCCGCCGGCGATGGGGATGATGCATTGAACTCAGAGGCGCGCAGCCTTAGAGAGTTGCCGCTATTTGCCAATCTGGACGCAACGAAACTGAAGTTTCTGGCCTTTACCAGCGAGCGGCTGACTTACAATCCCGGTGAAGTACTGATGCGCCAGGGGGAAGATGGCGAAGATGCCTTTGTGATCCTGAACGGTGCCGCAGAGGTTGTGATCGAATCGGATGGTAATGAACAGGTTCTGTTTGAATTGGGTGCCAATAAGCTGGTGGGTGAACTGGCCCTGTTGTGTGATTCTAAACGGACCGCGACGGTGCGTGCCCGTGAAAAAACCACGGCCTTGCGCCTTAATCGCGAAGTCTTCTCAGAAATGGCGCGGCAGGATTCGCATTTCGCCTTTGAAATGACCCGGGATTTGGGGCGGCGCCTGATTCTGACAACCAGCGAGTTGAATCGCGCCCGGAATGAATTGGTGCGCAATGGGGATGAGTAGCATCCATCAAAGAGCGCTTCCCATCCTACCCTGATCGCTTTGATGTATATAGGATATCCTGTTCCAGCAGGATATCGGCGTCAGGTGCTGTAGAAATCGATCTGCCATTGCATGTCGTTGTCAGACATGGGCCAGCGATTTTCGGTAGTTCGGATCATATCGTTCGGGCTGAGCCCGACCAGTTGTGACTGTAACTGAGAGGCAAAATGAGGTTTCAGTCCCGCCTTCCAGGTCAGGGCAATCACGGCCTTGGCGCTGCGGTTGGTGATGATGTTCTGAACCGTCTCTGCGGCAAGGCCACTCAACAAGGACAGGCCTTTCACAACGAACCGCTTTTCTCCCTGTGCCAGCGCCCGTTCCAGCGCGTTGTTTGTCAGGGTTCCGACTTCATACATATGCGCGATCGTCTCATCCAGTTTATCCGAATTTGCCCATTCCGGTTCTTGCAGCTTTGTATGCGTGTCTTCCGCCAATCGCCGTTCCACCGCCTCTGCCATAGCGACCATAACGTCATCGTCCAAATCCAGGCGCCTCTGCATCCGGTCCAGTAAGTTCATGGCAACGAAGCTGGCGATGCGCTGAACCGCACGCGCCGACAGGTTTGGGCGCATGGCCAAGGGTTCGTGCCAGGATTTGCGTTGAGGTGCCCGGTCGATGATCAGGTCCAGCGTATCTTCCCGAATCTGCGCGCTGTCATTGACCAGAAGTTCTGCAATCGCAGCCTCGTCGCCCGATTTGGCGATTGAATCCGACACGCTCTCCTTCAAGGCCTGCCGTCGACTAATGGCGCTCATTGCTCCTTGAACCGGATTGGATCGGATGATTTCCAGCAAGTCCGAGTCTGACAGGACCGGTGAAAACTCAAGAATGGGACTGCAAACGGTCAGCGCCTGATCGCGCGCCAGGGTGATAATGACATTGGAGGGGGCTTTGGCCACGTCCTTCAGGGCATTGGACAGGATTTCCCGAACCCGCACCAATTGATCTTCCGCCAGAATTTCCAGCGCCTGAACGGTCAGTTTGTACAGGGTGGAGCGCCGGTCATCCGTCAATTCCGGCGTCAGGCGGGCAATCTTCGCGGCCAATTCCTGCCGGATCGACGCATCATGATCCTGGGTCAGCAGCAGGTCCGCCTTACGCGGTGCGTTTTCGTTCAGGGCGACGCAGCGCCGAACTTCCGCAACTGAGTCTTCCGCCAGAAAGTAAAGGATTTCGGGCAGTGTGTCTGGGGCACCTGCCAATGCGATCCGAATGTCGGTGTTTGGGCTTCGGGCGCGCGCTTTCTGATCTTCATACGCATTCAAGAGGGCTTGATCCTGGTTCTGTGCTCCATGATCCGGGACTTGGTCTGAAAGGTTTTTATTGTGATCCATCGGTCTTTTTGCCTTGATCCGAATCCGCCGCAAACACGATACCATTTTTTCCGCACTTCTTTGCATTATACATTGCCGCATCAGCCCGGGCGATCAAGCCGTCAACACTCTCATTCTGCCCGGCCGTGAACAGGGCAATACCGATGGACATCCCAAACTGGTTCGACTCGCCCAGGTTTTCCCGGCGCCAGGCGTTGAGTTTTTCCAGAAAGGTATTGGCCCGGGATTTTGCGATTTTTTCATCGGCCCCTTCCAGCCATGCCGCGAATTCGTCACCACCAAGGCGACAGACAAGATCATAGGTCCGGGTGCTGCTGGTGATGATCCGCCCAATCTGAGTTAAGGCTTCATCGCCTTTTTCGTGGCCGAAATCATCATTGATGGGTTTGAAGTTATCCAGATCCATATACAATAACGCCCCGTTGACGCCGGTGCGCTCATAGCGTTGGATTTCGCGCTTCAGATCTTCGATAAAGGCCCGGCGATTGCCCAGACCCGTCAGTTCATCGGTGCGTGACAGCCGTTCCAGTTCATGTTGATCGGTGATTTGTCGAAATACGATCCCGAACTGGGGTTCGACCGCCTTCAGCAGGGCGCGTTCATCCTCGTCCCAATCGGCCGTCATATCTGACCGCCACAACAGGATCGAGCCATTCTTCACGCCCCCATATCCTGTTGAAATTCCAAGATAGTGGTGTCTGTCAATCTGGCCCGAAACCAGACTCTTTTCATCCTGGATATGATCCAATGCGCGCTCCACGAGATTTGGGTCCGGTGCCGCCCCATAGGCAACGAATTCCAGCGCGGGTCCATTCTGTTCCCGAACCTGTACGATGCAGGAATCCGCCGATGTCGATCGGCCCAGCGCCGTCGCAGCGGCGTGCAGCATGTCCTCAGGTGCGACTTCATTGCGCAAGGCGTCGACGATATAGGCAACCAGCCGCTCGCGAATTTTCAACCTGGCAAGCTCACTTTGGCGGTGGCGTTCTTCGGTTACATCAATCGCAATGCCGCGGGCACCTGAAAGTTGGTTATCCCCGCCTGGGATCGACATCGCAGAAATCAGGATACAGGCGGCGTCCCCCTTATGCGTGCGCACCCACAGTTCAACATTGCGCAAGGTACCATTGGCATGGAACGGCAGCGGTGATGGCGCGGTTTCTGGGGCCATTAACAGGGATTCAGGGGATTGCCCCAGCAATTCCTCTGGTTGATAGCCCAACGCTCCCCGGGCTGAGATATAGCTAAACCGGCCGTCCTTATCTGTCTCCCAGGCGAAATCAGCAGCAACGTCTACAAGATCTTTAAACCGGGTTCGCGACTCCGTTAGGGCAATTCGAATGTTGGATTCCAATGTGGCATCACGCCCAATCATTAATTGGCTGCCATCGGATTGCGGTAACATCAGAAATTCAATCTGTCGCCCTGTGTCAGGCAGCGTGAAAAGGCGAGTTTGGGCGCGCCCAGCGCTGCGTGCCTTGACCGCCATTTGCACCATGGCCGGCATCAGGGGAATGCCTGGTTCCCCATTCAGGCTGGCGGCAAGCCCTATTCCGGCGTCATTCAGACCTGTCAAATGAGCATTGTTATCCAATCGCAGCACCGGGCTGGCGTAGCTGTCAAAAACGCCAGTCAAAAAATCTTGGGCCGACTTTTTGTTGGATGCCATGATTGTCATCATTCCCGCCTTCAGCGTGCCTATCGTTGGAAAACCGCATTTCCCGAAAACAGCATGCAGATAACAGTGATATCAGGGTATCGTGGCTTTGTGAACAAAGAGTAAAGAGCGTTGATCGGTAAATGCCATTGCCGAAATCGATTGTCTGCGCCATCTTGCCGATATGAGCGATAGACCTGTTATGACAGCCTGGGATGATCCCGGCATCCGTAGGGCGAAAGACTGGGTGTTTGACCTGGACAACACCCTATATCCGGCGACCTGTAACCTGTTCCATCAGGTGGATTTGCGGATGGGTGGATTCATCTCGGACCTGTTGTCGATCTCCTATGATCAGGCGCGCGTGCTGCAGAAAGACTATTTTCGACGGCATGGAACCACGCTGCGCGGCCTGATGGACAATCACAGTGTTGATCCGCACGCTTTTCTGAGTTTCGTTCATGACATCGATTATTCTCCGGTCCCGGCCAATGCAGAACTGAATGCGGCGCTGGCGAAGTTGCCGGGGCGCAAGCTGATCTTTACCAATGGCACTGTCGCCCATGCAGAGGCGGTACTGGATCGATTGGGCATCGCGTCCCATTTCGATGGGATTTTTGATATTGCAGCGGCAGACTTTGTGCCTAAACCCAGTGCGGCGCCCTATCATCAGATGGTGACCGCACATGAGGTGACCCCGACCCGCGCCGTCATGGTTGAAGATATGGTGAAAAACCTTAAGGTCCCAGCGGAACTGGGCATGCGGACGGTCTGGGTCAAAACCGATCATGCCTGGTCCGGGGATGGTGCCTCTGACGGCTTTGTTCATCATCAGACAGAGGATCTGACGGCCTGGCTGACCCAATTGGTGACCGCCCTGGAGCGGGCCTGACATTTTTCGCCGTCTTTCTGCAGTCTGGGCCTTGCCAGCACTGGCCTGCGGGTCTATAAGCCCGCGTCCTCAATTGTACGATTGGGGCGCAAAAGCGGCGCGTTCCGGGCCCACTGGGTATGCCCGGCCGCCTTACGAAGAAGCGGCCCTGATTCTTTACCGGATCATCCGCCCACAGATGGAGTTTAAAAATGCCCAAGATTAAGTCGAAGAGTTCCGCCAAAAAGCGGTTCAAAATCACAGGCACCGGGAAAGTGCGTTTCTACAGCGCCTACCTGCGCCACAATACCTCGAACCGTCCTACGCAGATGAAGCGGCAGAACCGGGGGGGCCAGATCATGTGCGCCTCTGATGCCACCGTGGTAAAGCGCAACTGGCTTCGCGGTCAGTAAGCAGCCCCAAAGGCAGCACTGTTTCACATCGTAAGACACTAGATTTCGAGGAGCCACACTCATGGCACGCGTAAAACGGGGTGTAACAACCCACGCAAAACACAGAAAAGTTATTAAGGCTGCGGACGGGTTCCGTGGTCGGCGCAAAAACACCTTCCGCACAGCCGTTCAGGCCGTGGAGAAGGCCGGCCAGTACGCCTATCGCGACCGGCGCGTCCGCAAGCGGGAATTCCGCAAGCTTTGGATCCAGCGCATCAACGCCGCCGTGCGCGATGCCAGCGACCAGCTGATGACCTATGCCCGATTTATCGATGGCCTGAATAAGGCGGATATCGAACTGGACCGTAAGGTTCTGGCCGATATCGCGGTGCACGACCCAGAGGCCTTCAAGGCGCTGGTCGGGCGGGCCCAAGAGGCTCTTGCCGCAAAGTGAGTCGGCGACGCCTAAACCCTGAAACATCAGGGAAATCTGGCGGATGAAGTTGTAAATCGCCGGCTCTCCTACCCCTTGTGTTGCAAGGTCCCATGGAGAGCCGGCGTTTTCTTATTTAAGGTGGTTGGACGAATGACAGGCGATGCAGACGAGCTGAAAACCGCGCTTTTAACGCGCATCGAGGCGGCGTCAGATCTGAAAGAACTGGATGATGTTCGGGTTGAGGCGCTGGGCAAGAAGGGCCGCATCACCGAACAGATGAAAGGGTTGGGTGCCCTGGACCCTGAGGCCCGCAAGGCCGCCGGTCAGGCACTGAATGTGCTGAAGGAAACCATCGCGACCGCCATTGAGGCCCGCAAATTCGGTCTGGAACGCGACGCGCTGAACGCAAAACTGGTCGATGATCAGGTTGATGTTTCCCTGCCCGCGCGGCCTGAAACCATGGGCCGCCTGCACCCGATCAGCCAGACCCTGGACGAGATCATCGCGATCTTTGGTGAAATGGGCTTTGCCGTTGCCGAAGGGCCGGATATCGAAAGCGATTATTATAACTTCACGGCATTGAATATGCCCGCCGAACATCCGGCGCGGCAGATGCACGATACTTTCTATATGGCCGATGATCAGGGTGGCGTGGATATGACCACCGTGCTGCGCACCCATACCTCTCCCGTGCAGGTGCGCACGATGGAAAGCCAGAAACCGCCGATCCGCATCATCGCGCCGGGGCGTACCTATCGCTCTGACAGCGATATGACCCATACACCGATGTTTCATCAGGTCGAAGGTCTGGTGATCGATAAAAAGACCCATTTCGGTCATTTGAAAGGCGTGTTGCAGGATTTCTGCTCTGCCTATTTTGAAATCGACGATATCCCGCTGCAATTCCGCCCCAGCTATTTCCCCTTCACCGAACCCTCAGCAGAGGTGGATATCGGCTGTTCCCGCAAGGGCGGCGAATTGACCATCGGCCCTGGCGACAGCTGGCTTGAAATTCTCGGCTGCGGCATGGTGAACCCCAAGGTTCTGGCGATGTCTGGCATCGACCCCGATGAATATCAGGGCTTCGCCTTCGGCATGGGGATTGAGCGCATCGCGATGCTGAAATACGGCATTCCCGACCTGCGCACCTTCTTCGACGCCGATTTACGCTGGTTAAAACATTACGGCTTCGTGCCATTGGAAGCAGCCTCTTTGGTGCGGGGATTGACGCCATGAAATTCACATTGTCCTGGTTGAAAGACCATCTTGAGACGGATGCGTCGTTGACGGAGATCACCGATGCCCTGACCTCTTTGGGTCTGGAGCTTGAAGGGGTCGATGATCCGGCTGCGAAGCTGGGGCCGTTCACCATTGCCTATGTGCGTGAAGCGAAACAGCATCCCAATGCGGATCGGCTGCGCGTCTGTATGGTAGAGACGGGCACTGGTGAGGTGGTTCAGGTCGTCTGTGGCGCGCCCAATGCGCGAACCGGGATGAAGGGCGTTTTTGCGCCCGCAGGCAGCCATATTCCGGGCACCGGCGTGGATTTGAAACCTGGCGTGATCCGGGGCGAAGAATCCAATGGCATGCTGTGTTCCGAGCGGGAAATGGGTCTGAGTGATGACCATGATGGCATTATCGACCTGCCCGAAGATGCGCCAATCGGCATGTCCTTTGCGGAATATCGTGGCCTGAATGATCCGGTGATTGATATTGCGATCACGCCGGATCGGGGCGATTGTCTGGGCGTGCGTGGTGTTGCGCGCGACTTGGCGGCAAAGGGCTTGGGGAGCTTGAAGCCTCTGGACTTATCCCCGGTCGAAGGCACCTATGACTCCCCCATCCAATGGGCGCGGTCGTCGGATATCGGAAGTGATGTTCCCTATGTTGCCGGGCGGCATTTTAGGGGCGTCAAGAACGGCCCCTCCCCGGCCTGGATGCAGCGGCGGTTGATTGCCATCGGTCTGCGCCCGATTTCCGCGCTGGTCGATATCACCAACTATGTCAGCTTCGATCTGGGCCGCCCTTTGCATGTCTTTGATGCGGCTAAGCTTCAGGGTGATACCCTGACCATGCGCCGGGCCAAGGCGGGGGAAACCATCCTGGCGCTGGACGAGAAGACCTATACCCTGGAAGCAGGCATGCCGGTGATTGGCGATGCGGCGGGCCCTCAGGGGATTGGCGGCGTCATGGGTGGGGAACTGTCCGGCTGTACCGATGACACGACTGAAGTTTTCTTGGAAGTCGCCTTGTTCGACGCAATCCGGGTGGCGGAGACGGGGCGTCGTTTGAACATCGATTCTGATGCGCGGTATCGGTTTGAGCGCGGTTTGGATACGCAAGGTCTTGCCTGGGGCCCGGATGTGGCGGCGCGATTGATCCAGAAGCTCTGTGGCGGGGAGATTTCGAATCCAACCACCGCTGGCGAAATTCCTGATAATCGCAAGACCTTAACCCTGCGCACCGATAGGCTGGAAAGCTTTGGCGGTCTGGCGGTCCCAGCGGAAGAATGTCAGGCGATTCTGGATCGTCTGGGCTTTGAGACAACGCGCGATGGCGATGTCATCACAGCGGTAACGCCAACCTGGCGCAATGATGTCGAACATGAACAATGCCTGATCGAAGAAGTGCTGCGGGTGAAGGGCTTTGATGCCATCCCTGCGGTCTCTCTGGAACGGGAAACCGCCCTGCCCCAGCCGATCCTGACCCTGGGTCAGCGCCGCGTCGCCTTTGCCAAGAAGCAATTGGCCCAGCGTGGCATGTTTGAGGCCGTGACCTGGTCCTTCCTGGCGAAGGCTGATGCCGTGACCTTTGGTGGCGATCCGCAGGTCCTGGCCCTGGCCAATCCGATCAGCGCCGATCTGGACGCGATGCGCCCGTCGATCCTGCCCAATCTGCTGGCCGCGGCACAGCGCAATACCGGGCGCGGCTATGCCGACCTGGCCTTGTTTGAGGTTGGCCCGGTCTTCCGGGGGCGTGGCCCGAAAGATCAGGATATGGTGGCGACGGGCATCCGGGCGGGAAAACAGATCCCGCGCCATTGGATGGAAACCAGCCGCAGCCCCGATGTCTTTGACGCGAAGGCGGATGTCATGGCCGTTCTGGAAGCCTGTGGTGCGCCGATAGATCGCTTGCAGGTCGGCGATGATGTGGCCCCCGACTGGTATCATCCAGGCCGTTTCGGCACCCTGCGCCTGGGCCCGATGCTTTTGGCGCGGTTTGGGGAGATTCACCCGGCCATCGCCAAAGACTATGATCTGCGCGGTCGTGTTGCGGCGTTTGAAATCTTTATGGATGTCATCCCCCAGCCCAAGGCAAAGAAGGGCGGCGGCAAGACCCGGCCTTTGCTGAAGGCCTCCCCACTGCAACCGGTTGGCCGCGATTTCGCCTTCCTGGTCGATGCAGATGTCTCTGCCGAGAAGGTGGTGCGGGCGGTCCTTGGGGCGGATAAGGCGCTGATCACCGATGTATCGGTGTTCGACGTCTATCAGGGGGCCGATATGGCGGGTAAGAAATCCATTGCCCTGGCTGTCACGCTACAGCCGGTTGATGCGACCCTGACCGACAAGGACCTGGATGCCCTGGCGGAAAAGGTCGTCACCAGCGTCCACAAAGCGACCGGCGGCGTGTTGCGCGGATAGGGATCAGTCTGTAATCGAGGCCGCATCCGGCGCGATGATGGAAAACCGGTCTGACAGGCCGGTTAAGGCGGCTATATGCAGGTCTGCGGCAGACAGGATGCCCCCGCCCGGCTTGGGTAAGTCCCGCGTGGCGCAGGCCTGGTCCACCACGGTGGTGCGATATCCCAGATCCAGGGCGACCCGGGCGGTGGAACTGACGCACATATGGGTCATGAAGCCGACAATGATCAGCGATGTCGCCCCCTGTGCCGTCAGGACGTCGTGTAAACGGGTCTTGGCAAAGCTGTTGGGCAGCCCCTTATCGACGACTGGTTCACCATCCTGGGGCGCGACCTCTGTCATGATCTGTCCGCCTGTGCCGGTAATGTCAAAGGCCCCGCCAGGCTTTCCAACATGGCGCACATGCACGATGGGGCGTTGCAGGCCACGGGCGCGGTTTAACAGCGTCTGACATTGCGCCAGGGCCGCATCGACGTCGGGCAGAGGCAGAAATCCGCTGCGGTATTCCGCCTGGCAATCAATCAGAAGCAGGGTTGAGGTAGATAACGTCGCTGGGGTCAGATCAGCGCCGGACATAGCCAGCAGGGTCTTTGGGGCGGACATCTTGTTTCCTCTCACGGGATATTTTTTGAAACAGGCAATTGTGCCCATTCAGTATGACACGCTTTCGCCTCAGCGATAGGTCTGATCCTCCGTTGGGAAGCGCCTGTCTTTCACAGATTGGGCATAGCGTTCCACGGCGGTGTCGATCTGTGATCCGATATCTGCAAAGACCTTCACGAATTTCGGGGGGTTCCGGGTTATGCCCAACATGTCTTCCAGAACCAGAATCTGCCCGTCACAGGCAGGCGACGCCCCGATGCCAATTGTGGGAATGGCAATTTCCTGTGTCAGCTTTGCGGCCAGTTCCTCGACCATTCCCTCCAGCACGACGGCGAAAGCCCCCGCCTGGGCAACGGCCTGGGCATCGGCCTGATGGTCGGGCCATGTGTCGCGGTCCCGCCCCTGTGTTTTGAAACCGCCCATGACATGGGTTGATTGTGGCGTCAGGCCGATATGCCCCATGACCGGAATGCCGCGTTCCACCAGAAAACGGATCGTCTCAGCACAGCGTGCGCCGCCTTCCAGTTTCACCGCGCCACAGCCGGTTTCCTTCAGGATGCGGGCAGCGTTGCGAAAGGCGGATTCCGGGCTTTCCTCATAACTGCCAAAAGGCATATCCACGATAATCAGCGCCTTTGATGTTCCCGAAACAACGGCACGGCCATGGGCGATCATCAGGTCCAATGAAACCGGTGTTGTGGAGTCCATCCCATGGGCAACCATGCCCAGACTGTCCCCCACCAGGATGAAATCCACATGGGGATCGACCAGGGACGCCATACAGGCGCTATAGGCGGTCAGGGACACGATGGGCACGCCCCCCTTCATCGCAGCGATCGCCGGTGCGGTGCGGCGCTTTATGCGGGTGTGACGGCTCATCGGCCCCCCTGTCTTGGTGTAATGACGCGTTGATCCAGCAACAGGACCGATCCCAGTTCCGCCGTGACCAGAATAACGGCTGGCTGTGTCAGGCTATGGAGGGGCTCCAGCGTCTGGGCATCAACGATATCAACGGTTCTGATTTGCAAAAGCGGCTGTTCCCGCAAGATGGCATACAGCCCGTCCAGGATGGTCTGTATGTCCGCAGTGTCGCGCGCGATTGTCTGGGCCTTGTCCAGGGCTTTGTTGATGATGGGCGCGATGGCGCGCTCTTTTGCTGTTAAACGCACATTGCGGGACGACATGGCCAGCCCGTCTGCTTCCCGCACGGTCGGGTGGGCGATGATTTCAATGGGCATGTCCAAATCGGCCACCATGCGGCGAATAACGGTCAGTTGCTGATAGTCCTTTTCACCAAAGACAGCGATATCCGCCTGAACGATGTTGAACAATTTCGTCACCACGGTTGCGACGCCGCGAAAATGTCCGGGGCGCTGTAGCCCCTGCAATATGCCAGACAGGCTGGGCACATCAACATGGGTATCTGCCGTTCCCCCATACATTTCTTCCGGACTTGGGCAGAATACCGCCGAGACGCCTGCGGATCGCAACAGGGCAAAATCCCGCTCTGCATCGCGGGGATAGCTGTCTAAATCCTCATTGCGACCAAACTGCAAGGGATTGACGAAAATCGTCACCACGACATGATCGGACTGCGCCGCCGCCCGCCGCACCAATTGCAGATGTCCCTCATGCAGATAGCCCATTGTCGGCACCAGACCGATCCGGTGGCCTTTCTTGCGCAGCCCTGCGACATGGGTGCGGATCGCGTGCTTTGTTTCACAGATTTGCATCATTGGGCCTTATGAAAGGGACGCTGCCGGGAAGAAACGGGACCCTAAGGTGGGATTTGGGTCACTGCAAGTGATACGCCCGTCTTCTGCCATATGCAGCAGATGCGCCAGGACAGACCGCGCCGCCGCCGCGTGCAGCTTTTCTGGCACATCGCGATACATCGCCGGGACCATGTCGCCAATCGTCTGCAGCCCGGCATTCAGACAGGCCAGGATCTGTGCCTCGCGATCCAGACGATGGGCGATGAAATCTTTCACATGCTGTCTGGCGTTCTGGATCGGATTGCCATGGGTGGGGTAATACAGGTCTTCGCCGCGCCCCAACAGTTTTCGCAGGGATTCCATATAGGCCGCCATATCCCCATCAGGCGGGGATATCACACTGGTGGACCAGCCCATGACATGGTCGCCACTGAACAGGGCGGCTTCTTCCTCCAGTGCGAAACACAGATGGTTGGACGTATGGCCGGGCGTGTGTACGGCCTGGACAGTCCAACCCTTGCCAGAAACCCTCTCGCCATCCCTTAGGATGATATCGGGGGTGAAATCGCGATCTGCCCCTTCTTCCACCTGCACCGCCTCGCCCCCGCCATGGGGTCCAAAGCCATAGGTGGGCGCACCCGTCTCCGCCTTCAGCCTCGCCGCCAGGGGGGAATGATCCAAATGGGTATGGGTGATCAGGATCGCCGTGACCGTATCACCCGCCAAGGCGGTCAACAGTGCTGAATAGTGATCATCGCGCAGGGGCCCAGGATCAATCACGGCCACATCCTGACCCATGCCGATGATATAGGTGCCGGTGCCATAAAAGGTAAACGCGCTGGCATTGGGGGCGACGACCCGCCGAATCAGCGGCGACAGGGCCACTGCCTCGCCATAATGGGGATCAAATGTGCGGTCAAAAATCGGACGGGTCATTGCAGCGGCCTGTTTCAGAAAAAGGGGTGCTCTTGTGTGATCGGGGGTAAGAAACTATATCCACAGCACTAAATCCAACACAGAATTTTAAAAAGGGACATAAGCCATGGCGACAAAGACCAAAGGCGACACCGTTAAATCTGGTGGGGCCAATTCTGGTGGCCCAGAAAAAAATGAGCCTCAAAAAGGTGGCGCAGAAACAATGGGGTTTCAGGCAGAAGTCGGGCGATTGCTCGATATCGTTGCCAATGCCCTGTATTCAGAGCGTGAAATCTTCCTGCGCGAATTGATCTCCAACGCAGCGGATGCGTGTGACAAGCTGCGCTATCTGGCGATTGAAACGCCTGGATTGATGGATGGCGACAGCGGCTTTCGCATCACATTGCAGGCCGATCCAGACGCCAAAACCCTGACCATCACCGATAATGGCATCGGCATGACGCGCGATGATCTGATCGACAATCTGGGCACAATCGCCCGGTCCGGCACGGCCGCCTTCGTTGATAATCTGACCGGGGATAAGAAAAAAGATGTCAGCCTGATCGGTCAATTTGGCGTTGGTTTCTATTCCGGCTATATGGTCTCCACCCAGATTTCCGTTCTGTCGCGTCGCGCCGGATCGGACGAAACCTGGCGCTGGACCTCTGATGGGCGCACCGGCTTTACGATTGAACCTGCCGATGCCGCGCCGCATGGCACGTCGATCACCCTGTCGCTGAAGGACGACGCCCAGGAATATCTGGAAAAATCGACCTTACAGCGGGTGGTGAAGACCTATTCCGATCATATCCCCTTCCCGATTGAATTCATTGATCCGGCCAAGAGCGAAGAAGAGCCGGATCGGCTGAACGAAGCATCCGCCCTGTGGACGCGGCCGAAATCAGAAATCGAAGACCAACAATACACGGAATTCTATCGTCACGTATCACATGGCTTTGACGAGCCCTGGATGACGCTGCATTTCAAGGCGGAAGGCGTGATTGAATATGCCGGCCTGATCTTTATTCCGACGGAACGCCCGTTCGATCTGTTCCATCCGGACCGCATGTCCAAGCTGAAACTGTATGTGAAGCGGGTCTTCATCAGCGAGGAATGCGATGACCTTCTGCCGTCCTGGCTGCGGTTCCTGCGCGGCGTGATCGACAGCGAGGATCTGCCGCTGAACGTGTCGCGCGAAATGCTGCAAAACAATCCGGTCGTCAGTAAGATCCGTGCCGGTGTGGTCAAACGGGTCCTGTCTGAATTGGCAAAAAAAGCTGAATCCGATCCGACCGGCTATGTCAGTTTCTGGGAGAAATTCGGCCTGGTGATGAAGGAAGGCCTGTATGAGGGCACGTCTGATAAGGACTCCCTGTTGAAACTCTGTCGTTTCCACTCAACCAAGCGGGACGGCATGATTTCACTGGCCGACTATGTCGCCGATATGAAGGAAGGTCAGGACTCGATTTACTATATTTCGGGCGAAGACAAGGCGGTCTTGAAGAAAAGCCCGCAATTGGAAGGTTTCGACGCTAAGGGCGTTGAGGTTCTGATGATGTCTGATCCGGTGGATGAATTCTGGATTCCCTCGGTGGGTGAATTTGACGGTAAGACCTTTAAGTCCGTCACCCGGGGCGGGGCTGACCTGTCTAAAATCAAGGCTGAGGAAGCCAAGGATGAGGACGAGGCCGAACAGCTGGACAGCACGGTCGATGGTCTGGTGATCGCCCTGAAACTGGCCTTGGGAAATGCGGTTAAGGATATCCGCAGCACCGATCGCCTGACCAACAGTGCGGTCTGTCTGGTGGCTGATGAAAACGCCATGGATATGCATCTGGAACGGTTGCTGAAACAGCATAACCGCCTGGAAGCGGAAGCGCAGCGCATTTTGGAGATCAACCCGAAACACCCCCTGATCAAGGCACTGGCGGGCAAGGCCGGTACCGATGGCAAGGGCGATCTGGGCGCGGCTCCCTCCATGCTATTGGATCAGGCCCGCCTGCTGGAAGGCGAGGCCCTGCCCGATCCCAGCGCGTTTGCGAAACATCTGGCCGATCTGATGGCCAAGGCCTATAGCTGATCGCTGACTTGAGAATTGAAACTTGAATTCAAAAGGGTCCCAACACACGCCGTGCTGGGACCCTTTTTCTATCGGATGAGGAGAGCACAATGCCCTGGATGATTGTCAGTGAGGACAGCGCGGACGGACCCCGACTGCGCGCAGATGCGGCGCTGATGGCCGCACATTGGGACTATGAATTGTCGATAAAGGACCGGATCCTGGCGGCTGGCAGCCTGCGCAGCGATGATGGAGAAAGCAAGATTGGCAGCCTGTTGATCGTGAAGGCCGACACGCGCGCAGAAGCCCAGGCCATCATTGACGCCGACCCGGCAACACAAGCGGGCCTGCGTGGAAAGATCACCCTTCACCGCTGGAACATGGCCATTCTGGATGGGATCGTTCAAGACTGACGCAGGCGCTTGCCAGGTGCACAATCCGACCGCCAATGCGTATGAAATGTTCGTTTGCCTGCTCATAGAGAATTAGGGCTTTATGCACAGGTATGAAACAGCACCGGTGATGCAGGGAATGTCCGGGGTCGGCCAATGAAAACAATTGCGATATGGACTGTAAGCCTGGTTGTCTTTGGTGTTGTTGCCTTGACCGGGTTCAAGGTTCTGGTCGAAGCCTATGCCAAACAATCCGCATTGGACTTTGTTGGACAGGCTGAAGGCCAGATGAATCTGGACGCGCTGGCAATAGACCTGACCAAGCGCGTTTATGAGATATATTTGACCAGCGACCCTCAGGAAAAACCGCTTCTTCTAAAGCTTAGACCCTTCGTTACCCATACAGGCCTTCCCGCTTTCCTTAGGGTGGAGCCTGGCGCGATCGAGGTGATTGAACTGAGAGGGCATTGTGATGCCAGTGCGCGCACGCTGGCTTATTTAATACAAAAGCTAGGATATCACGCGGTACAGTTAAACTTGATTGGTCGGCGGGGTGGGGCCCATACAATAGTGCGGGTTTATCGCCCCGATGGGACGACTTTCCTGGTGGATCCCCATACTGGCCTTGTGCCGATGGTTAATCAGAAAGTTTTATCTGGGTCAGAGGTTTCCGCCTATCAAACAGCAGGGATGGCACCTGAGGAGATTTGGCGACCTGTTTCCCACAACGCCAAATTTCATCCAGTATTCCGTCAGTTCCCGGACTTTATTCAGGCAGAGCAGGGAAGCATGACGGTTCTGCCAGGCACGATTCCCTGGATCCCGGATACGGGGTTGCGTGTTGGGGCCCTGGATGGTTCCGCCCAGGGAACAGGCGATGCTGCTGGCGAATTGGGCCTGCCGGTTTATTGGGACTATCTGGGGCATCGCTATGATCGTGGCTGGACGCGCGAAATGTCTTTTCAGCAGGATGCGCGTGTTACCTTTGTACTGGTTGAGGACGCCCGGGCTGGCGTCATAACAACAGACACGCAGCCCAAGGTAACAGGCAACACGGTTGTCTATGAGGTTTCAGCCGGGGAAACACTGAAATTCCATGATGGGCGGGCTGATATCAACTGGCGCACGCTGAACAGCTACCAATTGATTGATTCAATATATTTTGAGGCGCGATAGGGGCCCCAATATAGCTGACCCAAAATACGACCTGCGCGGACAATTGCCAGAATACGCTAAAGTCTTCGAAAAAAATGGTGCGCCCGACAGGATTCGAACCTGTGACCTCTGCCTTCGGAGGGCAGCACTCTATCCATCTGAGCTACGGGCGCGCGAGGGGGCTTATAGACGGTTCCATCGGGGATTTCCAGCCACAATGTGCTTAAAAATTCCAATGTGGCCTTTTAAGACGTGGGTAGGGCGGGGGTTGTTCCCTCTGTGGGTTGGGGCGGGTAGGTCGTGACCGGCTGGTCGAAGCTGCGGGGGGCTTCCTGAATCATACGCACGCCGGATGACTGTACCTCCATGATGGCAAAGCCGCGTTGAGCGATGCCATTTTCCTGGAAACGGAACAGGCCTTCCGCGCCAATGAATCCCTGGGGGTCGGTCAGCGTGGCCACGTCATATTTCGGGCCGCTGACGCTGGGTCTGGCCAGGGCGGCGGCGACCGCTGTCACATCATAGGACAGCGCCGACAGATCAGACGCGCCATGGCCGAACATTTGGGCGAAGCGGGCTTCAAATTGGTCACGATAGGCGGAACGGGCAGCGGGAAACTGGCTGCCGATCAGGCCGGGCTCAGAAGACAGGTTCGGGAAACTGTCCCAGCGCTGTAACCCCAACAGGCGGACTGTTGGCTGATCGACATCATAATAGGCCAATTGCGCCGACAGGATCTGTAACGTTTGTGGGTTCAAGACGGGTAACAAAAGCGCGTCAAAAGGGGGATCGCCCCATGTATCCAGAACTTCCATCCGTTTTAGTGCTTGTTTAGAGGCCTGATCCCCTTGTGCGGATAATTCTGCGCGTTGTTGTTTCAACGCTTGGACCCGGTTCTTGTAGTCGGACAGATTCTGGATTTGATCACCGAAATCCAGGGCTTCTGGATTATAGAAACCAACACGGCTGAATTCCCCGCCCCGCTTCTCTACGGAGGTCCGCAGCGCATCGACGGAGACATTTCCATATTCATTGGAGGGTGCCAGGATGGCAAACCGACGTCGCCCTTCCGCCATGGCATGGGCAACGATGGCATCCACCTGTTCTTCGGGTGTAAAACCGGCCAGAAATATGGGGCCGCCTGCAACATGGCTGGAGTTGGAGAAGGCGACAACCTTGATATTGGCCGCCTCTGCAATCGGTCTGACGGCGGTGACAGAGTCTGCCAATAGCGGACCGACAATCAGGCGTGCGCCTTTGTTAATCGCCGACCGGGCGGCCTGTTCCGCGCCAAGCGGCGTGCCCATTGTATCAAACGGCATCAACCTGAATTCGGGGTTCCCGACGTCAAACAACGCCATTTGCGCGCCTTCCAGCAGGGCCTTGCCTGGCCCGGCCAATCTGCCGCTTAACGGCACAAGAATGGCGACGGGGATTCCCTCAATTTGTCGAACAGCGTCGGGTGGGGGTGTCAAATAGCCCGAATCCCCCAGCGCCAGCGTGCTGCCGCCCATGCCGGTCAGGGCATCATTCGCGCCCGGTGTGCCTTCCGGGGCGTCGCCTCTGGTTGCAGATTGTGCCGTTGGCGTCTGGGGGGTTCCCAAACCGGGACCGCTGGGTGCATTGCCCCAGACCGAAGACCCGCCGCTGACACCGCACGCGCTGACGATCAATGTTGTCGAAAGCGCAAATATTGCGGGCAGCACGCTGCGACAGGGGCGCAGGACCGACGTGATCAGGCGCGCAGGCTGAAAGGGCAAATGCGGCGTGGCAGTATGGCTGACCATGCGGGACGTCTCCAATGTTGCGCCTGTTATATCCTGTGGCACCAGGGAACCCAAGTATTTGATAGGGTTATTTGATCTTCTAGCATTTTGGTATTTAATCAAACACGACATCAAAAACGAGTCCGATTTCATTGAATGCGTGGATTTGTAAAATTGTCGTACAGCAAACGTCAGATAAGTCTAGGGCGGGAATACGGCATTTTTTCGACAGGCAAGGCGGTGGGTCAAACAGATGAAGCTTTGGCGGCGTCGCGGCGGCGATCAGCAGGCACGGCAGGAAGCGGAAGCAGGCGGGCGACGGGCAGAGGCTTTGGCCGTGCTGTGGTTGCGCCTGAAAGGGTATCGGATCCTGGACCGCCGATTGAAAACACCGGTTGGAGAATTGGACCTGATCGCCCGCCGGGGCAAAGTGATCTGTTTTGTGGAAGTCAAGGCCCGCAGCACGATGGACGCCGCTCTGGAGGCCCTGGGACCGAAACAGCGCCACCGGATTGAACGGGCCGCCGCCTGGTGGTGCACGCACAGGAAACAGGACCCCACTATATCGCTGCGGTTTGATCTGATCGCGGTCGCCCCGGGTCGCCGCCCCATTCATGTTGTTGATGCTTGGCGGCTTTAGGGGGCTGGTGGCATTTGATGACCCAGCTTGCCCCAGACCCCATTGCGGCGGCGGGCGACGCATCCTACCTTTGGGAACGTGATGCGCCATTGCAGGAACCGGTCGGTCGACGATATTTCCTGCCAAGTATAATGAAACGAGGATTCCATGCGCCAGTTCGCCCGTTCGATTGCCCTGTTGCTCGGTCTTCTGCTGGTTCCGGCCTGCTCTCCCCTGGGTGTTGCCACGACAGCGGGTGCAGTGGTTGGAACGGCCGCCCTTCAGGAACGTGGATTTCAACAAACGCTGGACGACAAGTCGATGGAAGTCTCGCTCCAGAAGGCATTGATCGATATCGATTTCGAAACATTTCAGCGCATTGACGTTTCTGTCGTCGAAGGGCGCATCCTGTTGACCGGGATCGTTCCCAATGCTGATGATCGGGTTAAGGCGGTGGAAACCGCCTGGCAGTCTGATGGCGTTGTTGAGGTGATCAATGAAATTCTGATTGGCAATGATGTCGGTTTCATCAATTCCGGGTTCGACCTGAAGATTGAGAAGGCGATGGATCTGGACCTGACCCTGGACAAGCAGATCAAGGGGTTGAACTATATTTCCGACTCAACAAACGGGACGCTGTTTATCATCGGGATTGCACAGAATCAGGCGGAACTGGATCGCGTTCTGGCGCATGCCCGGAATATTGAGCGGGTCCGGCGGGTTGTATCCTATGTTCAATTGAAGGATTCTCCGGAACGACAGGCCGTATTGGAACAGTTGCAGGAAATGAAAGTACAGAAAGCCGCAGAATGAGGAAAACCCCTTCAAGAGACCCATCACCGCGCGCGGATGTCCCTGTCAGCAGTGAGGCCTGGGCGGAGGAGATATTGCAGGGTCTGGCCCGTCAGGGTGATGCGCCGCTTGATATTGCAGAGGGTGCGCTGGCGCTGGCCGCCTTCGATTCCCCAACGGACCGGCTGGTCTTCTATCGCGATCATCTGTCCACGATGGAACAGGACCTGACGGCCGCAATGTCAAAGGCAGATATTGAATCTCAGGACGCGGCGTTGCGCCTGGTGGCAATCAATCACGTCCTGTTCGGTCTGCATGGCTATAGCGGTGATAGGGACACCTATGATGATTTACAGAACGCCAACATCATCCGGGTGATAGACCGCCGCCGCGGATTGCCGGTGGCCCTGGGTATCTTGATGATGCATCTGGCCCGGTCCCAGGGCTGGAATATGCAAGGGCTTGATTTCCCCGGCCATTTTTTATTGCGCTTTGAGGTTGAGGGGGAGCGGATCATTGTCGATCCTTTCGATGGCGGGGTGCCGTTGGATGCGCCCGCCCTGCGCGCGCTGTTAAAAGCAACGGCGGGCAATGACGCGGAATTACAGGCACGCCATTACGAGCCCGTGTCTGATCGCGATGTCCTGTTGCGGCTACAGAACAATATCAAGCTGCGCCTGATTAAGGACCAACGGGTCGAAGAGGCAGCCCATATCGTCGAATCCATGCTGTTGCTGGCCCCGGATCGGCCAACCCTATGGCGGGAATCCGGTTTGATGAATGCCCATATCGGTAAGGTGCGCACAGCAATCGCCGCCCTGGAAACCTATCTTCAGACAGAAACCCGCGACGGCCACAGACGAGAAGTTGCGACCCTGGTGGATGAATTGCGGAGTTCCCTTCATTAGCGGGTCGTCGACCCCTTTGTTTTTAAGGATGAAATCATGAGCCTGCGCGTGGCGATCCAGATGGATCCGATACAGTCGATCAATATCAATGGGGATTCATCTTTCGCCCTGGGGCTTGAGGCACAGGCCCGGGGCCACAGCCTGTTTCATTATCTGCCCCAGGCTTTGACCTATCGTCAGGGACGGATCAGCGCGATGGGCCATCCGATGACGCTGCGCCGGGAACAGGGCAATCACTTCACGCTGGGGGAAATCCGGACTCTGGATCTGCGCGCGGATGTGGATGTGATCCTGATGCGCCAGGACCCGCCCTTTGATATGGGTTATATCACCGCAACCCATATCCTGGAGCAGGTACATCCCGAAACATTGGTGGTCAATGATCCGGCCCATGTCCGAAATGCCCCGGAAAAGCTGTTGGTGACACATTTCCCCGACCTGATGCCAGAAACCCTGATCACCCGCGACCGGGATGAGATCAAGGCCTTTCGCAAAGAGTATGGCGATATCATCATCAAGCCGTTATTTGGCAATGGCGGGGCTGGGGTTTTCCACCTGAAACCCGATGATTCAAACATGGCCTCCCTGATGGAAATGTTTGAGGCGACCAGCCGGGAGCCGGTGATGGTACAGCGCTATATGCCCGAGGTTCGCCAGGGGGATAAGCGAATCATCCTGGTTGATGGCGTCGCTGTGGGGGCGATCAATCGCGTCCCGGCAGAGGGAGAAGCCCGCTCCAACATGCATGTTGGTGGGCGTCCTGATAAATCCGGTATAACGCCAGAAGAACACAAGATCTGTGAGGCAATCGGCCCGATGCTGAAAGAACGCGGGTTGATTTTCGTTGGCATCGACGTGATTGGTAACAAGCTGACCGAAATCAACGTCACGTCGCCCACCGGCATCCAGGAAATCGACCGCTATGACGGCAGCAACCTGTCCGGCCTGATCTGGGACGCGATCGAGGCAAGGTTATAGGTTTTTGGCGCAAGCGTGATTTGAAACTTACCCAAGATCTTCGGGTCTTTTAACTCTCCACCCGGCCGACATCCAGGACTGGCGTTGCTTCCAGGCCTTCTGCGTCCAGCAGGGAGGCGGTGCGTTCCAGACCGGCGATCAGCAGGGATTGTTCCCAGTCTTCCAGCGCGGCAAAGCGTTCGCCGAATTTTGCCTGCAATCCTTCCGGGGCGTGTGACAGGGTGGCGCGCCCAATGTCTGAAATAGACAGCCAGACCTGGCGGCGGTCGGTGTCACCGCGTTCCCGCAGGATCATCCTTTTGGCTTCCAATTTATGGATAAGGCTGGTCATGGTGGCCTGAGAAATGCCCATGCGCGTGGACACGCTGCCTGCAGAACTGGCCCCGAAATCATCCAATATCTGCAATACCAGCAATTGTGATGTCGTCAGACCGGTCTGCCGGGTCACCGCCCGGGCATAGTTTTCCGTCGCTTGCAGGATCTGGCGCAAGACTGTGACAGCATGATTGGCGCGTTGTGTCAGCATAAGTCCCCTCGGAAGCATTAACCACTGGGGAAAAGTCCACAAAATCGGGACCTTTGGCAAAATCTATTTAGTTCCATGAACGAAAGATATTTCAGAAAAACCTGTCGATAATCCGCTGAATTCTAAGGATCATGCGCCTCAGGAATGTTTTATTATTAAGGTTAAATAGTTGTTAATAATAAATTTTTCATAAATTAGTGCTTGATCGATCCTGAAATATAATTACTTTATAGTCTGAATTAAATTCTACCCATGACAGGAGGATATAATGCCCCGCGACGGAATTTTGGGCGACAGCGTATCAGATTTGGGAAAAGGCTCTGCCGGACCAGATCGCAGCAAGCCTGAGATCACCTTTCGGGCACCCGAGGTTGAAGACGGGTCGGAAGTCTGGCGCCTGATCCAGGATATCAACGCGCTGGATGACAACTCCATGTATTGCAATCTGCTGCAATGCTCGCATTTTTCTGAAACCTGCGGGTTGGCGGAAATGGATGGCGAAATTGTCGGTTGGGTATCAGGATATCGCCCGCCATCGGATCCAGACACACTGTTTGTCTGGCAGGTCGCGGTTCACCCCAAGGCACGCGGTCAGGGCGTTGCAAAACGACTGATCTTGTGGGTCTTGGGCCAGCAGCAGAATCGCGATGTGCGATTCCTGCACAGCACGATCACCGCCTCGAACAAGGCTTCCTGGGCATTGTTCACCTCTATCGCGGCAGCGTATGACGCCGACATGGACCGGGATGCACATTTTGAAGAAGAGCTGCATTTCGATGGCGAGGCAAAGACTGAACATTTGGTACAGATCGGACCGATCCGGCATCGGCGCCTGAAGCAGGTCGCTTAAGCAGCGCTGTCGCGCGCCGATCTCTCGTTGGTGCCGCCCGTGCCAATTCGCAAAAATGAAACAACTTGAATCGGAGAAGAAAATGACTTCCCCGCTTACCGCCTTTGAAACTGTTGAATCCGAAGTCCGCAGCTATTGTCGCTCCTTTCCTGTGGTGTTTGGCGGCGCCCGGAATGCGACGCTGACAACACAGGATGGTGTCGATTACACCGATTTTCTGGCTGGTTGCTCGTCCTTGAATTACGGTCATAACGACCCGGACATGCAGGCCGCGCTGATTGAGTATATCAAATCCAATGGGGTCACCCATGGCCTGGATATGTATACCAACGCCAAGCGTGATTTCCTGGAAGCGTTCCGGGATATCATCCTGAAACCGCGTGATATGGACTATCGCCTGCAATTCACGGGCCCGACCGGTGCGAATGCGGTTGAAGCCGCGATCAAGCTGGCCCGCAAGGTAACGGGTCGCACCAATATCGTATCTTTCACCAATGGCTTCCATGGTGTGACGGCAGGGGCCTTGGCCGCGACCGGCAATGGCTATCACCGGGGCGGTAATGGTGCGCCTTTGGAGGGCGTCACCCGGATACCCTATGATGGCTATTTGGGTGATGATATGGATACCACCCAGATCCTGGCTAAAATGCTGGAAGATCCGTCCAGTGGCGTTGATGCGCCGGCGGCTATTCTGGTGGAAACCGTCCAGGGGGAAGGCGGATTGAATGCCGCTTCCGCTGATTGGATGCGCTCCATCGCGAAACTGGCGCAGCAACACGGCGCGCTGTTGATTGTGGATGACATTCAGGCCGGGTGCGGTCGAACGGGAACGTTCTTTTCCTTTGAGGAAATGGGTATTCAGCCCGATATCATCACGATGGCGAAATCTTTGTCGGGAATGGGCTTGCCCTTTGCGATGGTTCTGATGAAGCCGGATCATGATATCTGGGGCCCGGCAGAGCACAACGGGACCTTCCGGGGCAACAACCACGCCTTTGTCACCGCCCGCATCGCGCTGGAAAAATTCTGGAAGGACGATGCCTTCGCGACGGACATTAAGGCGAAGGGCGATGTTCTGCACAAGCGCCTGAAGGCCATTGCAGACCAGCATGGCTGGACACTGCGCGGTCGGGGCATGTTCCGGGGCATTAATGTCGGGAACGGTGATACGGCCGCTGAGATTTGCAAGCATTGCTATCAGAATGGCCTGATCATCGAAACATCCGGCGGCCATGATGAAGTGGTCAAGGTTCTTGCCCCGCTGACCATTCCGATGGAACAGTTTGAAGCGGGCCTGGCGATCCTTGCCAAGGCCGCTGACAGCGTGATGAGCCAGGGAAGCGCAAAGGCTGCTTGAACAGGCTGCCGCACGCACTGAATTTAATATTTAGGAGACAGATATGATTGTTCGCAAATTACAGGATGCCGAGAAAACAGAACGCCGGGTTGCCGCTGAAGAGTGGCAAAGTGTTCGCCTGTTGCTGGCTGATGACAATATGGGGTTCAGCTTCCACATCACGACGATTGGTGCGAATACCGAACACACATTCGAATATAAGAACCACTTTGAATCCGTCTATTGCATCTCTGGCAATGGATCGATTGAAGATCTGGCGACCGGTCAGGTGCATGAAATCACACCCGGTGTGATGTATGCGCTGGACAAACACGACCGCCATGTTCTGCGCGGTGGCACGGAAGCCATGGTTCTGGCCTGTTGCTTCAATCCGCCGGTAACCGGTCAGGAAGTGCACCGCGCCGATGGATCCTATGCGGCGCCGGACGAGGAGGCTGCTTAAAAAATGACGGCCAAGGGCAAGTCCAGTACCAAGTCTGTTCAACAGGATACCCAACAACGGCGACATACTGTCGAAAAGCTGGGGGGGACATCGATTCGGCAAACCGATGCGATGTTAAACAATGTCCTGATCGGCAATCGGACGGGCGAAGATCTCTATAACCGGATTTTCGTCGTATCTGCCTATGCCGGGATCACAGATGCCCTGCTGGAGCATAAAAAAACCGGGGAATCCGGTGTCTATGCCTTGTATGCCGATAGTGGCAGCGACTGGGCCTGGGGCGATTCCCTGGGCGCAGCACGCACCCTGATGCTGGATATCAACGAGGAAATTTTTGGCAATGGCGCTGCACGACGCACCGCCGATGCGTTTGTAAAAGAGCGTGTTGATGGTGTACGCGACAGCCTGATTGATCTGCAACGCCTGTGCGCATCCGGCCATTTTCGTCTGCAGGATCACCTCGACACGGTTCGCGAAATGCTGGCCTCTCTGGGGGAAGCCCATTCGGCCCATAATACCGCCCTGCTGTTGCGGGAAAAAGGGATCGCAGCGCGATTTGCCGATCTGACCGGGTGGCGCGTGCAAGACCTGCCCAGTTTCGATGCGGCCATTGATGACGTGTTTGACACGATCGACCTGTCGCGGGAATTGCCCATCGCGACCGGGTATTGTCGGTGCGATGCGGAACTGGTGAAAAGCTATGACCGGGGCTATACCGAAGTCACGATGTCGCGCATTGCCGTCCGCACGAAGGCGGCGGAAGCGATCATCCATAAGGAATTTCATCTGTCTTCCGCTGATCCGAAACTGGTCGGCGAAGACAAGGTGCGCCCGATCCGCGAAACCAATTACGATGTTGCCGACCAATTGTCGAATATCGGCATGGAGGCGATCCATCCCAGCGCGGCCAAGGGGCTGCGCCAGAACGGTATTCCGCTGCGGGTGAAAAACACCTTTGAGCCGGACCAACCTGGCGCGCTGATTCAGGATTCGCAAGAGCCTGCGGAACCCGGCGTAGAAATCGTCGCGGGTCTGAAGACGGTTTATGCGTTTGAATTTTATGAACCCGATATGGTGGGGGTCAAAGGCTATGATGCCGCGATCCTGAACAGCCTGAAACGGCACCGGGTCTATATTGTGGCGAAATCATCCAACGCCAATACGATCACGCATTTCCTGCAGGGCAGCCCCAAACTGGTGCGCCGGGTGGAACGGGATCTGGCCGCGGAATTTCCAACCGCGCGCATCACGTCGCGTACAGTTTCTGTCATCACCGCCATTGGTCGTGATCTGCGCGTCCCAGGCCTTGCCGCCCGTGCCTTGATGGCCTTGAGCGATGCAGGCGTTGAACCTTTGGGCTTCAACGATCTGATGCGCAAGGTCGACCTGCAGGTGATCGTCGATCAGGCAGATTATGATACCACGATCCGAACCCTGCATGCCGCCCTGGTGGAACAGGTCGAAAAGCCCGCAATGTCTTCCGCAGCGTAGCGGTCACACACGTTCTATCGGTTGGAAAATTTTAATTTTCTTTATTATCTGTCACCATTGCGTGTATTCTGAAAAAAGTTAATTATACGCAAAGCATTTGTATGGATATAGATTTTCCGATAGAGGTTATCGTCCCTGGGACTCCAATTTCGCTCCAAGCCACTGGTGGACGATCAAAAAAGCAATGGAAAGACTCTATCGTTGAGGCGTTGCGCTTTGAACTTCCAAAAGACTGTTTCTTGAGTGATGAAAGATTAGATGTAACTATTTACATCTTTCCAGACGGCGAGATGGAAGCCGATCTTGATAATGTGATAAAGCCAATTTTGGACGCAATGGTAAAAGTTGTGTATCTTGATGATAATCAAGTGGACCGAATCGTGGCTTAAAGGTTCAATGCCGGGTTTGAGTTTCAATTGCAGGAACCTTCACCGGTGTTAAGCCATGCAGTTGGCCAGGAAAAGCCTTTGATGTATCTGCGAATTCACAACGAACCGATTAGGACCATCGGATGAGCATAACGTCAAAAAATCGGTTGCTGCTGGAGTCAAAAATTCCTGAATTGCAGCAAAATGGCTATCAGGTGTTTCTGGAACCCTCGTCAGGCATGCTCCCGACTTTCCTGAAAGGGTATCGTCCGGATGCCATTGCAGTGCGCGATGACAAAGGTATCGTAATAGAAATCATTCGGGATGATGATGCAGATAATTCGAAACGAATTGAGCGACTGAATGATCTGTTCAAGGATCAGACCAAATGGAAACTAAATTTGCTTTATGACAGATCCTTTAAATCCGAGCCGTCATTGCCGGCACCAAGCCGTCCAAAGTTGGAAGCACGGTTGCTACAGATAAAAAAGCTGACCCAAAACAGTCATTACGAAGCTGCATTGTTGATGTGTTGGTCCGTCTTTGAAGGACTTAGTCGTGTCTTGGTTCCAGCGCGGTTTGATCGTCCACAATCGCCCCTGCGTATTGTTAATGTTCTGTCGGAAGAAGGCCACTTACTAAGAGAAGAAGCAGAATTCATGCGCAGAATGTCCTTGGCGCGAAATAACGTCATTCACGGCGGATTTGAATTCGCTGTATCAAAGGATGATGTAGATCAATTTGTGTCCATTATTGAATATTTGCTTCACCCTGAACCAAACAGCTCCGTCGCCTAATCCTAAACCGCATCCATGACATGTTCAGCGGCGATCAGGCCGGTCATATAGGCCCCGTGGATGGTGCCCTTATAGTCGAAAATCGTGTGTTCCCCGCAAAAGAACAGCCGGTCTTCTATAGGATCGGCAAGATCATCGCATTGGCTGGCGCGACCGCCCGGGCGGATATAGGCATAGGCCCCTAAACTATGGGGGTCTGTGGCCCAATGGGTGGATAGTACCTGGACCGGTTCTGTGACCGCATCGCCCCAGACAGAGCGCAAGACATCCATGCCATCGGCAATCTGTTCTGCATCGGTCATCCTGTCAGCGACGGGCGCATAGGCTCCGACGCTCAAGCCCAACAGAATATTCTCATTGCTGAAAGTGCGATAGTTCAGCCAGTAATTCCACCGGCCCTTTTCTGATGTCATGATGCCGAAATACTGCGTCTCAATATCCCAGAAGGGTTCTGCGAATTTCAGGGCCAGCTTGGTGACAGTGCCAAAGGCCAAGTTATCAATATTGGACTGATGGTCATCCGGTAAGGGCGGGTCAAAGGCGACGGCCTTGGCCTTCAACACGCCCAGCGGCAGGCTGCTGACCACGTAATCCCCGTCAAAATCCCCCTTATCGGTGCTGACCGTGACACCCTCATCGCCATAGGCGATCTGTGTCACGATGGTTGACAGTTTGATATCCAAGCCGTCGGCCAGTGGGCCCAGCAATTTGTCATAGCCTGTCGTGACCGCCACATCGGGCAGGTCGAAGGCCTTGTCGGAATTGAAATAATAGGCAGACAGGTTTTCAAGCGGCGCACCGGTGGAAAATTCTGTATAGGCGGACATCGCCCAGGCGACGCCGGGCTCATTCATCGCGCCGGGGGCAACATCATTGATGGCCTCCAGCACACTGCGCCGATCCCCGCTTTCCAGCGACTCGTCGATTTTATCCAGGATGTCTGTCCAAGAGTCATTGATGTCTTCTAGTTCTTCTTCGGATATTTCTTCCCCGGCACCATCAAAAACGACAAGGTTGTCATCGTCGGTCACGACATATTGCGACCCCACGGCATCGGCCAATTGTTTTGCCGGATTGTCGTCTGATGGACCATGAATCCATCCTGCGCCGACTTCAAACGGTGCGCCCATGGACCAGTCCGTGCGCAAGCGCCCCCCAATATGCGGATTGGCTTCCAGCACGATCACGTCTGCGCCTTGATTTTTAAGGGTTTTGGCGGCAGTAAGACCCGCAACGCCGGCCCCGACGACGATGACCGTCTTGCCTGCCAATGCCTGTGCCCGGGCGCGGCCCATCGGGCTGGCCAGAAAGGCAGCAGAGGTAAACAGCGCGGCTTTCAGAAGTTTACGGCGATTAAATTGGAGGGTCTTCACAATCGGGCACTCCCTGTTTTTTTTGAATATGTTGGAAAACATAAGCCCAGTTTTCAAATTTCTCCAAGTTAATCTTCAATTGCTTTGCCGTAGCCAAACCGATACCACCCCCTCTGCAACAGGAGTGTGAGACGGTGGCGAAGAAAAAGCGAGGCCAGCCCATCGACGGATGGGTTATCCTGGATAAACCAGCAGGCATGGGATCGACCGACGCGGTCTCTGCCGTGAAACGCGCGCTGGATGCGCAAAAGGCGGGTCATGGCGGCACGCTGGATCCGTTTGCCACAGGCCTGCTGCCCATCGCCCTGGGGGAGGCCACAAAGACCGTTCACTATGTCATGGATGGCCGCAAAACCTATCGCATGACCTTGCGCTTTGGGGAAGAAACCACAACGCTGGATCCAGAAGGCAGTGCTGTCGCGACCAGCGATCACCGACCCAGCGACGCAGAAATCAAAGCCGCCCTGTCTGATTTTATTGGCGATATATCGCAAACGCCGCCTGCCTATTCCGCCATTAAAATCAATGGGGAACGGGCCTATGACCTGGCCCGTGCCGGGCAGGATGTGGAGATGAAATCGCGCATCGTGCGTATCGACGCGATCCGGTTTCTGTCCCGCCCGGACGCCGATCATGTGATTTTAGAGGTTGATTGCGGCAAGGGCACCTATATCCGATCTCTGGGTCGCGATCTTGCCCAGGCGCTGGGGACGGTGGGCAGTTTGACCGCCCTGCGGCGGCTGTCGGTCGGCCCCTTCACAGAAGCGGATGCAATTTCGCTTGATGCGCTGGCCCAGATGGGTCATAACCCGACCGAATCAGGCAGTAAACCCTATGGTTTGCTGGCGATTGAGGCCGCGCTGGACGGTATCCCGGCAATGGTCTTGAGTGAAGTGGAAACGGCGCGGCTGAGGAATGGCCAGTCCGTATCACTTTTCCGAAAGGTGGATTTGGCCCGCATCGCCGATTTAAAAGACGGGGATGAGGCTGTGGCGTTGTGCGGTGGAATCGCCGTGGCGCTGGTCCGATACGGGAAAGGCGAAATTCGCCCCGTTCGGGTGCTGAACCGCTGAAACGGATCTTTAACGAAACAGATACCGTGAAAAAAGGACTAAGAAATGTCGATTACGCCTGAAAAGAAAGCTGAATTGATCGGGACCTATCAAGCCAAAGAAGGCGATACCGGGTCTCCTGCCGTGCAGTGCGCCGTGTTGACGGAACGGATCAACAATCTGACCGAACATTTGAAGACCCATAAAAAGGACTTCCACTCTCGCCGTGGCCTGTTGGTTATGGTTGGGAAGCGCCGCCGGCTTCTGGACTATGTGAAGAACAAAAATGAAGGCGCGTATAAGGAGCTGATTGGTCAGCTCGGCGTGCGCCGCTAAGGCATTTTGGCTAAGGCGCGGTTCCCGAATGGGGCCGCGCCTTTTCGCTTTTTGGGGGTTTCGCCCGGGCTGGCCAAGCCGGATACGACACGAAACCGCCGCTTGGCAGACTTGTCTGTGAAGAGCGTAGATCACGCGGGACAGCGAAGGGATGTGGCGGTCGAGCCAACACCCCGCTAGACCGATCTGGGCCAAGGCGTCGTGAGCGCCCAGGTTCCGCACGAGGATACGATCTCCGTCTGAGAAGCTGCCAACCGATAACGGGCAAGGGCCCGCTATCGTCGTATGATCGGATAGAAAAGGAAACTTTATCCACATGTTTACAATCCACAAAAAATCAATGGAATGGTGCGGACGCACCCTGACGCTGGAAACCGGGCGCATTGCCCGTCAGGCTGATGGGGCGGTTCTTGCCACTTATGGCGAAACCAGTGTTCTGTGTGCCGTGACCTTCGCGAAATCAGAAAAGCCCGGTCAGGACTTTTTCCCGTTGTCGGTTCACTATCAGGAAAAAACCTATGCGGCTGGCAAGATCCCCGGTGGGTTCTTCAAGCGGGAAGCGCGCCCTTCCGAAAAGGAAACGCTGACATCCCGCCTGATTGACCGCCCGATCCGCCCGCTTTTCGTGCCAGGCTTCAAAAACGAAGTGCAGGTTGTCTGCACCGTGTTGAGCCACGACATGGAAAATGATCCAGACATGGTCGCGATGGTTGGGGCCTCTGCGGCGCTGACGATCTCTGGCGCTCCTTTCATGGGCCCGATTGCGGGTATCCGCATCGGCATGATCGACGGTGAACTGGTTGCCAACCCAACCATGCCGCAGATCAAAGATGACAGCACCCTGGACCTGGTTGTTGCCGGGACCCAGGAAGGTGTGTTGATGGTCGAGTCCGAAGCCCAAGAGCTGGACGAAGACACCATGCTGAACGCGGTTATGCTGGCCCATCGCAGCTTCCAGCCGGTGATCGACCTGATCATTGATCTGGCTGAATCCGCTGCAAAAGAGCCCTTCGATCTGCCGGAAGCCGATCCGAATGTTGCCCCTGTCGATGCCCGTCTGCGGGAATTGGCGATGGAGCCGCTGCGGGCCGCTTATGCCATCACTAAGAAGCAGGATCGCGTCGAAGCCGTTGGCAATGCCAAGAAGGCAGCGATGGCAAGCCTGGAAGAAGAAGGCCTGGATGTTGCCCTGGCTGGCAAACTGTTCAAGGACCTGGAAAAGGATGTCGTTCGCGGCAATATCCTGAAAACCGGCGAACGCATCGATGGCCGCAAAACCGATCAGGTTCGCCCGATCGTCTGTGAAGTCGGCGTATTGCCCCAGGCGCATGGCTCTGCCTTGTTCACCCGTGGTGAAACCCAGGCTTTGGTCGTGACCACTTTGGGTACCGGCCAGGACGAACAGATCATTGACGCGCTGGAAGGTGAATACCGCCAGAACTTCATGCTGCACTATAACTTCCCTCCCTATTCAGTTGGGGAAGCCGGTCGCATGGGTCCTCCGGGTCGTCGCGAAATCGGTCATGGTAAGCTCGCCTGGCGCGCGCTGAACCCGCTGATGCCACCGAAGGAAGATTTCCCCTACACCGTGCGTGTGGTTTCCGAAATCACCGAATCCAATGGTTCGTCTTCCATGGCGACTGTTTGCGGGACGTCCATGTCCCTGATGGATGCCGGTGTGCCGCTGCCCAAGCCTTGCGCGGGTATCGCCATGGGCTTGATCAAGGAAGATGACGGCGTCGCCGTCCTGTCCGATATTCTGGGCGATGAAGATCACCTGGGCGATATGGACTTTAAGGTTGCCGGGACTGCCGATGGCATCACCTCGCTGCAGATGGATATCAAGATCACCTCAATTACTGAGGAAATCATGAAGACCGCTTTGGCTCAGGCCAAACAGGGTCGTATCCATATTCTGGGCGAAATGGCCAAGGCGATCACCAATGGCCGTGACGGTGTGTCGCAAAATGCACCGCGCATCGTGACCTTCCAGATCAACAAGGACAAGATCCGTGAAGTGATCGGGACCGGCGGTAAGGTTATTCGCGAAATTTGCGAAACCACCGGGGCGAAAGTCGATATCGATGACGACGGGACGATCAAGGTTGCCTCCATCGACAACGAAGCCGGTCAGCGCGCGGTTGATTGGATCAAAGGCATCGTGGCGGAACCGGAACCCGGTAAGGTCTATCGCGGCAAGGTCGTGAAGGTCATGGATTTCGGGGCATTCGTGAACTTTATGCCGGGCCGCGATGGTCTGGTGCATATTTCCGAATTGCAGGCCGGCCGCACCGCACAGGTCACCGATGTTGCCAATGAAGGCGACGAAGTCTGGGTCAAATGCCTGGGCATGGACGAGCGCGGCAAGGTCCGCCTGTCAATGCGCAGCGCTGATCAGGAAACCGGTGCCGACATCGAAGACACGCTGGAAAAGCCCGAACGGGCCCCGCGTGACGACAATGGCGGCGGCAACAACCGCCCGCGTCGCCCGCGCCGGGACTAAGGTTGAACCGACCTTAGAATGCGATTGACTGAAATGCGCCCGGACCGGGAAACTGGTCCGGGCGTTTTCTTTGCGCCCCTATCGCTGGCTGTTTGCCAACCGCGCATACAACAATGCAGATCGTTCCATCATATCCGTCACAGCGCGCCACACTGTATAGGTCACGGGCGATGTGCCTGATCGGAAATTTTTGATTTGTGTCCGGCTGTATCCCAGCGCTTGGGCCATCTGATCATTAGTAAGGTTGTATTTTTCCTTAAAGGCATTCAGCAAGGTGACGCCGGACCGATCTGATTGTTCTGATGCGATCAGCGCCAGGTTTTCCGCGCTGAAATCCAGACCATTGGACCAGCCAACGCCATGCCCCCAATTGATTGTGGTGACGGTTTTAAACGCATCGGGGTCCTTGGCGAAGACGTTGAAATGTCTGGAGGCGCGCACCAATCCGGACAGATCTGCAACTTGGGTAGGGCCATCTTCCCAAGTAAGCGCGAGGCAAAAATTCTCTAATGGCTTCACGTTCTGCAATCGCATGGCGGTCATCTCCATCACTCCTGATACAAGCTCCAGCACTTCAAAAGCTCATCCCGATGATCTTGCACATAGGCAATGGCCTCCCGTTCGACCTTTTTGGGCAGATCGCCCGCAATCTTTACCGCATCGTCCAATCGCAGTTTCGCGGCAAAATCTGGACCAATGATATGTACATGCGGGGGGTTCTCATCCTGGAAGTACATGTAAATCCGGAACGATCCAAAATCAGCAATCGTTGGCATGCATCTTCCCCCACATCCCAAATATAGGCCAATAATTGCCCTTTGTCAACTTGGAGGCCAATTATTGCCCTCTACCGCGTGCCCCCCGGGCGTTCGTGGTGGTGGGGCCAGCCGGGGGCGGTGTAGGGGCTGGGGCCACGGACATTTTCTTCGATGTCATAGCGCAGATGAACCGGCGGGAAGGCCCGCTGGGTGCAGTCCATCCGCTCACAAATGCGGCAGGCGACCCCGATTCCGGAGAACCTGTCTGCATGGCTCAAGTCCAGGGCATCTGCATAGACGATATCCTTGGCATAGCGCACATCGCAGCCCATCCCGATGGACAAAACACTGCGCTGCGCGCCAAAGCCGATACCCCCCTTGGTGATCGTTCGCGCGATACAAAAGTAAGATGTGCCATCGGGCAGGCTGGAGACCTGGGCCTGGATCTGGCCCGGATTCAAAAAGGCGGAATAGATATTCCATCGGCTGCAGGCCCCGCCATGCCGGGGAATCGGCAGACCGGATAGGGTGAAGCGTTTGGAGATATTACCCGCCAGATCGACCCGCAGCATATGCAACGGGATACCGCGGTCGGTCGGTTTGTTCAGGGTGGTCAGGCGGTGGCAGATTTGTTCAAACCCGGCCCGCCATCGGTGTTGCAGCAATTCAATGTCATAGCGACAGTCGCGCGCACTGCCCAGGAACGCCTCATAGGGCAGCAACAGGGCGGCGGCCAGATAATTGGCCAGGGCAATCCGCCCCAGGGTTCTGGGCGGGCCTTCTTTTAAACCAGCCTCCATCAACAGCATGTCGATCACCGACCCGGCAGAGAGCAGCGCAATCTGGTGGGACATCTGAAAGGCGCGGCTGGCCCCGCTGAGCCGTTGATTGACTTCCAGCAGTTTCTGTTGTGGATGAAATCGCCGTGTGATGGGTGGGCTGGCCTTGGGATCGGCGGGGGGTTCGATGAAATTAACGCGCACGTCATGGGCCTGGCGCAAATAATCGACCAACGTGTCCAGGGATCTGGCGGACCCGCCAACAATGCCTATTTCCCGCCTGACGCGGTCGGCCTCATCCTCTAAATCCTGGAAGTAATTGCTGTTGGCCTGAATAAAGTCAGACACGATGTCAGACGCCGATAGCGTGCTGGCCCCAATCCCCCCCAACAGGCCGCCCAGGGACATGCGCCCGTCGGGATCATCGCTGGCAGAGGCGGCGAGACTGCGCGCATCGGTCAGGGTCGTCTGATAGGCATCACAGACCCGCAGCAGCGCCCGGGCGGATTCCGGGCTGACCTCCACCAGATCGCGCACATCGGTGTTGCGAATATCATAATCGTCGAAGAGAGGATCGCTGAGGGCCTCCATCACATCGCTGTATAGCCGCCCCTCCTCTTCTTCCGCCAGTTGATCGACGGGAATGTTGAAATAGTCCGATAGTTTCATCAACAGCGGAACGGTCACCTTGCGGCGGTTGTGCTCAATTAAATTGAGGTAGCTGGCACTGACTTCCAGGATATCAGCCAGGGCCGCCTGGCTGAGAGATTGTTCTCGCCGCAGCCGTCGAATTTTCGGGCCAACCTTCATCGCGTCGCGAGAGGCAGGTTTGGTGCCAGACTTTGGTCCAAGTTTTGCGACGGGGTTTGCCATTGCAAATTCCTAATATTTACAAGGTTAACCAATAGTAAAGCATTTACGAGAAATCTTTACAATATGTTATGTTGGTTACCGTTGTGCAGCGCATCATTCGGCTGTATCCAAGGTTTCAGAGGAAACACACGGCGCTTTACAAAGTCTTGTAAAGAACTTTCCAAACAGCGCCTTTACCCAACCTGACCCGCGACCGGGTCTGAACCAACTGAGAAGGATTGAACCGATGGATAGCTTGGGACCGAATGACAATTACAATTGGGGCGACGGCGGCGGTGACCACTGGGACGCCCCGGATTATGCCCCGAACCGCTGGGCAACGACCCGCCGTGATTATTCTAAGCATGATGTGGCAAAGCTGCGCGGCTCCATCCAGATCCGCAACACCCTGGCGGAACTGGGCGCGCAAAAGCTGTGGAAGCTGATCAATGAAGAGCCTTATGTAAACACGCTGGGTGCCTTCACCGGCTGTCAGGCAACACAGCATGTCCGCGCGGGCCTGCAGGCGATCTATCTGTCTGGCTGGCAGGTCGCCGCCGACGCCAATAATGCGGGCCAGATGTATCCGGACCAGTCGCTGTATCCTGTCTCCTCCGTCCCTCAAGTGGTGGAGCGGATCAACAACGCCTTCATGCGTCAGGACCAGATCCAGACCATGGAACGCCTGTCAGGCGAGAACACAACGGATATCGATTGGTTCGCGCCCATCGTTGCCGATGCGGAAGCTGGCTTTGGTGGACCGCTGAATGTGTTCGAACTGATGAAGGCGATGATCAAGGCGGGCGCTGCTGGCGTTCATTTTGAAGATCAGCTGTCATCAGAAAAGAAATGCGGTCATCTGGGTGGCAAGGTTCTGTTGCCGACACAACAGGCCGTGCGCAACCTGTCCTCTGCACGCCTGGCAGCCGACGTCATGGGCGTACCGACCATCATCATGGCTCGCACTGATGCCGAGGCAGCCCGCCTGATAACCACGGATGTGGACGAACGCGATCAACCCTTCCTGACCGGGGAGCGGACGGCAGAAGGCTTCTATCGCATCACCGGTGGCATGGATATGTGCATTGCCCGTGGCCTAGCCTTCGCGCCCTATGCGGACCTGCTGTGGATGGAAACCTCCACCCCCAGCATCGAACAGGCAAAGCAATTCGCCGATGCGATCCATGCGGAATTTCCGAACCAGATGTTGGCCTATAACTGCTCGCCCTCCTTCAACTGGGCGAAGCATCTCAGCAAGGCGGAAATGGAAAGCTTCCAGAAGGAGCTGGGGGCGCTTGGCTATAAATTCCAGTTCATCACCCTGGCTGGCTTCCACAGCGTCAACTATGCCACGTTTGAACTGGCACGGGCCTATAAGGATCGCGGCATGGCGGGCTATTCTGAACTGCAACAGGCAGAATTCGCTGCCGAAGCCCATGGCTTCTCTGCGACCCGCCATCAGCATGAGGTCGGGGTCAGCTATTTCGATGCGGTCAACAGCACCACGGCGGTTGGCGAAAGCTCCACCACTGCCATGGGGGAATCGACCGAGACAGCACAGTTCCACTGAGAACGCCCATTAAGAGGCGGTCCGGTTTAGGGTAGGAAAGCTTTAGTGGGGAGGGCCGTCCGTTGGAGAAATCCGGCGGGCGGTCTTTTTTTGGCAGATAGTCTTTTGCCAGTAGGTTTATCTTTGCAGGGCATGACAATCATCCTAGATTGTATTTTATGAAGTCTTTGAATGATCCCCTTTGGAAACATTGTGCCGTCGCTTTTCTGGGGACGCTTATTTTCTGTTTCATCAGTGTTTCAGGCGCGTTTGCCGATCAGGCGCTTTCCCGCACGGTTGGGGGCATTCATTTCATCTCTTTCATTCCCGAGACGGACAGGATTGACGGAATCCCGACAACGCCTGCGGATGTGGCGATGGAACGGATGGTTCTGGCGGTCGAAACGGTCGTCAAGAAGGTGCCCATGGCGCGCGACCGGATCGCGGCGCTGAAAAAGAAGGGCGATATTCAGATTTTCTATGATGCCCGCCATCCCAGGGACGTTCTGGCCACCGTATCCCTGGCGACCTATTTTGCGGACAACTATGATCCGGCGGCGGGTAAGCGGACGTTTGTCATTCTATTTGGTCGTGCAGGCATTCAGTGGGACGCCAATCACCTGGCCAGCACCATTGCCCATGAACTGGCCGGGCATGCCTATCAGGATATGCAGGGACGGCTGGAGGACATGACAGAACTGGATATCGAATGCGAAGCCTATCTGGTAGAAGAACACGCGAAACAGGCCTTGGGCTATGACAAAACGACCGATGAGGCCATCGCCCTGCGCAGCAACATGGACCATCATTGGTGCGATGATTTCCGCCGCTATACCCTGGACCAGGATCGCACGGTCTCAACGGAATGGGATCAGCTAAATCCCAACATCCCAAAACTGTTAGCCGCGTTTCAGGCCTATCAGAAGGCGCGGTAAGCCTGTATCTGCAATATGGACCACGTTACAGGATAAACTTACTCAAATCCGTATCTTTCGCCAGGTCGCCGACATGCTGGTTGACATAAGCGGCATCAATGGTGACTTCCTCGCCATCGGGCTTGTCGGACGCGGTGAAGCTGATCTCTTCCAACAGTTTTTCCAGCACGGTGTGCAGGCGACGGGCCCCGATATTCTCGACAGAGGCATTGATCTCCGCCGCCAGCTTGGCCAGTGCATCAATCGCATCATCGGTGAAGGTCAGGGTCAGGTTTTCCGTTCCCATCAGCGCGACATATTGTTTGATCAGACTGTTATCCGGCTCCGTCAGGATGCGGCGGAAGTCCTTTTCCGTCAGCGCATTCAGGCTGACGCGGATCGGCAGGCGACCCTGTAATTCCGGCAACAGGTCGCTGGGTTTTGCCAGGTGGAAGGCCCCGCTGGCGACAAACAGAATGTAATCCGTCTTCACCGCGCCATGTTTGGTCGCAACCGTCGTCCCCTCAATCAGGGGCAGCAGATCCCGCTGGACCCCCTCGCGGCTGACATCCCCGCCGGAGCGTTCGGACCGCACGGTGATTTTGTCAATCTCGTCGATAAAGGCGATGCCGTTCTGCTCAACATTTTCAATGGCGGCCAGCTTGATCGCTTCGTGATCGACCAGCTTGTCTGCCTCTTCTGCGACCAAGACGTCATAGGATTCACGCACCGACATTTTGCGCGCCTTCGTGCGCCCGCCGCCCATGGCTTTGCCGAAGATCTCATTTAAGTTCAACATGCCCATCTGGGCACCGGGCATGCCGGGAATATCCATGGTGGGCAGGCCCATCCCGCCGGTATCGGCGACCTGGATTTCAATTTCCTTCTCGTCCAGCGATCCTTCACGCAGCTTTTTACGAAAAGACTGGCGCGTCGAATCGGATGCGTTCTGTCCCACCAGCGCATCAATCACGCGCTCTTCGGCATGGATTTCGGCCTTGGCATTCACTTCGCGGCGCTGGGTTTCGGTTTCCATCTGGATGGCAACCTCGACCAGATCGCGGATGATCTGTTCCACATCGCGGCCAACATAGCCGACTTCTGTAAACTTTGTGGCTTCCACCTTGATAAAGGGGGCGCGGGCCAGCTTTGCCAGGCGCCGGGCGATTTCTGTCTTACCAACGCCGGTTGGGCCAATCATCAGAATGTTCTTGGGCAGCACTTCTTCGCGCAGCTCTGGCGGCAGCTTCAAGCGACGCCAGCGGTTGCGCAGCGCAATGGCAACGGCGCGTTTCGCATCGCCCTGGCCAATGATGAACCGGTCCAATTCAGAGACGATCTCCCGAGGGCTGAAATCGGTCATAGCTTGCCCCCTTTGCTGGCGCTTTCCGCGGTCAGGCTTTCCAGCGTGATGTTTTCATTGGTGTAGATACAGATATCGGCGGCGACTTTCATGGCGCGCCGCGCAATGTCTTCGGCACTCATATCCTCGCGGTCCGCCAGCGCGCGGGCGGCTGCCAGAGCATAGGCCCCGCCGGACCCGATGCCGATCAACCCGTCTTCGGGCTCCAGCACATCGCCGGTGCCGCTTAGAATCAGGGACACATCCTTGTCCACCACGGCCATCATTGCTTCCAGGCGGCGCAGATAGCGATCGGTGCGCCAGTCTTTCGCCAGTTCGACACAGGCGCGGGTCAATTGCTTCGGATATTGCTCCAGCTTCGCCTCCAGCCGCTCGAACAATGTGAAGGCATCCGCCGTTGCGCCTGCAAAGCCCACCAGGACTTCGCCATCGGCCAGGGGGCGCACCTTGCGCGCATTGGATTTGAACACGGTGTTGCCAAGCGTTACCTGACCATCACCCGCAATCACCACATGCCCGCCCTTGCGGACCGACAGAATGGTGGTGCCATGAAAAACCGGCCCAGCGCCGGCAGAGGGGGAGTTGTTATCTGACATGCCCCCGATATGGGCGGTCCGCCCGCATGCGTCAACTGCGAAAATCTTTCGCCCGTGTATTTGAAATACAGCGATTGATGACCCCGTTGCTTTAACTTGATGCAGGCGTTTGTTTGATATTCAAGAACTTCAAAGCATCGTCGATAGGAATAAAGAAATTTACATCATCAGCATCTAACTGTTCCAAGACAGTAATCCCAATAACATTCCCATCCTTATCAAACATCGGGCCACCGCTGTTGCCGCCTGTAATCGCGACATCGGATTGAATGTACAGCAGGGGGGTAGCCCCGGACGCATAGGAGAATTTTCTGAGGGCACTGATCGAACCCCGCGTGACGGTTGAATACAGTTCTTCATCTGCGGGACTGCCGACAACGACGGCTTCGGTCGCAATACCGGGCAGTTCCAGATTCATCGGTAAGGCGCGAAGACCCCGAAGCGGAATTTTCAACAGCGCGACATCCCGCCCTTCATGTCGACGGATAACCGCAGCATCAATTTCCACCCCATTTTCAAACCGGACCAGAACAGTATCAAAATCCCCAACGACATGCTGGTTCGACAGAATGTAACCATCTTCACTGATGACAAATCCCGAACCATGCCCCCCACCTGCGCGGATAGTCACAACGGATGGGAGAATGCGACGAACATGATCTTCAAAGGGCTGCGTCGAAAGAGAAATTTCCGGGATATATATAGCCTCATCGGTCAAAGGAACCGAGGCAACGACATCGGATCTTACGGTTTCTTTTGACAGCGCCTTTATGAAATCCTTATTGGATCCCAGTGATTCGGTAGCCGCACTGAAAGCGCCGATAATAGCCTCCAACATGCCAGTTCTCGAAGATTTTCTGACCTTGAAATATCCCGTTGTTGTGATTCTGTTTTTTTCCTGGCGCATGGTGGTATTGAATATCGTCCATTCAACTTCCATAAACATTTCACCAGCATATCGATCTTGTGGGTATCCATACCAAAAATCATGATCCTCACAGAAATTGCCGCTCATATCCTTTATGCGGGCACCAATCGCGAATTCAGCACGCCCACGTTCGTCGCTGTAATCGAATAAATTGGTTGGATCGCCAACAACATCAAATCCCTGAGACTTCATCACCTCAAAAAAGGCCATGTGCATCTCATCATTCCAACCGGACAGATGCCTTGATCCATTATTCAATGTAAGCGTAACTTCCCCTGTATAGGAATAATTGCATAAAGACGAACTGATACCTGGCACGCCTTCGGCCGGAAAATGGGCAATAACGGACCCAAACCTCATGCCTGAAACGGCACCCTGAAAGGCAAAAGGAACAATGTCGGAGGTGTTGAATTCAACGGGTTCTGGCTGAACGACGGTTGGAACTTCCATGCGCGCAGTCGTGTTGCACCCAGAAACAAGAACAGCGATCACAATCGCTGACAAAAGAACACGCATTTCAAACCCTCCACCTTTCCCAATGAGGGAAACATAGAGGGTTCAAATGGGGATCGTCAATTGTGTAATTGAATTTATTTCACGCGCAGATTTTACGCCGTCGTATCGACTTTGTCGGTGTCGTCTGGCGGGCTGGTGGCATCGGCCTTGGCGACCAGGACCATGGCGGGGCGTAACAGGCGGTCGTGCAGTTTATAGCCGTGCTGCAGCACCTGGACGACCGTTCCGGCGGGTTTACCGGTATCGGGCACTTCCTGGATTGCCTGATGTTCCGCATAGTTGAATTTCTGATCCAGCGGGTCGAGCTTCTGGATGTGATGCTTGGAGAAGGCATCCAGCAGCATCTTTTCGGTCATTTCCACGCCGACCATCAGGTTTTTCAACACGTCATTTTCCGCGCGCGCTTCTTCCGGCACGGAATCCAGCGCGCGGCGCAGATTATCGACGACCGGCAGCAGCTCCTTTGCCAGGCCGGATGATGCGAATTTCATTGTTTCGCTGCGTTCCTTATCGGCGCGGCGTCGGACATTCTCCGCCTCTGCCACGGCCCGCAGGGCGCGATCCTTCATGGCGGCCAGCTCTGATTTCAGCGCCGTTACTTCGTCGTTATCTTCCGCGGGTGTCTTGGCCTTTTTTGCCGCCTCGTCACCCTTTGCAGACGTGTCGGGTTTCGGCGCTGGCTCTGCAGGGGTCTGATCCTCTGTCACGGGGGTCTCTGGAACGGAATTCTCCGAGACGGGTGCTTCGTCATTGGCTGTCTTCTTTGGATCGGTCATTGTCTGCCTGTCACTTTCGTTTCACGTCATATGTCAACGGCCTGCGCCCGCGAATATCGGGGGCGTAGCCTATTCCAGGGTTTGTCTCAAGTCCGGTTTGCACTCACCAGGCGTCCAACCACCTTGGCGGTGTAATCAACCATGGGGATAATGCGGGCATAATTCATGCGCGTCGGGCCCAGGACGCCGATCGCACCGACAATTTTTTCCTTGCCGCCATTTGCGCCCGCACCATTGCCATAGGGCGCGACAATCATGGAACAGCCCGCCAGGGAAAAGAGTTCGTTTTCGGCCCCTATGAAGATCTGAACACCCTGGGCGCCATCGGCGGCATCCAGCATGCGCCACAGGTTTTCTTTCGCCTCAAGCGCCGTGAATAGGGCGCGTATCCGTTCCAAATCCGCCATCGCGGTCACATCGGTCAACAGGTTCGATTGACCAGACACGATCAGCACCCCATCGCCAGAGGCAACATCGGACCATGTTGCCAGACCGGCTTCGACAACTTTCGCTGTCAGGGTGTCAATCTGGCTTTTGTCACGGCTGATTTCATCGGCAATGGCGCTGCGGGCATCGGCGATTGATTGCCCGACCAAACGGGCCGTCAAATAATTCGCAGCCTCTATCAAGGCAGAGGGCGGCAGGCCCAAGGGCAGTTCAATCAGGCGGTTTTCCACCATGCCGCTGGCGGTCACCATGACAACCAGGGCCCGCCCAGGACCCAGGGGTACGAATTCGATGTGTTTTAATTCCCCTTCAGCCTTGGGGGCCATGACCAATCCTGCACAGCGGCTCAGGCCCGACATCAGGCTGGAGGCTTCCTCCAACACCTGGGTGACCGAACGACCGGCGGTCTGGCACTGCCCTTCGATGGCTTCCCGATCTGTGGGGTTCAGTTGACCGGATTGTAACAGCCCATCGACGAACAGCCGAACCCCCATATCGGTTGGCAGACGCCCGGCAGAGGTATGCGGCGCATATAGCAGCCCGGCATCCTCTAAATCCGCCATGGCGTTGCGGATTGTTGCTGCTGATAGTCCCTGATTGAGACGTTGCGACAGGGTGCGCGAGCCAATGGGTCCGCCCGTCTCGACATAAGCCTCGACGACCAAACGCAAAATGTCTCTGGACCGTTCGTTTAATTCTGTGATCATAGCATTCAGTATGTAGGCAGTTGCCAGCCCAGCGTCAATTGCTCCTGTCATCCCAGCAGATCATTGTCTTTATGCCTTCTAAGCTGGACGGGACCGGTCTGAGCCGGTAAAGCGATTAACCATAATTGTTAAACAAAAGTAAGGAATATGTATGCGCCCCTCCGGTAGAGCCCAGGATCAGTTGCGAGACATCGTGCTGGAAACCGATGTTTCACGCTATGCAGAAGGGTCTTGCTTGGCGAAATTCGGTAACACCCATGTACTGTGCACAGCCTCTGTCGAAGATGGGGTTCCATCCTTTCTGCGCAATTCCGGCAAGGGCTGGGTGACGGCGGAATATGGCATGCTGCCACGGTCCACCCACAGCCGCATGGATCGCAAGCGCACCGCCGATAGTGGACGCAGCCAGGAAATTTCGCGCCTGATCGGGCGGTCTTTGCGGGCGGTGGTTGATATGAAAAAGCTGGGTGAACGTCAGATCCGAATCGATTGTGACGTTATTCAGGCCGATGGTGGCACCCGCACGGCGGCAATTACCGGCGGCTATGTTGCGTTGGCGCTGGCGATCAATCACATGACCAAACTGGGCGCCCTGACGGCCAGCCCGTTGAAAGGGTCAATTGCGGCGATCTCCTGTGGTTTGTATCAGGGAGAGGCCGTTCTGGATTTAGATTATGATGAAGACTCCACCGCCCAGGCAGATGCGAATTTTGTCCTGACAGGCACTGGTGGCGTTGTTGAGGTTCAGGGTACAGCAGAGGGCGAACCCTTTAGTGAGGCGCAATTTTTAGCCCTGATGAAACTGGCGCAGAGTGGTTGTGCGACCTTGACCAAAGCGCAAAATATCGCGCTTGGGGTGGAATAGGAGCAACGGTCGATGGCGCGGCGGTTCGATGGTGATCGGCTGGTAATTGCCAGTCATAATCAAGGCAAGGTCCGCGAAATCGCGGATCTATTGCGCCCATTCCAGGTGCAGGTCTTCTCTGCTGCTGAAATGGATCTGCCTGAGCCAGAGGAAACCGGCTATACTTTTCTGGCCAATGCGGAACTAAAAGCCCGCGCCGCAGCGACAGGCGCGAATATGCCGGCCCTGGCGGATGATTCTGGCCTTGCCGTTAAGGCATTGGACGGCGCGCCTGGAATCTATTCCGCCCGATGGGGGGGTAAGAATAAGAATTTCGATCTGGCGATGAACCGCGTCCATCGCGCCTTAATTGGCAAATCCGATAAATCAGCAGCCTTTATCTGCGCATTGGCTTTAGCCTGGCCCGACGGGCATATCGAAGCGTTTGAAGGTCGTGTCGAAGGGCATATTGTGGAGCCAGGCCGGGGTGATAACGGGTTTGGCTATGATGCAATTTTTCAAGCCGATGGCGAAGATCTGACCTTTGGGGAGATGGACCCAGAGGCAAAACATGCGATCAGCCACCGCGCCGATGCGTTTGATCAACTGGTCGCAGCCTGTTTTACCAAATGACCGAATTGCCGACCCCGCTGGCGCTGTATATCCACTGGCCCTTCTGCAAGGCGAAATGCCCGTATTGCGATTTCAACAGCCATGTGCGTGACGGCATTGATCAACCGCGCTGGCGCGCCGCTTTGTTGCGGGAATTGGAGACCGCGCTGGTCGGCCTGGAGGACCGTCCACTGGGATCGATCTTCTTTGGCGGGGGCACACCATCGCTGATGGACCCGGATACGACCGCTGCCCTGATTTCCCGCGCCACAGAGATCCTGACCCCGACCGAAACTTTGGAAGTGACATTGGAAGCCAATCCGACATCGGTGGAGGCGGATCGGTTCGCCGCCTATCGTCAGGCCGGGGTCAATCGTGTGTCTTTGGGTATTCAGGCCCTGGACGATGCGTCGTTGAAATTCCTGGGGCGTGAACATTCGGCCCGCGAAGCGATTGCCGCGATTGATCTGGCGCGCGCGCATTTCCCTCGATTGTCCTTTGACCTGATCTATGCCCGGCAGGGTCAGACGCCAGACGCCTGGGCCAGTGAGTTGAGCCGCGCCATCGACCTGACGGCGGATCATCTGTCGTTGTATCAATTGACCATCGAGCCTGGCACACGCTTTTTCACGCGCGAGAAGCTGGGCGAAGCCCTGACGGTTGAAGAAGAGATAGGGGCGGCCTTGTATGAGGCGACACAGGATCGTCTTGGCGCCCTGGGCCTGCCTGCCTATGAGATTTCCAACCATGCGCGCCCTGGCGCTGAAAGCCGTCATAATCTGGCTTATTGGCGGTATCAGGACTATGTCGGGATCGGGCCTGGTGCCCATGGTCGTGAAACCCGCAAGGGTCAGAAAATCGCCACCGTGCGCCACCGGTTGCCGGAACGCTGGCTGACAGGGGTAGAGACAGAGGGGCACGCCCTGGCGGAAACGGAACGCCTGGATGCAGAGCGACAGTATCGTGAAATCCTGCTGATGGGACTTCGGCTGGCAGAAGGGGTGCCGGAAGACCGGTTAAAGGCCGCCACGGGATCGGGTTTTGAGGCCTTGGAGTCTGCCCGGTTGGATGCCCTGCAAGAGGAAGGATATGCCACCGTGTCTGATAATCGTTTGATCGTGTCCCCGTCGGGCCGCCAACGCTTGAATGCGGTTCTGTCATATCTGCTGTAAGTTGTTGACGCGGTTTCAAGTCTGGTTATTCTCCCTTTACCAAAAAAATTAAAAGACAAAATATCGGGAGGAAAATATGAAACAGTTCTTGGGGGCCATCGGCCTCGCAACCGCCTTGTCACTATCCGCAGGCCAAAGCTCCGCTGCGGATCTCACTTTGCGCATTTCCCTTCAATTGCCACTGAAGAGCCATCTGGGTGAAAATCTGGTCCTGTTTAAGGACGAGGTGGAGAAAACCTCAAATGGTGAAATCGCCGTTGAAATTTATGACAGTGCGCAGCTCTACACCGATAAAGAAGTGCCCGCCGCCGTTGGTGCCGGGTCCATTGAAATGGGCGTTGCCTCGCTGACCCGTTATTATGGTGATGTCCCGGCGGTGGATATTTTCTATCAACCCTTCCTGTTCGATACAGAGGAGAAGGTTCGCAAGGCCGTTGCAAAGGGATCTCCCATTCGTGGGCCGATTGATGCTGCTATTGCGGAAACCGGATCAACGGTATTGTGGTGGCAGGCCTATGGCGGCGCGATCATGTTGTCCAATGGCGGCCCGCTGAAGACTCCGGCGGATCTGGAAGGCAAGAAAGTCCGTGTCTTCGGTAAAACCCTGGGGGATTTCACAGAAGCAACCGGCGGTGCGCCGACCATGATTTCCGGCTCGGAACAGTATCTGGCCTATCAGCGCGGCACGGTGGATATCGGCATGACCGGTGTTTCCGGCGTGAAATCCCGCAAGTTATGGGAAGTGATGGATACCATCACCGTGACGAACCATGCGGATATCGAATTTATCGTTGTGGTGAATACTGATTTCTGGAATGGCCTGACCGACAAGCAACGGGCTCTTATCGAAGCCGCTGCGACCAAGGCGGAAAATGATGTGCGCGATCGGATGTCGTCCATTGAGGCGGAAGCCTACGGGGCGGCAAAAGAGAACGGCATGCAAATCTATACGCCGACCGCTGAAGAATTGGCAGAATGGCGCAAGGCCAGCCAGCCGGTCTATGATGCTTTTAAAGCGAAGACCGGGGCCCTGGGCGAAGAAATGCTGAAAGCGGCGGAAACGTTCTAGAACCGAAAGGATGCTGCGCTGCCCGATCAGCAGCGCAGCATCATTCATTTATGAAAATTTTCGAATCCTTCACATTTTTTTTGGCATGGATCGCAGCGGTCTTGTTTGCGGCCACGGGCGCAATGCTGACCTATGAAGTGATCATGCGCTATTTCTTCATTTCGCCGACAATATGGGCGGCGGAACTCAGTCAGTTGTGTCTGATCTGGGGCAGCTTGATCGCCATGGCCTGGGCCTTGCGTTGGGGGCGTCATATCGCGGTTGATGCGGTCGCGGTCCTGTTGCCGGTTCCCATTCGTCGGCAGACCGACGCCCTGGCGATGATTGTTGTCGCCGTATTCAGCGTCATCCTGGTGTGGAAGGGCGGCCTGATCTTCTGGGATTCATTCGAGCGCGGCCGCACCACCGCGACGATGCTGGATTTACCCTCCTGGATTGGCGAATTATCGGTTCCCTTTGGGTTTGCCATTCTGGCCGTGCAGGCGGTCATCGAAGTCATAGCAACACTGCGGGGCCAGCGGGATGCCAATCGAGAGGCCCATGCGGAATGACGGTTATTCTGATCCTGATCGCATTGTTTTCGCTGTTGCTGATCCGTGTGCCGGTTGCGTTTGCCTTGGGCGGGCTGGGGCTGGCCCTGTTGTTTCTGGGCGGGTTTTCACCGCTGATGGCACCACAGGCGGTTTTGTCGACCCTGGACGGATTTATCCTGCTGGCGGTGCCGCTGTTCCTGCTGATGTCCAATATTCTGCTGAAAGGCGGTGTGGGGAAGGACCTGTTTGGGGCCGTTCATGCTTGGGTTGGTCACTGGCCGGGCGGGTTGGCTGTGGCGACAATCCTTTCTTGTGGTATTTTCGCCGCGATCTCTGGTTCATCGGTTGCGACCGCAGCGACAATCGGAACCGTGGCGATACCGGAAATGATCTCGCGCGGGTATGAAAGACGGTTTGTCTATGGCTTGCTGGCCGCGGGCGGTACTTTGGGCATTCTGATCCCCCCATCCATCCCCATGATCGTGTATGGGTTCGTGACGGAAGAATCGGTGATTGCCCTGTTTCTGGCGGGGATTGGTCCTGGTATTGCGTTAATCGTCCTGTTTGTCGTCTTTTCCATGGTGCATGCACGGTTCTGGGGCGGGCAGGCGATGGAACCTGCATCGGGCTGGGAAGAACGAAAACGCGCCACGATGCGGGCACTGCCCAGCCTGGCCTTGGCGCTGTTGATCATTGGCGGCATTTATTCCGGCGCCTTCACGCCGACTGAGGCAGGGGCTATTGGCTTTGCCGCGGCGCTGTTCATCACTGTCTTCGTGTTGCGGTCGTTAAGCTGGAAAGGCTTCAAAGAAGCGCTGTTTCAATCTATGGCGACAACTGTGGCGATCCTGCTGATCATCGCCGGGGCTAAGATTTTCGGGAAGGCGATCACGCTGTACCGCATTCCCCAGGATATTTCGATGTTCATCAGTGGTGCGATCGATACCCGCCTGGTTTTCATTATTGTGATCAGTCTCATCCTGCTGGCGATGGGTCTGGTCTTTGAAACCCTGTCGATGGTGTTGATTATGACACCGGTTCTGTTGCCTGCCGCGATGGCAATGGGTTTTGATCCGATCTGGTTTGGCATTTACATGGTGGTGATGGTCGAATGTGCACTGATAACGCCGCCGGTGGGGCTGAATCTATATGTCATTCAATCGGTCGCCCGGTCCAGTCTGGGTGATGTCTCCCGCGGCGTGGTGCCCTTTTTGGGCCTGATGCTGCTGATCGTGTTGATCATGTATCTGTGGCCTGATCTGGCCCTGTATATCCCTTTTAAACTGTGAGTAGCTGACCATGACTCAATCGGCCCCGGATAAACTGCGCACGCTGCTGCGAGAAGACCGGTTGCATGTAATGCCGTGCTGTTTCGATGCGCTGTCGGCAAAGCTGATTGAACAGGAAGGATTTGGCCTGACCTTCATGTCGGGTTTCGCGACTTCGGCGTCACGTATCGGCGCACCCGATCTGGGATTGATGAGCTATGGCGAAGTGCTGGATCAGGCGCGCAATATCACGGATGCGATCACCATTCCGCTGATTGGCGATGGGGATACCGGCTATGGCAATGCGATGAATGTTCGGCGCACGGTACAGGGTTTCGCCAAGGCGGGCTGTGCGGCCGTGATGATCGAAGACCAGGTGGCCCCGAAACGCTGTGGTCATACACCGGGCAAGGCGGTGGTCGGCCGGGAAGAGGCCTATGATCGCATTCGTGCGGCGGCCGATGCCCGGGCGGCGGGCGCGGATATTCTGATCCTGGCCCGCACTGATGCCCGCCATGAACATGGTCTGGGCGAAGCCATAGAACGTGCCGCCAAGTTTCAGGAACTGGGTGCGGATATTCTATTCGTGGAGGCCCCGAAATCGGTGGAGGAGATGCGCCAGGTCTGCGACTCCCTGCCTGGCCCTAAAATGGCAAATATTGTGGAGGGCGGCGAAACACCGGACCTGTCCCATGCGGAATTGCGCGACATCGGTTATGCCATCGCGGCCTATCCATTGACCCTGATGGCGGCTGCGATGCGCGCGATGGTAACGACCCTGTCGGCGATGAAGCAGGATGGCGACCGCAGCACCCATCTGATGGACTTTAAGGAATTGCGCCAGCGGATCGGTTTTGACGACTATTACGCCGCGTCAGAGATCTATCAATCATCCCAACGCAAGATGGACTGATCAGTTTCCAGCCGGATACATGCGGGTGATTTCGGCCTGCAAGGCGCGGTATTCTTCTGATCCCGGTACCAGATTGGCCAAGGCCTTGTCGAAATAATCCCGCGCTGCGTCCCGCTGGTCACGTTGATAGGCATCCAGACCCAGGAACCACAGGGCCTCAATATTATCCGCATCCAGTGCCAGGACGTCACGCATCAGGGCCACGGTTTCCGGGGTTTGCTGATCGCCCGCGACGCTGCGCATCAGGCGCGCCCGTTCGATCAGGTAATCGACATTCTCCGGGGCCAGGGCGGCGGCTTTTTCCAGTGCCGCGATGGCCTCTTCCGGGCGGTTCAGCACGCGATAGGATCGGCCCAGCATCACCCAGCCCTGCAAGTCGTTGGGATTCTGTTCCAATCGGGCCGCCAGCGTACCGACCATTCCTTCAATCATCGCCATCTGATCTTCTGGGGTCATGTCCTGTGCAGCGGCGATGTCTTCCTGGGTTGGGCCGGGCCTGTCTGTTGATGCCTCCTCCAGGCCCAATTCCGCAGCCAGCGCATTCAATTGCTGGGTCGGAACCGGGGCGGACGCGAATTGCGCCCTGGCGGTTTCCAGGGACGCCTGTGCAGCCTCCTTATCGCCCAGCACGACCTGGGAGCGGATCAGGCGCATCCATCCGGCGAAATCACTAGGGTCTTCTGCCAGCCGCGCCGCCAGTCCCTCAACCATTCCCTGGATCATGTCCTGGCGCTGATCGGGTGCCATCTGTTCAGCGGCGGCGATATCGTCGGCGCTAGGGCCAGCTGATTGGCGTTTTGCATCCTCCAGGGTTCCCAGGGCGGGGGGCGATGCTGCGGGCAGCTGTGCAAATTGACGGGAGATATCAACGCCCATTTCATCGGCCAATGCCTGTGCCCTTTCCCGAACGGACGGGATCCAGGGCGCATCTGCTGATGCGGATTTAAGCAGATTCAGCCAGCCATCCAATGCCTCCTTATAGCGCCCTTCCTGACGGGCATAATCCGCCAGATAGAAACGCGCGCGAACATCATCGGGCTGCTTGTTCAGGACCTTCTGGAAGACGGTTGCCGCGGTATCAGTGACATCGCCATCGGCCCAGAAGACCAGGGCCTCCCCATAGGCGGAATTAAGGGTTGGATCGTCTGGATTATCCTTCAATGCCTCCATATAGGCGCTGGCGGCGGCTTCGAAGTCGCCCCGCATCATTTCCGTGCGCCCCAACAGCGCCCAGTCTTCCGATCCGCCCTGTCCGGCCTGTAAACGCCCACGCAACTGGCTGGCCGCAGCGTCCAGAGTGCCTGCTTCGGTAGTGCCGGCATTGGGTTGGGTTTGGTTGCCGCCTTGTGCTAATTGCAGTTCCGCCTGACGCAGTGCCAGGGGCATGTCTGGATTGCGGGGATCGCCCATGCGGCCATACAGCAGCACCGAAGCAAAGACCGCAGCGATTATCACAGTGCCGCCAATCGCGTGTGCGGTGCGGCTTGTACCCGAACGTTTTTTCTCTTTCTCAAGCTCAGACTGGCGTTTGTCGGCGATCAACAGACGCCGCCCGATTTCGACGCGGCTGGCTTCCGCTTCTTCCGGGGTAATGCGATTGCGGGCCAGATCTCGCTCTACTTCCCGCAATTGGGATTTGAAAACGGCGACATCATAGGCGGCCGTATTCAGGGGGTCATCCTCCGGCGGCTTGTTCAGAAACGGTCGGGCGATGGCATAGCAGGTGGCTGCTGTTATCGCGATGGCGAAGACCCAGAAAATCATACTCACATCTTCCCGCTTTTTTCAGTACGGCGTTCTTGCGGCGACTCTTCGGCCATCAATTCTGCCAATCTTTGCCGCTCTGCCGGGCTCAGACCCGAATTGGTTGCGATTGGCGTTACATCGGCTTCCGGTGTGCGATTGCGATACCACAGGAAGATAATGACCATCCCAATCGCGACCAGCAGAAACGGCCCGGCCCAAAGAAAAATCGTTTCCAGATTAACCGGTGGTGTCAGCAGAACATAATCGCCATAACGGGCGACCAGATAGTCTTTCACCTGTTGATTGCTGTCCCCGGCAGTCAGGCGTTCGCGCACAATGATGCGCAAATCCCTGGCCAGATCTGCATTGGAATCGTCAATCGACTGGTTTTGACAGACCAGACAGCGGATATCCTTGGATATCTCCCGCGCGCGGCTTTCCAGTTTCGGGTCAGTTAACATCTCGTCCGGCAAGACAGAAAATCCGGGCGTCGCAGTAATCACACTGGCTGGTATCGCCAGCGCGACAAGGATCGTAACAATCAGACAGAGATTTTTCATTGCGCCCTCAAGGCCTCTATACGGGGCATAAATTCTTCGTTCAGGACACGCGGTGAAATCGGTCCGACATATTTGTAAACCACTTGTCCCTTAGCGTTGATCAGGAATGTTTCGGGATAGCCATAAACGCCCCATTCGATGCCTGCCCGTCCTGTCGGGTCATAGCCGATGCGGGTATAGGGGTCGCCCAGTTCGTCCAGCCAGGCCAGGGCCGCGTCGCGCGTATCCTTGCTGTTGAGGCCATAGACGGGGATGTTCTCCTCACGCGCCAGGGCGGAGATTATCGGATGTTCTGCGCGACAGGGGACACACCAACTGGCAAATACATTGACCAGAATGGGCTGGTCATTTCCGGGCGTGGGGCCAAAATCCTGTGGACCAAATCCGGGCTTGTCCTGTTTCAGGGCCTCCAGTTCAACGCCAGGCACGGGCTCGCCGATCAAGGCAGAGGGAATCAGACTGGGATCCTTGCCAAACAGCAACTGATACCCCATCGCACCAACCAATCCGGAAAAGATCAACAGGGGCAGTAAACCCAGTAAATATTTGTTCCTCTTGGCGCGTGGGGCGTCTTGGCTCACAGTTGATCTCGCTGTCTATTCCGCAGGATGGGCAGAAGGGGAAGGGGCATCGGGTGTTGAATTGATTACGGCAGCGCTGCGTTTGGGGGCACCAACCCGCAACCGGCGATCACTTAAGGACAATAATCCCCCGATCACCATGAAAATTGCCCCCGCCCACATCCAGGGGACCAGAGGCTTGAAGTACAGCCGCACCGTATAGCGCCCCTGTCCAACCGGTTCGCCCAGCACAGCGTACAGGTCATACCAGGAGGCGGAGCGTATTGCCGCCTCTGTCGTGACCTGACCATTGGACAGGAACTGGCGGTTCTCCGCCTTTAAGGTAAAGCTTTGATCCGTCCCGGAATCGCGGGGGGTGACAGTGAATTCGCCCCGTGTGGCAGTGTAATTCGGGCCGGGCACTTGTGTCACACCGGTCAGCGTGAAATCGAATTGGGCGACCTCAACGGTTTGTCCGATCGTGATCGCCTCAATCTTCTCGGTCGTTAACAGCGAGGCGCCGGTGGCACCTGCTACCACAATCGCGATGCCGAAATGGGCCGCGCTCATCCCCCAGGCCGCGCGCGGCAGGTTCAAAAGCCGCCCAAAGGCCTGGCCAAAACCGATGGACCGGGTGGGGCGTATCCTCCGATAAATCTCCGTCACCACCGATCCGACCAGCCAGGCCGATACGGCGATGCCCAACAGCGCATAGGCCTGCTGACCCCAGATCACAATTCCGGCCAGAACTGTCACGACGACGGCAAAGACAAAGGCGGTGATCAACAGGCGCAATACAGGCGTCAAATCCGCCCGCTTCCAGGGCAGAAACGGCCCGACCCCTAAGGCGACGAACAGGGGGATCATGATCGGCACGAAGGTCGCGTTGAAAAACGGCGGGCCGACGGAAATCTTGTCATTGGTCAGCAATTCCAGAAACAAGGGATACAGGGTTCCCAGCAGCACTGTTGCCGCTGCGGTGGTCAGCAGCAGATTGTTCAGAACCAGCGCCCCTTCGCGGCTGATCGGGCGGAACAGCCCTCCCCCGGACAGGCTGGGCGCGCGCCAGGCATACAGGGCAAAGGACCCACCGATGGAGACGGCAAGCAGCATCAGGATGAAAACCCCGCGCTCGGGATCGCTGGCAAAGGCATGGACGGAGGTCAGGACCCCGGAGCGCACCAGGAAAGTACCGATCAGGCTGAGCGAGAAGCCAATAATCGCCAGCAGGATGGTCCAGCTTTTCAGGGTATCGCGCTTTTCCACGACGATTGCGGAATGCAGCATCGCGGTAGCCACCAGCCAGGGCATGAAGCTGGCATTTTCCACCGGGTCCCAGAACCAGAATCCGCCCCAGCCCAATTCGTAATAGGCCCACCAGGACCCAAGGGCGATCCCGCCGGTCAGAAAGGACCAGGCCAATAATGTCCAGGGTCGCACCCAGCGCGCCCAGGCGGCATCCACCTTGCCCTCAATCAGGGCGGCGCAGGCGAAGGAGAAGACGATAGAGAGCCCGACATAGCCGATATAGAGCATGGGCGGATGAAACGCGAGGCCGGGATCCTGCAACAGTGGGTTCAGGTCCTGACCTTCCAGCGGCGCTGGAAACACCCGTTCGAACGGGTTTGACGTCAGGATCATAAACAGCAGGAAGCCAACTGTGATCGTTGCTTGAATAGACAAGGTGCGCGCTTTCAGGCCCGGCGGCAGGTTCCGCCCGAAAATGGCAACCAACGCCCCGAAAAGTGCCATCACCGCGACCCACAGCAGCAAGGACCCTTCGTGATTACCCCAGACGCCTGAAATCTTGTACAGCATTGGCTTTAGCGAATGGGAGTTCGCCACCACATTCAGTACCGAAAAATCCGATGTGACATAGGCATGCATCAGTGCCAGAAAGGCAAACATCAACAGGGCGAATTGCACCAGTGCGGTTGGCACGGCAACGCCCATCCACTGCATATCTCCCCGTGCGGCACCCAGCATCGGCAGAATGGCCTGAACCAGGGCGACGCCCAGGGCCAGGGTCAGGGCATAATGGCCTAGTTCCGCAATCATGGAGTCGCCTTTTCGTTCGGGTTATGCTTTCGCCTTACAGGGATCTGCCGTGCCGGAGGCCTGAATTTCAGCAACGCTTTCATCGCCCTTCCAGGTCCCGGCGCGCTTCATCGCTTCAACAACTTCCGTCGGCATATAGGTTTCGTCGTGTTTTGCCAGGACTTCCTTGGCGACAAAGGTGCTGTGACCGGTATCCAACTGACCCAGGGCGACCACGCCCTGTCCATCCCGGAACAAACTGGGCAGCAATCCGGCATAGGTTACCAGGACGGCGTTGCTGCCATCGGTGATCCTGAATTCGCGGGTGACGCCGTCTTCGCGGATGTGGCAACTGCCAACCTCGACCAGGCCGCCAATGCGAAATGTCGCCCCTTCCGGCACCTTGCCTTCTGCGACCTCCGATGGGCCAAAAAAGAAGGTTACATTCTCCTGCAAGGCGGACAGGGTCAATGCTGTGGCCGCCGCCAGGAACAGAGTGCCGCACAGAACCAGTGTCAGACGGACTTTCTTTCGGCGGGCGGCGGGGGATCTGCGTTTCACGTCACTCATTGGGTCTCTTTCGATCGTGCCGCTGGCGCTGACTGGCGCGCGCGGCTTGCTTCCAATTGCTCCAATTCCGATCGGCGTTTCTTCCAGGTCAGAATTGATTGTATCAGCAGGATGACCATCCCCCCAAAACATAGGCCATAAGACGCCCAGATGTAGGGGCCGTATCCGCCCATCGCCAGAAAATCACCGAAACTATCAAACATATGACCGCCCCCTAACCCGCCCTTAGACCGGCGCGTAAGGCGCGCAGGCGGACCGTCGCCAGTTCGCCCCGCAGCCTCAGGACGAGCAGAATCAGAAAAAACAGGCTGAATGCCGCCAGCATTAACAGCAGCGGCAACAGCATGGATGGGGGCAGCGCACTGCCCTGTTGCGCGGCGGCGGCGGCGATGTCGGGTTGTTGCAGCCCGGATGTCGCAACCTCTTCCCCACCGGAAAACAGGTCCCCAAACAGGGTCGATTTTTGATGTAATGTGTTGAAGAAATAAACCGAGAATTTGATGATCGGAATATTGACGATTCCAACCACGGCCAGGATGGCTGCTGGTTTGTCACCCCGGGCCGGATCATCAAAGGCATTTGCCAGCGCCAGATATCCCAGGAACAGAAAGAACAGGATCAGCATCGACGTCAGGCGCGCATCCCATACCCAATAGGTGCCCCAGGTCGGTTTGCCCCACAGCGATCCCGTAACCAGACAGATCAGCGCGAAAACACATCCGATCGGGGCGGCCGCGCGCGCGATCAGGTCCCCCAGCGGATGTTTCCAGATCAGGAAACTGGCGCTGCCCAGGGCCATGACAATATAGGCCCCCTGTGCCAGAAAGGCGGTGGGGACGTGGATATACATGATCCGCACAGTGTCAGATTGCTGATAATCGGCGGGAGACGCCCATAGCCCGAAATACAGGCCAGCCCCCATCAACGGGATGCACAGGGCGACCATCCAGGGCAGCATCGCCTCTGCCACGCGCATGAACTGACTGGGATTGGCAAACCGATGCATATCATTCCACCCTGATGGATGCCCGTTTGTGGATGCCCGCCGGGTGATTGCCCGCCTTATGGGTGCCCGTCGGGCTGATTTTGCATTCCTGTATCGGAATGTCTTTATCTCTACACATTCTCGTCGCGACGTGCACCTTGATTTCGTTATTCAATTTAGGAAAGTCCGGGCAAAAACGCCATCCCTTCCGTTATCCCTCGACACCATGTCGCACGGCAGCGGCGGCGGCCAGCGGGGCCAGCGGTATTGCCGCGACTAAAATCGCCGCCAGATATAGAAAATGCGCCCGCGCTTCAAAGCCGGTCAGGACGGAATCGACCGCCGTCACGCCAAAGATCAGGATCGGGATATACAGGGGCAGGACCAGCAGGGCGATCAGCAAACCGGCCCGTCTGGCCCCCAGGGTCAAGGCCGCCCCGACCGCCCCGATCAGGCTCAGGCTGGGCGTTCCCAGGGCCAGGCCAATCAACAATGTGCCATAACCGGCGGGGGGAAAATTCAATAAAATCCCAATCACGGGGGTAATTGCGATCAGCGGCAGACCGGTGGTCAACCAATGCGCCAGGGCCTTTGCCAGCACTGTCAGCACCAGGGGACGGGGCGTCAGGACCATCTGTTCCAGGCTGCCATCCGCCAGGTCCTGTTCAAACAGCCGGTCCAGCGACAGCATGACGGATAACAAAGCCAGAACCCAGATCACACCGGGCGCGATGCGGGCCAGGGTCTCCGGCGCGGGGCCAACCCCGAATGGAAACAGCGAGGCGGCAATGGTGAAAAACCCCAGTACCAGCGCCAGGTCCGCGCTTTGACGCAAGGCCAATCGCAGGTCGCGGATCAGAACGGCATAAAAGCCGGCCAGGAAATCTGTCATACCGGCGCCTCCGATCGAAACGCGGCCGGGGTGAAATCTCCTAGATCCAGGGTTTTTGCACCTGGTAGCTGGAATTCGATATGGGTCGACAGGATAACAACGCCGCCCTGGGCCCGATGATCCATCACCATCTGTTCAACGGTGGCAACGGCATTTGTATCCAGCCCCACGGTGGGTTCATCCAGTAACCACAGATCTGCGGGGCTTAGCAACAGGCGCGTTAAGGACAAGCGGCGGCGCTGGCCTGAGGACAGAACACGGCCCGATAGCGCAGCCAGCTCTGTCAGGTTCAAGGTGGCAAGTGCTGCATCAACCCGGTCCGGCGTGCCCAGCAAGGTCGCCCAGAACCGGGCGTTTTCCTGAACACTCAATGTCGATTTGACGGGATCCAGATGCCCCAGATAGGCGGTGGCGGCGCGGTGGCCTTCCATATCGTCTGAAATAGGGCGACCGTTTGCGGTTATCTGACCATCTAATGGGGATAGCAATCCGGCCAGTAAGCGCAACAGGCTGGACTTTCCACTACCATTTGGACCGGTCAGCAGCAGGGCGTCACCTGCGTCCAGCGAAAAATCCAGGCCTTCGAACACCAGCCTGGGTCCGCGCAAACAGGTCAGAGAGGTCGCTGTCAATCGTGCCATGCCAAAGCAAATCCCAAGTAAGCGGCCTCGTTTGCGCCGACGTATTTGCTAGTCAAACAACCACAAATCTCAAGTAAGCGGCCTCGTTTGCGCCGACGTATTTGCTAGTCAAACAACCACAAACCCCAAGTAAACGGCTATGGTTACGCACATGGGAATGCATGTGACCATAGTGTTGTGGCGACAACACGGGATATCGTCAAGCTGTGGATATTACCGCAAATGCATGGCGTGGATTATTCCAGGACAATCTCAACCCGGCGGTTCTTGGCTTCGCGTACGCCGTCGCCCGTATCAACCAGTGGCTCGGCTTCGCCGCGCGCGAAGGTGACAATCCCGGTCGCCGGCTGCCCCAGTTGCACCAGCATGGCGCGGACCTGATCCGAACGCTTCTGGGACAGGGTCATGTTATAGGCCTTGGGACCGGACGTATCTGCATGCCCGGTCAGTATGATACGGGCAACTTTGCCGTCTTCTGCATATTTTGCCGCCTGGCGCAGGATTGCTTCTGTCGCGGGGGACAGCTCTGCTTTGTCCCAATCGAAATAGACCAGGAAATTGCGGGTGATTTCCGGCTCTTCCACGGCGGGGGGTGGTGGCGGCGGCGGTGGCGGGGCTTCTGCGATAGGAGGCAGCGGCTCTGGTTCTGCGACAGGTTCTGGTGCGATCTCAACAGCTGCTTTTGCGGGCATTGGTTCTGGTTCAGGGTCCGCCGCCGCCATGGATTTCCCGACAGGGAAGCTATAGCGCAGCCCGACGGTGAACATGTGATTGTAAAACTCTGACCGTGTATCGGTGCCATTGACCGTGGTTGCATGAACTTCCGGGATGGCCAGGAAGTTATACTGACCGGTCAAGGCAAGACTGTCGGTCAGGTCAACTGACACACCGGCCAAGGCCTGAAGGGCCAGTGCAGGTTCAGATTTTTCATTCAGGGATGTGGTGCCACCACCTGCCGTGCCAATCGGGCTGACGCCATCAAAATTGACATAGGCAACCCCGGCCCCAACCCCGACATAGGGGGTAAAGCCATCTGCCTCGAAATCGTACAACCCGTTCACGATCAGGGTCCAGGCGTCAACATCCCCATTCCCGGAGGCGCCGGAAATACTGTCGACGGCGCTGCTGCGATAGCCTGCTTCCAGTTCCGCGCGCCAACCTTCTTCATATTTGAACCCGAATGTTGCCAATCCGCCCGGTCCGCCGGAATGTTCGATGTTCTGATCCGCATTCGTGACATCAAGGTCCTGCTCGTGCGGAAGATTGTATCCGGCACCCACACCAATATAGAAACCGTCTTCGCGCGCCTGTGTCGCGCCGATACTCAGGCACAAGGCCCCGATCGTTGCTGCAGAGGTCAGAAGGATGCGTTTCATTGGACCCACCAAAGTTTGTCGTCTGTGGATGAGGCCTGTGTTAAAAATAATACTATGCCCCATACTGTATTCACATACTAACTGTAGTGATTTGCGCTTTATGTCGAGGGTAAAATTAGGTGCAGACGCAATTTGTTGTGGTTAATTTCTCATGTTAGACCTGATTTTTCTTTCCTGACGGATGTTTGACCGGTTTAGAGTGAAAAGCGCCAACGCCTTGCCGGGCGGCGGTTCCCCTGCTATATGCCCGCCCGACGAAACGGGTGCTATCGGGCACCTTTCTGAATAACGAAGAAGGGAAGAACCATGGCCGACGACTTTAAAGTCAAGGACATCTCGCTGGCGGCTTGGGGCCGTAAGGAAATCGAACTCGCTGAAATCGAGATGCCTGGCCTGATGGCCCTGCGCGAAGAATTCGGTAAAGAACAGGTCCTGAAAGGGGCCCGCATCGTCGGGTGCCTGCATATGACCATCCAGACGGCGGTTCTGATCGAAACGCTGACGGCCCTTGGCGCGGAAGTGCGCTGGTCATCCTGCAATATTTTCTCCACCCAGGATCATGCGGCTGCGGCGATTGCCGCCAGTGGCGTACCGGTCTTTGCCTGGAAGGGCATGAGTGAGGAAGAATTCTGGTGGTGCATCGATCAGACCATCGAAGGCCCGGACGGCTGGAAGCCGAACTTGATCCTGGACGATGGCGGTGATCTGACAATCCGCATGCACGAAAAGCGCCCGGAACTGTTGGATGATGTACGGGGCCTGTCAGAAGAAACCACGACAGGTGTCCACCGTCTGTACGAGATGGAAAAGAAAGGCACGCTGCGCGTTCCGGCCATCAATGTGAATGACAGCGTTACCAAATCGAAATTCGACAACAAATATGGCTGTCGTGAAAGCCTGGTGGATGCCATTCGTCGGGCAACCGATGTGATGATGGCGGGCAAGGTTGCTGTTGTCGCTGGGTATGGTGATGTGGGCAAAGGATCTGCCGATAGCCTGCGCAATGCCGGTTGTCGCGTCATGGTGACCGAAGCCGATCCGATCTGTGCCTTGCAGGCGGCGATGGAAGGCTATGAGGTTGTGACCATGGATAAGGCCGCATCACGGGGCGATATTTTCGTCACCGCGACGGGCAATGTCGATGTCATCACCGTTGACCATATGCGCGCCATGAAGGACCGGGCGATTGTCTGCAATATCGGTCACTTTGACAGCGAAATTCAGGTCGAAGCCCTGCGCAATATGAAATGGGACAATATCAAGCCCCAGGTCGATCAGATTGAATTCTCAGACGGCAAGAAGATCATCCTGCTGGCCGAAGGCCGTCTGGTGAATCTGGGCTGTGCGACGGGTCATCCCAGCTTTGTGATGAGTGCGTCATTCTCCAACCAGGTTCTAGCCCAGATCGAATTGTGGCTGCGCAGCGCGCAATACGAAAAGAAAGTCTATGTGCTGCCCAAGCATCTGGACGAGAAGGTTGCGGCCCTGCATTTGGCCAAGGTCGGCGCGGAATTGACGGTGCTGTCAAAGGAACAGGCCGATTATATCGGTGTTGATGTGGCGGGCCCGCACAAGCCGGAAGCCTATCGTTATTAACACCGCATCACGCGGTCGCGTGAGCGGAAACAAATGCATCACGCGGTCGCGTGAGCGGAAATAAAAGCATCACGCGGTCGCGTGAGCGCTTAATTTAATAAGGGCGGCTGCCTTCGGGCATGCCGCCCTTGTTGTTTCAACGATTGCGGCTCTTTTCGTTCCGGGCAAAATTAGCATACAGTTTCCATCGGTTTCCGGCAGTCTTGCCATTGCAGGCCGTTCAAAGGGGGATTGTGCATGATATGGCAAATCGCGACGGTCGCGGGGGGCGTGTTGACAGTGGCGGTGTTGGCTTTGTTAGCCCGCAACCTGCGTCACAGTCAGGCCCTTAGGGAAGAAAAAGCGACACTGCGCGACCATCTGAATGCATCCCCTTTTGCGTGCCTTATTCTTCAATCAGAGGGATGGTGGCTGAACCAGAAAGCCCAGGAACTCTTAAATCACCCAGACCAAAGCCCTATCGATACGCCGACCCTGTTGGCGTGCATCAATGCCGCACAGCAACAGGCCTTATCCGACTGTCTGGACGCCCTGCGTTACGACCAGAAGCCCTTTTCGCAAAGCTTGGAAACGTCGGGTTTGCAGCGCGCTGTTTATGTAACCGGGATGTGGTCGAATTCCTGTGCGGTTCTGTGGATGCAGGATGAGGGGGCGACGCTGATGTTGACGGAGCGCATGGCTGAAATGGAACACCAAGCGCTGTTTCTGGAAAAACTGCTGGATGCCGTCCCGATGCCAATCTGGTGGCGCGATCCTCAGTCGCTGGATCTGTCCGGGTCGAACAATGCCTATAATACCTTGTTGGGGGTTGGTGATGACCCCAGCCGGGCGCGGGACCTGGCGCGCCTGGCCCAGCGCACAGGCATGGCACAAACGGAAAGCCGTCATCTGGTGCTGGATGGCAGTCGGGTTGCCATTGATGTAACGGAAGCTCCGGTCCAGGGATTTCCAGGTGCGGTGGTTGGGATCGGTCGGGATATGACGGCCCTGGAAAACCTGCAAATGTCCCTGGCCGAGCATATCTCTGTGCAGGATCAGGTGTTGGAGCGATTGACCTCCGCAATTGCGATTTACGGGCCGGATCGCCGCCTGAAATTCTACAATACGGCCTATGCTGAAATGTGGACTCTGACGCCGGAATTTCTGGACAATCAGCCCAGTGTCGGCACGGTGCTGGAAACGCTCAGACAGCGTGGGATTATTCCAGAAACATCAGACTTTCCGGCCTATAAGAAATCACGGGAGGCATTGTTCACCCATTTGATCGATGCGCGCGAAGACATGATCCATCTGCTCAACGGGCGGACGGTGCATGCCATCATTTCCCCGCATCCATTGGGGGGGCTGATCTATCAGTATCAGGATGTGACCGACCAATTGGCCCTGGAAACATCCCATAATGAATTGATCGCGGTCCAGCGGTCGACCCTTAATTCTCTGTTCGAGGGGGTTTGTGTCTTTGGGCGCGATGGCCGCCTGAAGCTGTTCAACAGTGTGTTTGCCAATATGTTTGATCTGGATATCGACTGGTTGGCCCAAAGCCCGCATATCTCTGCTGCGGCGGAAAAGGCCAAGGGGAAGTTGCTGATTGAAGGCGATTGGGACGGCCTGAAGCAAAGAATCATAACCCGGATTTCAGAGCCCAAGGCACGCCAGGGCCGCATGCTTTTAAGCGATATGCGGGTGCTGGATTATGCCTATGTTCCGCTGCCCGATGGGCAATGTCTTCTGTTATATCTGGATGTGACCGATACGACCCGCGTTGCCGAGGCACTGCGCGAGCGCAATCGTGCCCTTGAAAATGCAGATCTGCTGAAAAGCCAATTCATTGCCAATATGTCCTATGAACTGCGCACGCCTCTGAACGCGATTATGGGATTTGCAGAGCTGTTGAAGATGGAAATGTTTGGCCCCTTGTCGGATCGGCAAAGCCTGTATGTTGATGATATCCTCTCAGCCTCAACCGATCTTTCCGAGCTGATTGGGGAAATTCTGGATCTTGCAGCGGTTCAGGCCGGTTTCATGGAATTGGACCTGCAAAAGGTCGATATTGCCGTCGTAATGCAGGATATTGTTCAGGTGCGGATAGGCAGCAATCCTGCGGATCAGAAAGCTGTTGTTTTTGACGCGATCCACCCGGCACCGATCCTGGCGGATATCCGGCGCATCAATCAGGCGCTGAATTGTTTCATGGATGATGCGCTTTACGTGCTGGATCGGCGCGACACCCTGTCCGTTGCCGTTGCGCATATGGAGGATCAGCAGATCTGTCTGACCATGACTGTTCCGATCCGGAATTTTGACGAACCATCCTGGGCTAAGTCCATTTGCGGCCTGACAGAAAAGGGAATGTTAGAACCTTCGCTGGCGACGGGTGCTGACATCGGGATCAGCCTTGCGCGGTCGCTGATTGCGGCACAGGGCGGGTCCCTGTCAATGACAGACGATAGCCAGACACTGATCTGTACATTCCCCGCCTGCCCAGCGGATGTTTAGCGAACCGCGCACCACACTATAGGGTTAGTTACCCGGAACCCCCTGTGTCGTGGAATATTCGAAATGCAGCGGTTCATCGGGATAGACGATGCCATGGATCTTGTGCGCCGCCGCCGCCGCATCGGCGAATCCTTGGAGGATCAGCTTCAGCTTACCGGGATACAAGGCAACATCACCAATGGCAAACAGGCCCGGAATGGCGGTTTCACAACTGGTACGGTCCACCAGGATCGTGTTCTTTTCCACCGCAAAGCCCCAGTCGGCAATCGGTCCCAGCTTCGCCGCCAGACCGAAAAAGGGCAGCAGAATATCCGCGTCCAATGTGCGTTCGCCGCCATCGAAATCTTTCACCGTGACGCCTGAAAGGATCCCGTTCTCCCCAACCAGACCGCTGAGCTGATAGGGTGTGACCAGTTCCAGTTTGCCTTGGTCGACCCAGGCCTGCATGCGGTCGACCATATCAGGTGCGGCGCGGAATTTGTCGCGACGATGGACGACATAAACCTTCTGCGCGACCTCTGGCAGGGAGACCGCCCAGTCGACAGCAGAATCGCCCCCGCCTGCAATGACGATGCGCTTGTCGCGGAAATCTTCCCGTCGCTTGACCATATAGAAGACGGATTTGCCTTCGTAATCTGCCAGATGATCCAATGGAGGGCGGTTTGGACCAAAGGCCCCGCCCCCGGCGGCGATGATAACCGCCTTGCAGCGGAATTGCGTACCCTTGGATGTCGTCAGGTCAAAACCGCCATCGGGTCGCACGACCAGTTCGGTGACCTGTTGGTTGACGTGATAGACCGGCTTGAACGGGGCTGCCTGTGCCTCCAGTTTCTCAATCAGCACCGCGCCTTCAATCCGGGGATGGGCGGGGATGTCGAAGATCGGCTTTTCAGGATAAAGCGCAGTGCATTGCCCCCCGACTTCTTCCAAAGAATCAACGACATGGGCGCGAATTTTCAGCATGCCCAATTCGAAAATGGCAAATAATCCAACAGGTCCGGCACCAACAATGACCACGTCGGTTTCAATCGGCGGGTTTTTCGGTGTCGTCTGATCGGTCATATCTGAATTCCTAGCAATGATATCTGGGCAGGGGTGTCTTGGGTTCGTCGCATTCGGGTGATAAGAAAGGTGCCAGACCCAACCCGTCAAGTGTTCTGACGTCGAAATGTGCCGGAAAATCACACTCGCCTTTGCGGAGAATCTCCTCTAACGCTATGGTTTCATATTGGAATTGGGATTTATGACAGGCGATCGCCCTCAACAGATTGACGCGTTTCTGGCAACTGCGGGCTGGTCCGGTGCGGCCCATGATACATTGGCCGATGATGCCTCTTTTCGGCGGTATGAACGTGTCCGGCTTTCCGACAGGCAGGCGGTGCTGATGGACGCCCCGCCCGATAAGGAAGACACGCGACCCTTTGTGACGGTGGCGCAGATCCTGCGTGATTTGGGGCTCAGCGCCCCGGAAATCCTGGCACAAGATGCGGATCAAGGCTTTTTGCTGTTGGAAGATTTGGGGGATGATACCTATACCCGCGTGCTGGCGCGGGGTGGGGACGAAGCGGCGCTGTATGCCCTGGCGCTGGAAACCCTGATCCATTTGCACCAGACATTTCCGGTGCGCGATCAGGTGCCCCCCTACACGATTGATAAAATGATGTCGGAAGCGACGCTTCTGATCGATTACTTCTGGCCGGCGGTGAAGGGACATCCCTGTCCGGAATCCGAACGGGTCCTGTTTCAGGGATTGTGGCGCAATGCCTTGGCCCATGCTTTCGCCGTGCCGTCCAGTCTGGTCCTGCGGGATTATCACGTCGATAATCTGGTCCATCTGCCGGATCGTGACGGGGTTGCCGCATGCGGTCTTCTGGATTTCCAGGACGCGGTCATTGGGCCGATCAGTTATGATCTGGTCTCCCTGCTTGAAGATGCCAGACGGGATGTACCGCTGGACATGGCGAAAGCGCTGATGCGGCGCTATTTTCAGGCCTTCCCGGCCTTGCCCCCGGAGGCCTTGGCGCTGTCCTATGCCGTGATGGGGGCGCAACGGGCGACCAAGATCGTCGGGATTTTCACGCGGCTGGATCGACGGGATGGCAAGCCCGGCTATCTGCGCCATATACCGCGTACCTGGCGTTGGCTGGATGGGGGGCTATCCCATCCGATGCTGCGGGATTTGAAATCCTGGTATGATCTGCATTTCCCGCCGGACCTGCGCATCGCGCCAGACAGCCAGCCAAGGACCCTGAAATGACCCCGCCAGTGTCCCCCGCAATCACGACCGCAATGATATTGGCCGCTGGGTTTGGGAAGCGCATGCGTCCCCTGACAGAAACCCGGCCAAAGCCCCTGGTTGAGCTGTGCGGGTCGCCTCTGATCGATTGGACGATGGCGCGGTTGCGGGCGGGCGGCCTGACGCGGTTTGTGGTGAACAGCCACTATCTGGGCGATCAGATCGCGGCCCATTTCAAGGATCAGCCCGACGTCACGCTGTCCCCGGAAGAGGTCATTCTGGAAACAGGCGGCGGCGTGAAAAAGGCGCTTTCAGCCTTGGGGTCTGCCCCTTTTATCACGGCGAATGCTGATATCGTCTGGCTGGATGGCCCGACCCCTGCTGTTGCACGCATGGCTAAAGCTTTTGATCCAGACATAATGGATGTGCTGTTGCTGCTGCATCCGGTGACAACGGCGGCGGGGGATTACACGGGCGTTGGTGATTATACGCTGGATCAGATGGGGGTGGCGGCACGCCGTGTTGAACAGGCCGTTGTGCCCTATCTTTATGCCGGAGTGTCGGTGATGACGCCTGGTATGTTCGAAGGCGCACCTGAAGGATCGTTTTCCTTGAACTGGGTTTTCGACAGGGCGGAACAGGCAGGCCGATTATATGGGCTGGTTCATGATGGGGAATGGTATCATATCGGCACGCCACAGGCCTTGCAGGAGACCCAATGGGTAATCGCGCGCGGGCACACCAAATCCAACACCAGATGATGCTTGTTGCGGTCCTGCGAGTCCCGGTAGTCTTTTACCTGTGAAACACCAATCGCTGTACACAATCGCGCCCGATCGGGCTTTCGTGGACGCCTTGGCGCTGGGTCTTCTGGCCCAGGCAGGCGACGATCCCCTGGCTTTGTCTGATATGCTGGTTCTGCTGCCGACGCGCCGGGCCTGTCGGTCGCTGCGCGAAGCGTTCCTGCGTCAGGCGGATGGCAAGGCGATGCTGTTGCCCCGGATGCAGCCCGTTGGCGACGTGGATGAGGAAGAACTGGTCCTGACCGCCCCTGGTTCCGCCGCTGGTGCCCTGGCGGAACTGACCGATCTGCCCCCGGCGATATCTGAAACAGAGCGCCTGTTACTGTTGACTGGTCTGGTAAAGGCACAGCGCAACCAGCAGGCCAAATCGGACCCGGCGCTGGACCCGATCGGCCCGGATCAGGCGCTGCTTCTGGCCCGCGAATTGGGGCGGCTGTTGGATCAGGTTCAGACGGAGGGGTTAAGCCTGGATCGGCTGGATGGGCTGGTGCCCGAACTATATGCCGACCATTGGGGTGTGACGCTGGATTTCCTGAACATCATCCGCACGGCATGGCCCGCGCATCTGGCGGAAAGCGGCCTGATGGATCCGGCAGAGCGTCGCAATCGCCTGCTGTTGTCCCAGGCGGAATTGTGGCGCGAATCCCCGCCGACCCATCCAGTCATTGCCGCAGGATCGACAGGGTCCATTCCCGCTACAGCGCATCTGATTGCAACGGTTGCCAATTTGCCCCAGGGCATGGTCGTTCTGCCCGGTTTGGATCGGGTTCTTGCCCAAGAGGATTGGGGCGCAGTCGTCGAAGATGCGACCCATCCCCAGCATGGTATGGCCGTGCTGTTACAGAAGCTGGAGGTAACCCGTGCGGATGTGCTGGATTGGCCCGATGCGGGCACCGGTCCGGATCGGACGGCCCGGGTGCGGTTGATCGCGGAGGCTTTGCGCCCGGCGTCAACGACGGAGCGCTGGCGTGGCTTGGCGGAGTCCGGCGGGTTGGATGAATCGGCCTTCGCGGATGTGCAATGGCTGGCTGCCCCATCGCAATCGGCAGAGGCGGAAATGGCCGCGCAATGCCTGCGGGAGGTTTTGGAAACCCCCGGCAAGACCGCAGCCCTGGTGACACCGGATCGCATTCTGGCCCGTCGGGTGGCGGCGCAATTGGATCGCTGGGGGATTCAGATTGATGATTCCGCTGGCCGCCCGCTGGCTCAGACGGAGGCGGGTCGGTTTTTCGTCCTGACGGCAGAGGCGGTTCAGAAGCGATTGGCCCCGGTCGCCCTGTTGGCCCTGTTAAAGCATCCGATGGCGGCATTGGGCGGGCGGCCCGGGGATTTGCGCAAGGCGGTGCGGCATCTGGAAGTCACTGGATTGCGCGGGCCAAAGCCTGCAGGTGGGCCACAGGGCCTGCGTCGGGCCCTGGCGGCACGACGCCAGGAAACCCGCAAGCCGCCCAGTGAGGAGTCCATTCAAGCGGCGCTGGGAACCGTGGATGCGATTGAAGCCGCCCTGCAGCCCCTGCTGGCCCTGATGGCGGGGGGTGACATCGGTTTTGATGATCTGCTGACCGCCCATATCCAGGCCGCAGAGGCGCTGGCTGCGACACAGGATAGCCCCGGTGCTGATGCCCTGTGGCGCGGTGAAGATGGGGAGATGCTGGCTGATTTCATCGCCGACCTGATGCCCGCCGCCCCCCTGTTGGGTGCGGTTGGTCCAGGGGATTATGTCGCCCTGATCGATGCGCTGATGGCAGGCAAAACGGTGCGCCCACGCTATGGCGCGCATCCCAGACTGGCCATTCTGGGACCGCTGGAAGCCCGTTTGCAGCACGCTGATCGCCTGATCCTGGCAGGATTGAACGAAGGGGTATGGCCGCCGGAACCGGGGGATGATCCCTGGATGTCGCGTGCGATGCGCAGTGCCTTTGGCCTGCCCCCGCATGAACGGCGCATTGGTCTGTCGGCGCATGACTTCGCCCAGGCCTTCGCTGCGCCAGAGGTTGTTCTGCTGCGGTCAGAAAAGACCGGGGGGCAACAGACGGTGCCTGCCCGCTGGTTGGAGCGTTTGGCAACGGTGACGGAGCGGCTGGGTCTGGATCCTATCCTGCCCAAGAATAACACGGACAGCCAGCAGCGTATGGACTGGCAACGTCATCTGGACAGCCGGGATCGCCTGCCGATGTTGCAGCCGCCCGCACCACGTCCCCCCGTTGACAAGCGCCCCCGCAGGCTGTCGGCGACGCGCATTGAAACGCTGATGCGCGACCCGTATTCGATCTTTGCCAGTCGCATCTTGAAATTGGATGTGCTGGACCCGTTGGAAAGTGATCTGGGCGCGGCGGATAAGGGAAACATGATCCATTTGGCGCTGGACCGGTTCACCCGCGATTATCCTGATCATTTGCCCCCTGATGCCGTCGCCCGGCTAATAGAGATTGGACGAGACGTCTTTGGGCAGGAGGCATTGGCACGCCCCACTGTGCGGGCCTTCTGGTGGCCACGGTTTGAGCGGATCGCGGTATGGTTCCTGGCTCAGGAAGCAGCAAGACGCCCGAGACTGGCGCAAAGCTATACAGAGATCAGCGGGAAGATTGAAATCGCAGCCCCTGCTGGCCCGTTCCTGCTGACAGCCGAAGCGGATCGCATCGACCGGTATCGCGATGGCGGTTATGCCATTCTGGATTACAAGACCGGCACCATGCCCAACAAAAAGGCCGTAGGGGCCCTGACAGCCCCGCAATTGCCCTTGGAGGCTGCAATATTGAAGAACAGGGGGTTTCTGGACATTCCGCCAGGTCCCATTGTTGAATTGGCCTATTGGAAGCTAAGTGGGGGCGAACCGGCGGGATCGATTCAGATCAATGATGCGGCTGATCCTGATGAATTGGCCCAATTGGTGCGCGACAAGCTGACCGCGCTGATCGCGGCCTATGATGATCCAGACACGGCCTATCCGTCTGTGCCGCGCCCGGGGGAGGCCCCGCGCTTTAACGATTATGCGCATCTGGCCCGTATTAAGGAATGGTCGCTGGGTGGCGATGCGGACGGGGGTGAGTCATGACAGACCCAAGGCCCGATCCCAATCTGACCCAACGCCGTGCGGCGGATCCGAAATCCAGCGTCTGGGTTGCGGCCAGCGCTGGCAGTGGCAAGACAAAGGTTCTGACCGACCGGGTTCTGGCCCTGTTGGTCGATGGGGCCAAGCCGGATGGATTGTTGTGTGTCACCTTCACAAAGGCCGCCGCCGCAGAAATGGCGAACCGCATTCACCGTGAATTGTCAAAATGGACTCGCATGGATGAAGGGGCGTTGAGCACCGCAATCCGCAATCTGGATGGTGGCACAGTGACACCGCAGAAACTGGCGCGGGCCCGACGCCTGTTTGCCCAGGTGTTGGATCTTCCAGGCGGATTGCGCATCCGCACCATTCACAGTTTCTGCCAGTCGGTTCTGGGCCGCTTCCCGCTGGAGGCCCGCGTCGCACCGAATTTTGAGGCGATGGATGAGCGCCAGGCGGCGGAAGCGATGGAACTGGCGCGCGATACCGTGTTGGGCGCTGCAGAGGGTAATGCGACCTTGAATGCCGCGTTGACGGCGGTGACGGCGCGGGCGGCAGAAGGCACATTCTCCGATCTGATGGCGGGGCTGTCCAGACATCGCGCCTGGCTGGCGCCGGATGCCCTGCGGCGCGTTGGCGGGTTGGATGGGGCAATTGCGGCCCTGCATCAGGCCTTGGGCGCAGAACCGGGTCTGGATGAAGATCAGGTGATCGCGGACGCCTGTGCACCGGGCGTGGCAGACGAAGCGGCATTGCGACTGGCCGCGACGGCTCTGCTGGATTTTGGCACCGGTCCAAATCAGGAAAAAGGGCGCATTATCGCAGCCTGGCTGGCCGGGGGTCGCGAAACGCGGATTGCAACATTTGATCGCTATATCGGTGCCTATCTGACCAGAAAGTACGAGCCCTTAAAGACCTTATGTGTGAAGGCCGTGGCCGAAAACAGCCCGGCCACGCCTGATGTGCTGATGGCCGAACAGGACCGGCTGCTGGCGGTCGATCAACGCCTGCGCCGCCAGGCCACGGCGCGCGCCAGCGAGGGTCTGTTGCGGTTGGGTGAAGCGGTGCTGCGGGCCTATGAGGCCAACAAACGGGCGACGGCGCGGCTGGATTATGATGATCTTATTCATCTGACGGGGCGTCTGCTGACCAAGGAAACGGTGCCCTGGGTGCTGTTCAAACTGGATGGCGGCCTGACCCATATGTTGATTGATGAGGCACAGGATACCAGCGCCGATCAGCGCGCGATCATTGACGCGCTGGTCACGGAATTTTTTTCCGGCCAGGGGCGTGCGGAACAGGCCCGCACCCTGTTCGTCGTTGGGGATGCGAAACAATCCATATACAGCTTTCAGGGGGCTGATCCCGAAGGCTATCGCCAGTGGCGCGACAGTCTGACAAACAGCGCCCAGGCAGGTGGGCAGGACATTCGCCGGGTGCCGATGGATATCTCTTTCCGCTCCGTCCAGGCCGTTCTGGACGTTGTAGATTCAACCTTTGCCGAAATGCCCGCCCGTGATGGTGTCGTGGAACCAGATGAACCGGCGTTGAAGCACCATGCCTTTCGTGCCGGTTTGCAGGGTCGGGTCGAGGTCTGGCCCCCCACGGTCCCACCCGAAGCGCAAGAGGATGATCTGTTCACCATTCCCAGCCTGGAAGGCGGCAGTTCCGCAGATGCCACCCAGACCCTGGCGGAAGGTTTGGCAGAAACCATCAGTGGCTGGATTCGGAACAAGGAAATCCTGCCTGCAAAGGGGCGACCGATCCGCGCCGGGGACATCCTGTTCCTGGTCCAGCGCCGAACGGTTCTGATCGATGCGCTGGTGCGGGAATTGAAACGCCGCAGCATTCCGGTCGCCGGGGTGGATCGGATTACCCTGACGGAACAGATCGCGGTGATGGACCTGCTGGCGCTGGCCCGCGCCTTGCTGTTGCCCCAGGATGACCTGACCTTCGCCTGTTTGCTGAAATCGCCCTTTGTCGGGATGGATGATGACGACCTGTTTCACCTGGCCACGGATCGCGGCGCGCAAAGCCTGTGGCAACGGCTTTCGGCACTGAAAGCCCAAAATCCACGCTTTGCAGCCGCCGCGCGCTGGTTTGACGGATTACTGGATGCCACCGACCGGCTGGCCCCCTATGAATTGTTTCAGCGCGCCCTGATTTCCCCCTGCCCCGGCCCTGGAAAAATGGCGACGGACAGTCAATCCTTTACCGGGCGTCAGGCCCTGGTCGCGCGATTGGGGACGGAGGTTGAAGACCCGCTGGAAGAATTCCTGACCCTGACCCTGGACCATGACCGCACCAATACGCCATCTCTTGAGGGGTTTCTGGCCTGGTTTGCCCGGGGCAATACGGATTTGAAGCGGGATCTGGAGACGGAGGCCCGTGACGAGGTTCGCATTATGACGGTGCATGGCGCAAAGGGGCTACAGGCCCCCATCGTGATCCTGCCCGACGCCATGACGAAAAGCGGGGCACGGGGCACGCCCCTGCGCTGGCTGTCCCATGACAGTGGGGTGAATCTGCCGATCTGGACACCCTCTTCACGCTATGAGGAACCGGTGGCAGCGTCCCTGAAGGAGGCAGAAAAGGCCGCGACGGAACGCGAATACCGCCGACTTCTATATGTCGCCATGACCCGGGCGGAGGATCGGTTGATCGTGACCGGGCGTTTGCCCCGAACCACCCCGCCAGAGGGGAACTGGCATGCGCTGGTGAAAAGCGGGTTGGAGCGCCTGGACGGCACGGTGGAAGTTCCCTTCCTGCCATCGGGTGCGGATGCTGATGGCACTGCGATTGGGGGCTGGACCGGTGATATCCAATTGTATGAAACCGGCAATCCCGGCACAGAGACTGACAAGAAACCAGATCGTCTGGATCTGATGGACAAAACTGTGCCCCGCTGGCTGACGGCCGCGCCACCGGAAGAACCGGCCCCACCGCGCCCGCTGACGCCCAGTCGACCTGGACTCCTTGATCCGGCTGTACGCTCCCCCTTGCGGGATGATGATCCCTTGCGCTTCAAGCGGGGAAAGCTGATTCACCGTCTTTTGCAGACCCTGCCCGATCTGCCGGTAGTGGATCGCGAACAGGCGGCAATGCGGTATCTGGCCCTGCCGGCCCATGGTTTGACAGAAGAAGAACAATCCGCCCTGTGGCGGGAAACCGATGGTGTTTTGCGCCATGCCGCCTTCGCGCCCTTATTCGGGCCAGACAGTCGCGCGGAGGTGCCTTTGGCGGGGCTTGTGTTACAGTCTGGCGAATCACTGGGCCCGTTTGCGGTTTCTGGACAGGTGGATCGACTGTTGATCGCCAGGAACGAGATCCTTGTCGTGGACTATAAAACGCTGCGGCCCGCCCCGACGGAGGCCAGTGCGGTACCTCGTGCCTACCTGGCACAAATGGCGGGATATCGGGCTATTTTACGGCAAATCTATCCAGACCGTGCGGTGCAATGCGCGCTGGTTTTCACGGAAACACCGCGTCTGGTCGCATTGCCCGACGCGGTTCTTGATCGCGTCGCTTGATTCCAACCCGGCCCCTGCTTAGATTCACCCTGAGCATAAATGAGATGCACAAAGTTAACCCGTAACTGTCCGTCCCGCCGACGCTCCCATTCTGGGAAAAGTCCGCGACGGGAATAAGGAGACGCAGTATGAGCACGGTCAAAGTTTCTGACGACGAATTTGAAAGCAAGGTGTTGCAGGCGGACGGCCCGGTCCTGGTGGACTATTGGGCGGAATGGTGCGGGCCGTGCAAATCCATTGCCCCGGCGCTGGATGAAATTTCCGCTGATATGAATGGCAAGCTGACGATTGCAAAGCTGAATATCGATGAAAACCCCCAAACGCCGACGAAATATGGCGTGCGCGGGATTCCGACCCTGATGTTGTTCAAGGATGGTCAGGTGATTGGCACGAAAGTCGGCGCCGCCCCGAAAAGCGCCCTGCAGGACTGGTTGAATCAGCACGTCTAAGACTGGGGAAAGTCCCATAAAAAAACCCCCGCGGCTGACTGGTCGCGGGGGTTTTTGTTTGGCCGTTGTCGGTCTGGCATAGAGCATCTTGTGTGAGCGCATGCGAACGCATGATGCTCAGTGATGGCCGCCCAGCGGGACACCGTCTTTCAGCACAAATTTTTTGTCGCAATAGCCGCATTCGACATAGCGTTCCTGGCCGATCTGCATATAGACCTTGGGGTGGCCCAGGGCACCGCCGCCGCCGTCGCAACTGACGCGGCTGGTTTCGACGATTTCGGTTTCAGGTTCATTGATCGAAGGCGCTGGCATGGTGCGATGCATCCTCTATCCTAAGAGCACGAGTAAGAGGCCGGGAGACCCCAAACCAAAAGTCCATTTGCGTCAGGCCGGTAATGTCGGTGCTTGCCCCAATCGGCCTGTAGGCCTATCTAAGGGCGCAGGCCGACCATCCCGCCCGTTGTTTCGTTATGACCCAGCCACGCCCCCCCGTGCAAGTGTAAATGGGGCGAATGTGTAAATGGGGTGCAACAGCACAGGGCGGGCCGACCCGGTCCAGACTGAAGCTGAAAGGGATATCCATGCCGCTAGACACCCATATGCATGTCGATGCCGCCACATCGACCGACCCCGACCTGGCGATTGATGCCAAGGGTCTGACGAAGGTCTATCGCGGACAGGGCAAGTCACAGGACAAATTGGCGCTGGATCATATCGATCTGCAAATCCCGCGCGGCAGCCTGTTTGGGTTGCTGGGGCCAAATGGGGCCGGTAAATCGACCTTTATCAATATACTGGCTGGCCTGGTGACGAAAACGTCCGGCAGCGCCCGGATCTGGGGCTATGATGTGACAGATAATCCGCGCATGGCCAAGGCGTCCATTGGTGTCGTGCCGCAGGAATTGAATATCGACCCCTTCTTCACACCAGAAGAAATGCTGGATGTGCAGGCGGGGCTGTATGGCGTTCCAAAGGGGGAACGACGGACCAAGGAAATCCTGGATATGATTGGGCTGGCAGATAAGCGTGATGCTTATGCGCGCACCCTGTCGGGCGGCATGCGCCGTCGTCTTCTGATCGGCAAGGCGCTGGTTCATAATCCGCCGGTTCTGGTGTTGGATGAGCCGACCGCCGGGGTCGATATCGAATTGCGCCGCCAGCTTTGGGAAAATGTCGTCGCCTTGAACAAGCGCGGCACGACCGTGGTCCTGACCACCCATTATCTGGAAGAGGCGGAAGAACTGTGCGATCATATCGGTATCATCAATCAGGGCAAATTGGTTGCCAATGATGACACCCGCAGTCTGCTGGGACGGCTGGATGCCAAGACCGTGCGCGTCACGGTCCGCGAAACCCTGGCCATCGTGCCGGAAAAACTGGCGCAGATGGGGGCAACGATCCACCCACAGGACGGGACCAGTGACGGACCAACCGTCATGACGGTCGCCTATCGCCCGTCCGCCATGACGGCGGGACAGATCATTTCTGCTGTGACTGAGGCCAATTTGCATATTCTGGACCTGTCGACCGAAGAGACTGACCTGGAAGATATCTTCCTGCAACTGACCAAACACGACTGACACCGGGGCGGCAGATGATCCTGCGCGGCCTCTGCTTTATCCTGTTGGCGATCCTGGTCTCAGCCTGCGCGCCACGCGTTGAGGGGTTGGGGCCCCTGATTGAAACCCCCAGACTGGCAAATGATGCCTTCATTATGGCCGATGGGTATCGCCTGCCGGTGCTGGAAACCCTGCCACAGGATGGACCGGTTCAGGCGGTTCTGGTCGCGCTGCATGGCTTCAACGATTATTCTCATGCCTTTGCCAAGGCCGCCCCGATCTGGGCCAAGGCCGGGATTGCCGTTTATGCCTATGACCAACGGGGCTTTGGTGCGACCGAAGGACGCGGCCTGTGGCATGGAACAGACGCGATGGTCAGCGACCTTGCCAGCGCAACACAAATCCTGCGGGCACGATATCCCAAAGTTCCCATTGCGGTGCTGGGGGAAAGCATGGGGGGCGCGGTGGCACTGACCGCGATTACCTCCGACAGCCTGCCCCATCCCGATGTGGACCGCACGATCCTGTCCGCCCCGGCAGTATGGGGCCGTGCCGTTATGCCCTGGTGGCAGCGTTGGCCGCTATGGGCGATGTCCTATACCCTGCCCTGGCTGGAGGTCGCGCCCCAAATTCGCCGGACCCCGTCGGACAATATTCCCATGCTGCGGGCGCTGGCGCGGGACCCGATGATGATCCGGCGCACCAGAATCGATGCGATCCACGGTCTGGTGGACCTGATGGACAGCGCTTATGCCGGGATTCCCCAATTGGGGGATAATGTCCTGCTGTTGTATGGATTGAATGAGGATATCCTGCCCGATACGGCCTGGCAGGGGGCGGTTTCCCGCCTGACACCGGGGGCAGGGTGGCGATTGGCATTGTATGATACGGGCTATCATATGTTGATCCGGGATTTGAATGCGGATCTGGTGATCAGGGATATCACCAGCTTTGTTCTGAATCCCGACTCCCGCCTGCCATCCGGGCGGGAACGTGACGGACTGGACTTGCCCCGGTCGGTGAATTGACAGATTGTGCGCCGGTTAAAATCGGAGGATTGCATGCGGTATTCAGACAATGCGAAACGGTTTGGTGGCATGGGCGACGATGCCTGGGAAATCCATCGGCGTGCCTGGGTCAAGGAAGCGGCGGGGGAACCTGTGATCGTCCTGTCAGCGGGCGAAGAACGCTCTGCCACAACGCCGCCTGCCATTGTCGCCGCTGCGAAACAGGCCCTGGATGCGGGGCGGCATCACTATTCACCCCTGACCGGGTCGGATGCCCTAAAGGCCGCCGTGGCGGCACGTCATCTTGCGCTGACGGGTCAAAGGGTCACGCCTGACAGTTGCTGTATCCTGGCGGGTGCCCAGAATGCCCTGTATTCCGTGCTGGTCTGTCTGGCTGGCGTGGGGGATGAGGTCATTGTCCCCGAACCCTATTATGCCACCTATCCTGGCGTCTGTCGTGCCGGGGGGGCAACCATGGTCACCGTACCCTGTGATCCAGAAGCAGATTTTGTTGTAGATCCTGAGAGAATTGCCGCGGCGATCACGCCCAATAGCCGCGTCATTCTGTTGAACAGCCCGAATAATCCGACCGGCGCGATTTATCCCAAAGCGGTGCTGGAAGCGATTGCGGATCTGGCCAAGAAGCATGACCTGTGGGTGGTTTCGGACGAGGTGTATGCGGATTTCGTTTATGATGCGACCCATGTGGCGATTGGCGCGCTGCCCGGCATGGCGGATCGCACCGTGACCCTGGGGTCGATGTCCAAGGCCTATCGGATGAGCGGCTGGCGCGTTGGTTGGATGGTCGCCAATCCAACCCTGGCCGGGATCATTACGGATATGGCCAGTTGCACGCTGTATGGCATTCCCCCCTTCATTCAGGATGCCGCACTGGCCGCCTTGATCGATGAAACCGGAGAGATTGAATCAGATCGGGCCAGCATGTTGGCCGATTACCGTGCCCGTCGCGATCTGGTCTGTGAGCATCTGGCCAATATTCCGGGCCTGACGCTGCGCTATCCGGCGGCGGGGATGTTTGTCATGGTCGATGTTCGGGGAACCGGTCTGGATGATTTCACCTATGCCGCCCGTTTGCTGGATGAAGAGAATGTCGGGGTGATGACCGGAACAGCCTTCGGGCCCAGCGCAATCGGGCATATCCGTCTGGGCCTTGTGGCTAGTCAGGAGAAACTGGCGGAGGCCTGTATGCGCATTCGGCGATTCACCCTGTCCCTGGCGGCATAAGCCTTAATTCAAGGGCTGGATCGGCTGGCCCTGCATGGCCTGCATCATAAAGGCCCGCCACATCTGGGCGGGATACAGGCCGCCATAGACGCCATCGCTGGCCCTGCCATTGTCGTTGCCCATCCAGATGACCGCAGCCAATTGCGGCACATAGCCGGCAAACCAGGCATCCTTATAGTCCTGCGTCGTGCCCGTCTTGCCAGCGGCGGGGCGGTCCGGCAGGGCGGCGGCCTTGCTGGTGCCCCAGGCGACGGAGGCGCTGAAGACATCATCGGCCATCGCGACGATCTGGGGGGAGAGGATGCGCGCGCCCTGAGACGTGCCCCGTTCATAAATTACGGACCCATCGGCGGCATCGCGGATACGCCGGACGACATAGGGCGTGGCGGCATATCCCCGACCTGCCAGGGTCGCATAGGCTCCGGCGATCTCCATCGGGCTGACTTCATACACGCCCAAGGCCAGAGAAGGGTCGGGGGACAGCGGCGCAGTAATGCCAAGCCGCCGTGCCATATCAACAACTTTGCCCCGCCCGACGGTTTCCATCGCAGCCACCGCCACTGTATTAATCGACCGTGCGACCCCTTCCCGCAGGCTAACCACCCCCCGATGCCCGACCCCGGCATTGCGCGGGGTCCAGCCTTCAATCGGCGCGATACGGTCATCAATGGGACTGTCCGGGGTAAGACCCCCTTCAAAAGCAGCCAGATAGACGAACAGCTTAAAGACGGACCCCGGCTGGCGTTTGCCATGTACGGCGCGGTTAAAGGCGGATTTCTGCCGGTTGGCCCCACCCAATAGGGCTGAAACCGCGCCATCCGGCCGCATTGCGACAAAGGCCAGTTCGCCCGCCCCTTTTTCGCGCGCCAGAGGGCCAATTGTGGTTGCAGCGGCCTCTGCGGCGCGCTGCAGGTCCGGCTCCAACGTGGTTTCCACCAGGATGTCGCGGTCCACACCGCCCAGAATATCTGCGGCGCGATCAAAGGCCCATTCCGCCAGCCAGCGCGTCTGTGCCCCTGATGCATCGGTGGCGACAGTTTCAACACGGCTCTGTTTGGCGCCGTCGGCGGTGGCCTGTGTGATGAACCCGGCGCTGACCATATCATTCAGCACTTCGCGGGCGCGGCGGGCGGATTGTTCCGGTGCCCGGAAGGGGTTCAAGGCGGACGGGGCCTTGGGCAGTCCCGCCAGCACGGCGGATTGCCAAAGGCTCAATGCGGCGGCAGGCTTTCCGAAATACCGCCTGGCCGCTGCGTCAACGCCATAGGCACCGGCCCCCAGATAGATGCGGTTCAGATAAATTTCCAGGATCTTGTCCTTGCCATATCGCGCCTCCAGCCAAAAGGCCAACAACGCTTCCTGCACCTTGCGCCGCAAGGTTCGCTCGCGCGACAGGAACAGATTCTTGGCAAGCTGTTGCGTCAGCGTGCTGCCGCCTTCCCGAACGCCCCCGGCGCGCAGGTTGCTGACAATCGCCCGGATCACCCCGATTGGGTCGACCCCCGGATGATAATAAAACCGCCTGTCCTCCGTCGCCAGCAGGGCCTGGGGCATGTAGGGCGGCAAGTCGGACAGGCTGACCCGCAGTCCATATAAATCCCCAACCTTCATCAGGGACGCGCCATCAGAGGCGACGATTGTGACGGCAGGCTGGCGATTGTCCTGGGCCAGAACAGTGCTGGGGTTGGGCATGTCCCAGGCGAACCAACCGATGACACCTGCACCCAGCACCAGTCCCCAGATGATCAGGGACACAAATCCCCGAACGATGCGGGGCCAGCGCCGGGGTTCCCGGCTGCCGCCCCCCCGACGCAGGGCGGGTATCTTCCTTTTTCCGGTTTTTGTCTGCTTCGATTGCGCAGGCGCAGCTTTCCGGGGCGCAGCCTTTTTCGCACCGGATTTGCGGGGGGATGATTTCTTGCCGGTCTGTCGGGTCATAGGGCCGATATAGCGTATCACATCAGAAAAATCGCGATATATTGTGGGGGGTTGGTCGAATTTTTTCTGAAAATCAGGGAGAATTGGGCTAACTTTGAATTGGTGTTGTTCTAGAAAAAGGCATAGAGTATTGTGATTACGGTTGAATTTGATCCATTGCGATGCAACATCAGGATCAAATCACGAAGGAGACTGTCGGATGCCCGACGATCAGACCGGTAAGACTGTCACAGATGGGACTTTAGAGGCAGCAGGAAGCACTCCTGGTGTCCAGCGCCCCTATGCCGATGCCCTGTTGCGGTTAAAGCAGGTCGGCTTGCGCCCGACACGCCAGCGCATGGCTTTGGCGAAACTTCTGTTTGATGGCGGCGATCAGCATATCACGGCGGAAGATCTGCACGGGATGGCCCGCAAGGCGACGGTGAAGGTCTCTTTGGCGACGGTTTACAACACGCTGCATCAATTTACCGAATCCGGACTGCTGCGCGAAGTCGTGGTGGGTCCTGGTCGCTCTTACTTCGACACCAACACCCATGCACACCATCATTTCTATGTGGAGCCTGCGGGGGAACTGGTGGATATCCCCGTCGATTCGGTGGAATTGAGTCGTTTGCCCATGCCCCCCGACGGGACCGTGATGGATCGCGTTGATGTCATTATCCGTGTGACACGGCCGTGAGTTTGGTAAGCGTTCCGTAACAAAATCATCCCAATATTTTCTAGTTTAGAATTGTTTTAAACTGTTGACGTGGGTTTTCCCTGCGCTAGGATATCTGTGTCCCGACGTAATCGGGGCGTTAGACGCCCTTGCGGCGGTTAGCGGATAGTACACCACGTACATTGCCCTTTTCTGTTTGGTTGGGCGGTGTTCAACGGATCAGGAGGATGATCATGTCCCTTAAAGGCAGCAAAACCGAAAACAATCTGAAAGACGCGTTTGCGGGCGAAAGCCAGGCAAACCGCCGCTATCTCTATTTCGCCCAAAAGGCGGATATTGAAGGCTATAACGACGTCGCCGCCGTTTTCCGCTCAACGGCGGAAGGTGAAACCGGCCACGCCCATGGCCATTTGGAATATCTGGAAGAAACCGGGGACCCGGCAACGGGTGAGCCGATTGGCGAAACCTCGCTGAATCTGAAAGCGGCCATCGTTGGCGAAACCCATGAATACACGGATATGTATCCGGGCATGGCGCGCACGGCCCGCGAAGAAGGCTTTGACGAAATCGCCCAATGGTTCGAAACCCTGGCGAAGGCTGAAAAGTCTCACGCCGGTCGTTTCCAGAAAGCATTGGACTCGATGGACTAAGTGTCTGTCAGAAGGGGGCGGTAGCGGCAAATTCCGATACCGCCTCTCTTCTCTTTGCTCGTAAAGAGCTCTCTTATTCAGTCTTGAAATCAGGAGACGGAAATGCGGGAAGGCAGTCTGGACGCGCCAATGCGCCATCCAATCGGGTGGGATGATCCGGATTTCTATGACGAGGAAAAGCTGGATGCGGAATTGCGCCGGGTGTTTGACATCTGCCATGGCTGCCGCCGCTGCTTTAACCTGTGTGACAGCTTCCCGCGGCTGTTCGACCTGATCGATGCCGCGCCGTCGGAAGAGTTGGACACGGTTGATTCTAAAGATTTCAAACCGGTCGTGGATGCCTGCACCCTGTGCGACATGTGTTTCATGGTGAAATGCCCCTATGTCCCGCCGCACGAATTCAATCTGGATTTTCCCCATCTGATGCTGCGCTATCGGGCGGTGGAAAATAAGAAGGGCCTGCGCGGCGGACTGGAAGCGCAACTGACCAAGACCGACCGCAATGGCAAGCTGGGAACATCCTTAGCCGGCTTGGCGAATTGGGCAACAGATCGCGGCAATGGATTGACCCGGGGCGTGATGCAATCGGTCGCGGGGGTTCATAAGGACGCGGCCCTGCCGCCGTTTGCGGGCAAGACCCTGGTGGATATGGCGAAGGATTTCCCGAAGGCTGATCCGACAGGTCCTGGCGCCGGCCAGAAGGCCGTGATCTATGCCACATGCTATGGCAATTACAACACGCCCCAGATTGGCGAGGCTGCGATGAAAATCCTGGCCAAGAACGGGGTGGAATGCGAGGTCGTCTATCCGGAATGCTGTGGCATGCCGCAAATGGAACAGGGCGATCTGAGCACCGTTGCAGGTAAGGCGAAAAATGTCGCCAAGGCCCTGCGCCCCTATATAGATCAGGGATATGATGTGATCGCTCTGGTGCCGTCCTGCGCCCTGATGCTGAAATTCGAATGGCCGCTGCTGGTTCCAGAGGATCCGGATGTGAAGGCCTTGTCCGGGGCGTCGCACGATATCTCGGAATATGTCGTCGCGCTGTCTAAACAGAAGGGTCTGGCAGAAGGGCTGCAGCCTCTGGATGGTCCGATCTCCATTCATATCGCCTGTCATGCGCGGGCTCAGAATATGGGCCAGAAGGGGGCTGAGCTGGCCCGCCTGATCCCCGACACCCGCATTGCGGCGGTGGAGCGTTGCTCCGGCCATGGCGGTTCATGGGGGATTATGAAGGACACTTTCGACGTGGGCATGAAGGTTGGAAAACCGGTCTTCAAGCAGATGCAATCTAAGGGCAAGGCGAAATATATCGCATCAGAATGTCCTCTGGCGGGTCTGCATATTGAACAAGGCATTGCCGCCGCGCCGGAAACGCCCGAGGGGGAGGGTGAGTATTCGAAACCCGAACTGGCCGCCCATCCGATCGTTCTGTTGGCAAAATCCTATGGATTGATGTGAGCGCCAAGCTTACCAAATTGAAAGTCAGAGCAAACAGATGGAATACATGATGAAAACGGAAATCACCAAGGCCGATATCCTGCCCCTGCCGGACTATATCAAGGTCCGGAAAGAGCGCCATGCCGCGCTGATCGCGCTGAAGAAGATGCGCCGCATCGAAATTGGCCCGGTCGCGACCTGCTATTTCGAAAACTACGACACGATGCTGCATCAGGTGCAGGAAATGCTGTATATCGAAAAGGGCGGGGACGAGCAGGTTGAGGATGAACTGCGCGCCTATAATCCGATGATTCCAAAGGGGAAGGAGCTGACCGCCACGGTGATGTTCGAAATCGATGAACCGATCCGCCGCAAGAATTTCCTGTCGCGCCTGGGTGGGGTGGAAAACACCATGTTCATCCGCTTTGGCGATCATGAGGTTATGGGCGTCCCGGAAGAAGATCTGGACCGCACCACCGCCGACGGCAAGGCATCATCGGTTCAATTCATCCATTTCCCCTTCACCGATACCCAGATCGCGGCCTTCAAGTCGGCGGCGCAAGTGCTGGTCGGTTTCAGCCACGACCAATATGGCCACATGGCCGTCCTGACCGACGCGTCCCGCGACGCCCTGGCGAAGGATTTTGGGTAGGGGTTACAAAGGTGGCCACTGTCTGGATGTATGGACTAAGGCCAAAATCCAGACAGTCGTCCCGTTCACTTCATAAATCACGCGAAAGTGCTTCTCTAGGATAAGTTCTCTCGTGCCACTTATGAGCCCCTGGGTGCCCATTGTTGGAAAATCGATCAGTTTGGAAACAACCTCAACCAACCGATCATCTAAAGTGATCGCGGCGGATGGATTATCAGCGGCGATGTATTCAAATACCGCCAAGCGGTCTTTCTCTGCCTCTGGAGTCCAAATTATCTCCATTAATTTTTAGGTACCAACGTGTCTCTCAGCACCTGCTTCCGACTCTCGAATTCTGAATTGGTCGCTGTGTGCGTTTTTCCGGATTTAGCGGCGACTGATTGCCGTGCTGCTGAGACCTTTCTTTCCAGATAGGCTTCGTAACCCGCCTTTTCCTTTTGTTGCTCAATGAAATCGCGCATCAACTCGCGAACGACTTGTGATGCCGGGCGGTGCGTTGCCTCTGCCGCCTGTTTAAAGGCTGCATGTAGATCTGGTTCCAGCTTTAGCGTAAATACGGAATCCTTCTGCATAGCACGCTCCTTCGTCAGAAAAGATCATGACGAAGTATATACTTTATCAGTATGCGAATTAAAGGACCTTCTACTGCAGCACCTCGCCGGGATCGATGCCCCAGACGTCGTTGCGGTCCAGCCAGCCGTCATAGCCTTCGACAGTGACCAGGCACCAATCGGGTTCGCACAGTTCGATGCGGGCAACCATGCCCTGGGCCAGGCGCGCGACAGCGGGAGACGCGGCGGCTGACAGGCGGCGAAGGGTGGTTTCCGGTGCCGTGACGATCACCGTCCGCCGGGAGCTTAACAGTGCGAAATGGACCCAGCCTTCATCCCCCTCCCAATCGCGAATTTTCCGCCACTTATCGAATTCTGCGATGACCTGAACCGGCATATCCATGCGATGATAGACCCACCGAATGGGGTAATCCACGCCGGGGCCGGTTCGGGCATTTGCTTCTGAGGCCTTGATAGAGACCATACGGGGCACTGGCTGGCCGCTGGATTGCGCTGCCAGCGGGCCTGGCGCAAGGGCCAAGGTCAAAAGCAAAGAGAGAAGTGTGAAAATGCGGCGCATGTTTTCCTTAAGGGAGTGACAAGCAGGGTCAATCGGTTTCCTATAGCGTGATTCTCCTATAAAGAAAGCGTTGGACCTTGGTTCATAGCGACGCAGGACCGTATCAGGCTGGTTTTTGACTCAAAATCAGTGTTTTTGAACTGAGAATTACGACTGAAACAATAAAGCCCGTCGCTTGCGCCAGATTGCGGAACAAACGGGCGGGGCAGTGTTAGGGAACGGATGGAATTGTCATGACGTATAGGAAGCCGAAAGTCATCGTCACGCGCAAGCTGCCGGATATCATTGAAACCCGGATGATGGAGCTGTTTGATTGTGAGCTGAACCTGGTTGATGAGGCTTTTACCCGCGACCAGATGCTGGATGCGGTTTCGCGCGCGGAAATTCTGGTCCCAACTGTAACCGACAAGATTGACAAAGACATACTGGATGCGGCTGGCGACAGCCTGAAAATGATCGCCAGTTTTGGCACCGGCGTGGACCATATTGATTTCGCCATCGCCCGCAAACGTGGCATCGTTGTGACCAATACCCCAGATGTGCTGACCGAAGACACCGCTGATATGACCATGGCGCTTATCCTGTCGGTTCCCCGCCGTCTGGTGGAAGGGGAGCAATTGGTGCGCGAGGGCAAATGGACAGGATGGAGCCCAACGGGAATGTTGGGCCATCGTATTCATGGCAAGCGGCTGGGCATTATCGGCATGGGTCGGATCGGCACCGCCGTTGCGCGCCGGGCCAAGGGGTTTGGCCTGTCTGTCCATTATCATAATCGCAACCGGGTGGCCGAAGACGTCGAACACGCGCTGGAGGCGACCTTCTGGTCGTCCCTGGATCAGATGATTGCGCATATGGATATCCTGTCGATCAATTGCCCCCATACGCCTGCAACCTATCATTTGTTGAATTCACGCCGCCTGGATCTGATGAAAAGCCATGCCTATGTGGTGAACACGTCGCGCGGGGAAGTCATCGACGAAGGGGCCCTGGTCAAGGCGCTGTCCCAGGGACAGATCGCCGGTGCGGGTCTGGATGTTTATGAAAATGAACCCGCCGTGAATCCAAAATTGATCAAGCTGTCAAATGTCGTTCTGTTGCCGCATATGGGCTCTGCAACGATTGAGGGCCGGATCAATATGGGAGAACGCGTTATCATCAACATCAAAACCTATGTCGATGGGCACAATCCCCCGGACCGGGTTATCGATACAATGTTCTAGGACTGTATTACAGTGACCTTGAGGTGTAGTTTTAAAAGGTTGGAATTTTTATTCTCTTTTTGCTTGCATAAATCTCAGGCTCAGGTCACCTAAGGTCATGAGCGAAAATTCACAACCCGCGCCGTATTCCTCCCCCCAGCGCGCATCTGGGCAATCCGGCCTGTCGTGGTTTTTTAGCCGGTTCAACCGACACACCCATGAGCTATTCCGTCTTGCCGGGCCGGTGGTTATCAGCCGTGCCGGCATTCTGACCCTGGCGCTGACCGATACCATCATGTTGGGGCCATTGGGGGCGGAAGAAGTGGGCCGTTATGGCCTGGGAACCTCTGCTTTCATCCTCTTGCTGGTCTGTGGCATCGGATTGATGTTCGGAACTGTGGTGGAAACCAGCCACTTGCGCGGTGCGGGTCGGGTTGCAGAAACCGGACAGGTTTGGCGTCGTGCACTGCCCTATGGCATTGTGTTGGGTATTGTCGGCGTTGTTATGACACAGTTCGCTGAAACCTATTTTCTGCTGGTCGGACAGGATACCCACCTCGCGAAAATCAGCGCCAGTGTGACCCATATTCAGGGGATCGGTCTGTTGCCCCTGATGATTTATATGGCCAGTAATTACTACCTGGAGGCGATGGGGCGACCGGTCCCAGGCATGATCATTGTCTGGGGTGTCAATCTTGTGAACATCCCTCTGAATCTGTGGCTGATCCATGGCGGGTTGGGGGTAGAAGGGGCAGATGGTGCCGCCCTGGCGACCACGATCTGTCGCACCCTGATGATGATCGGGGTGACAGGATATGTCTGGTATCTGGGCGGTCGTCAGGAATATGGCATTCGCCAGCGTCCCCAGCCTGGTTGGATTGCTGGCGGGAAGGTCATGCGCCGACACGGCTATGCCGCAGGTCCTGCCTATGCCGCGGAAAGCGGGGCGTATCATGTATTGCATATCTATGCCGGTTGGATGGCCGCGAACGAGCTTGCCTCGTTTACCGTGAATATGAATCTGTTATCGATGATCTTCATGATATCGCTGGGCATCGCCAATGCGACAGCGGTTCGCGTCGGGGTTGCCCATGGTCGCCGGGACTGGCCGGATCGCGCCCTGGCGGGCTGGACGGGCATGTTCTGGAACATGGTCCTGTTACTTCCCATAGCCGTTATCCTATGGTTCCTGCCTGAACAGACCATGGCCTACATGTATCAGATCACCGATGAAAAACTGCTGCATGTCATGGCGCCCGCAACCATGTTGGTCGGTGTTGCGATGATGTTGGATGGCGGTCAGTTCACACTGGCCAATGCTTTGCGGGGCACGGGCGATAAATGGTCCCCCACATTTATAAATCTGGTCGGCTTTATCGGCTCGATGATCCCTGCCGCTTATATTATCGGTATTGTGATGGAACGCGGCGCACAGGGGCTGTATGAGGCGATCCTGTTAGGGGCGACCCTGGCCTGTATCGTCCTGGTGGTTCGGTGGACCTGGGTTTGCGCCAAGCGCGCCCGGCAGTCAGACACACTTTAACGCAGTTCTAGGACAGCAATGCGTCCAGGGCGTTCGTCAGGCGGTCCACTTCCGGAACGGTGGAATAATGCACCATTGAGACGCGCAGGACACCGATTTCAGGATCAATGCCCAGGGCTTCGACACAGCGTCGCCCATAGAAATGGCCTGCCCCAACGCATAGACCCCGTTCCGCAAGGGCGATTGCCAGCGCCTCTGGCGAATGTCCTGGAATATCCAGCGAAAATGTCGCCGCCCGCCGTGCCGGGTCAGACTCCTGCCGTCCAATCAGGCGGATCTCCGGACGGGTTTCCAGCCAGGCCAGAAACCGCGCCATGACCGTTGCTTCCTGCTGCTGGAACAGCGTGTAAACCTGAACCGCCCGGCTGCGTGGATCATTGGAGGGGGTGTCGAAATGGTGGTCGTGGACCGTATCCAGATAATCCAGAATGCCGCCAATCGCGCCTGCGGATTCGTAATTGGTGCCGCCAGGATTCAGCATCGCAGCGCCATTGCCATCATGAAAAAAGTGGTTCTGGTTGGCGACCGCATCGATGCGGGCCTTCTTGCCATACAACATGGCCAGATGCGGGCCGTATAACTTATAGAAGCTGAACATATAAAAATCGACATCCAGCGCCACCAGATCGGGTAGGGTATGGGCCACGGCAGCAACGCCATCGACCACCACCATCGCCCCGGCCTGATGAGCCTGGCGGGTGATAGCCGCCACATCATTAATCGACCCAACGATATTGGATACATGGGGAAAGGCGACCAGCTTGACCTTACCATCTGCAAGCAGGGGCGTCAGATCCGCCGGGTCCAGGTCGCCCGTCTTTGGATCAATGCGCCATTCACGAACGTCGATACCCGTATCGGCCAAACGCCGCCAACAGCCGCCATTGGCTTCATGATCCTGATTGGTGACAACAATCGCATCACCGTCCGCCATGCCGGGCCGCAAGGCATGGGACAGGACATAGGCATTCAGCGTGGTTGACGGTCCGATGACCAATTCGTCCGGGCTGATGTTAAAAAGCGCGGCAATGCCCTTCTGGGCCTTGTCGATCTGGGCCTTACCCCGTTTTGCCGCAGCAAAGGGCCATTCCGGCTGGGTCTGGCTGTCGCGCATGAAATGCGACATGGCCTGGATCACCTGTTGGGGCACATAAGATCCACCAGCGCTTTCGAAATAGGCATCCGCCTCAGTTTGCGCCAGCAGGGGAAATTGCGAACGGCAAAAATCTACATCCAGAATATCGCTCAAAACCTACTCCGCAGCATCTGTTAGTTTAAAATGGGCCTCATAGGCGGCCTTTTGGCGTTTCAGCGCGTTGATCGTGTTGCGCATCAACAGGGCAACGGTGACCGGACCAACGCCACCGGGGACGGGCGTAATCCAGCCGGCGACCTCTGACACGCCTTCGTAATCGACGTCCCCGCACAATCCCTCTGTGCCATCTTCTTTGGTGATGGCATTGATACCGATATCGATCACCGCCGCGCCAGGCTTGATCATATCGGCTGTCACCAGTTTCGGGCGCCCGACTGCGACGAAGACCGCATCGGCACGTCTGGAATGAATGGAAACAGCGCGGGTCATATGGTGACAGACGGTGACCGTCGCGCCTTCCGCCATCAACATAAAGGCGATGGGCTTGCCAACGATTTCCGAATGCCCGATGACAACGACTTCCAATCCCTGCATGGGCAGATTGGTGCTGCGCAGCAACTCGACAGAGGCTGCGGCGGTGCAGGGTGCCAGATCGATTTCGTTATAGACGATATTGCCGATAGAGGTCGGGTTCATCCCTTCAACATCCTTGAACGGATGCACGGCACTTTGCAGCGCCTTAATGGAAATTTGCGCAGGCACGGGGCGCTGAATAATGATGCCCGTGACGCGCGGGTCGACATTCATGGTCGCGATGGCGACTTCCATTTCCTGCTGGGTCACATCGCCTGGAAAATGCCGCTCCTCAAAGGCGATGCCAATCCGCTCCGCCACGCGACGCTGGTTGCGGACATAGACAGCCACGGCCTCCACATCACCAACCGTGATGGAAATCAGCTTTGGCGGCCAGCCTGCAGCCGTAAAATGCTCAATATCCGCCTGAACCGCATTTAAGATTCTGTCCGCAACTGGTTTTCCACGCAAATCCCGATTGCTCATAGCTCTTTTATCCGTTTAACAAAGGCAAATCCTGCAAGGGTGTTAGCCCAGCCCACCGGATGGGAAAAGCAATATTGTGCAACCACTCACGGGAAACAGCCGCAATCGTTTGGGACTCATTGCTTTTGGCCTAGCGGAGGCTGGACGTTTACGCGGAAATTTTCCCAGGATAAGCCTGTTTGGAAAGCCAAGCCGTGAAGTCCTTACCACTCATTGGCTTTGCAATGAAATAACCCTGAGCATAATGACAACCGGCGATTTTCAGCTTGTTCAAGACGGCTTCGGTTTCCACCCCCTCGGCAACGATTTTCACATCTCTGGAGCCGCAGATTGAAATGGCAGCATTGACGATGTTCTGAGAATCTTTCGAGGAAGCGAAATCCTGCACAAATGATTTATCAATCTTCACGGTATCGACTGTCAGCAATTTGAACTGTTCAAGGGTGGAATACCCTGTGCCAAAATCATCGATGGCAATTCTATAACCAATCGATTGCAGTTTCTGCAAAGTCACCATTGCGGCATCGAAATCCTGGACAAGGCCGGTTTCGGTCAATTCCAGCTCAATGCCATTAAAGTCGCTTCCCATACGGGTTGGAAGGTCGCTGAGAACAGCCAGAATTTCATTGTCCGACAGATCATTGCCCGACAGATTGATGGACATATCAATCGGTATCCCCGCCTTGCGCCAATCAACCAATTCCTGGCTGACCTTATCTAGGACCCATTTCGTTACTTCCCCGATCAGACCGGCTTTCTCTGCAAGGGGGATGAATTTATCCGGTGGTACAACGCCATGCCGAGGGCTGTTCCATCTCAGCAACGCTTCCGCTCCGGTAATCATATTATCGTCCAGAGACAGTTTGGGTTGATACACAATGGAAAGGCAGCCCTGTGACAGATCCTTATACAGGTCATCCATCAAAATCAGGTTCTCGCGCGTATTTTCATGCTGCAAAGCATTGAAGGTCGCAATGTGTGACGGCATTTTGATCGCCACTTCAGAGGCAAACAGCGCCTTATCCATGGCTTTATGATGTATCTGCTCCACTTGATCGGTCGTGGCTATTCCAACCGTGTATCGAACCGGAAGGGGGATGTTGTTGACAATTACCCGTTTCGGAATTGCTGCTATTAAAATAGCAATGTGTCGTTGCGCATCCTTCAGGGCATTGTTGTGAACCACCCCCAGCGCTGAGGCGCCGATTTTAAAAAGTTGAAAGTCTTGCGCGTTCAGATGTGCCTTAAGGGTCAGAAATGCCTTCGTGGAAAATTCTGTGGCGATTGTATAGCCAAATACAGTCTGAACATCCCGATAATTGTGCAGCCGAACCACACAGATCGTTGCCTCGTTTGATTGATTTCGCATAAATCTGTCATCGGTAGGCAGTTTGCCAAACAAGGTCAATCCAGTGTCGGGATCTATCCGGCTCAACCGATCTTGATTTATTCTTTGGCGATCCAGGAAATCCGCTAATGCGCCGATAAACCCGCCAATGATCACAAAAAAGCCGGTCCGAAGAAGCCAATTTTCTTCGCTCTGCGCAATGTTTTGAACTGTATCCAGCGGCATGTAGGGGCCAAGCAGAAGCGCCCCCGCAACGCCGGTCAGCACACCGCCTGGGATCTTGAAAATCATTGCCCCCAGCGCAATCGGTAGAATCATCAGATAGGGCCAGGACAGTTGGGTCCCCCCGGTTTCATAGACAAGATAGGCAATAAGTGGAAGACATATACAGATAAGCCCCAGACTGATGATTTGCGTCAGCAAACCACCAATAGGGGTAAAAATGGACTTAATCATAAATATGACCCCTTTGAATTGCAGGGCTTATCCGAACAATGTAGCTATTCTTAAAAGAAAGAAAGCAATATGCTGGTGTGCCCTAAATTTTCAAAAATGGGAGCGTAAACTCCTTTGATTGACGGGTACTTAGGGACACAATAAGGCCTTTCAACCATTACGTTAAGTGAATCTTTTCATTCGGTGAAAACCCAGAAAGAATTATACAATAATTTCAATTTCTTATTAAAGACTCAATCTATGTAATAACGTCTTAGTGAAGTGTTCTAAATGGTAAATTTTATCGTCTGGCGAACAACAGGATTTGAATCTCATTAGGATTGTGGAATACAAAGCAAAGCCGTCGCAAGCGGACCCGGTTGCGACGGCGTATCTGCTGAAAAGGGGCCTGCGCGGCAGTCCAGGTTAGGGGGCATTCTTGGTGAATGTATCCAGTTGCGCATCCAGGGCTTTCTTGAAGGCGGGGCGGGCCAGGCACCGGTCCAGATAGGCCACTAGGTCGGGATGGTCCTGCAGGACCGGTTCTGCCTGCACGCCACGCAGGACGGTCGCCATGATGATATCGGCCACGGTGAACCGCCCCACCAGCCAGTCGCGCCCTTTCATCCAACCGGAGAGGGACTTCAGGCGCAATGCCAACAGATTTTCTGCATGGGGGCGGAATTCAGATACCCAGGCCTCCCCCGCATGAAAGATGGCTGGCAGGATCAAATTCTCGACTTTGGGTTCTACTGAATTTAGTGCGGCGATGACCCAGGCCTGAATTTGCGCCGCTTCCTGTTTGGACCGGGGCGCAAGCGCGTCTGACAGACTCGCAATATGCAATACGATCGCACCGGATTCGAACAATTCAACCGTCTCATCGCGATAGGCGGGAACCTGGCCGAACGGCTGCCAGGCACGATAGTCCGGTTGATCCTGTGCGCCATCTGACAACAGGTGCAGGTTATAGTCCAACCCGGCTTCGGCCAGGGCCCAGCGGGCGCGGATATCTTTTACATAACCCTGTGCGAAAGGGGGAACCCAAGCAAAGGCGCTGATCGTAATGGTCATGGCTAAATTCCTTAGCGTGAAGGGGTCAGTCAAACCGGACGAGTTCTTCAAACCCGCCCCACATCATGCGCATCCCGTCAAAGGGCATTTTGGGCATGTCCTTCATGCGCGGATCATCCATCATTGCCGCGAAACATTTTTCACAGGTTTCCTGATCCGGCCATTCCATCCAGGAAAAGACGACGGTTTCATTTTCTTCTTTCTTAACCGCCATGGGAAAGGATGTGACCTTGCCGTCTGGAACACTGTTGCCCCAGTTTTCGCGCATGGACAGACATCCATAGGATTTAAAGATCGGCCAGGCCACCTCTGCCATTTCTTTATAGACCGCCTTGTTTTCAGTCGGGACGGCCAACAAAAAGCCACTGATATAGGTCATCTCCCCTGGTCCTTTCTGTTATTGGCGGCCAATCGATTGCCGCTGCGATGATCAGGACACAGGCGAGCGCCCAGCCCATGCCCAGCCTTTGTCCAGCCCTGGACGCGTGAAATCCCAATGGACTGCCCATCCATCGACGGATAGAAACGGTCCTGACGGTATGTCTGGTACGTTCTATAACTTGACATATACGTTGATGTCAACGTATATATTGGAATGATAATGGATGACGATCTGCCCCTCTCAACAACACTTGAAGTACGGGACCGCTGCCTGTGCCTGTATGTCCAGCGGGCGGCCCGAATGCTGGCCCGCCGCTTTGACGAGGCCCTGCGCCCCCTGGATATTACGAATGGCCAGTTTTCCCTGCTGATGTCGCTGAACAGGCCAAATGGCCCCAGGATCAGCGACCTTGTGCCCTTGCTGGGCATGGACCGCACCACCCTGACCGCCGCCCTGAAACCCCTGCAGCGGCGCGGATTGGTGACGGTTCTGCCGGATGAGAAAGATGCGCGCGCCCGGCGCTTAACCCTGACCGATGCCGGGCGCGACACCCTGAAGGCCGCCCTGCCAATCTGGCGCCGCACCCATGATGCGGTCGATCAATTGCTGCAACAACCGGATGGCGTGGCCTTGCGTCAGGACCTGATGGCCCTGGCGCAACCGAACCAGTCAGTAGAGGGGGAGTCGCATAATTCCTGATTGGAAATCATAGTGTGGGAAAACCTTGGTGCGGGCGGCCGGACTCGAACCGGCACGGGCTAAAGCCCGAGGGATTTTAAGTCCCTTGCGTCTACCATTTCGCCACGCCCGCAGCGGGTCTTGAGAGCATACCTCTTTCGACCGGGCGGGAGAGTACCCGCCTCGGTTTCCGGGCGCAAGTTAGACGATGGGGATTTAGGCGTCTGGAACAGAAAAGAAGGTCTGAATTCGGTCCAGGATGTCATTGGCCGTCGGCAGGCCCAGATTGCTGACCAGTTCCGGCAGGGTCAGCCAAGCGACAAAGGCCCCGATCAGCAAGACGGCGAAGAAGATCAGCCAGGCACGCCATCCCGGCCCGGTCCGGCGGTCCTTGTGCAGAAAACGACCACTGGTCCCATTGGCGGTAATGCTGTCGCGCAGCAACAAGGGGACGGTGCCGCCCAGCGTATCACCGCGATCCATGCGAATTTTACGTCGTCTCTGTTTCATATACAGTGAAGGTCCCGCTCAGGGTGAATGCCAAGATGGTGTGCTCACCCTATTCAATGTCGGAAAAATACGGCGACATCATGACAGGGATAGGGTGATTATCGCGTGTTGTGCCGTATCGGGCCTGATCAGACAACAGCTGGAGGCAAATTTATGGATCGTGGGATGGCCTATTTCGGGCTGGTCGCCCTGGGGGCGGTGCTGCTGATACTGATGTTTCGACGCCGGGCCAGTGGCACACGCCCCGGCATGCTCAGCACGCTGATTGCCTGTGCCATCGCTGTCGCCCTGACTTATATGATCCTGTTCAACCTGATGCAGTAGGGGCGGATGCTGTGATGCGCTCTGCGGTGTCGCCTAAATCTCGTATCAATCCTTCCACTGCCTGGGCAGCTTGCTCTACCCGGTCGGGATCTTCCCCGCGCACCACCAGGGATACCTGAAATGCGGTCTTCGTCCAGGCGGGATAAGACCCGAAATCGACATCGGGATAGGCTTTTGCCAGGGCACCCAGCCCCTGTGCAATGCGCCCCTCCGGCAGGCTGCAGCGCAGCGTGATCGATATCATCGGGCGTCCGCCTTTCAGGGTCGGCAGAATGCCATCCAGCATTGCCTGCATAATCTTTGGCACGCCCGCCATGACATGGACATTGCCGATGCGGAATCCCGGTGCAGCGGAAATTGGATTGTCGATCAGGGTTGCCCCGGATGGAATACGCGCCATGCGCAACCGCGCCTCATTAATCTCAAGCCCGGAATTTTCATAGTGGATTTCCAGCCGACGCAGCGCCTCTGGATCAATATCGATGGCAACCCCCATCGCTTCGGCTACGCAATCGGCGGTGATGTCATCATGGGTCGGCCCAATTCCCCCGGTGGTGAAGACATAGGTGAAACTGGCGCTCAATTCTCGAATCGTGCGAATGATGATGTCTGGGATATCTGGAATGACCCGCGCTTCGGTCAGGCGCACGCCGACCCCGTTCAGTTTCTCTGCAATATAGGGCAGGTTCTTGTCATGGGTGCGGCCCGACAGGACCTCATTCCCGATGATGATCAGGGCGGCGGTGACAGATGCAGATGGGGTCATTTGGATGTTCCTAAGACCGAAGGTTCGTGATGCTGATGGGGGAGATATCGCCCGCCGGGGTAAAATCAAAGATTTGTCCATAAAAAGACAGTTCCGCCTGCAGGGCGTCCCGGACCGATTCTGCCCCGCGAAAGCCATGCCCCTCCCCCTGGAACAACAGATAGGCGACGGGCAGGCCCTTTTCTTTCAGAACCTCTACCATGGCTTCGGCCTGATTGGGGGGAACGACCTTATCTTCGGCCCCTTGCAGGAACAGGATCGGACAATCCAATCCGTCTGTATGGTGCAGGGGGGATCGCGCGTGATACACTGCCTTTTCCTGTGGCCAGGGGCCGATCAGGCTGTCCAGATAGCGGCTTTCAAATTTATGCGTGTCCCGCGCCAGGGTTTCCAGATCCCCAATGCCATAGGACGACCGCCCTGCCTTGAAGACGGATCGGAAGGCCAGCGCGCTGAGTGTCGTATAACCCCCCGCACTGCCCCCGACGATAATCAGGCGATCGGGGTCGACCAAACCTTCCGCCACCAGATATTTCGCGGCGTTACAGCAATCATCCACATCAACAATGCCCCATTGCCCCAGCAATCGACGGCGATAGGCCCGACCATAACCGGTGCTGCCGCCGTAATTGACATCCGCCACGGCAAATCCGCGCGTGGTCCAGAACTGCACCTTGGCGGAATATCCCGGATCAGCCTGGCCGGTCGGGCCACCATGCCCCATGACGATCAGGGGTGGGCGTTCGCCGTCCATTGGGCAATACTCGGTATTGGCGGGGGCATAGAAAAACGCATGCGCAACCTGATCATTTTCGGTTGGAAAGGTGATGGCTTGCGGCCTGGAAATACTGCCATCAGGGATATCGGTGCTGCTTGCCGCGCGCAGGATGGTTTCCGGCTGTGCCCCGCCAAAGGTCAATTGCACGATGGCAGCGGGCCCGTCCGGCCTGGCCCCACAGAAGACGGCCCTATTGCCCTGGGCCAGAAGACCATCGAAGCGGCACCAGGGCAGATCAATCGGTGTTGCCTTGCCTGTGTCCAGATCAAACAAAGCAAGTCGCCATTCACCCGCCACAGCAAAGGTCACAACAGCTGTATGAGTATCCAGAAAGGCATAGGTCCGCATGCCAAATTGCCAATGCGGCAGGCCGAATTCCGCCTGCGCCTTATAATGGGCTGGTGGGTCACCGTCCCGGTACAGGTTCCAGAACCCGCTTTCATCGGAGACATAGTATAATCGACCATCCGGCGCATATTCCGGCTGAAACACGCTTGTATCAGTCCCACCGGCGACGGTGCGAAGTGTCGTTGGGGTCCCATTGGCATCCAGTTGCGCTTCTCTGCACAGGGTGCCGTCCCAGGGCATATTAGGGTGATACCATTCGATCCAGGCCAGCTTTTGCCCATCGGGCGACAGGCGGGGCGCGGCATAAAAATCAGCCCCTTCTGCCAAGGGGGTGACATGCCCATCAAAATCAATGGCAACCAACAGGTTTTCGGCTTCCTGTCCGGGGCGGGACCGTTCCGCCACGGCGATCAGGCGGGACCGGGCCGGATCTGGCAGGAAATCGGCATAGTCTGTCCCATCGTCCTGTGTTATCGGTTCCGGCGTGCCATCCTGAACAACCCTGTAAATCCGCTTGTCTGTGTCATTCAAATACCAGGCCGTATCCCCGGCGGCGGCAAAGGCGCGCCCGCCATATTCATGCACACGGCTGCGCACGGTATGGTCCGGCGCACTGATATCTTTCGCCCCCGATTGCGCGGTATGGCGCACCAGCACGCTGCGCCCCTTGTCCCAGGGCCGCAATTCCGTCCAATAGACCGCATCCGGGGTCATCGCGACAAACCCCAGACCAACGGTTCCACGGGTGATCGATTCCTCCGTCACGGGGGAGGTCCAGGAACCACACGGGGCACCACACGGGGCGGGCTTTGGATCAGAAATGGGTTTTGTGTCAGATATTGGTGGCATGAATCCCCCTGGCGCTTAAAAAAGTGTCGTTCAAGAGCCTAGTCGGCAAAACCCGTTTGACAAGCATAGGTCTGGTCCATATGTTCCGCCGGTCTTTCGCCGGGGCCTTTTGGGATTGACCCGAAGGAAACCGAAAATAACGGAGAAGCGCCATGCGCATCGCAAGCTCGCTGAAAACGCTGAAAAAGCGTGAAAAAGATTGTCGCATCATCCGCCGTAAAGGTCGGGTATTTGTGATCAACAAGAAGAACCCTCGCTTCAAGGCGAAACAGGCTTAAGTCTGACGCTGTAGGCCCGCAACGGCGCTTTGGCGCTGGCGGTTGGAGTTTTCGAAGCCGCGTCCGATTAGGGCGCGGTTTTCGCTTGCCTGAGATTTGAATAATTCCAAAGAATTCACTCGGCGGCTTCTGCCCGGATTGTGTTGCGTTGATCCCGGGCAAATTGCGCCAGGCTTGCGATTAACCCGGTCAGGCTGTTGCGCAGTGCCTGATAGCCCTGTCCGGGCTGCAGCGAGACTTCATCCATGTAAAGGGCCCGGTTGATTTCGATCTGCAGGCTGTGGCGCCCCTGATCCGGCGCGGCATAGGCCCGCACCAGTTCCGCACCCCGATAGGGATCGTTCAGGCGCACGGCATATCCCTGTCCTTGCAGAAAATCGCGGACGAAATGTGTATAAGCACCATCGCAACTGGTGCCATCCCGATCCCCCAGCACAAAATCTGCCCGCCCGCCGAAACGCCCGCCGCCGGCCATGAAAGGGCTGCTGGTCGATGGCATGGAATGACAGTTCAAGTGATAGACGCAGCCATGGGCACTGTGCAGGCGACGGATCTCTGTCTCCAGCGTTTCATGATAGGGCCGCCAGTATTTCTCAATCCGGCGATGGACGGCGGTGACAGGCAACTTGCCCGCATAGAGTGGCCGATTGGGGGGATAGGTCTTCCAGACAAGTCCATGGCCCAGTCGGGATTTCTCTGTCGGGCGCAGCGGTTCCGGCCAGGTTCCCATCACCAGGCCCGGATCGATATCCGTCACTGCCCGGTTGGGATCGATGTAGCTGCGGGGGAATCGCGCGCACAGCAGGGTTGCCCCCCATTGCGCGGCTGTCCCAAACAGGTCGTCGACGAAACTGTCCTCTACCCGGCGCAGATCCGCCCTTGGCACCAGGGATTGAAAGTCATCGGGGTAATCATGACCAGAATGCGGTGAATCCAGAACAAGAGGCACCTCTTCCGATTCCGGAAGCGTTAGATCATAAACGCCTGGCACTTGATACAGCATATTGTCCGGGAATCCCGTCTGGTCCGAAAGTGATCCTGCTACTATACACGAGATAGCAATCCTGACTGTAAAATCAAAGCATCATCACGTCGCAGCCGAAACTTTTTGGCATGTGCCCTTTGGCATGGGTCGATGATGGACAGGGTCATGATGCGATGGCTATAGTCCCGCATCTTATCGAAATTTTAGAAAGGATTCCCGATGACTGGCAAGATTGACGCGCGTTTAGAAGCGCTTGGTATAGAACTTCCGCAAGTCCCGCCGCCCGCTGGTGCCTATGTCGGGGTGGTTCAAACCGGCAACCTTTTGTTCGTTGCGGGGCAGGTCCCCTTCTGGAACGGGGAACGCCGCCATATCGGGAAAGTCGGCACGGATCTGACGGTTGAGCAGGGTCAGGAGGCTGCGGGTGTCTGTGCGCTGAATATTCTGGCCCAGGCAAAGGCGGCCCTTGGTGGCGATCTGGACCGGATCACGCGCATTGTGAAACTGGGCGGATTCGTCAATTGCCCCCCCGACTTTGACCAGCATCCTGTGGTGATCAATGGCGCATCGAACCTGATCGGTGAAATTTTTGGGGAAGAGATTGGTGCCCATGCGCGGTTTGCCATGGGGGCTGGGTCATTACCCTTTAATGTCGCGGTGGAAATTGATGCTGTGATCGAGGTTAAGTGATGGCGCTGCGACCCCCGGCCTTGCGCCGTACCTGGCTGTTTACGGGCGGTGCCGATCGTGACCGGCAACTCGCCGCAGCAGAGTCTGGCGCGGATGTCATAACCCTGGAACTGGAGGATTTCACCCGACCGGCCCATCGTCCTGCGGCCCGTGCTCTTGCGGCGGAATTGTTTGCGGCCTGGCGCAAGGCGGGGGCGGTGGCCGCCGTGCGCGTGAATCCATTGTCAGGCGATGGCATAGAAGATCTGACCGCAATCCTGCCTGCTGGCCCGGATGTGGTGATGTTGCCCAAGGTCGATGGCCCCACCCGCATTCAGGACCTGGCCAAGGTGATGGACCGGATCGTCGGGGACAAGGCCAAGCAGATGGAAATCGTTCCCAATGTGGAACTGGCCCGGGGCCTGATGCAGACCTATGACATTGCGCGATCCGACCCCCGCGTGACGGCATGCCTTGTCGCGTCTGAAGACATGGCGGCGGATCTGGGGGCGGAACGGGGGCGCGACGGACAGGAATTGCTGTATGTCCGCCAGCGCTTCCACCTGGAATGTCGCGCGGCGGGCGTGGTTTCAATCGATTGCCCCTATACCTATACCGATTTGGAAGGGCTGGAGGCGGAAACCCGCCATGCCAAGCGGTTGGGCTATACCGCAAAAAGCCTGGTGCGGCCGGATCATGCGCCGAGGATCAATGGAATTTTCACGCCCGATGCCCAGGCTGTCACTCAGGCTCAGCGGATCGTGGATGCCTTTAACGCGGCAGACTCTGCCCATGTGGAACTGGACGGCGTGATGCTGGAATTGCCCATGATCAGCAATGCCCAACGCCTGCTTGCCCGCGCCAAGGCGTATCAGGACTGGCAGGGATAGCCATCTTGCCGCGCGGGTGGATGCCTAGGCGCGATTTACATTGAATGTGCCTGACTGCCCTGGACCCCGGATCGGGTCCGGGGTGACGATGCGGGACGGCTGTCTGATGCCCAACGTCGTCCGGGGCGCACCGACATAAATCATACGTCACACCCGCGCAGGCGGGTGCCAGGGCGGCCTGTTCTGAAGCTGACTGCGCGCTCTGGGGCCCGGATCAGGTCCGGGGGTGACGGTGGTGTGGCATTTTAGGGACCACCTCTTGGGCAGGTGCTGCCGATCAAAAAAGTAGCCCCGGACGGGGGGATCGCCCGGGGCTCAGTTTGGGATCTGCACTGGGGTGCTTCGGTACTCAATGCTCAGGCGCTTGCACTCTGGGGCAGGGACACTTTTCCGCGTGCCCAATTCAGTAAACGGGCCAGGCGGCGTTGGGACTGGTTGATCGACTGCCAAGACCGATATGCCTTAGCTTCATTAACCATCTGGCGGTGGGAAGCATAGAAGGTATGGGTCATCAGATCATAGGGCATGTAGTACATATTACCTCTCCTTAATCTAGGTTTTCCGCGGCGCTTGATCGCCTTCACTGATCCTAAGATGGGGCAAATCTTTACGCTTCACAAACGAGTAATTTTTGACTTATAATTAAGATATTCTATTTTATAGAGGATATCTTAATGCGCTCTCTTCCACCACTATCGTCATTGCGGGCCTTTGAAGCGGCGGCCCGGCATCTGAGTTTCAAGCTGGCGGCGGAGGAATTGCGCGTGACCCCGGCGGCGGTCAGCCAGCAGATCAAGACATTAGAAGATCATTGCGGTCTGACCCTGTTCCGGCGGTTGACCCGTGCGTTGGCCCTGACGGAGGCAGGTCGCGCCGCCGCCCCGGCCCTGACTGATGCTTTTGATCAATTGGAAGCCGCCTATGGCGTGATGCGCAGCGGCGGGCGCGATGGGCCCCTGACGGTGACGCTGCCGCCATCCATGGCGGGAAAATGGCTGGTGCCGCGCCTGGGTCGGTTCCATGCGGCCCATCCTGAAATTGAATTGCGCATCGATGCCAATGCCAAACTGGTTCAGTTTGACAAGGAAGAGATTGATATGGGCATTCGGTTCGGCCTGGGGTCGTATCCCGGCCTGACCTGTGAGCGTCTGTTTGCCACCCCAACAGTCCCGGTCTGCAGTCCCAGCCTGCTAAATGGTCCTAAACCATTGAAGAAACCGGAAGATTTAAAGAATCACACACTGATCCATATTCAGGATACCGGGGCGGCGGCGATGGAGGATACCTGGGCCCTGTGGCTCAGGGCGGCGGGGATTACAGGGGTGGATGCCAATCGCGGCCCGCGTTTCAACGATTATGTGCTGGCGATTGATTTTGCTGCGTCGGGGCAGGGAATTGCTCTGGTCGGGCATGTTTTTGTAGAGGCGGAACTGGCCAGCGGAAAACTGGTGCAACCCTTTGCCAATGCGCTGCAGATTAATGAGCGCTTGGGCTATCATCTGGTATATCCACCCACAAATGCGTCTGATCCCCGCCTGCAGGCATTTCGTGCCTGGCTGTTCGAAGAACGCGATCAGGCGCTGAAACAATCGGCGCTGTTGCCATAACTTAAAGACAGGCTTTGGGATCAAATGCAAACGGAGGTCCCCTCGTCGGAGACCCCCGGTTGGTTTCGCGTCTTACACGCTCATTTATTCTGGAACCAGGTCCCACCGGCCGTTGTGAGAGGGCTCCGTCCACCCCAGGGTTTTGGGGCGGATGTTTCACCAACGAATTTCAGTTCGTCCGCGCAAGAGAAGTGTCCCCCCAAAGACCGAATCGAGTCAAGGGACCCATCTCGCGCTGCGAATTCGCGTCGCAGCACGATGACAAATGCCTCAAAACTATTATCTTAAATCAAACAGGATTTCCGAATCAGCTGATTCGCGCTATTATCTTTGCCTTAATCGGAGTCGTGGAATGACTGAAGACATTTTGCAGAGGCTGAAGGCTGTATTTAGGGACGTTCTTAATGAACGGCTTGAGGGCGTTGAATTTGAATCTGTTGATGTCCAGTCTGATCATGATGAGGATGGAAACGAGATTCTTGTGGTTCAAATCGTATTTGATGGAAAACAGCGCGCGTTGGACCCTCAGAAAACATCTAGTTTGACGCGCCACTTGCGTCCACGAATTGCCGATATTGGTGTTTATGCGTTTCCTGTTATTTCCTTTGTGTCTAAATCTGATCTAGGGAAACGAGCCGCTGCAGTCGCATGACTTACTGAAATCGGCACGGGATTTGATTCGTATTGATCGTGGGAAACCGCGTCAGGCAAATCTTAGACGGGCCGTCAGCACGGTTTACTATGCCTTGTTTCATTGTTTAGCTGAGGACGCTGCGAACCTGCTTGTTGGGGGACAGGGATCAGATCGAAGCAAACATGCCTGGCGACAAGCATATCGTGCGCTGGAACATGGGCATACGAAATCGCGGTGTATCGATCAGAGATTTATCAAGAAGTTTCCTCCAGAGATTGAAGATTTTGCAAATCAGTTTGTGGAAATGCAGATTAAACGGCACGATGCGGACTATGATCCAAGATCAGGCCCATATTACAAATCTTCGGTTCTTCAGGATATTGAAGATGCTGATGTGGTCATAGATCGATATGGAAAAAGTCCAAAGAAGGATCGTCGGGCATTCGCCGTGTATGTAATTATGAAGACGCGCTTTTCCTGATTAAGATATGCCCCGCACAATTTCCGCCAGAACGGGGCGGGTATCGTTGCGGCGCGAAGACCATAGGCCGCGTTCCTGCGCCTCTGTCAGGCGGGCTGCGATGTCGTGCAGGGCGTCTGGATTGCTGTCCTGTAAGAATTCTCGCACGGCGGGGTCCATCAGATATGCCTCAAACACCGCATCAAAATGATGATCGGACACGGCGCGTGCGGTGGCGGCGAAGGCGAACAGGTAATCGACGGTCGCGCTCATCTCAAATGCGCCCTTATAGCCGTGGCGCATGACGCCTGCGATCCACTTTGGATTGACGACGCGGGCGCGCACAACGCGGCCAATCTCGTCTTCCAGTTTTCGCACTTTTGGGGATTCCGGGCGGCTGTGATCATTGTGATAGACCGGCACGGTCTGGCCCGTCAGGGCGCGGGTGGTGACCGCCATGCCACCTTCGAACTGATAGTAATCGTCAGAATCCAGCAGGTCATGCTCGCGGTTGTCCTGGTTGTGCAGGATCGCCTGAACCTTGCTCAATCGGCGCTCCAGCCCCGCACGGTCGGCTGTCCCCTCCTGTCCCGCGCCATAGGCATAACCGCCCCAGGCCAGATAGGCCTCCGCCAGATCAGCGTCGGTGGTCCAGCCCTTCTCGTCAATCAGGGCCTGCAGCCCCGCGCCATAGGCCCCAGGCTTGGAGCCAAAGATGCGCGCGCCCGCGCGGTTCTGGGCGGTCTGGCTGTCCATCCCGTCTGCACTCAAGGCCTCTGCCTCTGCCTGTACATTGGCGGCCAGTGGGTTTATTTCTGCGGGTTCGTCCAGGGCTGCAACCGCGCGGGCGGCGGAATCCACCAGATCGATCAGATTGGGGAAGGCATCGCGGAAGAATCCTGAAATGCGCAAGGTTACATCAACGCGGGGTCGGTCCAGCATGTCTGCGGGCAGGATTTCAAATCCGGTGACACGGCGCGACGCACTGTCCCATTGCGGCCGCACGCCCATCAGCGCCAGGGCCTGGGCAATATCATCACCCCCGGTTCGCATATTGGCTGTGCCCCAGCAACTCAGCGCCAGCCGGGTCGGATAATCGCCATGTTCCTGGGCATAGGTTTCCACCAGCAATTGCGCCGATTTCCAGCCCAGCGTCCAGGCCGCCGGGGTGGGTACGGTGCGGGTATCAACCGAATAAAAATTCCGACCTGTGGGCAGCACATCCGGCCGTCCCCGCGTTGGCGCACCTGATGGGCCGGGGTCCAGGAAACGCCCGTCTAGCGCGGTCAGCACGCCGTTGATTTCGGCGGGGCCACAGTTTTCCACCATCCCCTTTAGAGAACCGGTGATCCAGTCCAGCACCGCAGCGCTGTTGCGGCCCGGCGCGGCGGCCTGTCCCAATACCATCTGGCGGCCTAAGGCTTCCAGACGTTCAACCGTGTCCCCATTGCTGCGCCAGGGGGCGATATCCAGGTCCTGCAAGGCGTTTGGTTTGGAATCGGTCCAGGCATCGCCCATCGGGCAATCCAGCGGGTCAAAATTGCCATCGAAGCCAAAATCTTTTGCCAGCGCGCGGATCAGGGAGGCATCGCCCCCTTTCGCCGTGCCGCGCGGCACACGGGCCAGGGCAACCAGCAGGTCTGTCATCTGGTCGCCTTGGGGCGCGCGACCAAAGATATGCAGCCCATCGCGAATTTGCATTTCCTTCAATTCGCACAGGTAATTGTCCAGCTTGGCCAGCGCCTGTTCCTCATCCTCATCGGGCTGAATACCGCAATCCTGCGACAGGCCGATGCGATGGGTCAGGTCCAGGATATCGCGCTTTAGCACTTTGATGCGCCTGGGGTCGACGCCTGCGGCCTCAAAATACTCATCGACCAGCAGTTCCAGATCTTTCAGTGGCCCATAGCTTTCCGCCCGGGTCAGCGGTGGTGTCAGGTGATCGATGATGACGGCCTGCGCACGGCGCTTGGCCTGGGTCCCCTCCCCCGGATCGTTGACGATAAAGGGATACAGGTGGGGCATCGGCCCCAGAATCGCCTCTGGGAAACAGTTTTCCGACAGTGCCACTGCCTTGCCTGGCAGCCATTCCAGATTTCCGTGTTTGCCCATATGCAGCGCGGCATGGGCGCCGAACGCTTCGCGTATCCAGGCATAGAAGGCCAGATAACCATGGGGTGGCACCAAATCCGGGCTGTGATAGCTGGATTTGGGATCGATATTGTATCCCCGCGCGGGCTGTAGCCCGATGGCGATATGGCCCAATCGAAAGACCGGCAGCGCAAAGAACCCGCAATCCGTTTCCCCGGCGTGGAAGAACGGGTCGGCTTCTGGCGCTCCCCAACGGTCGGTCACTGCTTGTTGCACGGCGTCGGGCAGGCTGCTGAAAAAGTAATGATAGTCCGGCAGGGCCAGGCGTTCGCGGATTTCCCGCCCCTTGATGGCGGCATTAGTGGGCCCGGCTTTCAAATGATTGATCAGGGCATCACTGGTCTTGAAGCCCCCCTCAACATGATATCCCGCCTGGCGCAGGCCATCCAGCAGGGCCATTGTGCCAGCCGGCGTATCCAGTCCGACGCCATTGCCCAATCTGGCATCCTTATTGGGATAATTGGCAAAGATGATCGCGACCCGTCGATCCGATGCCGGGGTTCGCCGCAGGCGCAGCCATTGGCCTGCCAGGTCTGCGACGAACTGACAGCGATCCGGAACAGGATCATAGGTGACTATATCGGCCTGGGTCAGCGGATCCCGTTTGGCGCTGCCCTTGAAGCTGACAGCGCGACTCAACAGGCGACCATCCACTTCCGGTAGAGCGACATTCATCGCGATATCCCGGGCGGCCAGGCCGCGTGTTCCGTCCCGCCAGGCGGCTTCGTTGCCGCCGGAAAAGACCACTTGCAGGACCGGGCAATCCTGTCCGTCGAAGGGGGTTTCGCTGCGGACCGCACCCGGAACAGATAGCGCGAACCCGGTTCCGTTCAGAACGATCTCAACATTCCCCCGGGCCATTAAATTGGATACTGTATCCGCGGACACCGGGTCTTTCAGGCTGGCGGCATAAATTGGCAGCGGGTTTATCCCGGCATCTTGTAAGGCCGTGATCAGGGCGTCAATGACACGCAAATTGGCGGCCTGATACAGTGCACGATAAAACACGATGGCGGCTGTGGGCTGGGCGGCGTCATGGGGAAGGTCTGTGATATCCGGCAGGGTTTTGCCCGGCCAGTACAGGCCTGCGCGCAACAGGGGGGCGGGTTCCTGCCATTCTGCCGCATGATCCATCAGGGTCGCGGCATAGGCCAGCGCATGTTCCGCATTGTCGATGCCCCCATGCACACAGTACTGCCAAAGCCGATGCAGTGTTTCCGCGGGCAGGGTGGACAGGCCATGCAATTCTGTATCGGGCTGATCATCACCAGGAAGCCAGGCAAGCGCGATGCCCTTGTCCCGGCACAGGGCGGTGACTTCATCAACGCCATAGGACCAGTAGCCCCGCCCACCCAGCAATCGACCGATCACCAGCTTGGCGCTGCCGATCACTTGTTCCAGATACAGATCGACGGAATAGTTATGCCCCAGATGCAGCAGGTTGGCACAGCGCAGGCTGGGCGCAGATGGGTCTTTCTCCTGGCGGCGGGCCTGAGCGGCAGCGAAACAGGCGATTTCTGTGTCAGCGGCGCTGAGAATGACAATATCCGCCGGGTCCTGATTCAGATCGACAGCTTCGGACCCGTCATCAATTCCCCCCGGTGTGGCGGCCAGTAAATGCATACAGTGTGTACCCTAAATCGCCGTTTGTGTTGTCGATCATTGCCACCCCCTGTGGACCAAGCTTCCGGGGCGACGTCAAGCATGATGACGGCAGGTGCACCAGATTCTACGCCATTCCCTATGGATCCTTGAGACAGAAGGCCGAAAGGAAAACAGCTTGAAACCAATGCGACCATCCAAATATCCAGTGCAGCAGTTCTGCAAGCATTTGAAAGAAGGTCGGATTATGCATTCATCTGGGACATCCACAGCCTATTGGCTTTCCTGCGCTGTTTTCGGGGTGCTCCTGGGCGTATCAGGTTATGCCGGGGCCGCGTCTGATACTGCTATACCAACACAATTCTCAGCCCAGAAAGTGCAGGGGCAAGAAGACAGAGTGGCGATGGAGCAGACGGCAGGTCAGACGACGGGTCAGGTTGTTGATGACGCCGTTGATCCAGATCACATCGCACAGGACCCGGTTGCGTATCTTTTGGCATTGGACACCATCCGAGCCTATTTCTGGGCTGGCCAAATCGCTTATCAAAGCAATGATCCGGGTACTGCGGGGGAGATGTTTGAAGCCCCGATGGTCGATGTCTATGTGAACCTGGAATCCTTTCTGAACCAGCAGGGTGCGCGCCCATTCGGGGAGGCGTTGAGTGAGGCGTCCGATGCGGCTTTTCTGGAAAAATCACAGGGCGACATGCAGGCAGCGATTGATACCATCTTCGATTCTTTGACCGCTGCAGAACAGGTCACCCCAAAGAGCGACCGCAGCCCGGAAGACAGCCAGGCGGAGGTTTTGGCGGATTTGCTTGTGCGGGCTGCAACCCAATACAATTCGGCTTTTGAGGCGGATGGCACGGATCGTACCTGGTTGAATGGATATGGCTTTTACAAGGCCGCCCAATACCGGGCATCCGTCGCATTGCCCCTGTTGTCGCAGCAGAAGACGGAAATACATTCCGCCTTCCTGAAGGCGATGGAGATTCTGGATCAGGCTTATAAGAGCTCAGCACGACCGGTAATCGCCCCGATCAGGCAGTCATCAGTGACCGACGCAGCACAGCATGCCGCTGACCTTGTGGGCGCGCACTAGAAGGGGGTTTATTCCAGGTCTGTTTCCGCCGGGATTGCCATGCCGACCAGATGATATCCACTGTCGACATAATGCACTTCGCCAGTCACACCGCCAGATAGATCTGAAATCAGATAAAGCCCGGAATTTCCGACTTCTTCCAATTCGATGTTCCGACGCAGGGGGGAGGATTTTCCCTGCCAGTTATAGGTGAACCGGGCCCCTGCGATCGCAGATCCCGCCAGGGTGCGCATCGGACCGGCTGATAAGGCATTCACCCGAACACCATTGCGGCCCAGATCCACAGCAAGATATTTCACCGATGCTTCCAAGGCGGCCTTGGCAACGCCCATCACGTTATAGGAGGGCATGACACGTTGTGCGCCCTCATATGTCAGGGTCAACAGGCTGCCCCCAGGACGCAGCATCGGCTCGGCATATTTCGCGACCGATGTGAAGGAAAAGCAGGAAATATCCAGCGTATGGCGGAAATTGTTACGCGTCGTGTCGACATACCGCCCTTTCAGCTCTTCCTTATCGGAATAGGCGATGGCGTGGACGACGAAATCAAAGCTGTCCCAGACTTTACCCAGGGCCTCAAATGTTTCCTTGATGCTTTCATCGGTGGCGACATTGCACGGCAGGCAGGCCGCCGCATTCACACTTTCCGCAATCGGGCGGACGCGCTTTTCAAAGGCTTCCCCCTGAAAGGTGAAGGCCAGTTCAGCACCGTGATCGTGGGCAGCCTTGGCGATTCCCCAGGCAATAGAATGCTGGTTCGCAACCCCCATGATCAGGCCGCGTTTGCCGGCCATTAGTTTCTTCGCGCTCATCGACCGATTCAATCCGTTACTTTTCGGAGGGCGAGCGTGGCATTGGTGCCGCCGAAACCAAAGCTGTTTGAGATGACGAGATTCAGATCAACATCGTCCATCCGCTCCCGCGCGATGGGCAGGCCTTCGGCCTCCTCATCCAATTCATCAATGTTGATGGAGGGAGCAATAAAGCGATGCTTCATCATCAGCAGGGAATAGATCGCCTCTTGCACGCCGGTCGCGCCCAGGGAATGACCGGTCATTGATTTGGTGGACGAGATGATCGGCACCTTGTCGCCAAACACTTCCTTGATCGCCTGCAATTCGCGAGTGTCGCCAATCGGGGTGGAGGTCCCATGGGTGTTGATATAGCCAACAGGTTCGTTCAATCCCTGCAGCGCTAATTTCATGCAGCGAACGGCGCCTTCGCCCGACGGCTGAACCATATCGTACCCGTCGGAATTGGCCCCATATCCGACCACTTCGCCATAGATTTTCGCACCCCGCGCCCGGGCATGTTCCAGTTCTTCCAGAACAACAACGCCGCCGCCGCCGGAAATCACGAAACCGTCGCGACTCTTATCATAGGCGCGGCTGGCCTTGGTCGGATCGTCGTTATAGCCGCTGCTGAGCGCTGGCATGGCATCGAAGACCACCGTCATGGTCCAATCCAACTCCTCGCCGCCGCCGGCGAAGACGATATCCTGCTTGCCCCATTGAATCATTTCCGCGCCGTTGCCGATGCAATGGGCGCTGGTCGAACAGGCAGAACTGATGGAATAGTTATGGCCTTTAATCTTGAACGGCGTGGCCAGAGTTGCAGAATTGGTCGACGACATAATGCGCGGCACCATGAAGGGGCCAACTCGTTTGGCGGATTTTTCGCGCGCGGTGTCCCAGGCCCACAGCATATTCTTGGTCGACGGCCCGCCAGAGCCCATGATCAGACCGGTGCGCTCGTTAGAGACTTCCTCGTCCGTCAGGCCTGAATCGTCGATTGCCTGTTGCATGGCGATATAGTTATAGGCCGCGCCATCCCCCATGAATCGCAGCAGCTTCTTGTCGATATGGTCGCTGACATCAATGTTTGGTTTGCCATGGACATGACTGCGAAAGCCGCGTTCCGCATAGTCGTCGCTATGGCTGATGCCGCTGCGTCCGTTGCGCAGGGAATCCAGGACTTCGTTTTGAGAATTTCCGATACAGGACACAATGCCCATGCCGGTGATTACTACCCGCCGCGTATTCATTTGCGTCGCAGCTCCATTCGTTAAGTGAAACAATCAGGACTTTCTATTGACCTGCTCGAGTCGCATATGGGGTCGACCCTGCCAGAAATTAAGACCAGCGAAACGTTTAAGACCCATCGGTTTTGAACAGACCAACCTTCATATCGCGGACTTCTGCGGCCGGGTTTCCATCAACCTTCATAAGGCCGTCGGCGATGCCCATAACCAGTTTGCGCATGATGACACGCTTCAGATTGATCTCGTAGGTGACCTTTTTTGCAGTGGGCAGCACTTGTTCAAACAGCTTCACTTCGCCCACGCCCAATGCGCGCCCTTTACCAGGGGCGCCCATCCAGCCCAGGAAGAAGCCGACAAGCTGCCACATCGCGTCCAGCCCCAGGCAACCGGGCATAACAGGGTCGCCCTGAAAATGGCAGTCGAAGAACCAGCGATCCGGCGTAATATCAAATTCGGCCAGAATATGACCTTTGCCCAGATCGCCGCCGTCTTCTGTGATGCGGACAATGCGGTCCATCATCAACATCGGGGGCAATGGCAATTGCGCATTTCCCGGCCCAAAGAGTTTGCCCTTTGCGCATTCAATCAATTCCTCATACGAGAAGCTGTTCTGGCGCGCGGTTGCGACTGCTTCGTTACCCGTCAAGAGCTCATCCTCATGAAAACCACATCAGAAACCGGGGCGCAGGCCCCGAAGCGTTGGGGCTTTTGCCCATCTTGGTTTCCTTCATACCTAAGTTGCCCCTGTAATACAATGGATAGCGGGTTTGGCTCAAGCACTGTCGAAACCTGTGGTTTGTATTGCCCGAAAGGCCGGTTCCAGTGATTCGTAAAACATAGAGATGATGATCGAGCGGTCCTTTTCGTCAGACCCCCGGAAGGTCCTGTTTTCCTTAGAGAAGGGTGTTTAGCCGAAAATTATCTTGACGTTCATGCGATGAACAGAGTACGTGTTCAAGTCATGAACATGGTTTGATGCGGACCCTGAAATGAGCGAGAAGAAGCCAATAGATATAGACACGGTGGACGCTGATATGGCGATCACGCTGGGTCTGTTGACGGCGGTGGAGCGTGAGGGTCAGGTCACGCAGCGCTCGCTGGCAGGTGAATTGGGTATCGCACTGGGCCTTGCCAATTCTTATCTGAAGCGGGCCGCCCATAAGGGATGGATCAAGGTTCAGCAGGTTCCCCCCAATCGCTATGCGTATTATGTGACGCCGCAGGGATTCCACGAAAAGGCCCGCCTGACAGCGGAATATCTCAGCAGTTCCCTGACGTTTTTCCGTCGTGCGAAAACACAAATCAGCGAAGCACTGGAAGAATTTGTCGCACAGGATCGACGCGCTGTCGTCTTGATCGGCGTCAGTGAACTGGCGGAAATCGCCGCACTATGTCAGTTGCAGATTGATGTGACCCTTATCGGCATTGTCGATCCAGACAGCAGCAAGGACAGCTTTGCAGGCCTGCCCGTTGTTCGCCGGATGGAGGATTTACCTGCCGGTGAAGCCTATTTGATCACGGATGTTAAAAAGTCCCAGGCGACATTCGACGCGATGATTGCCCGCTATGGCACACTGCGCGTCAAGGCCCCCCGACTGCTGCATATTCGGACGGACAAGCCCGCAGCACGGCCGGAGTCGCCGTAATGAAGCAATGGTTCGTAATCTATTCCAGGTCATCACAGGAACGCATTGCCGAAGGAAATCTTCAGGCGCAGGGGTTTGAAACCTATCTGCCGCGACTGGCCTGCCGGAAAACCCAGGCGCGGCGCAGTTTGGTTGTCACGGTCCCGATGTTCCCGCGCTATTTCTTTGTGCGCGCGGATCTGGATGCCAGTCGGTGGCGTTCAATCTATGGCACGTTCGGGGTTGCCACAGTGGTCTCGTTTGGCGATCGCCCGGCTGCTGTGCCAGAATCGGTGATAGATGAATTGCGGATGCGGGAAGATTCGGACGGCATCATTCGTTTGCCAAAAGAGGTCGCATTCAATGCCGGTGATCAGGTTCAGATTACCGATGGACCCCTGTCTGATGTGGCGGCGATGGTGGCGGCAAAATCGGACCGGGACCGTGTTTTCGTGCTAATGTCGATTTTGGGTCAGCAGGTCAAGGTCCGGGTTGGAAATGACCGACTGCGCCGCGCATCCTGAGGGACAGGACTTCGAAATTCCCTTGCCTCACAGCGGGTCCGCGCCGTAAATCGACCCCATGATTTTCTATATCGTCTTTTCTGGGATAATTTTTGCCCTCAGCATTCTGCTGACCGGTGTCGTGCTGCGCTGGTTGCGTCACCGCGCCATTCTGGATGCGCCCAATGCCAGGTCCAATCACGATACGCCAACACCCCGTGGCGGGGGGATTGCAGTCGCAGCGACGATCGCGATTGCCTGGATTGCCTTGCTGTGGCTGCGCCCTGATCTTGCGATAGGCCTTAATCCGGCAGTGATGTTGGGCGCCTTGGGCCTGTGTCTTTTGTCCTGGCTGGATGATTTACGACCCCTGGGGGCGGGATTGCGCCTGCCCGCGCATTTGGTCGCCTGCGCCATCGGGATCTGGGCACTGCCGGATAACGGTCTGGTCTTTCAGGGACTGTTGCCCGCATGGGCGGATGCGGTGCTGGTTGTGCTAATCTGGGCTGGGTTTCTGAATTTCTATAACTTTATGGATGGGATCGATGGCATAACAGGTGTTGAGACCATCGGAATTGCGGGCGGTTTGGCGTTGTTCGCAATTGTTGTGTCGATGGAGCCTGCTTCTCAAAGTTTACCCTTAGCCGCGCCGCTGGCAATCGCTGTGGTCGCAGCCGGTTTTCTGGTTTGGAACTGGCCGCCTGCAAAATTGTTCATGGGGGATGTTGGCAGTGTGCCTTTGGGCTATTGCCTGGGTTGGTTCCTGTTGTTTCTGGCCGTAAAGGGTAATTGGGCAGCGGCGGTGATCCTGCCAGCTTATTATCTGACGGATGCCGGATTGACCCTGGTCATCCGGGCCGCCCGTGGTGAGAAAGTCTGGCTGGCCCATAAAGAGCATTTCTATCAACAGGCGGTTGCATCCCGCATGAATGCTGGTCTGTCGCGGCGTCGCGCGCACTGCCGTATTTCCGCCGTCATTGCATGCCTGAATGCCGCCCTGGTTGCCCTTGCCCTGCTATCGCTCAGTCATGCGATTGTGGCATTGGTCGTAAGCGTCGCTATGGTGGGAGGAGTATTATGGTGGATGAAACGCTGAAGCCGGGCAGTACCGTTCTGGTGACCGGAGCCAGCGGTTTTGTCGGGCGCGCGGTATGCGCCACATTGACCCGGGCCGGATACAAGCCCCGTCCCGTTGGCCGTCATGATGTGGGCGAGATTCATCGCGGCACCGATTGGGGCCAGGCCCTGCAAGAGTGTCAGGCGGTGGTTCATCTTGCGGCGCGGGTTCATATCATGGGCCATGACAGCGCAAAAGGGGAAGATGCCTTTCGAGAGGTCAATCTGCACGGCACCGCCAATCTGGTGCGTCAGGCGGCAGATCGGGGCATTGGCCGCTTTGTGTTTATGAGCACGATAAAGGTTCTGGGCGAAAACGGGGTCGAAGTAACACCGGACGACCCGCCCGCCCCGTTTGACGCCTATGCCGTCAGCAAGACAGAGGCGGAAGCCGCAGTGCGGGAGTTATCCGGTGATATGGAGACCGTGATTTTGCGCCCCCCCCTGGTCTATGGACCTGGCGTGAAGGCAAATTTTGAGCGACTGATGCATCTGGTCGCCAGCGGATGGCCCCTGCCCTTTGGCGCAATCGAGAACCAGCGCAGCCTGATCTATATCGATAATCTGGCCGATGCCGTGCGCCATGCGCTGACCTGTCATCCTGGTACCTATCACCCGAAAGACAGCCGTGATTTCAGCACGGCCAATCTGGTCCGTCTTCTGGCCCAGGGTATGGGGCGACGCTGTTTCCTGCTGCCGGTTCCAGTGGCCCTGATGCGGGGAATGGGACGCCTAACCGGAACTTATCCGGCCGTTGCCCGCCTGACGGGCAGTTTCACCTCTAATGGCGCAATGGATGGCTGGGAGCCGCCCGTGCCTGCGGAACAAGCCATGTTGCAAACCGCGCGGGCGTTTGCCGAGTCGTAAAGGCACAGGAAACGAGTCATTCGCTTGCCTGAGAACATTTGCAAGGCTATACGCCAGTTATGTTGGGGCCATTGAAACATAACCGCGCGCGCATCGCCTTCACCCATGACGTGATTATGGCGGCATTGTCCTTTCCCCTATCGCTGTATCTGCGTATGGGGGATGGGATTTTTATATTTGCCGGCAGCTATTTACTGCGCGGAACAATAATCTTCACGCTGATCGCCGCCGTGGTTTTTCTGACCAGTCGCCTGTACAAGGGGATCTGGCGCTACGCCTCGATTGATGATCTGGTTGCGATGACCAAGGCCGTGACCCTGATCGTGCTGATCTTTCTGCCCCTGATGTTTATCGTTGGGCGTTTGGAATCGGTGCCCCGCTCCCTGCCTTTGATCAATTGGTTTGTTCTGTTGGCGATGCTGGGCGGGCCACGGTTTCTATACCGTGTGATGAAAGATCGCGGCATTCGCAAAGGATTGCTGAAAAGCCCTACAAAACAGGTGCCGATTCTGTTGATTGGCGCTGGAGACGGGGCGGAACTGTTCCTGCGGGAACTTCGTCGGGATGCCAATACGCCATATCATCCGGTCGGCATTCTGGATGAAACCGGCGGTCGGGTCGGTCGGGAAATCCACAATGTGCCGGTTATGGGCACGGTGGAGGATATTCAGGACGTGCTGAAAAAATGCGCCCTGGCTCCGCAAAAATTGGTCATTACCAAGGAAAACCTGGACGGGGCACTGGTTCGCCGTGTCATGGAAAAGGCAGAGGCCCATGGCCTGACCGTATCGCGCGCGCCGAAACTGACGGAGTTGCGCGGTGGCCTGGATTCTGAGCGATTGGAAATCAAGCCGGTTGCGGTTGAGGATTTGCTGGGTCGCCCCCAGCAACCGCTGGACCGGGAGGCGATGAAGGCGCTGGTTCGGGGTCGGCGGGTTCTGATCACCGGGGCGGGGGGAACGATCGGGTCCGAATTGGTGAACCAGATCGCCGACAGCCATCCGTCGCATCTGTTTCTGTTCGATGCTTCGGAATATCAACTCTACCAGATCGATATGGCGATGGCGGAAAAACATCCCGATCTGCCCCGCGAAGCCGTTTTGGGCGATGTGCGCGACAAAATGCGGGTGCAGGACACCATGCAGCGCCTGCGCCCCCAATTGGTGTTTCATGCTGCCGCCTTGAAACATGTGCCGATGGTTGAGGCGAACCCGTTGGAAGGCGTACAGACCAATGCACTGGGCAGCCGCATTGTTGCGGATGCCTGCCGCGCGGCGGGTGTCGATTGCATGGTGCAGATTTCCACGGATAAGGTTGTGAATCCAACCAATGTAATGGGCGCAACCAAACGTGTCGCAGAATCCTATATCCAGGCGCTGGACCCGGTTTCCCGCGCCGAAGGCGGCACCCGCTATGTTGTCGTTCGGTTTGGCAATGTGCTGGGATCCACCGGGTCCGTGGTGCCGCTGTTCCGGCGTCAGTTACAGGCGGGCGGTCCCTTGACCGTGACCCATCCCGATGTGACCCGGTACTTTATGACTGTGCGTGAAGCCGTCGAACTGGTCTTGCAGGCGGCCGTTGTCGGGACAGAGGATGCCGATGCCGCTGGCCGGATTTTCGTGCTGGATATGGGCCAGCCCATCAAGGTTCTGGATCTGGCCCGTCAGATGATCCAGTTGGCCGGACTGCAACCCGACAAAGACATCCAGATCAAATTCACCGGATTGCGGCCCGGTGAAAAACTGTTTGAAGAATTATTGCATGGCGGTGAGGCCGAGTTGCCCACCCGCGCGCCGGGCATGACCCTGGCGGCACCCCGTACTGGGAATCTGAAAGATCTGCAATCTGCCCTTGATGCGCTTGAAAAGGCTGCGCGGGCCGGACAGCGTGATACAGTGCTGCGCATTATGACCGATTTGGTGCCGGAATATACGCCTGATCCCGGGACAATGGTGCCCGTCGTCTCGGAACGCGCCGTTCCGGAGTCGGGGCGTCCCCAGACTGATTGACCTGACACGAAGGAACTTGCTTGCCATGACCGATATGCCAATACACCGCGCTTTGATCTCTGTCTCGAACAAGACAGGGCTGGTGGAGTTCGCTCAGGGTCTGGCGCGCCATAAAGTGCGCCTGCTCTCGACGGGTGGGTCAGCGAAGGTATTGAAAGAGGCTGGCCTGGCTGTGACCGAAGTATCGGATCACACCGGATTTCCGGAAATCATGGACGGGCGCGTGAAAACGCTGCATCCATCGATCCATGGCGGTATCCTGGCCCGCCGGGATGATCCGAAACATCGGGTGGCGATGGAGACCCATTCCATCTCTCCCATCGATATGGTGGTGGTGAATTTGTATCCGTTTGCTGAAACGGTCGCATCCGGGGCCAGCTACGAAGAATGCATCGAAAATATTGATATCGGCGGGCCGGCGATGATCCGTGCTGCGGCAAAAAACCATGAATGCGTCACCGTCAGCACTGATCCAGCCGAATATGAAAGCATCATCAAAGCGATGGATGAGAATGACGGTCACACACCGCTGGAACTGCGCCAATTCCTTGCGAGAGAAGCATATTCCCGCACGGCTGCTTACGATAGTGCGATTGCAAGCTGGTTTGCCTCGCAGCAGGGGGAACACTGGCCCAAGCGTCTGGCCGTTGCCGGTCGTCGGTCGCTGAAACTGCGCTATGGTGAAAACCCGCATCAGCAGGCCGCCCTATATACCCGTGCTGGCGACCATCGTCCCGGCGTTGCCAATTGCGAACAATTGCAGGGTAAGGAACTCAGCTATAATAACATCAATGATGCGGATGCCGCGTTTGAACTGGCTGCGGAATTCGAAGAACCGACTGTTGTGATCGTTAAACATGCCAATCCGTGCGGCGTGGCCAGTGGGGAAACCCTGGCCGATGCCTGGGATGCGGCACTGGCCTGTGATCCGGTATCGGCCTTTGGCGGCATTGTTGCGGTCAATCGCTCGGTTAATCTGGATCTGGCATTGAAGCTGAAGGAATTGTTCCTTGAAGTGGTGATCGCGCCGGAATTCGGATCGCGCGCGCGCGAAACGCTGGGTCAAAAGCCAAACCTGCGTCTGTTACGCACGGGGACAATGCCCGATCCCAAGGCAGACCGGAATCGCCTGTCTTCCGTTGCGGGTGGTATCTTGATTCAGTCTGCGGATAATGGGCGGGTCTCCTTGGATGATCTGAAAGTGGTGACCAAGCGCAGCCCGACCGATAAGGAACTGTCGGATATGATGTTTGCCTGGCGCGTTGCGAAGCATGTCAAATCCAATGCCATTGTCTATGCCCGGGATAACGCCACGGTTGGCATCGGTGCCGGTCAGATGAGCCGTGTTGATAGCGCGCGAATCGCCGCCCAGAAGTCTTCTGAACAGCAAGGCACAAAGGATTCCGTCGTTGCCTCGGACGCGTTTTTTCCCTTTGCCGATGGACTGTTGGAGGCAATCAAGGCCGGCGCAACGGCAGCCATTCAGCCCGGCGGTTCCATGCGCGATGAAGAAGTCATCGCCGCCGCAGACGAGGCCGGAATCGCCATGGTCTTCACCGGCATGCGCCATTTTAGGCACTGATATCTGTTAGGCGTTCGCCATGGGTGAGGTCAAAGCGACCCTGATCGGGTTTTCGGCGATTGTGATGTGGGGCGCGCTGGCCGTATTCACGACCTGGACCGGGGGCATTCCGCCGTTTCAGCTGGTTGGGATGACGTTTACGATCGCCTTCCTGCTGATGTTGGGGAAATGGCTGTGGCGGGGGGAGGCGATCGGCGCCCATTTGCGTCAACCTGTCCGGGTCTGGATTTTTGGCACTGCAGGCCTGTTTGGCTATCACTTCTTTTATTTCATGGCCCTGAAGAACGCCCCGGCGGTGGAGGCAAGCCTGATCGCCTATCTGTGGCCGCTGTTGATCGTGGTCTTTTCCGCCCTTCTGCCAGGGTCGGAACGGTTGGGCTGGCATCATATCGTGGGGGTGCTGTTGGGGCTTGGCGGGTGCGTCTTGTTGGTGTCCGATGGCGGGTCGGTTCGTTTCAAGGATCAATATCTGCTGGGCTATTTGTCAGCAGCCGCCTGCGCCCTGACCTGGTCCAGTTATTCGGTCGGATCGCGCTATTTTGGCAAGGTGCCGACCGATGCCGTGGGCTGGTTCTGTGCCGCTACGGCGATTGGCGGATTTGTCTGTCATGGCCTGTTTGAAACCTGGATCCAGCCGGAAACGCCGTTGATCTGGATTGCAATCCTGCTGTTGGGATTGGGGCCGGTCGGGGCGGCCTTCTTTGCCTGGGATATCGGGATGAAACGCGGCAATATCCGGACATTGGGGGCCTTAAGCTACATGGCCCCGCTGTTGTCTGCGATCCTGCTGGTGGTGGCGGGACAGGCCAGCGTCAGTCTGGTTCTCGCCCTGGCCTGTTTGGCCATTGTTGCCGGTGCCTTGTTGGCGGCAAAAGACATGATCCGACGCCGCATATAAGGAATTCTTGCAGTCCAAGGTGGAACAAGATCAGATTGGGTCATGGAAAAAGACACGTCGACAGACAGTCCCGCCAAGACCTGCCGCCTGCTGGTGCGGGCGACAGACAGGGCTGTCCTGTCCACCAGATTGCCCGACACGGGGGAGCCTTATGGCTCCCTGGTCCTGATCGCCGCGACGCCCGGGGGCGAACCTTTGATGCTGCTCAGTGACCTGGCCGAACACACGAAGAATCTGAAGGCCGATCCACGGGTCTCGCTGTTGATCGATGGGACCGCCGGGCTGGACAATCCCCTGACCGGGGCCAGGGTCAGCCTGCAGGGGCGGATTCAAGCGGACGATGATGTACTGGCGCGAACCCGCTATGTCCGGCGCCATCCCTCTGCCCGGCTGTATGCGGGATTTGAAGATTTTTCGCTTTATCGTCTGATCCCGGATCGGGCCCATCTGGTCGCGGGTTTTGGGCGCATAAACTGGACACAGGACGTGCTGTTTACGGGCGATTATCAGGATCTTGCAGAAGCGGAGGCTGAAATTTTGGCCCATATGAACAGCGATCACCTGGATGCGGTGGGCCTATATGCGAATCGCTTGCTGAAGCGTTCCGGGGTTGGATGGTTTTTAACAGGCATTGACCCGGAAGGGTGTGATTTGCGTCGGGGCGGCGATTGTGCGCGTCTGAATTTCGCCACGACTGTAAGCGATGCGGAAGGGGCGCGACGGGAATTTGTGCGTTTGGTTCAATTGGCGCGATCTGCGTAAGAAAATGCCGAAAATGCGGCATTCCAGACTCGCCATTCTGGGTCGCGACTTGTATAAACGTCGCCCCGGCATGCTGATCAGGTGGGGGGTGAGGCAGCAAGGCTTTCACCCGTGTTGGATTGGGCGACACCATAGAGGCTGTGACCTCATCAGGTGTGCGTCTATAATTGAAGCGTAGGCAACAAAAGCGTCGGCTAAAGGCTCGCACATTGTCTGATCCCGGTCTGAGATCGCGACAGTTCAGTATGGCGAAATCCTGCCAGGCGCGACCATGGAGGAATATTTGGTGTCCGAGAAAATTATCTCCCGCAGCTCCTATGGGCTTGGTAAACACGGCATCGTCAATGCGGCGGTGCAGCACTGGAATCTGGGCACGGAGGCGCTGTATGAAGCGACGGTGCGTCTGGGGCTGGGCACGATTACCAAAGGTGGGGCGCTGGCCTGCCAGACGGGTAAATATACCGGGCGCTCCCCGAATGATAAATTTATCCTGGAAGAGGCGAATACGAAGGACAGCATCTGGTGGGGCAAGGTCAATAAGCCGATCAATCAGGACCGTTTCGACCGCCTGCATGCGATGACTTCGGTCTATCTGCAAAACCGCGATCTGTATGTTCAGGACCTGTATGCCGGGGCGGATCCAACCTATCGGCTGAAGGTGCGCGTCATCTCTGAAAGCCCCTGGCACGCCCTGTTCGCGCGCAACATGTTTATCGTTCCAGAGGCTGAGGCCTTGGCGGATTTCGTGCCTGATGCGACCATCCTGCACGCGCCCTTCATGAATGCGGTGCCAGAGCGGGACGGCACCAATTCCGAATGTTTCATCCTGGCGGACCTGAATCGCAAACTGGTTCTGATCGGGGGCAGCCAATATGCTGGGGAGATTAAGAAATCTGTCTTCTCCCTGATGAATTACATCCTGCCGGAAAAGGGTGTTCTGCCGATGCATTGCTCCGCTAATATTGGCGCACAGGGCGATGTCGCGGTGTTCTTTGGTCTCAGCGGCACCGGTAAGACGACCCTGTCGGCGGATGGATCACGCACATTGATCGGCGATGATGAACATGGCTGGTCCGACAATGGCGTCTTCAACTTTGAAGGCGGTTGCTATGCCAAGGTGATCAATCTCAGCCAACAGGCAGAACCGGAAATTTTCGCCACTACGCAGCGATTCGGCACGATTCTGGAAAATGTCGTGTTCGATCCCCTGACCCGTGAATGCGATCTGTATGATGGAACGCTGGCGGAAAACACCCGTGCCTCTTACCCGATTGATTTCATTCCCAATATCGAAGCATCGGGGATGGGCGGTCAGCCGCAGAATATCGTCATGTTGACGGCTGATGCCTTTGGCGTACTGCCGCCGATTTCGCAATTGACGCCGGAACAGGCCATGTATCATTTCCTCAGCGGCTATACCGCCCGTGTGGCCGGAACCGAACGGGGCGTGACGGAGCCGCAGGCGACCTTCTCCACTTGCTTTGGCGCCCCCTTCATGCCGCGCCATCCCACCGTTTATGCCAAGATGCTGGGCGAGAAAATGGCGAAGACCGGCGCGCGCTGCTGGTTGGTCAATACCGGCTGGTCCGGTGGGCAATATGGCGTGGGCAAGCGCATGTCGATTCAATACACCCGTGCCATGCTCAGCGCCGCGATTGAGGGCAAACTGGCCTCCGTCGCCAAGGTTCAGGATCCCAATTTCGGCCTGCTGGTCCCGGAAAACTGCCCGGACGTTCCCAACGACGTGCTGCAGCCCAAGACCACCTGGACCGACGGCGGTGCCTATGACTCAACCGCACAAAACCTGCGCGGCCTGTTCCAGAACAATTTCAAACAGTTCGAAACCGATGTTTCCGACGACATCAAAAAAGCCGGCATCTACGCCGCCTGATCGGTGCCTGCCCCGTTTCAGCAAAACGCCCGGGCCAAGGTCCGGGCGTTTTTGTTAGGTGTCACTCCAACTCCGGCCGTCAGCGGTTCTTGAGGACGTCGACCAGCTCATAGGGCGTCTTGCGGGGGCCGCCGATGAAGTCGGGAACTTCCCAACCTGCGCATTCATACATCCAAGCCAAATTTTTTGGATGCTCGCATCTTTTAGAGGATATCCCCCAATAGGCATCCAGGTCCTGGATCAGCACATCCAAACCGCCTGGTATTTCAATAACACGATCAATGAAATCCGGTTCGCCGCCCAGCATGGTGTAGAAATCCAGATCCGTGCAGATCCCCCAGCTTTCCTCCCGTGAGAACATGAAGCCCCCCGCGCCCATACAAATGAAGAGTTCCTGAAAATACGCAATGCCGGCATTTATGGAGCCTGGCGGCGTCGCGATGGCCCCAATGTTTGAGCCCTGTGTGAAAACAGGCATATGGAGGACTTCGTCAATTCCCCGCTCAATCAAGGCAATCCAAAGGGGACGCATAACATCCCAAATGTCTGAAGCCTCATCATCTTCGAAAAACACATAATGTTGCGGCAAATCACTTGGCACGCCTGGCGGGGATTCGCTTAGCATAGATTCGTAGGCACAGCTGCTGATCGCAATGCATTTCCAGTCTGGATTGTTAAAGAAGGGCAGCAGGGAATCATTCTTGGTGAACAGCCGCGATTGATCCTGCGGCACGAAAATGCGCTCCTTGGCCGCGCGAAACAGCCCATTCGCCTCTTCCACCGTATAGGCCCGAAAGTAACGGTCATTCTCAAACTCGACTTTCATTTTCCGGCCCTTTCGTATCGTATTTTCAGGTGGTGTTTAGGACACAACAGGCGCTTTCGCTGAACCACAAAGAGGGGTGATAGAGCAACCATCCTTAACGGCTATTGTAAGGAATCGCGGGCAAAGCGCCCGCCTTTAAGGATGAGTTCTTCAGCAAAGCCGCATTCATCTGGCTCCATGAGTTCTGGGACAGTTATCTTTCTCCCCTTCTTGCCATAGGAGACCATGAAATCTGAAAAGTCTGCACCTTCTGCTTGGCGTCTATTAAATATTTCGTATGTTATATTTCTAGTTTTCAAAAACGAACTTTCTCCAAATTCACCGCCATATTTTGGAAAATTCTCATCAGGTAAGTAATAGCTTATCTGTACATATACTTTATTGTCTTTAATCTTTATTATGCCACGCTCTTCGAAACGCCGCAGGTTTTTTCCATAAGAATCCCTCACAAGCTCCCAAGCTTCATCTGAGAGATCGCCTGACATCAGATGCAAGTCATCTACGGTCTGCGGTGGTACTCGGAAGTAATTTCTACAGGCAGGATGAAATGCCACAAACGGCACATTATTGATAATCCATTGAGCAGAGAAGTATCCTGAAACAAGAATGGTACCAAGGAATAGCAAGAGCCATGCGCGCCCAATATCTGTTTCAGGATATAGTCTCATAGAATACAGCCCTTCTTAGTCTCGGTCTGTCCAAACGAATGCTTCCGGTTTCAGTTTGCCCTCTTTAATTTTAAAGGTGGCTGTCAAATCTTGTTGCCATATGGCGGAATTGCGGTCTTTCAGAGGGGGGCTGAGATTGCTATCCAGCCGTCAGCGGTTCTTGAGGACGTCGACCAGCTCATAGGGCGTCTTGCGGGGGCCGCCGATGAAGTCGGGAACTTCCCAGCCTGCGCATTCATACATCCAAGCCAAATTTTTCGGATGCTCGCATCTATCGGACTCAGCCCCCCAGTAAAAATCTAAATCATGCATCAGCACATCCAAACCGCCTGATATTTCAATAACACGATCAATGAAATCCGGTTCGCCGCCCAGCATGGTGTAGAAATCCAGATCCGTGCAGACCCCCCAGCTTTCCTCCCGTGAGAACATGAAGCCCCCCGCGCCCATACAAATGAAGAGTTCCTGAAAATACGCAATGCCGGCATTTATGGAGCCTGGCGGCGTCGCGATGGCCCCAATGTTTGAGCCC